>Ga0315336_1000267_pt1 | contig 187034 bp, 194 predicted proteins | sample ASW5metaG_FD_204512 | JGI IMG/M metagenome (GOLD analysis project Ga0315336, IMG submission 204512) | Ammonia-oxidizing marine archaeal communities from Monterey Bay, California, United States - ASW #5 | ecosystem: Environmental > Aquatic > Marine > Intertidal zone | place: USA: California... | reverse complement strand
TGGTCATGGCGAACTGGCCTCCGGCTCAGAGTGTTGGTTAGACAATCGCTGACACCACCTGCTCAAAACATTCTGGGACTGGCAGGACCAACAGTTCCCCGACGGCACCGTGCAGTGGACCTCACCGCAGGGCCAGACCTACACCACCTACCCCGGTAGTCGAATCCTGTTCCCCACCCTGTGCCGACCGACCGCACCGGTCACCGTCACGCCCTCGACCGCCACCACCGACCCGGCCGCCCGTGGGCTGGCCATGCCGCGGCGCACCCAGACCCGAGCCCAGAACCGCACCCAAGCCATCACCGACGAACGCCGACTCAATCAAATTCTGGTCGACGCTGAGACCGAAGAACGGATGCGCAATCGCCAACAAGGCGACGATCCAGACCGGAGTCCCGGAAGTGCTTGCGACGAAGGCTATTTCCCCACCCGGTCACGACCGCCAAGAGACGACGACCCAGCGCCGTTCTAAGCACACCGCCCGCCGCAGCTATTTCCGGAAGACCACCCAGCGCATCATGGTGTACATGTACACCGCCTCGCAGGCGCCCGCTCCGAGGCGTGCGATGCGGTAGTCCACACCCAGCACGGTCAGCAGGCTGGACACGCCGAGGATGAACGCCAGGTAATTCACCGCCACCACGACGACGTAGATGGCGAACTGCGGCCCGACGGGCGCGTGCGAGGAGAAGTTGAAGATTCGGTTGAGGACGTAACTCAATGCGAACGCGCACGTGTACGCCACTGTCACCGCGATCGGCACCGGCACCGCCAACACCCCGTGCAGCAGGTACAGCAGCACCAGATCGACGCCGAACGTGAAGCTGTTGATCAGACAGAACCCGAGAAACGTCGGCGCAACAAGGGAACTCAGCCCGAACGGCAGGAGGGCGACCACCTTGTCACAGAACCGGTGGAACCGTTCGACCACTCCCGTTCTGGCAGGAGTCGCCGACTCGACCGTCACATGTCCACGCTGACATGCACGAGTGTCCAGCGGTTGAGCAGCGGGCGAATTCCCGAGGTCGTGTCGCGACCCGTCAGGCTACACCGAACGGCGACAGCAGACTTGCTGTGCGCCACCAGATCAACACCAAGAACAACAGCAGCAGTCCCACCAAGGCGCCGCCCTGCACAGCGTTCTGGTTCTTCCGCGGCGCGTACGCGTACGCCGTTGCGATAGCCGCACCTGTGACGAGCCCGCCGAGATGGCCCTGCCAGCTGATGTTGGGCACCACGAACGTGATGACCAAGTTGATCACGATGAGTCCGATAACCCATCGAGTGTCCATGTTCAGCTTTTTGCCGATCACGAATGTCGCGCCGAAGAGGCCGAACACCGCACCAGAAGCGCCAGCGGTCTGGCCGTTGAGCGTCGACAGCAGATACACCGCGACCGACCCACCGAGCGCGCTCATCAGGTAGAGCGAAGTGAACCGTAACCGGCCCAGCGCGATCTCCAGCGGTGGTCCGATCACATACAACGCCCACATGTTGAAGACGATGTGCATCGGGCCGTAATGCAGGAATGCCGATGTCAACAGCCGATACCACTCCCCGTCGGCCACCGCCGGGGAGAACAGCACCAGCGCGCGCTCCAGTTCGGACGACATCGTCTGCAGCACGAACATCACGACGTTGATGCCGATCAACACATAGGTGACCAGCGGCGTGGCCGCCGGCACACCGCCGAACTGTGTGCGGGCCTGCCGGACCGTCTTGGCGCCCTCGCCAACACATTCGGCGCACTGGTGCCCGACGGCTGCGTCGCGCATGCACTCGGGGCAGATGTAGCGGTTGCAGCGGTTGCACCGCACATACGTCGCGCGGTCAGGATGCCGATAGCAGGTCGGCGCCTGCGGCGGGGTGGTCATGCCTACAGCGTGCCGAACAATTCGATCCAGTTGCCATCGGGATCGGCGACGAACATCCAGCCCATGCCCGGGACCGGCTCGAACTCGGTGAGCGGCTCCACCACCTCATACGGCGACTCGGCGAACGTCTTCGACAACCCGGTCAGATCCTTGACCCCGATCGTGAAGTAACGGACTCCGGCCGCCGCGCGCCCACCACCGGGTGTCGCGGGTAACAGCGGCGGCGTCGTGAACGTCACCAGCTTCAAGACGCTGCCACCCAGCGAGTAGCGGCGCTGCGAACCGCCGGGAAACTCGATCTCACCCTGGAATTCGAGCTCGAGGAAACCCTCATAAAAGGCGACCATCGCCTCGAGATTCGTCGTCACCAGACCGACCTCGATGCCCGGCGAGAGCAGATCCAGTTTCACGTGCGCCTCGCTTCTCGAGAAGTGTTGTCCACCAGCAGGTCTGCTGGAGACTGGTCCCAATGATCCAGGTTGACGACCACTTCGAGCGATCGCCGCCGGACCGGACCGTGGCGGCCTTTGGGCCAACCGACGACCACATGTCCGGCCATCATCCAATCCTCCGGCACACCGACGGCATCTCGCAGCAGCTGCTCACCGCCATAGGAGGCCCAGCTCGTCAGGCACGCACCCAGCCCCTGGGCGCGTGCGGCCAACAGGAAGTTCTGCATCGCAGGAAAGATCGAACCACCCAGCAGCAGTTCGGACGCCGTCGGGAAGCGTTTCTGGGTGAACAGCACCGAGGTGAACTCCCCCGCCCGGTCGTGGAGCTCGTAGGTCGCACGGTTGTCGCGTGCACGCCTGCTGTCGTCGTCAGGGGCGGGCCTGCTCATCCCGTAGACCGGCTCGATCACCTCGAGCGCCCGCGCCGCCGCCGTCGCCACCGCCGAACGCTGCTGCGGCGACCGCAGCACTATGAACCGCCACGCCTGGGCATTGGCGCCCGACGGCGCCCAGGTCGCCGCCTGCAGGCATCGGACGAGGGTGACGTCGTCTACCGGTTCGGCGGTGAAGCGCCGGATCGTCCTGGCAGTGGCCATCACTTCCCACACGTCGTCACTTACACCCGGCATGCGCACGAACCTACTGCCCCATCGCGTAACGATTAGGTCTCTATCGAAATCACGATCAATTAAGAATGCCCGCCGAAACATGAGGAATTTCAAGATCTGTACGACCATCTGGTCGCGGGCTTATCGAATTCCGCCGAAATTGCGGCATAAATCACGCCCTAGATGTGTAACGCCGTCGGCGCAGGCAGAGGGCGCTATCGATCCATCAGATGACGCGTCATTTGTTTCGCTACCGTGGAATTCGGGAACGGGGGCAACAGCGACAATTCGCAATTCAAAGGGAAGAAGACATATGAAGTTCACCAGTATCTCAGCTCGTATCGCCGGCGCCTGCGCAGCAGGATCGCTGCTCGGTGGCCTGGCCGTCGCGACCATCGCCGCACCGTCAGCAATGGCAACTCCTGCCGGCTGCAGCGCCAGCGAGCTGTCGGGCACCGTCAGCTCGGCGACCGGTTCGGCTCAGGCGTACCTCGCCAGCCATCCGGGCGCCAACGCGGCGGTCACAACCGCGTTCAGCCAGCCCCGCGACCAGGCGGCGGCAACCCTGCGCGGGTACTTCACCGCCAACCCGGGTGAGTACAACGACCTGCGCGGAATCCTGTCGCCGATCGGCGACAAGCAGAGCCAATGCAACGTCGCGGTACTGCCGCCGGACCTCGCATCGGCATACAGCCAGTTCATGGCCGGCTGAGCCCACCACATCACGAAGCGGAAGCCCGTCGTCACAGCCCTGCTGCGGCGGCGGGTTTCCGGCCCGGAAGTAACACTTTCCGCTGACGCTTAGACTCACTTGTTATGAGGCCGACGAGAACTTCAGCGCTCGCGGCGGCGCTGCTGATCACCGCCGGCGTTTCCGCTGCTTACGCCAATGCGCAACCCAGCACGGAGCCGGCCCCGGTGCCCGCCCCGTCCGAAACGCCCGCACCGGACGGGCAGCCCTCCGCGGAGGCGGCCCCGCCCGGCCCGAAGACGACCATCGACGCCGACGGCACCTACGCGATCGGGAAAGACATCGTCCCGGGCGTCTACTCGTCCGCGGGTCCCATTCCCGACGGCGCGGCGTGCTACTGGAAGCGGACCGCCGGCGATGAACTACTCGACAACGCGCTCACCAAGAAGCCGGCGGTGGTGCAGATCCTCGCGAACGACTCGACGTTCACGACGAACGACTGCCAGACCTGGGCACTGACCCCCAACGCCCCACTGCCGCGACAGGCCGGCCCCGCCGACGTACTGGGTCAACTCGCCCCGCTCATCGGTACCGGCATCTTCAACGGCGGTAGGTCGGGTCCGCCCGCGGCGAGGTCGGCACCGGCCGCCGAGGCGCCGGCCGCAGAGGCGCCGGCTGCAGAGGTGCCCATCACAGAGACTCCGACTGAGCACATGCCCGCGACGGGCGCAGCCCCCGGACCGGGGTGACCGCCGACGGCCGAATCCGCGTACCGGCGGACCTCGACGCCGTCACCGCGATCGGCGACGAAGACCACTCGGACGTCGACCCGGCATCGATCGAACGGATCTGGGCGGCGGCGCGGTACTGGTATCAGGCGGGCATGCACCCCGCGATCCAGCTCTGTCTGCGGCACAACGGCAAAGTCGTCCTGAACCGCGCCATCGGCCACGGCTGGGGAAACGGGCCGTCGGACCCGCCCGACGCCGAAAAGGTTCCCGTCACAACGGATACACCGTTCTGCGCGTACTCGGCGGCGAAGGCCATGACGACGACCGTCGTGCACATGTTGGTGGAGCGGGGCGAATTCGCGCTCGACGACCGCGTCTGCGACTACCTGCCCACCTACACCAGCCATGGCAAGGACCGCACCACCATCCGGCACGTGATGACGCACAGCGCGGGTGTGCCGATCTACCGCGGCCCGCGCGTGGACCTCAAGCGCATCGACGACAGCGAGTACACCCGCGAACAGCTCGGCGCGCTGAAACCCCTGCACCGGCCCGGGCTCGTGCACATCTATCACGGGCTCACATGGGGTCCGCTGGTGCGCGAGATCGTCTCGGCTGCCACCGGCAGGAACATCCGCGAGATCCTCGCCACCGAAATCCTCGACCCACTCGGGTTCCGCTGGACCAATTACGGCGTTGCGCCCCAGGATGTTCCGCTGGTGGCACCCAGCCACGCCACCGGGAAACCCATGCCCGCACCAATGGAAAAGGTGTTCAAGCTTGCCGTCGGCGGGTCGATGCACAAGATCATCCCGTTCTCCAACTCGGAGCGGTATCTCACCAGCGTCCTGCCGTCCTCCAATACCGTGTCGACGGCCAACGAGCTATCGCGGTTCGCCGAGATCTTGCGCCGCGGCGGCGAACTCGACGGAGTGCGGGTGCTGCGGCCGGAGACCCTCAAAGCCGCAACAACCGAGTGCAGGCGGCTACGCCCGGATGTCGCCACCGGTCTGGTGCCCGCACGCTGGGGAACGGGATACCTGTTGGGCTCCAACAGGTTCGGTCCGTTCGGCCGCAACGCGCCCGCCGCCTTCGGCAATCTCGGCCTGAGCAACATCGCGGTATGGGCCGACCCCGAACGCCGGCTGGCAGCGGGTCTCATCAGCAGCGGCAAACCCGGTGCGCATCGGGAGGCCAACCGCTACCCGGCGCTGATGGACCTCATCGCCTCCGAGATGCCGCGCGGCTGATCAGACGGTGGGCTGGTTGTCCCGCACCCCGCGGTAGATTCCGCGCCGCACGATCAACGACATCAGGATCCGCTCGAACGACCATGCGGGGAACCGAAACGGTTTTCCGTTCGGCGCAAACACCTCGAGGCCGTCGGACTGGATACCGAGGATCGAACCCCAGCGTCTGCTCGCCGGACGGAAGGAGCGCAGCGGCCGATCGGCAAACTCGGCCATGATGTTTCGCGCGAGCAGACCGTCGGCGCGGTTGCGCGCCGAACTCCGCAGGGGATCAGTGGCGGCGACGTCGCCGATGGCGAAAACACCACGGTGACCGGGCACCCGGAGCTCAGGGGTGACGCGCACGAACCCGTGCTCGTCGAGCAACTCCGCGGGCAGCCAGTCGGTGTTGGGCCGAACCCGGCCGATCGCCCACAGCACGGCGTCCGCGGATGCGGCCGATTGTCCGGTGCTGAATTCGACTGGCCCACTCGTGATGTCGTCGAACTCGAAGCCTTCGGGAATGACCGCGCGGTGGCCGGAATGCAACTGCACCCCGGCCTCGACCAGTCTCTTGCGCACCTGCTCCCAAGCCCGGTCGTGATGGTGTTCCAGCGCCCGCTCGCCGGGGAAGTACAACGCGACCGATTTTCCCGGCCACGTTCTGGCCACGTTGTACGCACTGCTCACCGCGGCCGCACCGCCACCGATGACGATCACCGATTCGGCAGCGGCCATGCGGTCGTGTGCGGAGCGCAGCCCGCTGACGATCTCATCGGCTGTCTGCAGATCGGGCCTACGCCAGAAGCCGTTCGTGACTCCCGTCGAGATCACCAGCGCGTCATACGGTTCGGCGGCGGCGATGCCGTCGGGACGGTTCAGGAAGACCTTGCCGGCTTCGAGGTCCACGCCGGTGAGCGTCCCCTGTACGGTGCGCACCCGGTCGAGACCGCGGAACCTGTCGAACGGGATCCAGTTATGCCGTGCCCACTCTGCGGGCCGGGACAGCCGCCAACCCAGCTCCTGCCCGCTGACCAGGCCCGGCTTGGACGAGATGCCGATGACCTCGGCGTGCTTGGCTAGTTTGATCGCGGTCAGCACACCGCTGTCGCCGAGCCCGGCGATGACCACGCGTCGCATCCGGTCACCATAGCCGGGCTAGGTATTTTCGTGCGACGGGGCGTCAGCGGAGCTTTTCGCCGTAGACGCGCTCAACGGTCATCGTCATCAGCACCCGGCGGTCGGACACCATCACCGACCGGTACTCCTCCCAGTCCGGATGCTCACCAGCTGCCTTGCGGTAGTAGTCGACGAGCGCCTGCACCTCGGGGCCGTTCTCGTCGGCGCCGGGCCCGGTCAGCGTCACCGATCCCTCGGCGGTGGCCCAGGCCCATCCGTCGGAACTCGTGACCTCGATCGCGGCGCGCGGATCCCGGCGCACATTGGCGGTCTTGGCGCGACCCTCGGTCATCGACACGTAGATGACGTCGGCGTCGCGGTCGTAGAACGGTGTCACCGGGGACAGCTGCGGAAGGCCGTTGGCCTTGATCGTGGCCAGTACTCCGAGTCGGCTGTCGGCGAGCAGCGTGCGGGGGTCAAAGGTCATGTGTGGGGCAACCCGATCCGGCGCGGCGACTATTCCGATGGGGCGTCGATGCGGACCCGGTACATCTTGGGCCAGTACTTGCCGGTGATCAGGTACTCGTCGCCGTCGATGTGGGCAATGCCGTTCAACACCTTCTGACGGTCGCGGCCGGCGTTTGTGGCCAGCTCACTGGCATCCACGGCGGTGTTCACCTCGCCGGTCCCGGGGTCGATCCGCACGATCGTGTCGGACGTCCAGACGTTGGCCCACACCTGGCCGTCGACGCATTCCAGCTCATTGAGGTTTCTCAGCGGGTCGCCGTCGCGCGTGACCGCAACCGAACCCGTCTCGGCGAACGTCTCCGGATCGTGGAAGAACAGCCGGTCGGACCCGTCGCTGCGGACCAGCCGATCCCCGTCGGCGCACAGTCCCCAGCCCTCGCCGTTCACCGGGACCTCGCGCAGCGGGGTCATGGTGTTCTTGTCCCACTCGACGGCCACCTTGTTCTGCCAGGTGAGTTCCCAGATCCGGTCGCCGACGACTGTGATGCCCTCGCCGTAGTAGTTGTTGGGCGCTGCGGCAGCGCGCAGGACCGCGCCCGTTTCCGGGTCGAGTTCGCGCACCTGTGAGGCGCCCGCGACACCCGTGCCCTCGTAAAGCTTGGGACCGTCGAGCTCCAAGCCCTGAGTCCAGGCCGTCGTATCGTGTGGCATCTCGGCGAGCACCTCGGGCTTGATCGTCGGCACCGGGCCCTTCACCGTGGTGGTCTCGCTGGGTGTCGATTCGCTTCCGCAGCCGGCGACCAGCACGCTCACCGCGGCTGCCCAGATGACCGCGCGCCGGCCCCGCCATCGGTCACTGTTTCCCATAGCTCCCATAGATACCCGTCCTCACGGTGTGACGGCGTCGATCGCCCGGTAGATCCGCTTCTCGCTGACCGGCCGTGGGGTGCCGAGCTGCTGTGCCCACAGGCTGACCCGTAGCTCCTCGATCTGCCGGGCGATGTCGCGGATGTCGTCGGCGCCCGCGCGGGTGGGCGACAGCGCACCGATCAGGTCGTCGAGCGCGTCCTGGACATCGTGCACGCGCTGCATCCGTTCGCGGTCCGCGCCGACGGCGTGCGGCAGCCGCTCGAGTCGACGGTTGATGGCGGTGAGGTAGCGGGTGAGGTCGACCAGCCGGCCGGCCCCGGTCGCGGTGACGAAGCCCTTCGGCATGAGCCTGGCGAGCTGGTCGCGTATGTCGGCGATCGCGTCGGCCTGCGTCGGCGGCGGCGCGGCGGGCAGCGCGAGGTCGACGTCGTGGGCCGCGGCGAGCACCTTCTCGACCTGGCCGAGGATCGCCTGCGTGGTGGGTACGAGTTGTTCGGCGACGCGGTCACGCAGCGCATTGAACTCGGCGCGGGTCCACACGGGTACCGGCGCAAGCCGGCCGGTCGCCGCGTCGGCGCAGTCGTCGAGCAGCGCCGCGAGCGACCCGTCAGGGTTTGCGCCCAGTACCAGCCGGGCACGTGGATCCAGTTGGCGCTCAAGGCTCTTCACCGGCGAGGGGGCGGCCAGTCGCAGCAGCCTTCGGATACCAGGCACCATCGCGGCCGCCTGCTCGGCTTCGGTCGGGAACACGCGGATGTCGACCGCGGCTCCCGAGTCGACCAGTGCGGGGAAGCCACGCACTGCGTGCACGCCGCTGGCGCGTTCGACGGTGCGGGGTAGCTCGTCGAGATCGTCGGGCCACGTCCGCAGTCCGGTCCGTTCCAGCTCTCCTGCAACCGCTTCGGCGACGGCACGGCGAATCGGCGCGGCCAACTGGGTCTGCAGGGCCTCGAGATCCTTTCCGCGCGCGACCTCCTTGCCGTCGGACTCGACGGCGAAGGTGACCCGAAGGTGCGACGGCAGCTTGTCGAGGTCGAATGCGTCGATCGGCACGAGCACTCGGGTCAGCCGGTGCAGTTCACGCTGCAGGGCCTGCAGAATCGGTTCGCCGTCCGGCGCGATCGAGGCGAGCACGGCGCGCGCGGTGTCCGGTGCGGGAACAAAGTTGCGGCGCAGGTCCTTTGGCAGTGACTTGATCAGTGCAGTGATGAGCTCCTCGCGCAACGCCGGTACCTGCCAGCTGAATTCGTCACCGCCGAGCCGGGCCAGTACCTCGACGGGCACGTGCACGGTCACCCCGTCGTCCTCGGCGCCGGGTTCGAAGCGATACGTCAGCGGCAGTGACAGCTCGTCGGCCTGCCAGGTGTCCGGCCCCTCGGCGGCCGGGTCGTCCTTGCGCAGCAGATCGTCACGGGTCAGCGTGAGCAGGTCAGGGGTTTGGTGCCGCTGCTTCTTCCACCACGCGTCGAAGTGCTTCGCCGACACGGCGTCTGCGGGCACACGCGCGTCGTAGAACGCATAGATCTCGTCGTCGCCGACCAGCAGGTCGCGCCTGCGCGCCTTGTCCTCGAGTTCCTCCAGTTCCTCGCGCAGCCGCGCATTGTCGCGGAAGAAGTGGTGGCGTGCCTGCCAGTCGCCCTCGACCAGCGCATGCCGGATGAACAGTTCGCGGGCGACCTCAGGCTCCACCGTCGCGTAGCCGACCCGGCGTCGTGGCACCAGCGGCAGTCCGAACAGCGTCACGCGTTCGTAGGCCATGACGGCGCCGCGCTGTGCGTCCCAGTGCGGCTCACTGTAGGTGCGTATGAGGAGATCCGACCCGAGCCTTTCGATGTCCTCCGGCCTGATGCGTGCTGCGATTCTGCCGTACAGCCGGCTGGTCTCGACGAGGTCGGCGACGACGATCCACCGTGGCGGACGCTTCGTCAGCACCGAACCGGGAGCGAGGACGAACTTGACGTTGCGCGCACCCTGAAAATCGCGAGACTCGCCCTCGCGCAATCCGATATGTGACAGCAGACCGGCCAGCAGCGCCGCGTGCACCCGGGACGGATCAGCAGGTTCGGGATCGTCGGACTCCCTGATGCCGAGATCCCGGGCAATGCTGCGCAGCTGCCCCCTCAGGTCCTGCCATTCGCGGATGCGCAGATAGTGCAGGAACTCTTCGCGGCACATCCGGCGAAACGCGTTGCCCGAACGTTCCTTTCGTTGCTCACCGAGATAGCGCCACAGATTCAGGTAGGACACGAAATCCGAGTGCTCATCGGCGAACCGGGCGTGCTTCTGACGTGCGGCCTCCTCGCGGTCGGCCGGGCGCTCACGCGGATCGGGGATCGACAGCGCGGCGGCGAGCACGAGAATCTCGCGCACGCAGCCCTCTTCGTCGGCCTGCAGGATCATTCGCCCCAGGCGCGGGTCGACGGGCAGCTGTGCCAGGCGCCGGCCGATATCGGTGATGGCGCCGTGAACATCAAAGGCGCCGAGCTCCTGCAGCAACGCGATGCCGTCGCGGATGCTGCGCCGGTCGGGCGGGTCCAGAAACGGAAACGTCTCGATATCACCGAGATTCAGCGCCGCCATCTGCAGAATGACCGCGGCCAGGTTGGTCCGCAGAATCTCCGGATCCGTGTAGCGCGGACGCGACTCGAAATCTTCCTCGGAGTAGAGGCGAATGCACACACCGGGTGCGGTGCGGCCCGATCGGCCGGCACGCTGGGCGGCCGACGCCTGCGAGATCGGCTCGATCGGCAACCGCTGCACCTTGGTCCTTCGGCTGTACCGCGAGATCCGCGCGGTGCCGGGGTCGACGACGTAGCGGATGCCGGGCACCGTCAGCGAGGTCTCGGCGACGTTGGTGGCCAACACGATTCGCCGCGCGCTCTGACTGGGCTGAAAGACCCGCTGCTGTTCGGCGGTGGGCAGCCTGGCGTAGAGCGGCAGCACCTCGGTGTTCTTCAGAGGACGTAAAGCCTCTGCGGTGTCGCGGATCTCACGCTCACCCGATAGAAACACCAGGACGTCACCCGGCGGTTCCGCGGATAGTTCGTCGACGGCGTCGACGATCGCCTCGGTCTGGTCGCGTAATTCGGTACGCACGACCTCGTGGTCGGGATCGTCTGGGTCGTCGCTGTCGTCGGCAACCGCCGGCACTTCCAAAGGCCGATAACGGATCTCGACCGGATATGTCCGCCCCGACACCTCCACGATGGGAGCACCCGAGAAGTGGGCCGCGAACCGTTGGGGCTCGATCGTCGCGGAGGTGACGATCACCTTGAGGTCGGGCCGTCGCGGCAGCAGCTCACGGAGATAGCCGAGCAGAAAGTCGATGTTGAGGCTGCGCTCGTGCGCCTCGTCGAGGATGAGCGTGTCGTAGCGCAGCAGTCGGCGGTCGCGCTGGATCTCTGCGAGCAGGATGCCGTCGGTCATCAGCTTCACCAGGGTGCGGTCACTGGCCTGATCGGTGAACCGCACGGTGTAGCCGACGGCGTCGCCCAGTGGTGTGCCCAATTCGTCGGCGATGCGTTGTCCGACCGTGCGTGCGGCGAGGCGGCGCGGTTGCGTGTGGCCGATCGTGCCGCGGATACCGCGGCCGAGTTCGAGGCAGATCTTCGGCAGCTGCGTCGTCTTCCCCGAACCCGTCTCCCCGGCGACGATGACGACCTGGTGGTCGGTGATCGCCTTGGCGATCTCGTCGCGGCGCTCGCTGACCGGAAGGTCGGGATAGGTGATCGCCGGCACCGCGGCCAGGCGGGTGGCGATCAAACCTTCGCCGGCGGCGATCTGATCGGCGATCCCGCGCAGTTTGTCGGGCCCGGCGCCGCGAAGGTTCTTGAGACGCCGGCCAAGGCGTGCCGCGTCGCGGATCGTCAGGCCATCGAGGCGCTGGCGGAGCTCAGCGGCTGACAGCTCGGGCACTCGCGCCAGGATAAGTCAGGCCGGTCGCGGCACTGCAGCTAGTGTCGATTGACCGATCCACATCGGCACCGCACGGCGCGCATCGGAAGTGCCGTCGATCGACACCGATCCGTCCAGTACGGCCCGCTGCCACGACTGGTCGCCGCGCCAGATCTGCGTCAGCGCCCGCAGGCTTGTCGACACCGTCGCCGCGACGTCACATCCCGGATCGAAGTCGCAGACCTCCGCCTCACCGTCCGCGACCATCAGCCACCACGACGAGGACTTGGGCGGCGCACCCGACAGCCGGAACGCGACCACGGTCCGCGCTCTCGGCCATTCATCGAGCGGAATCGTGCGGCGGATGTCCCACATCAGCACACTCGGGTCGAGATCCTTTTCGACGAGATCGCTGAACCAGCGCACGCTCCACATCCCGAGGGCTTCGACAACGGCGACGAGTTCGCGGCCGCATTCGGTCAACGTATACACCGTGCGGTTGCCAACCTCGGACCGCTGCACGACGCCGGCGCGGGTCAAGGTTTGCAGTCGCTTGGACAGCAGCGACGGCGACATTTTCGGCACGCCGCGACGCAGATCATTGAAATGCGTGCTGCCCGCAAGCAGCTCGCGGACCACCAACATCGTCCATCGCTCGTCGAGTAGCTCCATGGCTTTCGCTACGGGACAAAACTGACCGTATCCAGACATGCGCACCCTCCCCGTGACGGTCCAGCAAACGTATTACCAGTAGACCGCTGATCGATGCCGCTGGCTACTACAGATTCGGGACCACCATCGGTACAGATCCGTGACTAGAGCGCGCGTGCCCGTTTGGCCGAGCATTTCCTCAACCGCAACTTCAGCGAAAGGAAATGACATGAACAGCTCAGCCCGCCTCCTCGCGGTCCCAACACTCGCGGTGGGACTGGTGCTCGGATCGGCCGCAGTCGCCACGGCCCTACCGGCGTGGGACATCGGAATATACGACCGCTGCATACAGAACATTCCGGACGATGTGCTGCTCGACAACAGAGGCACCGACGCAGTTCATGAATGCTGCTGGAAGTCGGGTGGCAGCTGGGACAGCAAGACCAACAAGTGCGTGGCCCCTCCGGCGGAGGGGCAGAGCGGCCGGGCGCCATTATCGCAGGTGCCAACGCATGTCCTGACACCGTCGCAGCCGGAGCAGGTGCCGGGTGGAGTGTTGACTCCGGAGGCTTAAGGCTTGTCGGGTGACCAGTAGGCAAGCATCTCCGCGAACGTCTGGAACGCCGGGACGGACACCCCGTACGTCGCCTCGAGATGGATGCTGATCGGGAACCCCAGCTCGCCGACCCCGTCGACCACCCGCTTGTACAAATCGACCATCAGCAGCCGCTTCTCCGACGGCTCGGTGGCGGCCAACTGTTTGACGAACTCCTGCTCGGCGGCGACGGCAGCGTTGCCCTGGTCCTGGATCAACCAGTTGATGAGGCCGATGTTGGACTCGACCTTCGGCACGAAGCCGAACGAGAGCAGGATCTCGGGCCGATGGTCGGTCTCCCTCGCGAAGTGGCGCAGGAACCCGACGATCGCGTCGGAGTACAGCAGCTGGGTCATGCCGTACGTCGCGCCCTGGTCGCACTTGAAGTTGAAGCGACCGTGTTCGCCCTCGCGGGTCGGGATCAGGATGACTCCGCGGTTGGGCACCAGGTCGTCGTAGATCGACAGGGCGTCCGTCGGCGCGACCCCGGACCCTTCGCCGTCGTTCATGGTGCGCGGCACACCGACGAAGGCGATGCCGTCGAATCCCGCCGAGCTCAGCTTGGTCAGCCGCTGACGCAGCGCCGCCTTGTCCAGGAACGCCGTCACCTGGGTGCACAGGCCGTTCATCGCGCTCAGCTCGGGCCTGATCTCGTTCCAGAAGTCGAGGACGTCCATCTTCGGCTTCATCTCGATCGGCCGGTCGTCGTCCTCTTCGATCATTCCGGGAATCATCACGTGCCGGATCCGGCCGTGCAGGCCGGTCTCCGCGGCGCACCTCAGCACCTTCTGCGCTTCCTCGAGCGCCCGCTCATGCCCGTTTTCGACGTTCGGCGGGACGAGCTCGAGCGCGATGGTATTCAGCGTCACCGAACTGCTCCCTGATCGAATCTCCAACGTCCCGCGGCGCGGCGGGTCCCCGATGACCGCACGCATTTGCCGGGGACCTCACCCTACAGACCGGGCCTGTCACCGTCCGTAGGCTGGGTGGCGTGAGCGTTGCACCCGACACAGGCTCCGATACGCCGATCGCCCTGGCCGACCGCTTCGCGCGCGAGTTGCCCGAGCTGGCCGTCCGCTGGCAGGCCGAAGCCGCCCCCGAGCCTCGTCTCCTTGTTCTCAACGATCCGTTGGCCACCCAGCTCGGCCTCGACGCCCGCTGGCTGCGTGGGCCCGAGGGGGTGCGGTTTCTCACCGGCAACCTGGTCCCCGACGGCGCCGCGCCGGTGGCCCAGGCCTACTCCGGACATCAGTTCGGCGGCTATGTTCCCCGCCTCGGCGACGGCCGGGCACTACTGCTGGGCGAACTCGCCGCCGTCGACGGCGGCTACCGCGACCTCCACCTCAAAGGTTCGGGCAGAACGCCGTTCGCCCGGGGTGGAGACGGTCTCGCGGCGATCGGACCGATGCTGCGCGAATACCTCGTCAGCGAGGGGATGCACGCCCTCGGTATCCCGACGACCCGTTCGCTGGCTGTGGTCGCGACGGGTCGCGCGGTACAACGCGAAACTCCGCTGCCCGGCGCGGTGCTGGCCCGCGTCGCAAGCAGCCATCTGCGCGTCGGCACCTTCCAATACGTGGCGGCCGGCGGTGACGAGGTCCTGCTGCGGCGACTGGCCGACTACGCCATTGCCCGTCACTATCCGGATGCGGCCAACGCCGACAATCCCTACCTCGCGCTGTTCGGCGGCGTGGGTGCGGCCCAGGCGGCCCTGATCGCGCAATGGATGCTCGTCGGTTTCGTGCACGGCGTGATGAACACGGACAACATGACGATCTCCGGCGAAACCATCGACTACGGGCCGTGCGCGTTCATGGAGGCCTACGACCCAGAGGCGGTGTTCAGCTCGATCGACTCCTGGGGCCGCTACGCCTACGGAAATCAGCCGTCGATCGCGGGCTGGAACCTTGCCCGGTTCGCCGAGACGTTGCTGCCGCTGATCGATGGCGATCAGGACCGCGCGGTGCAGCTCGCCCAGGAGAGCCTCACCGGTTTCGGGGTGGAGCTCCAGGCGGCGCTGGCGACGGGGATGCGCGCCAAGGTCGGGCTGGCCAAAGACATCCCTGAGGACGTGGCGACTCCGCTGATCAACGACGTACTCGCGCTGCTCGCGGAAAGCCACGTCGACTTCACCTCGTTCTTCCGCAACCTCGGCCGAGCGGCCCGCGGCGACACCGAGCCGGCGCGCGGCATGTTCATGAACCTCGCCGGGTTCGACGAATGGCTCTCGCGGTGGCGGGCGCTGAACCCGGACGCTGAGCTGATGGATCGGGTCAATCCGATATACATTCCGCGCAATCACCTCGTCGAGGAGGCGCTGGCTGCGGCGACCGACGGCGACCTGACTGCGCTGGAGCGCCTCCTGGAGGCGGTGAGCGCACCGTACGACGAACGTGCCGGCCTGGAGCGCTACGCCGAACCCGCGCCTGAGGACTTCGGTAAGTACCGAACCTTCTGCGGGACGTGACCTACGCGATGTCGGGTTCCAGCGCTGCGACGTCGCCCCGTAGTGCGGGCCCTACCCCGCCGCACCGGCGGGCACGTTGCGGAAGCTGATCGCCAGCCGGTTATAGGCGTTCATCAGACTGATCGCGATCGTCAAGTCCACCAGTTCCTTGTCGCCGAAGTGCGCCGACACGGCTTTGTAGTCGCTGTCGGGGACACCCGTGGTCGACACGCGGGTAACGGTCTCCGCCCATGCCAGGGCGGCCTTTTCGCGTTCGTCGAACAGCTGTTCCGCCTCGTGCCACACCGGCACCAGCGCGATCTTCTCGTTGGACACCCCGAGTTCGCGCAACTCGCGGGAATGCATATCGATGCAGTAGGCGCAGCCGTTGATCAGCGAGACCCTCAGGTTCACCGCGGCCAACAGCTCCGGGGCAAGACCCGATTGACTGACGTAGGCATTTGTGCCGGCAAGCACTTTCACGCCGCGGGGAGCAACTTCTGCGTAATTGATTCGTTGACTCATGACACCCAGCCTGGCAACCGGAGCGCGAAAGCGGACCCTGGAAAACCCGTAGTCTTCGACCAGCCGGCTTTACGTAGCCTTGCGCCTAACCCTCGATGAACGTCGTCCACCGCTAGGCCTTTGCGGCCGCTTCGAGAATCCACTCCTCTAACCTGGTGTCGAAGAGCGTGGCCCCGTCAGCGGGGACCAGGGTGCGTTCCTCGAGGGCGATGCCCCAATAGCGCGCCTCGGGGTCGGCGATGACCGTGCGGGTGTCGCCGCGTGCAGTCAGCGAGGTGCTGATGGCGCCGGCAAGCGTGAATGCCTCCGGCCCAGCGATTTCGACGATGCCGTTCACCGGCTCGTTGACCGCGGTGATCGCAACGCCCTCGGCGACGTCGACGCCGGCCATCGGCTGGAACAGCGCGGTGGGCGTCCGCACCACGTCACCTTCGGTCGCTGAGTCGGCGAGCGTCTTGATGAACTCGAAGAACTGCGTCGCGCGGACGATCGAGAACGGGGTGGGCCCCTCGCTGATGAGCTTCTCCTGCAACAGCTTTGCCTGGAAGTAGCCGCTCTGCGGGGCGAGCCGATCGGTGCCGACCACCGACAGCGCGACGTGATGCCGCACCCCGGCGGCCTTCTCTGCGGTGAGCAGGTTGGTGGTCGCCGTGCGGAAGAAGTCCAGGGCCGCGTCATCGAGCGTCGGTGAGTTCGATACGTCGACGACGACGTCGGCGCCTGTGAGGACCGCTGCCAGACCCTCACCGGTGAGCGTGTTCACTCCGGTTGACGGGGCGGCGGCCACGGCGTCGTGACCGTGCTCCTCCAGTGTGTGCACCAGCTTGGAGCCCACGAATCCAGTGCCTCCGATGACGACGATTCTCATGATTCGCCTTCCTGTTGGGTCGTTCCTGTCGCCAGGTATGACCGCCCAGGCATGGCTTCTGTGACAGGCGGGCTTCTGTGACAGCCCGGTTCAGCGCACGAGCGGCGCCAGGTGGGTTCTGGCGTAGGTGGCGACCGCATCGTCGTCGGTCACGTCGAGCACGCCGGTGCTGACCTGAACCAGCGAGACGGCCAACCGGATGTGCAGTTCGGAAACGGCGAGCAGGTCGTCGTCCGGCATCGTCGCGCCCGCCGCGCGCAGCGCCTTGGCCATCGAGGTGGCCGCACTGCTCAGGAAGGCTCTCGCCTCGTCGAACATTCCCGTCACCGCGGTGAAGTCGCCGTCCAACTGCAGGAACCGGCGCATCACCGGTTCACCGGTGAGTAGCCGGACCCCTTCGCGGAATGTCGCAACCGCGGCGTCGGCGGGTCCGCTGTCGATCGCCACGGTCTGCAGCCGCGCCATCGCGAAATCGAAAGTCTGCCTGCCCAGTTCGGTGACCAATGCCTCCCGGCTGGGGAAGCGCCGGTACAGGGTGCTGCGGCTGACACCCGCTTGCCGCGCGATGACTTCCATGCTCAGCCGGCCCACGCCGACGAGCGCCACCTCCTCGGCGGCGGCCTTCAGAATCGCAGCCTCCTGCTCGGTGGGGCTGGCGTTGGTGCGGCGCATCCAGTCAGCCTAATCAGCGAACGGGGCAGCCAGTCGGCGGCGCGAACGAATCCAGCGCAACCGACCGATGCACATGGACCAGTTTCTCGTATTCGATTCGATTGCGCGCCAACGGGATCAGCAACAGCTTGTCGGGAAGTACCCGCCACGCCAGCTGCAGTACACGGGTGTACAACGCGAACTCGAGGTCGTGGCGCGACTCCCACCGGAAGCCGGTCAGCTCGCGGATCCCTGGATGCAGGATGCCGAAGGAACACACCTTGAGCACGTGGCCCGCGACCGGTCGCAACACCAGCCACGGCGGCGTCAGCAGCCGGCGCAACGGCGCGGGGAGCACCAGGGTCGGCAGGGGCGGCCGGGTCAGATCGAGAGTGACCCTCTGCAGGAATGCGTCGGCCTGCAGTTCATCCCGGACCATCGATTCGTAGTAGTCCTCGGCTTCGGCATAGGTCGCAGGCAACTTCGAGTTCTTGCCCGGCAACTCGAGCGCCGAGAAGGCGTCGAGCAGTTGGGCGTAGGCGAGTTCACGTTCGGCGTCGGACAGCACGATTCCGGTACACGGCGTGAAGGAGTTGAGCACCACGAACATTCCGCTGACCGCAATCCAGTTCCACAGTTTGGGGTCGAGCGCGCTGTAGCGCACGTCGGCGAAGTCGCCGGTGCCCTTACCTCGCACCTCGCGGTGCATCGTTTTGAGTCGGTCGGCCTCGGCGACCTTGTCGGTGGCGTCGCCCCAGATGGCGAGTAGGGCCGAAAACCCGCTGCGCACACCACGATCAGCGAAGTTGGCGGCAAAACGCCCGGTCTTGTCGACCGCCGCCGCCACCGGCACCAGGGCAACCTCGTCGAATGCGGCAGCGCCGAAGAAGCCCCCGAGGGTGCTCCCGCTGTGCTTACGGAACTCGACCAGAACCTTCGGCCGTACCGATCCGGTGTCGTGCGTCGCGGAAGTCTCGGCAGCTGCGGTCATGGCGCCCTCCGATGTATCGGTTGGCACAACGATTAGCTATTTGTGTCAACATGTCAATGGCCGCCGCTAAGACTCGCCTTCCAGCGTCAGCACCGCGATGTCGGGCGGTGCGCCGATCCGGACGGGCGGCCCCCAGAACCCCGCCCCGCGGGTGACGTACAACTGGGTGTCGTCAACGGTCGACAGGCCCGCCAGTGACGGCTGCACCATTTCGACCACGTAGTGAAAGGGCCACATCTGCCCGCCGTGGGTGTGACCGGACAGCTGTAGGTCGACTCCGCGGGCGGCCGCCTCGGAAACCATGACCGGTTGGTGTGCGAGCAGGATCGTCGGTCGTGAGGCGTCGACACCCGCAAGGGTGCGATCGAAGTCAGGCGGGTCGTCGCGTTGCTCGCCCGCGATGTCGTTGATGCCCGCGAGATCGAACGCAGCGCCGCCGCGGCGGATCGCGGTGTTCTCGTTGCGCAGCGTCCGGACCCCGAACCGCTCCAGCTCGTTCAGCCATTCGGCAGTGTCCTCGACGAAGTACTCGTGGTTGCCGGTGACGAAGAATGTGCCCTCCGGTGCGGCCAGATCCTGAAACGGTGCGGCCGCGGGCCCGAGTTCGGCGACGGTGCCGTCCACGAGATCCCCGACGATCGCGACCAGGTCGACCTGCGCGGCGTTGATGATGTCGACGATGCGCTCGGTGTGCGCCCGCCCCACCAGCGGCCCGAGATGGATATCGGACACCAACGCGATGCGGAACCCGCCGAACGCGGGATCCAACCGCCGCAGTCGCACCGGAACCTGCAGCAGGTCAGGCGGTCCCAGCGCGGTGGCCGTGCCGACGCCGACGAGGCCGACCGACGCCGCCCCGGCGGCGACCGCACTCGCTCGCGCGAGGAACATCCGGCGATTCAGCGCATGGCGATCGGGCTCGGCAGGCTCTTCGGGTGGTTTTGGTGCTTGCGGTTGTCGCTTGGCCCAGCCGCGCAACGCCAGCCGCACCGGCTCGAGGGCGAGCAATGTGAGGAACAAATAGACGAGCACCCCGAACCACAGGTAGCCCGGCCACGCGTACCAGCCGGCCTTGGAGACGTCGGTGAACCGCGGCACGACGAGCGCCGCCAGCAGCAGCACCCCCAGCCCGACGAGCACCGCCGTCAGGGTCCGTCGGGTGCGGCCCGGCCGGGTGGTGTCCTTGACGGACCGCTTCCACACATAGACGTTCATGAGCGCCAGGACCGCGCTGAGCACCACGATGAACATCGGCCGCCAGCTTATGCATAAGCTGCATTGCGCCTGCTCAGAGCGGACCGTGTAGGAAGCGACAATGGAGCGACCGACCAGCTGACGATTTGGGGGCATGTGTCTAAGCAGGACTACGACGACGAGCTGCGCTCCGAGCAGACCTACGTCGACGGGTTGTACACACGGCTGGACGCCGAACGCGCGCGGGTGAAGGGCAAGTACAGCGACGCGCTCGGAGCCCCGGTGGACCGCATGGACGGCGGCACGCTCGTGGCACGCGACGTCGAGGTGCGAGCATTGGCCAAACAGGCCGCTCGCCTCGAGGTTGCCGACGGCGGGCTGTGCTTCGGCCGGCTCGACAGCGTCACCGGCGAGCGGTCGTACATCGGCCGCATCGGCATTCTCGACGAAGACAAGGAGCCGCTGCTGCTCGATTGGCGCGCGCCCGCGGCTCGCGCGTTCTACATCGCGACCGCCGCGACGCCGGAGGACATGCGCCTGCGCCGCCAGTTCCACACCCGCGGGCGACGGATCGTCGACTTCACCGACGAAGTGCTCGGCCGTCCCACCGGCGACGAACGTGGGGATGCGGCACTGTTGGCCGCGATCAACGCGCCGCGCGGCGAGGGCATGCGCGACATCGTCGCGACGATCCAGGCCGAGCAGGACGAGATCATTCGCAGCGATCATCTCGGCGTCATGGTGATCGAGGGCGGACCCGGCACCGGCAAGACTGTGGTGGCGCTGCACCGCGTGGCCTATCTGCTGTACACCCAGCGCAAGCGCATGGAACGCCACGGTGTCCTCGTGATCGGCCCCAACCCGGCGTTTCTCGACCACATCGGCCGGGTGCTCCCGTCGCTGGGCGAGTCCGATGTCGTGTTCATGACGGTCGGTGACCTCGTACCCGGTCTGCGCACCACCGCCGAGGAGGCCGACGAGGTCGCGCGGCTCAAAGGCTCTTTGAAGATGCTCGACGTGCTGGCCGCCGCCGTCGCGGATCGGCAACGGCTGCCTAAGGATCCGCTCCCGATCGAGCTGTCGGACGTCACGGTGCGCATCGACGCCGAGACCGCGGAGTGGGCCCGCGAGGAGGCACGGACGAGCGACCGGCCGCACAACGAAGCTCGCGAGGTGTTCACCGAGATCGTCACGTACGTCCTCACCGAGCGCGCGATCGCGCGGATCGGCAAGGGCTGGCTCACCCGCGACGACCGCGATGCGTGGGAACAGCTGCGCACCAACCTGATCGACGAGCTCGCCGACAACGCCGCGTTCACCGCCGCGCTCGACGAACTCTGGCCGAAGCTCACGCCGCAGACTCTGCTGTCCGAGCTGTACTCGTCGCGCGAACGTCTACGCGCCGCGAAGGCGGACGAGGTGCTGTACCGCGCCGACGGCGACGCCTGGACCATCGCCGATGTGCCACTGCTCGACGAACTCGTCGACCTGCTTGGCCGCGACAAGACCGCCGACGACACCGCCGCGCGAGAACGCAACGCCGAAGCCGCGTACGCCGCCGGCGTGCTCGACCTGCTAGTCAGCCGCGAGGATCTGATGGACGACGAGGACCATCTGCTCGCCCAGGACCTGCTCTACGCCGAGGACCTGGCCGAACGTTTCATCGAGCGCGATACCCGGGAACTCACCGAACGCGCTGCCGCAGACCGGGATTGGACCTACGGGCACGTCGTGGTCGACGAGGCGCAGGAACTGTCCGAGATGGACTGGCGGGTGCTGATGCGCCGCTGTCCGAACCGTTCGTTCACCGTGGTCGGCGATCTGGCCCAGCGCCGGTCGGCGGCCGGCGCGACGACCTGGGACACGATGCTCGAACCGTATGTGCCAGGCCGGTGGGTCTACCGTTCCCTTTCGGTGAACTACCGCACGCCCGCGGAGATCATGGCCGTCGCCGCCGCGCTGCTCGCGGAGTTCGCACCCGACATCCGACCTCCGGACTCGGTGCGCGCGTGCGGGGTCATGCCGTGGTCACGGCAGGTCACCGATGACGAGATGGCCTCGGCCATCGACGAATTCGTTGACGTGGAGGCGCAGCGGGAGGGCACCAGTGTGGTGATCGGGCCACCGGATGTGCCCGGTGCGGTGCCGCCGTCGGAGACCAAGGGTCTGGAGTTCGACGCCGTGTTGGTGGTCGACCCGGACCGGATCCTGACCATGGGACCGCGGGGCGCGGCCGAGCTGTATGTCGCGCTGACCCGAGCCACCCAGCGTCTCGGTGTGCTGCACCGTGCGCCGCTGCCGACGGCGCTGAGCGGACTCGCCTGACGCTATTTCCAGGCGAACACGGGTTGTTCGAGCTCGTCGACCGGATCGGTGCGGCCCTCGAGGCAGAGCCAGCGCAGCTGCAGCAGGACCGCGCCGGTGGGTGCGTGGATCAGGTCGTTGCCCAACGGGATCTGAACGACGGGGCGCGGGCTTTCGGGGATGGTGATGAACCGCGGCGAATCGTCGCGCTGCAATTGATGCAGCCCGACACGGTAGACCGCCACCACCTCGTCGGGTGCGGGACGCAGGTCCAGCCGGCCGCCGCCCCAGATGACCACCGGCGTGATCACGTAGCCGGACCGCGTCGGGTAGTCGTCGAGCAGACCCAGCACCGACGAGTGCGGCAGCGTGACACCGACCTCCTCGTCCAGCTCGCGTAACGCCGCGTCGACGGCATCCTCGCCCGGGTCCAGCCGGCCACCGGGCAGCGCCCACTGCGCGGGGTGCGACGTCAGCCGCGACGTCCTTCGGCAGAGCAGAAACGCGGCGCCGCCAGAGACGTCGACCATGCGGCCATCGAGGCCCTCCTCCGGCATCAGCCGACCGTCAATCCAGTCGTCGACGTTCGCGGGATCGACCCGATCCTCCCCGAGTTCGGACTTGACCAGGACCACCGCGACGGCGGCGTGCCGCTTCGTCGGATCGGTCACGGCGCGGCGCCGGTGCCCGGCGAGTTGGGCACGCACCTGTTCGCGGAGTGCGTCGTCGTAGGTCACGGTCACCGCTCGACCATAGTAAATATGTATGTGCTATGCATATATGCGTGCCGCATTCGCGATACGACCATCTCGACGAGCTGCTGACGCGCCTTCATGTCGTACGTCAGCGGCCGAGTTGGCGTCGGCGGCTCCTCGAGGGAGACCCGGTCGCGAACGTGTCGACGCTGCGCGTGCTGCGGGCCGTCGAGAACTCCGGCGACGGGGCCTCGGTCAGCGACGTCGCCGAGTACATGGCCGTCGAGCATTCGACCGCCAGCCGCACGGTTGGCGCCGTCGTCGCCGCCGGGCTGCTGACAAAGGCGTTCGCCACCGACGACCAACGCCGTTGCGTGCTGGTGCTGACCGATCTCGGCCGCAGCGCACTCGCGACTGTGACGGAGCGGCGACGCGAGTTGGTCGCCAAGACGATCGCGGACTGGCCCGACTCCGACGTCGATACCCTCGTCGCCCTGTTGGAGCGACTGACCGACCGTTTCGAGAACTCGGTGAGCCGATGACCGCTGAAGTCACCGCCCCGACCGGGCCCCGCAGCGCGCTGCGGCTGATGTTCGACCCGGTCTTCGGCGCGCTCTTCTGGGGAAAAATGATCTCGGTCGTCGCCGTGTGGACGCACGGCATCGTCGCGGCGATCGTGATGTACGACGCGACGCGATCCGCACTCATGGTGGGTCTCGTCGGCGTCGTCCAGTTCGCGCCGCAGCTGATCCTCAGTCCGACCAGCGGTAAATGGGCCGACACCGGAAACCCTGCTCGGCAGATCCTGCTCGGCCGGGTGCTGTGTGTCGCCGGCTCCGGTTTCACCGCAGCATGGCTGTTCGTCGAGCCCTCGCAGCAGGGCGTGTCCGTGGCCGCGCCCGTGCTCCTCGGGACGCTGCTCGTCGGCTTCGGGTTCGTCGTCGGTGGTCCGGCAATGCAGTCCATCGTGCCGGATCTGATTCGCGACGGTGAGCTCTCAACGGCCATGGCGCTCAACAGCATTCCCATGACGATCGGACGCATCGTCGGTCCCGCGTCCGGCGCCTATCTCGCTGCCCATCTGGGGGCGGCGGCCGGCTTCGGTGTCAGCGCCGCGTTACACCTGGTGTTTGCGGTCTGCCTTCTCATCGTGCGTTTTCCGGCGCCGCCAGTACGGTTGGACGGCACGGACTACCGCGTCCGGGTCGCCCTGAAATACGTGTGGCGCGACCGCCCACTGCTGCTGGCGTTGATCGCGGTGGGGGCGGTCGGCTTCGCCTCCGACTCATCGATCACGTTGGCCCCATCGATGGCCGATGAACTGGGCGGCGACGCACGTCTGATCGGGGTGCTGTCGGCGAGCTTCGGCATCGGCGCAGCACTGGGGATGGCGGCGCTGGCGATCATGGGCGGCCGGATGGCGTCGGCGAACGTGTCGGCGATCGGATTGGCGGGGCTGGGTGCGGGCTGCGGCGTGCTCGTGGCCGCGACGGAACCTGCGCTCGCGATCGGCGGGTTCGCGCTGGCGGGCCTGGGCTTCGGCTGGGCGATGACCGGGCTGAGCACCGTCGTGCAGGAGCGCGCCCCCGAGGAGTTGCGGGGCCGGATCATGGCGCTCTGGCTCGTGGGCTTCCTCGGGTCACGACCCCTCGCCGCCGCGCTGCTCGGCGGAACCGCCGACGCGTTCAGCGTGCACGCGGCCTTCGCCGTGGCCGCCGTGCTGTGCCTCCTGGTTGCGCTGTGGTGCCGACCGTCGAACATCACCGGCCCGCTGCCCGTCCGGGCTTGATGCCGCGTGGCATACACATCCGGCGACCGCGCCGACGCCAGCATGCTCACCGGAGTCTCGGAGACGGCACTGCTGACGCTGAACGGCAGGGCATATCAAGCCCGCCACCCGGACGCCATCATCGACGACCCGATGGCGATCCGGCTCGTCGATGCGATCGACTTCGACTTCGACAAGTTCGGCCGCCGCAAGGGTCAGGAGATGGCCCTGCGGTCACTCGCCTTCGATCGAGCCGCGACGCGCTACCTTTCTCGGCATCCGAACGCCACCGTGGTCGCCCTCGCCGAAGGCCTGCAGACGAGTTTCTGGCGCCTCAGTAGTGCGTTACCCGATTACGGATTCCGTTGGATCACGGTCGATTTCCAGCCGATCATCGACCTTCGCCAGCGGCTGCTGCCGGCGTCTGAGCGCATCACCACCCTCGCGCAGTCCGCGCTGGACTACTCCTGGATGGACGCCGTCGACTCGAGCGACGGTGTCTTCATCACCGCGGAGGGCTTGCTGATGTATCTGCAACCGGCCGAGGCGATGTCCCTGATCACCGAGTGTGCTCGGCGGTTTCCCGGCGGTCAGATGATCTTCGACCTCCCGCCAGTCATGGTGAAGCGCTTGGCGCCGAAGGGCATGCGCTCCTCACGGCGCTACCGCGTCCCCCCGATGCCGTTCAGCCTGTCCCCCAAGCAACTGGCCGATCTGGCCAACACGGTGCCGGGTATCCGAGCCGTCCACGACCTGCCGATGCCCAAGGGGCGAGGCTTTGTGTTCGAGAAGTTGTTCCCGGCCTTCTGGCAGTGGAAGCCGACGAAACAACACCGCGGCGCCTACACGCTGCTCGAATTCGGCTGACCGACGGCCGTAGGGCAGGCTGGTCCTCGAGATGATCCTGACTGCCCCGCGCCTCGACGACCCCGACGAGCTGTTCACCACGTTCGCGGCGTGGGCCGAGGCGCAGGGCACCGTGCTCTACCCCGCACAGGAGGAAGCGCTGATCGAATTGGTCAGCGGCGCGAACGTGGTGCTGGCGACGCCGACCGGTTCGGGCAAGTCATTGGTGGCGACGGGCGCGCTGTACGCGGCGCTGGCGGCGACGCGGCGCAGCTACTACACCGCGCCGATCAAGGCGTTGGTGAGCGAGAAGTTCTTCGCGCTGTGCGACGTGTTCGGTGCGGAGAACGTCGGCATGCTCACCGGCGATGCCGCCGTCAACGCGGGCGCACCGATCATCACCTGCACCGCGGAAGTGCTGGCCAACATCTCCTTGCGCGAAGGCGCTTCTGCCGACATCGGCTTGGTGGTGATGGACGAGTTCCACTTCTACGGCGACCCCGACCGGGGGTGGGCCTGGCAGGTTCCGCTGCTGGAGTTGCCGAAGGCCCAATTCCTGCTGATGTCAGCCACACTCGGCGATGTCACGTTCCTGCGCGAGGATCTGACCCGGCGCACCGGCAGGCCGACGGCGCTGGTGGCCAACGCGGTCCGGCCGGTCCCGCTGCACCACTACTACGCCACCACGCCGATGCACGAGACGATCGGCGACCTACTGCAAACGAAGCAGGCGCCGATCTACGTGGTGCATTTCACCCAGGCATCGGCGCTGGAGCGCGCGCAGGCACTGATGAGCGTCAATGTGTGCACCAAGGAGGAGAAGAAGGCGATCGCCGAATTGATCGGTGGCTTTCGGTTCTCCTCCGCGTTCGGGACGACGTTGTCGCGGTTGGTCCGGCACGGAATCGGTGTACACCACGCCGGGATGCTGCCCAAGTACCGACGCCTTGTCGAGCAGTTGGCACAGGCCGGCTTGCTCAAAGTCATTTGCGGCACGGACACTCTCGGCGTCGGCATCAACGTCCCGATCCGGACCGTCGTGTTCTCCGCGTTGTCGAAGTACGACGGGACGCGCACCCGGCTGCTCAACGCCCGCGAGTTTCATCAGATCGCGGGACGGGCCGGACGGGCGGGCTACGACACTGCGGGCACCGTCGTCGTCCAGGCGCCCGACCACGAGGTGGAGAACCTCAAACAGTTCGCGAAGGTGGCCGACGACCCGAAGAAGCGGCGAAAGCTGGTGCGCCGCAAGGTGCCCGAGGGCATGGTGCCGTGGAGCGAGAAGACGATGACGAAGTTGGTGGACGCCACCCCGGAACCGCTCACCAGCAACATGCGGGTGTCGACGGCGATGATCCTCGATGTCGTCGACCGCCCAGGTGACCCGTTCGCCGCGATGCGCAGGCTATTGACTGAGAACCACGAGCCACGCAAGCGCCAGCTGCGGCACATCCGCGAGGCGGTGGGTATCGCCCGGTCGCTGCTGCAGGCGGGTGTCGTGGAGCGGCTTGCCGAACCCGAGCCCGATGGGCGCCGTTACCGGCTGACCGTGGATCTGCCCCCGGACTTCGCGTTGAACCAACCGTTGTCGACGTTCGCGCTGGCGGCGGTCGAGGTGCTCGATGCGGAGTCGGAAACATACGCACTGGATGTGGTTTCGGTCATCGAGGCGACGCTGGAGGACCCGCGCCAGATCATGGCCGCCCAGTTGAAGAAGGCTCGGGGTGAGGCGATCGCGGCGATGAAGGCCGAGGGCATCGAGTACGACGAGCGGATGGAACTGCTCGACGACGTCACCTATCCGCGGCCGCTGGAGGAACTGCTCGGGTACACGTTCGAGGTGTATCTGCGGACCAACCCGTGGGCCGCCGATGGTCAGCTGTCGCCCAAGGCGGTCGTGCGCGAGATGTGGGAGCGGGCGTTCACGTTCCGTGAGTACGTCAGCGTGTACGGGTTGACCCGCGCGGAGGGCGCGGTGCTGCGCTACCTGTCGGATGCGTTCAAGGCGCTGCGGTCGGGTGTGCCTGCCTCGGCGCGGACCGAAGAGCTCACCGACATCGTCGAGTGGCTCGGCGAGCTTGTACGCCAAGTCGATTCGAGTCTGCTGGACGAATGGGAGGAGCTCACCAACCCCGACCAGCCGTTGGAGGCGCCGGTCGCGGTGCCGGCCCGGCCGCGCCCGTTGACGGGGAACGAGCGGGCGTTCACCGCGATGGTGCGCAATGCGCTGTTCCGCCGGGTCGAGTTGTTCGCGCGGCGGCGGTGGGATGAACTCGGCGAGTTGGACTCCGGCTCGGGATGGACGTCGGACCGCTGGCAGGACGTGGGCGACGAGTACTTCGCCGAGCACGACGAGATCTTTACGAGAGCCGACGCGCGCGGTCCCACGCTGTTGATCATCGACCGTGAGCCCGGCGTGTGGCGGGTGCGTCAGATCCTCGACGACCCTGCAGGCGACCACGATTGGGGCTTTTCAGCGGAGGTGGACCTGGAGGCGTCCGACGAGGAGGGCGCGGCCGTCCTTCGCGTGATCGACGCGGGGCGGATGGACTAGGGATACGCTCGGCGCGTGACGACGTTCGCGCTGGTCCACGGCGCATGGCATGACGCGTGGTGCTGGGAACGCGTGGCGCCGCTCTTGGAGCGGGCCGGGCATGAGGTACTTGCGCCACAGCTGCCGAGTGATGACGGGACTGCGGACTTCGATGCGTACGCCGATCTCGTGTGCGACGCCCTTGGCGGGTGCGACGACGACGTCGTGGTGGTCGCTCATTCGTTGGCCGGCGCCACGGGAGCGTTGATTCCGGACCGCCGCCCGGTGCGGCATTTGGTGTATCTGTGCGCGGCCGTTCCGGCGGCCGGACTCAGTCTCCTCGATCAGTGGCAGGCGGAACCCGACATGGTCAGCCCGGAGTTCGGCAGCGGATGGCTGCAGGGGTTGACCGAGCCCGACGACCAATTGCGCACGACGTGGGTCGATCTCGAGTTCGCCCGCAACGTGTTCTACGCGGACTGCGACGACGCGACCGCAACTGCGGCGATCGATCATCTTCGGCCCCAATCGGGATACCCGTGGACGTTGCCGTGCTCGCTGTCGGAGCACCCGTCGGTGGGTTGTACGTCAGTGGTGTGCAACGAGGACCTGGTCGTCAACCCCTCCTGGTCCAAGCGGGTGGCTCGCAGAATCGATGCCGACATCGTCGAGCTGCCCGGCAGTCATTCGCCGTTTCTGTCCCAGCCGTCGGCGGTCGCAGACGTGCTGTTGCGGGTCGGTTGAGCGACATCGGCGACGAGTAGGCGGTATCCGAGGTCGAGGTGCCAGGAGCCGTCGGCCAGATCAGCGCGAAGGCGCGAAAGGCCCTCCCCTAGTTGGCGGTTGGTGGTGTGGGTTGGAAGGGGGTGTAGCACCACCATTGGGCGCGTTCGCCGGTGGGTCCGCGGTAGGGCGCGGCGTCGGGTGGGGGTCGGGTGGGTGGGCGGGCGAGTGATCCCGGGCTGAGGGTTCGGCCATGGCTGTCGGTGACGGTGATGTTGGGGGCGGGTCCGGTGATGGTGATGACGCCGCGGTGGTGGGCGCGGTGGTGGTAGGGGCACAGCAGGACCAGGTTGTCCAGGTCGGTGGGGCCGCCGTCTTCCCAGTGCTGGATGTGGTGGGCGTGCAGTCCGCGGGTGGCTCCGCAGCCGGGCACCGCACACGTGGGGTGGCGGTGTTCTAGGGCGCGGCGTAGCCGGCGGCCGATGGTGCGGGTGGAACGTCCGGCACCGAGGGGTTGTCCGTCGCGGTGGAACCACACCTCACAGGTGGCGTCACAGGTGAGGTATCGGCGGTCGGCGTCGGTGAGCAACGGCCCCAGGTGCAGGGCAGCCACCTGTTCTTTGATGTCGAGGTGCACCACGACGGTGGTGTGCTGGCCGTGGGGGCGGCGGGTAGCGTCGGCGTCCCAGCCGGCTTCGACCAGGCTCATGAACGCCTCACCCTTGGTGGGAAACGGCGACGCTACCGCGGCGGGCAGGGTGTCGGTGTCGTGGTCGCGTTTCCACGCGGCGACCGCAGCATCCAGATGGGACTGCACGGCCGCGTCGAAGGTTGCGGCGTCCAGGTGCGACAGGGTGAATGTCCAGGTGGTGGTCTGCTCGTCGCTGTGGATGGTGGTGATCGTGGGCCGCGGCGGCGGCTCGGGTTCCCGTTCTGGTGGGGTGTCGCGCCAGGGGTCGGGTTCAGATGGCAGGGGTGGTTCGGCCTTGAGGGCGGTGTTGAGTTGGCTGACGGTGGCGACCTCGGCCAACGTCACGTAGTGCCCATCAGAACCCTCGCCGGCTTTCTCGGCGATGATGCCGACCTGATCCAGCGACAACCGGCCTTCGCGCAGGCCCGCCATGCACAGCGGAAACTGTCGGGCCCGGTGCGCAATCGCGGCGATCTTCCCGGCGTTTCTGGTCGAGGAGCCGGTCTTCCACGCCACCAAAGCCGACAGCGAGCGACACCCGGTCATGCCGACCAGGTTGTCGTGGTCCATCTCGGCCACGATGTCCACGATGCGCGCGTCGATGGCGTTGCGCTGACCCATCAACTCACCCAGCTCGCCGAACAACACCTCCAGCCGGTCCTTCGGACGCACGACCGCCGCGTCGGAGGCGGCGATCGAGGACATGACCCCATCAAAACAGAGGGGTCCGACAAGTCCTGGGCCGCAACAAATTAACGACAACGCCGCTTAGTGGACCTAGTGATCGATACCTTTGTGGCCCGAGCGGATCAATGCGTTGCGAGGACGTAAGAACCCGGGCTGCTGCAGCTTACGGATTGCACGCACAGCCCCAGAAGGCACTACTCGGTTGAAGAACTCGTCGGCGTCGAACGCCGCCCGCACGTCGTCGACGTAGGAACGCGGGAGACCGAACTTGATCCTGCCCTGGCTGACCTCGACGAGGTCTGCCCGGCGGACCGCCTCCACCAGTGCCGCGTGGGGGCGGTTGGATCCATAACCGAAAAGTCGATGATGCTCGGCGACGATGAGCGCCAACTCATCTGACCAACTTTCGCGGCCGGTCTCCTTCAGCCAGGCGTCCTGCGCCTCGATGGATGGCACGAGATAGTCGATCGTGTCGAATGCCGCCAGATCGTGGAATGCGGACGCGATGGCCAGCTTGTCATCGCGGTTGCCTTCGTCAGGCGTGAGCGCCCGCGCGAAGTTGATGACGCGGTACACGTGCGCCTTGTAACTATCGAAGCCGGCGTCATCACCATGCGCGAAGTGGCGATGCGACTCGAGGATCTCCTCAGCCAGGGCTGAGCTGTGGAGAATCTCCGGCGTCGTCACTTGCGAGTCACCGCTGACGGCACCGCCCACGCGCTGCCCTGCTCGCGATCCAGCACCGTCTCGCTCTTGTTCTTCAGCGCGAAGATGTAGACCAGCAGGCTCACGCCGATTATCACCGTCACATAGATGATGAACAAGGTGATGTGATCGGGCTTGGCGGCCTGATACAGCATGGGGGCCGTGCCGCCGAACGCCGAATTCGCCAGCGCGTAGCCCAAACCCACTCCGAGCGCCCGGATCTCGGCGGGGAACAGTTCCGCTTTCACGATCGCGTTCACCGACGTGTAGCCGGTGATGATGATGTAGCCTACGGCCAGGATGAGGAACGCCGTGATCGCCGATGTCGTCTCCGGCAGGAACGTCAGCAGAAAGTAGGTGTAGATCACGCCGGACACCCCGAAGAAGACCAGCAGGGGTTTACGTCCGACCCGGTCGCTGAGCAGTCCACCCAGCGGCTGCAAGAGCATCAGGAAGATCAGGCCCAGCAGGTTGACCCACGTCGCCGTCATCGCACGGTCAGATCCGAAGGTGGACTTGACGATTGCGGGTGCGTTGACGCTGTAGGTATAGAACGCGACCGTGCCGCCCGCGGTGATGAGGAAGACGAGCAGCAGCGGCCGCCAGTGCGTGGTGAACAACGTCTTCAGCGAGCCGGCGTCGCGGTCCTTGCCCTCGCGGATGGCCTCCAGATGCGTCTCGCTCAGCGACTCGTCCATCGAGCGGCGGATCCACAGCACCACCAGCGCTGCGATGCCGCCGATGAAGAAGCCGATGCGCCAACCCCAGTCGTGCATCGCGTCGTCGTCGAGGAACTGCAACGCGATCAGCAAGGTGAACTGCGCCAGCACGTGCCCACCGACGAGGGTCACGTATTGGAACGACGACAGGAAACCGCGCCGGTTGGCAGTCGCCGCCTCCGACATGTAGGTCGCCGACGTCCCGTACTCACCGCCGGTGGCGAACCCCTGCACCAGCCGGGCCAGCACCAGGATCACCGCCGCCCAGTACCCGATGGTCTCGCGCGTTGGCATGATCGCCACGACGAACGAGCACGTCGACATCACCGTGATGCTGAACATCAGTGCCGCCTTACGGCCGCGACGGTCGGCGAACCGACCGAAGAACCACGATCCCACCGGGCGCATCACGAACGTCACCGCAAAGATGGCGTAGATGTACACCGTCGAGTTGGTGTCGGCCTTGTCGAAGAACTGGGCCTCGAAATAAGACGCGAACACCGTGTAGACGTAAACGTCATACCATTCGACGAGGTTGCCCGCCGAGCCCTTGACGGTGTTGAGAACTGCCCTTCGAGTGCTGGTGGGGGCGCGTGTCGGGCCGGTTTGGGTGGACGCCGTACTCATGCCGGGGACGCTAGCCCTACGGCCGCCAAGATCGGAAGGGGTTTGCGCTTCGCGGACATAAGCGCTTACCTAGTCCTGTGGTTCCTGAACTGAATCGTCGCCGCGTCATGCAGATCGCCGGCATCGGCGCGCTCGCGGCCACCGTGTCCGTGCCCGCCGCGCACGCTGACCCGCCAGCCGCCAAGTACCTCTTCGAGGACAACTTCGACGGTGAGGCGGGTTCGGCCCCGGACTTCTCGAAATGGGAGCCCGCGTACGAACGCGAGACCATGGAGGACCCCACCTTCTGGGAGTTGCCTGAGAACGTCGGCCAGTACCGCGACGACCGGCGCAACCTCTTTGTCGACGGCAACTCCAACCTCGTCCTCCGTGCGGCCAAGGACGGCGACACGTACTACAGCGGCAAACTGTTCGGCAGGTACCGCGGGCCCATCAACACCACCTGGGAGGCCCGGGTCAAGTTCGACTGCCTGACCCCCGGGTGCTGGCCGGCCTGGTACCTGGCCAACAACAGTCCGACCAACGGCGGCGAAGTCGACATCATCGAGTGGTACGGCAACGGCAGCTGGGCCCCCGGAACCACCGTCCACGCCAACCTCAACGGCGGTGAGCACGTCAGCCACACCATCGCACCCGACAGCGCGTGGCACCGGTGGCGCGCACAGTGGACGGAGTCAGGCATCAGCTTCTGGCTGGACCACACACCCGGTGCGGCACCGTACTTCACCGTCACGCCCGACAGCTTGCCCAATTACCAGTTCAACACGCCCGGCTACACGCTGTTCCCGATCTTGGGGCTTGCGGTCGCCGGTTCCGGCGGCGGGGATCCCAGTGGCGGCACCTACCCCGCTGAGATGCTCGTCGACTGGGTTCGCGTCTGGTAACACGTTGGGCGCCAGCGTGATTCCTCGCTTCGCTGTCGGCGAGGGTTACGCGGTGTACCGAGGACCGACGACCGCGGGAACCCTGCATCGTCACGCCGCATTCCAGATCATGATCGGGATGAGCGACGACGTCGGCGTCGTGGACGGAGGCGACGTCACCCATCGTGGTGCCGCGCTCGTGGTGTCGCCCATGCAGCGGCACTGTCTGCTCGCGACAGCGGACGTACTCACCTACTTCGTTGAACCGCACTGCGCGTTCGCCGATGGGCTGCGGGGGCGCTACGGCAACGGGATCTGCGCGGCACCCGAACTGCAGAACCTGGGCGAGGACGACGTCCGCCCGGCGGGTGATCGTGGGTCCGACGACCTGGACCCACGCCTAGTCGCAGCACTGAACACGTTGGCGGGCAGCGACATTGCGCTCCCCGATCTGGCCGCCGAAGTCGGGCTCTCACCCCAGCGTCTTCGCGCGCTGGCCCGTCAACAGTTGGGGATGCCGCTGGCCCGCTGGCGGGTGTGGACGCGGCTCCGACGTGCCGCCGAGGCGCTGCAACGGGGTCTGTCATTGGCTGACGCGGCCACCGAGGCGGGCTTCGCGGACCAGGCCCACCTCACCCGGCAGATGCGCGAAATGATGGGACTCACGCCGGCAGCACTGCTTCCGATCGTGCGCAGTCACTCCTTGAGCGCGACATAGACGGAGATCGAACCGCTCACCGTCGGTACGACCTCCGCCTCGCGGACGTCTTTGAATCCGCACTCGGACAACAGCTTCGGCACCACGCCGTCGGCATTCGGCTGGGTGTCCTCCTTACCGTCGGCCAGCTGCACGATGCGGAATGCCACGCGCATCAGCGTCGTACGCTGCAGCCCGAAGTCGGCGATCACCACTTTCCCGCCGGGCTTCAACACCTCGTGTATCGACCCGAGCACGGCTCGCTTCATCCGGAGCGGGCATTGGTGGAGCACCAAGCTGGACACCACCGTATCCACCGAGTTCGAGCCCACCGCGTCCACCAACGCGTCGCCCATGCTCACGCGCCAGTCCACCGTGACGCCGGCCGCGTCCGCCTTGTCACGCGCCAGCGCAAGCACTTCGCGGTCGGGGTCCAGCCCGATGATCTGTGCACGCGGTTCCACCCGGCCCAGCAACACGGCCAACGATCCGGTGCCGCAACCGACATCGGCGATCACGTCGCCGGGCCGGGGCGCGACGTACATGGCGGCCAGCGACCGCCACAGTCGTTCACGTGTCAATGCGACGACGGGGTCGTAGAACCGCGTCGCCCCGAACCGTCCGGTAGCCGGGGTGAAGGCCTGCTCGCTCATAGGCCCCAGTTTCAACGGCCGCCCCGAACTGGTCTTGAACAAAACGCTTGTCCTGCTGCGGGCGGGGAATACAACGCCCCGACGGGGCCTTGAGCACTGAGACGACGGGAGTGGTTCATGAAGTTCGGAATCTCCACATTCACGACCGACGACGGCATTGACCCCGTATCGCTCGCACAGGCGGTCGAGGAGCGGGGTTTCGAGTCGTTCGTGATCGCCGAGCACACCCACATTCCGGCGAGCCGGGAGTCGGCGTACCCGATGGGCGGCGAGTTGCCGTCGATCTACTACCGGACGCTCGACCCGTTCGTCACGCTGGCCGCTGCCGCGGCCGTCACCTCGAGAATCGAGCTGTTCACCGGGATTGCGCTGCTCATTCAGCGCGATCCGATCGTGACTGCGAAGGAAGCCGCGAGCATCGACCTGATCTCCGGCGGTCGGTTCGTGTTCGGCGTCGGCGCGGGGTGGAACATCGAGGAGTTACGCCACCACGGCACGGACCCCAAGACGCGTGGGGCGCTGCTCGACGAACGCATCGAGGCCATCAAGGCGCTGTGGACCACCGAGCCCGCGGAGTATCACGGCAAGTACGTCGACTTCGATTCGTCGTACCTGCGGCCCAAGCCGGTCCAGAAGCCCTATCCGCCCATCTACATCGGCGGCGACTCCGATGCGACCGTCAAGCGCATCATCCGGCACGACGCCGGCTGGATCTCCAATCCGCTTCCCGTCGACCACCTGGCCAGACGCATCGAGCAGATCCGGGCCGGTGGGGGCCGCGATGCGCCCCTGGCTCAATTCGGCACACCCGCCGATCCCGAATACTGGCGCGCGATGGAAGACCTCGGATATGGACAGGTGGCGCTGCTCCTGCCCACCAAACCGCGCGAGGAGTCGCTGCGGATACTCGACGAGTTCGCCGAGAAAGTCGCCCAGTACCGCGGCTGACGCCGTTGCGGCTCAACCGTTTTGGGCGGCGACCCTGGCACGTTCCTTCATCGAGGCGACCACACCGCCGTCGTTTAGGATGTCGGTGCCGGTGAGATAGCCGGCTTTGTCGCTGACGCAGAACGCCAGCAGGTCGGCCATCTCCTCGGCCTTGCCCCAGCGCGGGACCGCGGCGTCGGCGACCATCGCTCCGGCGCCTGCCTGCTCCTCGAGCCTGCCCATCTCGGTGTCGACGGACCCCGGAGAGACCGAGACGATGCGCAGACCCTTGCCGTTGAACCGCTCGCACTGCGATGCGCTGTACCACCGGACGAAGCTCTTGCTGATCGCATAGGCGATACCGGATCGCGCCTCGTCGCCGGCGATGTCGCAGGCAGGCAGTACCGCCGCCATGAAGGCTGCTTCGTCGGTCAGGGCTTTCGGAAACTCCGCGACCGGAATGAGCTCGTCGGGCAGGATGTGGGCCGCCATCGATGCGACGTTGACGATCGCCGCGCCCTCGGGCGCCGTCTCGTAGAAGACCTCGTCGACGTTGACCGTCCCCACCGCGTTGGTCCGCATGACGTAGTCGGCGTCGCCCATGCTGGGGCTGACTCCCGCCGTGTGGATGACGGAGGCGAGGGTCCCGAGGCTGGTTGCCGTTTCGAACAGCCGGGTGACCGCCGACCGGCCGGTGACGTCGCAGTTGACGGCGGTAACGGTGATTCCGAGACCCTTCAGCGTCTCGGCGGCGGCGTCCAGACGTTCCTGCCTGACGTCGCAGAGCACCAAGGTGTGGTCCGGGCCGACGACTTTTGCCGTGGCCAGGCCCATGCCGCCCGCGCCGCCCGTGATTACCGCCACTCGAGTCATATCTGGACCGTATACGGATCGCTTCGGCGTTACATATCCCGGGTCGGATGTCACAGTGCCGTCAGAGCGTTTAGCCATCCCGTAAGGTGGTTACGTCTACTAATTAGCCGGACGAGTCGCGATGCTGGAGTGATGCAGATGCCTTCGATCAAGACCACTGTCGCCGCGATTTCCTTCGCAGGCGGGCTTGCTGCGGCGAGCCTCGGCTTTGGTGCCGGGCTCGCTATTGCCCAGCCGCCTCCGTGCTCGATCCCCCAGGGCGAGATACCGCCACCCCATGCCCCGCCGAAGCCGACCCAGGTCTGGCTTGGCGAACCCGTGGTGTGGACGTCCGGCTGGGGCGGTCGCTGGGGCGTGTGCAAGAACGGCCAGATGCTCACGCTGTCGTCGAACATCGTCACCGGCGGCGGATAAACCGATCAAGTCCCGTCGCGCTCCGCGGCGTCGCGAAGTATCTGCTGCAAGCGCTCCATCGGGGTGCCGGGCTCGAGGCGCAACTGTGAACCGTCCTCCGTTGTCGTCCCACCGGCCTGCGCTGGCGGCGGTGATGCGGCCGGGACCTCAGGCGCTGGCGGAGGCGGTGGTGGTGGTGCCACCTGCGACGCGCCGATCTTCTGATTCAGACGGGACAGTGCCTCGTTGCGTAACGCCTGCCGTTGCGGATCCGGATCGGTGTTGCCCTCAAAGCACCCCTGCGGAGCTTCCTGCACCACGGTTCGCGCACCGATGAAGTACGCGACCGCGGTGCGGCCGTCGAGCACGGCAGCCGCCCGGTCGCCTAACGTCTCGCGGACGAGTTCGAGATTGACCCGCACCGAACAGGATTCACCGGTCGGGCTGCGCGACAGACTTTCGCTGAACTGGCGGTCCGCCTCCTCCAGCCTGTTGTCGAGCACCGCGAGACTGCCTGCGGCGAAATACGCTTTGGCCGGTTCGATGACATTGAGCACGGTCAACGAGTCGACCGCCCGGCGTAACCCCGCGTTGTCCCGCTCGGTGAACGCCGTGACGGCCGACTCCCCCGCGATCACCACCGAGAGCGACTTGACGATCACCATGACGAGAAGCAGCGCGATCGGCGCGGAGAACACCAGCAATCGCCGTCGCAGCCGCAGCCGCGCGGAACCGCTCCGCCACCAGGTCACGTGGCCACCTCCGCGCTGACGACTCGGTTGCGCCGGAGGTCGCGCAGCACGAGGTAGAGCTCGATCAGGATGAGGATCGCGGCGCCGACGGCCGGTAACCAGTACGTCTCGGTGCCTGTTTCGGTTGAGGTGAGTGCGGTGGTCGGCGCATCCGTTGCGCCGTCCGGCAGCTCCGCGGACAGAGGTGCGGCGTCGGGCCGCGCGACGTAGGGGATACCGAGTTGATCGGCGACACCTCGTAGCGTGGCCTCGTCGACGGAAGTGCCGTAACCGAGCACAGCGCCACCGTCGACCGATCCGGCAGGCGGTGCGAATTCCCTTGGCGGGAGCTCGGACTCAGGTGCGCCTGCGCCCAGATAGAAGACGAGCGTCGTGGCCCGTGGATATTGCTGGACCGCGCTGATCAATTGGTACCTCAACACGGTGCCCGCCGCGCCGGCGTTGGTCTGGGTGGCGGTGTCGGGCCCGTTCGCATAGGGGACCAAGGTGTCCAGGACCGGACGTAGGCTCCATGTGTCAGCCGACAGCGGCCAGTCCAGCGACGGAGCCGACGCGAACCCGATGACCGCGAAGCGTGCGCGCGGATAGCGGTCGACCAATACCTCGAGGTCGTCGCGCGCGACGTCCATCCGGGTGCGGCCGTCGAGGTCGCGAACCGCCATGTCCGGTGATCGGTCGACGACGAGGAACACGTTCGGTTCCAGGTCGCCCGCGCTGCGTGTCGTGCTCTCGTCGTCGACCGGGATCACCACACGAGTCGCTGCCACGACGAGCAGCAGAGCCGCGGCGCTGATGAGGAGCCACCGCCATAGCGCCGTCCGGTTGCGCCCGGAGGCTCGCCACCGCCGCAACGCGAGAATCTGCGCGACGATCAGCAGCACCGCCATGGCGACCAAGAGCAGTGTCGGCAGGACCGGATGCAGCGTCATGGTCGCACCACCAGCGGCCACAGCACCAATGCGGTGAGCGCTAACAGCGCCAATACCAGTGGTATATCGGGCGTTTCGACAGCGCTGACGGCGGCATTCTGAGACTCAGTCGACGGTGGGGGGTGATCCCTGATCTCGGCGAGGTCGGCGTTCGTATCCGAGTTAACCGGGAACGAGCGGCCGCCGCTCTCACGCGCCAGTGCGTCCAGTGCTCCGTTGTCCATCTCGGTGAACATAAGGTTGACCTGCACACCGGCTTCCTGCGCCAGATCGCGGACCCCGTCGGGGGTGAACAGCGCGGGGCGGGGGTCGCCGGGGGAGCGTAGCGACCCGGGTCCGACGTAGATGAGCGAACGCCGCGGTGCGTTCGACTGGTCAACCGACGGAAAGCCCGTCAGGCACATCGCCAGCACATCTTCGACACCGCCGGCGTAGTTCGTGTAGTCCAGAGCGGGAGCCCACGCAGCGGCATCGCCCGACCCACCGGCGTAGGCATTGAATCGACCTGCCGCGTATTGATAGTCGCGCGTCATCGGCACGATTCGCCGGTCGGCGGTGGTCAACCCGATGCGCTGCGTGCTGAAGTTCGCGACTTCGGTCGCGAAGCGTCGCAGCGTTGCCCGGACATCGGAGTCGGTTGGCGGACCGCCCATGCACAGCATGATGTCCTCGGGCTGGGCCTCCTGGGATTGCCTTGCGGCCGAGGGCAATCCAATCGGTCGGGCGGCAGCGACCACGGCCGCTCCGAAGATCACCGTCAGCAACGTGATGGCGACGAAGGCCGACAGCGTGCGCAGCCGCGCTGCGCGTCGGTACTCCGGCAGGCGGGTCAGCCGGTCGACGTTCGCCAGTAGACGCAGCCGCCGCCGCTCGGTACGCGTCGGCCTCAACAGCACCGCCGAGATACAGCTCGCCAATCCGAGACATCCGGCGATCGCCACGACCCACCACGTCAGTTCCATGTGCGGATCAACTCCTCGGCGGAGTCACTCACGAATGCGACGTCGACGTTCGAATCGGCGTTGAACTGAGCGTCGATCAGGTCCGCCAAAACCGGTGCCGCCACGGCCAACTCGCCAATAGCGATGGCGTGGACTTGCATGTATTCAGCACGCACACCGGTGGCAGCGTGCAGAAACGCCCGCAGCTCGCGGCTGACCGCCGCAGCGGCGGGAGCCGACGCCAGTTCACCCGCGCGATAGCGCTCACCGATTGCGCGCACGGCGTGGGCGGACCGTCGCTTGACCAGCTCGCTGCGCGCCGTTCCGATGACGGGCAGGCCGCGCAACCGACGGCCCGGCATCGTGAACACGAACACCCCGGCGTACCAACCGATCAGGGTCAACGACAAAAGGACCGCGAGCCACAGCCACCACGACGAGTACGGCGTGGGTCCGAGGACGAACCGGACCAGCTCACCTGACACGGGCGAACGCTCCGGTCATCGATGTCAGTCCGGCTCGGATGCGCGTACTGCCGGTAAACCTCGCGTGTGGCACGCCGTGCCTCGTCAAGAACGTCGAAAGGTGTTCCCGTCGGGCGAATTCGGCCTTGCGGTACGCCTCGACGACATCCGGTCCGAGCGCCGCGCCGCCCATGACGACCCGGCCGCCGGCAACGTCGTAACCGTCGCCCTCGTCGTCGACGGACCCGACCGCCGCCATGTCGGCGACCATGGCCCACAGCACGTCATGCCGCGCCGTCAGTTGGGTCAGTGTCTCGCCGAGTCCGTCGCTGATTTCCGGCTCGTCGGATACGACGAAGATCAACAGCGGGTGTCGATAGTGCTTCGCCACCCAATTCAGCTGTGTCACAACATTGCTGGGCGCTGGTGCGGTCCTGGTGTGGTGATCGAACCGGTGCAGCATGCTCTCGATGTGTGTCTCACCGCGCCGCAGTCGGATGTCGACGCATCCACGAACGTCGCCGAACACCATGCCGATCTCGTCGGACCGCCGCAAGGTGATCAGCCCGATTGCACCGATGACATGGGCTGCGATGTCACGCTTACGCTCGCCGGATGGCGCCTGAGCTACGGTATTCCGGCCGGCGTCGGCGACCACGAGAATCTTATGGTGCTTCTCGGAGACGAAACGTTTGATCAGGACGTGGCCCGACCGTGCGGTGGCCTTCCAATCGATGTCGCGGACGTCGTCGCCCGGCACATAGGGTCGTAGGTCGTCGAATTCGAGGCTGCGGGTGTGAACCAGCGCGTACCGCCCACCGTCCAAGAGTCCGGTCGTATCGCGCCCGAAGAACTGCTTGGTGCGGTCGAGATGCTTGCCCATGACCTCACGGCACCCGCACCGCTGCCAGCACCGCATCGACCACTACGTCGGGCGTTATCTGCAGGCTGGCCGCCTCGAAACCGAGGATCAGGCGGTGGCGCAGGACGCGGTGCGCCAGCGCGGCGACATCATCGGGCACGACGTGGTTGCGGCCCCGGACCACGGCGAGGGCGCGGGCGGTACGGCAGAACGCGATCGTCGCTCTGGGGCTCGCTCCGTATTCGATCAACCGGGCGATGTTAGCCGGCAGATACTGCTCCGGCTCCCGCGTCACGCTCACGAGCCGACTGGCGTAGGCGATCAGTTCGCGGTCCATGTACACGGTTCCCACGAGGGCCTGAACACGCCGGATGTCGTCGATCCCGACGACCGGAGGCGTTCGGTAGTTCTTCTCGTACAGGCCGGCGTCCATCCGCATCACGACTTCGACCTCGTCGTCGACGGAGGGATACCGGACGAGTTCCTTCAACATGAATCGGTCGGTCTGCGCCTCCGAGAGCGGATAGGTGCCTTCCTGCTCGACCGGGTTCTGGGTGGCGATCACCAGAAACGGTTCGGGGATCGGGTATTCCACACCTGCGATGGTGGTCTGGCGTTCTTCCATCGCCTCGAGCATCGCGCTCTGGGTTTTTGCGCTGGATCGGTTGATCTCGTCGAGCAGGACGATGTTGGCGTGCACCGGCCCCAGTTGGGTGGCGAAGGAGTTGGTGGCCGCCTCGTAGATCTGCGTGCCGATGATGTCGCTGGGCAATAGGTCGGGGGTGCACTGAATGCGCCGGAACCCCGCCTGGATCGACTCGGCGATGACGCGGGCGGCCGTGGTCTTGGCCAGGCCGGGCACGCTCTCGATCAACAGGTGCCCGCCGGCCAGCAATGTGATCAGCAACGACTCCCGCAGGTCGTGCTGGCCGACCACCTTGGCCGAGAAGGCCGAGGACACCGCCGCGACGACGCGTTCGGCGTCGGCGAGATCGCGCTGGTCAAGCCGCGGTGGTGACGCGGTCATAGGTACCTTCCGTATCGAGACAAGTCCCGGTAGGTGTACCCAGCCACCGCCAACTCATGCTTGCTAGGAGGGCGGAATCAGCACCGTGTAGAGCTCGGCGATCCTGCCGTCCTTGATCACGGCGGCATCGAAGCCGGACATGCCGGTTTGTCCGGTGGTCGGGTCGACGAGGTTCCAGGCCAGGTATCCGAAGTCGGGCAGCACGTGCACCGGGCCGGCCGCCGCGAACTGTTGGTCTCCCAATTGATTCTGTAGCGCAACGCATTTCGCTTCCAAGGCGTCACGTCCGGTGGACACGCCCTCGGCGTCGGTCCATCGGACGTCGGGTGCGTAGGTGCGCTCGATCGCGGGGCGCCGCGTTTTCTCGTCGCGTTCGTTGAACACCGCGAGCAGGTTGGCCAGCATCAGGGTTTCGATCGGGTCAGACACCGTATTAGCCTACGTGCTTGCTGATCGCGGGTCATTTTCTGCCGAAGTACAGCTCCTGGGTCGCGATGCAGACCAGTTGCCCTGAGCGGTTGTACATCGTCGACGTCGATAGTCCACGGCCCGCGACACCGCTCGGCGAAAACTGGTCGGACAGCACCCAATCCGAGAGGTCGACCGGCCAGTGAAACCACAGCGCATGGTCGATGAGCGCGTTGAAGGCACTCAGTGGCGTCTGCCGCCGCCGGGTAAGCGCCACCTCGACCATCGTCGTACCCGACAGGTACGTCAACAGACAGCTGCCCAGCGCCGGATCGGCGGACACAGAACCGTTGGGCCGCCACCACATTCGCATACGCGGTGGCAGCTCGGGCAACTCGATCGCCAGCCGTGGTGGGGCGTCGACGTAGCGCAGATCGAACGGTTGCGGCCGGACCCAATGGCCGCCCAGCTCGTCGGCGTAGTCCGCCAGCTGCTCCTGAATGGGTGGCAGCGATTCAGGGGCGGCGACGTCGGGCATCGGCTGGTGATAGTCGACTGACTCGATGGGCTCGCTGAACGACGCGAGCGCTTCCAGCAGGATCAGTCCGTTCTGACGCGCCGTGATCTGGCGGGTCGACAGCGCGCCGCCGTCACGCGCCACGTCGACGTGGATGTCGACGGGGGACCGCGCGTCGCCGGCCCGGATGTAGTAGACGTGCACGCTGTGCGGGGTTCGGCCGGGAGCGGTGAGGCTCGCCGCCATGAGCGCCTGACCCGCGATGTGTCCACCGACGATGTGGTGAGCCGGATTGTCTAGCTGCGTCGCGAGGAAGTGGTGTTCGTCGACCCGTTCGACTTCAAGGGTGGCGACAACGTCGGCCAGGCTCGGCGGTCGGTATGTCACCTGCGCATCATGCCGTAGCCGTTTTCGCCGTTCGGATCGCGGGTAAGGGTCCGTCATGACATCTCCGGAGCCTGCGAACGAAACCGACGAAGTCCTCACCACGCCCGCCACCCCGGGAGCGGCAGCACTGCCGACGGAGGCTGACGAAGACGACGAGTCCACCCAGGAATGAGTTCTGATGCGTCGCTGACCGCGGAGGACCTCGAGTTTCTGCGCCGTCCGCTGCACGGTTTTCTGACCGTCGCCAACGGTCCGGTTCCGCCGCAGCCCCGACCGGTGTGGTTCGAGGCCACCGCCGAGGGGACAATCCAATTGTTCACGGGGCCAGACACTTTGAAAGTGCGGCGGGTGCGCGACGACCCACGCGCCTCGATCGTCGTTGCCGCCCCCGTTGGTGAACGCGAGCGATGGGTGTCTGTCGCCGGCCGCGCCAGCGTGGAAACCGACGGCGGACGGGACCTGGCCGCCCGACTGGCCGCGCGCTACTGGGACCTGAACGACCCCGTGCGCGCGAAGGACCTCGACGACATCCTGGCCGAGGACCAAGTTCGGTTCGTCATCCACCCGGAGAAAGTCAGTCGCTACTCGTACTGACCTGCCAGGCCAGCGGCTGGCCGTCCTTGGTCAGCACGTGGCGCCGCCACTAAACCGGCGCGATGCGCTGCGCCCAGGGCAGCGCCTGCTCGAGCTGGGCCGCCAGCCGGATGAGCAGCGCCTCACCTGCCAGCGGGGCGACGAACTGAACACCCAGCGGCAGACCGGCCGCGGTCCAGTGCAGCGGCAGCGAGATCGCGGGTCGCCCGGTGATGTTCGCCAGCTGGGTGTACGGCACCCAGCCGAGATTCTTGTCCACCATGTCGTCGACGATTCCGGTGAACCGCAGCATGCTGGCGGTCCGGGTCTTGAGCAGCAGGTCGGCACCCTTCTGCAGCGCGGCCGGGAGGTCGAATTCGCCGGTCTTCGGGGGCGGGGTCGCCAGTGAGGGCGTCATCAAGAGGTCGTACGACTCGAAGAAGGTCGTCAGCCGGCGGGTGTGTTCGTGGCGCTTCTGGACCGCGTCGACATAGTCCACGCTGCTGGTCGCACGGCCGATCGCCGCCAGGATCAGGGTGTCACGCTCGAACGCGTCGTCGCCCGCGCCTGACACGCGTTTGGCCTCGGCGAGTTCCCACGCGGTGTTGACGAACCACGCGAGCAGGAACTCCCTGGCGAGAGCGGCATCGTCGAAGGGGGCCTCGGGCAGCTCCTCGACGTGGTGGCCCAACGCGCTCAGCGCGGCGACGGTGGACTCGACGGCCGCGTACGCCTCGGGATGCGGCGACGGCGTGATGGCACACGGCACCCGCACACCGATGCGCAGCTTCGGAGGCTCCGCGCCGACGTTCGACGCGAGGGGCGAATCCGGCAATCCGGGCACGAAAGGTCCGCCCGGTTCGCCGCCGACGATCACGTCGAGCATCGCGGCGGTGTCGCGCACGGTGCGCGAGACGACGCCCTGCACCGCCGCGCCGTGCATGGCCTCGCCCGTCGCCGGACCGAACGGCGTCAGACCACGGCCAGGCTTCAATCCGACGAGCCCGCAGCATGCGGCCGGGATCCGGATCGATCCGCCGCCGTCGCTCGCCCCGGCACACGGCACGATGCCCGCCGCGACCGCCGCCGCCGCCCCGCCCGACGAGCCACCCGGCGAGCGCTGCAGATCCCACGGATTGTTGGTGGGCCCCCACGCGACCGGTTCGGTGATCCCCTTTGCGCCGAACTCGGGGGTGTTGGTCTTGCCGAAGATGACCAGGCCCGCGTCGATCCAGCGTTGGACGACGGTGGCGTGCTCGGCGGCGGGCACGGACATCAGCGCGCGTGAACCAGCCGAGGTCGGCAGACCGGCGTAGTCCTGCCCGAGGTCCTTGATCAGAAACGGGACGCCGGCGAACGGTCCGGTGAGCTCCGCGGTCGGCGCAGCGGGCACGTCACGCACGATCGCGTTGATCCGCGGGTTCACCGCGGCGGCCCGCTCCCGCGCCAGCGTCAGCAGTTCGGCCGCGGACACCTGCTTGTCGGCGACCAGTTTCGCCAGCCCGGTGGCGTCGTACGTCCGGTACTCCTCGAAGTTCATTCACTGACCGTATGTCGCGTGGTTATCGTGCAGCCATGAGCCTGGTCACCTACGAGTTGGACGATCACATCGCCACGATCACACTCAATCGTCCAGAGGCACGCAACGCCATCAACGGCGCGCTGCGCCAAGACCTGAACGCCGCCTGGGACCGGTTCCGTGACGACGAGGACGCGTGGGTGGGCATCCTGACCGCCAACGGCAGTGTGTTCTGCGCCGGCGGCGACCTCAAGGACGGCGAGGGATCGGTGGGCACCTTCGGCGGCACGTTCTGGGAGAAGCCGACGATCAACTCGTTCGAGAGCGGGATGGAACTGTTCAAGCCGACCATCGCGGCCGTCAACGGCCCGTGCGTCGGTTACGGGGTGACCGGAATTCTGTTCTGCGACTTCGTCATCGCCTCCACGACGGCCACGTTCTCGTTCCCCGAGGTGACGCTTGGGACCCCCACCATCGTAGGCGCTATCCGCCTGCCCGAGCGGCTGCGCTGGGCCGATGCCATGGAACTGCTGCTGACCGGTGCGCCGATGTCGGCCGAACGTGCCAAAGAGGTCGGCCTGGTGTGGAAGCTGGTCGAGCCCGACGAGCTGCAGGCGCAGGCACGTGCCTGGGCGCAGACGCTGACGAAGGCCGCACCGCTGGCCCAGCGCGCCACCAAGGAGGTGGCGTGGCGCACCGCGAACATGGGGTGGATCGAGTCGGTCCGCTTCGGCGAGACGATGCGCAAGGTCGCCGCCGCGACCGAGGATGTCGCCGAGGGAATTCGGGCGTGGCAGCAGAAGCGCCCGCCACAGTGGCGGGGCCGCTGATCAGACAACAGCGGCGCGCAGCGTCAGCAGAGTGATCTCGCTCGGCGCGAATACCCGAAACGGCGGACCCCAGAAGCCCGTCCCGCGGCTCGTGTACAGCTGCGTCCGCTCACCGTGGCGACTCAGACCCTGCACCACCGGTTGGTCCAGTCGGACAAGGTAATTGAACGGCCAGATCTGGCCGCCATGGGTGTGCCCCGACACCTGCAAGTCGACGCCCGCACGCACGGCGCGCCCGACCTGCTTGGGCTGATGGGCGAGAAGGAGGACCGGCAGCGTCGGGTCGGCACCCGCCAGTGCGGCATCCAGATTTGCGCCGTGCCCGTTCACACCGGAGGCTTTCGCGGTGGCGTCGTCCACCCCGGCGACGACCAGGCGGTCACCACCGCGTTCGACGACGATGTGCCGATTGTGCAACGCGTCCCACCCGATGCGCTCCATGTAGTCCAGCCAGCCCTGCGCCTCGCTGAAATACTCGTGGTTGCCGGTGACGTAGACCCGCGCCGATGTGGCATCCACCGCCGCCAGCGGGCTCGCCTGGTTTTCGCGTACCTCGACGGTTCCGTCGGCGATGTCACCGACGTGGCACACGACGTCGGCGCCGAGTTCATTGACCCGCGCGACCACGGCAGCCGACCATCGTGCCCGGTCGATCGGCCCGTAGTGGGTGTCGGTGATCAGCGCGACGCGCAGCCCGTCCAGACCTCGGCCGAGCCTGGCGATGGCAACATCGACTTCTCGTACCCGAGGCACCCGCATCGCCTCGGCGTAGCCCCACGCCACCAGGACCAGCGTCACGACGAGTACGCCGCCCGCGACCCACCTCGACCGTGCCGGATCCCCGACTCCCCCGGCGAGCAGCAGCAGGCCCGCCACCTGGCCCAGCACCGACCAGACGAACAGCACCCACGTCGCACCCAGCAGCGCATCGCCTGCGACGGCGGCCCGGTCGGAATGCCGGCGGCCGTGGCCGAGCACCATCAGCGTCGGCAGAGCGCCGGTGGCGACGACGAAGAGCAGCGTGCCCGCCACGAAGACGGCGGGAGGCCACGCCGTCCCCGCCCTCAGCACTGTCCACCACGGCACGGCGAACAGCAGCAGCACGATGGTCAAAACCACCGCTAGCCGGCCGAGCTTGCGGGACCGCCGTGGCGGGTCGTCGATCGTCTCGACTACCTCGGCGGGATTGTCTGTCATCACCGACGACGTTACCGATGGATTTTCGGTCGCGCCGTTCGCCTCACTATCCGGAGACGGTGACGGTGAAAAGAACGTGACGTGATCCTTTCATCGGTTCACATCGATGACACGGGCCGCGGGAAACCTAGCGTCGACATCCACTCCCGCCAGGCCATCGACGACCGGGTGCTCACGAACGTCAACGACGGAAGAAGCGACGAAGTGTCCTACGTGGAACCCCCTCAATTCGTAACGAAGATGATCGACGCCGGTGAAACCAAGGTGTTCATGTCCACCAGGGACACCGTTATCCGCGCTTACATGGCCGGCGCGATCCTCGCTCTGGCAGCCGCGTTCGCGCTCACGATCACCGTGCAGACCGGCAACGCTCTGGTGGGCGCCGTGCTGTTTCCCGTCGGCTTCTGCCTGCTGTACCTGATGGGCTTCGATCTGCTCACCGGCGTCTTCACGCTGGTCCCATTGGCGTTGCTAGACAAACGGCGTGGTGTCACGGTCCGGTCGATGCTGCGCAACTGGGGCCTGGTCTTCGTCGGCAATTTTCTCGGGGCGTTGACCGTCGCGCTGATGATCGCCATCACGGTGACATACGCATTCACCGTGGATCCGAACGAGGTCGGCCAGAAGCTCGGCGAAATCGGTGCGAGTCGAACCGTCGGGTATGCCGATCATGGCGCCGCGGGAATGCTGACCCTGTTCATCCGAGGTGTGCTGTGCAATTGGATGGTCTCCACCGGTGTGGTCGCAGCGATGATGTCGACATCCGTGTCCGGCAAGGTGATAACGATGTGGATGCCCATCATGCTGTTCTTCTACATGGGCTTCGAGCACTCGGTCGTCAACATGTTCCTGTTCCCGTCCGGGCTGATGCTCGGTGGCGACTTCTCCGTCGCGGACTACTTCATTTGGAATGAGATCCCGACAGTCGTGGGCAACCTTGTCGGCGGACTGGCCTTCGTCGGGCTCACGCTCTATGCGACGCACGCCCGCACCGGCATCGAGTGGAACCGTCCCTCCGATCCCACCGACTTCAAGCTGCCCGCCGGAGCCAACGCATGAACCGCGCCGAGATCACCGAGCAGATCAGCGCCGCGCGGATCGCCAATGGGTTGACCTGGCAGCAGCTCGCCGAGGCCATCGACAAACCGGTGGTGTGGACTGTCTCGGCGCTGCAAGGCCAGCATCCGATTCCGGCCGAAGCCGGCAAGGTGCTCGTCGAGCTGCTCGGTTTGGACGAGTCGGCGGTACCGATCTTGGCGGCGGTTCCGATGCGCGGCGGGTTGCCCAGCGCGGTGCCCACCGATCCGACGATCTATCGTTTCCATGAGGCCCTTCAGGTGTACGGCGGCGCCATCAAGGAACTCATCCACGAACAATTCGGCGACGGAATCATGAGCGCCATCAACTTCAGTCTCGAGGTTGAGCGCAAACCTCATCCTGAGGGCGACCGCGTGGTCGTGACGTTCGACGGGAAATTCCTGCCCTACGCGTGGACGGCGGCCGACGGCTAACTGGTGGCCATCGCTCCCGTCTCGAGCTCACGCATCGCAGTACGCAAACCACGGCGTCTTCCCGTGGAAGGGTCAACCCCGAAGCTCTCGGCCATCCCGTTGCGGATCCGGAACTTGAGCTCCGAGTGCGTTTCCGGCGCGTCGTCGGATGACGCCCTGAGCAACTTGTCGGGAAGTGCCAGTTTCAGAATCGTCCAGAACGACTGAAAGTATTGGCGGGGAAGCGATCCCGTGGTGTACGGCAGATCGTACTTCTCGCAGAGCGCCCTGACCCGCTCGGCGATCTCAGCGTATCGGTTGCTCGGAAGGTCGGGGAACAAGTGGTGCTCGATCTGATAACAGAGATTACCGCTCATGAACGCCATGACTGGACCTGCGTGAAAATTGGCCGATGCCAACATTTGCCGTAGATACCACTCCCCGTTGGTCTCGTTGTCGAACTCCTCCTGTGTGAACTTTTCCGCACCATCGGGAAAGTGGCCGCAGAAGATGACTGCGTACGCCCAGTAATTTCGGATCAGATTGGCAATCGCGTTGGCCTTCAGCGTCGATTTCCAGTTGCGGCCCGCCAAGGCCGGAAAGACGATGTAGTCCTTGCCCACCTGCTTACCGACCTTCTTGCCGATGACCCGCAGATCTTTGCGCACCTCTGCGAGCGACTTCTCCCCTTTGCGGTACTTTGTGGTCTCCAAACCGTGGGCGGCCACCCCCCATTCGAAAAGGGTGCCGAGCAAAATGTTGTAGATCGGATTGCCGATCATCCACCGCTCCCATCGTTGGTCGCGGGTCAGGCGCATGATTCCGTAGCCGATGTCGTCGTCGAGGCCGACGACGTTCGTGTACTTGTGGTGAATGAAGTTGTGGGACTTCTTCCAGTGCACGCTTGGGGAAGTGGTATCCCACTCCCACTCGGTCGAGTGAATCTCCGGATCGTTCATCCAATCCCACTGGCCATGGATGATGTTGTGCCCCAGCTCCATATTCTCGATGATCTTGGCGGCCGCGAGCATGCCGATTCCTGCGAGGCGGGCCGCCCTGTTGTGACTCGCGAACAACGCGACGCGCCCGCCCGCGGCTAGGCCGCGTTGCAGCTGGATGGCCCGTCGGATATAGCGCGCATCGCGTTCACCCCTTGAGTCCTCGATGTCGGCGCGGATGGCGTCGAGTTCATCGGCGAGCGCCTCGATGTCCTCGGGTGTGAGGTGCGCGTACTCCTTGATGTCGGTGATGGCCATGGTCCCTCCCTCTCTGTCTAGATCTTGAGCGTGCAGTCGCCGGATGCGGTGGAGACGCAGGTGTTGATTCGGTCGCCTGCACCGTGTTCCTCGCCTGAGCGGAAATCGCGCACATGGCCCGACTCCAGTGGCAGCACACAGGTTTGGCAGATGCCCATACGGCAACCGAAGGGCATTTGAATGCCCACCTTCTCCCCCGCCTCCAGAAGCGATGTGGCACCGTCGATCTCGAGACTCTTGTCGGAGATGGCGAATGTGACGGTGCCGCCTTCGCCACCCTTGTCGGTGCGCGCGATCGTGAACCGCTCGATGTGGAGGTGCTCGGCGCGGTCGGCGGCGTCCCACACTTTCTCGATGTCATCAAGCATCTGGGTGGGTCCGCAGGCCCAGGTCGGCCGCTCCGCCCAATCGGGAACTACATCGCCGATGTCCTCGAACTCGAGGTGTCCGTCGGTCTCGGTCAACTGCAGATGCAGCCGGTAGCTCGGATGGTCGTCCTCCAGCATCCGCAGCTCGTCGTGGAAGATCACGTCGGCCGCCTTGGGCGCGGAGTGCACGTGCACGATGTCCGCGGACTGACCGCGCGCGGTCAGGGTCCGCAACATCGCCATCACCGGCGTGATGCCGCTTCCGGCACTGATGAAGAGGACCTTTTCCGGTGGCGGGTTCGGCAGTGCGAAGTCCCCTTTGGGTTTCGCCAGGCGCACGATCGTGCCGGGTTCGACGCCGTTGACCAGATGCGACGACAAGAACCCCTCGGGGGTAGCCTTCACCGTGATCGTGATGTGCTTGGACTCCCTGAGCGGAACCGACGTCAATGAGTACGAGCGCCAGTGCCAACGCCCGTCGACGCGCAAGCCGATGCCCACGTATTGCCCAGGGCGGTAGTCGCCGGTGAAGCCCCACCCCGGTTTTATCGTGACGGTCGCGGAGTCCTGTGTTTCCCTGCGCACGTCGACGACCTCACCTCGAAGTTCGCGAGCCGTCCACAGCGGATTGAGCAATTTGAGGTAGTCGTCCGGAAGCAACGGTGTGGTGGCGCGAGCGGCGAGGCCGCGCAGAACATTCACTTTCGGAGTGACCGCGGTTTCGACGTTTCTTGCCGGTTTGACGGCCCACCGCGCGATTCGGCGTGTGGTCAGGGGCATCTGTCGTCACCGCCGGCCGAGCGGAACTGTCCATTCAGTGAACACATGTGCACCCAATACCCCGCCGCTCGGATATTCACACATCATGGCGAGACGGTGACCCGGAACGCGTCGAGAGCGCCGCCATCTTCCGTCAGGCAAGTTCAAGGGAGCGCGGCGTCACACCACGTGATTGTCGGCGCGGGCGACTGTGCCCGACACCGTCCCTTGGCCGATTGCGCTACACGAAGTGTGCTTTCTGAATCTGTGCGTGCACGCCGACCGTCTTGTCGACCACCTGGCTGACGGCGAAGTTCGCCGCCGCGGAGAGATATGCGTAGGCCGTCGGACGATCCATGCCGCGATCGTGTTCCAGGAAGTTCAGTGCGTTGATCACCGCGCGACGCATCGCGACGTCCAGGTCGCTTCCCTGTTCGTTGGCCGCACCGTCGGGGTCGGACAGCCCGATCGGAATCCACGAATCCTGGTTCTCTGCAAAGGGGTACATGAAGGCGACCGATGGCGCATCAGTGGTGCCCTTCTTGCACACCGTGAGGCGGAACGTGCCCCGCAACGATCCCTCCATGGCGGTCAGCGCGACTTCGCCGTCGCCCATCGCCATGTGCGGATCGCCGACGTAGAAGAGCGCGCCCTCGGCGAACACCGGCAGATAGAACGTCGACCCCGGTCCCAGCAGGCCGATGTCGATGTTTCCGCCGCCCAGCGTCGGAGGGACTGAGTTCGCATTCGGCGAGGTCAACCCAGGAGCGTCCGCGTACGCGACGCCCATCATTCCCATGAAGGGCCGCAACGGAAACCGCACTGCCGCCGCGTCACCGAACGGCATCACACCGTTGCCTTCTTCGACTGCGGTGAACACCGACACGTTGCCGTATCTGGCGGGATCCTTGGATTTGCGCCCGTCGGTTGCCGCGGGCGGCATCACCTCGTCCAACCTGACGCCCGCGGGCGCTTCGCCCTTCGCGGACAACGCAAGCGCCCCTTTACCGTGCCGGCTGGAGACCACGCCATAGGGCACCCGGGGAACCGCCTCCAGCGTCTCGACCTTCAGGACATCACCCGGCTGTGCGCCTTCGACGAAGATCGGGCCCGTGACGATGTGCGGTCCGTCGACATCGAAATTGCGTGGGGTGCGCCGGTATCCGGCAGCGATATCGATCGCGTCCTTCAGGACGTCTCTTTCGCGTACGCCGTGACCGCCGAAGTACTCGACCGGGTTTCGACCCTGGTCCTCGAGTATGCCTTCGTGCGAAACAGCGTCGATGGTGACCGTCTGCCCTGACCGCATCTGCAGCACCGACTGCGCGTGCACCGTGGGAACGTAACCCCACAGCACCTGGTCGGGCTCCGAACCGAGGTAGTGATCGCCCGGCATGGGGCCGCCACCGGGCTGCAGGATCTCACCGGCGCTCGCCGATGCTCCGCCATCCGCGCCCGGGGACGATGCGCATGCGGCGAGGCCTGCTCCCGCGCTCAGTGCGGCCACCGCCTGAACGAACCGTCGGCGCCCTATCCCCCGCATGATCGTTTCGGCGGCTAGTTCAGCATCACTGTTCATTCTGTGGGCATTCCCGCATCCGATTTCGGACACATTGCCTGGGCGTAACACTTCTCGACCCTGGACTAGTCTTTCGGGCGTGCTCGATGCCCTCTGGACCGCCGCGACCCGGCATCCGTTCCTCGACGCGGTGCGTGACGGCACCATCGGCGACGCGGACTTCGACCGGTGGCTGGCGCAGGACGCACTGTTTGTCGCCGACCTGCTGACCTTTCAGGCGCGGCTGCTCGCGCGGGCGCCGCGCCCGGCTCAGGGGGTGCTCGCGGGGGGATGTGTGGCCCTGGTCGACGAGCTGGACTGGTTCGAGGTGAAGTCGGCCGAGCGGGGCGTCGCCCCGGCGCAGCCCCTGGCGGCGACGGCCGCCTACCGCGAACTGCTGCTGCGGCTCGACACGATGCCTGTCGACGCGGCACTGACGGCCCTCTGGGTCATCGAGCGGGTGTACCTAGTCGCGTGGTCGTCGGCGGTCTCGAGCACTTCACCCCTGCGTGAGTTCGTGGAGCACTGGACCGCGCCCGGCTTCGCCGCATACGTGGACGCGCTCGGGGAACTGGCAACCCCCGAAGGCCACGACGACGTGGTCGCCGAGGTGCTGACGCGTGAGGTGGCGTTCTGGGATATGGCACTGGCATGAGCCTCTCCACTCAGCTGTGGTCCGCCAACGGCGAGCTGGCCGCCGCCGCGCTGGCGCATCCGTTCGTCCGCGGGCTGGGCGACGGCTCGCTGGATCGAGACGTCTTCGCGGGTTACGTCGCACAGGACGCGTTTTTCCTCGAATCCTTCGCCCGCGCTTACGCTTTGGCGCTGGCTCGCAGCACCGATACCCCCACGCTGATCGCATTGGCCGGCTTGATCTCCGGAGTAGCCGATGAGTTGGGTCTGCACAACTCATACGCCGTGCGCTGGGGTATCGACATGGCCGGTGTCGAACCGTCACCGGCGACGCTGGCGTACACCGACTTCCTGCTCGCCACCGCCGCGACGTCCGGCCTGGGTGTGACACTGGCGGCGATGACACCGTGCATGCGCCTCTACGCCTGGCTCGGGACATCGTTGGATGCAGAGACGGCGGGACCGTACGCGGAGTGGGTGCAGACCTATTCCGATCCCGGCTTCGAGAGCTTGGCGTCCCAGCTGGAGGGGCTCCTCGACCAGCACGCCGATGACAGCCCTGCCGTCAGGCAGGCGTACCGACGGGCAATGCACCTGGAGGTGGCGTTCTTCGAGTCGGCACTGTCACGCTGAAATCCGTGAGCTACTGGCTTGTGTTCAAAGGTGCCGCGTCGGCCATCCTGCGCAGCTCCTTGCGGTCGGCGTCGGCGCCGCCGAGCGAGGGCAGGCTGAAGCTGGTGTACATCACGCGTCGTTCGCGCTGCACCGGCGGCGCAGCCATGTGCAGCGTGCACGAGCAGTGCACCGTGACGTCGCCGGTCTCGGTGGCCAGGTCGACGACCGGAAGATCGAGGCCAGGTTGGAGGCTGGGCGCAGGCCAGACGAGGGCTCGATGTGAACCGGCGACGACGCGGAGCTGACCCGACATCGCGTCGGCGCCGGTGACCGAGATACCGACGGTGAGTCCGCAGCAGTCGTAGCTGTGCCTGCCAAGCGAACAGTCCTTGTGCCACGGGATGTCCGAAATCCCCTGGACGACGCCGATGGGTTTGTAGAGCGCTTCGAGTCGGTTGCCGTCCCATCCGCCAGCGACGTGGCCGTCACCCGTCAACGAAGCGATGCGGGTCAGGCGTTCGTCGGCGACCAGTTCGGCAGCGAGCGGAGATTCCTTGTGGAACCGCTGCATTCGCACCAGCGCACGAGATCCGTCCTTGAGGCCGGCCCACCATGACCGGCCGTCGCCATCGGCGTAACGCGTTGCGGCGAGGTCCATTTCGGCGGACACGGCGGCCATCTCGTCTTCGCTGTACAGACCTTTGATGTGGAGGAAGCCGGCTTGTTCGAGGAACCAGGCCATGTCGGCGGCGGGATCGGCGGGGGTGAACGAACGGCTGAGGTCGAGAGGTCCGCCGGCGCGATCCTCGAATTCGATCGCGCCGGTGCGATGGGGTGTCGTGCCGTCGAGTGTGGCCCGGACCAGGAGCCACCAATTCAGGATGTCGGAGAGGTGTCCCGTCATATCGAGGGAGCCGCTGGCCAACCAGCCCATCGGGGTGACCTTGTCGGCGACGAGTGCGTCGAGCTGCTCGGCGTCGACCCGGATGGCGGAGCCGGTGCCCGGACCCCGTGTGACGGCGACGCGGGCATCGTCGGCGCGCAGCGTCCAGAATCGCCCGTCGACGGTGAGGGTGAGTGGCCGCGGCTGCATCTCCCGCAGCGAAGGACCCAGCCGATCTGTCGCTTCGGCGAACAGCTGAGGCAGTGTGACGTCGAGGAATTCGGCGGGCTCGATGGATGCGGGCTCGCCGTCGACCCTCATTCGCCTGTCGACCGTCATGTGCGTGACCAGCTTAGGCAGGTTGCGGGGGCGCAATCGCAGGATTCCGGGATCAGGGTGCCTGCGCGTTAGTGTGCTTTGGTCGGCTCCGATCAAGCCGACGGAAGAGTTGAGCCAGTACATGACTGCACCAGCAGAAACGTCGCCGATCGAAGCGCGGGTCGGCCACTACTACCAAATGGACGGCACCTACCTGGTCGGCCGCGAGAAGGTGCGTGAATACGCCCGCGCGGTGCAGGACTATCACCCCGCGCACTGGGACGTCGCCGCCGCCGCTGAGCTGGGTTATTCGGACGTCGTCGCGCCGGTCACGTTCACGTCGACGCCCGGTATGAAGTGCAACCGACGCATGTTCGAGTCGATCGTCGTCGGATACGACACGTACCTGCAGACCGAAGAGGTCTTCGAGCAACACCGCCCGATCGTGGCCGGTGACGAATTGACCATCGACGTCGAGCTGACGTCGGTGCGCAGGACGGCGGGCCGGGATTTCATCACCGTCACCAACACGTTCACCGATACCGCAGGCGAGCGCGTGCACACGCTGCACACGACCGTCGTCGGGGTCACCGCCGAGGACATCGACGCGGGGGTCAAGACGGCTGTGCAGAACGCGATGATGCACGACATGAACATCCTGGACATCCCCAGTGTGGATGGCGAGTACGAGAAAGAACTCCGCCCCGAGGGCGAGATCCGGATCGCCGACGGAGGCTTGACCCGCACGCCGGGAACGCCGTCGTTCGACGACGTGAAGGTCGGCGACCAGCTGCCCGTGCACCACACCCGGCTGTCTCGCGGCGACTTGGTGAACTATGCCGGCGTGGCGGGTGACGCCAATCCGATCCATTGGGACGAGACCATCGCGAAGCTGGCCGGACTGCCCGACGTGATCGCCCACGGAATGCTGACCATGGGTTTGGGCGCCGGCTTCCATTCCGCTTGGTCGGGAGATCCCGGCGCGGTGACGCGCTACACGGTTCGGCTGTCTGCGCCGGCCGTTGTGTCGGCCACCGGGGGTACGGACATCGAGTTCAGCGGTCGCGTCAAGTCGTTGGACCCGGCGACGCGCAGCGGTGTGGTGATCGTTGCCGCGAAGTCGGACGGCAAGAAGATCTTCGGTATGGCGACCATGGACGTCCGCTTCCGCTGATCGGCGGTCACTCGCTGCCGGCGTTCGCGGTGGCCAGGCCCGCCTTCACCTTTCGGGACAGTTCATCGGCGAGGATCTCCTTTTCGCCGTTGAGCAGCCCGGTGACGGCCAGCGCGGCGACCTGCGCCGGATCGGTCTTCTGCTCTGGCGGGATGTAACTGACCATGTCGGTGTCCATGTAGCCGACGTGCAGGGCGGCCACGTGAATCCCCTTGGGAGCCAGCTCTGTTCGCATCGCATCGGTGAGAGCCCACGCCGCAGCCTTGGCCGCTGAGTAGGCGCCGGAGGTCGGTGGGTGGGTCCACGACAGGACCGACAGAACGTTGAGGACGCCGCCGCCGCCGTTGCGCTCGATGATCGGGACGAACTCCCGGCTGACGTTCAGCGTTCCGAAGTAGTGCGTTTCCATTTCCGCGCGGATGTCGTCGATGGGTCCGTCGAGCAACGTGGCCCGCGTCGAAATGCCGGCGTTGTTCACCAGCACGGTGACGTCGTCGGCGACGGCCGCCGCACGCCGGATGGACTCCGGATCGGTGACGTCGAGTTGAATTGGCACCACGCCCGGCAGATCGACGGTTTCCGGCCGCCTCGCCGCTGCGTACACCTTCGCTCCACGCGCTACGAGTTCTGCGGCCAGTTGCCGACCCAGACCTCGATTGGCGCCGGTCACCAATGCGATCACGTTCTGCGTCATCGACGTCTCCCTTCCTATGGCGATCACACCCGATCGCTCGACTGCAAGAACACACAATGCTCGACTTCGCGTCCCGGCTGGGAGGCAGCGCCTTACAGCTACGAGCAGATCAGACATGGCCGACGAGGCGCGCGGCGCTTCACGATGGGGAAATGCAATACCACGGACACGTCGTGCGCAGCGCCGCAGCCCTCGCCGCGGCCATGGGGATAGGCCGGTTCGCGTACACGCCCATCCTGCCGCTGATGACCGCGCAGGCGGGCATCACGACGCATACCTCCGCGACCCTGGCGACGGCCAACTATGCCGGCTACCTCGCGGGCGCACTGGCCGGATCCATCTGGCCTCGACTTGCCCGTTCCGTCGCTGTCTGCCGCGCTTCCCTGGTCGTACTCGTCGCCAGTCTGGTCGGAATGCCGTTGATCGCCAGCACAATCGAATGGGCTTTGCTGCGCGCGTTGGCCGGGGTCGCCAGTGCGCTGGTCTTCGTGATCGCCGTCAACACCTTGCTGGAACACCTGCATGAGCGGCCCGCCCATCTCGCCGGCTGGGCACTGGGCGGGGTCGGCGGCGGTATCGCGTTGTCGGCAGTCGTCGTGCTGACAAGCGGTCAGTGGCGGTTGGCGTGGTGGACTTCGGCCGCAGCGGCGGCGGTGCTGGCCGCCGTCGCCTGGACCATGCATCCCGCACCAGAAGGGGCGACGCCGGAGTCGTCAGACCGGCCCGGGCGCCGTCCACCGCATCGTGCCTTCGCGCTGCTCGCGGCGAGCTACACCCTGGAAGGGATCGGGTACATCATCGCGGGCACGTTCCTGGTCGCCGCGGTCGCACAGGATGCGCCCCACTGGCTCGGTGGCGGGGCGTGGTTGGTGGTCGGCTTGGCGACAGTGCCGTCGGCGGCGCTATGGGCTGCACTCAGCTCTCGCTGGTCACACCCCGGTCTGCTCGCGACAGCGCTGTGCGTGCAGGCCACCGGCATCGCCGTAGCCGGCCTGTTCGGCGGGGTGACCGCAGCACTGGTCGGCGCGGTGCTCTTCGGTGGGACATTCATCGGTGTCAGCACGCTGTCACTGGCGGCCGGGCGTCTGCTGCGCTATCCGCGGGCTGTCGCGTTGCTGACGGCCGGTTATTCAGTCGGTCAGATCGCCGGACCCGCCGCGGTGAGCCCGTTGCTCCACAACGGTTTTCGTACCGCGATGCTCGTCGCTGCGGTGGTGGTGTCAGCCGCCGCTCTCGTCGCCGGGCTGATGCGGATCGTCGGCGGGCAACCACACGGATGGGTCACCGAGTCCGAAGTCGCCGACGCCTCGGGTGAATTCGTCGATCAGGGCGTGAATCGCGGGGTTGTCCTCACCCCGCCGCCACACCAGTGACCACGTCCACATCGGTGACGGGTTCACCACGGGTCGACGCACCAGATCTTTCGGCAGTGTTTCGTCCTGGCCTTTGGGATTGTTCAGGACCGCGCGGCGCAACCCTCGCACATGCTCGAAGAACGTCGCTCCGGTGACACCGCCGTCGTCGGTGCGCATAACACGGGCGCCGGTCGCGGAGGCGAACTGCTCTGCGTAGCGATTCCACGACGACCAACTGGCGGCATCGGAGTCGACGAGCACCACGGTGTCACCGGCTTCGACGGGGGACTCGTCGGAACCGGCGGCGAGCGCATAGAGCCGGTCGACCCCGAGGAGTCGCGCCTCGAGCGACAGCTTCTCGAGGTCGCTGTTCTGGACCCAACAGATCGCGAGGTCGAGGCTGCCCTCCGCGACCCGTGCCGCCTGGGCGTGTGACGGCATCACCCAGGTATCCACCCGCAGCTCAGCCACTCCTGCCGCACGCTGCGCCCAGTCGACCGGGCACCAGTTCACGTAGCCGACACGGACAGGCTGTGATACTCCGAGACCCATTGCCCGCCTGCGTAATTCGTCGGCATCGCTGACCAACTCCCGCGCATCCGGAAGCAAAGCCGCGCCCGCAGGTGTGAGAACGACCGATCTTCGGTCCCTTTCGAAGAGGGTCACCTTGAGGTCTTTTTCCAGGGCTTTGATCTGTTGAGACAGCGACGGACCCGCGATGCGCAGACGCTGAGCCGCTCGGCCAAAGTTCAGTTCCTCGGCGACGGCGACGAAGTAGCGCAGCTGCCGCAGCTCCATCGGGTCAGCCTAATAGCCTCGGCCTCCCAGCAGGGAGGTGATTCGTCGCGTCTGCCAGGCATAGCCGCCCTATCTCGGCACGTTGAGCCGGGCATGGCAAGGAAAGGAACAACAATGAACACTTCGACACGGGTCGCCGTCATCACCGGCGCCTCCCAGGGGATCGGCGCCGGACTGGTTCAGGGTTACCGGAAACTGGGCTACGCGGTCGTCGCCAACTCGCGGACCATCGGCGAGAGTGACGATCCGATGGTGCTCACAGTCGCGGGTGACATCTCTTCCCCCGGTGTCGGCCAGCGCGTGATCGATGCCGCGATGCAGCGGTTCGGCCGGGTCGACACCGTCGTCAACAACGCGGGCATCTTCATTCCCAAACCGTTCACCGAATACACCGACAGTGACTTCGACGCCATCACCGGCGTGAATCTGCGCGGCTTCTTCGAGGTCACTCGTGCCGCGCTGGCAGTGATGCCGACCGGCGGCCACATCGTCAACATCTCCACCAGCCTGGTCGACCAGGCCAACTCGCAGGCGCCGTCGGCGCTGGCGTCGCTGACCAAGGGCGGGCTGAACGCCGCCACCAAGGCGCTGGCCGTCGAATATGCCGGTCGTGGCATCCGGTCCAATGCGGTCGCGCTCGGCATCATCGACACACCGATGCACGACCCGTCCACGCACGCGGCGCTTGCCACACTCAACCCGACGGGACGGCTCGGTGACATCGACGACGTCGTCGACGCCGTTCTCTACCTGGAGACGGCCGGCTTCGTCACCGGCGAGATCCTGCATGTCGATGGTGGTCAAAGTGCTGGGCGCTGAGGAGATCCTGCGCGCGGTACTGGACCCGTGGAGGGACGGAATCGACGCGCACGATCCAGACCGGGTGGCCGGCGTCTTCGCTGATGACGCCATCTTTCAGGGGCTGCGGCCGTACAGCGTCGGGCCGCAGGGGGTGTTCGAGTACTACGACGCGCAGCCGCCCGGCATGACGGTGCAGTACCGGATCCTGGAGTCCCGCCGGCTCGGCGCTGATGTGGCGCTCGGCTACCTCGCCGCGGACTTCGCTTTCCGGGACCGCGACACCGTGCACCTCAACATCGGGGTCGTCGTCATCCGCACGAGCAAGGACTGGCACATCGCGTCGTATCAGGCGAGCCCGGCAACCCGTGGGTAGCACCCGCTGAAACGGGTACGGACTGCTACATGAGCAGGTGGCGACCTCGAGTTCTCATCATCGGCGGCGGGTTCGGGGGGTTGTTCTGCGCCCGTCGCCTCGGCCGGGTCGACGTGGACGTCACCCTGCTGGACCGCGCAGCGTGCCATGTGTTCCAGCCGTTGCTCTACCAGTGCGCGACCGGAACGTTGAGCATCGGCCAGATCAGTCGATCGCTGCGTGAAGAACTGTCACGCCACCGCAACGTCAAGACACTGCTCGGCGAGGCCATCCGGCTAGATCCCGAGGCGCGGCGCGTCACGGCCCGTCGGCCCGACGAGTCGAAGTTCGACGTCGACTACGACTACCTGGTGATCGCCGCGGGCATGCGTCAGTCGTATTTCGGGAACGAGGAGTTCGCCGCCTGGGCGCCCGGTATGAAGACACTCGACGATGCGCTCAGCATCCGGCGTCGAGTCTTCGCCGCCTTCGAGATCGCCGAGACCCTGCCGCCAGGCCAAGAGCGGGAGCAGTGGCTCACGTTCGCCGTCACCGGCGCCGGCCCCACCGGCGTCGAATTGGCCGGACAGATACGGGAACTCGCGACCCGCTCACTGGCTAACGAATTCCACAGCATCGAGCCGGAGGACGCCAGGGTGCTGCTGTTCGACGGCGGCGACAGGGTGCTCAAGAGCTTTGCGCCGGCGCTGTCCGAACGGGCGTCGCGGATACTGGAGGAGTTGGGGGTCGAGCTGCACTTCGGCGTGCACGTATCCGACGTCCGGCGCGACGGCGTCACGGTGAGCCCGAAAGACGGTGGTCCCAAACAGGATTACGCCACCCGAACGGTGCTGTGGACCGCCGGCGTCGAGGCTGTGCCGTTCGCGAAGCACGTCGCGAAGGAATTGGACGCCGCCACCGATCGGTCGGGCCGCATCACCGTAGACCCCGATCTGTCGGTGCCGGGGCATCCCGAGGTATTCGTCATCGGTGATCTGGCGGGTCGCGACGGGTTGCCGGGGGTCGCGGAGAACGCGATGCAGGGTGGCTGGCATGCTGCGGCCTGCATTCGGCGTGATGTCGCTCAACGCAAGCGCAAGGATTTCCGTTACCGCGATCTCGGGTCGGCGGCGTACATCAGCCGCGGTCATGCGGTGGTGCAGGCGGGACCGGTCAAGCTCGCGGGCATGATGGGTTGGCTCGGCTGGGGCTTCATCCACATCGCGTTTCTCACCGGGGTGCGCAACCGTTTCAGCACGGTCGCGACATGGATGGCGACGATTGCGCGCGCCAACCGCAGCGACCGCTCGTTCATCCTCGGTGGATCCGGCCATCCGGAGGAGCCCTACACCTGGGAGTCGCCCGTACACCAGGGCAACCGTTCGGCAGACTAGCGGCCCCGGCCAAGCGGGAACGCTAGAGTGCGTAGATGACTGATATCACCACGAAAGCGGCTGCGGCATCGCAGAACTGGCCGTCGTTGCGGGTCGATGACTGGACTGCCACGCGTGAGACCCTGCACATGTGGACACAGATCGTCGGCAAGATACGCCTCGCCCAGGCACCGCTGGTCAACCACTGGTGGCAGGTCACCCTGTACGTGAGTCCGCGAGGCCTGACCACCTCGGCGATTCCCTACGAAGCCGGCGTCTTCGACATCGAGTTCGACTTCATCGAGCACCGGCTGCACATCCGTTGCAGTGACGGCGGCCTCCGTCAGATCGCGCTCGAACCCAAGTCGGTCGCCGCCTTCTATGCCGAAGTGATGGCTGCGCTCGACGAACTCGGCATCGCTGTGCAGCTTCGGGCGAGCCCCAACGAAGTCGATCCCGCGATCCCGTTCGCCGACGACCACACGCACGCCTCCTATGACGCCCAGGCGGCGCACCTGTTCTGGCGTCAACTCGTGTCCGCTGACCGCGTGCTGCACGAGTTCCGCTCGCACTTCCTTGGGAAAGTCAGCCCCGTGCACTTCTTCTGGGGCGCAATGGATCTGGCGTGCACCCGGTTCTCCGGTCGCACCGCGCCCGAGCATCCGGGCGGTGCGCCGAACTGCGGGGACTGGGTGATGGTCGAGGGCTATTCGCACGAGCTGAGCAGCTGCGGCTTCTGGGCCGGCGGCGGTGAAGAAGGCGCTTTCTACGCATACGCATATCCCGAGCCTGAGGGTTTCGCCGACTATCCCGTGAAGCCCTCGCAGGCCTTCTACAGCACGGACTACAAGCAATTTCTGTTGCCCTATGAGGCGGTACGCACCGCCGCCGACCCGGACCGCACCCTGCTGGAGTTTCTGCATGCGACCTATCGGGCGGCCGCTGATTTGGGCGATTGGGACCGGGCCGCGCTCGAGGTCGATCCGCTCCGGTGGCGCGACAAGCAGTGACGTCGGCGCCCCGCGGCGTTGAGCGCTTCTGAGGCTTGGCGGTTAACCAACTCATCTGTCGCTCCTTGTCGTGGGATTGGACGTGATTGTCGCGCTTCGGGTGGGATCGGGATAACAAAAACGGACTGGAAGGTCACGAAATATGCTTGGGCTCTTGATTTTCCGTCGCTCCCGTCAACATTTGGGCCCCGTGTCAATTGCTCGTGGCGGCCAGGAGAATCGTCTTTCCCCGCAGACGTCCTGCGTCGGAGTCCTCATGCACGGCCGCGGACTGTTCCAGTGGCCGGCGGTCCGCGACCTCGATGCGCAGCTGTCGTTCGTCGACGCGACCGACCAGCCCCGCCAACTGCGCGGCGTCACTGCGGACGAATACTCGCTGCGAGCGGACTCCGCGGCCGGGGTTCTGCGGCCCGAAAACCATGGTGCCCACGTGGAAGCCGCCGTCGGCGATCGCGCCGATCAACGCTTCGGTCTGCTCGTCGGTTGTGCTGACGAGGTTGAGCACCACGTCGAACGGTGCCCCCTCGATCTCGACCGGCGACGTCGAAGAGGGCCTGCCACGCTGTCAACGCAGCCTCGGGCAACGCTGCCGCATCGGTCAGGTCCACCGAACGCGGCGCGGCCGCCAGCGACTCGGCCGGCACGAGGGTGTACTCAGCGGCCGCGCCGTCAGCGTCCAGCGGCAGAAACGCGACTACCGCGTCGCCGACCTTCCATCCCTGGACTCCGTCGCCGAGTTCCGCGATCGTGCCCGCGACGTCCACACCCGGGATGTGCGGGAAGCTGATCTCGTACACGTCGGACAGGTAGCCGCCGCGGATACCGGCGTCCACCGGGTTGAACGAAGTCGCCGCCACCTTCACCAGAACCTGCCCCGGCCCAGGTACCGGCCGCGGGGCCTCCTCGTACCGCAGCACATCGCTGCCTCCGTAGCGGTGGTATCGCACAGCCTTCATGTTCTCCTCCTCCAGTAGTGCTTCGATTTCGAAGCATTCAAGTGGAGTAACTACTTCGATGTCGAAGTAATTCCGCGACGCCGGTCTCGGGTGGTCCAGCAACGCGCCTAGGGAACGCGCCTAGGGAAGGAGTAGCAGCGCAGAAGTGATGGGCATGACGACAGCGGTGCCGCCGTGGACTCCCAAGGCGATCGATTTGGCGCCGCCGTTGCGGAGCACGATGGTCGCGTCGGCGATCGGAATGAAGGTCGCTGCCAATATCAGCCAGCCGAGGAGGTGGGTCGCACCGCCGACCATCAGGACGATGACGAACAGACCCGATGCGATGTCGCGCACGCCCTTGGCGCGCAAGTAGGCGTGAACCGACGTCTGCTCTGAATCGGGCAGCACACCGTAGCCGGCGGCCGCAACGCGCGGCGCGACGATGAAGCGTGCGCCGATGAAGATGATGCCCGCTGCGATGAGTCCGGCGAGTGTATAGCCGATGGCGATGGCGGTCACGGGATCATCAGCACTACGCAGAGGGCAGCCACCGCCAGGCCTTGCAGCGCTGCACGGGCATCGATGACGCGATCCCACTTTGTCTGCAGCACACGTCCATTCGACAATGTTGCGCCGGCATCGACGGCCGCTGTCAGTTGTCGATTGATCGGCGCGCTCACCTGTGTGTAGAGCGCTATCCAGGCCAAGAGCAGCAGCAGAGCGGCGCCCGCCGCGATCGTCTGCGACCAATGTCCACTGACGGCGGCCAGCATCGCGCTCGTCGCGGAGGCCACGACACCGAGCACTCCGGGCACACGCATGCGCCGGTCCCCATATCGGTGCACTCGTCCCATGATCGCGACCAGCGCACCGTCGTCGAGCGACGCCAGGGCAGGTCGAAGCACAATCGCGCAGAACACGTCGGTGCCGTATACGACTGCGGTCCCGAGCACCGCGAGCAGTGCGGCGATCCTGGCGAGCTCCAAAGCCATGTCACAGCACCCTTCGGGAGTAGGTGCTAGCAACGCTAACCCCGTTGGATCTCGCTGTCAATAGCGGTGCTATCTGTTCTAGCGGTGCTAGAGTTCGGCATGGCCATCGATGACCGCCGCGAACGTGAGCGCGCCGCCCGGCGGCGGCTGATCGTCACGACGGCCCGCAGGCTGGCCGAGGACGAGGGCTGGGATGCCGTGACCACACGTCGGCTGTCGACTGAGATCGAGTACAGCCAGCCTGTCCTCTACAAGCACTTCACCGGCATGGAACAGATCGCCGATGCGATCGCCATCGAGGGGTTCGGCGAGCTCGCCGAGGTGATCCGGGTCGCTCGCCGCGGGGCAGGCGCGGCGGCCGAGGCGTTGCACACCAGCGCCCGCGCCTACCTCGACTTCGCCCGCGACAACCCCGCCGTTTACGACGCGATGTTCACCCGCACCACCGCGCTACGCTTCGCCGCCGACGACACACCTCCCCAGCTGGAGGCAGCCTTTACCGAGTTGCGTCACGCGGTCAGCCTCGTCACCGACGAACAGGATGCCGACGCGCTCACCGAGGTCTTCTGGGCGACGTTGCACGGGCTGGTCACCCTCGGCCGTACCGGACGACTACGCCCGGGCAACGAATCGGAGCGGCTGGATCTGCTCGTCACCCAATTCACCCGCCGCTGAGAAAGCTGAACACGCGGCGTTACTTATTGCTTCGATGTTGAAACACTAGGATGACGCCATGGCGAGCGGTCTGAAGCCTGCGCAAATGCGTACCTACTTCGCACTGACCGAGGCGGTCAGCCTGCTTCAGCACGCGGTGCAGGAACAGTTGCAGGCCGAGGGCGGCCTCAGCTATGTGCAGTTCGAGGTCTTGGCCAAACTGGTCGACGCCAAGCGTCCGCTCACCATGACTGAGCTCGCCGACGGTGTGGTCTACAGCCGCAGCGGCCTGACGCATCAGGCAGGACTGCTGGAGACGGCGGGACTGATCGTCCGCAAAGGCAGCCCCGATGACAAGCGTGCCACCGTCGTTGACATCACCAAGGCGGGTCGTGCGCTGGTCGCCAAGGTTCTTCCCGGTCACATCGACGTGGTCCGCGACCTGCTGTACGGCGCACTCTCCGACGGCGACGTGCACATACTCGGTGACCTCATGAGTCGCGTGCGCGATCACATGCGTGAACGGCCACCCCGTTCCGCCGCACCGCGAAGACGCGCCCCCTAACGAACGGCGGGTGCGCCCGTCGCAATTTGACCAACCCCTGCGAGCTTCTGGATGACGCGAATCTCGTCGTCATTGTGGGCTCGTCCATCGGGGTGGATCAGATCGCTGAACCACGTGTCAGGGAGCTCGGTGTACGGCTGCTGCCACGAATCCCAGGGCAGATAGGTCTGCGTGCGTCCGGCGACGAACCCCCAGTTATAGGCGCCGACGTTGCGCCGCTTGGCGATCGGAAGAATTCCTTCGACCGTGCTCCCCAAGTTCCGCGCCAGGTACTCGGTGCAGATGATCGGGCGCCCCAGCGGGGTGAGTTCGTCGATGCGGGCGTCGAATTCAGCGGGTTCGGCGTAGCTGTGGAAACTGATGATGTCGGAGTGCTCGAGCTGCAGGCCGGCTATCTTGCTGCGGCTTCCCGGATCCTTCCAGTGGCCCTGCCACACGCCACTGGTCAATGGCTGAATCGGGTTGACGGCGCGCACCCATTGGAAGACATGCGGGAGGAAGGCGGCGACCAGTTCCATCTTGTCCTGGTGCTCGACCTCGCTGTAGTCCTTCGACGGGTTGTCCGGCTCGTTCCAGACGTCCCAGCCGAGCACGCGAGGATCGTTCGCGAACATGCCCACGACGCCGGTGACATAGCTTTGCAGCACGCGGGTGTAGGCCGGGTCCCGAAGACGATGGGCGCCCGGGCTCTGAACCCATCCGGAGTTGTGCACCCCCTTGATGGGTGCGCGTTGACGGCCCGCCTTCGGTAAGGGATCCCAGCACGAGTCGAACAAAACGAAGAGCGGCTTGATCTGGTGCCTCGCTGCGATGGCCACGAATTCGGAAAGCCGGCTGCTGAACCCGGCCCGATCGGTCGCCCACAACTGGTCGTGCAGGAACACCCGCATGGTGTTCATCCCGATGCGCCGGGCCACGCTCAACTCGCCCGCGATGCGGCGCGCGTCGTAGGTGCCCGCCTGGAACATCTCCAGCTGGTTGACGGCGGTCGACGTGACATAGTTCGCGCCAAGCAACCAGCCTTGCTGCGCGTACCAGGCGTTCGCGCGATCTGCCGACCATCGACTCGCCGCAGCGGAGGCGACGGGAATCTTGGTCAGCGCCGCGGCCGCTGCCAGGTACAACGGGAGCTTGAGAGCAGTTCGCCGGTGCACCAGACGACCATAATGTCGCGGATCGAAATGTTTGCTGTCGTGTCTCATGTTGCAACGCAACAGGTTTCAAATCGTTATCTAGCAGCCGAGCGGGGTCGAAAATCTAGGTCCACAGTTTGGCGCGGCTGAAGTCGACCGATTGGGTCGGACGGTCGCCGAAGCGCCACAACTCCCGACGCCGTCCCCGCAGTAGCAGGCCGAAGGATCCGGCGTCGGGACTGTCCGGTGCGGTGGTGGTATCGCTGGTGTAGAAAATGCGCAACTCGGCGTCGGACTTGTGATCTTTGGGCAGCCCGGTGGCAGGGTTCAGCTTGCTCGCGACGGGATCGAGTGCCTCCCGAATGGCTTCCTGAGACACGGTGTGGGGGAAGCCGTATTTCGTGCCGCTGGCAGTCGACGACACCAGGGTGATCGCAGGATGGATGCGTTCGACGAGTTCCAAGTTGACGCCGTGCTTCGACGCATGGTGCGAAACTTTGAAAACGTCGGCCGACAGCAGGTCTCGGTTTCCCGTCGCGGCCGCGATCGCCCTGGCCTGCGCGCTGCCCGATGCCGCCAGGAACGGGAAGTCGGTCGCCACGAACGACCAGGACAACGTCTGGGCGTCGCCGCCGAGGATCAGCGTCGCCGAGGCCGGGTTGGCCGCCCAGTTGGACTGTCCGCCGAGCGAGGCGAGGTCGGCCAGCGCGCGGGCGGGATGCTCGATCCGCAACGAGATCGAGGAGTCGTTGATCTCGACTCCGTAAGTGTCGAAACGGTTTCGCAGGTGAATCGAGGGGCTCAGCACTGTCACCGCGACCTGGCCGAAGAAACGATGCATTCCGCTGGTCGGCTGGGTGTAAACGATGTTCGTGCGGGTACCGATCTCTCGAAGCATGTTCTGGTAGGACGCGGCGGTGTGGAAGAACCCGGGCTCCCACACCTCGGCTACGTGCTCACCGCGGGCCTGAAAGAGTTGGGCCATACCTGCGATGTGATCGTGGTGTGGATGGGTCGCGACCACGAGCGCGATGGTGGCGTCCGCCGGGTTGGCGAATGAAATGAGCCCCACCTGTTCCAGCGCGTCGAGAAGATCGATGACCTTGTCGGTGACACCGGCATCGACGACGATCACCCGGCGGATGCCGTCGGGTCCCAGGGGCAACACAATCACTTGAGCGTCGGCATCTCCGACGCTCAGGCAGAAGTAGACGAGGTCATTGTCTCGGACCGCATTGACGAAGTCGGCCGCGGTCAGTCGGTGGTCCTCCAGCGGCAGCGGTTTCATCGAGGCCCGCTCAGATCGTCGGACGGGCCGTCGCCGGCCCCCCTGGCATTTGGGTGACCTGTTCTGTCACACCCGAATATTCGTCGTCGGCGGCGAGGGTCATGTCATCCACCGGCGGCCGGACCTCTCCCAGCGCTGCCACGGCGACGGCGACCTTGGCCATCGTCCGCGCCTGCGAGGTGATGTCTCGCAGAGCTTCCCAGTCGCTCGGCGACTCCGCAGAGAAACCGTGCACCCAGAATGTGTCGCCGATCCGTAAGGGCCGCAGCATATCTCCGGCCTGGGAGCGGAGCCTGTCGACGACAGCCTGGAGATCATCGGCGTCGAACCAGGCGGCTTCGGGCTGGTCCGGAAACCGGAGCCCGAACTCGTCGACAACAGGCCATGCAGCGAAGACGACCCCGATGGTGTTCCCGACCCGCTCGTCAACGGTCACATAACGATCCGCCTCCGACGGCGGGGTCAACGGCGGCGGCGCGGCCAGACCCTCCGGTCTCTCGACCGTCTCGCCCTCGCCCGGGTGCCAGAGTTGAGCCGGCTCCCGGCGGACGGGTTCTGAAACCTCCACCCGCTGCTGAATCACCATCAGCCACCCCCGCTGTCGGTAATAGGATTATCGCAGTACCGGCGCTACATATCGCCTCGAATCGTCCCAGGGGAGCGGGAGGTTGCGCAATGCCGGGTGCGTACGAGAAACACTTTGTGGCATCGAAAGACGGCACGAAGTTGGGCTTTCGTCAGCTCGGTCACGGCCCCGGCATAGTGCTGCAGCATGGCGGAGCGCTGGGCTCTCAGCACTACATGAAACTGGCAGGCGCTCTTGCTGAAGAGTTCACCGTCTACCTGCCCGACCGGCGCGGCCGCGGGATGAGCGGACCGTACGGTCCGCACTACTGCATCGAACGTGAGGACGAAGACCTCGCAGCCATCATCGCCGCCACCGGCGCGGAGAATGTCTTCGGCGCCGCTGACGGTGGCCTGTTCGCGCTACATGCCTCGATGTCCGTTCCGGCGATACGCAAAGTCGCTGTCTTCGAACCGGTCCTGTTCGTCGGACAGCCGGACCTCGACAAGTTCAAGACCACCATCGACCGCGGGCAGCGTCTCGTGGACAGCGGCGACATCGCCGACGCGATGGCGAGTCTGGCCAAGGATGCCGCCGACGGCGACCCCCGGGTACAGCAGGTCGCCGCGCCGCTTCGTCTGTTGGGCACGATCATGACTCAGCCGCTGATCTGCCGGGCGATCCTGTGGGCCGACGCCAAGAGGGTCACCGGCGACGACGCCTCGCTGCGTGACTTGATCATGGCGTGGAAAGAGGAGTTAAACGTCGTCAAGTCGACCGAAGGCACCCTCGACGACTACCAGAACGTGACCGCCGACGTTCTACTACTCTGCGGCACAGGCGCTCCCACACTTTTCACAGGCACCCTCGGCGCGTTGCAAAGCGTGTTGCCCGCGGCGACGCGCATCGAACTTCCGGGGCTCAATCACGGCGGCGCACAAGACTCCGGCGGCAACCCCCGAGTCATCGCTGATCAGTTGCGGCGATTCTTCGCCTAGAATGCAACCGCGACCGAGCGAGATGTCCGGAATCCGGCGCTTGTTGGCCACATAAGAACTGGCGCAAATGTTTCGGTGTGGGCACCGTGGCGGTATGACCGATCACGTAACCACCGACACGGCACAGTGGGGCTTGCCCGACTCAACAGTCTGCGCTGCGGCGGTCGAGCTGGCCTCCGCCGTCTCGCCAGACTTCCTGCACAACCATTGCGTGCGCAGCTATCTGTTCGCTCGGGAACTGGCGGCTGCTGACGGATTGCGCGGCGGCGTCGACTATGACGAAGAGGTCGTGTTCCTCGCGTCGGTTCTGCATGACCTCGGCCTCACGAAGTACGGAGCCGGCGATCAGCGATTCGAAGTCGAAGGCGCCGATGCCGCAGCGCGGTTCCTCCGTGAGCAGGGCCTCACCGACGACCGAGTGACGACGGTGTGGCAGTCGATTGCGCTGCACACCAGCATCGGCTTGGGGCACCGTTTCGGTACCGAACAAGCCGTCTGCCACAGCGGGATTGACCTCGACGTCGCCGGCATGCAGAAGGAGCGCCTGCCAGCGGGTTTCGCTGATCGCGTCCACGCGGCATGGCCCAGACACAACCTCGGCTTCGCAATCACCGTGGCTATCGCCCGCGACACTCAAGCCAATCCGATGAAGGCTCCCCCGTTTTCATTCCCCGCCCATGTCCACCAGCTCGTCAATGACGCGCACCGACTCACGTTCGCGGAGGTGGTGACGAACGCCGGTTGGGGCGATGAGTTCCCCGCACCCGGGATAGACGATGCCGGCGCGTTCAGCCGCGCGTCCCGGTGAGTCCGACAACCGCCAGACGCGCTGCGTTGTCAGCGATCTCGTCGACAGACGCCTTTGCCCGCGCGCCGTCGCGCCATTCGGTCGTCGAATTGCACATCCCGATGATCAGTAATGCCAGCGATGTGGGCGGGCCGTCGAAGAACACGCCTGCGCGCTGACCGTCCTGGATGACATCGGCGATCCGGTGAATGTATGCCGAGATCCCGTCCTGCAGAGGTTTGGCGCGATCGCCACTCAACTTGTTGAGTTCGTTGAACTGGATACGGAACCGGCTCGGGTCAGACGACACCACCCGGACGTGATTGCGCACGAGCTCGGCCAGTTTCACTTCCGGTGAGCTGTCGGAGTCGAAGATGGGGCCCGCCGATGACGTCATCGCCTCCCCCGCCTCGGCGATCAGCTCATAGAGAATGTCGTCTTTGGCACGGAAGTAGTGGTAGACCGCTTGGCGCCGGAAGCCGAGTTCGTCGGCGATCTGCGCCAGGTTGGTCTCGCGGTATCCCTGTCGGGCGAACAGAGTTGTCGCCACCTCGAGAATCTGATTCCGACGCGCCGCTTCCCTGGGCTCGACCACGATGTCGACGCTAGCGCGAAAGCGTCTCGACTGGGCTGAAGCTACCCCGGCCGGTGCCGAGCGTGCGCGCGTTCTCCGCGCGGCGCCACGCCCGGTGCCGATCATCGATTCGGCGCGCGATAGCCGGAACATGTTGACACGCCGTCTCTCTGATGAAGTTCGGCACGAAGCGCGCCAGCGGCGCGTAACGCCACGGCCCGACCGGCGGGAACCCTGACTTCGTGTAGGACGCAGGCGTGTAGAAGTACGCGTGACCTAACTGGGCGCGGTAGTTGAGCTCGGCGGCCAGCCGCTTCACACCTCTGGAGTCCGCCGGGGGCTTGTAGGTGTCCATGAACGACCAGCACAGAGCGCGACTGTCGTCGTCGTCGCTGGTGCGTTGCGCCAGCGCGATCAACCGCATCGCTCGATAACCGTCCTCGATCGACTCCGGGTACCACGGCGGGTCGACGCCCATCACGTAGCCGATGTAGCGCTGCAGGTGCATGAGCGCCACGATGTCGTCGTCGCTGGTGCGGTAGCCCAGACGTTTCAGGTCATGACCGGGAATCACCGAGCCGGCCATCAGCGTGCTGAACATGTTGAACTGACTGATGGGCACCCCGAACCGGGCACGGTCCCACTCTGCGTGACCGACGATCCGGGACCGGATCATGCAATGCAGCAGCCGCACTCGGAGCGACGTCAGGTAACCGGGGTTACCGCGTCGCATGCCGTCGGGTTCGCTGGTGTCCGTCCAGTGCTTGCAGGTCTCCCAGAATCTGTTGAGGGCGGAGTTGCCGGTGTAGGCGCCGGTCAGGATGAGCGGCTTGGTCACCGATGGCGTTCGGTAGCCCGAGAACGTTGCCATGCCGAAATAGGGGTAGAGCTCTTTCCCGTACCGCCGAAAGACTCGCGCGCCGCGATCGAGAAGGTCCCAGTCCAGCCAATCCGGTTCGGTGTTGATCTGGTCGAACAACGCGATCAGCGCCGGCGACGGATCCGTGACGGCGTCGACTCCGTGCTCGAGGGCGGTGTTGAACTCCTCGCGCGCCGCGCGGACCGACCCGCGACTGCGGGCATCCGCGTACCACGCGTCGCCGAGCCGGTCGCCGGCATCGAGGCTGCGACCCATCGCATCGGCTAGGTCATCATCGAGCGTCACGTCGACACCCGCGAGCTTGGACAAGCGTGCGGTCAGGGCGCCGGCGAAGGGCTTGTCCTTGACGTCGAAGTACACGAACTCGCCAGGGAAACGCTGGGTGGCAAGCGGGGCGGGGCTGGTCGGCTCGACTGTCATCTCGACTCCTGATCGGTACTGGCTGATGCTGCGACGGTATCTCCTTGCTTGCGCGCAAGCAAGGAGATACCGGCAACGTGGTGGAGGTCACGACCTCTGCCGTGAATCGGCCGAGCGGAGTCGACGTCCCCCGAAGGGCCCGCGGCGAGCGGTTAAGGTCGGACAATGTCGGTCGCCAGCGAAGAACGCGCGGCACTGGTCCATACTCTGCGGACGGTCGGCCCCGACGCACCGACCTTGTGCCCGGGGTGGACAACTCGACAGCTCGTCGCGCACCTAATCGCCCGCGAGCGGCGACCGGACGCTCTGTTGGGCATCGGCGTGCCGCGGTTCGCCGAGCGACGACATCGCATCGAAACGCAGATCGCCGCCAGCCACAGCTGGCCTGAGTTGGTCGATCGATTGGCGTCCGGCCCGCCCCCCTACTCGCCGCTGCGCTGGCTCGACCGCGTCGCCAACATCCACGAGATGTTCGTCCATCACGAAGACGTTCGTCGCGCCGCCGGCGGGTGGACACCCCGAGCGCTCGATGACGGCACCGTCGGAGCGCTCCGGCGCCTGACGCGTTTTTTCGCGCCAGTCCTCATGCCGGGCGTGCCCGCGCGGGTCGCACTCCTCGAGACGGACGGTGCCGTGCTCGCGCGGTTCGGGACAGGCCCTGGGGTCACGGTCACCGGCGCCCCCGGCGAGTTGCTGCTATTCGCCTTCGGCCGCAACGACATACGCGTCGAATTCAGCGGTAATGCCGAGGTCGTCGACGCGGTGCGGCATGCCGAGCGACGATTCTGACCGTGCGGGATGAACGGCAGCGTGAGGACGTTCCATGAGCGACAGACGGTCTGAACCACCCGATCGCATTCTGAGGCCCGGCGAAACCTGCTGGCGCACCGCCCGCTCGGATCGCTTCAGCCGCATCGTCGACGGTGCCGATTACCTCGCCGATGTGAAGTCGGCGATGCTGCGCGCCAAGCGCCGCATCATGCTGATCGGCTGGGATTTCGATTACCGGACCGCCTTCGAGGCCGACAAGAAATCGCTGCCCGGCCCCAATCACCTCGGGACCTTCCTGCACTGGCTGGTATGGCGGCGGCCGGACCTGCGGGTCTATCTGCTCAAGTCGAATCTGCGGTTGCTGCCCGCCTTCGACGGATTCTGGTTCGGTATTGCACCGGTCGGCCTGCTCAATGTGATCACCCCACCCCGCATGCACTTTGCGGTCGACGGCGCACACCCGCCCGGCGCGGTCCACCATCAGAAGATCGTCGTCGCCGATGATGCCATCGCATTCTGCGGCGGCATCGACCTCACTCTTGGACGCTGGGACACGCGGATGCACCTGGGTGACGACCCGCGCAGGAAAGGAGCGGGGCAACCCTATGGACCGCGGCACGAAGTGGCGACGGTCTGTGACGGTGACGCGGCAGGCGCCCTCGCCGAGCAGGCGCGCGACCGTTGGCACGCCGCCACCGGCGAGCTACTCGAGCCGATCGCGGCACGGCGCGATATCTGGCCGCCCGCTGTCGTGGGGCTGTTGCGTGACGTCGACATCGGGATTGCACGAACGCTGCCCGCGTTATCGGAACGCGAGGAGGTCAGAGAGGTCGAGGCACTCAATCTGGCCGCTGTCGCTGCTGCCAAGGACGTCATCTATTTGGAGAACCAGTATCTGGCTGCACGCACGTTGGCCCAGGCGCTCGCCGCGCAACTGGTGAAACCCGAAGGGCCGGAGATCATCATCATCCTGCCGCGAAGTTCTGAGAGCAGGCTGGAGCAGCAATCGATGGACAGCGCGAGGCAGCGCCTGCTTCGGCTGCTGTGGGACGCGGACACTCACGGTCGCCTGGGTGTGTACTGGCCGGTGGCCGCCGGCGGTGTTCCGGTCTACGTCCACTCCAAGGTGATGGTGATCGATGACCGCCTGCTGCGGATCGGGTCGTCCAATCTCAACAATCGGTCGTTGGGCTTCGACAGCGAATGTGACGTGGCTCTGGAAGCGGTGCCCGGTGTGAGCGGCCACGAGGTGATCGCCGGTGAGATCACCTACGCGAGAGACGATCTGCTGGCGGAACATCTCGGCGTCTCCGTCGAAGATCTCCGTGCCGAAATCACCAGCCGCGGCTCACTTCTCGCCGCTGTCGATTCGTTGCGCACCGTGGGCCGGTCGCTCCGCAAGTTCACCCCCACCATGACATCAGCCGACGCAGGTCCCTTTGCCGAGAACGATCTGATGGACCCCCCAAGCGTCCCGGAGTCGATAGCTCAAGGCGTCTTCAGCTTGGTCACCGGAGCGGCGTTGTGGCCGCTGACCAGGCTGGCGCCCCAGGCCGTCTCGACCGTGCGCTCGCTTTCGGACGCCGCAACCGCACTGCGAAGCGTCGCGGAGTCCCTGCGAGACGACCCCGACGAGTGATCGGCGGCGAGGTGCGGAATAGCGAGTGCGTGCCCTCCGTTGCGCCCACAAGAGTCGCAACCACACGGAGGTCGTCATGCAGATCGGAATCATCGGGGCGGGTCATATCGGCGGCACATTGGTGCGGCGGTTTCGCGAACTCGGCTTCGACGTGAACGTGGCGAATTCGCGCTCTCCGGAAACCCTCGCCGACCTCGAGAAGGAGACCGGCGCGACGGCGGTGTGGGCCAAGGACGCGGCGGCCGATGCCGACCTCGTCGTGATCAGCATTCCGCAAAAGAACGTTCCCGACCTTGCCGACGGAATCGTTGACGCCCGCAGACCGGGCGCCCCGGTGATCGAGACGAACAATTACTACCCGCAACAGCGAGACGGCGAGATCGCGGCGATCGAGGATGGTCAGGTCGAAAGCGCCTGGGTCGCAGAGGAAATCGGCGCGCCGGTGTACAAGGTGTTCAACGGGATCTGGTGGAAGCACCTGCTCGAGAGCGGCCGTCCGACCGGCTCACCTCACCGAATCGCACTGCCCATCGCGGGAGAGGACGGCCCCGGCCGCGAGTTGATTCACGGCATCGTCGATCGCCTCGGCTTCGAGCCGGTGAACGCCGGTCCGGTATCCGAGTCGTGGCGTCAGCAACCGGGAACACCGGTGTACGGCAAAGACTTCAACGCCGACGACACCCGCAAGGCACTCGCCGAGGCGACGCGGGAACGTACGCCTGAGTGGAGCGCACGCACTGGCGTGAGCTGACCCCAGCAGCCGTCGGCAGCAGGGCCCGCGCGTCAACGGTGCCGACGTACCGGCCCGGCCCGAAGCGGCGGCGTCGGGTCGCGCGTCGGGGCCTCACCGGAATCATGATGTCTGACAGTGATGTTCACTGGGCCAGAGGTGACCGTAGGTTGCTGCGGTGCGGCGGCCGGGGCGTGGGTGCGCAGCCTCGAGTAGGCGGCCAGCACCTGTTGCAAACGGGTGTCGGCTCCCTGTGCCGACATGGGGTCGCGCGTGTCGGGGTGAGTCGCGAGCAACCGGGCACGAAACGCACGGACGATTTCGGCCTGCGACGCGCCGGGCGACACTCCCAGCACGGCGTACGGATCTTCGGTGTTCACCGCATTCTCCTGCATGAGAAAGCGCCTGAAGCGGGGCCGGGGGTTCCCGGCCCCGCCACTCAGATTGGGCGTTGGTGTCGTAGCCGCCGCGCGTGTCAATGCCATGTCGATGGCAGGTCGCCGTGACCGGCGTCTGTCGGTCTGTGCGATTCGACGTTCATGAGACCTGGGCGGCTTGGCTGAACTTGTTCGAAATTGTTCGGAGACTTCGGAAAAGCATCACCTCCCTGATAGTCCTGACACATTGAGAAACACCGTCGCACCCGGGGTGCGGAGGCGATCTCTGGGTAGGCCACACGCGCGCCTGCCCTCGTTGTCTTGGTGCCACCGCGCACCCGCCCGCCGAGAGACCGAGGCCCGGGCGCGGGTCAGTGGCCGCCGCCACCGCGGTGCCTATCGGAACTCGCCGAAGCGCGGGCCTCTCACGGGTTATCGCGTCGTTCGGGTCCGCGCTCTGCTCCTCGAGAATGCGTATCCACTCAGCCTCGACGACCGCTTCGGCTTCGACGAGTGGCTCGACTGTCCATGCAATGCTCGTTGGCACGTCGCTCACCACCCGATGTCACGCGTTGACGGACTTCTTCTCGTCGCGGGTGGAGATCTGGATCCTTCGCGGCTTCGCCCTCTCCGCCACCGGGATGGTCAGCCGGAGAACACCGCCGCTGTAGTCGGCCTCGATCCGTTCGGTGTCGAGCGTTTCGCCAAGAAACAGCTGCCTACTGAAGACACCTCGTGGGCGTTCCGCCGCAACCATTTCGCGCTCGCTGTCGAGAGCGGGGCGTTTGGCGTGCACGGTGAGCACGTTGCGTTCGACGTCGAGATCCAGCGAGTCGGGGTCGACGCCGGGAAGGTCCAATTCGACGACGAACGTGTCACCCTCGCGCCACGCGTCCATCGGCATCACGGCGGGGCGGGCGGCGGTGCCCAGCACCTGCTGGGCGAGGCGATCGACGTCGCGGAATGGATCGGTGCGCATCAACATGTCTACCCTCCTCGGCCGATAGATCTATGGCTTGTGCCATAAATTTCTTATAGCACCCGATGCAGCAGTGTGCAAGGATGTTTGGGGAGATTTTTGGACGGAGGGTTTATGCGCGAGGAGTCGGCGGACCGATCGGCGCGCGGCGTGTACGGCATCTCCGTGGCCGCGGAGTTGACCGGAATCGACCCGCAGACGCTGCGGCTCTACGAGCGCCGCGGACTACTCACGCCCGCACGGACCGACGGCGGGACGCGACGGTACAGCGACGACGACGTCGTCCGACTGGAGCGCATCAGCCTGCTCGTCGGTGCGGGCGTCAATCTCGCCGGCGTCGCCCAGATTCTGGATCTGGAGCACCGAAACTCGTTGTTGGAAAGCGACAATGGGCATCTCCGATCGGAGAACACCAGGCTGCGCGAACAGACCCGGACCACCCGTGACCGGCAGGGATGACGGGACCTAGTTGCAGCCCCTGGTGTCGAGGAGCGAGCATGGCCCCACGGGACCGCGATTGTCCGGCGGCGGGTTCGGTCCGTCCCAGATCATCGGGCCCACGTTGCCCTGGCCCCAGTTGACGATGTAGAAGGTGTGGCAGATGTTCCAGTCCCAGTTGGGCGGACCGGGAGAATTGAAGGGACCACCCGGTCCTCCGCCTGGGTCGTCACCGGGGCACCACGTGCGTGGTTCTGACGGCGGGGCCGCCAGGGCGGGGGCCGCGCTCAGCCCCAAGGCCGCGAGCGCTGCGAAAGTTGTTGTCAGAACTGCACTTACTCGATTCATCGTGAACTCCTGTCGCCGCGGTGTTGCAGATGTGATGCCAAGCCGAATGTCTCGACAAGGGTCAGCCAATCGGTCCCCGAGACCTCGTAGTCGGCGCGCGCGGCAACAGTGGGCACACCACCGGGCCATGCGAACCGGAAGTCCAAACCCATTGCGGTGTCGCGGCATCCAACCGTCAGCGGTTCCATACCGGGAATGGTGATGCGCATCCCGGGTGACGTGGACCAGTAATCGGTCGCCGCATCGCTCATCGCATTCCCGAGGGTGGGGAACCAATGCCGCCCTTGCATCGGGCGGAACACCACCGGCTGTGCGCTCACCTGCCGGGGTGAGACGGAGGCGATGACCGCTGCGGTGGTCGGATCGATCACTCGGATCGAGTTGACGCCTATGTCGATGGCCAGCCGGGCTGTGCTGAGGGAACGGGTGAACTGCCACTGCTTACGGATCGAGAACGAGCTGATTTCCTGTAGTTTCAGCGAATTCGTGAACAGCAGGCAGCGGGTTGGTTCGTCGGCGCTTGGCCGTCGGACATCCAGTCCGCTGCGGTTGCTGACGATGGCGAGCAGCGCGTCGAAGTCCTCTGCCGACAACCAGGCGTCGACGTCAATCGGCAAGCCATAGCCCGCGTCGGGCGCATCGAGCCGAGTGCCGGCAGCGACACGTCGGTCTCGACCACCGAGAACGAATCGCTTTGAGCCGCAGTGTAAGTGCAGCGCCGTGCCCATCGTGTGGCCACCGGTCACACCCCAGGTCCCCAGTTGCGCGTCGGTGAAGGGATACACGTCGCCGGGCCGGGTGGTGACTGTAAGGGCGTCGCTCGTGGCGGAGACCACGATCTTCTTGTCTCGAGACCAACGGGTCCAGCCGTAGACACCGCCGAAGAGGAGAACAAGCAGGCTCAGCTGCAGTCCGTGCGTTGACGCTCGTTGGATCCACTCCGACCCATCCTCGGTGAGCGACTGCATGCCGAAGAACAGGGCCCAGAGCGCTCCCGTGAAGGCGAAAACCCCGACGATCGTGAACAGATATGCCTTGGCGGGGTTGTTCTGCCAGGCGGGGGTGGTGAAGGAGGCGACCTTGGATCCCCAGAAGGGTGGCTGCGCGACGAACTGGCGCGCCGCGCCTGAATTGTTGTTGGCGTTCATGTCGTGCCTCCCCTACCGCGTTTCTGTCTTGTCGCGAGTAGAGCAGCGCCACCTGGCTACCGATCCCAAGAATTCAACGCCGTCGATGCGGCTATGTCCAGGCGCGTTCATGCCAGCGCCACGCCGAGTCCGCAAGGAAGTTGCTCAGCGAGCGCGGCGGACGACCCAGCAGTCGTTCGACGTCACCGGTAATCGGTTGATTGCGGCCGAACCTGGTCAACGTGTACACGGCGGCCATGAATCCGATCGTGTCCCAGCCGACTCCACGGTGGCGCAACCGCCGCGCGAAAGCAATGAGGCTCGGATCGGTGTAGCGGATCGGGCGGCCCAGCGCGACCGTCAGCTCGGTGGCGACCTGTTTCATGGTCAGCGGGGCAGGGCCGGTCAGGTGATACACCACGTTGCGGTGGGCGGTCGTGTCGGCGAGAACCTCGGCGGCCACCTCGGCGGCGTCACGGGCGTCGATGAACGTCGTCGCACCCCGGCCGGCCGGAATGAACAGCTCCCCCGTGTCCACGATGTCGGTGCCGTGGGTGGAGATGGCTCGGTGCAGGTTCTGCATGAAGAAGCTGCACCGCAATACGGTGTACGCCATCGACGAACTCCGGAGCGCGTCCTCCACCTTGTAGTGCGGGATGAATTTGGCCCGGTCGGCGCCGAATACCGACACATAGACGACGTGGCGGCACCCGGCCCGCTCGGCGGCATGAATGAAGGGGATGATCGCCCGCCGAGCGGCGCGATTGCCGGGCAGGGGGAACAACAGGAACAACGCGTCGACGTCGGCGAGCGCCCCGGCCCATGTCGTCTGATCAAAGAAATCCAGGTAGACGCGTTCCGGAGTGCGGTATGCGGCCAGGTCCTCGTGATGTCGGCTGCCGACCCGCCACGCTCGGTCGTAGTGCGCGTCGAGCACGTCGACCAGTTCGTGGCCGACGTTGCCCGTCGGCCCGGTCACCAGCAGCATTCCAGGCCGAGCCGTCAGACCGTCCACACCGTTGTCTCCGCGACCGACCGTCGCGAAGGAACGGGACACATGACGGCGTTCGCCGGTGTGGGGCCGAGCCGAATGAGCGTCTGGGGATGGGCTTCAGCGTCGAACAGCTCGCACGCGAGCGCCAACCTTTCCCGCATGTCACTGATGGGTTCGGTCAATGCGCACGAGGCCAGCCCCATCACTGTCGCTGACAGCAGAAGATGGCTGAGCGCCTCTCCCGCGCGCAACCGCATGGTGTCGTCGTCGGTCTCGGTGGCAAGGACCAGCAGCGTACCGTCGACGGCACCGGGGCGCGGGCCGTCATCGACGTCGCCTCCGTATCGCAAGCGAATTGCGCCTTCCGGCAACCGCATCCAGTGCAGTTTGGGCACCACGCTCATCTGCACACCGTATCGGGCGGCCCGGATGAGCAGCAGCTCCAGTGTTGACGGTGGTAGGGGGGACGCCGCGTAATCGCGGCGGTCCGACCTGCGTCGCGGGATGGCGGTCGCGAGTTCGACGACAGCGTCGGTCGGGGCGCGGTCGATCAGCTCGAACGAAGCCACATGCCCGTCGTCGGGAAACCGGCGGGTGCGCGCCTGCCATCCCGCTGCGGCCAAGCTCACCGCACAATGATTCAGAATCGAGCCACACCCCAGCAGAACGTCGCGCCGGCCCGCATCGCTGTCGAGACCCGCACGGCCCCAATCGGCGGCCAGGTGTAATCCTGAGCCGTCGACCTCCCAACGCCAGGGCTGCGAGTTGCGCGCCGACGGCGCCCACGCGGCGAGTTCGAGTACTCGTTGCAGCGTGGCGGTGTCGGGAAAGTCGCTTGGCAACGCCGTCTCCATCGTGACGTCCGGTGCGGGTCTGTATGGTCTCACACTCGGCGGGGCTTCAGCGGCGTTTGCGTCCCTGGCATCACCCACGATGGGCCGTCGCGCAACCACGTTCGGGCGAGGCGTAACGGGAACGCTTGCCTTTCAGCGGAATTCGTTGCCAAAAGACACGTGCCGGTTGGGTTCTCGGGACTGGTCTAGGGTTTCGGGGTTCTCGAAGTAGTCCGGATCCCGGTTGGCCGAAGCGACACCCGCCAGAACCCTGGCGATCGTGCCGTCGGTCGATTCGTCGGCTAGCGGCGTGGCGTCGTGGTGATGTGCACGTGGTCGTAGTGCCCGTAGCCCGATCCGGCCGGCCCGGACGGCGTGTAGTAGGTGCCGCGCCAGATCACATCCTGGAGCCCGAACCGCCCCGCATTGGCCATCGCGAACGCCATGATCTCGTCCCCGAGCGCGATGCCCTCGGGGGTTTCGGCGTTGGGAATCATGATGTCGATCGCCAGGCCGCTCGGATGCCACGGCTTCGAGTCAGGCCGGACACCGCCGATCTCGGCGATCTGGGGAAACCGTTGGCTGACGGCGCGGGCCGCGAGGATGGTGTTGGGCTGCAACCCGGCCTCGTACGCGACGCCGACCGGCAGTGCGTCGGGGTTGTCGGGAATGGCCGCAGGCGGAGGGACAACCGCGGCCGGAGGCGGGGCGGGCATCATGTTGAGCATCGGATCCGCCGGAGGGGGCACAGCCGCCGGGGGCGGCGGCGGCAGGGCGGCCGCGACGTCGACCGCCGCCTGCTGAGCGGGCGTCAACGCCTCGTACTGCGCCTCCGCGGCGATGATCTGTCGCTGCAGTTCTTTCCACTTCGCCTGCAGGTCGGCGTGCACCGCGGCGGAGCGCTCGGCCGCCACACGGGTCTCAGCGGCCGATGTCTCCGACGCCTTCGCAGCGGCGGCCGCGCGCTCACGCGCGACTTGATAAGCCTTCATCTGATCGGCCGCCTGTGCGGTGATGACCCGCTGCAGCGACAGCCCGTCGATCAGCTCTTGCGGGGAGCCTGCGGTCAGCACTGCCGTCATCTGCCCGGTGCGTCCGCTCATATACGTCATTGCCGCCACTTTGTCGGCTGCGGCCTGGTTGGCGGCGAGCTGAGAATTCGCGGCATCGAGGGCTGCCAGGTTGGCGCGATGGCGGTCTTCGGCCGCGGTCTGGGCCGCCAATTTGTCCTCGGCTTCATGTTGGGCGTTGGTGACGGCTTCACGAGTCTGAATGGCCTGGCTGGACAATTCTTCGAGCTTGGCCAGCGCGTCAGCCGCCGGGTCTGCCTGCACTCCCGCGATCGACATCGCCAGCACTAGGACCGCGGCCGCAAATCCGCCCACTGTTCGCCGAAGAGGGTGGCGCGCCGGACTCATACGGACAGTCACGATCCTTCGTTGCAAGCCCCCCGGCTACAAGCGTCTCGGACAGGGTATGAACTGGCACCGTCGATGTCCACTCCCGGTATTCGTTCGCGGCCGTGAACAGAGCTGTCGGTCACCACGGGTAGACGGCGCCGGTGTCGCCGACTAATTCTGCCGTGGGTCCGTCGTCGCCGATCAGGGCCATCGCCACCGCCACCTTCGCGCCGTGTCCTGTCGAATGGTCTCCCGCAGCGAAAACTTCACTCGTCCGGACGGAACCAGGATCGCCATCGTGTGCGAGCGGGTGACGTGAGCGCTGCCGATTTGCGGTGAACCGGCACGATGGAACGGATGGACGTCTTGGTGGTCGGCGCCGGACCGGCCGGAATGGCTTTGGCGGGCGCGTGCCGCCGCGTCGGGTTGACCACGGGGTTGCTCGACCCGGCCCCGCAGCGGCCGTGGCTGGCGACCTACGGGATGTGGAGCCGAGAACTCCCGGCCGATCTGCCCGCGTCCGTCGTCGCGGCGCGGGCCGCCGGTCGCGCGATCGCGGTGACCGAACACGATCTGGGCTGGGAGTACGCCGTCTTGGACGTGCCCGCGCTGCACTCCCACCTCAGCGATCGGCTGACCGGGGTGGATGTTCGGGTCGGGCGAGCGGTGGGGTCGCCGGAGCGCGGGGTGGTCGCGCTGGCCGACGGCTCACGCATCCGGGCCTCGGTCGTCGTCGATGCAGCCGGGCGGTGGCGGCCACTGGCCGCTACCGAGAAGCGCGGCATCCCGGCCGAGCAGACGGCGTACGGGCTCGTCCTCGACGAGGGCGCGGTGGCGTCACTGGTCGACGCTGGGGCGGCGCTGTTCATGGATTGGCGCGCCGACCACGGAGAAAGCGGTTGGCCGACGTTTCTCTACGCGATTCCACTGGGCGGGGGCAGGGTGCTCGTGGAAGAGACCTCGCTGGCACGGCGACCCGGGCTGCCGCTGTCGACGCTGCGGCGGCGGCTGCACGCCCGGCTTGAACGCCGAGGTGTCTCCATCCCGAAAGACGTTCGCGACGAGAAGGTTTCGTTCCCAGTGGACGATCTACGCCACGACGGGAAAGGGGTGCTGGGTTTCGGCGCGGCCGCACCGCTCATCCACCCTGCAACCGGATACAGCCTGGCCGCGTCGTTTCGCCTCGCGCCGCAGGTGGCTGACGCGATAGCCGCAAACCTTCCCGACCCGGGCCGGGCGCTGGCGGCCGCCCACCGAACCGTGTGGTCGCCGTCGGCAAAGGCAATTCACCGTTTCCGGCGGATCGGGTTGGAGGCGCTTCTGAGCATGCCGCCCGACGAGGTCCCCGGTTTCTTCGAAACATTCTTCGCCCTCCCCGAACGGCACCGGTGGACGTATCTCACTGCGCGCGACGACGTGGGCGGAACGGCGTCGGCGATGAATTGCCTTTACTGGGCGTCCAACTGGGGGTTGCGCCGCCACCTCGTCGCGTCGGCCGTGCGCCGCCCTCTACGGAGCAACGACGTCACGGCGTGACCTCACCTCGGTGGACCTAGTGCGGTGACGGGCTGGCCAGCGCGGCTCAAACAGCGACCGCGGTGCCACAGACGCCGCAGACCTCGAACTGCCGGCGTTTCCAGCGCGCAACCGGAACGAAGAACAACGTCAATTGTTTGAACTCTCGCATCCGCGCCCACTGCGTTGTGTTGTGGCAGCGCGGACAGGCGCGAACCTGTCCGGCGCCAAGATGCTTCTGCTTGGTGCCGTAACCGAAGATGAAGAACAACACAACACCACCGTAGGCGTACCGGCGCCACCAACCCGCTAGGCGAGCGAACCGTTGGTTGAGCCAGCTGCTTCCAGCAGTTCGGTGAACGCACTGACGAACGCCTCGGTGAGTTCGTGCGCGTCACGAAAGATGTTCTTGTCGGCCAACGCTGCGACGCTCAGCTGGTCGGCATAGCTCCATACCGTCATGTTCAGCCCAGCGCCGGCAGCGAGCGGTCCCACCGAATAGAACTCGGTCACCACCGCGCCGGCGGTGCTGACCCGTTCGCGAGGCCCGGGGACGTTGGACACGATCAGATTGAACAGCTGATTGGGAGCCTCGCGCCCTGACATCCAGCGAAACGTCGCCCGTGTGACGGCCGGCGGCACGAACTCCAGCCACTGACCCACCAGAGTGGGGCCGAGCAGCTGGTGATCCTCCTTGGCGATGAATGTGGAAGTACGGATAAGCCGCAGCCGCTCCATCGCGTCCTCGGCCTGAACTGGAAGCGAGACCAACAACGTGGCCAACGCGTTGCCACTGATCCTGTCCGGCGACGTGTCCGTGGCGGTGGGAACCGACGCGATGAGCGGCCGGTCGGTGGGTTCACCGTGGTCGAGTAACACGCGCCTCAATGCGCCGGCCGTCGTCGTCAACACCAGGTCGTTGATCGTCACGTCCAGCCTCTTGCTGAGGGTCACCACTTCGCCCAGCGGGACGCCGGCGCTCGCAAAAACCCTTGCGGCCGAGAGCTTTTGATTGAAGAAGGTGGGCGGCGGCTTGAACTTGGCGGCCAGTTCCGGATGGCGGTCACGCTGCCTGACACGTGACTGCAGCCGGTAGGCGCCGATCAGTCCTGCCCGCACCGCCGCAGGCAACGCCCGCAGCCGCGCGAAGTGATCCCGCACCGCGAATCGCACGACTTCGACAGACGGCGGCGGACCCGAGGTCGGGCTGGTGCGGCTCGGCTCCGATTCGGTGTCGAATCCCTTCATTGCCCGCGCCATGAGATTGGCGGAGGCGACGCCATCGGCGAGGACGTGATGCACCTTGCCGATGACCGCGACCCGCTGATCTGCCAAGCCTTCGGCGTAGAAGAACTGCCACAGCGGGCGGCTGCGGTCGAGGGGTGTCCCGGCGATGGTGCCGATCACGGCGTCGAGTTCGTATCGGCCGCCGGGCGCTGGGACCTGCACGGGCTGCAGGTGATAGTCGAGGTCGAGTTCGGCGTCCTCTCGCCAGATCGGGCGATGCAGACGCCAGGGGGTCTTCACCAACTGATAGTGCAACGGCTCCAGAACGTCGAGGCTGGTGCGGAAGACATCGCAGAACGCGTCAAACGTCGCCTCGCCTTCGAAGCCCGTGGTGTCGACGATGGCCACCTTCAGGGTGTGCTGATGCACGTTCGGCGTCTCGCTGCTCAACAACAACAAGTCCCACCCGCTGAGTCGCTTCACCGCCGCTCCTCCCCTCGCCCGGAGGCCTTGCGCCACTACCTGGCGGTGCGCTCGGCGACGCGCGGCGATGGAAGTCGGCGGTGGACCGATTCGATCGCCCGCCGAAGTCCGGGGACGAAAACAGCCGGCTGCAAGGTGCACCCCGCGTGGCCGGCCTCGACCGTCACCATCTCGGCGTCAGGTATGTGAGTTGCCAGCCACTTCTGCCGCTGGACGCCGAATGCTCGATCTTTGGCAGTCACCAGAACCGATGTGGGGACATCGATATCGCCGACCCATGTCGTCGAATCGAACCGGACCACCTCGGCGATCGCGCGGGTGATGCCCCCCGGCGAGGTGGCGCGGAACTGACTCAACACCCACTGATGATCGGGGAGCAGTCCACCCGTCACCGCTGCCGAGGGCCCGCAGCGGCGGGGCGTCGGGCCGAGTGCCTCGATCAGCGAGGCGAACAAGCCGGTGGCCAACCGTTCGTAGCGAGCACGGCTAACGGCTGCCGCGGCGGCGCACAGCACCAGTCCGTCGACCCGTTCGCGATGTCGTTTCCACACCAGTTGCGCGACGAGCGACCCCATCGAGTAGCCGACCGGCACGAAACTGCGGATGCCCAGGGCATCGGCGACTGCCGCGACGTCGTCAGCACAGTCCTCGAGCAGGACGCGGGGCGCCGAGATACCTTGCCCGTGGCAGCGCTGGTCGAACACCACGACGCGGCCGAACTCACGCACCACGTCCAAGGCGGGGTACCACGTCATGAGCCCCGTGCAGGCCAGCGAATGCAGCAGCAGGTACGCCGGCCCGTCCGATGGCCCCGAGTCATAGACATACGTGCTGCCCCGATTGGGCAGATCAATGACCCGCCCTTCCGGAATCCGACCGACCGGTGCCAGCGCGGGCACCTTCGGAAGCCGCGGCAGCGTAAGACCTCGAAGAGGCCGGGAGCCATTGATGGCTCCATTCAAACACTCTGGAGAAGCCCAACCGGGTTCATCGGCCGCGAAATCGGAGAAGCGGCCTGGTCCAGACGGCCTGCGCGTTCAGTCGGCACGTTTTTCGGGGCTCGCCGCGGGAACACGGTGCTGAGGTCGTCAGAAGGGAATGCCAATGCTCACAGCTGTGCTGTTCGGGCTGGCGGCGTCTAGCGCGTTGGTGATCGGTGCGGCCATTGGCGCACGATGGGATCTGCCCAAGAAGGTGACCGGCGTATTGCTCGCTTTTGCCAGTGGCGCCCTCATCTCCGCGCTGGCCTTCGAACTGTTCGAAGAGGCCTTCCATCTGGGCGGAGCGCTGCACTCCGGCCTCGGCCTGCTGGCCGGAGCGGCTTCGTTCGTCATCGCGGACAGTCTGCTCGATCGTTACGTCAGTGGACATTCCGGTCCGGAGCAACGTGAAGTGGTCACCGAGGGGGCTCGCCGAGGTGTTGGGCTGGCGCTGCTGGCCGCGGTGACTTTGGACGGCGTGCCCGAAAATCTGGCGTTGGGTGTCTCGTTGGTCGGCGGGGCGTCTGTTTCGCTGTTGGTGGCGATTTTCTTCTCCAACTTGCCCGAATCGCTAGTTGGCGCGATGTCGATGCGCCATTCCGGTATGAGCGCTCGCGCTGCGATCGGTGTCTGGATGGCGTGTGCGGCGCTGCTGGCGGCAGCGGTGGTCGTAGGCAGGTTTACCGCCGGACACTTGAGCGATCCCGTGTTGGCGGTGGCGCTCGCATTCGCTGGTGGCGCGGTGCTGGCGTCACTAGCCGACACGCTGATGCCCGAAGCGTTCGAACATGGCCGGCCACTCAACGCGTTCGCCACCGCGGGCGGATTCTTCCTGTCCTTCATTCTCGCCGGCTGAATTCAGCGAGCTGCCGCGCCTCGTTTGTCATGCGATCGGGGATCTCCGGCGAACGAATTTACGCGCGAGGCAGTTTCGTCGACCTTGCTCGCGGGCATCTGCGTGGCGAGGCCCAGAGCGCTGGGTCACCGACAAGGCGTGAGGACGTGAGGCTGTGACAGGACCCGACCGCAGCTCGCCAGAACCGTCGATCATCGGCGTTCTGGTGGGGCGCCGCCGTCGATGAACGACCAGGTCGAAATGACGCGTGGGCCGTCGTGGCTCAAGTGGTGGATCGGGGCGATTGGTGGGCTGCTGGCTGGCCTGTTGGTGAGTCGATGGCGGAATCGGTCGCCCAGAGACTCGGTCACCGGGCTGGGCGCCACGTCCGTCGAGAGAACGCTGACCGCACCTGCCCACCCCGCACCTGACCGTGATCTTCCCGAACCCGACGCCAATGAAGACACCAAAGATGCCCCCGACCCAGAAGACCCCTCCAAGCCAGATTCACCCACCGATCTCAAGAAGCGTTCGGTGTTGTTCGTGCTCCGCAAAACAGCACGAGAGTTCAGCACCGACCAGTGCACCGACCTGGCCGCAGCCCTCACGTATTACGCCGTGCTCTCGCTGTTCCCCGCCTTGGTGGTCGTGGTCTCCCTGCTCGGCGTGTTCGGTCAGGGGCAGCGCACGACCGAGGCGGTCTTGCAAATCGTGGATGACCTCGGCCCGGCCTCAGCGGTTGACACGCTGCGCGCCCCGATTCAGCAATTGGTCGAGTCCCCGTCTGCCGGCTTCGCGCTGATCGTCGGTATCGCCGGCGCGTTGTGGTCGGCGTCGGGTTACATCGGCGCCTTCGGTCGCGCCATGAACCGGATATATGAAGTGGAAGAAGGCCGACCGGTCTGGAAGTTGCGGCCGATTCAGTTGGCGGTGACCCTGGTCGGGCTCGTCGCCGTGGCCGTGGTGGCGTTCATGCTCGCGGTCAGCGGACCGCTCGCCCAGGCGGTCGGCGACGCCATCGGAGCAGGCGAGGTCGCGCTGACGGCCTGGAACATCGGGCGCTGGCCGATCGTCCTGATCTTCGTGATCTTGGCGGTCGCCGTCTTGTACTACTCCTCCCCCAACGTCAAGCAACCAAAGTTCCGGTGGATCAGCATCGGGGCCGGGGTGGCGATACTGGTCTGGGTTCTGGCGTCGGTCGGGTTCGGCTTCTACGTCGCCAACTTCGGCAGCTACAACAAGACCTATGGTGCGCTGGCCGGAGTCATCGTCTTCCTACTCTGGTTGTGGATCACCAATTTGGCACTGCTCTTCGGAGCCGAACTGGACGCCGAACTCGAACGCGGCCGCCAACTGCAGGCAGGCATCCATGCCGAACGCGATCTGCAACTGCCGCCCCGCGACAGCCGGGTCGCCCTCAAGAATCAGGCCAAAGAAGAACAGGACGTCGAACGTGGCCGCGCCCTACGGGAATCTCGCGGCCAAGACGACGGCTAATCGGCAGACGCTTTACCGGCTACTCGAGCCCGTCGCCAGCGCTCGACGCTCCTTTAGCGCGTCGAGCAACCGATGTTCAGCGTCTTCGCCCGGCTTGATACGCGTTGGGATGCGAAGTAGAAAGAACGCGCCGAGCGCCCACCAGGCACCGAACAGGATCCACGGCGGCACGTCGAGGAACGCCGGCATGCCCGGCAGGTAGAGGCTCAGCAGCCCAACGCACAGCACGACGGCGGCGCCGCCGATCAGCAGGCCGCCGTTCCCCTTGCCCCCCACCCGGAGCGGTCGGTCCATCAGCGGCTCCCGGCGGCGCAGGACGACGAAGACGACCGCCACCAGCAGGTAGGCGATGACGATGCTGGGAGAGCCGGAGTCGACGAGCCAGCCGAGCATCGCCTCGCCGAGGAACGGGGCGACGAAGGACAGGCCACCGACGAACAGCAGTGCGTTGATCGGGGTGCGGAACTTCGGGTGCAGCTTGCCGAACCAGGCGGGCAGCATGCCCGAGCGCGCCATCGAGTACATCAGACGCGAGGCGCCGAGCAGCAGCGAGTTCCACGACGTGAGGATGCCGGCGATGCCGCCCGCGATCAGGAGCTTCGCCATGAAGTCGCTGCCGAACATCGCGCCGAACGCGTCCGCGGTGGCGATATCCGCCTCCCCGAGCTCGGCGGCGCTCATCGCCGACGAGGTGGTCAGAATGGTCATGACGTACCAGATGGAGGCCAGGAACACGGCGATGACGACCAGGCGTCCGATCTGACGCGCAGGGATGTTCACTTCCTCCGCGGACTGCGGGATGACGTCGAATCCGACGAACAGAAAGGGCACCACGACGAGAACGGCGAAAAACCCTGCGGTGCCGCCGGTGAAGAGCGGCTCCATGTTGTTCGTCGAGCCGCCGGTGAAGGATCCGACAACCAGCATCAGGCCGATGACCAGCAGCAGCACCACGACGAACGTCTGTGCCACACTCGCGAACTTGACGCCGAGGATGTTGATCGTGGTGATGATCGCCGCGGCGATCGCGCCGACCAGTGCCCAGGTGAGATAGACCTGGCTGCCCGCGACCTCCCACAACGGAACCTGGTTGAGGCCGGGAAATAGATACAGCGCGGTTCTGGGCAGAGCCACCGCCTCGAACATCACGATGGTCACGTAACCGCCGACGATGCCCCACGAGCCGACGAACGACCACCGGGGTCCCATGCCGCGAAGCAAAAAGTTGTGCTCACCTCCGGCCTTGGGCATGGCCGCCGTGAGCTCGGCGTACGTCAATCCGACCACGCCCATGATCGCCCCGCCGGCGAGCATCGCCAGCACCGCGCCGAGCGAGCCCGCAGACCCGATCCAGTCTCCGGTGAGCACCACCCAGCCGAATCCGATCATGGCACCAAAGCCGAGGGCTAATACATCCCAATTGCCGAGGACCTTCAGCAGAGAGGCGTCTTCGGTTTTATCGACTGCGTTTCTCTCCATTGAGAACACACCTTTCAGGTGCTCGTCTTGGCTACCGCTAAGGGCTGAACTCAAGCTAGCCGATTGTCGGTCCTCGTCGATTGCCAAACGGCGCAAGCAGCAGGGCGATGGGAATGCGTGGCCTCGGGTTTCGACCAGCCGTGCCACCGGGCGATTTCAGCCGGCTGTCAGCGAGACGAGCTCTGCGGATTCACCCAGCGCCACTGTCGGGTGGAGCATTCCTGGGCATCGGGAACGCGATCCCGCACTGCCGCAACCACACCCGGCCACCACTGCTCGTCGTAGTCGTCCCCGGAGAGCCATCCGCCCGGCGCCACCTTCGGTAGCCAGCCGTCAATGTCGGCGAGCACGCTGTCGTACTCGTGGCGGGCGTCGAGGTGAACCCAGGCCAGGGACCCGTCGGCGAAGAGCGCGGCGGCCGCCGGTGACGGGCTTACCAAGAGGTGTACCCGGTCGGCGAAACCACACGCGATGACGTTGCGGTGCAACTGCCCGGCCAGGGTGCCGCCCCCATCGGCGACGGCGGCGGCATGAGAGTCCTTGTCCGCGGTACCCTCGCGTCCGCTGCCGCGGCAGTAGTCGACGCCGACCACGGTGAAGTCGCGATTCGCCTCGCGCACCACCTCGGCCAGTGAACACAGACTGCGACCCAGGTAGGAGCCGACCTCGACGAACGTGCTGCCGTCCGCGAAGGTGGTCACCGCCTCCTCCTGCAGGTCACGCCAGCCGAACCAGCCGTGGATCTGCGACCAGTGCGATATCGGTGCATTGTGGTCTTCGGCCTGTGGATTCACGTGTCAGATCCTTTCGGCAGGACCCGAGGGTACCGTCAGTTCCCAAACTCGTTGTCACTGTGCGGTTCTTACGGCGCGCTCACGCAGAGCGTCACACATGTGCTCATTGATTTGTCTTATCTCGTCCTGTCTTTATCGACCGCTTCGTGAGGGACCGACCCCTCGTCTCCTGCGTCGTTTAGGCGTCCGCGTGGCGATACTCGACAGGCTGTCGTCACCAGCATGAGTCAGTACAGTCGAAATCATCATGGTAAAGAAGCCCAGCATTCGCCAATTGGCGCTCGTTCTAATGGTGTTGGTAACGAGCATTGCCCTCGGATCGGCTACCGCCGTGGCCGACGAACTCGGTGACTATCGGTGGGAACGTCGCCCTCTGCTGGTGTTCGCGCCGACAGACAGCGATCCACGGCTCGTTGAAACGCTGGGCCGAATCGAGGCCAGGCGATGTGACTTTGTCAGCCGCGACATGGTGCTTGGCCTGGTGGTCACCGAGGGAAACAGCACGCTAGATGGTCAAGCCATCAACGCCGATGAGTCACAACGGCTTAGAGACCGACATGCGATCGGCGAGAACGCCTTCAGCGTCGTGCTGATCGGGAAAGATGGCGGCGAAAAACTGCGCGTCAACGAGGTACCGGACCTCTCCGTAATCTATGCGGTGATCGATGGCATGCCCATGCGAGGCCGCGAGATGAATGCCAACCCGAGTCGGTGTTGATGTCAGCTCGGCGAGGGTACCGACGTGGGCAATTCAGCGTGTTGTTCGCCTGCTTGGCGCTTCTGACGGTGTCATGCGGAAGCACTGGGCGAACCGTCGACCCAGACGAGACGACGAACGTGGCGCAGACTCCCCAATCGTCCTCGCAAGCACCCCGGCCAGAAGCACCTGGCGCCGTTCTGGTCGACCTCGACGACGCCGGCGAGGTGGCCACCTGGGCCACGGTCAACGACCCCGTGATGGGCGGCATGTCCACCTCGAGAATCGCGTTCGCCGATGGTGGTCTCGTGTTCTCCGGCAACATCTCGCTGCAGAACAACGGCGGATTCGCCTCGGCCCGCAGTCCGCAGGATCCCGATATCGGCTTACGCGCAGCGGGGGCGAAGTCGCTGCGCGTGCACGCGGTGGGCGACGGTAAGACCTACCTATTGAAGGTGGGCACTGCGGGGCAGCCATGGTCCTACGTCCAGCGCTTCGCGACCGAGGCCGCCGTCCAGCGGATCTACGATCTGCCCGTTGAGGGCTTCGAGCCGGTTGGCATGCGACTCGATCCCGCACCCGACGCGCCGCAGACTCTGGACCCGTCAAGCATCAGCCAGGTGTCGCTCTACATTCTCGACAAACAGCAAGGCCCCTTCGAACTCACTGTCAGCAAGATCGATGCCACCTCCTGATTGCCCCTCCCGCAACAGGTTCCATGGCGGCTGCGTCATTCAAGCCGGGCGTAAGAGCGGGCACGGGTCCGCTGCGCGCTGCGGTGCCTGCGGTCGTGAACGCGTGAACTAGCTTCGGCCCACTGCGATTCGAGACACAGGGATGGGCTTTGCGGCCAGTGCCCCGCCAGAAAAGGTGGCCCGATACTCGGAAGGGGACACATCGACGATCCTGCGGAAGTGCAGCCGCAGGTTAGATCCGGTTCCGAGGCCGACCTGATCCGCGATCTGGTCGACGGACAGCCGCGTGCTCTCCAGAAGCTCTCGGGCGGCGTCGACCCGAGCGCGCAAGATCCACTGCAACGGAGTGCTGCCGGTCTCTTCGGCGAAGCGACGCAGGAACGTACGCGGCGACATTCGCGCGTGCGCCGCGAGATCATCGATGGTGAGCGGCTGGTCGAGCCGCGCCATGACCCATTCGCGGGTCGCGGCCAGAGTGTCACCCCGGGGCGCGGAGCTGTTCTTCGGCAGATACTGGGCTTGCCCTCCGCTCCGATGGGGCGCAGTCACGAGGCCGCGGGCAATCTCGTTCGCCGCGGTGACACCGAGGTCGCGTCGCACGATGTGCAGGCACAGGTCGAGTCCGGCGGCGGCACCCGCCGAGGTGAGGACGGGTCCTTCGTCGACGAAGAGCACGTTCGGCTCGACCGTGATCTCGGGGTATCGCTCCGCCAGCTGCTCGGCCGCGTCCCAGTGCGTCGTCGCACGGAGACCGTCGAGCAGGCCGGCCTCGGCGAGGGCGAAGGCGCCGTAGCAGATCGACGCGATCCGCACGCCGCGCGATGCCGCGCTCCGAAGTGCTTCGTGCACCTTTGTCGGTACCTGTCGACCCGCCGGTGCGTAGCCCGGGACGATGATCGTGTCGGCTCCGGCCAGCGCCTCCAAGCCGCGAGAGACGGCGTACCCGAAGCCCCCGTGAGCCGGCACCGTTCCAGCATCAACCCCGCAGAGCGAAACGTCATAGGGAAACCCCGTCTCGGGATGGAACACCTCCGCCGGGATGCCGACGTCCAGGGGAAGAGCACCGTCGAGCACGAGGACCACAACGTGATGGGGTCGGCTCACCACAGAAACGCCTCGCTGTCACTATCCTCGCGCATATTGGCAATCTTGCCACTGGAGCATGCATCGCCGATAGCGAACACTGAGAGGACATCCGTTCGGGCGCGGTCGCGCCGACACTCCAGATGGGGAGTTCTGATCATTGCTGACACCATGAAGGCCGTCGTCCTCGCCCGTTTCGGCGGTGCCGACGCTTTCGAACTGCGCGCCGTCCCCGTACCGAATGTCCAACCCCGCCAGGTGCGGGTGCGCGTCCACGCGACCGCCGTCAACCCGCTCGACTTTCAGATCCGTCGCGGAGACTACGCAGACTACGTCCCTCTCCCCGCGATCATCGGACACGACATCTCCGGCGTGATCGAGGAAGTCGGTTCTCAGGTGACCGAGTTCCGCGTTGGCGACGAGGTCTACTACACACCCCAGATCTTTGGCGGCGACGGTTCGTATGCCGAACAGCACGTTGCCGACGTCGATCTGGTCGGCCGGAAGCCGGAGAATCTCAGCCACCTCGAGGCGGCCAGCCTGACCCTCGTCGGCGGGACAGTGTGGGAGGCCCTCGTGACGCGAGCTCAGCTCACCGTGGGTGAGACCATCCTCATCCACGGCGGTGCGGGGGGCGTCGGCTCGATCGCGATCCAGATCGCGAAGGCGATGGGCGCACGGGTCATCACCACCGCGAAAGCGGCCGACCATGACATCGTGCGCTCGCTCGGAGCGGATGCGACGATCGACTTCACGACGATCGACTACGTGGACGCCGTTTCTGAGATGACGCGAGGCCAGGGAGTCGACGTCGTCTTCGATACCATCGGCGGCGACGCGCTCACGAGAAGTCCACTGACGCTTGCAGACTCCGGACGCGTCGTCAGTATCGTCGACATCGCGCAGCCGCAGAATCTCATCGAGGCGTGGGGCAAGAACGCCGCCTATCATTTCGTCTTCACTCGGCAGAACCGCGGCAAGCTGGACGCACTCACCAACCTGATCGAGCGCGGTCTCGTGAAACCGGTCATCGGCGCGACCCTGCCGCTCGCGCGGATGGGCGAGGCTCATGAGCTCCTGGAAAATCGACGGTCGTACGCACTTCACGGAAAGGTCGCGATCGACGTGGCAGGCGACACTGTCGCGCTGCCCGCTCGCGTCTAGTGGGCCGACGTTGCACCATCGACCCCTGTGTCGGCGGACGGAGACCTCCGCCCGGCGGTTCATTTCAAACGAGTTCGACGAGTGTGTCCGTGTTGTCGGCCACTGCTCCGAACGTTGCGTGGACACGAATCTGTCGGTCGGCAGATCCATATGTCGCACAGACGATTCCGCAGGCTTGGGTGTCGATCCGTCTGGAGATCACCGGCGAGCGTTGCATGAGCGCGACACCGGTTTCGACGATGTGTGCTGCGGCGACCGACTCGACTGAGTCGGCGGGTGTCCCGCGGCTTACGACAGACAGGAGCGCGTGTTCGACGGCGGGGCGCATCGCCCCGTCGGGCATTTCGGCGGTTTCCCATGCGCGTAATGCTGCACGCATGGCCGGGCAGTCGTCGTGGCCGAGGGCAACGATCAGCGGAACCTCAAGCGTCTCAACGGCGTACTCGATGCTGCCCAGCACGCTGGTGTCGAGGAGATGCCCCCAGGTACTGATGTCGATCAGCGATCCCGAGGGCTGGCTGAACACCTCTTCGTTGGAGAAGTGGATGTCGGAGCATCGGAAGACCGCGGCAATGGGTTGGTTTGGTAGCTGACCGAACAAACTTCGGTTGCCCGCGCGTAGTTGCTCCCAGGCGAGAAGTGGGGTGGTCATGGTGGTGTCCTTTCCTTTGTTGTCAGTTGAAATACTCGGGGCGGCTGACATAGGTTTCTGTCACGAACATCACGCCCGATGAAGCGTCCAGAAGCGGACGCAGACCCGCGAGCAGTGCCTCGACTTTGCTGTCGGGCACCACGGTGATGATCAGTTCGAGGGTGGCCTGCTGGTTGAACAACAGTCGGCCTTGGTGGAAACCGTGATGACCAAGACCGGAGACACCTGACAGGCTGGTGTAGCCGGTGGCGCCGACGCTACCGATGAGTTCTCGGACGGCCGGCGCATCGTTTCCGGTCACGACGACCTCTATCTTCGTCATTTTGGTGAGAACAGGTGTCATCCGATCATCTCCTCGTTGTAAACGGTTTCGCGACAATGGGTTTCGGCCCAGTCCTGCCAGCCGGCTCGAGTCCAGCGTTGCCAAGGGTCGGTGGCTTGTTCGCGGGCGGCCAAGCAGACCCAGTCGTTACCGAACATCTGTTGCAGAATGGGATTGCGCGCGACGACCACGTCGATGCGTTCAAGAGGTGCCTGCACGATCGCGAGTAACCGTTGCGGCTCGTGCACAAGGCGGTCCTGATGTGCGACCGACTGCCACGGAAGGCCCAGGCGTAAGTCGCCGACGTGGCCGGCGACGACTCCGGCGTTTCCGACGACGTTGTGCACAGTCTTGGTGCCTGCGCCGAATACATCGGGGGCGACGGTGGAGAAGTAGTACTGGCAGTTGATCCATTGAGCCACCACGAGTGGCGCGGTGAGGATCGTTTCCAGTGCAGTGCCGTCGGGGTCGATGGCGGCGTCGTAGGAGTGCAGGAAGGTGCGTCGTTGTAGGTCGATGCCGCGGGTCAGTTCCCTTGGCGCGATGATGAATGCGGCGTTTCCCGCCAGCGCCCATTCGGGGTAGACCTGGGCCCAGTCCACCGATCGGCGTCCGACGTGTCGTCCCGCTGCGCGCGGTGACATGCTGCGGGCGCCGGGCAGTGTGGTGCAGCGTTCGGCGGCCAGGGCACGGCCGGCGCGGGCGAGGTCGGCTTCGAGACGGTCGATATCGGCGCGGTGGCTGGGGGGAATGAGGTGGGTGTCCAGGACGGTGACCCGATCGGTGGCCGTGTCATGTAGAGCCGCCACGACGCGGGTGTGTTCGGGTATGGCGATGCCCATCGAGCGCAATTCGCTGCGCACATCGGCCTGGTTGAGGATCAGCGCGGCGGTGCGCGCGTTAGGACCGCCGCCTTGACCGCCACAGGCGCCGCAGTCCAGCGACGCCTGGTAAGGATTGTTCTCGGTGACGCTGTGGTGGCCGCACAACACGATCAGGCGACCGAACTCTGCTGTCAGTCCGATGGTTTTGAGGGTCACTTGCGCGAAAAGAACCCGTTCGGCGAGCGACATAGAGTCCACGTTCAGTTGAGTCTTTGCGGAGGGCGCTATTGCGTTACGCAGCGTGCGCCGTAGGTTGCCGACGGCGGTGGGGGTCAGGGTTTTGGCGACCGACAGTGGGGCCGCGATCCAGCCGGCGGCTTCGGCGAGAACATAGGGCGCTGCCAGCGACTCCTTTGCGGCGTGAAAAGCTGATTCGACCCCGGCCAGGTCCCTGGTTCCCGTTACTTGGCGGGCGGCTTCGCTGTTGGCTCTGGGTGCCGGTTGCTCGGCCACGTGATGCCTGGGCGCGATCAGCACCGGGCACAGGTCGGCCGGTTCTCCACCCAACAGATCGCTGAATCGGATGGCCACGGCGAAGAAGCCGGCGAACCCGAAGGTCTGATATCCGCCGCACGCTTCGAGGCGCCGACGCAGTCCCTCCGAGCGGGTGTCTATACAGGTGACGAAGTGCGTATGTGCGGGGGGCGAGGCGGGCGGCCGATGCGATTGCAGCTTGCCCAGTAGCTGGTCGCGGTAATGGTCCTCGAAGGCGCTCTGCCACACGATGACTCGAACAGGAACCGGTGCTGCGGACAGAATTCGCGCGGCTGTGACGATCTCGTTGTCCGTCGCCTCAGTGATGCCCCACACGCGCAGCAGGTGCTCGACGCGCTGCCTGGCGGTTGGCGTCGCTTGCCCCGGGGGCGCTGTCGCACCTTGCCAATTGTGGTCCTGCATAAGCGCCGCTTCGTAACTCAACCGCATCGCCTGGTACTGCAACAGGTCGATGCCGACGCCTCGGTCACCGCACCATTGCACATGCGCAGCCCAGCCGGGCAGTCGCGTCAAATGGGCTTGCAGATAGGTGATCCGGGCGTCGTCGTCGACTCCGAGGGCGTCCAGTGCTTGCAGCGCGGCGTCGTCGGGCCGTTCGGCGACGCAGCGCAGCGCGGCGCGCGCGGACCGCGGCAGAGTCCGGTCGCCGGGCGCGAGGGTGCGCCACGCCGCGTAGAAGCCAAGTTCTCGCCCGGGCATCGGCCAGCTTGCGTGGCCCAGGAACGCCGCCGACCACTTCGAGGTGAGCGCGTCGACGGTGTCGGCCACGTCGGGGGCGAGTTCCTCAGCGCGCAGGCGGTAGCGCCGGATCGGGTCTGGGCACGGCTGGCCGTGCAGCAGATCGGCCCGCAGCAGATCGGTGGCGGTGAGGGTGCGCTCGGCCAGTCGCAGATCGGGTTCCTCGGCCAGGATCGGGTAACGACGCAGCAGCGCCTTGTCCAGATCGGTGTCGGTGATCCGTCCGCGGCGGTACAGGGAGCGAAAGGTGCTTTCCGGCAGAGTGCCGGGCGTTCCGTATAAGTCGCCCGCCCGCCGGATGGCCTGTTCGAACGGCATGTCCTGCAGACCTGCGAGAGGGTTGACGGCGATGAACGTGCTCAGCGGGTAGTGGGTGGGTAGCACACGTGCAGACAGCCGGATATCGCTGCGAAGCCGGGCGCGGCGGGAATCGGTTGAGGTCGAGGCGGTTTCGGTCATCGGCGCGCTCCTGATGTGGTGGGGTTGATGGTTCCAACGCTGAGGGCATTGGTGTAGACGAGGCGGTGCGCAGGGTTGGCCGGAGAAGACATCCGCACACCCGCAAGGGCAGCGAGCAGGATCACCGCCGTCCCGACGACCGCCCACACGACGGGTGGCGGAACTGTGGCGGCGGGCAGTGCCGGGGCGAGAAAAGCGCTGACCGCGTTGATGATTGCGACATAGGCGAAGGCGGCAAGCAGCAGAAAAGCCGCGGCACTGAGCGCGCCGGTGACGTCGGGCCGGCGTTGCAGCCAACCCCAGGTGACGGCGGCCCCGGTCACCCACGCGAACAACAGTAGGGCCTGTTCGGCGTGGTGAGGGGTCCCGCTGGGAACCAGCAGCGTAGCGACGTACAGCGTGATCGCCGGCAAGGCGAGCGCGCAGACCGCGGACAGCCATCGGCGACGTCCGGTCATCCGGGGCGCGGCCGGCAGTGCGGCGTGCCGACGGCCACGCGCGATCGCCGAACCAGAGGACAAGAACAGGGTGGCCTTGTAGAAGCCGTGGGCAATCAGGTGTAACACCGTGGCCGCCCACAGACCCAGTCCGCAGGTCAACATCATGAAACCCATCTGGGCCATCGTCGAATAGGCAAGTGCGCCTTTGATGTCCGGCTTGACAAGCATGATGGCCGCGCCGACGGCCATGGTGGCGGCTCCGGCAGTGACGATGAGGACGGCCGCTAACGCGGGACTGGGCAGCGGGCTCAGTCTGACCAACAGAATTCCGCCGGCGTTGACGACCCCGGCGTGCAGCAGCGCAGATACCGGTGTGGGCGCGGCCAAGGTGGCCGGCAGCCAGCGGTGAAAGGGGATCTGCGCCGAGCGCGATAAGGCAGCGATCACGATCAGGATGGCGACGACCCCCGCTACCGGCCCCCCAATCTGGGCGGTGACACCGTCGCTCAGGGCGACAGAGCCTGTGGAAAGACTGATCAGTGCAACAGCCACCCACAGTGCCGCATCACCGATCAAGAATGTCGTGGTGGCACGGCGGACGCCGTCGCGTGCGCTAGGGAGCTCCCGGTAGGTTCCCAACAGCAGGCACAGCGCGACGCCGGCCACCGTCCAACCAACTGCGATGCCCACCAGCGTGGAAGCGCTGACCAACACTGCAGACGCGGCGGTGAGAAGACTGGCCCCGCCGGTGAACCACCCGGCTCGTAGATCCCCCGCCAGGTAACGGATTGCGAACGCCTGCGCCACGGTGCTCACACCGAAGATCAACAAGAACATGACGGCGGCGAGTCGGTCGGCGGTGATGATCGCTACGCCTGCGCCTACCGAGGCGACCTCGCCCCGCGCTGCACCAAAAGTCAGCAATGCGGCGAGGACAAAACCACACCCCGCCGCCGAAGCGCCCAGACGCGCGGTCAACACCGGCGCCCGCCGGCCCAACACCACCGACGTCACGGCCATCAGCAGAGGTGCCGCCACCAGTGCGGCCAATGCCGCCGACTCAGTCCACATCCACATGCGAAGTAAATTACGTGTAATGTGGTGCATGTGTCAACGTTCGCGATAAAGTCGACGTGTCGAGGCGGGTCGCCGGATCCGTCGCTCTACAAGTTGCCTACGCTGCAACTCCTGACGATCGCCCGGTGAGCTACTCGGTCCCTAAACGAATTGTATTTCGTGTGTTAGTCTTCCTATGTAGGTGGTGACAGGTGAAGATGGTTTGCACAGGAGACCCATCGGACGTCGATTGGCTTCTGGGCTCCCCGTCAAATCGACTGCCAAGGGCAGTTCCTAACGAAAGGTGCATGTACTGATGACCGACGCGGTAGTCGTTCCGGTGTGGGGCTGGGTCGCGCTGACGGTGGCGATCGGCCTGATGCTGGCAATCGACTTGTTCACGCACCGCGACAACCACGTGATCGGATTTCGCGAGGCCGCTGCGTGGTCGGCGATCTGGATCGCCGCCGGATTGGGCTTCGGCGCGATCGTGTGGTGGGCCTACGGCGGCGAGGTCGCAGGCACCTACTACGCCGGCTACCTCATCGAGAAGGCGCTCTCGGTCGACAATGTGTTCGTCTTCGCGCTGATCTTCACCTACTTCGCTGTCCCTGACCGCTATCAACACAAGGTTCTGTTCTGGGGCGTTGTCGGGGCACTGCTGTTTCGGCTCGTCTTCATCTTCGTCGGTGCCGAGCTGCTGACGGCGTTCTTCTGGACCGCTTACCTTTTCGGCGCATTCTTGCTCTATACCGCCTACAAGATGGCGTTCCAGCACGATGAAGATCTTGAACCGGACAAGAACCTGCTGGTGCGGCTGGTGCGCCGAGTGCTGCCAACCGACCCGAATTATCACGGAGACCGCTTCTTCACCCGCGTCAACGGAAAGCGCGTTGCCACACTGTTATTCGTCGTGCTCATCGCTGTCGAGGCCACCGATCTGATCTTCGCCTTGGATTCTGTGGCCGCGGTGTTGGCGATTACTACCAGCACTTTCATCGTATGGACCGCCAACGCCTTCGCCGTGTTGGGGCTGCGCAGTCTGTACTTCTGTCTTTCCGGACTGCTGCGCAGATTCACCCACCTGCACTACGGCTTGGCCGTCCTGCTCGCGTTCGCTGGCGTCAAACTCATTCTCTCCGAGACACCGGTGGGCAAGCTGCCCATCCCGTTGACCCTGGGCGTCATCGTCGTCACTCTCACAGCCTCGATTGTGTGGAGCCTGCTGGCCACCCGCACCGAGCCCACGGATGACCACCACGCGGCGGCCGATGACACGGTGCGGGCACCGCGCGACACCACCTGATCCACTACACGGCAGCCTCGCCGACCTGATCGTCGTACGGGTCGGCGAGGTGCTACCGGCGAGGCTTCGATACTCGCCCAAACCCGTTGGGCATATCGCCCTGCATGGGCTCATCACCGGGATCGCTTTGTCACTCGTCGGTGCCGCGCCGCAGCGCCCACCGTCGACGCCCCACTGACGGCGCTGAGCATCGCCGTCACCGCCCTGCTGGAGAATCAACCAGGACCTCTATCCTGCGGCTGATTGCCGAAATCCTCTCGGCGCAAACCACTCCCGAAGCTGTCGGCTCCTCACCGCCGCCGCAGGGTCAGTGCCAGTTGTGTGCCCTCGGGGAGCTGCCCCGTCGGGAGTAAAGCAATCCAGCCGCCACGGCCGAGCACAATTTCGATCAGCTCATCGACCACGTCGTCGATGACGTCGGGGTGGTCGACGTCGTCCGCTGGTATCAGGCTGTCACCGTCTGGCGCGAGACGCGCAGGGTAGAAGAAGTCCTCCTCCACAGCGAGCATTTCGGGTCTTTCCCAGCGGGCGGCCATCCATGCGGAGCCGATATCGCGCAACACGAGGCCTTCATTGGCGCGTCGTTCGATGAGCTCGAGAGCTTCCTGCGTGCGGGACCGGAGATACCCGCTGAGCACCGGCCGAATGAGGTCACTAAGCGTGGCAGCCGAGGTGTTGAGGTGATTGCCGGTGATGAGTCCGGCGAGCCGCGACATGTTGCGCGACATCCGGCGAAATTTCGAGCCGGTCGGCTCGGCGGCAATCAGCACCAGCGGCATGGGGTTCAGCCGTAACGCGGCACCCAACGCGCGGTCGACCCTCCGCAGGAAGTCGTCGTAGCGCTCGGAATCTCGCCCGCCATGCTTGCTGTAGGTGCGGCGGTACACAGGGAAGGCGTTACCCGGGGCGGGCCTCAACACAGTTCCGTTCCCGTGCAATAGTCGCGCCTCGTCGAGCGACAGCAGAAGCACCGTGTGGCGTGGGGAATGCTGCAGGCTGCGCACAAGATCTCGGGTGGCGAACGTTGGATCGATGACGCACCGATCGACGACCGGGACAGGAAGCGTCACCCGACACTGATGGGCGCGGCTGGCAAAAAGGGCTACCGCGCGGTCGCAACGTTCGCCGGCAGCCCGAGAAATCATGTCTGACAATGCGTCCAGAATTGGATGGCGGTCCTCGATCGCCTCGTCTCGCAGTCGCTGCTCCGCGTCGGCGGTCAGGCGCAATAGCTTTGCCAGGTCATTCTTTTCGAGCCGAGGCCCCGGTGTGGTGTTGGCCAACAGCGAGATGCTGGGATAGGCGCGCATCGCCTGCAGGACGGTCACGGTATCGGCGTTCGGCTGGGCCGCTACGCCGCCTCGGAAGCTGCGCAGCGCCGGTGACGGATCGGCCGAGATCGTGGTGTTGGGGGTGTCATCGGTCAGACTCACGGGTTTCCCATCTGATTGGCGCCGTCACAAACAGCGCTGACAGTTGGTGTGGTCTTCCTCGTCCGCCGTGCAGCACACGTGATGCGGACTCCTGCGCCGGATCGGGGTGGCCCGAGTCGTGGTGACGACGGAGGACGTTGAAGAGGTACTCCCCTCGCAAGAAGAATGCCGAAATGTCTTTCGTATGTCAAGGACGGATGAGAGTGCCCCCGGCACGGCGATCGTTGAGGCCACACAGCCCGGTCGACAGCCTCAGTTGAGTGCCTCGATGAGTTCTCCCACGGTGTGGGCCGCTTCGACCGGGTGGCGCAGGCGTCCCCACGAATTGACGGTGTAATGATTTCGACGGCCGACCTTTGTCTTCTCGAGGTAGCCGCCGGCAACAAGATCGGCGAGGATGGCCTGTACGGAGCGCTCAGTGATACCGATGCGCAGTCCCAGTTCTCGCGCGGTCAGCGAACCACTGTGGGCCAAGCACAGCAGCACGTGAGCGTGGTTGGTCAAGAACGTCCACCCGCGCTCTGGAGCAGGGGCTGAGACCGTGGACTTGCGGGGGCGCCCCCCTTCGGAGCGCGTGCGCTTATCGGCGGTTCGAGCGCGCGACTGCGTCCGTGCAGTGCTGGTTGCTGTACCGGCCATCGGCAAACCGTACCACGCTTTTCGCGTATCGTGTTTCGCAAAATTACATGCCGAGACCGACGATCTGGCACGAGAGTGCAAGGAGACAATTCGCAATACGTGTCTGTGTGTTTGTCAAGGTGCACAACGCATTTGACGCCGGAACAGCCGACGTGCGTCAAACGCTGCCGACACTGCAATTTCGTCCTGAGGCCATAGGTTCCGGCGTGCTATCCGGATCTCATGACCAGCGGCCGTTCGGGCATTGTTGGCGCGAGGGGTCGGCCGTGCTCCAGTGCCTCCCCACAACAGGCGGAGCGGTTAGCCAGGCCGATTATCCAGTCGCACAAGCGTATTCCTACCCCCAACGACCGGACCACCGGCCGATTGTCTGGTCGAACAGAGATGCCGTGGCTCGCCGAGCGGACCGGCGCAGGCTGCGTTTCGGGATGCCGCGACTCGGGTGCCACATCGGGCCGCCATCGACGGGGTACGCAGCGAGCGGGTACGCACAACAGCTGAGCGGGGGTTTACCAGAGCTCACCCGGCACGTTTGGGGAATTCCTCGGCGCGCCATGATCCCCCACGGCGACGACGAACGCGAGCGCGAAGCTGCCGATCGTTCGCCGAAGAACGGACGAGATTGTGACGTCTCGCATCGAAGTCACGACGCGGTGAGGTCCGCGGAATAGGTTTCTTTGACATGGGCGACAATTACGCGAGGTGGCTCGGAACGGCTGTGCTGATGGTCGGACTCTCGGCCGCCGCACTTGCGGGAGCGGGCGTCGTGACCGCCGAGGAGTCCTCCGCGTCGGGTGACAATTCGACGAAAAGCTCAACTGAATCTTCCGACGCAACTGGCCGTTCGTCTGCCACCGCGACCGACGAGCCATCGAAGCGGGAGTCCGACATCAGCGAGGATGGCGTCGGAACCGTGGGCAGGGGTTCATCCGGCGGCTCAACCTCTGCGCCGCCGCCAAAGGTGGACGAGGAGATTACGGAGACGCCCGCCGGGCAGACGGAGTCCGACGATCCTCCCGCGCTGCCCGAACCGGTCGAGCCCACCGAACCGGTCGAGCCCGTCGAACCGAGCGAGCCCGTCGAACCGATCGAGCCCGTCGAACCGATCGCCCCTGCAGAATCCGTACCGGCGAACAGCCGGTCCGACGACGAGACCGCGGCTCTGAACCCCGAGACCGCCAAAGTCCTGGTGGCGGACGACGTGTCGCCGGAGCCTGATCACGGCGACACCGGCCAACAGGACCCCAGCAACGTTATCCCCGGCGAATTGCCTGCAGTGCGGCTCGACGCGGACGCACCATTTGATGTTGCCGCGGTCCAGCCGCTCGACTTTGTGGCGGCCGACGCAACGCCGGTTGACGCGACGGCGATGACGTCGACGCCGATGCTGTTCGGTGCCACGGTCAGCCCCACCGCGACCGCGTCGCCGATCACGTCGCTGGTGACCGCTATCAGCACGCTGATCTTCAACCTCTACGCGCTGGCGGCACGCGTATTGAGCGGGCCGCCGCAGCTTCCACCAGGCAGCACGGTCACCGTGCGCAGCACGACGCTGAGGATCGACTGCGGCGACGGCTACGACGTGCCCGCCGATTGGTACATCCCGGCCGGCGCGAACGAGGATCCGCCGGAGCGGCTGATCTACCTGCAGCACGGCTTCCTGGGTAGCGGGGCGTGGTACAGCTACACCGCGGCCAATCTCGCCGAGCAGACCAACAGCATCGTCGTCGTGACATCGTTGAGCTCGAACCCGCTGTCGTGTGACGGCTGCGCACTCAACGGTGACCCGATGCGCCGAGCGATAGCCAATCTCTTCCTCGACGACAACCCCGCGCTTGCCGACAGCGCGCGCCGCGCCGGTTACACCGGAGCGATGCCGCAGCGAGTCGTGCTGGCCGGGCATTCGGCCGGCGGCGGCCTGGCCGTCGCGGTCGCGGGCTACATGATCGATAACGGCACAGTGGGCAAACTGGCCGGAGTCTTGATGTATGACGGTGTACCGGCCGGCAACGAGATTCCCGATACGTTGAGTCGATTGCCCGCTGACATTCCCGTTTACAACTTGGCGGCAAAGCCCTACTCGTGGAACAGGGACGGCTTGGCAAGCAGTCAGCTCGTGGCCGCGCGCCCAGGCGAGTTCGTCGGCGTCGAAGTCGTCGGCGGGCTGCACTCGGATTCGGTGCAAGGCGGCAACCCGCTCATTCAGTTTGGGGTCTACCTGTTCACCGGGTTCTCCTCTGCGCGCAACGTCGAGGCGGTGCAGACACTGGCCGCGGGATGGGTGAACGACATGTTCACCGGAACACAGGATTCCGGCCTCTACGGCCTGCCCGGCCAGACCATCACCATCCCCACCAGCAGAGGGACCGCCTCAGCCATCGTCCTGCCCGTGCCGGCGGCATCGCCGTCTGCGCTCGGGTCGGAGCAGTTCATCGCCTCGTGACTTGGCGCTCGTCGTCGCCGAGATCGCTCAAATGCGCTTCAGCCCAACGCGTGCCGAGCGGTGCGGGGTTGTTCCCGCTGCCGATCGGGTTAATCAGCGATCTGCTCGCGATCCCGGAGCCCGACCGGCAACGGTTCGCCAAGATCGGCATCGTCATCGGCTTCGAGACCGCGGTCAATCTCAACGGCAACGCGGTGTCGGTGATGCTGGACGAGCACGATCCCTGGCGTCAGCTGGTGGCCGACCCCGGCCTGGCCGAAGATTCAGTCGAAGAGACCCTGCGTTCGAACTGGGCAAGCCGGTTCGTCACGATCTGATCGCGCCTCAGCGGCTCGCGGTCAACGAGCATCGAAACCCCCGACCGGCCGGGACCGACGCACACCGTATAACTCAAGTCGGTTCCATGCGCGGCCGCATTCATCCTGAAACACCCTGTCGCAGCTGTCTTTTCAGGATCACCCGCCGCCCACGCGAAAACGCTCGGCGGCGTGCAATCGACATATGCGATCGCGTCGACCACGTACCGATCAGCGGATGGGAATTCGTCCCGATGAAGCGCGCACCCCTCTTCGGGCGACCGCCCTCGATCCACTCGACCGCCTGCAACTCGTTACTGAACCGAGGCATCAAGCCGATATCGGACACCAGCGATCAGACCCGCTGCGTCGACGCCGCGATGCGGACGTCGACGGTCACCGTCGGCCAGTCCATGGCCGCAACGTAGCGGTCGTCTGGACCGAGCATCTGCCCTCACTGCAATCCCCGGGCAGTGTCAGCGCGGCGTCGATGGCACCCTCGCTGTTCAATGTGCCCACTGCAGTCGCGGGTCGGTGCGAGATCTCGCATCGTTGTCGAAATCCTGAAGATCGGCTTGGGCTCTCGGCCCCGCCAGCGAAGCTGCTTCGTCGGACACACCATGTCTCGAGATGAGAAACAGCCGTCTGCTTTTTGCATCTTAACCGCTGGTCAGCGGACTAGCTTGAGAATCGAGGAGGTGTCGCTGGCGTAGCACACGTCGCAACATCTGCTCGGCCTATTGACGTGGGTCCAGTCGCCTCGCCAGCCTGATGCCATGGCAGAGGCGCATCCCGAAGGTCGACGTTGCACTCGGTCGGTGCTGCACGCGCGATGTCATGGGTGAGACCACCCACGTCGACGTGTGGACACCTTCCGGGTTCGCCGCGTCCGACCGGGTACGCCATGGCTGAGGATCGCTCGTCCCGGGCCGACGCGCCACTACGGTTCGGCATAGGCGTATCTCGGCTCCACCCCACGCTCCAGCGAAAAGCCATTCATCGACCACCACACGATTCGTGACCCGCCTCGTCGCGCAGTGGGAATGCAGCCGCGGCGGTCTTGATCAGCAAGAAAGGACACCGGTTAAGCAGCGATGACAGCAGATCACAACAACACTGGCGTGCTTGCGTCGATGCGGCCGTTCGGCACCGCCGTGCAGATGAACATCGGCGCCGCGATTCGCACCAGGCGGCGCGGAGTAAAGGGGTGGACGGGGGCGGTCAATACCGCCTACGACCCCCTTGATCCGGCCACCGCCGCCGAACCCTTCGCCGCTTACCGTGCTCTGCACAGCGGTGGGCGCGTCCACTACAACCCGAATAGGGCAACGTGGATCGTCTCCCGCCTCGACGATGTACGAGCCGCCCTGCGAGACACCGACAGAATCAATAGCAGCCAAGGCGTCACCCGGGTGCGCATGGCCGCCGACTTGGTTGTGGTCACGGACGGCGAGCAGCACAGTCGACTGCGCAAGCAAGTTCAGCCCGCATTCACCAAACGCGCTCTGGAGAGCTGGCAGGCGATCACCGGCCGCCTCGCGACTGAACTTGTCGACAACGTTGTCGCCAATCCGGGCTGCGACGTGGTCGAGGAGCTTGCCATCCCTATGCCGCTGCGCGTGATCGCCGGCATTCTGGGCATCCCGGAGACCGATATCGCTGATTTCCGTCGATGGTCCGAGGGCGCAGTGCAACTCATCAATTTCACCCCCACTCCGAGCGGCGTGATCAGTGTCGCCAAGTCCGTGAACGCTGCTCTGGCGCTACGCCGCTATTTCCTCAAACAACTCGCGAGCGGCCACCTCAAGGGGTCGGGCACCGTGCTGGGACGCCTGCTCGAGCACAGTACCGACGGCAACCTGACGGACGAACAATTGTTCTTCATCGCCGTACTGCTTCTCATCGCTGGGAATGAGACCACCACCAACCTCCTCGGTGGCATGTTCGAGGCTTTTGCCCGAAACCCCGAAGAGTACGACAAGATTCGGGCCAATCCGGATCTCATCCCGATGGCCATCGAAGAGCTCCTCCGTTTCACCAGCCCGATCCAGAACCTGTACAGGTACACCTGCGCCGACTACGCGATTGGCGACGTCACCATCCCCAGCGGATCACGAGTCCTGTTGTCCTTCGGCGCTGCCAACCGTGACCCGCTGGTCTTCGACGATCCCGATGCCTTCATCGCCGACCGCAATCCACGCATGCACGTCGCCTTCGGGTACGGGGCCCACATGTGCCTCGGCGCACCGCTGGCCCGCATGGAAGCCGAAGCCGTCCTGGGGGAGCTCGTCAGTCGTGTCGAGAGGATTTCCACAGAGGGGCCCGTAACGTGGTCGACCAACAGCTCGTTGCGAGGGCCGACCAAATTGCCTGTCCACCTTCAGAAATGCTGATGGTGGGCTGCGCGGCGGGCCCCAACGCGGCGGCTCACGTGACGGCACAGGTAAGGAATTGCGAGACCGCCGACATCGCGATCGATTGGGACTTTGACGGATGATGAACGAGCACAAGTGGAGCGAGAGCGACGTTCCGGATCAATCGGGTCGAGTTGCCGTCGTCACGGGATCCAATACGGGCCTCGGGTTGGACACCGCGCGGGTGCTTGCGGCACGCGGCGCGCAGGTGGTGTTGGCTGTGCGCAATGCGGACAAAGGCAAAGCGGCCGCTGACCAGATTCGCCGGTCGGTGCCGGAGGTGCAGGTAGCGGTGCAGCAGCTCGATCTGGGGTCACTCGAGGCGGTTCGGGCCGCGTCGGCCGAACTGCGTGCCGCCCATCCGCGGATCGACCTACTCATCAACAACGCCGCGGTGGCGTTCCCGCCCAAGACGACGACACCTGACGGCTTCGAGTTGCAATTCGCCACCAACCACCTCGGCCACTTTGCGCTGACGGGACTCCTGCTGGAGAACATGCTCGGCGTTGACGGGGCGCGGGTGGTGGTGGTGGCAAGTTTGGACCACAAGCTCGGCGGCGCAATTCATTTCGATGATCTCCAGTGGGAGCGCCGGTACAGTGGCGCGCTCGCCTACGCCCAGTCCAAGCTGGCGAATTTGATGTTCTGCTATGAGTTGCATCGACGCTTGAGTAGATCGGGCGCGCCCCTGATAGCGGTTACCGCTCACCCCGGGTACACGAAGTCTGACCTCTTCAGGAACATGTGGAAACCGGTCCAGGCCATGATGAAGTTCTCCGACCGTTTCATCGGTCAGGATCCCGCGAAAGGTGCACTGCCACAGCTGTACGCCGCGACGATGCCTGACGTGCGCGGTGGTCAGTACTGGGGACCAGGCGGGTTCCTCGAGATGGCGGGTCGCCCCACACTGGTGCGGTCGAGCAAGAGGTCGTACGACCAGCAGACGCAACAACGTTTGTGGACAGTGTCCGAGGAGTTGACCGGTGTCACGTATCCGATCTGACCACTATCACCCTGACCTGAGGGGCATCGCGCGAGTGCTCCCCCGGTCGCCCTTCAACAAAGTAACGCTGCCGGCAATGCGTGCCCTGACCCGATTTGCGCCGGCAACCTCAGAGGGTGTGGAAGTCCTCGCGATCACGCACAGCGCCGGGGTCCGGCTCTATCGACCCGAACGCGAGTGCACGCACGGCGGCGCACTGCTGTGGATCCACGGCGGCGGATACGTCATCGGAACGGCAGCCCAAGACGATGCGCTGTGCCGACGGTTCGTCCGCCGCGTCGGCGTTCCGGTCGCGTCCGTCGACTACCGACTCGCTCCGAAAGATCCTTATCCGGCCGCACTGGAGGATTGTTATTCGGCGCTGACCTGGTTGGCTCGCCAGCCCGGGGTGGTTCACGACCGGATAGCGATCGGCGGCGCCAGCGCGGGTGGAGGTTTGGCAGCGGCGCTTGCGCTGCTGGCCCGCGATCGCGGCGAGGTGACACCGTTGTTCCAGTTGTTGGTCTATCCGATGGTCGACGATCGACCGTCCAGTCGCCCAGGTCTGGAGAGCCCGCACTATCGGCTATGGAGCGAAAAGAGCGATCGGCTGGGCTGGCAGGCGTACCTGAAAGGGGCCGATCGCCATTCGGCGGTCCCGGCACGACACGACGACCACTCCAATCTCGCGCCTGCATGGGTGGGCGTGGGAACGGTGGATCCGCTATATGGCCAGGACGTCGAGTACGCGCATCGGCTGCGTGCCGCAGGCGTGCCGTGTCAGCTCGACGTCGTCGACGGAGCGTTCCACGGATTCGACATCACCTCCTCCAAAACTCCAGTGGCGCAGAGCTTTTTCGATCGGCAGTGCGAAGCACTGCTGGCAGCGTTTGCAAGCTGATTCGGGCGGGAGCCGGGGCCGGCATCTGGCGATCAACGTGGACTGGAGCGCGGCGATCGGTTACGGCATGTACCGCAAGGGCCAGTCCAGCCGATTATCCGCGGCGTTCACCTCCCTGTTCGGGTTGGCCGCGTCGCTGGGTTTGGGCGCCCTGCAAATCGGTGACGGAAATGGACTTCAACGGATGGGTCTGCGCGGTAGCCACCCCGGTACTGGTGATGATCATCGCCGTGTTGACCCTGGCCTTCATGTTGTCGGCGGTCTCCGGGATCGCACGCGGGATCCAGTGGCTGTCGAACATCAACATGGTGCTGGCACTTGTGCTTGCGGTGTTCGTGTTGGTCAACGGCCTAAACCTGTTGATCCTCAACCTATTCCCAGTGTGCTTGGTGACTACGTCCGCGACTGCGTCGACATGCGCGCACAGGATGACGCCAACGGCGATGCCGAGTTCGCCGCGTAGCTGTCCGTACATCGACGGATCAGACGTTGGCAAGCTTCTACGAGAGAAGTACCGAGCGGTCACCCCGCAGAGTCCCCATCTGACCTAGAACCCCGCCCAGATGCGCGCGGCGGCCGCGGCAGGAACCGCGGTATCCGGTTGACCACCTGGGCGTAATCCGGTCGTCGCTGCAAGCTGCGCTCCTCCATCATGGGGATGCTTGCGCCGAGAAACATGGCGAGCATGGCGATCGCGCCGATGCCGAGCCACCACCAGTGCGCGGGAGCGGCGGCGATGCCGAACAGGGCAAGCGACAGCCAGAAGGTGAACTCCCCGAAGTAGTTTGGATGTCGCGACCAGCTCCACAATCCTCGGTCCATCACCTCGCCCGGCCGGGCAGCCGCGACAAAGCGGTGCATCTGCAGGTCGGCGACAAATTCGATCGCGACGGCCGCGATGCCCACCACGAAGGCCGTCCACGCCAGCCACCGCAAGCCGGGTCCCGGTTGGGTCACCGCGATGTAGACCGGGATCATGCCCAGGAAAACCTGGGCCGTGGGGATGAGATGGATGGCGAACAGGTCGACGAAAAACTCCCAGCGGCCTGCGCTCGCCTTGAACTTGGGGTAGCGCCAATCTTCATGGTGCAAACCGGGAAAGGCGTAGATCCAATTCCCGGTGAGCCGAATCGCCCACAGCACAATGACGATTGCGATCAGCACCGTCCGCAGGGGGTCGGGGTTGGGGGCGACGAGCCACCAGTAGAGCAGCAACAGCGGCGGTATCACGCTCCAGTAGGCGTCGTAGAAGCTGGAGTTTCGGAAGGCCCGGCTGAACACGAAGATCACGACGGTTCCGAGCACGTCGGCAATCAGAGCGTCCAACCAGGCCGCGCCGGCGGCAGGTCCGGCGATCAACCATGCCGCGCCGACTGCGACCGCGGTCAGGTAGGCGATGGCGACGATGCTCAGCGACCGCGCTTTGGACGAGCGTCCGGTGCTCATTGAACGCTCAAGCAATCCTGTGCGGCGCAGATCAGGGCCTCGATGATGGCTCGCCGCTTCGCCTCTTGTACGGTCGACACCGCAGCGAGCTTAGTCGTGGACGAGGCCGGGAACGCGTGTATGTGATCCGGCGGCCGCCGTCAGACTTGCAACGCGTCTAGACCGGTGCTGCCGTGCGGGTCGACACAATGGACAACTCCCGCAGACGCCTTCTGGTACGCGAGACCGCGGACGGCAGCATCCCCTGCATAAGCGTGTAGTTATCTTGAGCGCTGCGGTTCCCTCCCAGGTGCCGCTGCAGGCGCGCCATTAATCCCGAATTCGCAATGCCTTACGCCCAGAGATCCCAGTATCGTTACGGCCGATGCCAGGTCGCTTCCCACCGGACGGTCCGCCACTGGCCTAGCCTCTGTAGAGGTGCAACGAAGATTGACGGGACACGCCTGACTACTTTGACAAGACTTCGGCGTGTCGCGGAAGCTTGTTAATCTATCTTGCATACCCGCAGGTCAAGGTGCCAGCTGTTGGTTTGGAAGCGCTGGAGCGCTGCCGCTACGTGACGCCCCCGTTGACGATGATGGGCTGCTGGCCGTCGCCAATGATCTACGCAGGAGCCTAGTTGCCGTCAGGCAGCTTTATCGCCTTGCGGCCGTTACTGAGGATGTGATCGCTGAGCGGCGGCGGGAAGCCGCGGCGACACCGCGCGCGCCGCGTACCCGATCACCACGCCGGGCCCACCGCTGGCAGCGATTGCGAGTTGGTCGACGGCCCGAATGGTCGAAGGGATGAGATCAGCGCCGGTCAGCCGGGGTGGCTGCTATGGGCCACACCTCGGAGATCGAGCTGTGCAGCCGCTGCTGAGCGAGCTGGTGCAGCATCTGGGGTAAGGCGCCGGATGGCACCTGCCCGTCGAGGTCGGCGACTGCTTTCAGCACGGTGCCGGCCACCTGCCGCTTTGGCAGGATCCCGTCGAATTCTTCCATCAACTGTTGGGCAACACTGTCCACCGACTCCAAGCCGTTCAAATATGTGGTCATCATTCCCTCCTATTCGAGTCGGATGTTCTTCCTCCATCTTGACCGCAGAACCGCGAACCGACCTGACGGTTATTGGTCGACGCGATGGCGTCCTGGTGGCCATCGTCGTCTCGGGCTGAGGGTGCGCCCACGACGGCCCCCAGCCGATCGAACAACCACCCGGCAGCCTATTTCGACCTCGACGACACATCCGGGCGCTGAAGTCGGCAGAGTCCGGTGGGCTTGATTCGTTGTCATTTCCGTGTCGCCGGTTCGAGGCGCAACTCGACTAACGGCAGGTCGGTGTTGGTGTCACTGATTGTGCTGCCGAGGGTTGTCTCGATCACGGACTTGAACCGTGCCCACGCGCGCGGATGTCGACGGATGTAGGCGGCGAGCGCGAGGTCTGCTTCCTGCTGCTCGAGGACCCGTGCAGTGGCAGGGACCGGCGCGTGGCTGCGAATGTAGACCCGCACCCGCGGGTTGGCCTTGAGGTTGCGGAACCATTGCGCTTTCTCGCCGAAGCCGGAAGGGACGACGAAGGTGTCGGGCGTGGGATGGTCGAAGGCTTCCAGGACGACATAGCGGGCTGCACCGGATTTGCGCCCGATGTGTTCGAGCATCAGTACCCGTGAGCCCAGCAGTGCCCCAGCGCGGGCCTTGTATATCCAGATCGGTGCGCGCACGAGCCGGCGGGATTGCAGTAGGCGCGCGCCTGCGTTGGCGATCGTGTTGGCCACACTAATCGACGACGGACGTGTTGTGAACATGATGTGCCTCCATTTCATTTGGGCTCGGCATGTCATGGCTCCCTGGTAGTTCCGCTGCGATCTGTCTGTCGGTGCCGAATCGCCTAGCTATCCGTTGAAGAGGTGGGCTTGGCCAGCTCGACACCACCGTGAGTGCCTGCACTGCTAGATCCTCCTAACGTTCGTTGCCGTTATGGTGCGTCGAGCGCCGAAAGTTTTTATCTCGGTGAGTCATTCGCGTTCAGGTGGGTCGGGATCCGATCGTGACGTCTACATGTTGGCGCTGATCACCGCGAACGAACACCAGCTCGACCTGTTGCCCGGGTCGTGTCTGGCGCAGCGCGCTCAACAGGTCCTCGACACTGCCGACCGACTGACCCGCTATCTCCACGATCACATCGCCCGACTTGATACCTGCGCGGGCGGCCGGTGCGCCCTCGTCGACCAAGAGTGCGACCGCGCCGCGGTCGACCTGGACGTCGAGTCGCCGTCGTATCGGGTCGGTCAGCCGGCCGGCGGATACGCCCAAGTAGGGATGCGTGGCCGTGCCGTCGGCCGATAGTTGCTCGGCCACGTCCAGCACGGTGGCCGAGGGTATCGCGAATCCGATGGATACCGCTCCGGCCGCGGGCGGAATGTAGGCCTCGTTGATGCCCACTACCCGCCCTTGGGTGTCCAGCAGTGCGCCGCCGGAGTTGCCCGGTGAGATCGATGCGTCGGTTTGAATGAGGTCAACCAGTGAATAAGTCTGCGCGGCCGAGCCCGGGACATCGCGGTGCAGCCCGGAAATGATGCCGGCGCTCACCGAATTCTGAAACCCTAACGGGCTGCCGATGGCCAGGACCCGCTCGCCCGGGCGCGGGAGGTCCTTGCGGAACTGCGCTACCGGTAGATCACCACGTTCGGTGCGCACCACCGCGACATCGGTGACCTCGTCGGCGCCGAGCACCTCCCCGGGCGATCGTGTGCCGTCGGCCAAGACGATCGACACGTTGCGTTGTTGACCGACCACATGGGCGTTGGTGACGACAACGTCGGGCTGCAACACCACACCACTGCCTTGACCACCGTCGGTTAGCACGGTAACCACGCTGGGGCTGACCCGTTCGACCACCTCGACAAAGCCGGTCGTCGCCCCCGACGACTCCTCGGCCAGCGGAGTCGTGGTGGCGGTTGGGCTCCCGCTTGACGGATTGCTGACCTGTTCCGGCGGGTTGAAGCACCCTGCCGACACGAGCGTGACCGCAACCGCCAGCGCCGGGATTCCGGCGCGCCTGGTGCGCGTTTCGGCCGTCATCCGGCTTCTCGCTGAAAAGGCGCAGTGTCGTGCGCGCCGAGCAACTGTCGGGCACGCTCGACCACGGCAGCATCCGCGACGACGTCATAGTGCCGGGGCCGCAGCGCGCTGGAGGCTTGGAAGTCGCGTCGGCCACCCCGCAACGCATGACACACGAGACTCGCGACGGCTCCGGCCGCGGCGCCGAGCACGACTCCGTAAAGGGCCAGCACGAGCCCGGTGATGATCGGGTGGAGCAGGTCGAACAGACCTAAGATCCAGCCGATCAAGGCGCCCGCCAGGGCTCCGCCGGCCGCGCCTTGCGCGGCGGCGACGCCGCGGTTTAGCCGACCTTTGACCTCCTCAACGAATTGCAGCTCCGATCCGATAATGGCGATGCGTTCAATGTCGAACGGCTGACTGGCGAGTTGGTCGACTGCGTTTTCGGCATCGCGGTATCGGGTGAAACTTTTGACAACCTGCCGTGGGTGCTCCTGCGGTGCCACCGTCGAACCTGCTTGTGTTGGTTGTTCAACCATTGCTTTCTCCTTCCGAGTCTCTATTCCCGACGTACTGTCGCCCAGCGGTCTGTCGCTCAGCTGTGTCGAGCCGCGATTCGCATCGGTCGTGAGTTGCGCCATGGGAATCCACCAGCGCGCCGCTCTGTCGCAGAGTGCAAGATGCTGCGCGCGCATCCAGTGCCGTGGATATCCATGCACTGCGCGGATCGACACGAGGCGCCGGGTCACAGCACGTTGACACCTGTATCACCAAGGAGCTATCCGCGTACCACAACTACTGCACCACTAGTCCCTGTGCGAATGCTGAGGACTGGATGTGATTGATCGAATCTTCTGCTTTGATGTTCTCAGGCTGCTGAAACATGTTGTACGCCTTGCAATTAACGGCAGAAGCGGTTTGCGTGAGTGTCGGTCAGTGCCCCACCGATGTGGGTGTAGATCGAATCGGAAAGCGAATCCATTTCTCCGGCTACCAGTCTCGCCGATTCTCCGACTACCAGTCTCGTCGACCCGATTGATCAGGACGGCGAACGACCCGAGTACGCGCTCGTCGACGCGCGGTTCCACGACGATCAGCGCCTCGGCCAGTCGGCGGCTAGCGGCACTCGGCGGGTCAGCAATCCCGCCAGCCAGGTCGGGTTCGCCGCAGCGAGCGCCTGCGCACCGGCTCACGATTTCACCATCGAGACCAACTGCTGACGGTCGTCGGCCAGTCGGGGGTTGAAACCACGCAGCCCGGGTAAGCGGTCAGGTGTGATCGTGCGACGGATCGCCTTGTTCGCGGGGGTTGTGGCGTTAATCGTCGCAACGGCGGGTCTACTTGTTCCTCTTTCGGTTTCTCCTGAAGGGGAGTCTTCTGTCGGGTGCGGAAGCGCCATAGCTCCCGACCTGTCTGCCGCCCGTGCCAACGACGACGGAAGCGCCGCCAACATCCCTGTTCCCGGCGGGATCGTGGTCGACACGAAGTTCACTCGGCTGTGTCAATTGGACCTCGAGGATCGCCGGATCTGGACGATCACCCTGGCTGCCGTCGGAGCCCTCGCTGTCATCGGGGCCCTCGTGCTCGGCGCATTATCCAATCGACGAACGCCCACGCCATAACGATGCCGCATCGGATCTGGTGCGAGAGAAATGCCGCTCCATGGTGCGTACCACAAACTCAATCGCCCGTCACGCGGAACCTTAAGAGAGCAGATGCAGATGACGAACCCAACATATGGGCACACCCAATCAACAACACATTTCGCCCCACTACTTGGCGGCCCAGCACCTGTAGACCGAATGTCGGGCTGCGGATTCCCGGTGGAGCATGTCCGGATCGTGGGTGATGGTGTCCGTACGTCGAGCACGTCACCGAAAGTGATGACGAAGGGCAAGGCCGCCCTCGCCGGTTCGGCCAGCGGCGCCTGGTTCGGCGTGCTCGTCGGGCTGCTCTTCGCCATCGTCGTCGTAGGCCCGCTGTGGCTGTGGATGGTGCTGGTCGCCGTCGTGGTCGGCGCCATCTGGGGTGCGATCTTCGGTTTCGCGTCGCACTGGTCCACGCGCGGTCGACGCGACTTCTCCAGCGTGCAGACCCTCCGAGCCCAGCGTTACGACGTCTACGTCGCCGCCGAGCATGCCGCCGAGGCGGCCCGCTACGTCGAATCCGCAACCACCGGCGAACAACCCTCATAGGCGCACGTCACGGTAAAAACGATTCATGTCTACCGAGGGCAGATGCTCCGGATCCGCAGGATCGTGACCCGGAAACCCTTGACCGCGAACTCGATGAGTTTTGCGGCGAGCTTCGCATGATCATCCCCGGAGTAACGGTGCTGATGTCCGGCTTTGAACCGAAAACAGCAGGGCGTCTACTTTGTGGCGTTCCTGTCCACGACGCTGGCGGTAATCTTTCTGCTCGGCGAGCCCGCCTACCGCCGGCTGCGTGGGAAGTCTTACGACAAAGGCCCGATTGGTCAAGACGGCCGGTCGGCAGATGACAACCGCGATGGTTCTGCTCGCTGCGGGCATGGGTTCGGTGGACTTTCTCATCACCGACCTGATATTCGGCCCAACCGGCTCGACACCAGTCACCATCATCGTGCTGATCGTCATCGCAACGACCTGGTTCGGGCTGCCTTTATGGCGCCGAATGCGTAGCGGAATCCCGACGCGACCGATGTCGCGTTAGCATCATCCGAACCGGCCGACAACGTAGTCTTCGGCAGCTTTCTGATTCGGGTTGGAAAACATCTTCTCGGTGTCGTCCATCTCCACGAGCTTGCCGAGCGCGCCGGTGTCCTTGATGTTGACGAACCCGGTGCAGTCGCTCACCCGCGCCGCCTGCTGCATATTGTGCCTGACGATGACGATGGTTAAATCTAACCTTCTTCAGCTCGTTGATCAGTTCTCGATTGCCAGTGTCGAGACCGGAACCAGCGCCGAGCACGGCTCGTTCAACAGGACCACGCATATGGGCACTCCGCCCAATAGATTGTGCGACGGCGGATTAGGTGACTTGGTAGATGGTCAAGCTACTTCTGGGTGGGGCACGCCTCGATGGGAACCAGGAACTCCAGCTCCCCGCGCTTCTCGAATCGGAACGTAACGTCCACCGACTTCCCGGGTGTGACGTTGCCCTTCATGCCTTCCAGGGTCACGGTGAACGGCTCGTCCGGTGCGGCAGGGTCGTCAAGGTTTTCCACGGGCTGGCCCGCCGCGATGGTTGATTTGGGCGGAATCTCCACCGTCGCAGTCGGCGAGATCCGAACCATGTCGGCGGCGTCTGTCGTGATCCCAAGCAGTCGCTCTGATTCCGCGGGTCTAATGTTGGACACCGTGAAACGGAGGTTCGCACTTTCTCCGACCTGAATCGCGCACGAGCCTGGCAGAAACTTGGGCACGATGAACGCGTTCTCGACTGATGTTGGCTCGGTATCGGTGCCCGATCCGCGGTTCGACGAGTTGTAGTCGGCATCGTTTCCGCAACCGGCGGCTAGCGTCGTCAGTAGCGCGACACCAACTGTCGCAGATCGTCCTAGCCTCGCTGGATACACCATAAGTTGCGGGTAACCCGATCTGAACCGGACTAATCCCACAGCATTTCGGCAACCCAGATCTGACCAGACCAATCGTCAAATTGCGTGCCCCGATGGTGGTAGAGCCGACAGCGTCCAGGAACCAGGACCGCCGCGGTGACCCTGCTCGGTGAGGAACTGACGTTCAGCGTGGACCATGGGTATGACTTGTCCGAGGATTCCCATGCACAGGTCGGGCAACTTAGCCGGTATCTGCCCACGAAACCCATCGAACGCGGCGCCGGGATTGGGGACCGTCACCGAGCGCGAACTCGCGATGCATACCGAGTCTCCCCAACGGTTATCGTCCTGGACATCCCGGCGCTCGGCGAGCTACCTCGTCGAGCTACTGGGCTTGGCTTTCCTTATTTGAACGAGGCGATATGAAAATTTGTCGCCGAATCGCTTGGCCGAAAGTGTCCAGGCGTCGAACGGTTCTACGTCCACAAACGGGACGCACTGTCTATCGGCACGAGCGTTCGCGTTCGTGACATTCGCGGTGAGCCTCCGAGACCGTTGGCCGCCGAGATGGTGTCTGCAGAACGTGCGACTCTCAGCGAAAGGCGTTGCGGGGGTTGGAGCGTGACCGATTTCCGTTTGCAAAATGCGGCATCAGGACGGAAGCCAGTCCTATTAAATCTTCACTCTCGACCTGGAAGTTCACAATCCCAGTCTGAAGGTGCGATAACTCTTGTGCGATGGCTCAGCGTCGCGCACACTGTGGTCGCCCGATCAGCAGAAGCGCATAAGAAACAGACGGCGTCGATAGGCCCGACTTCTTCATATGAACGCGCGATCATGTTCGGCGACGGGTTCGCCGGCAGCAGTCGCGAAGTCGTCCAGTGCAGCGGCCAGTTGATCGCGTTGAGTGGAAGCCAACTTGCGGAGAATCCGCCGGATCGCGGTCCGGCGGTGACGAATGACGCGCTCGATCAATGCGCTTCCGTCGGCGGTAAGCGTTAGTTCCAGTTGGCGGCGATCTGACGGGTCGTCGCGGCGGTCGACTATGCCGAGCTTAAGTAGTCGATCGCAAATACGGCTAGCGTTGGACGGGGCCACTCCCAGGCCGACGGCGACGCCCCCCAGATTCAACGGACCGCGGGTCGCGAGCATCATCATCACGCGCAATTGTGGGACGGTGACAACATCGTCGACTTCGGCGATCGAAGCTGCGGTGATGCCCACCAAAGCCCGCGACGCGCGGAGTACCGACTCCACCTGATCCGCCGATACCCGGCTGTTGTTGTGCTCAGCCATAACCCTCCAATCGACAAGAACCGCCTAATTGTTATCACACCGCAACCATTGCGTGTTTGCAACCACTGCAGTCCGGCAACTACTCGAGTATGCAAGCTCTGACCGTGCAACCCAAGACGGCCGAATCGCTAGGCGTCGAGGACGTGGCGGACCCGCGCCGCCCACCCGACGAGCTACTGGTCGACGGCTTGGCTATCGGCGTCTGCGGCACCGATAAGGAGATCGTCAGCGGGGAATACGGGTGTCCGCCCAAAGGACGTGACCGGTTGATCTTGGGCCATGAGTCCCTGGGCCGAGTCGCCGAGGCGCCTGCTCACAGCGGATTCAGGGAAGGCGACCTCGTCGTCGGGGTCGTACGCCGACCAGATCCGGTGCCATGCGCGGCTTGCCGCCACGGGGAGTTCGACATGTGTCGCAACGGTCGCTACACCGAGAGGGGGATCAAGGAACGCGACGGGTACGGCAGCCAACGCTGGACCGTCGAGACCGAGTTCGCGGTGGCGATCGACCCAGCTCTTGAAGCGGTGGGGGTTCTGATGGAACCCACCACGGTGGTAGCCAAAGCTTGGGAACAGGTGCACCGGGTAGGTCAGCGAGGATACTTCGATCCACGGCGCGCCCTGATCACGGGCGCGGGTCCCATTGGCTTGCTTGCCGCCCTGCTCGGAATTCAGCACGGACTGGATACTCACGTACTCGATCGGGTCACCAACGGACCGAAACCGGCCATCGTGGAGGCACTCGGCGCCACCTACCACGCCGACGACATCGACGACGTCACCGCGAAACTGAACCCGGACGTGATCATCGAGGCCACCGGCGCTGCGCCTGTTGTCTTCGGCGCGATCGCCGGCACCGCCACGTGCGGCATCGTCTGCCTAACGGGGGTGTCACCCGCGGGTCGCCGACTACGCATCGACGCCGGCTCGCTCAACCGCGAACTCGTGCTGGAAAACGACGCCGTCTTCGGCTCAGTCAACGCCAATCTGCGTCATTACCGCCAAGCCGCCGTCGCCTTGGCATCTGCAGACAAGGACTGGTTGGCGAGTCTCATCACACGACGTGTTCCGCTCCATCGCGCAGCCGAGGCCTTCACCGAGCAACCCGACGACGTTAAGGTCATCATCACCCTCGATAGCGATCGATGACCGTGGCCCCCATCGAGGACTACGCGCTACTCGGCGATCTGCACACCGCTGCGCTCGTCGGTCGAGACGGCGCGATCGACTGGCTGTGTCTGCCCCGATTCGACTCCCCGTCCTGTTTCGGCGCCTTGCTCGATGGACCGGACGCGGGCCACTGGTTGTTGGCACCGGTGGGCGCACGGTCGGCCGATCGGCGGACGTACCTGGACGACACGCTGATCCTGCACACCGAGTGGGACACCGACGATGGTCGGGTTCGACTAATCGACTTCATGCCACCACGGGGCGAGTCGGCCGACGTCGTACGCATCGTCGAGGGTATACGCGGACGGGTGATGATGACGATGTCGCTGCGGCTGCGCTTCGACTACGGCCATGTCGTGCCGTGGGTGCGTCGCCGGAGTGACGGTCTCTTGGCGATAGCCGGTCCCGACGCGGTATGGCTGCGCACGCCGGTCGAGACTCGGGGCGAACATCTGACCACTGTGGCCGACTTCAACGTGGAAGCCGGGCAAAGGATCTCGTTCGTGCTGACCCACCGACCGTCCCATCTTTCGGCGTCAAAACCCGTCGATGCCGAGCGAGCACTGCGTGAGACCGAGGAGTGGTGGCGGCGATGGATGGGGCAGTGTCGTTACACCGGCCGGTGGCAACCGGAGGTACGTCGGGCACTGTTACTGCTCAAGGCCCTGACCTACGCGCCTACCGGAGGCATCGTCGCCGCCGCCACTACCTCGTTGCCTGAACAGATGGGCGGACCGCGGAACTGGGACTACCGATACTGCTGGCTACGCGATGCCACCTTCACGCTGCAGGCGCTGCTCGGTACCGGTTTCGTCGACGAGGCTCATGCGTGGCGCGAGTGGCTCGTGCGGGCGGTGGCGGGTGACCCAGGGGACCTGCAGATCATGTATGGGCTCGACGGCCGGCGAAGACTGCCGGAATTCGAACTGCCGTGGCTTGCGGGTTATGAAGGATCGCGACCGGTGCGCGTCGGCAACGCCGCTTCTGGGCAGAGACAGCTCGACGTGTGGGGTGAAGTGCTCGACGGCCTGCACCTCGCCCGCGCTTCGGGCCTCCCCACCGACGACACTGCGTGGGACGTTCAGCTTGCGCTCCTGGACTTCCTGGAAGGTCATTGGGACGAGCCCGACTACAGCCTCTGGGAAGTTCGGGGCCCTGCGCGACAGTTCGTTCATTCAAAGGTCATGGCGTGGGCCGGGGTCGACCGAGCGGTTCGCACCGTGGAGCATCATCGCCTGCCAGGGCCGTTGACCAGATGGCGCGAGTTGCGCGATGAGATTCACCGCAGTATCTGCACGCACGGCATCGACCCGGCCCGTGGCTGCTTCACACAGTCGTACGGCTCGAAGCACCTTGACGCCGCACTGTTGCTGCTACCTCGCGTCGGCTTCCTGCCCTGGACGGATCGTCGAATAATCAACACCGTCAAGGCGGTTCGCGAGGAGTTGAGCTGGAACGGGCTGCTGCTCCGCTATGATCCTGAGAAGAGCGATGACGGACTACCCGGCTCAGAGGGTGCGTTTCTGGCCTGTAGCTTCTGGCTGGTTGATGCCCTCTGCGGCATTGGTCAGGGTGATCGGGCGGCCGCACTCTACGAGGAGCTGCTCGAACTGCGCAACGACGTCGGAATGCTCAGCGAGGAATACGACCCCACTGCGCGACGTCATCTGGGCAACACGCCCCAGGCGTTCAGTCTGGTCGGCTTGATCAACAGCGCCAGACAACTCAGTGGCCATGAGACGACGACGAGTGCCCGCAGCAGCGCGCAACACCTCGATGCCCTCTAACGATCTCCAGCTCACCTCAGCAATAGCCCGCACACCCTCGGGGTTTCTCAGCTACTTCTTAGTACGCAATGATTGCGCCTACGCAATTAAATGTTTAGAACGGAAGTACGCCACTGTGACCGATGGGAGGCAGTCGTGAGTCAGCGACCCACGAACGATCCGACCGATGGACGACGCGTTCTGGATGTCGCAGAGGGAATTCTCATCGCGCTACGTCACTGCAGTGCAGAGCAAGCCTTTGACGAGCTTGTCACGACTTCCACGCGGCGAAACGTACCGCTCTTCGCGCTGGCCCAAGCGCTGATTAACCTGGCGGCAGGCCGCTGTGAAACAGAACCGGACCATGCCGCCCGAGCGGTGCGATCGCAGTGGGCTGATGCGTTTGATGGGCGCTCCGAAGTGAAGGAATTGGCTCCCCCTGAAAGCCACCCGAGTTCTGTGAACGCTGTCACAACACTTCGCTCGTTTTCTCACCACAGTGTCGGCGGGGCACGAGGAGAGGTCCTGGATGGGAGACCGCTCGCAACCCCGAATGGGAACGAGATTTTTCGGGAGATTGCGCAACTGCGTCTTAAGTTGACCAGCCAGCCCGTCATCGAGCAGGCGAAGGGAATGCTTATGCAGTCGTTTGGCCTGAAGGCCGACGACGCATTCAACGTCTTGAAATCGCTGTCACAGGACTGCAACGTCAAACTGCGCGATGTATCTCGACGCATTGTCGACGACTGCACCTCCGATGCGCCTCGACCGGAATACCACACCGCCGAGGATTACCTGCACTTTGTCCGGCGGGATTTGCGATCGTCCGTGGTATGAATGTCGGTGTCGCTCAGGCGATACTGATCGTCCACCCGACACGAAGATGTCCGGTGAATTCTCGAACGATCATTGTCGGCCAGCTCCGGCCCCCGGGTATCGAGCACGATTCATGTCTACGCGCCATCCATTGGCATGGAATGGGACGCCTTCTTCGATCAGCAGCGCGCGGGCGCGGCCACCATGGCAGGTGGCGGGGGTCCCGTCGGCGCGGACGACTCGCCACCACGGCACATTGGCGTCGAGCAGACTCACTGCGCGGCCGACCTGACGGGGGGCCACTCCGATCCTGCTGCCGATGTCTCCGTAAGTCGTGACGGAGCCAAGAGGAATGGTTTGGACGTCTTCACAGACGTCGTCGACGATGCTCACCCGGTACTCAACGGTCTGGCGGGTAGGTGAGGTTGCCGTCATCGACATGGGCGAAGTCGCTCAACGTCGCTCGGGTCGTGGTCGATGCGGACATGATGTGGCGGACCTCGGCTCCAGCGACGATCAGCGCGTCGGTGATGAGTCTGCGGTGACAGCGCCAGGGGACCGCCTCGCTGCACATGATCGCGGGACGTTGGTGGTCGCTGAGCTCGAGTAGCTCGCTCATTCCATCGGCGAAATCGGTGGTTTGCATGTAGTCGGCGTAGTCACGGAACGTCTTGACTCGCCACGCTCCGTTCGGGCTTTCGACACCGACCGGGGTATGGCGCCGGCCACCCAGTTTCTGAATCCACCGGTAGCCGATGTCGGCCGGCATCTCCTCGGTGATCGCCACTTGGTTCCACTGCGGGAACTTCCGCGACGCCGGGTAGGAGCGCACATCGACCAGAACGGTGATCGCGGCGGCGCGCAACATGGTCACTACGTCGTCGAACACGCGGGTTGAATGACCGATCGTCCAGACACAAATGGCCAATATCAAACCCTCCCTTTTGGTCGAGGTGATCGAACGCATCAACGATTTTTCCGGGCGACGGCTTGATTCACCAGTGGGCGCGGCCGCGCTTCTGGCGATGTCACGATCACTGACGGACCAGCAGCACTGAACCGTGGGCGTAGCCCAGTACTGGATGGTAAGCCAGCCAGACGAGTCGAGCGACGTGCTCGGCATCTGCACTACCCACCACCGCCAATTGGATTGAATCACTGCGGTTGTCGTTGCGTCGTGTCGCACCTCGGCGCACAGCAACGGTTTGCACATGAACGTCCGGATAGCGTCGCACCCAGCTATCGACTCGCATATCGATCAGAAGAACCGGCGCTCTGCGCAGCCGCCCCTCCTCCATCGCGCGGTGCACGACCGCGTCATTGTCGGCGTCGTCGTTTTGCACAGCAGCGATCCAACCGATGTCTGATTCCGCTGTGCCGCCGGACCGGACGATCGCTACCGGACAGTGCGCATGCCTCGCTAGGGCCGCCGCGGTCGAACCGAGCGGCATCGGTGCGCAGGGTCCTTTTCTCTCCGAGCCGACACAGATCAGTGACGCCTCCCGGGATTCGTTTACGAGCACACAATCGGGACGGCCGCGCCGGATGACAGTTTCGACTTGTATCGGCTTTCCCATGTGGTCAATGGCCATCTCCGCGCGGTCTAAGGTTGCTTCGGCACGTACGACGTCCCATGGACGGCCCTTAACAGCCACGCGCGATGTGTAAGTGGCGGGAATGACGTATACGAGGCGTAGGGGCACGCCGCGGCTGACCGCCGCGGCTGACCGCCTCGGCCACCGCCCAAGAGGCGGTGTCGATCGCGGCCTGAGAGCCGTTAATGCCAACGACCACTGCTTGAGTTTGGGCTTGCTCCGTCATGGCTATTGTCCTAGCTCCGATCTGTTCTGGAAGTGGGCGCTGTCGTCACCACTGCCCACGACGGTCTGACGGGCAGGCAATGTCGGCTATACGGGCGCTACTGGTTCAGCCGGAAGGGTTGGCCTGCAACACTTTCGAGAGGCAGACTGCGAGCGTCGTCGTGGATCGTCGGGATATCTACATTCGGCGTCTGACCGTTGAGAAGCGGGACCGCTTCGGCGGGCGTGGTGCCTACTGTGGCCCCCTGCTGTTGCGGGGTGGCTTTCTCAAGGAAACGGAGCAGTTCCACGGGGAACGGAAGTACCAGGGTGGAGTTCTTCTCGGCGGCGACCTCGACGACGGTTTGCAAGAGTCGCAGTTGCAGCGCGGCTGGGTGCTCGGCCATCACCTCGGCCGCCTCAGCCAGCTTGTCGGATGCCTGCAGTTCGCCGTCGGCGGTGATGATCCGTGCCCGTCGCTCGCGCTCGGCTTCGGCTTGGCGCGACATTGAGCGCTTCATCGTATCCGGCAGCACCACGTCCTTGATTTCAACGCGGTCAATGTGGATCCCCCAGCCCAGCGCGGGGCTGTCGATCATCAATTCCAGGCCCTGGTTGAGACCTTCGCGATTGGACAGGAGGTCGTCGAGCTCGCTCTTGCCGATGATCGAACGCAGCGATGTTTGTGCGAGCTGTCCTACTGCGGACATGTAGTCCTGCACGTCCACAGACGCGCGCTGCGGATCGGCGACATTGAAATAGATGACGGCGTCGACCCGGACGGTGACGTTGTCGCGGGTGATGCCGTCTTGGGCGGGTATCGGCATTGTGATGATCTGCATGTTCACTTTGTCGAGGCGATCGGAGATTGGAATCAACCACGTGAGCCCCGGTCCGCGAACGCCGGATTGCACCCGTCCGAATCGATAGACAACGCCCCGCTCATATTGTTTGATGACGCGAAAATGCGATCCCAGCCAGAGAACGACAAGCCCGCAGACCGCGGCCACTGCAGAGAGGACGATCATTTTCTCTCCAGTTCCGCCCGGGCTTTGGCTGTTGGTACTCGTTCGCGAGCTCGGACTGCTATTTGTGGAAACACCAACACCTCTTGACTAGGCGACTCGACGTGTTCGGGTACCCAATCGAGATGGCTAGGTCCCTCTTCCGTATATGAGCCGTAGGAGGGCGCCCTGACTGTGATTGACCGGGCGGGGAGTATGCCCAGCTCCTCGACCGGGCCGGCGGGATCCGCAACTAGGTCGGTTCGTTCGGCGAGGGCGCTGTCTGCGCGGGCGGTGCGCGACGGCGGCTGGCGCCGCAGGGTTCGGACTTCGGTCGCGCTGAGCATGCGTGGTCCCCGCAGCGCCAACCCCGAAAGCGCGACCGCAGCTATTAACACTCGGGTCCTGGCCGGCTTACGATGATTCGTCGCCGGCTGCGGCTCCACGCTGTCGAAGAGACGAAACAGTTCCGGGCTACCCCGGTACAACCGGCGCTCGATGTCGCGCAGCGCAGCGAGCTCGTCGTCACTGAGCACTCCGCACCTCCGGAAATATTTCTACAACGCTGCCGTTACCGCGTTGACAGTCCAGACGGCGCGGCACTCTGCCCTCGGACTGCCAACGCTGGCGCGCCAGCACTGCGCGGCGGCGACCCTGCGCCTCCCGAGGTCCGATCCCCAACAGTTCGTCGGGGCTTGACACGTCATCGGGTTTCGATGCTGTCATCACGGCCGCGTATGCGCGCGCTGGTTTGGTATAGGGGGGAACGACCAGGAGAACTAGCTTGCCGAACCCTTCACCGATCACCGTCAGCGTGTTGGTGGATGATTGCGCAGAGCCTTCCAGGAGGATGCTGCGACCCATAACCTCCATGCGCAATGATGCTGGCGTCCAATACGTCTCATCGAAGATCACGTGGTCGATCTGGCCGAGCCGCCGCGTGAGGGCCGTCAGCAGAGGCGGAAGTTCAGTGAGTAGTTGATCGGTGCGGGGCCACCACGCACCCTGCACGAACCCGGAGGATCGGTGTGCGGGCTTCAATCTAAATCGCAGACCTCGCTCGACGCTGGGACGTGTCAGGGGTGCATTGCCGTGCAGAGTTGGCGCGGACATACGTTGCCTCCTACCGGGAAAAAGTTGGTTGGAGCCTTGGGATCGAGCTGGCCAGTTTCGCGTACGCGGAGCAGCTTTGGGTGCTCGACGGCCTCACGCGCGCTTCCGCCTTGCCCGTTGTCTGCGTCGTTGGGGTTGTGACGGGGCGCGTCATCGCAGCCGTCCTGCGTGGGGCACGTGCGTCGAGGTCGATCCCAGGCGGTGAGTTCCGGTCGCCGTCATCAGCATTCGATGTGACCGAGGGCATGACGTGGCCTTGTACTGGCTGCAGTGCCCTATTGAGTCGGTGGGCGGCATGGGCGGTTTGGGTCAGCGGGCCGAGCGCCAGGCTAGGTATCGCGTGCGGGGAGTTGTCATCGATCGTGTGCTCGCTGTTGGTCCGCAGATCCTGTGCGAGGGCTTTGATTTGCACCTCGACCGGCACCAATCGGGTCCGATTTCTCGAGCGGACGGGGATTTCGATGACCAACTGCAAGCTTGTGTAGCCGTTGGGTTTCGACCACGAGAAGACGGTATTGCAACGCCCCAACTCGGCCATCTCCGGTAGTCCGGCGCCTCCGCCGTAGACATCGCCGACGATCACGGCTGCCTACCTCTCTCGTTGGGACGGTCAATATAAAGGAATACTATCATTTAAAAATGTGCCTGATAAGGGTGCGAGATAAGTTGTCGCATGCTCAACCCCAGGATTCGTCGGGCCGCTGGATCTACCGATCGCGTTGGTGCGAGGCGCCGCTACGCCGCCTTCAACGGCCGCGTCCTTCACAACGACATCCGTGCTGAGCGGTCGGCGAAAATCCTGTTGAATCAGCTGGGATCACACCTGATGGTGATGTGCGACTCGTGGTAGTCGGCACTCATTCGTGCGGGCATGAGCAGCGCGCGCTTGCCGCCCATCTTTTCCCGCAGCACATCGTGTTTGACTGGGACTATCGACCAGATGTACATAACCCAGTCGCCAGCACGCGAAAATTCCAGCGTCCGAATTGTTCGCGCGATGCGCCGCCGCCCACATCGGCAATGACGCGGCAGAACTCGATGCTCCTCTCTGGCCGGCGCCGTAACCACCGACGCCGCAAGACAGCGGTCGTCAAGACGGACCTCGTTCAGCGATCCCGGTTTCTAGTCGGAAGCTTTTCTGCTAAACCTGAAAGGCGTATTATGAATGATAATAATCATCTATAATCGGAGGTCGTCATGAAGACGGACCCGGACCGCGAGGGTCAACCCGGGTCGGCCAGTGGGGGCACCGCCACAGTGGCGTCGTCTTTGGTGACGGTCTCCGATCTGGCCCGCTCGATCAACTTCTATTGCGACGTGTTTTCGTGCCAGGTGGCGCTGCAGGAGCAGGACACCGCACTACTGTTGACAACGGGCGGTTTTCAGATCTATCTGCGTTCGGAAGCACCGCCCCGGCGGCGGCGTATCGGCGCCACGGGCGTCCAGTACCTTATGTGGGCGACCGACAACCGAGCAGAACTGCTGCAGATATCCCAGCGTCTATTCGCCTATGATGTCGCGACTTTTACCTACACCGAAAATGGGGTTACTTTCGTCGAGGGATGTGACCCCGACGGCGGACGGGTCATCGTGGCACACCCAAGTCCGAGCCAGCTCCCGAGAGAGGTGATCGGCTCGCGACTGCGGGGACGACTGCGCTCTCTTCGGCGACGCTTGCGCACCAGAGACCTCGCGGCCTAGGCCACCCGCACCGGATTCGTTGACCCTCAAGGTAGTTGAGGAATGCGAGCGCCGATACGCGGGAGCGCTCGACATGCGCGGTGTTGCCCAGGATGGTGTCCCCGGAGATCATCGAGCCCTTTGACAGGATGCAGAGAGCCCTCCAGCGGTGGCCGCACCTCAACCACTCCGTTATTGCCGAGGCCCCAACCGAGCAATGCAGAGTTCGGGTTCGACGAAGGGCTCGAGCCTGGCGGACACTGACACCTCGTCGTGGTCGGCATGTCCACCCGCGGCCCGGTTGACCAAGCCCTGCAGCAACCCCAGGTGTAGGCCGCAACCCACCTCGGGGTGGGCTCGAGACAAATCGCGCACTGGGCAGGCGTGTAGACGAATGACCCGCTCGGCCCCGAAAACCTGCTCGCTATCAGCCGACAGCGATGCCGATGGTTCTGATTCAGCGGCCAGTTCGGCGTCAAACCCCATACGGTCGAACACCTCAGTCGCCAGCACGGCACCTCTATCCAACAGGTCACCGGCCCGCGCCGCGTCCGTACCACCTTGACCCCCAACAGCTTCAGGCCGCGAAGTCGCGATCCGTTCGGCCCACTGCACTCCCGCGCGCTGAGCACGCCGAGCGCGTGTTTCTACCGTCTCGCCGAGCTCCATCGCAAGGATCTCGGCGAGTATGCGATAGTCCAGGCGCTCCGCTACGGCGCGGTATCCGGTGCGTGGGCGACCCCTGCCATCCCGATTCATCCGGATGCGCTCGATCGCTCCCTCGTCGCACAACGCATCGAGGTGGAATCGCACGGTGGTGACATGCAACTTCATGAGCGAAGCAAGCTCGACCGCATCGATCGCACCGCCGCGCTCGCGCACCATCTGAAGCGTTCGTTCACGTTGCCGATTGCGCGGCAGGCGATTTCGTCGCCGACGCGGACCGGCCACAGTGTCTGATTCGTCGTCCACCTCGCGCCTTACCCTTCCCGTGTTTAACGGATATACTTCCTCTATATTAGCAGAAATCCGTGGATTCAGATGTCCATGGAGGAGGCGAAGTGCCTTGTCAGCGGCGGGAGGCAAACCAATGGGGTACACCCACCCGGTGCAGGTGCGCCGTGTGTATGACCCTCGGGTCCGCGGCGACGGCACCCGGGTGCTGGTGGACCGGATCTGGCCGCGCGGGATGACCAAGCAAAAGGCGGATGTGGACGAGTGGTGTAGGCAGATCGCGCCGTCCAATGAGCTGCGCAAGTGGTACAACCACGCTCCGGAACGGTTCGAGGAGTTCACTCGCCGGTATCAGGAGGAGTTGACCGAGCCTGTGCGGGCCGAAGTCCTGACGCACTTACGCTACCTCGCACGAAGGGGAACTCTGACGCTGCTTACGGCGAGCAAGGCCGTTGACATCAGCGAGGCCACCGTGCTGGCTGCCGTGCTGCAGTGACGTGACGCGCGGTGAGCTGCGGCCCAAATTCGTTGCCTCGAACGGAGGCGACGGGCCGTCGAACACCGAGCTAGACGAACATGGTGAAGCCGGTCCGGCCGAACCGGTGCACCGCACCGACGGTTATCTTGCGCTGCGCGACTACGCGGTGATCGGCGATGGCCGCACGGCTGCTCTGGTCGGCCGCGACGGATCTATTGATTGGTTGCCCTGCCCAACCTGGACTCGCCGACGGTGTTCGCCGCCGTGCTCGATGCCGAGGCCGGCGGCCGATTTTCACTACAACCCGAGCAGTCTTTTCGCGTTTCTCGGAACAATCTGCCCGACACTAATGTGCTGGAAACGACCTTCGTCACACGTGCCGAAACGGTGCGGGTGACCGATGCGCTGACACTGTCCGACGATGCAACGCTGACCCCGGTGCGCGAGTTACAACGACGCATCGACGGACTCTCCGGCAGCGTGGCTTTGCGCTGGAATGTACAGCCACGCTTCGGCTACGGCACCCATACACCGCGGCTGTCATGGCGGGCCGGGGTGGCGGTAGCGACGCACAAGTCTGCCGCGGTGGCGCTTTCCACCTGGGACGCGGCAACACCGGAAGTCGACAATGGCACCATTGGGGGTCGGTTCACCGTCGGCGAGGACGACACCGCCCTGCTAGCACTGACGTTTGCCGACCAGGAGCCGCTGGTGCTGCCCTCGCGGGCGGACTGTGACGCGCGCATGACCCGCACCGTGGCCGCGTGGCGTGACTGGACAATGCGTCGCACTCCTCCGAGCAGATGGCGCGACGCGGTGCTGCGCAGCGCGTTGGCGATCAAACTGCTGGTGTTCGCGCCCTCCGGTGCGGTGGCCGCGGCGGTGACCGCATCACTACCGGAATACATTGGTGGCGACCGCAATTGGGACTACCGATACTCGTGGATTCGTGACTCCGTGTTCGCCCTGAACGCGTTTCTGCGCCTGGGCTGCACGGCTGAGGCTGACAGCTACTTCTGGTGGCTGATGCACGCCACCCAGCTCACTTACCCACGACTGCGCGTGCTTTACCGCCTCGACGGCGGAACACCCAACACCGAGCGCACCCTTCCGCTTTCCGGTTACTGCGGTTCCCAGCCGGTACGCATCGGCAACGCCGCGGCCGACCAACTGCAGCTCGACACCTACGGCGAACTCCTGCACACCAGCCGCCTGCATGCAGAAGCCGCCGGCCGATTGGACGCAGATGTAGCCCGCCGACTGGCCCGGCTGGCCGACTTCGTCTGTGCCACTTGGCAACAACCCGATACCGGGATATGGGAGGTCCGCGACGAGCCACAGCATTTCACCCAATCCAAGATGATGTGCTGGATCGCGCTGGACCGCGCGGCCGACCTCGCCGAACGCGGCCTGATCCCCGACCGGCGCCTCGCACGGTGGCGTTCGGCCCAGCAGCAGATCCGTGAGTTCGTGCAGACGCGCTGCGTATCGGCGCGCCGCGGCTGCTACGTGCGCTGCGCCGACAGCGAGGACCTGGATGCCGCCGTGCTACTCGGACTCATCCACGGATACACCGACGCTGATGATCCCCGCATGCGGGCCACCATCGAGGCGGTGAACGATGACCTGCGCCAAGGCCCCTACGTATACCGCTACCGGACCGAGGACGGACTCGAAGGCACCGAGGGGGCGTTTCTGGCGTGCTCTTTTTGGCTCGCGGAAGCCCTCGCCCACACGGGCCGCCTCGCGGAGGCGATCACCCTGGTGGATGAGCTGGTCGAATTAGCTAACGATGTCGGCCTCTACAGCGAAGAAATCGACCCACACACCGGCGCCTTCCTGGGAAACCTCCCGCAGGGACTAACCCATCTGGCCCTGATCAACGCCGCCTGCACCATCGCAGCGCTCATTGAGGAGCAGGACGGGTGAACATCTGGGGAACCATGGCCGGTGCGTTCGTCGGCACGCTGGTGCTCACCACCGCACTGCGCGCCGCCACCGAATTCAAGTTGACCCGCATGGATCTACCATTCCTGCTGGGCACGGTCGTCACGGTGAACCGCGGCCGGGCCAAAGCGATCGGCTACCTGATGCACTTCCTCAACGGGCAGATATTCGGCCTCGGCTACTACGCGGTGTTCGCCGCCATCCAAGAGGCCAACGTCTGGCTCGGGGCCATTCTTGGCTTGCTGCACGGCCTGGTCGCCTGCACCGCCATCGTGAATGTTCTTCTGCCCGTGCTGCATCCGCGCATGGGAACGTCGACCACCAGTGCCCCCGACGTCGCGATGCTGGAACCACCCGGGTTCATGCTGCTCAATTACGGCATCGGCACCCCGGTGGCCACCGTGCTGGTCCACATTGGCTACGGGGCCATCATCGGCGCGTTCACCACCGCCGCGTCATGACGGCCCCCAACGCTGCAGCGGCGCCCACCGCGGCCGCGCCGAGCGTCCGGTGATGCTGCGAAGCCCACAGTTGCACGCTGCGCCCGCGCGATTGCTGATCGAATCGGCCATGCGCGCCGAAATCGGCGCCAGCAGCACCGTCGACCGGCTCCCACAAATCCGTGGCCATCCCAGGATCGCGTGGTTGCTCAGTCTGCTGCGAGGCGAACCCTTTGCGCGCCAGGTAGCGGTCCAATAGTCCGGGTGCGAATTTGTCGGCGATCAACGTCGCCACCGTGGAACTGCCCACCCAATACTCGCGCCGCTGGGGGTGGTCGGCGGCAAACACGACCGCATCGGCGGCGACCTCCGGCTGATAGATCGGTGGCACCGGCTGCGATTGCCGCGGCAGCCGCGACAACACCCAATCGAACTGTGGGGTGTTCATCGCCGGTAACTGCACCATCGTGACGTGGATGTCCGACCGGTCGTGCAGCAGCTCGCAGCGTAACGACTCGGTGAACCCCTGAATCGCGTGCTTGGCGCCGCAGTAGGCCGACTGCAGCGGAATCCCCCGATAGGCCAGCGCGGAGCCCACCTGCACGATCGCCCCAGCGATCCCGGTCACGCATACACGTCAACGCCGCCTTCGTGCCATGCACGTAGCCCATGTAGGTCACGTCGTTGACCCGTTGAAACTCCTCGGGCGACATGTCCTCGAAGCGGGCGAACACAGAGGTCATCGCGTTGTTCACCCACACGTCGATCGGTCCGAGCGCCTGCTCCACCTGTGGGGCGGCCTGCTCCACCGCTTGGTAGTCGGCGACATCGAGCGCGATCGGCAACGCGACCCCACCCGCATCCTTGATGTCATGCGCGGCGCCATCCAACCCGCGCTCACCGCGTGCCAACAGCGCCACCCGATCGCCACGCGCGGCGAACTTGCGCGCCACAGCCCGGCCCACCCCGGCACTGGCGCCGGTCACCACCACCACACGTTCGGTAACCGACTTCTCCATTGCTTCACGACCTTTCGCTTTTTACCGGTTCGCTGAGTCTTTGCTTGCGAGCAGTTGTCGCAGGACGTATTGCAGGATGCCCCCGTGCCGGTAGTAGGCGGCCTCGGCGGGGGTGTCGATGCGCACGGTGGCGACGAATTCGGTGTTTTGCCCGTCGCGTTCGGCGTGGACGGTGACCTGGCTCGGGAATACTGCGGTGGGGTCGTCGCCGTCGAGTCCGGTGATCGAATACAGCTCCTCTCCGGTGAGTCCGAGGCTTTCCCGTGATGCGCCGGCCTGGAATTGCAGGGGCAGCACTCCCATGCCGATCAGGTTCGAGCGGTGGATCCGTTCGAAGGAGGTGGCCAGGACCGCGCGCACCCCGAGCAGCAGAGTGCCTTTGGCCGCCCAGTCGCGCGAGGAACCCGAGCCGTACTCTGCGCCGGCCAGGATGATCAGCGGCACCCCGTCGGCGGCATACGCGGTGGACGCGTCGAAGATGCTCATCGGCTCGCCGCCGGGCAGATGGCGGGTGACTCCGCCCTCGGTGCCGGGGGCGAGCAGGTTGCGCAGCCGGATATTGGCGAACGTGCCCCGAATCATCACCTCGTGGTTGCCGCGGCGCGAGCCGTAGGAGTTGAAGTCGCCCCGTTCGACCCCGTGACCGCTCAGGTAGTTCCCGGCAGGGCCGTCGGTCTTGATCGCACCGGCGGGCGAGATATGGTCTGTGGTCACCGAATCACCCAGGACGGCAAGCACTCTGGCTGCGGTGATGTCACGGATGGGCTGTGGTTCGCGGCTCATGCCGTCGAAGTACGGGGGGCGCCGGACATAGGTGGAGGCGTCGTCCCAGTCGAAGATCTGCCCGGTAGCGACCTCCAGGCCCCGCCAATCGTCGTCGCCGACGAGCACGTCGGCGTAGCCGCGGGTGAACATCTCCGCGCGTACGCACTCGTCGATCACCTCTTTGACTTCCTGGGTGCTGGGCCAGATGTCGCGCAGATATACCGGCTGCCCGCTGGGGTCGGTGCCGAGGGGGTCGTTGAGCAGGTCGACCAGCATGGTGCCGGTCAGCGCGTAGGCGATCACCAGTGGTGGGGAGGTCAGGAAATTCATTTTGCACTCGGGGTGGATGCGGCCCTCGAAGTTGCGGTTTCCCGACAGCACCGAGCACACCGTCAGGTCGTGTCCGGTCACGGCGGCGCTGACCTGCGGGATCAGCGGCCCTGAGTTGCCGATACAGGTGGTGCAGCCGTAGCCGACCAAAGAAAACCCGAGCCGCTCGAGGTAGGGGGTCAGCCCGGCGCGGTCGTAGTAGTCGGTCACGACACGTGAGCCCGGCGCGAGTGTTGTTTTCACCCAGGGTTTTCGGGACAGGCCGCGCTCGACGGCGTTCTTGGCCAGCAGGCCCGCGCCGATCATGACCGACGGGTTGGAGGTGTTGGTGCACGAGGTGATCGCCGCGATCACCACGTGTCCGTGACCGATTGCCGCACGGGTGCCGTCGGCCAGGGTCAGCGACACCGGGTCTGACGGTAATTCGTGGGATTGGCCGCAGCCGCATGGCGCGGATGGGACATCGTCGTCGCGGTCGTGATCGATGGCGACCGGGTCGCTGGCCGGGAATGATTCGCTTAACGCCTCATCAAGCCCGGCCGCCGCCACGACCGGCCGAGGGCCGCTGGCGAGCAGTGAACCGACCGCATGTGCGGCCATCGATAGCGGGATGCGGTCCTGTGGCCGCTTCGGCCCGGCGATCGACGGTTCCACACCGGCCAGGTCCAGTTCGACGGTTTGGCTGTAGACCGGCTCGTCATCCGGGTCATGCCACAAACCCTGCTCCTTGGCGTACGCCTCGACCAGCCGTATCTGGGATTCGGGGCGTCCGGTCAGCCGCAGATAGGTCAGCGTTTCCGCATCGATCGGGAAGATCGCACACGTCGACCCGTATTCGGGACTCATGTTGCCCAGGGTCGCCCGGTTCGCCAGCGGCACGTTCGCCACGCCGGGGCCGTAGAAGTCGACGAATTTGCCCACCACCCCGGTCTGGCGCAGCAGTTCGGCGACGGTGAGCACCAGGTCGGTCGCGGTCGTGCCCTCGCGCAGCGCTCCGGTGAGCTTGAGACCGAGCACCTGCGGGATCAACATGCTCATCGGCTGCCCGAGCATGGCGGCCTCGGCCTCGATCCCGCCGACCCCCCAACCGAGCACACCGAGCCCATTGACCATCGGGGTGTGCGAATCGGTGCCGACCAGGGTGTCCGGATAGGCCTGGGGGCCGTCTGTGCCGGCCCGGGTGAACACCACCCGGGCCAGATACTCGAGATTGACCTGATGACAAATTCCGGTGTCGGGCGGGACAACCAGGAAATCGTCGAACGCCTGCTGCGCCCACCGCAGCAGCTGGTAGCGCTCCCGGTTGCGGCTGAACTCCAAGCTGGCGTTGACGCCGAACGCGTCGGGGCGTGCGAACACGTCGGCGATCACCGAGTGATCGATCACCAGCTCTGTGGGGATCAGCGGGTTGATCCTCCCCGGGTCCCCGCCCAGCGCGGTCATCGCATCACGCATGGCGACCAGGTCGACGACGCACGGGACGCCGGTGAAATCCTGCATCAACACTCGTGCGGGGGTGAACTGGATCTCGGTGTGGCTCTGCTGCACGGGATTCCACGCGGCCAACGCCGCCACCTGCTCGCCGGTAACCAGCCGGCCGTCCTCGTTGCGCACCAAATTCTCCAGCAGCACCCGCAGGCTGTAGGGCAGCCGGTGGGAGGTCTGCACCCGGTCCAGGCGAAAGATGTCGTAGCTTTCCCCGTCGACAACAAGGCGATCACGGGCACCGAAACTGTTCAGGCTCATGACGGCGCGCCATCCGCACCCGGGGTGTGCGTGTGGGCGTCGATTTGATCCATCGCGTGAATGGCCAACGCGGCGTGGGCAAACGCGCCGCCGGCGCGCATCTCCGCGGCGACCCAGATGGCTTCCATGACCTCTTCAGGGCTCGCGCCCTTGCGCCGCGCCAGCTTGGTGTGGCCGGTGATGCAGTACGGACACTGGGTCACGTGTGCCACTGCGACGGCGATGAGCTGTTTGGTCTTCTCGGGCAGCGCCCCTCGGCGAACACCGCACGGGAAAACCCGTCGAAGGCGTCGTGGATGTTGGGCGCCAAAGCTTTTCGGCGAGCCGACATCTGCGGTGTTGCCGGCTGATACAGGGACTCGGACATGGCGCGTCTCCACTCTGCGCTGCCGGGCCTTGGCGGTGCTCGTCGCGCCCGCAGCGCTGGCCTTACTGCCCCACTCTACCCGCCAACAGCAATATAGAGGGATAAAATGCTTTATATTAAGAAGGGACCTATCGGGTGCACAGTCTCAGTCGATGTCTTTGCTGGCTGGATCGGCTAGATGCTTTGCCGGTAGCCGAAGAACTCGTGGTCTTGGTTGTAGCCACCGTAGCCACCGCCGACTTCGGAGAAGTGCGCGACGAACTCGATGCCCTTGATCCATTTCACCTGTTTGAATCCGAGCTGGTTCTCGTTGCGTAGCCGCAGCGGCGCCCCGTGGCCGAAGGACAGCGGTTCGTCGTTCATGTCGTAGGCGAGCATGGTGAGGTGGTTGCTCATCTGCTCGATGGGGTGCGCGTCGTAGTAGATGCCTGCATCGGGGCCGTCGCCCAGCGAGTAGAACACCACCCATTTCGCCTCGGGCGCAGGCGCGACGAGGTCGAGGATGGTCTGCATCGACACCCCGCCCCACTTCGCGATGCCCGACCAGCCTTGGATGCAGAAGTGCTGGGTGATCTGCTCATGGTGCGGCAGCGCCCGCAGCTGCGTCATGGTGAGCTCGACCGGGTGCTCGACGAGGCCGTTGATCAGCAGCCGATAGTCGGCGAAGTGCCCGTCGAACAGGGCGGTGTATTCAGGCGAGTCGGGGTACTGACCGTTGTGCCAGAAGTAGGCGGAGATGTCTTTTTCGCTGTACTGGCCTGGTGTGGCGTCAAGGTGTTCGAAGAGCCGTTGCGCCGGCCCGATCAGCGCGAAGCCAACGCGCTGCACCACTCGCGGGTGGCGCAGGGTGAATGGGGTGGCCGCCACCCAGCCCACCACGACCACCACCATCGACGCCGCGAAAATCGCGAAACCGTCCCAGTCCGTCGCGTCGCGGCCGGCGTAGATGTGGTTGAGGTTGCGCAGCAGACCGGTAGTGAACACAAGCGCGACGTGGATTGTGATGAACAGCAGGAACCACACCAGCACGAGGAAGTGCAGGGACCGGGCCACCTGGATGCTGAATAGCCTGCTGACCGGTTTGAACCGGGTCGACAGTGCCGGGGACATACCCAGCCCCGTCAAGAACGCCAACGGGGCGGCGATGAAGATGGTGATGAAGTAGGCGATCAACTGCAGGCTGTTGTAGGCCACCCAGCCGCTTTCGATCGGCCAGTCCAGCGACAGGTACTGGATCAGCACCGACACCGAGTTCGGGATCGCCGACCAACTGGTGGGCACCACATGTCGCCACTGCCCGGTGGTGAAGAGCAGCACGTAGAAGACCGCGCCGTTGAGCAGCCAGAGGGTGTTCACGCCTAGATGCCACCAGCGGGCCAGCCCGATCGAATGCCGGATGCCTGGTAGCCCGATCTGGCCGGGGAGGCTGATGGAGTCCTTTTTCGCCGTCCACAGCGGATCAGCGGGAACCGGTTTCTGGACACGGAACCAGTCGCGGCCCGGGGTGCTGTGCCGGGTCCAATACAGGCGCGGATGATCACTGAGGATCTGTAGTCCCGAACGGACGATGAAGAGCAGCAGGAACAGATTAAAGAAGTGCTGCACCCCGACCCAGACCGGCAACCCCGGATGGCGTACCGCGTCGGCCGAGACGACGGTGCCGGGATTGCGCGCGATGAAGTCCTGCACCGAGCTCATGTCACGTAGACCCTTGGCGGCGGCGACCGCGACGATCAGAAGTACGAAGCCGATCGGCAGCAACCACAACAGGTTGAACCACCTGCTGCCTCCGATCCGGACGCGCGGCGCGATTCCGTGCGCGACCGGCACCGAACCGGCCCACGTACTCGGATCCACCACATCCTCGCCGACGGTGAGTTGCGAACGAAACTCGCTACCACCTCCGGGGTGACGCGCGTGTCTGGTGTGACAGGCCGATCGGCCGGCGGGTCGGTCGGTTCGTCCCCCGGAGGTGGGAGAGCGTCGCCGTCGTCACCGTGGTTGACGGTGCTGCGTTCGGTCATTACGGCTCCGTGTGGTCCACGCGCTCAGCTACTCCGCCACAATGTGGGCGACATCCCCGGGCGGCGACACAAGATGAGGCGCGGATCAGGTTTCGACAATTGTGAGTTCCCGTGATGCGGATGCGCTCACGAAGGGTCTGATCTGATGGCGGCACCATAGCGTCGGAACGGTTTGCTGCTCAGCGATTTCGACGCTACGCCGTTCACGTAACCGTGTCACATGATCCCCGCATCGGCCCGGCGTTGCGAAACCAGACGCGTAGGTACAGATCCCTGGCGTTGACGATCGCGAAGGCCACCGCACGCCCGCGCGCGCAGGACGTTGGAAGGTGAGGCTATGGGTTCGAGCGTGATTGGCCGACTTTCCTGGACGTCGTCGACACGCTGCGGACTGTGCAGCCGGGCTTCGTGATGGACGGCTTCAAGTGTGGTCGCGAACGCGTCGTCGTCCTCGGTGTGATCGGTCTTCGGGCGCCCCTCTCGAGCGCTGCTTGGGTTGTCCTCCGCTATGCCCGCCGGCCACGTTGGGGGGTCGGTGACGAGCAAGCATACTGAGAGGCATGCAACGGATCTCTCTGGATGCCCTGGCCACGCAGCAGCTCGAGTTGGCTGCCGCTCATGGCGGGCGACCCGCCGCCGATACCGTCGTCGGCGGTCATGAGCGTGTGCTGCGCCAGACGGTGGTCGGCATGATCAAAGGCAGCGAACTGGGCGAGCACAACAACCCCGGCGAGGCGACGGTGCACGTCTTGCGCGGGCGGGTCCGCCTGACATCTGAAGGCCAGGCCTGGGAGGGCCGCGCCGGTGACTTATTGAAGATTCCCAACGCTCGTCACGGCCTGCAAGCGCTTGAAGACTCGGCAATCTTGCTAACCGTGGCCAAGCTGGGGTGAGACCAAACCGGTGTTGTTCGATCGACACGGACGAAACCTCGAGCGGGCTGTCTCCCAGTGCACCTGAAGATGACCGGACAGGTCGTCGTCGAGCGGCGAGGCCAGATTGTGTTTTCCGTCGAGCACCCTCCCCGAGCTTGCTCGGTCCGATGCCCAACGACACCGCTGGGTGATCCTTATGCAGACCTCAGGCATCAGCGTGTTCGGCAACGGTTCGCGGAAGTTCTCCTCGATGCGGGTGGCGACCCGTGGGCACCTGCTGCGCGCGCCAACATGGTGATCGTCGGGTGATTGGCGGCCGGCCGATCACATTGAGGGATAGGTGATCTGTGATCCGTCGGCCTTCGCGAAGCTGGTCATCGTTGCAGGCGTCAGCTTTCCAGCGCCGATAATGTGCTGAACATCGACGCCGCGAACAAGCAGAGCGTCGGCGACAAGAGCACGATGACACCGCCAAAAGACGGCTTCGGCGCACATGATGACGGTAATGCGTTGTGCAGCAAGGGCAATGAGCTCGGCGAGCGCGTCCTGGAAAGGCGAAGTACTCATGTAGTCGGCGTACCCGCGGAAGGAGGCGTTTCGCCATCCGGTGTTGATTGACTCTTTGGCTGGCCGGCGTAATCCGCCGAGCCCGGGCAGATGCCGGTAGTCGATTCCAGCCGAGGCCAACGATCCTGGGAATCGGTCGATGTGGAACTGCGGATTGTGCCGGGACTTGGGCACCGTCCGGATGTCGGCCACGAGGTCGATGCCGAAGCACTTCAGCACCCCAATGAATTCCTGCACCGTGCGAGTGGAATGACCGACGGTGTAAATGGTCGACATGATGCCCCCCGCGGTGCACTACTTTTTTCGAGTTCGGGCGCCCGTGATGCACACGGTTCACGCGATATATCAAGTCTGCCGCGTTTCGCACGACCACCCTTTCGGCCGGCGTGGCCACACCTCAGATGCGGCTTTCGCCGCCGCGACAGGACACACCTCAGCAAAGTTTCATATCAGCACGAGCATCCCCAGCGCCGAGCATCGGACTCACCGGTGAGCCGGTTGCGGCGAAGCAACGGCCGTGCGCGCGCCTGGCTCCTCGATCAGAAGCCCAATTAATTTTGCTGTGACGCACTGGACTTTCTATCGCCGGGATAGTCGTCGATCCGCACAAATTCGCGCCGCGACGAATGGTGATCTCGCTGAAGTGAGACGTCGCCCACAACCGGAACGGAACATCTGACCTGCGTGTTGAACCAGATGTAAAGCGAAAAAGTCGTCAACTTGAAGCAGAATTGCGATCTTCGCTGCACATACCGAAAAATAAATAGCGGAAGGCATTGTCATGAAATATATCGCATTTGCGACGCTTGCTGCTAGTTCTCTGGTCGCGGCGAGCCTGGGACTGGTTGCCCCAGCAGTGGCCGCGCCGACAGGCCCCGGAACGGCGCAGGACACGGTGAACTCGTTACAGGCCAGTGGCTTCAACGTCGTCCTCAACAAGGTCGGCAATGCGCCACTAGAGCAATGCACAGTGACCTCGGTCCGGCCCGGCCAGACTTACGCACGCACAGACTCCGGCGTCCCCGGAGCCAACCATCCCGTGACCACCGTCACCAACCAGACGGTCTACGTCGACCTGCGCTGCTGACAGTGAAAAGAATGGGCCCGAGGGCTGTGCATCTAACCCTGCGCGCCGGGCCTGGAACGAGGTGGTCGCTCACCGATGATCTCTATGGGCAGATGTCGTCTGCAGCGGCGCGGGTCATTCCGAACCACCACTGGCTTGATGCCCGGCGCGTTCCTCTGCGGATCGAACCGGCGGGGCGCAAACTGCTGACATGCGCCGGTTACCGATCGCCGCCGCCTTTCGGCAGCGCAGACCGGCCGCGGTCGGGCTCGACAACCCGATGAGCCAGCGATGATCAACCATCCGTCGTTCAGCATCGAACCTTGGTGCCTGCGCGCGACAGAACTCGACCTGGACGTGCTCGGGCAGACCGAGTCGGTTTTCGCGCTGTCCAATGGGCATATCGGCTGGCGGGCCAATCTCGATGAGGGCGAACCACATTGGTTGCCCGGCAGCTACCTCAATGGAGTGCATGAGCTGCGGACACTGCCGTACGCCGAGCCCGGCTACGGCTACCCCGAGTCCGGCCAGACGATCATCAACGTCACCAACGGCAAGGTGATCCGCCTACTCGTCGACGACGAACCCTTCGACGTCACCCACGGCCGGGTGGATGCCCACGAGTGGTGTCTGGACTTCCGGGACGGCGTATTGAACCGCCGTACCGACTGGACATCGCCGGCGGGATGCGCGGTGCGGGTGTCCTCGACCCGGCTGGTGTCGCTTGTGCACCGGTCGATCGGTGCGATCCGTTATGAGGTCGAGGCGCTCGACCGACCGATGCGGGTGGTGGTGCAGTCCGAATTGGTCGCCAATGAAGCGCTGCCGGCGCCGACCGGTGACCCCAGGGCCGGGCCGGCAGATACGGCGCCGCTGATCGGCGAGAAACACGCGGCCAAGGGCGCCCGCGCCGGGTTGGTTCATTCCACCGAGCGCAGCGAGCTGCGCATCGCCGCCGTGATGGATCATGTCGTCGACGGACCGGCAGGCACCGTGGTGGAGTCCGAAACCTTCCCGGATCTGGGTCGGGTGACCGTCACGGCGAAACTCGAACCCGGCCAAAGGCTTCGGCTGGACAAGTTCGTCGCCTATGGATGGTCAGCAACCCGGTCGCTGCCCGCGGTGTGGGATCAGGCCGACGCTGCACTGGCCGGTACACGACACACCGGCTTCGACGGACTGTGCGCCGAACAACGCGGTTACCTTGACGACTTCTGGGCTCGCGCCGATGTCGAACTCGACGGGGATCCCGAAATTCAACAGGCGGTGCGGTTTTCGCTGTTTCACGTGCTGCAGGCCGGCGCTCGCGCGGAGGGCCGCGCGATCCCCGCCAAAGGACTCACCGGCAACGGTTACAACGGGCACAGCTTCTGGGACACCGAACAATACGTGTTGCCGGTACTGACCCAGGTCGCCCCGGATGCCGCCGCCCACGCGCTGCGCTGGCGCCACTCCACCCTGCCGATGGCCACCGCACGCGCCACCCAGCTCGGGCTCGCCGGTGCCGCCTTCCCGTGGCGCACCATCCACGGCGAAGAATGCTCCAGCTACTGGCCCGCCGGCACCGATGCGTTTCACATCAACGCCGACATCGCCGACGCCGTCATCCGCTACCTCGACACCACCGGCGATCGGGACTTCGACCGCGAGGTCGGCGTTGAGCTGCTCACCGAAACCGCCCGGCTGTGGGCAAGTTTGGGCCACCACGACACCGACGGCAACTTCCGCATCGACGGGGTCACCGGCCCCGACGAATACAGCGCGATCGCCGACAACAACGTCTACACCAACCTGATGGCCCAACAGAACCTGCGCGCGGCCGCCGACGCCGTCGGCCGACACCCCGACATCGCCCGCAACCTCAGCGTCGACGCGGAAGAAGCCGCCGCCTGGCGAGACGCCGCCGATGCCATGTATGTCCCCTATGACGAGGAGCTAGGCGTGCACCCGCAGGCCGACGGCTTCACCGCCCACCAAATCTGGGATTTCGCCGCTACCACCGCCGGCCAATACCCGCTGCTGTTGCACTACCCGTATTTCGATCTGTATCGCAAACAGGTGGTCAAACAGGCCGACCTGGTGCTGGCCATGCACCGGCGCACCGATGCGTTCACCGCGCAGCAGAAAGCCCGCAACTTCGCCTACTACGAACCGCTCACCGTCCGCGACTCGTCGCTGTCGGCCTGCACTCAGGCGGTCATCGCCGCAGAGGTCGGCCACACCGACCTGGCCTATGACTACCTCGCCGAGGCCGCCCTGATGGACCTCGACAACCTCGAACACAACACCCGCGACGGCCTGCACATCGCCGCCCTCGCCGGAAGTTGGATCGCCCTGATCGCCGGGCTGGCCGGGATGCGAGACCAAAACGGTGCCCTCACGTTCGCGCCCCGCCTCCCCGACGCACTGACCAGGCTCGCCTTCACCATCGCGATGCGCGGACGCCGCCTCGACATGCAGATCACAGCGACATCGGCGACCTACACCCTGCACACGGGTGAACCGCTGCTCATCAGCCACCATGGACAGCCGATCACGGTGACCGCAGGCGACCCGATCACCAGACCGATCCCCAGGTCCTCGGTCACCACCCCGCAGCCGACACAACCCCCCGGGCGCGCCCCGGCCCCCCGACACCGCCGGTAGCGCGAACGTCGAGGCGCTGCACCGGGGCGCTGGCACCGCTGAGGTAGTCGATGCGCGGGCCGCTGCGGGCAGTCGTTGAAATCCGGACATCAGCGTCCCGAGACTGCCGGGCCGCCGGTGCTGGCAATGCGAAATATCAGTAGGTGCTGAATGGTCATGCGTCTATCTCGGCACTTGCCCTCACTGGTGGGCTGCGGCGCAGGTCGAGTCGTAAACGCGTGGCAGGCGGGACCGTTGCCTATCTGACCAGTCGGCAAAGTGGTTGGTGGTGGTGCCCCTCCAGCAGAGGCGGGGACGTGTTTGTGTCAATGCAGTTCAGGAATGCCTTTAGGTCGCCATACCAAATGCTCAGGTAACCGGGGCTTTCGTCCCTAGCGGGCGGCACCGGTCAGCGGTGACTCTGGAAGTCGTAAGAACCTCTACACACGGAGAGCAGTAAGGGCCATGAACGCTCGCTTCCCGGATCACGACACGATCCACACCGCGTTGTCGCTCGCCACTCGGGCGCCGTCGATCCATAATTCCCAACCCTGGCGGTGGCGGGTGGGCACCCAGAGTCTGCATCTGTATGCCGATCCGGACCGGCGTCTGCCCAACACCGATCCGGACACCCGCGATCTGCTGCTGAGTTGTGGCGCATCGCTGAATCACGCTGTCGTCGCATTGGCGGCACTCGGATGGCAGACCAAAGTGCACCGGTTGCCCAACCCCGCTGACCCGGACCATCTGGCGGCCATCGAGGTTTATCGCCACCCCGCCAGTGACCTTGACGTGGTGTCGGCGGCGGCGATACCGAAGCGACGCACCGACCGCCGGCGCTACAACGCGTGGTGCGTTCCGGACACCGACGTGGCGCTGATGGGTGCTCGCGCGGCGCGCGCCGGGGTGATGTTGCGGCAAGTCGCGTTGCTTCCGAAGCTTCAACGCATTGTGGCCCAAGCGGTTTGGCAGCATGCAACAGATCACGATTATCTCGTTGAGTTATCGACCTGGAGCGGTCGACATGCAGCGTTGGCGGGTGTGCCGGCCCGAAACACACCGCAGTCGGATCCGACCGCCCCGATTCCGGGTCGGCTGTTCGCCGGTCCCGCGTTGGCGCAGCCGCCCAATGTTCCACCCGAAGACGACGCCGCTACGGTGTTGGCGCTCGGGACCAAAGACGACAGCCCATTGGCCCGGCTACGCGCCGGTGAGGCCACCAGCCTGATGCTGCTCACGGCCACCGCGCTGGGGCTGGCGAGTTGCCCGGTCACCGAGCCTCTCGAGATCGCCGAAACGCGAGAAGCCGTCAAAGAAGATGTATTTGGTGACAGCGGCTATCCGCAGATGTTGTTGCGTATCGGCTGGGCGCCGGTTAATGCCGACCCGCTTCCATCGACCCCTCGCCGCCCACTGACGGACGTCGTCGAGTGGCTGGACGATGAGCCCTTACGGCAGTGGAGCTGACCACCGCAGCAACGTGCCGCCAGCGGGAACGCGGTCGGCCGGCTCGGTGCGATATGAACAGGCCATCAGCCCGCCGATGAAGAAGAAGATGAAGCAGGCAACCATGTACATGATGCCGATCAGCTTGTGATCGGTGGTCGTCACCAGCTTGTAGACCAGGTTGCCCTTGGGCCCGAGCCGCGCCGGGAACGGCCGGCGTGCCTTGAGTCCTGGCAGCGGGGGCGCTTCGGCGGTCATCAGGGCCTCCAGACCGGCACCGACCGGTGTCGGTGTCCTGTGTGTCGTTCCGTCATTCGTGACCGCCGCACGTGGGTAGATCGGCGGCCGCACGCCGATGACTGCCATCATCGTCGCGTCTGAGGCTGGGGACAACCGTTTGATGTTGAGCGTGTTCAGCCGAATGAAGCGGTTACCTGGGGAATGCGAGGACCTCACCGAGCGGGCGGCGCGGCGTTGGCCGAACCTGCTGCTCATTGACCGGCGTCCTGCCGACTCGGATCAACAGTTGAGGCAAACCGTCTTGTCCTGTGATCTGGCGGATGAGGTCGCGACTGGGCGAAACCTCGGTCATGTGGGTAAGGGTGCAGGTGGCCAGACCAACGACGGTGCACTCGAGCAGCACTGTCGATAACGCCTCACCACAGCGCAAGACGTCAACTCGGTCGTCGTCGCGGGTGGACAGCACGAGGATCTTGGAGTCGTCCTGCTCGATCTGGGGGCGACGCCTGCCGTATCCGGCGGTCGGGAACGATCGTGCGACGTCGACGCGACCAGCCTCCGACGCCGCGACCCGCGAATTCGGCGGCACACCCTGATCGAGCTCAAACGGTGATGTCCACCAACGTAATTCGGACTGATAGGTGGGATCGTGGCGTCGCAGGTCCTCGGTCAGTCGCGACGCTTCTGCAAGCTGTTGGCGCGCATCATCGGGCACGACGTCCAGCGTCACGCCATGCGCGCCGATCGCGCTGGCAAGTTGTGACTCCAGAGCGGCCCAGTTCCTCGGGACGGCAAACGGTAATCGGTCCGTGCGACGTCGCAGGATCGCCTCCGCGCGTAGGCGTTGAGCCTCTGTCGGCGTCGGAATCCAAGCCAAGTCGAGTCTCGCCAGGTGGTCGGGTTGGTCGGCATTCGGGAACCGGCCGGTGTGGGCGTCCCAGCCTGCCGCGGCCATCGCGACCCGGAGGTGATCGAGCACCGCTCCACAGCTCAACAGCAACTCCCGGCCGGAGGGATCAGCGGCCTGTAACAGCCGTTGACGATCGGAGAACAAGTGAAGGCACGCGCCGTCGGCCACCCAGCGCCAGGGTTGGCTGTTGTGCAACGACGGCGCGCGGCAGGCCAGCATCACCGCGTCGTGGACCACGTGCCGTTCTGGCGCCATTGGTGTCATCGCAACCATCAGCCTGTCAGACCATCCGCCATCGGGGCGCGCTTTCTGCAGGCAGCCACCGATGCCTTCGTCCACGCCGTATGACGCCAATAACGGGTCAGCCTAGAACGACCCGGTGTCATGTCGGCGGCGGCGATTTCGACGGTGCGGCGCACCAACACATCGAGTCGAGGTGACGGCCTTCACCATGGCCGTTCGTTCGATGTTGAACGACGCGATGGCTGCCACGGCGGCCTACCACCGACTCCGGTGAGTCCGGACACCCCGACGGACCGACGCGTAGCGTTTGGAAGTGATGTGCCACTACTGCGGGTGTCGAGAGATGCCGCTGCTGCGCGACTACATCGCCGAACACGAACGTGCCATCAACTTCGGCGGCGACGCGGTGCGGGCCATCGATCGGGGCGACCTGGCCCAGGCACGGCACCTGCTCGCTGAGATGGCGACAGAACTGGCCGCGCACTGGCTCGGCGAGGAAACCGGGCTGTTTCGGGTGATGTCGCGCGAGGAGATGTACGCAGAGCACATCGCTCCACTGGTTCGCGAGCACCGCGAGCTGGCCGAACTGCTCGCCACGGTCGAGATCTCCACAGCCGACGGCAAGCAGGCCATCCGCGACGCGATGTCCGACCTGTATGAACACATCAGCAAGGAGGAGGACGGACTCTTCCCCGCCTCGCTGACCGCGCTCGACGGCGACGAGTGGGACGCATCGATCGACGCATGGCATGCCGCGCACCCAGGCAGACGCATGATCGCCCGGTGATTGACTGCACCACCGGCCGACTCCACGAACGTGTCGCGCAGCGTGATCACGCGCGCGGAAGCTGCGCAACGACCGTCAGCAAAATCACCGAGTCTTCAATCGCCGTCAGCGCGTGCCGCTCGGATGGGATCGTTACGTGATCGCCCGTCTTACCTTCCCACGCATCAGATTTCGTGTGGAGGCGGACGTGGCCGCGTAGCACCTGAAGCGTCGCCTCACCCGGGCTGTCGTGCTCAGCCAGCTCCTGCCCAGCCGCCAACGCCATGACCGTCTGCCGCAATTCGTGATCGTGACCACCGTGAATGGTGTGCGCAGCCCGGCCGCTGTGCGCCGTGCGCGCCTCGGTCAGCTTCTCTTCGGCCATGTCGATCAGTGAAATTGATTCCATCTCGGGATATCTCTCCTGTTCAGCCGGACAGCAACAGTATTCCGCCGAGGGCAAGGCCGATCACCTTGACCACTTCGAGCAAAACGTACGCGTAATGCGCGCGCGAGCGGGACCCCTCGTCGCCCGCCAACACCGCATCGGAGCGGCGCGCCAACCGCGGTCGCACGCCCAGCAGCTGGCCGACCAGCGCGACGACGGCGATCGCGAACGCCACGACGACGCTGACTGATGGGCGACTGAGCGTCAAGGCAGCGAGGATGCCGACGGCGAGTAGCGACTCAACGGTGTTGAGCGCACGAAAGACCATGCGCCCGATGCCCAGTCCGATCTGCAGCGTTACGCCCGGAGCCCGGAACTTCAGTGGCGCTTCCAGGAACGAGATGGCCAGCACCATGCCCAGCCAAACGAAGGTGAGAGCGACCGCGAACGCCGACGCAGGACTCACGATGCCGCGGCCGGCGTGAGGTGGGCCAGACACAAGTCCGGCTCCACGAACGGATCCAGCCGGTCAACTGTGACCGGTGCACTCCACGTCGCCAGCGCCCCCTGCATGAGCCCCAGGTGGATCGGGCAGACGACCGCCGAGCGATCCTGCGCCAGTTCGAGGAACGGGCAATGACGCAGCCCGATTTGCGGCTGCCCGTGAGCTGTCCGTCGTTGCGGTGCGAACCCGAGTTCGTCGAGCAACTCGACCAGCCGATTGATCGACTGTTGGGCGCCTGGCGCCTTTCTCGTCGGGCCGGTCACCCGCCGTGCCCACGCCTGGCCGGCCTCGAGTGCCTTGGCGCTGGCGTTGCGGTCCCCGGCAAGGGCCAACGTGAGGATCTCGGCGAGCACTCGGTAGCGCCGGGTCCCGCCGGGGTCCATCCCACGCACAGCGCGAAACATCAGCGGCGGACGGCCCGGGCGCCTGCGGTCGGGCTCGACACGTTCGACCCGGCCCTCGGTGACCAGGGTGTCCAGATGGAACCGGACCGTATTCGGATGCACCCCAAGCTCATCGGCGATCTGCGGGATCGTCAACGCAGTGGTCGCACCCCTCAAAACGGCCAGCACACCTTCTCGACTCACTCTTGTACCCTCGGCAGCCCCGACACCAGTGGCGTGTCCACCCCGAGCGGACCGACTTTCGCCGCACCGCCCGGTGATCCCAGTGGGCTGTCGCGGCCGGGCAGAGATTCTGTAAAGAAAGCCGCATTGTCGGCCAGGTGAGGCCCCTGCTCTTCGGGGAGGTCGTCCTCGTAGAAGATCGCCTCCACCGGGCACACCGGCTCACACGCGCCGCAGTCGACACACTCGTCGGGGTGGATGTACAACGCGCGCCCGCCTTCGTAGATGCAGTCGACCGGGCACTCCTCGATGCAGGACCGATCCATCACGTCGACACACGGCTTCCCAATCACGTATGTCATGAACTAGAGTTTATACAACAGCACCTGTAAAAGCATAGAGGGAGATATGAATGTCTCAGCGCGACACGGCCGACGCCGATCTGCCCCTGCCGTTGGCCACTCGCCACGACGCCGCGGTGCAGGGCCACTGGCTGCTGGCGCGCCTCGGCAAGCGTGTGCTTCGACCAGGAGGGGCAGAACTCACCCACAAACTGTTGGCGCTGGCCGACCTAGCAGCCAGCGATGTGGTCGAACTGGCACCAGGACTGGGTCGCACCGCAGCCGAAATCATTCACCGCCGCCCGCGTTCCTATGTGGGAGTCGAGCAGGATCCCAACGCCGCCGCGGCGGTCCGGTCGATCGTGTCCGGATACGGCCACGCCCGCGTCGCCGACGCGGCCGACACCGGGCTACCCGACGGGAGTGCAGATGTTGTGGTCGGCGAGGCGATGCTGACCATGCAGAACGATAAAGCCAAGGCGGCCATCGTCGCTGAGGCGACGCGGCTACTGCGGCGCGGGGGCCGATACGCCATCCACGAACTCGCCCTGACGCCCGACGAGCTGCCCGACGATGTCAAGACCGACATCCGCCAGGCCCTAGCCAAGTCGATCAAAGTCAACGCGCGTCCGCTCACCGTCGCCGAGTGGCAACAGCTGCTGGCCGACCAGGGCCTGCGCGTGGACCACATCGAGACCGCCCCCATGGCGCTGCTGCAACCACGACGGCTGGTTTCCGACGAGGGCCTTCTCGGCGCGCTGCGGTTCGCCAAGAATGTGCTCACCCACCGCGATGCGCGCCGACGTGTGCTTGGCATGCGTCGCACCTTCGTCAAGCATCGCGACCGATTGACCGCCGTGGCCATCGTCGCGCGCAAATCGGGCGACCTATGACGGATCTGGCCAGCCGTGCTGACGTGGAGGAGTTGTTGCGGCGCTTCTACGGCCGGGTGTTCGTCGACGATGTCCTCGCCGAACCGTTCATCGAGTTACGGGCGAAGGGGCTCGAGTCGCATCTTGCGGTGATGTGCGACTTCTGGGAGACCGTCCTGTTCCGCGCGGGGCTCTACCACGGCAGCGCCCTGGTGGTTCATCGGCGGCTTCACGATCGGCATCCATTGTCCGCCAACCACTTTGTGCGCTGGCTACAACTGTGGAATGCCGCCATCGACGAGAAGTACCACGGTCCTGTCGCGGAACGCGCGGCGATCCAGGCCGCCAGAATCGCCAAAGCGATGCACCGCCGGCTGCGAGGCGTCGACGCAAGCGAACTCGACGCATTATTGGTGGGCTGAACTTGTTGCTCCCCGCACATGCATTCCAGTCGGCGGGTTGGTATCGAGGACGCTTTAGTGGTCATCGATAACATCGCTATCTGATCGGTCAGAGGAGCTGAGGCTTTGAAAATTGCGATCAGCGGAGCTGGTGTGGCGGGGCCGGCGCTCGCGCACTGGCTGCACCGAAGCGGCCACGAGCCGACATTGATCGAGCGAGCGCCGCACTTTCGCACCGGCGGCTACGTGATCGACTTCTGGGGAGTGGGCTACCGCGTCGCGCAACTGATGGGGATCGAGGCGGCCATCCGCGAGGCCGGCTACCAGGTGCAGTCGATCCGCTCGGTCGGGCCCGACAATCAAGTGCGAGCCAGCGTGGGCGTCGACGCTTTCCGGCGCGCAACTGGCGCCGGTTTCACCAGCCTGCCGCGCGGGGACCTGGCCGCCACCATCTACGCCACCATAGAAGACGACGTCGAAACGATCTTCGGTGATTCCATCACCGCCATCAACGAACACCCCGACGGCGTGAGAGTCAGCTTCGCCCAAGCCAAGTCCCGGGATTTTGACCTCGTCATCGGTGCCGACGGGTTGCACTCCAACGTGCGTCGCCTGACGTTCGGGCCCGAGTCAGACGTCGAACACTATTTGGGCTGCCGGGTCGCCGCCTGTGTTGTCGAGACGTATCGGCCCCGCGATGACCTGGTCTACGTGACCTACAGCGAGCCGGGTCGATCTATCGGACGGTTTACCCTGCGGGGCGATCGCACCTTGTTTCTGTTCGTGTTCCGCTCTAGCCACGCCGCCGACCCCGGCAACGTTGAGGCGCGCAAGGAGATTCTGCGCCGCGAATACGGTGCTGCAGGCTGGGAATGCCCCCACATCCTTACAGCGCTGGACGGCGTCGATGATCTGTACTTCGATGTCGTCAGCCAGATTCGGTTGGATCGCTGGTCGCGTGGCCGGACCGCGCTCGTCGGCGACGCAGCCGCCTGTGTCTCCTTGCTGGCCGGCGAGGGCACCGGTCTGGCGATGACAGAGGCCTATGTGCTAGCGGGCGAACTCGTTTGTGCCCGTGGGGATTACTGGCGGGCCTTCGACGCCTACGAGACGCGACTGCGCCGTTTCGTCGAAGCCAAACAGGGCGCCGCCCAGAAGTACCTTCCTGTCTTCGCGACACAGACGAGGCTGGGCATCTGGTTTCGCAACCTGGCCATGAGGGCGATGGACTTCCGTCCGCTCGCCGGGCTGCTCCTCACCCGAAGCGTGCGCGACGACTTCGAATTGCCCGACTACCCGACCATGAGCACATGACCGGGCACGGCGCCCACACCGGCAGCGTGCGCGTCGGTCCCGCATTTCGTTAGCGATGTGATCAGATGGCGTCACCAGCCTCGGCGCCGCGGGTGCGACCCCACCAACTCGTCCTTCGCTGCCACCTCACGACTGCGGTAGACGATGTAGGGCCGGAATAGGTAGCCGATCGGCGCACTGAACGCGTGCACCAGTCGGCTGAATGGCCACAGCGCGAATAACACCAACGCGATCATCACGTGCAGCTGGTAGTACAGCGGCGCCTCGGCCATCAGATCACCGCGCGGCTGCAGCACCCAGATGGAGCGAAACCACACGGACACCGATTCGCGGTAGTTATAAGCCTCGCCCACGACACCGGATCCCAGCGCCGTGGCGTAGAGGCCCAAGACGATGGCCAGCACCAACACGACGTACATGATCTTGTCGTTGACGGTGGTGGCCATGAACACCGGTCCGCGGGTGCGGCGTCGGTAGATCAGCAGCGCGGCGCCGGCCAGGGTGGTGATCCCGGCGATCGTGCCGAGCGTCACGGCCTGCACGTGGTAGGCGTGCTCGCTCATCCCGATTGCGGCGGTCCAGGACTCCGGGATCAGCAGGCCGATGACGTGGCCGACGATGACCACCAGGATGCCGAAGTGAAACATCGGGCTGCCAATCCGCAGCAGTCGTGACTCGTAGAGCTGCGAGGAGCGGGTGGTCCACCCGAACTTGTCGTAGCGGTATCGCCACCAGGTGCCGACCACGACGATGGCCAGCGTCACATACGGCACTGTGTTCCAGAACGCTTCGCCCAGCATCTCACCGGTCTCCTTCGGCTCGCCGGGGCGGCACGGTCAATGTGAACGGTTGCAGTCCAACGGCTTCGGCGGGCGGCCCGGCTTGCGTGAGATGCTGCGCGCGTTGCATATCCTGGTCGGTGGCCGCGGGCAGCGTCTGGCACACCGCGGCGACGGTGTGCGCGTACGGCGAATCCATGTCCGTCAATGCCGTGCACAGCACGTCGATCGGCACCCGGTGCTCGGTGAGTAATCGCCGCCCGGCGTCGGGGTCGACGGTGGCGGCGAACTCCAGCACCACCGGCAGGAAATCCGGCGCCTCATGTTGTGGCGGTTTGACATCGGCGTCGCGGTACGCCCGTGCGAACGCAAGCATTTCGCTGCCGCGGTTGCGGGTGTCACCGGCGGTCCAGTACGTCAGGTACATCGTCGTACGGCGCTGCAGGTCGAACGTTTCGACGTAGTCGGCGGCCGCCCGCAGCGGATCGGATGCCCGCAGCGTCACCACAGTCAGTGCTAGCAGTTCGCCCGCCCCGCCGGTGACCTGATTCAGGAGGCGCTCCACGGTGTCGAGTCGCTCGGCGCACCGATCGTCGGGGTAGGCCAGCAGCAGTGAGGCCGACTGCCATATCAATCGGTCCTGCAGCGCCTGCTTCGGGGCGCGGTTCAGCAGCTTCATCAGCGATGCGCCTCCCCGTTGCCGTGCCCGCCGGGGAATATGCCGTCGGGTACACCGCGGCCGTCCCAGTTGAGCAGGTTCACTCGCGACGGGTGCTCGGCGTTGGCGGCCATCCCCTCATCGGTCTGCCGTTGCCGCAACGCATGGAACGTCTCCACCGCCACCGGCACAGGCCCACCGCTGGCCTCCCCGAACGGACCGGACTCGTACATGCCCGGCCCACCCTCGAACGACAGTGAGCAGCCCGGCTCCTCCAACTCGTGGGCCTCGACAGCGTAGGCAGTCGGAATGACATAGCGCTCTTCATATTTCGCCAGCGCTAACAACCGGTACATCTGATACATCTGCTCTTCGGTCATCCCGACCGCCTGCGGAATATGCGGCTGTGTTTCGCGACCCAGATTGATATCGCGCATGTAGGACCGCATCGCCGCCAGCCGACGCAACACCCCCTCCACCACCGTGGTGTCGCCGGCGGTGAACAACTCGGCCAGATACTGGATGGGAATGCGCAGCGCCTCCAGCGCTCCGAACAGGTTGCCGAGCTCCTCCCCGTCGTGACCGTCACGGCTGACGGCGTCGACCACCGGCGACAGCGGAGGGATGTACCACACCATCGGAACGGTCCGGAATTCCGGATGCAGCGGCAGCGCGACCTTGTAGGTGTTGATCAACGCGTGCACGGGCGAGCGCTGCGCGGCCTCGATCCACTCATCGGAGATGCCCTCCGCGCGCGCCCCGGCGATGACCTCCGGATCGGTCGGGTCAAGCAGGATCTGCCGGTGCGCCTCATACAGATCCTTCTCGTCTACCACTGACGCGGCTTCCAGCACCCGGTCCACGTCGTAGAGCACCAGCCCCAGGTAGCGCAGCCGGCCCACGCACGTCTCGGAGCACACGGTGGGCAGGCCGACCTCGAGCCGCGGGTAGCACAGCGTGCACTTCTCGGCCTTGCCGGTCTTGTGGTTGAAATACACCTTCTTGTAGGGACATCCGGACACGCACATCCGCCAGCCGCGGCAGCGGTCCTGATCGACGAGCACAATGCCGTCCTCGGTGCGCTTGTACATCGCCCCGGACGGGCACGACGCCACGCACGACGGGTTCAGGCAGTGCTCGCAGATCCGCGGCAGGTAGAACATGAAGGTCTGTTCGAGCTCGAGGCGGACCTGTTCGCTGACTTTCTTCAGGATCGGGTCGCCGGGCACTATCTCGGGCGAGCCGGCCAGGTTGTCGTCCCAGTTCGCCGACCACGACACCTTCATCGGCTTGCCGCTGATCAGGCTGCGCGGCGGCGCGACGGGCATCTGTTCACCGAGCGGCGCGTTGATGAGGTTCTCGTAGTCGTAGGTCCACGGCTCGTAGTAGTCGTCGATGCTGGGCAGCTTCGGGTTGGAGAAGATCCGCAGCAGCTTGTGCAGCCGGCCGCCGTCGCGCAGCCGCAGCCGCCCCTTTCGATCGCGTATCCAGCCGCCGCGCCAGCGCTCCTGATCTTCGTAGGTGCGCGGATAGCCTTGGCCGGGACGGGTTTCGACGTTGTTGAACCACACGTACTCGGTGCCGGCCCGGTTGGTCCAGGCCTGCTTGCAGGTCACCGAGCAGGTGTGGCAGCCGATGCACTTGTCGAGGTTCATCACCATCGCCATCTGTGCCATGACCTTCATCGTCTGCCTCGCTCATGCTTCGCTCGGTGCATCAGTACGTCACCTTCTGGTTGCGACGGCGGACCATCGTCACCTCGTCGCGTTGATTGCCGGTCGGGCCGAGATAGTTGAACGCGAAAGTGTTCTGCGCATACCCGCCGGCCAGGTGGCTGGGCTTGATCAGCAGTCGGGTCAGCGAATTGTGGATACCGCCGCGATTACCGGTCGTCTCGGACAGCGGCACGTCGATGGTGCGTTCCTGCGCGTGATAGACGAACACTACGCCCTCGGGCATCCGGTGCGAGACGATCGCCCGGCATACCACCACGCCGTTGCGGTTGACCGCCTCGATCCAGTCGTTGTCGCGCACATCGACCTTGGCGGCATCCGCCGGACTCATCCACATCGTCGGGCCACCCCGCGACAGTGACAGCATCAACAGGTTGTCCTGGTACTCGGAGTGGATCGACCATTTCGAGTGCGGGGTCAGATACCGTACCGTCAACCCGATTCCCTCGCTCCCCAGCGTCGGTTCACCGAACAGCCGCGCCATGTCCAACGGCGGCCGGTAAATGGGCATCTGCTCGCCGAGCTCTTCGAGCCAATCGTGGTCGACGTAGAAATGCATCCGGCCGGTGAGCGTGTGGAAAGGCTTGAGTTCCTCGATGTTCACGGTGAACGGCGCATACCTGCGGCCACCGGTTTCGCTACCCGACCATTCCGGGCTGGTGATCACCGGAACCGGCCGGGCCTGGGTGTCGGCGTAGGTGATACGGCGTTCCTCGCTGCCCTCGGCCAAGTGGACGAGCCTGCGGCCGGTGCGTTTCTCCAGTTCCCGGAAGCCCTCGACAGCCAAGCGCCCGTTCGACGTGCCCGACAGCGCCAGGATCACGTCGGCCATCCGCTCCGCCGAGGTGATCGCCGCGCGGCCCTGGGCCGGACCGGAATCCATCACGCCGAACTTGGCGGCTAGCTCGTGGACTTCCTGGTTCGGGTGGGTGGTGATGCCCTTAGTGGTGACTCCTAGTGTGTCGACAAGCGGCCCGAGCGTGGCCCACTTGTCGGCGACCGCCGCGTAGTCGCGTTCCACCGCCGCCACCGGGCCCATCGTCTTGCCCGGCACGGGCGCCTCACCCGTGACGCGCCAATCATGCTCGCTGCCACCGGGATACGCCATCGCACCAGGCGTGTCATGCTGAAGCGTGCCAATTACCACGTCGGTGCGGGTACCCAAGTGCTTCGCTGCCAGGGTGCTGAAGGCGCGGGCAATGGCGCCGAACGCCTCGTAATCCGACCGGGTCTCCCACGGCGGGTCGATAGCGGGGCTGAACGCATGCACATACGGGTGCATATCGGTACTGGACAGGTCCGCCTTCTCGTACCACGTTGCGGCGGGCAACACCACATCCGAGAGCAGGGTCGTGGAGGTCATCCGGAAATCGATCGACATCAGCAAGTCGAGCTTTCCCTCCGGGATGTCGTCGCGCCATGCAACATCGTTGGGCCGCAGCGCCTCCGGAGTCAGCTCCGCCTGCACGTTTGAGGTGGTACCCAGCAGATGGCGCAGGAAGTACTCGTTGCCCTTGCTCGACGAGCCCAGCAGATTGGCCCGCCACACGTCGAGCACCCGCGGCCAGTTAGCCGGATCGTCGGGATCAGTCACAGCCAGCTTGAGCTCACCCGAAGCGAGTAGCTCCGCGACGTATGCCGGGATCTCCTTGCCGGCGGCACGTGCCTCGTCGGCGACGTCGAGGCTGGAGCGCTCGAACTGCGGATAGAACGGCGTCCAACCCATCGCCACCGCGGTGGCCAACACGTCCATGGTGTGCTTGTCGCGAAACCGGCCGCGGCCCAACGGACTTGCGAGCGCGTCGGCACGGTAGCCGTCGTAGCGCCACTGGCCGGTGTGGGCATACCAGTACGAGGTGCCCGCCATCTGGCGCGGCGGCCGCGACCAGTCGCTGGCCATCGCCATCGTCGCCCATCCGGTCACGGGCCGGCATTTCTCCTGGCCGACGTAGTGCGCCCAACCGCCGCCGTTGCGGCCCATCGACCCGGTCAACAGCAGCAGGGCCAGCACGGCGCGGTAGGTGGCGTCGCCGTGGAACCACTGACAGATACCGGCGCCCATGATAATCATCGACCGACCACCCGATTCCTCGGCGTTGCGCGCAAACTCCTTGGCGACCCGGATCGCCTGGGCCGCAGACACTCCGGTGATCGGCTCCTGCCACGCCGGCGTGTAGGGCTGACTCGCATCGTCATAGCCGGCGGGCCAATCACCCGGCAGCCCGGGCCGCGAGACGCCGTACTGGGCCAGCATCAGATCGAACACCGTGCACACCAGATGCTCACCCACCCGCCGCACGGGCACCCCTCGAGCGAGGGTCTCGCCATGCCCGTCAACAGTGTCGAAGCGCGGCAGCTGAATCTGCGCGGTCTCGCCGTCTTCGCCGTGCGGCGGCGTGACGGTCAGCGCCGGCACCACGTCACCCAGGTCAAGATTCCACTTGCCCACACCCTCGTCGCCATAGCGGAATCCCAGCGACCCGCGCGGCACCGCGACCTCGTCGGTTGCGCCGTCGAGCAACACCGGCTTGAACGCCGCGTTCTCCACGTCCTGTCCCAGATCCGCCGCCGTCAGGTTCTTGCCCGCCACGAGGGCGCCGTCACGCTCCTCGAGCTTGACCAGGAACGGTAAGTCGGTGTAACGACGCACATAGTCGACGAAGAACGGGACACGCTGACGAACAAAGCATTCCGACAGAATCACATGACCCATCGCCATCGCCAACGCGCCGTCGGTGCCCGCAGCACACGGCATCCACTCGTCGGCGAACTTAGTGTTATCGGCATAGTCCGGGCTAACGGTGACCACCTTGGTACCCCGATAGCGCACCTCGGCCATCCAGTGCGCGTCCGGTGTCCGGGTAACGGGGACGTTAGAGCCCCACATCATCAGATACGACGCGTCCCACCAATCGCCGGACTCCGGCACGTCGGTCTGATCGCCGAACACCTGCGGCGAAGCGACCGGCAGGTCGGCGTACCAGTCGTAAAACGACGTCATCGCCCCGCCGATCAGTTCCACGAACCGTGACCCCGCGGCGTGACTGACCATCGACATCGCCGGGATCGGCGAGAAGCCCGCGACACGGTCCGGCCCATAGGTCTTGATGGTGTGCACGTGCGCGGCCGCGATCATCTCCGTCGCCTCGGCCCACGTCACCCGCACCAGCCCACCCTTGCCACGGGCCTGCTGGTAGCAGCGGCGCCGCCCGGCGTCGGCTTGAATGTCGGCCCACGCCAACACCGGATCTTCCAGGCGGGCCTTGGCCTCCCGATACATCTCCACCAGCACGCCACGGGCATACGGATAACGGACTCGGGTCGGCGAGTACGTGTACCAGGAGAACGCCGCACCGCGCGGGCAGCCGCGCGGTTCGTACTCCGGCCGGTCCGGGCCCACCGAGGGGTAGTCGGTTTCCTGGGTCTCCCAGGTGATGATGCCGTCCTTGACGTAGATCTTCCACGAACACGACCCGGTGCAGTTCACCCCGTGCGTGGAGCGCACTACCTTGTCATGACTCCACCGGTCGCGGTAAAAGACATCGCCTTGTCGGCCACCGCGGCGGGTGACGGTACGCAGGTCCTCGGAGAACTCGCCAGGGGTGAAGAACCGGCCGCTGCGCCCCAGCAGTTCCTCGATCGGCCCGCCGTTGCGCGGTGATGTCGTCACGTCGCGGCCTCCTTGGGTTGAGTCGCCGGTTCGTGGGCGTGCAGCCGCAACGCCGTGTAACCCAGCGCCACCAGCGCGGTTGCCACCAGTAGCAGCAGGCCGATCGTGTAGTTGTTAGCGACCGGGTCGTAGGTCGCGCCCATCACCAACGGCGGGAAGTAACCACCCAATCCGCCTGCGGCAGCGACGATTCCGGTCACCGAGCCCACCGACTGCGCAGGTGAGCGGCGCGCGACCCAGGCGAACACACCGCCGGTCCCTATGCCCAGGAACACCGCAAGGGTGATGAACGTCGCCGCCGACCACACATCGGGTGGGGGCTGAAAGACCGCGACGAACGCCAGCACAGCGACACCCGTCAACGACGCCAGCACCACATGCTTCGGAGCGATCCGGTCCGCCAGGGCGCCGCCGATCGGCCGGGCCAACACGGCAGCCAAGGCGAAACCGGCCGTGCGCGCGCCCGCGTCAACCGCGGAGAACCCGTAGATCGTTTTGATATACGTGGGCAGGTAATTGCTGAACGCGACGAAGCCGCCGAACACGACCGCGTAGAGAAACGACATCTCCCAGGTAACCGGCAGTTTGGCGGCCGCGATCAACTTCGGAACGACGGGTCGGGTATTCGGGGCGAAGGCTGGTGAGTTTCGCATCACGACCACGCAGGCAGCGGCAGTTACCGCGAGGGCAACCGCGACGATCACATGCGTGGTGAATAGGCCGAACCAGCGCACGAACCGCGGTGTGAAGAACGCGGACAGCGCGGTACCGACCATGCCCATGCCGAACACCCCGGTCGCAAAGCCGCGCCGCGACGCCTCGAACCAGCTGTTCGCGAAGGGGATGCCGACCGCAAAGATTGTTCCGGCGATACCCAGAAAGAAGCCGCATACCAGCAACAGCGGATACGACCCTGCTGCTCCGGCCGCACCGACGGCCAAAACCGGCACGATCGATGCCAGCGACACGGCGATGAACATCGTCCGTCCCCCGAACCGGTCGGTGAGCGAGCCGATGACGATCCGCCCCAAAGATCCGACCAGGATCGGTGTAGCGACCAGCATCGAGGCCTCGGTACTGCTCAAGTTCAGATCGCCGGCGTAGGTGGTGGACAGCGGGCCGATCATGTTCCAGGCCCAGAAGTTGATCGCCGAGACCCAGGTGGCCAGCACCAGGTTCACACTTCTGCTGGCGCCGGTGTCCGGCGGTGTCGCCGTGTTCACATCCACCAGAGAACCACGTGGTGAGCGGAAGATGAGCAGTTCAGCCAAAAAGGTTGTCGCCCAACACTGTACGGCAACCTAGAATCACCTAGATCGACTGTCATTGTCGTGTCTCCGGCGTTGGTGTGTCGTGACCTTCGCGCCCGGGTGTCGAAATCATCGGTCTCCGCTCAATCATTCGCGCGCATATCTGCGCCGGTTCGCTTAGCAAACACACCCTGAGGATGACCTCACCCACTGCCGATCCGAAAGGGGCGTTGGCCTTCACGCACGCAGGACCAAGGTCCCAACCTGGCACACCGACCCGTGGATTTCCCCGAATCGAGTGAATGAAATCGACACAACAGAAACGATCAACATGCACCCAACGGCGAATTAGTATCGTGACATCGAAGCGAAAACCGCCTGGAAGGTTCGGGCCAGCCAGGCTGGGACATAGCCGCCGAGCTACCTCACTAGGTGACCGATGAGCGCGTAGAGCCCAAGGCAGCCCCTGATCGATCAGCAAGCTCAGGAGCATCTTTTCGCATCGGGCGTGCTACGGCAATCCCTTTATACTCGAAAGAATGGCACTCAAGAGGCCGCCGCTATTTATCTCGGTTCTGGCTCCCCGTCTCTTGAAATGGATGTCGAAATCGAACGTGGCAATCTATCGCGCCACCGACGGGCGCGTCGGCGGCCACGAGCTGGAGCTGCCCCTGTGTCTGTTGATCACGACTGGCCGCAAGAGCGGGTTATCCCGAACGAGTCCACTGATATTCATGGCCGACGGTGGCCATGTGGTCCTGGTGGCATCACAGGGCGGTCTGCCCACACACCCAAAGTGGTTTCTGAACCTGTGCGCGAATCCTGAGGTTCACGTGCAAATCCGAGCGCAGACCCACACCATGCGCGCCCGCCTCGCCGACGACGCGGAACGGAACCAGCTCTGGCCGCGACTCATTGCACACAACCCGCGATGGGCGAGATACCAATCGTGGACCGACCGCGTGATTCCGGTGGTGGTCTGCGAGCCAGTCTAGCTGTGTTGGCTCATGAGATTGGTTACCCGACGATCAGCTTCTTAAGTCCCGCGAATGACGAGTAGCCGTGCCGCCACGGCCCGATCACTGCATTCCGACGGACTCCTTTAGATTTAGATGGGCGAGTGCGCTGCCCACGCGGATTCACCGCAACCACGGCGTGAAGCGACTGCGCGTCGGCGTCGCACACTTGCGCAGGCTCTGGTCAGTCTTCGCGGTGGATCAGTGCGCCGAGGACATCGCGGTGGTAGCGGGAGATCACGTCGAGTTGGATGCCCTTCGGGCACACCGCCGTACATTCGCCGATCTGAGTGCAGCCGGCGAACCCTTCAGCATCGTGTTGGTCAATCATGGCGAGCGCGCGGGCCCGACGTTCGGCCTGGCCTTGGGGTAGGTCGCCGAGGTGGGTGATCTTCGCGCCCAGGAACAGCGCTGCCGAGCCATTTGGGCACGCCGCAACGCAGGCGCCGCAACCGATACAGGTCGCCGCGTCGAACGCCGCTTCGGCACGCGTCTCGGGCACCGGCACAGCCTGCGCATCGGGGGCAGCGCCCGTTGGCGCGGTGATATACCCGCCCGCGGCGATGATCCGGTCGAATCCGCTGCGATCGACGATGAGGTCCTTGATGACCGGGAACGGTGCAGCGCGCCAGGGTTCGACGTCGATCACGTCGCCGTCGGCGAAACTGCGCATATACAATTCGCAGGTTGTAATCACGCCTTGTGGCCCATGCGCAACGCCGTTGATGACCAACCCGCACGCCCCACAGATGCCTTCGCGGCAGTCGCTGTCGAACGCGACCGGATCCTCTCCTGCCCGGGTGAGCCGTTCGTTGAGGACGTCGAGCACCTCGAGAAACGACATGTCCGGCGAGATGCCCCGCACCCCATAGCCAACCATCGCACCCGCCTCACCCGGGGCCTTCTGGCGCCAAATCCGCAGGGTGAGATTCATTTGTAGCTCCGCTGTTTCATCTTGACGCTGCGATATTCGAGGTCTTCCCGGTGCAGCACCGGAGGGTGGTCCGCGCCGGTGAACTCCCAGGCGGCGACATACGCGAACCGGTCGTCGTCGCGCAGCGCCTCACCGTCGGCGGTTTGGCTTTCGACCCGGAAGTGACACCCGCACGACTCTTCGCGGTGCAGGGCGTCGATGCACATCAGCTCCGCCAGTTCGAAGAAATCCGCTACTCGGCCCGCCCGCTCCAGGGTCTGGTTCAGCTCCGCATTCTCACCGGTGACCGCGACGCTGCGCCAGAACTGCGCCTTGAGCTCTCGCACCCGCTCGATGGCCTCGGTCAGGCCCGCCTGTGTGCGTTCCATCCCGCAGTGGTCCCACAGGATGGTGCCAAGTTCCTTGTGGAAGGAGTGAACCGTCCGGTCGCCGCCAATGGACAGCAGGGCCTCGATCCGCCCGCGGACCGTGTCGGCGGCCTCGCGCGCGGCCGGGTGCGAGGCGTCGATCGGCTCGAACGGCGCCGCTGCCAGATAGTCGGTGAGGGTGGCGGGCAACACGAAGTAGCCGTCGGCCAGACCCTGCATCAGCGCGCTGGCGCCCAGCCGGTTGGCACCGTGATCGGAGTAGTTGGCCTCACCGATCACGAACAGGCCCGCAATGGTGCTCTGCAGGTCGTAGTCGACCCACAGTCCGCCCATCGTGTAGTGCACCGCGGGGTAGATTCGCATCGGCCTGCGGAACGGATCCTCGCCGGTGATCTGCCGGTACATCTCGAAGAGGTTGCCGTAGCGGTCCTCGATCACCGGGCGGCCCAGCCGCGCCAAGGCGTCGGCGAAGTCGAGGTAAACACCGAGCCCGCCGGGACCGACACCGCGCCCGTCGTCACACACCTTTTTGGCTGCGCGGGAAGCGACATCGCGCGGGACCAGGTTGCCGAACGCCGGATATCGGCGCTCGAGGTAATAGTCGCGGTCGGACTCGGGAATCTCGCCGGGGTGGCGGTCGTCGCCGCTGTTGGCGGGTACCCAGATCCGCCCGTCGTTGCGCAGCGACTCGCTCATCAGCGTCAGCTTGGACTGGTGCTCGCCGCTGACCGGGATGCAGGTCGGGTGGATCTGGGTGAAGCACGGGTTGGCGAACAGCGCCCCCCTGCGGTGCGCGCGCCAGGTCGCGGTGACGTTGCACCCCATCGCGTTGGTGGATAGGAAGTACGCATTGCCGTAACCGCCGGAGGCGAGCACGACGGCATCGGCGACGTGCGTTTGGATCTCGCCGGTCGTCATGTCGCGCACGATCACCCCTCGAGCCCTGCCGTCCGCGACGATCAGGTCGAGCATTTCGTGACGAGAATGCACGTCCACGGTGCCCATCCTGACCTGGCGTTCAAGCGCCTGGTACGCGCCGAGCAGCAGCTGCTGGCCGGTCTGCCCGCGGGCGTAAAAGGTGCGAGAGACCTGCACACCGCCGAACGAGCGGGTGTCGAGCAGCCCGCCGTACTCGCGGGCGAACGGCACCCCCTGGGCGACACATTGGTCAATAATCGAGCCGCTGACCTGGGCGAGACGGTAGACATTGGATTCGCGTGAACGGAAGTCGCCGCCCTTGATGGTGTCGTAGAACAGCCGGTAAACGCTGTCACCGTCGTTGCGGTAGTTCTTCGCCGCGTTGATCCCGCCCTGCGCGGCGATGCTGTGCGCGCGGCGCGGACTGTCCTGATAACAAAAGCTGGTGACCTGGTAGCCCGCCTCGCCCAGCGTCGCCGCGGCCGACGCCCCGGCCAGGCCGGTGCCGACGATGATCACCGAGAGCTCGCGCCGATTCGCCGGACTGATCAGCCGGGCCTCGAACTTGCGGGTGTCCCAGCGTTCCTCGATCGGGCCCGGCGGCGCCTTCTCGTCGACGATCGGATCCCCCACCGTGTAGTAGCCGGCGGACACCTCGGTCTGCGAGTTGTTCACCGGCCGACCCATCCGAACAGCACCGAGTACGGGACAATCAGGAAGCCGGCCGTGATCACCACCGCGACCACGACTGCGGCAACGTTGAGGCGGCGACGCCGCCGGACGCTGGTGTTCGCGCCCAACGTCGCGAACGCACTCCAAAACCCATGCCGCAGATGGAATCCCACCGCGATCAGCGCGACGGTGTAGCTCGCGACCACCCACCAAATCTGAAATCCGTTCACCAGCCGCACGTACGGGCTCGACGAGGCCCCGCCCGGGTGAATGATGTCCGTGCTCAGGTGCAGCAGGTGATAGACAATGAACGCTGCCACCGTCACCCCGCCCCAACGCATCGTGAATGATGCGTAGCTGCGTTGGACACCGCCGCGCGCCCGGGTGCTCTCATAGCGCCAACCGCCGCGCCCCGCCGTCGCCGAGCGAGCACGTCTCCACAGGATCAGCGCCGCACCTATGTGGATCACCACGCTGACTACTAGCACCACCCGCACGATCCAAAGTGCGCCGGCGTATGGCAGGAACGGCTCACCGACCGTACGGAGATGGTGCGCGTAGTCGTCGAACGCTGCCCGCCCTGAGAACGCCTTGAGGTTGCCGTACATATGCACCAGCAAAAACAGCACCATGACCAGGCCCGAGACCGCCATCGCCGCCTTGAGCACCACCGTCGACCGCAACGCCGACCCGCGGCGCTGAGCTGGCGTCAGAGACTGGACCGTCACCTCCGGCATGCTAGACGCGAACGATCGCACGGCATGCCGACATGGGGATTATGGGCATCGCATCGACCATCAGCGCCGCAACCTCCAGCAGCCACAAGTCCTACGACGCTTGTTTCCACTCTTGCAGCGGCTGCGTCTCATCGAACAGCCTGCTGGCAAGCCCATCCGTCCGGGATGCGGCCGGTTTCGATGAAGCGGGCCAGTTCCGCGCTTACCTGGGCTGGAAGTTCGCTATCGGCATGCGGATAGATGATGGGTTCCTCTTTGGAGTTGTGCTGCTCGAGTTGCCCCAGCAGCCGATGGCACGTATCCCGCAACTGTTCACTGTCGCCTGTGCCAACGAGTAGATCGGCGAGGACGTCCATGGTGCGCCACAGTTCGCCGTGTTCGCGCATCATTACAAAGATCGGCATGGTCATGCCGGCCTCGCGGATCGGAGGGAACAGGATGGTCTCCTCCAGGTAGATGTGTCGGCGCAGCGCTTCCAACGCCGCGTTCAGCAGCTCCGGTTGCACGCAGCCGCCGTCGAGCTTCCCGATGAAAGTCGCTATTGCGCTGTCTATTTCGTGGTGCTCACGCTTCAGAACGACCGATAGAATCCCAACGGGCATCGCTTTCTCCCCCTAGTCGAGCTTGGCATCGACGCTGATCTTCGCCCCGGCGAACAACCGCGACACCGGACACAACATTGCGGCCTCATCCACCACGGCGGCGAAGGCGTCGGCATCCAGCCCCGCCACCTGTGCCCTGACCTTCAGCCGGGACGTGGTGATCGTCGGGACCTCGTCGACGGCGTCCAGGGTCACGGTGGACTGCACCTCCAATCGTTGTGGCGGCGTGTTGTTCTCGCCCAACTTCAATGCCAGCGCCATCGCGAAACAGGAGGAATGTGCTGCCGCCGCCAGCTCCTCCGGGCTGGTCTTTCCGCCCGGCTGTTCGGTTCGGGATGCCCAGGTCACCTGCAGGCCGTCCAGCGCTGCGCTACTGCCGTGCGATAGCGTGCCCTCGCCAGAGGCTAGAGGGCCCTCCCAGGTGGTCTGCATGGCGCGATCGGCGATGCTCATTGTCACGAACTCCTTTACTGTCTGCACTCCCGGCGCCGAGGTGGACATGTGCGGCAGGAGTGGATGGATTGTTTCTACAAATACGAGTTGCGTACTACTGGCCACGGGTTGTCCCCGACTATGACTGAAGTTCAGAAGGCCTCCTCGGGCATTTCCATGACCGTCAGGTCAACAGCGTCGATGATGCGCCGCTGGGCGGCCAGCAGCGGCAGCATGTTCTTCGCGAAAAACGTTGCGGTGGCGACCTTCCCGATGTAGAAGGCACGATCATCCTGCGCCGCAGCGCCGTCCAGCGCGTTGAGCGCGATCTCGGCCTGCTGCAACAGCAGCCAGCCGATGAGCACATCACCGACAGCGAGAAGGAACGGCACCGCCTCCAGACCGACGAGGTAAAGCTCTGCGGCATCGTGCGCGGAGTCGAGCAGATAGCCGGTCAGCGCGGCGACCATGGCCTGCAGATCCTCCAGGGCCTCAGCCAGGAGTTTGCGGTTGTCGGCGAGTTCGGGCGGGCGGTGGCGCTGTCGAGGAATTTCTGCACCTGGCCGACGACGTGGCCCAACGCCACACCCCGATCACGGGCGATCTTGCGGAAGAAGAAGTCCTGCGACTGAATCGCGGTGGTGCCCTCGTAGAGGCTGTCGATCTTGGCGTCGCGGATGTACTGCTCGATCGGGTAATCCTGCAGGAAACCCGAACCACCCAGGGTCTGCAGCGATTCGGTCAAATGCTGGTAGGCGCGCTCGGAACCCACGCCCTTGACCACCGGCAGCAGCAGATCGTTGACCCGGTGAGCCAACTCGGCGTCGGCACCAGAGGCGATCGCGGCGACCGTCGGGTCCTGATGGGCGGCGGTATAGAGATAAAGCGCCCGCAGGCCCTCGGCGTAGGCCTTCTGGATCAGCAGTGCCCGGCGCACGTCGGGATGGTGGATGATCGTGACGCGCGGCGCGGTCTTGTCGGTCATCTGGGTGAGATCAGCACCCTGCACCCGCGTCTTGGCGAAGTCCAGCGCGTTGATGTAACCGGTCGACAACGTCGAAATCGCCTTGACGCCCACAAACATTCGCGCGTATTCGATGACCTTGAACATTTGCGCGATGCCGTTGTGGATGTCACCGACCAGCCAGCCGGTCGCCGGCAGCCCATGCTCACCGAAGCTCAGCTCGGTTGTCGCCGAAACCTTCAGGCCCATCTTGTGTTCCAGACCGGTCACGAAGACACCGTTGCGTTTCCCCGGCTCACCGGTCTTCGGATCGGGCAGGAATTTGGGCACCAGAAACAGACTCAACCCTTTGGTGCCGGGTCCGGCGCCCTGCGGGCGGGCCAACACAATATGCATGATGTTCTCGAACAGGTCATCGCTGTCCCCGTTGGTGATGAACCGCTTGACACCTTCGATGTGCCAGCTGCCGTCGGGCTGTTCGATCGCCTTGGTGCGTTCGGCGCCGACATCGGAACCCGCGTCGGGTTCGGTGAGCACCATCGTGGCGCCCCAGTTGCGCTCGATCGCCATCGCCGCCCACTGGCGCTGTTGTGGGTTGCCGATGTCGTAGAGGATGTCCGCGAATTGCGGACCGGCCAGATACATGAACACCGCCGGGTTGGCCCCGAGCACGAACTCGTTGATCGCCCAGGCGACCATCGCCGGTGCGGGCACCCCACCGACATGCTCGTCGAGGCCGATCCGGAACCATTCGCCGTCGCGCCACGCCCGCAGCGACTTCTTGAACGACTCAGGCAGCGCTACCACATGGGTTTCGGGGTCGAACGTCGGCGGGTTTCGGTCGCCGTCGGCGAAGGACTCCGCGACCGGTCCGGCCGCCAATTTCGAGGCCTCAGCCAACATCTCGCGCACCGTGTCGCCGTCGAGGTCGCCGAACACTCCGGTGGCCAGCGCCTTGTCCAGGTCGAGCAACTCGAAGAGATTGAACTCGAGATCTCGCACGTTGCTCTTGTAATCACTCATGTCGAGCGCCTTTCCAGCCGCGGCAGGAGGGTGAAGGTCTGCATGACGAACTCCTTGGGCGATCGGCCGCCACGCCGTTAGGTGCTGGCGCCGGTCAGTGCGAAGAACTCCTGGCGTGATCGCGGGTCTTCGCGCAGGGTGCCCAGAAGGGTGGAGGTGATGGTCGCCGATCCGGCGGCCTGCACGCCTCGCAGCGTCATGCAGGTGTGCTCGGCCTCGATGACCACGCCGACGCCGCGGGGCTGCAGCTGTGCGTCGAGCCAATCGGCGATCTGTTTGGTGAGTCGTTCCTGGCGTTGGGGTCGGCAGGCGAAGTGCTCGGCGACGCGGGCGAGCTTGGATAGCCCGATGATGCGCGCGCCGGGCAGATACCCGATGTGGGCGATCCCGACAAAGGGCAACATGTGGTGCTCGCACACCGACCGCAGCGGCAGGTTGCGCGAAATGACGAGTTCGTCGTAGCCCTCGTCGTTGGGGAAGGTGGTCAGATCGAAGGCCCGCGGTGTGAACAGCTCGGCGTAGCCGCGCGCCATCCGCGCGGGGGTGCCGGAAAGACTTTCGGAATCCAGTGAAATCCCCAGGGCGCGAAGGAATGCCGCGGCGGCGACTTCCGCGGCGGCCAGATCCCGCTCCGCCGAGGGGTGCACGAGTTGCAGTGCGGCGCTGGAATGCATCGGGGGTTCCTTCCGGGAGACGAGAGGATCCCTCCGTTCACCCGTCGCAGGCGTAGTGGCGCCGGATGAACGGAGGGAGGCACATGGTGGGTTCGACTACCTGACAGGGGTATCGGTGCCCGACCTGGTGCGCCGGTGCCAGGCCGGGTCGTACACGAAGGCCAGACGGCCCAAGGTCAGCGCGGCCAGCAGCAGCCCGAAGTCGCGCAGCGCGATGTCGTAGAAGCCGGGGTAGCTCACCAGGTTGACGATGATGCCGGCCAGCCAGGCGGCGACGATGTAGGCGGCGTAGCGCGGCTTGATCGCCACGGCGATGCCGGCCACGATCTCGATCACTCCGACCACCAGCATCACCTGGTGCGCGCTGATCGGGCTCAGGTCCACGATCCACGGCGCCAGGTAGGTCTCCCAGTTGGTGAGCACGTTGGTGAATTTGTCGAGGCCGAACACGATCGGCAGCACCGTGAATCCGATGCGCAGCAGCAGAAACGCCGCGTAGCGCGGATCGGAACGGGCGCGCTGCAAGATCTCGGAGGGGGTGTGGGCGGCTGAGCCGGGTAGTGCTGAGGCGGTCATCGCAATCTCCTTTGTAAGACCAATCGGATCTGCTTTTAGAATCTGCCTCTCACGCCTATTTGTCAAACTTCTTTGGTGTTAGAATTGGGGTATGCCCATCAACCGCCCCGCCGACCTGGCCGCGCTGAACGGTCTGCGTCACCTGGACGACCCGTTGCGGCGGCAGCTCTACGAGTACGTGATCGAAAGCGATGGGCCGGTTTCGCGTGAGCAGGCCGCTGCCACCGCGTCGATCGGACGCACGCTGGCGGCCTACCACCTGGACAAGTTGGCCGAGGCGGGCCTGCTGACCGTCAGCTACCAACGACCCCCTGGACGTGGGGGGCCGGGGGCGGGGCGCCCGGCCAAGCTCTACACCCGAGCGGCCCGGGAACTCACCGTCAGCGTTCCGCCCCGCGACTACGAACTGCTCGCCAGATTGCTCGTCGCCTCCGTTGAGCAGGATGACAGCGGAGCAGTGCAATCCGCCGTGAACGCGGCCGCCGCCGAAGCCGGCATGCGCGCGGGCAGCGAGACAGGCGGCAACGTCCTTGGGGCGCTGCGCAACTGTGGCTACCTGCCGCGGGCCGGCGATGACGGTCGCATCACCCTGCGAAATTGTCCGTTTCACACGGTCGCCCAAGATCACCGAGACGTCGTGTGTGGGCTGAATCTGCGCCTCGTGCAGGGGGTTATCGCGGGTTGCGGTGACCCGCGCGCGCACGCCGAACTCGATCCAGACCCCGAGCGCTGCTGCGTGGTGGTGCACAACGTGACCCCGCCACGGGCACGCCTGTCGCCGCCGCAGGCATCGTCGCGGCGCAGTCCCGCCGACAGCGCGTCGGCGCCCAGAGGAAAGGCGAAGGGGAAGAGGTCACCATGACGTCCTTGACGCGGTCGCCGTACAGCACGGCTGACCGCACAATCAGCGAGCGACCCGACAGCCGGTGGCGGCCATGACACGACTCGAGAGCCTCTACACCGAGCAGCGGCAAAGCCCGTGGCTCGACAACCTCACCCGCCCGTACTTGCGCGACGGCACACTGGCCGGCTTCGTCGCCGACGGGATACGCGGGGTGACAGCCAATCCGACCATCTTGGCGAGAGCCATCGAAGGCTCCGATGCCTACGACACCCAGTTCGACCTACTCACCGCCCAGGGCTATTCGCTCGGGGATGCCTACTGGGAACTGGCCATCCAGGACGTCACCGATGCGCTGGCGGTGTTGCGTCCAACGTTCGACAACTCGCACGGCAGCGACGGTTTCGTGTCGATCGAAGTCGCCCCGGAGTTGGCGCGCGACACCGAGGCCACGATCGCCGCGGCTACCCGATTGCACGAGCGCATCGCCCGCCCCAACCTGCTGGTGAAAATCCCCGCCACCGCCGAGGGCATCCCGGCGATCGCGGCGCTGATCGGTCAGGGGTTGAGCATCAACATCACGCTGATCTTCTCGCTGTCGCGCTACGAGCAGGTGATCGAGGCCTACCTGCAAGGCCTGGAAACCCTCGCCGAACGCGGCGGCGTTCTCGCGGCGGTCCGCAGCGTGGCGTCGTTCTTCGTCAGCCGCGTCGACACCGAGGTCGACAAGCGGTTGGAGCAGATCGGCGGTAAGGACACCTTGGCGTTGCGCGGACGTGCCGCAGTGGCCCAGGCACGTCTGGCCTACCAGATGTTCCGGAACCGATTTGCCGGTGAGCGGTGGGAGAAACTCGCCGCCCGCGGCGCCCGTGCGCAGCCCCCGTTGTGGGCCTCGACGTCGACGAAGAACCCCCACTACCCCGACACCCTCTACGTCGACAGCCTGATTGGTCCCGACACCATCAACACCATGGCCGAGGCCACCATCACCGCGTTCGAGGACCACGGCACCGTCGCGCGCACCGTCGATACGGGGATCGAGCAGGCCGAAAGAGTCATGCACGACTTGAAGACAGTGGGGGTCGACATGGATGACGTCGGGCACGCCCTCGAAGACCAAGGCGTCGCCGGCTTCCACAAGTCGTTCGCCGATCTGCTTGTCACATTGGACGCCAAGGCACGACGGGTGACCCAGCAATGATCGCCGTTGCGGCGAGCCCGCGCACAATAGCCTTCGGGGACCGGCGCTCTCGGGCGGGTCGTCGACAAGCTCAGCGTCCCAGTACAAGGTCGCCGCAATGCAGCACCGCAACGAGATTCGGGCGGCGTGCGCGTGCCCGCACTACTTCGAAGACAGGGATAACCCACACATGAGCACACAACAGACTTTTGTCATCGTGGGCGCCGGGCTGGCCGGCGCCAAGGCAGCCGAAGCGTTGCGCACCAACGGATTCGGCGGCAAGGTCATCCTTATCGGGGCCGAGACCGAGCGCCCGTACGACCGACCGCCCCTGTCGAAGGGCTATCTGCAGGGCAGCACCGAGCGGGAAAAGATCTACATCCATCCCCCGCAGTGGCGCCTCGAACACGACATCGACCTGCGTCTGGGCACGCGAATCACCGAAATCGACTGCACTGCACACGAAGTGACCACAGCCAGCGGACAGACGCTGGGCTACGACAAGCTGCTCGTGACGACGGGTTCTTCGCCCCGGCGCCTTGAGGTGCCCGGTGCCGACCTGGCCGGTGTGCATTACCTGCGCACTGTCGCCGACAGCGACGCATTACAGGAGACCTTCGCCGCTGCGCAGCGGGTAGCCATCATCGGGGCCGGCTGGATCGGCTTGGAGAGCGCGGCCGCCGCCCGGGCCGCCGGCTGTCACGTGACCCTCATCGAGCGTGCAAAGCTGCCCTTGCTGGGCGTCCTCGGCGCCGAGGTGGCCGAAACCTACGCCGCGCTACACCGCGCGCACGATGTCGAGCTGCGGCCCAGCGTCGGGGTGGCCGAAATCATCGGCGCCAGCGACAAGGCGACCGGCGTGCGCCTGGTCGACGGCGACGTCGTTCCCGCCGACGCAGTCGTGATCGGCGTGGGCATCACGCCCAACACCGAACTGGCCGCCGCGGCGGGCCTGACCATCGACAACGGCATCGTCGTCGATGAGCACCTGGCCACGACCAACCCCGACGTATTCGCCGCCGGCGATGTCGCCAACTCCTACTACCCGCTGCTGGGCACCCACCTGCGCCTCGAGCACTGGTCGGCTGCCCTCAATCAAGGACCGGTCGCGGCGGCGAACATGATGGGCACCCTCACCTCCTACGACCGCGTGCCCTACTTCTTCTCCGACCAATACGACTGTGGCATGGAGTATTCCGGCTATGTCGGGCCGGGCGGCTACGACGAGGTCGTCTTCCGCGGCGACGTCGCCAGCGGCGAGTTCATCGCCTTCTGGATGCGCGATGGGCGGGTGCTGGCCGGTATGAACGTCAACACCTGGGGTGTCACCGATGCCATCGAGGCGCTTGTGCGCTCCGGTGCACGCGTCGATCCAGCCGAGCTTGCCGACCCCGAAGTGCTGTTGATGTACCTCGCCGGCAATGCGACCAGCGATCGGTAGCACAACCGCGCCGAGGGCGAACGGATTATTTGACAGTTAGAGATAGGAGCCGCAATGGTGACACCAGTGCGGACGGCGGGGCGGTCATTGCCCGAGGCCGTCCTCGATGCAGAGCTCCGTCGGCTGGCTGAAGACGATGCACTGCTGCTGCGCGGTGTGCAGCGCCGCGCAGACTCGGTCCTGGCCCTGGCAGCAGCGCGGACGTGGCCGTACGCGGAGTTAGACACTTTGACCGCATTCCTGCGAGCCGCGGTGCTGCCTCACGCCACAAACGAAGAGGATCGTTTGAACCCTGCCGGGGTGGCAGCACCGTTCACGCAGCTGCGCGCAGAGCACGCTCACATCTATGCCCTCACCGACCAGCTCGAGCACATCGACGCCGCCTCCTGCACCCTGCCGGAACTACGACGAATGGTCGACGGTCTTGAGCATCACATGATCACCGAGCACACCGCGCTCGTCGCACTGCTCGCCGCCCTCGACGACATGCCCTGCCACGCCGACCCCGGCGCACCCGTGAGCGCGCCCGATCTCGTTGGGAGAACCCAATTATGCAAACACGTATGACGACGAACGACGTCGAAAAACGCTGGCATGACCCCGCCGCGTTTCGCGCAGCATCAGTGTATGTCGCATCGATCATCGCCGTGGCCGGCCTTGCGTTCATTCTGTTTCTGCTCATCGGCCGCGAGGTGCCGCTGTCGGCGCTGGGAACCCCGATCGTCCTTCTGGTCGGCGGGATCGCAGCGTTCATCAAGACCTATCGGGTCTGGCGAGCCGGCGGAACATGGCCCATCTGGCATGGCGCTGGATGGATTTTGTTCACCCTCATGCTCGTCAGCCTGAGCATCCCAGGAATGGCGATTTCACCCTGACTTACGAAGTCGGAGTATGCAGTCCAGTTCTCAGCCGTCGCCGAACTGTGGCGTTAGATAGGTGCGACGGCGCCGCGCCTACCGCTGCGTGCCACGTGGATTCATCGACAATCGTGCGGGGCCGTTATAGCCATGGTCGTCGCATAGCAAGGCCTGTGACGACTTCGTGGTTCGTAGTCTGAGGCCATCTCCAGCGCCGGGCCCGGCTCATTGACCGGGAGGCTGGTTGCGGCTTGCAACGGCAGTGTCGTCCGCGGCCACAGCGGAACGGCGCCCGCGCTCGATGTGGGCTTCGGCGCGCATCCGCTCCGACATGTGGGGGTAGTGCAGTTCGAAAGCTGGCCGCTCCGAACGGATCCGGGGCAGCTCGGTGAAGTTGTGCCGCGGCGGCGGGCAGGTGGTGGCCCACTCCAGAGAGTTGCCGTAGCCCCACGGGTCGTCGACGGTCGTCGGCTCGCCGTAGCGGTAGCTCTTGAAGATGTTCCAGACGAACGGCAGCATGGATACGCCGAGGGTGAACGCCCCGATCGTTGAGACGACGTTGAGCGCCTGGAATCCGTCGGTCGGCAGGTAGTCGGCGTAGCGGCGCGGCATGCCTTCGTTGCCCAGCCAGTGCTGCACCAAAAAGGTGGTGTGGAAGCCGATGAACGTCAGCCAGAAGTGCAGCTTGCCCAGCCGCTCGTCCATTAGCCGGCCGGTCATCTTCGGGAACCAGAAATAGATGCCGGCGTAGGTGGCGAACACGATGGTGCCGAACAGCACGTAGTGGAAGTGCGCGACCAGGAAATAAGTGTCGGTGACGTGGAAGTCGATCGGCGGACTGGCCAGCATGACCCCCGAAAGACCGCCCAGCAGGAAGGTGGTCATGAAGCCCACCGAGAACAGCATCGGTGTCTCAAATGTCAACTGCCCGTGCCACATCGTGCCGATCCAGTTGAAGAACTTGATGCCGGTCGGGATGGCGATCAGATACGACATGAATGAGAAGAAGGGCAGGAGTACGGCGCCGGTGGCGAACATGTGGTGCGCCCACACCGCGGTCGACAGGGCGGCGATGCTCACGGTTGCGTACACCATGGTGGTATAGCCGAAGACCGGTTTGCGGCTGAACACCGGAACGATTTCGGTGATGATGCCGAAGAACGGGATCGCGACGATGTACACCTCGGGGTGGCCGAAGAACCAGAACAGGTGCTGCCACAAGATCACTCCGCCATTGGCCGGGTCATAGATATGTGCGCCGAGGTGGCGGTCGGCGGCCAGCCCGAACAGCGCGGAGGTCAATAAGGGGAAGGCGTACAGGATCATGATCATGGTGATGAGGATGTTCCAGGTGAAGATCGGCATCCGGAACATCGTCATCCCCGGTGCTCGCATGCACACGACCGTGGTGATCATGTTGACCGCGCCCAGGATGGTGCCGAGGCCGGCGATGATCAGGCCCATGATCCACAGGTCACCGCCGGCGTCCGGGGAGTGGATGGCGTCGCTCAGGGGCGTGTACGCCGTCCATCCGAAATCCGCGGCGCCCCCCGGGGTGAGGAAACCGGACACGGTAACGAGAGCGCCGAACAGGAATAGCCAGTAGCTGAGCGCGTTCAAGCGCGGGAACGCCACATCGGGTGCGCCGATCTGCAGCGGCAGAATGCAATTGGCGAAGCCGAAGACGATCGGGGTCGCATACAGCAGCAGCATGATCGTGCCGTGCATGGTGAACAGCTGGTTGTACTGCTCGTTGGAAAAGAACTGCAAACCCGGCGCGGCAAGCTCGGTTCGCATGAACAGCGCCATCACTCCGCCGGCCATGAAGAATGCGACCGAGGTGACGATGTACATCATCCCGAGCAGCTTGGGGTCAGTGGTCGTCACCACCCGGTATATGAACGTGCCCCTGAGTCCACGACGCTGCGGGAACGGCCGGGTGGGGGTCAGTTCAGCGACGGCGCTCACGGCGTGCCCACACCGGCACGGGGATAGGCGATTTCGTGCGCCATGTGCACCAACTCCTACATCGCTCCTATTTAACGGACTATAGCCCGTTAAATAAGATTTGTTAAGGGCGCGCGGGCAGGCTAGGGCGTAATGAAGCGACCGAGCAGTCGGGCAGCTTGGCCGCATAGTTGTTCGATCACCTCGGCTGCGGGACGGACGGTTCGCAGCATCGCGACGCCCTGTCCGGCATTGATCGGTGCCAGCTGGTGATCGTCTGCGGCGATGGCCGCTGCCAGTGCCTCATGGGCATGATGGTCGGCGGACAGCTCCTGCTCGTGTCCGTGCCAGCGGTCGGTGAATCTGTTGCGCAGCACCCGTTCTGGGATCGATACCGGCCATGGATATCGCTGGGCGATATCGAAGACGCGGGTGCTCACGGTATCGGTGTCCTGCGCGGCCCGCAGTTCGCGGCGCACCTCGTCGGAGGACAGTGTTTCGGTGCAGGCACAGAATGCGGTGCCCAGCCACGCCCCGGAGGCACCGGCGGCCAAAACGGCTGCCAGAGCGCGGCCGCAGGACACTCCGCCGGCGGCAAGGACGGGCACGGGCAGGTGATCGAGGATGGCCGCCAACAGTGGCAGGGTGCCGACGGTGGGCTCTCCGTGCCCGCCTGCTTCGGCTCCGCGGGCGATCACGACGTCGCATCCGGCCTCGGCTGCGCGCTCGGCGGCCGCAAGGTCGCCGACCTGGGTGGCCGCGGTGATACCCGCGTCGTGCGCGCGCCGAATCCAGGAGAAGTCCTCGCCGAAACTGACGGACAGCAGAGCCGGTTTGGCGGCGATCGCCGCGGAGAGCAGTTGGGGTTCGCTCTCAATCACCCATGCGACCAGGCCGATGCCGAACGGGTGGCCGAGCTCGCGCAGGTGCCGGAGTTGTTCATCGAGCGCCAAAGCGCAACCGGCGCTACCGATCCCGACCATGCCCAGCCCGCCGGCACGCGAGACCGCTGCGGCCAGCGCGCCCCCGGCCACTCCCCCCATTGGCGCGTTGACGATCGGCGCGTCAAGGCCCATCGCGCGCGACCAGTCAGTCGACAATGTCGTCACAGTGTTTCCTCTGCACCCCGTCGTTGACGTGGTGGTTGTCAGGGCAGGCCGGCTGGCCCGGGTTCGGTGATTCGGATGATCCGGATCCGCCAAAGTCTGTCGGCCTGGCTGCCCTGCAGATAGCGCCAGTCATAGGCGCCGGGCCGGTAGCGGGCGAACTCCTCGCGCAGGTGTATCGGGTCGTGGCTGTTGACGAGCACGAACGACTCGCCGGCGGCTAGTGAGTCGAAGCGGGCGAAGATCATCGGGTGCCGTTGGGGTTTGGGTATCTGGCGCACGTCGAGCTCGTCGGTGTCAGCGGTTGCGTGCGGATCGTCGTAGAGGGTCATGAGCACATCCTATTCCTACAAGTGATAATTGGAGTAATGTCGTGGCCATGACATACGTGATCGGAGCACCGTGCGTGGACATCAAGGACCGGGCCTGCGTGGACGAGTGCCCGGTGGACTGCATCTACGAGGGGGCACGGATGCTCTACATCCACCCCGACGAGTGTGTCGACTGCGGCGCGTGCGAACCGGTATGCCCGGTGGAGGCGATCTACTACGAAGACGACCTGCCCGAACCGCTGCGGCCCTACATCGATGAGAACGTCAAGTTCTTCACCGACACCCTGCCCGGGCAGGCCGATCCCCTGGGCTCACCGGGAGGAGCCGCGAAACTCGGCGTCGTCGATGCCGACACCCCGATGGTGGCGGCGCTGCCGCCGCAGGGCGACTGATGCCCACCGACGCGACCACACCCAAACCGGGGATGGGCCCCCCGGGGCGCCGCGACGTCATCCTGGCGATGTTGCGGGCCTCGGCCGAGCCGCGCAGCATCGCCAGCGTCGCCGATGAACTCGGCGTGCACCCGAACACGGTTCGGTTTCACATCGACGCGCTGGCGCGCGCTGGCCGCGTCGAGCAAGTCCTCGGTGACTCCGCCGGTCGCGGCCGTCCCCCGCTCCTGTTTCGCGCCAGCCGCCGGATGGACCCGACAGGGCCGACCAACTATCGGCTGCTGGCCGGCATTCTCACCGACTATCTGGCCCGCGAACCCGACCCCGCCACCGTCGCCACCCAGCTGGGCCGTGCGACGAGCCCGGCGCTGGTCGAGCCTCCCGGGCGGCGTCGGGCACCGTCGAAAACCCGCGCGGTCACCGAATTGGTGGAGTTGTTGGCGGAGTTGGGTTTTGAGCCCGAACCCGCGGACGGTCCGCGTACACGCGAGATCCGGTTGCGGCACTGTCCTTTCCAGAATCTGGCCGAAGAACACGGCGAGGTGATCTGCTCGGTGCACTTGGGCTTGATGCAGGGCGCGTTGAGTGCGATGCGCGCCCCGGTCACGGTGGATCGGCTCGACCCGTTCGTCGAGCCCGACTTGTGTGTGGCACACCTGGCTGCCGCGCCGTCAGGTGATCGAGCATCCTCATGACCGAGATCGCTATCCGGGTGGCGGCCGCTGCCACGCTGATGTGGCTGGGAATGGTTTTGGCGATCTCCTTTCTGGAAGCACCGCTGAAGTTTCGCGCCGAAGGTCTCGAGTTGGCGGTGGGTCTGGCGATCGGGCGCGTCGTGTTCCGTGCCCTCAACAGCGTCGAGTTGATCTGGGCGGTGGTCATCGCGACATGCCTAATCCTCGGCGGGCCTTCGAGCCCGCTGGTCGCGGTGGGTGCGGGGATCGCCGTGCTGCTGACCGTTCAACTCCTGTTTGTGCAGCCCCGGCTCAACCGGCGATCGGCGTACGTACTGGCCGGCCACGAGGCGCCCCGCTCCCGGGCGCACCACGCCTACATCGGGTTGGAGGTGCTCAAGGCGGCCGCCCTGGTCGTCCTGGGCGCTGCCCTGCTGGCGGCATGACCAACCCGACAACGACACATGGAAGGAGAAGTCACATGAGCGTTCATCAGCCAGAACTCGAGGCGCTCGGCGATCACGACTACCTCGTGCGGTTTGTGCGGGACGAGGACACCGTAGTCGTGCGCGTGTACGCCGACCCTGCCGTGGTTGCACAGATCGCTGAGAACGAGCAGCGCGTCGTCGAGGCAACAGCGGCCTACCTAATTGACCGTCAGAGCGCCGACGACTTGCCCGAGCAGGTCGACCTCGACGCGGTCGCCGCGGCCTACGACGGATATATCGCCGACCTACACCGGCAGCTGAGCCGAACGTCGAGCCCCTGAGAATCGCGATAGCCACCATGGACAAAATCTCCCTGACCGTGCTTAGCCGACAGCAGCTGGCGGCCGCGCACGACAGCCCCAGCGGCCGCAGCGCGCACACCGTCTATGGCGGACATCAACATACGTTGCGCCAAACCGTAATTGCCCTGACCGCGGGCACGCGTCTCGACGATCACGACAGTCCCGGCGAGGCCACGTTGCAGGTGCTACACGGACGAGTCCAGCTGACCAGCGCGAACACCCGTTGGGATGGTCGCCTCGGCGATCACCTCGTCATCCCCCCGACCCGCCACGGACTACACGCGCTTGACGACAGCGTCGTACTGCTCACCGTCGCCAAATCCGTTCAGCGCTACCGCGAATCCATCTATGACGACGACCTGCCCGGGCTATGAAGCTTGGCGACCACACTCACGGCCACCGACGCCGACCTACGTGCGCGCTGTCGGAATCCGACAAAGCGTCGGGGCCTCGTTGTCTGGCTACGGCAATCGTTGCGCGGGAGATCCAGGCCACGATGGAAAGCATCGAATGGTCGAGCTGTGGAGGTGGGTGATGGTCACCAGCGTGCGGATGGATGGCACCGCTGCTGATCACACCGGTAGCAGTCGGTGCAGCGCCGGACGTAGGCGAGTCGCCGAAGGGTGGCGTCGATGAACCCCCACCGTCCCCACGATCAACGCGCGACGGCTCACCATCGGGCTGGCGCAGCCGAGATGGACACCTTCACGGTGCGGTTGCCTCGGTGGCCTGTCGTGCTGCGGCTGGTCGGTCGCGATCCACTGGTGCGCACGACCGATCGGATCGAGGCGCTGGTGTTGGTGCTGGCTGTCGTGGTGTCGCTGCTCGCGCTCCCGATCACAGCGGCCGTGGGCACCGCGGTCTATGACTCGAGCCGTCACCTCTACGCCGAGCAGGCCCATACCCGCCACACGGTGACCGCGACGGTCGCCGACGTCCCTGCCTCCCAACAAATCTTGCGAACAGGTACCACCACCGTTGCCGCCCGATGGACGGCCGGCGACGCCGAACACACCGGCACGGTCAAGGCGCAATCAACAACCCAGACCGGTGACTCCATTGAGATCTGGGTCGACAACACCGGAGCGCAGGTCCCCGCACCACTGCCGACCACACGCGCCGCCGTTGAGGCGGCAATGGGCGCGCTCGTGATCTGGATTAGCGTGGCCGCCATCGCAGCGACCCTGTTCACCGTCACCCGGGCCGTTTGTGACCGTATCCGTTTCGCCGGATGGCAACACGATCTCGACAACTTGGTCGACAACAGCGGTGGACATCATCCCGGCCGCACGTCGGAACGGTGACGCCGTGATTGCACCGCCCTCCACCGGCCCCGCATCCGGCCTGCCAAGAACCGCGACCAGCGCCAACGATTCATCCACAGTCGGCCAAGCGCTGGGCGGCGACGACAGACATCGCGCGACGGATCCGCACACGACCCAATCCGCTGGCGCGCTGTGCATACCGAACACGCCGTGCACGAGATGACTTGCCGGCCACATCGGCCCAGTAGATCCCGAATACCCACCCTCGACCGAAAGACAACGACATGACCGACACGACACCCATACCGCCGACGACGACCGATGCCGGCATCCCGGTGCAAAGTGACGAGCACTCATTGACCGTCGGACCCGACGGGCCGATCCTGCTGCACGATCACTATCTGATCGAACAGATGGCGGCGTTCAACCGCGAGCGCGTCCCCGAGCGCCAACCACATGCCAAGGGCAGCGGGGCCTTTGGGCGCTTCGAGGTCACCAATGACGTCAGTGCGTTCACCAAGGCAGCGGTGTTTGCGCCCGGCACCACCACTGAGACGGTGATCCGGTTCTCCACTGTGGCCGGTGAGCGCGGCAGCCCAGACACCTGGCGCGACGTGCGCGGTTGGGCGCTGAAGTTCTACAGCACAGAGGGGAACTACGACATCGTCGGCAACAACACTCCGGTGTTCTTCCTGCGCGACCCGCTCAAGTTCGGCCATTTCATCCGCTCGCAGAAGCGCCGCGCCGACAGCAACCTGCGCGACCACGACATGCAGTGGGATTTCTGGACGCTCTCACCAGAGTCCGCCCACCAGGTCACCTACCTGATGGGCGATCGCGGTATCCCGTCGACGTGGCGGCACATGAACCTCTACGGCTCCCACACCTACATGTGGATCAACGCCGCCGGCGAAAGATCCTGGGTCAAATACCATTTCATCACCGATCAGGGCGTGCAGAACCTGACTCCGGCCGAGGCCGACGAGCTGGTCAAACTCGATACCGATCACCACACCCGTGACCTGTTCGAGTCGATCGATCGTGGCGAGCGCCCGTCCTGGACGCTGAAGGTGCAGATCATGGGATTCGACGAGGCCAAGGCCTACCGGTTCAACCCGTTCGACCTGACCAAGGTGTGGCCGCACGCCGACTACCCGCTGATCGAGGTCGGCAAGCTGACGCTGGATCGCAATCCCACCGACAATCACAGCCAGATCGAGCAGGGCGCTTGGGAGCCGTCCAACATGGTGCCCGGAATCGCGCCCAGCCCGGACAAGATGCTGTTGGGCCGGATGTTCGCCTACGCCGATGCCCACCGCTACCGCATCGGAGCCAACTACAACCAACTCCCGGTCAACGCACCCACGTCGCCGGTGCACTGCTACAGCACCGCCGGTCACATGCGTTACCAGCTGGCCACCGATCCGGTGTACGCGCCCAACTCCAAGGGCGGGCCCGCCGCCGACACCGCCCGTTACGGCGATGCAGGGGGTTGGCACACCGATGGTGACATGGTGCGCACCGCCTACACGCTGCGCGCCGCCGACGACGACTGGGGCCAGGCCGGCACCCTTGTCCGCGATGTGATGGACGAGGCCGAACGGGACCGATTGGTGGACAACGTCGTTGATCATCTTCGGGCCGGCGTCAGCGAACCGGTACTGCAACGCGCCTTCGACTACTGGCGCAACATCGACCGTGACCTCGGCGATCGGATCGAAAAGGGTGTCCTGCAATGAGTCCACCCATCGCGAGGGCATCGCTGGCCGCAACGGCGTTCATCACGGTGATCCCCGGCATCCTCGGACAGCCAGTATCTAACTCAAGGCGAGGTGAAGGAGGACGCATATGCGTGTCGTAGTGGACCGTGACCGCTGTGAAGGCAATGCCGTGTGCGTGAGAATTGCGCCTGAGGTGTTCACACTCGACGATGACGATTACGCCGTGGTCACTGCCGACCCCGTCCCGGGCGGCCAGCAGGCGCTCGCCGAGGAAGCCATCGCCGAGTGCCCGCGCGCGGCCCTGTCGCGCAAAGATTAGGCGGCGCCAGGTCACATTTTGATGGAAAGTCCGACACCAACACTGCGTCGGTAATTCGAGTCGAGACCGGACCGTAGCCACCGTTGCCTGCCGAAACGGTGCCGGGCCTGAGGAGAAGCGGCCGACAAATTGAGCCGCAGACGAGTGGTGGCGGACCCCTGTCCAGGGCGGCCCGCCCACCCTAGGTGGACCGATTAAAACCTGTGGATGGTTAGCAACTCAGCGTCACGTATGCCGTCTTGTTTACAGTCGTAGCGATGTTCGGCGCAGACGTGCCGAGCACGTTTCCCGGCACACCGGAGTCGGACGCGAGTATGTTCGGCCCGGCGCCGACGAACACGCGTATGCCACAACATCGAAAATTCGGCATCGTTTTCGGGCCTGAATGATGTTGCGGCATCCTGGTTGTCGGCGGGCGCCCGCTCAACTGGCGGGTTTCGACCGAGACTCCAGCTTGTTCAACAGCAGAACCGCCGCGCTCGTGCTGTCGAAACTCGACAAAGCCAGGCAGCGAGATTGTTCAGTGCGGGCAAGTCCCAGACCTACACCTCGCGCGACGATGGAAAGAGTCGATCGCTGCTGCCGGGGAGCCCATAGTCCCCCACCAAGTCGACCGCTGCAGGTAAAGCAACGAGAGCAGTCAACGAATATGTCAAAGGAGCACGAAGTGGTGGATTCGAATGAGCCCTGGGTTGGCTGGGCGGCAATCACCGTGGGTGTGGGCGCGGCCGTAGCGGACTTCGCGGCGAGCTCTACGCAGGTGGCGTGACAACAGGCCCGAGTTAGTGGCGCGTGCGCAACACTGGATTGCCGCGACGTCACAGCAGCGTCCGAAGTATGCTGTCCCCCTCACTTTTGGCGAAAGAGATTGCCGTAGAGATAGTTTCGGCAACAACGTGCCATAGCCAGTTGCCCTCATTATGCAAATGTTCAATCAAATCGAAGGAGTCATTGATGTCTAGCCACTACACCGTTCCGAGTTTGTCCGACAAACAGGGAGCTGAGGTCGCCGCGATGCTGCAAACACAGCTGAGCCGATACAACGGCTTGCACCTGACCCTCAAGCACGTGCACTGGAACGTTATCGGTCCGAACTTCATCGCGGTACACCAGATGATCGATCCCCAGGTGGCCCTTGTACGGGGCTACGCCGACGAAGTCGCCGAACGCATCGCGACGCTAGGCGGATCGCCGCGGGGCACTGCGGACGCGATCATGAACGAGCACGGCTGGACTGAGTACCCGCATGATCGAGACTGTGCCGACGTCCATCTGGCCGCGCTCGAGCGAGTCTACAGCGGGGTCATCGCCGAGACGCGCGAAAACGTCAAGCGCTTAGAGGATTTGGACGTCGTTACCCAAGATGTCCTGATCGGGCATGCGGCCGAGCTGGAGAAATTTCAGTGGTTCCTACGAGCTCACCTGGAAACCGCCGACGGCTTCATCAGCCGGTTAGCTCGGGGGGCCTAAACGGCCGCCGCAGAACGAAATTGCAAATGCACGGCGCGTGACTTGTTGCGAGCATTGACAAAGGATCCAGACCGATGACCCACGATGTCGAGAAACGATTTGATCGGCCCCCCACATTCCGAGCAGCCGCGCGGTATGCAGGGGCGTTCGTCGCAGTGGCCGCGGTGGCATTCGCCGTCTACGCATTCACCGCGCGGGAATCGGTGATCGCGGCCTCACTGATCCCGGCAATTCTGCTGGCCGGCGGGATCGGCGCATTCGTGAAGACCTACCGGGTGTGGAAACACCAGGGCGCGTGGCCGGCATGGCAGGGCGCCGGATGGTTCCTGCTCGTGCTGATGCTGGTCACTCTGTCAATCCCTGGTGCTGCGATGTACGCCGCGTAGAAGCAGGATCAACTCGCGTCCGCGCTATCCCGCGCCCGAAGCGACATACAATCCTCGCCGATGCCGCCAGGCCACGATCTCGGCGGCGTCGGCGCGCAAAGCGCGCACCTTCCGCCGCCGTATGGTCAACGCTATACCGAGGGATCGCGATACTGTTCGGCGCGGGGGCGGGCGGTTTCTGATGGCGCCGCGTTCGGGCACGCGTTCGCACTCGGCGAAGACGCCGTCACACGTCACACTCGCACTGTCGACTCAGGTGGTCCCCGGGGCACTGTCGTTTCCCGACGGCTGCTCGACACTGCGACGCGCATCATCTGACGGCTGTTCGTAGGCCGGCTGCACAACACTGGCTCCGCGGTTTCAGCGCTCGTCCGCTAATACCGTGGACAATGGGCGATCGCTGCGGGCCGATGCCGTGCCGTGAATGGCCTACCGTCGCGTTGTGAACGCACCGGACTCGCTAATGCTCGGCGTCGGCAGCCGTCGCAATCTGGCGCTGTCAGGGCCCGTTCAGGATTCACCAACCGGCGGCAGCGTGATTCCGTTTCGTATCCGCCGTGTATGTCACCACCGCAGCAGCGCAGCGACTCCGGCTGCGTCGGCCAGCTCGCCGGCGGCCGCGCCCTCGATAGGAGTGATCAGTGCGGCGGTGTCGAGGGCGCGCTCGACCAGCCGTTCGGTCAACCGGGGTTCCGGTCGCGGCTGCTGGCTGCCGGGGCCGACCTCGTCACCGCCATAGAGCGCATCGTCGGCATCGACAGCTCCCGTGTACCGAACCTGTGGGTCATACACCAAGTGCGCGACCCTGCCGGCGTTCAAGGCGGCGGCCACTTCGGACAATCCTAGGGCTGCCATTCCCGCGCCTGCGGCGTCGCCGATTCGCGCCAGCAGCCGTTTTTCACGGTCCTTGTGTTCTTTGTGGACCTGCTCGGTGACCGCGTCGGCCAGAGCGGCGTCACCAAGCCCGTACAAGTTCCGGGGGTCAGCGATGATGTTGTCGCGCAGCGCTTGCGGGAACAACGAAATCATTGTTTCGGTCCACCGTTCGCCGCCGCTGACCAGGATCCGATCCCAGCCGAGCTTTTCGGCAAGTTCGACTGAACGCATGCTGACCCGTTCTAAGAATCGCTGTGCGCGTTGTCTTTCCCGAGATTGACGCTGTTCACGCATCGGCGTGTGGAGCTGCCCCTTCGGGCCGCCACCGATTTGGCCAGCGCGCTCGTGCGGCGCCTGAACATATTGCTGCTGCAGCCGGTCGACCGTCGTCACCGAGCCGAGCCGCCACTCCAGCAGACGGGCCTCTTCGGCGGTGACGAGGACGACCCCGGCCGGGCTGCCTTCGTCGACGAGCTCCAGTAGCGGGTGGATGAACGGGCCGTCTTCTAACACCATCCGGGTGGGTGCCGGCATCGCGCTCTCCAGTCGCACGATCCAGTCAGCACCTAGCGCGGCGAAGGCGATGCGGCCTCGCCCAGATGCGATGGGGCTTGTCAGGGTCTCCAACTGCGGCCATAGCCGCTCTAATTGGGCGGCGATCTGATGGCTTCGATCGCCGCCACTGCCTTGGCTGATCCGGTGCTGCAGCTCGACGAATCTGTTTCTAAGGTCGATTGCGGCGGCCCGCAGATTCGGGTCTTGATGGGGGTCAGCGTTTACGTAGACCGATAACACGCCGAGCGGGTCGGTGCGTCGGGAGAGGTCCCGCAGACCAATATCGTCAAGGCGGTCAATCATGACCATGATGTGTCACCTGTTCCTTTCATCGGTGTGTCGAGTCGCTAGCGGGATGCTCTGATCGGACACGTCGGACACGTTCGCGCGACTGCGTCGGTGTTTGGCCGGCTGCGGAGCCGATGGGTCGCGCGTGAAAATATATGTGTTCGAACATATTTGGACGCCCACACGGGTTTACTCAAGGATTCACGCAGCTCGGTCGCCGTTATCCGACCCGGATTTTGGCTGGGGCGCCCGCTGCGCACCGGAGCCGATGTCGGGTGTGTTCAATCTGACCCGGGACGCCGGCTCGACTTTCAGCACCGTGACCGCGATCGGGGCTGTTCCGGGCAGGATGCAGGTGCGGTGTTCTCCAGGCCATGCGCCGGCTACGGCGCGGCCTATCGGGGATCGCAACGGGTAGATCTTGTTGTCGTGGTCTCCGGCCCCATAGCCGCCTAGGACGAAGGTGTCGATGTGGCCGGAGTCGTCGTAGTAGACGGTGACCGCCATGTCGGGCGCGGCGATGCGGTCATCTGTCGAATCGTCCACGACGATCGCGTCGGTGAGTAGCGTTTCAATGGCACCGATGCGCGATTGCCGCGCTCGATAGTCGTCGCGATTTTCGTCGGTATCCATGTAGTCGTCGGGGACTTCGATGCCTGGACGGCCTCGCAGCGTCGCGAGTTCCTTCTTCAGGCGGATTCGGGCCTGTCGTGTCATTGAAATATGTTTCTTTATGGGCATTTCGGTATCTCGTTCTGCGTGGGTGCCGTGAGGACGGGTGCCCGTTGTTTGGGCTTGCGGCAGCTGTGTCAGCCGGCCGTCGTGTCGGCGGCTACGTTTGGCCACTGTCGGTCGTCGCGACCTTGAGGGTCTCGGCCATACTGCTGCTACCTCAATGGTCGTCGACATTGGCCCACGAACAGTTGCCTCTCGTCGACAATCATTGGCACGCCCGTTGTTGTGCTCCGACAACGCATATCGTGGCCGCTACGAGGTGAGGGCTCGGGGTTCGCCAACCGCCAACGAGCTGGTGAAATCCACCCGCGTGCTGTGTTCCCCATCATGTTCCCTTTCATGGCAGGTGGCCTGCCACCGACTCGTACTAAATCGCCGTGCACAAAGCGGTGGTTCTTCAGGAGCGCTGGGTCCTGGCCAGTGTTGACATCCTTTCCGACCCGGGTTGGCGTAAGGCCGTTCGGCCGGAATCAAGCCGCGCTCGGTATCTCGCGGGTTGGCTAGCGCAGCGATCGGCGCAGCGGATCGAACGCCCGCAGGATCTCGGGCTGTTTACCGGTAGTGATCTGTTCGGCCAACAACCGGCCGGTCACCGGGCCCTGCGCTAGCCCCCACATGCCGTGGCCGCCAGCCACATACACGCCCCGGGAAATCTCACCAATTAGGGCGCGACCGTCCGGGGTGACCGGGCGCGGACCCACCCAGACGTCGCTGCGTTCCGCCCAGCACACGCCTTCAAGCAGTGGGCCGGTTGACGCGACGATGGCCTCCACCCGCTGCGGTATCACCGGTTCGTGCGGGTCCCGGAATTCCATTGTGCCCGAGACCCGCATGGCCCCTCGGTACGGCGTGCACGCCACCCGCACGTCCGGCAGATAGATGGGCGCGGGCATCGGGCGGTCCACTGGCACGGTGAACGAGTAGCCGCGACCGGCCTGCACCGGAACCGACACTCGATTACCGGCCAGCCGCGACAGCCACGCCCCGGTCGCGACCACGGCAGCATCGGCGGTCAGCGACGGCCCGCTGGATAAGTGCACCTCTACGGAGTTGCCTGAGCTGAACACGCCTGTGACTTCCTCGGTGCGCAGCGTTGCGCCTCGCTCCTGTACGGCTTGGCCTAGGTGTACTGCCCAGGCAGGTTGGTCAACCGCGTTATAGGCGGGACCTTCCCGATCGCCGAGTGTTGCCGGTGGTGATTGTAGGTGTGAAGCCAAGGTGCCAGAGCGGATCGGCGCTGGGCCTCG
>Ga0315336_1000266_pt1 | contig 187042 bp, 196 predicted proteins | sample ASW5metaG_FD_204512 | JGI IMG/M metagenome (GOLD analysis project Ga0315336, IMG submission 204512) | Ammonia-oxidizing marine archaeal communities from Monterey Bay, California, United States - ASW #5 | ecosystem: Environmental > Aquatic > Marine > Intertidal zone | place: USA: California... | reverse complement strand
GATGAAGTGGCGGGCCAGCAGGTCCTTGTAAAAAGGCGTACCTGTTTGAACGTCGAAGTAACTGAGGGCCCGTAATTGCGCGTCGTTCACGTGCATGTACTCACCGGTATCGGAGGTGAGCAGGATGTCACGGTCACGTCCCGTGTTCATGCGCATGAATCGAAAGGGCAGCAAGTGGTAGTGCTTGGCGTCTGTCGCAATCAGTGTCACTGCGAAACCCCACATCCAGCCAGCGCGGCTTGGGCCAGGACTTCACGCAACCCTACTGTTTCGCGGTAGATATGGTCGCGTAAGGCGAAGTCGTTCAGATGCTGGAGGATCAGCGTTTGAGCCTGCTCCGGGGAAAGCGTTAGCCTTGCTTCAGCGGGGTGGGCCGTGAGGTTTATCTGATTGGTTTCAATACCGACCTGGATCGCGACGGTGTCGGCCAGGGAATAAGCGGCGCGTCGCACCACGCTGAGCGGGTAGGCTGCGCTGTCGAGTTTCAACGTGACTGGCCATGTCATCGGAACCGCTCCTTCAAATCCGCTGGAAACGTGTGGATTTTGCAGGTTGCCGAGGCATTATGCCATCACGATTTTTTACATTTGCACATATCTTATGCAGCGTGATACCGGAGAATCAGTCAAATGTTCACCGGCTGGATGTTCATCGTTCCGCTGAAAGTCAAGGGCCGGTACCGCCACTCGCAGAAGAGTCCGGTCGGAGCTGCATCCATCAGTAGCCCGCCCGACGACGCCTAAAGACTGTCAGGATCCCCAAAGAACATTTGGAAAGGCCTCTGGAACGGCGTTTCTGGCTTCAAAAAGCAGAAATGTACCCCCAAAAATACCCGCGATACCCCCAGCAGGATGCGCGATCGAGAATGGCGATTTCTGACAGCTGTCAAAGTCAGCCAGACGGCTTGCACTCGACCTGCCAGGCAGTCCGATGCAGCAACCTTGAAGTGCTCGCAGTCATACGCTTTAACCGTCCTCGGAAGCCGCTGCCATGCCGATCAAGATCGAACCAACGAGCGCCTGTGAAGAGCGCCGCACCAGCAGAAAGCCTCATCAGGCCGGTACCTGTCAATGGACCTGATCTGGCAAACAATCCAGGCCGAATTCGCCGACATTGGCGATGAGCGCGAGATCGTACGAATCCTCGTACGCCTGGTAATGGCTGCCGTACTCGGCGCAGTGCTGGGCTTCGAGCGCGAGCACAAGGGCAAGTCCGCCGGGGTGCGCACGCACATGCTGGTGTCGCTGGGGGCGGCGCTGTTCGTGCTGGCACCGAGCATGGCAGGTGCCGATGCGCAGGCGCTCAGCCGGGTGATTCAGGGCATCGTTGCCGGTATCGGCTTTCTGGGCGCGGGCACCATTCTCAAAGGCAATGGCCAGGACACCAGTCATGTGAAAGGCCTGACCACAGCCGCGGGGCTATGGATGACGGCGGCCATCGGTACGGCAGCCGGGATGGGACGCGAAGCCACGGCGCTGGTCAGCACGGTGCTGGCGCTGTTGGTGCTGGGCACGATGCCCTTGCTGGTGGAAAAGGTCGAAAGGCAAGACGAAGAAAAACAGAAGGAGGAGGGCAGGAAGCACTGAGGGGCGTGGGTCGCCCCCGCAAAGCCTGCCTTCCCTTATTCAGACCGACGCTGATCCATTCAGGCGCTCGATCGCTTCGATCAGGTCGTCATAGCCCACAGGCTTGTTCAGGTGACGGTCGAACCCGGACTGGCGAGACTTGTATTGGTCGGCGCTGGCCCCATAGCCTGTCAACGCGATGGCCGGGATGTAGCGCAGATGCTCCAGGCCGCGCAGCGCCCGGATCAGAGCATGGCCGTCCATGCCAGGCATGCCGATGTCGGAAATGATCACGTCGTAACGCGCATCTGCCGCCGACTGCAGCGCCAGTTTCGGGTCGCTGTAGGCATCGACGTCGGCATCTTCCATCAACAGCAATTGTTCCATCACTTCCAGCACATCGACCGAGTCATCCACCAGCAGGATACGAACCCCTTTCAGCCGACCTTCTGATGGCAGCACTTCGGCTTGCACCTGGGGTTGCTGGGCGTACGCGCACAAGGGCAGGGTGATGATGAACGTACAACCCTGGCCTATTCCGGGAGACTCTACGCTGACCGCTCCGCCATGGGCTTCTACCAATTGACGAACCAGGGAAAGGCCAATACCTAGCCCCTCTCGCCCATGGCCGGTGGGTGCAGCCTGGTTGAACAGCTCAAAAATATCTTCCAGGGAGTTTTTGGCGAGGCCTATGCCCTGATCGATGACTTCAAGTCGCGCCTGCTCATCCTGCCGAGCAAGTCTCAACAGAATTTCGCCATCGGCAGGGCTGAACTTCAGTGCGTTGTTCAGCAGGTTCCAGATGATCTGGTCGACACGGGTGCTGTCGGCCTCCACATAGACCGGTTCCCCATCGGCCGGCAGCGTCAGCCGAACACTTCGGCCGCGCTGCTCATTGCAAGCTACGGAGCAGATACCCTGCAGCACGGCGCACAAATCGACCGGCTGGGTCTTCAGTTTGAGTTTGCCCGTGCGGATGCGCGCTACATCGAGCAAGTCATCGATGATCCGCGCCTGGCTGGTGACCGCTTCGCGAATGACGTTGACCGCTTTGCTCGCCATGCCGGTACTTGTGACCGATGGTATACGTCGCAAGATATCGGCATTGAGCTGAATCAGGTTCAACGGGTGCTTGAGCTCGTGGGACATCACTGCGAAGAACTCGTCCTTCATGTGGCTGGAGCTTTGTGACTCGGCCAGGCGCTTGCTTTGTTCGTCCTGCAGGCGCTTGTGGCCGGTCAGGTCACGGGCGATCTTCACGTAACCGCGCAGGCTGCTGCCCTTGAGGCGTGACACTTCGCCACTGCAATAGAAGCGGCTGCCGTCCTTGCGCACATGCCAGCGTTCGTCCTGGCCGCGGCCATGCAGGCGCGCGGCACGCAGTTCACGTTCTGGTTCGCCATCTTCGCGGTCCTGATCGGTGAAGATCAGCGCATAGTGCTGGCCAATCACTTCATCCTTGGCGTAGCCGAAGATCAACGCAGCGCCCGTGTTCCAATCGATTATCAGGCCCTGTTCATCAAGCAGGATGATGGCGAAGTCATGGGTGCTCTCCGCGACCAGGCGCATGCGCTCCTCACCTTGGCGCAAGCGTTCTTCGGCTGCGCGGCTTTTGGTGATATCAATGAACGTCAGCACGGTGCCATCGACATTCTGCTCGCTGGCCCGGTACGGTAGCAGGCGCGCCAGGTACCAATGCTGGTCCTGGCCGATCACTTCACGCTCGATCGTGGTTTCGCGCTCGATCACCGCACGCGCATCGTCCGCCAGGCCTGGATATTCCAGGCGATGGGTGATGTCGAGCAGCGAGCGGCCGGTGTCGACCGGCAGTATGCTGAAAATGGCGGTGGCCCCAGGGGTGAACCAGCGAATGTGCAGGTTGCGGTCGACAAACACGGTGGCGATCTGGGTGGAGGCGATCAGGTTGCTCAGGTAGTCGTTGATCTTGTCGGTTTCATCGACCTTGGTCTTGAGCTCGTAGTTGACCGTCAGCAATTCCTCGTTGATGGATTGCAGCTCTTCCTTGCTGGTTTCCAGCTCTTCGCTGGCCAGGCGCAACTCTTCGTTGACCGCCTGCATTTCTTCGTTCGAGGCCATCAGCTCCTGGCTGGAGATGTCGGACTGCTCGATGGTTTCCTGCAACTGCTGACGGGTACGCTGCAGTTCGCGCTCCAGGGTGCTCAACACCATGCCTTCGGTTTGCTGAATGGCAGGCGGGTTGTGGGGATCAGCTTCGCGAACCTGGAAAATCACCAGCAGGCATTCGCTGCCACTGGGTTCGTCCTGGTGGGGCTGTACCTGTACCTGGACTTCGACGCGCTGATCGTCGACGGTGATGATCACTGCGCCCGAGCTGACCGGCTGGCCGGTGTTTTGAGCCTGCAACAGGGTACTGCGCAGGGCAGGGCGCAGCGGCGTGAGTACCAGGTTGAGCAGGCTGGGGCTGACTTCGCCACCGGCGTGGCGCAGGAAGCGGCCGACACCATCGCTCATGTGCAAGATGTTGCCGTCAGCATCGACGATCAGGCTGGGCGGTGTGCGCCTGGACAACGCCCGGTGATGGATTTCAGCATAGGACAGCTTGCGCAGGGGCTTGGGTTTGGCGCGTACTGCTGGCGTGTCGGGCGTCTGAAGCCGCCCCGGGCGGCGCGCCGGTTCCACTTCCCTGGCGCGGAAGATGCGATGGCGCTTGTCCACGGCAATAAACAGGTCGGCCGCCACGTCCGCTGATTCCGAACTGCCCAGGAACAGGTAACCTCCTTTACGCAGGGCGAAGTGGAACAGCCGCAGGATTTCCCGTTGCACTTCCCGGTCCAGGTAGATGAGCAAGTTACGGCATACCACCAGGTCCAACTGAGAGAACGGTGGATCGGACAACAGGTTGTGCCGGGCGAACAGCACTTTTTCGCGAATGTCCTTGCGTACGCGGTAATTCTGATTTTCCTTGATGAAGAACTGGCGCAGCCTGGCCGTGGGAACATCGGTGGCGATGGCATCGGGGTAAACGCCCAGCCGGCCGACATTGATCGCGCGCTCGTCGAGGTCGGTGGCGAACACCTGCACCTTGGCACTGCGCTGCTCCATCGCCAATTGCTCGGTTGCCATCATCGCCAGGCTATAGGCTTCCTCGCCGGATGAACACCCCGCCGACCAGATGCGTATTTCGCGCTGCGGATCCTCGCTGTCATCGTTGGCCAGCCCCGGCATCGCCTGTTGTTGCAACGCTTCGAAGGCGTCCCGGTCGCGAAAGAAGTTGGTGACCCCGATCAGCATGTCCGCCAACAGGGCGCGAGACTCCTCAGGATGCCGCTCGAGGTAGTCGCGGTAACCGGCAAGGTCGGTCTGCGCGGTGACGTGCAGGCGACGTTCAAGCCGGCGCAGCACCGTCGCGCGCTTGTAGTGCTGGAAGTCGTGGCCGGTGCTGGCATGCAGCCGGGCGAGGATGTCGTCGAGGAGCGGGTCGCATTGGGCTGGGTCGCCTGAGCGTTCGCCTAGCGGCGGCGGGAGGCTGTCATCCTCGATTTCCGGCAGTTTGACCTTCTGAGCCGAGCGACACAGTTCTACCAGCTTGCCCGGAATCTCGGTCACCGGAAGGATCAGGTCGACCATGCCGGTGGCGATGGCGGCCTTGGGCATGTCAGGGTACTGGGCGTCATCGGGCGACTGCACAAGCGTCACGCCACCTTGTTCCTTGATCCGCGATAGGCCCACTGCGCCATCGCTGCCGCTGCCCGAAAGGATTACGCAGAACGCATGGTCCTTGTGCACATCAGCAAGGTCGCGAAAGAACAGGTCGATGGCGACGTGGTCGCCGCGGCTGCGCCTGGCCGGGCTGACCCGCAGGTAGCCGTCATTGGTGGACAGGCGGTTGGCTGGCGAAATGACATAGACGTGATCACGCTCGATCGGTACCGGCTCGCTTACCTGGCACACCGGCATTCGCGTGACGCGCTGGATCAAGCGGTCTGCCTGGCTCTGGTGGTCCGGCGACAAGTGCAACACTACAACGAACGCCATGCCGCAGTTTTCGGGGACGCGCTGAAAAAACGCCTGGACCGCCTCCAGGCCGCCGGCCGATGCACCGATACCCACCACTGGGAAGTCCAGATGGCTGGGGCTTAGGGCAGGGTTTTGCGGCGAGGCGGGCGTGGGTTTGCTGGACGATTTCATGGGCACGAGCCTTGTGCGAACCGGGAGTGAGCAGTGGCAGCGATTATAGGCCTGGCACCGATCAATCTACGAGCGGGGTTCAAGTAGGACTGCCCATGCTGGCCAAAGTGCCGCTGTCGGTCAAAGGGCCTGGGGCTGCTCGAGGGATTGTGGCAGTGCGGTCACCTTGATGGCACGTACCGGTACGGCAAACTTGGCTCCGATCCTGTTGAAGCGCTCGAGCAGGTGGAAATTGATCGCCTGCTGAATATCCATGTAGAGGTTGTAGCCAGGGTCTCTCACGATATAGACGCATTCGAACTCCAGTGCCTCTTTGCCAAAGCCGCGCAAATGGGCGCGATCAAAACGCACCTGCTGTTGGGCTGTGATCGCCTCTTCGACGATGGCGGGCGCCTGTTTTACCGCATCAGTGGGCGTGTCGTACGACAAGCCGAACTCGAACACGATGCGTCGCTCCTGCAAGCGTTTGTAGTTCTGGATCGTGCTGCTGATCATGCTGGCATTGGCCATGACGATCTGCTCGCCACCCAGGCTGCGGATGCGTGTGGTCTTAAGCCCCACGTGCTCCACCGTGCCCGCCAGCGGACCGATGACGATGAAATCACCGACTTCGAACGGTTTGTCGACGGCGATCGACAATGAGGCGAACAGGTCACCCAGGATGTTCTGCACGGCCAGGGCGACGGCAATGCCGCCCACACCCAGGCTGGCCACGAAGGCGGTGACATTGACGCCCAGATTGGACAGCATGGCCAGCAACACCACCGACCACAACAGCACGCGCGCGCCCCAGGCCGAAAGCGTGGCCAGCGCACTGCCTTGGTATAGGCCGTCGGCGCTGTGCCGGCTGAAGTAGCGGGTGAGGCCCAGCGCGATGGCGCGATTGACCCAGAGGCCGATCTGCAGGGCAGCGACCACGAACCACAAGCTACTGACCCGGCCCAGCCAGCGCTCGGGCAGGTCCAGCATGCTCAAGCCGACCAGCAGCGAAGCGAGCAGCAGCAGGCTGTTGCTGGTGCCGGCCAGTACCTTGGCCAGCACCTGACTCATTGCCCCGTCATGTTCGGACCAGCGCTGCACCCGGCGCATCAACAGGCCGATGACAGCTCTGGCAATCACGAACGTCAGCACAGCAACGCACAGCGCTACCAGCAGGTTGAGGATGGAAATGCCGAAGAATGTGGTGTCGGTGAACAGTACGATGATTCGATCATTCATGGGGAGCCCACCTCCAGATGGCTCAAGGCAGGGCCGCAGGGCGGCCCCTGGGATTACGTGGTGACGTGTGGGTTACTTGCCGTGAGTGGCTTGCAGCGCCTTGGCCTGTTCCAGATGGTGTTGCAGCGTTGGCAGCTTGTCGCTGGCGAAGGCCTTCAGCTCCGGCTTGTCGGAGGAGGCGGCCTCTTTCTTGAACAGTTCCACGGCCTTTTCGTGCGCGTCGACCTGGTTATTGACGTATGACCGGTCGAACGACTCGTCGCGCCATTCGAGGATCATCTTCTTCACCTTGTCGGTCAGCGCCGCTTCGTCGGGCACGCTGATGTCCAGCTTGCGGGCGATGTCACCGAGTTCCTGGTTGGCTTTGGTATGGTCTGTGACCATTTGCTGGGCGAATTGCTTGATGTCTGCGCTCTGGCTCTTTTCCTGCGCCAGGTTGCCGGTGACCACTTCGGCGATACCGGCTTCAGTGGCCGCATCGACGAAATCGTCCGAAGACGCTGCCTGTACCTGCAGCGAAGCCAGGCCCATCAACAGGGTAACGCCGGCGATTTTCAACAATGGTGTGTTCATGTCTCACTCCTTCGTTCTGTTGGCGCGACCTCAATGTCGCACTCGGTTGAACCGCAGGTGTGGGTGAAGGTTTAGTTTTTCTTGAAAACAGGGCCGCCGTGGCAGCGCAATCTGCGTGTCCGGGCACCGCTCATCCGCTATGTCGTAATCAGAACGAATTCAGGGGGACGGTGAGACTCGTTGGTTTAGGTCTTCACAAAAACGAGTAACCATCATGAAAAACAACCTGTTCGCCATGTTGCTGTTGACTGCCAGTTTCTCGCTGCTCGGAGGTTGCTTCGACCGCGACAGTGATCATCCAGCGAAGGATGCCGACCCAAGCAAACCGTCACTGCAGATGCAGCAACCCAGTGACCCTGTAATTAACCCTCCAGCTGAGACCAAACCGCAGAATCAATGAGTGAGGTACAGGGCATGGTGGCAACCACAAAGGCAGGTATAAGACCTCAAAATGCCGACTTAGGGCTGGAGCATCGCTATCGAGCGCTACTTGAGGGCCCGGAGCCCACCACCGAGGCCTGGCTGGAAGAGCAACTGCATCTGGCCCGTGCGCTTTGCGACGACCTGCCAGATGATCCTGGGCTACTCCCGCAATGGGCCGATAACCATGCGGGACGTGTCGCCAGCGAGCATGCGGCCTACCTGGAACAACGGCGTCAGGGCGGCCCCCGTCGTTTTTTTGCCAATCGGGCCCATGCCTTGTGGTTTCTGCAGCAAGTCGCGCCGACCAAAGCGGTCGACGGCGCCTGGCTACACGGAGCCCTATGGCATTGGCAGGACCCGCGCTTCCATGGGCTGATCCGCACCTTCCTCGAAGAACTCGGAGACGGTGACCCACGCTGCAATCACGTGTTGATCTACCAGCGCTTGCTCAGTCGCCTGGGTTGCCTGCAGGAGCCATCGCTTGACCCCGCTCGCTACCTGCAGGGCGCGTTGCAACTGGCGCTCGGCCAGCACTGCGAGCGTTTTCTTCCAGAAGTGATCGGTTACAACCTGGGTTACGAACAGCCCCCTTTGCATCTGCTGATCACCACCCACGAGCTGGCCGAGCTGGGTATCGACGCCCATTACTTCCAGTTGCATGTGACCATCGATAATGCCGCCAGCGGCCATGCGCGCCGCGCCGTAGAGAGCTTCACCGAGCTGGTGCGGGACGAGAAACCCGCGTTCTACGAGCGTGTCAGGCATGGCTACCGTCTTAATGACCTGGGGATCGACACGCCGTCGTTGATCGCCTCGTTCGACCTGCAGGCCGAATTGCTCGGCGCGCTGGAGCGCAAGCGCATCTATGGCCAGTGCATGCATTCGGACCGTTGTCGCCTGCAAGGACGCACCATCAACCAGTGGCTTGCCGAACCCGGCGCGATGCCTGATTTTCTGGAGGCGCTACAGGTTCAGGGTTGGATCAAGCGCGACAACGATCCCCGACAAAGCCGCTTCTGGTCGCTGATAGAAGGCCCTGTAGCGGCCATGTTCGGTGTGTTCGATGCTTATGAAAAGCAGCTTTGGCATGACTGGATCGCCGGAGACTGGCAAGGCGCAGAAATCCGTCGGGTGCTGCCAGGGCAGTGGGAGCACGCCTTGCAGTTGGCAGATGAAACACCCCTTGCGCCACCGGCTGCAGACATGGCTGCGCTGATCGAAGCGATGGCTGGCAATCGGCATGCTACCCCCCAGGGCCTGCAGGCCACCCGCGCGTTCATTCAGGCCACCGGCTTGATGCAAGGAGGGCTCTACTGATGCTGCTCGACCAAGACCAGATCCGTGCCGATGAGGCCTTGTTGCAGTTGGGGCGTCGCCTGCGTGCCGACGGCTATCGTTTCACTTGCGTGACGCCGGCGACCCAGGCCAGGGTCAATGCCCGGGCCGATGCGCAGCAGGCGCGTACCCTGCGTGATGTGTTCGGCTGGAGTAGGCCGTTCGCCGCGTCACTGCTCAGCCCCGATGAACTGGCGCAGCTGCGCCTCGCTGGCGTGCTGGAGGCCCAAGGTGCGCTGTGGCGCAGCACTGTGCGCTGGTCCAGCCTGGACGATCTGTTGCTGGTACATGCTGCCTGGCCAACGGACAGCCGCGACGCGGTGTTCTTTGGCCCCGACAGCTACCGTTTCGCCCAGCTGATACACGATCATTTGAGCAGCACGCCCGAGCGCGTGCAGCATGCCGTAGACATCGGCTGTGGCAGCGGTGTAGGGGCGTTGGTGATCGCTCGCGCCGCCCAACACGCTCAGGTTTGCGCAGTGGACATCAACCCTATGGCATTGCGCTACACCGCCATCAATGCCGCCTTGGCCGGTGTGGCCAATGTCTCGGTCGAGCACAGTGACCTGCTCAATGACATCGCAGGTACGTTCGACCTGATCGTCGCCAACCCGCCGTACATGCTTGACGCCGGACAGCGCGCCTACCGCCACGGCGGCGGCGCACTGGGTGCCGAGCTGTCGCTGCGCATCGTCGACCAAGCCCGGGAGCGCCTGTCGCCCGGGGGCACGTTGCTGCTGTACACCGGTGTCGCCATCGTCGAGGGGCGCGACGCGCTGCTCGAAGCCGTGCGGTTACGCCTGGCAGGGCCTGCGTTCAGTTGGTTCTATCGTGAGCTGGACCCAGACGTATTCGGTGAGCAATTGCTTGAACCCGGTTACGAGCAGGTCGAGCGCATTGCCGCCGTGGCCCTGACCGTCACCCGTCGCGGCTGATAGCGTCGTGGCGCGGCAGTGCACGTTTGGCATCGAGGAAGAATACCTGCTGGTGAAGCTGGCCACCGGGCAGGTCATGGCGGCTCCGTCAGCAGCCGTGGCCCGCTGTTGTCGGGACGCGTTGGGCCCGTGGTTCGCCGAAGAAATGTTCCATAGCCAGATAGAGATCGCTTCGCCGGTTTTCGACACGTTGCACCAGGCGCGTGAGTTCTTTGGCGAGCGGCGACAGTGCCTGGCCCAGGCGCTGGCCAACGAGGGAGCGGGGCTGTACGGCGCGGCGAGCCACCCCAGCGCCCAGTGGCTGCGTCAGCGCCCACGTGGCTCCCCGCACTATCGCCAGTTGTTCGACGATTACCAGCTGGTGGCCCGGCGCAGCCTGTTGAATGGCCTGCACGTGCACGTCGGCGTACCGGTGGGCATTGATCGGATGCGGGTGATCAATCGGGTGCTGTACTGGCTGCCCTTGTTGTTGGCGCTCAGTACTTCGTCTGCGTATTGGGGCGGTGAGGATACCGGCTACATGAGCTATCGCCGCGCAGTGTGCGGGGAATGGCCGCACATGGGGCTGCCAGAGCCGTTGCCGGACTGGAGTGCCTACCAGCGCTACCGGGCATTGCTGCAACGTACCGGTAGCCTGGCCGAGGACGGTGACTTCTGGTGGGCGATCAGGCCCTCGCGGCGGTTTCCGACGGTCGAGCTGCGTATCTGCGATGGCTGCCCGCGGCTGGAGGATGCCCTGGCCGTTGCCGGCCTGTTTCGCCACCTGGTCGAGCAGGCGCTGGCCCGCCACGATGACCCCGCCAGCCGCGAGATGCGCTGGGTCACCCAGGAAAACTACTGGCGCGCCCTGCGTCAGGGCCGCCTGGCCACCTTCATCGGTGTCCACGCGCAACAGCCGGTCAGCGCCGAGGGCTGGCTGATGCAGTTGCAGCAGCAGTGCCCGGCTGACACCGCCGATGCCGAGCGTTCATTCATCCAAGCGCGGCACATCCTGCGCGAGGGCAGCAGCGCCGATCGCCAGCGCCAAGCCTTCGTACTGGCCCGTGAACAGGGCCTGGATAACCGTCAGGCGATGCGCGCAGTGTACGGGCAAGTGATGAGTGACTTCCGGTAGGTGGCCTGATGGCTGCCCGGCAAATCCGGATAAACCTTCTCGGCGCCGCGCAGTCAGTCACAGTAAGGGCCTGTATTTCTCGGGCCAGGGAGGTGGCTGATGAAATTCGTCTGCCTGCTGCGAGGCTGCCAATGGCGCAGCCTGTTGGTGAGTGAAGTCGCCGGCCTTCACTGCCAGTGTTGCGAACGCTGTGGCGCGTTGCGCTACAGCCATCCCGGCCAATCTTTCGATGCATAGGAACCGACCATGGCGAGGGCAATCTGGAAAGGCGCGATCAGCTTTGGCTTGGTGCACATCCCCGTCTCGCTGAATACCGCCGTGCGCAGTGAGCGAGTGGACTTCGACTGGCTGGACAAGCGCAGTATGGAGCCGGTTGGCTACAAGCGGGTGAACAAGGTGACCGGCAAGGACATCGACAAGGAGCACATCGTCAAAGGGGTGGAGTACGAAAAGGGCCGCTACGTGGTGATCAGCGAGGAAGAAATCCGCAAGGCCAGGCCCGAGGCGACCCAGACCATCGACATCTTCTCGTTCGTCGACGCCGGCGACATTCCGCTGCAACAGTTTGACACCCCCTACTACCTGAGCCCCGATCGTCGTGGTGGCAAGGTCTATGCCTTGCTGCGCGAGACCCTGCACAGCACCGGTAAGGTGGCCTTGGCCACCGTGGTGCTGCACACCCGCCAGCACCTGGCCCTGCTGCGCCCGCTGGAAGATGCACTGGTCTTGATCACCCTGCGCTGGCCGGAGGAGGTGCGCGGGCTGGATACGCTGGAACTGGACAAGAGCGTGACCGAGACTAAGGTCGACAAGCGTGAGCTGGACATGGCCAGGCGCCTGGTGGAGGACATGAGCGGGCAATGGACGCCCGATGAGTACCATGATGCGTTTCGCCAGACCATCCTCGACCTGGTGGAGGAGAAAGCCAGCAAAGGCAAGATCGAAACCGTGGACAAAGGCGAGGGCGCGACGGCTGAGAAGGGCGCCGACATCATCGACCTCACCGAGCTGCTTAAACGCAGCCTCGGCGGCAAGACCAAAGCGAAGAAGCCGGCGGCCAAGCGACCGCGCAAGGCTTCATGAGTTACGCAAGCGGTCCCCCCAGCCCCTTGAGATAGTCCCCAAAGCCCTCGCGCGCACGGCTGTCCACCCGGCTGCTGGTGGCCACGCTGTGCGCTGCGGTCCAGACGATCTGTGCGCCGCTGGCTTCCAGGGCCAGCACCAGTTGCACATCTTCATGCGCCGGCAATGGCTGGAAGCCGCCCACGCGCTCGTAGGCCTTGGCGCATACGCCGAGGTTGGCGCCATGGATATGCCGATGCCCTTCACGGGCCTGATAACGGCTGCGGTACAACTGGCGTAACGCTGCGTTCTGCCAAGGCTGCCAGCGTTCGATGTGCACCGTGCCGCACACCGCGTCCGCGTGCCATTGCAGCTGTGACACCAGCCAATGCCTGGGCACGCGACTGTCGGCGTCGGTGAAGGCCAGCCACTGGGCACCGCGCTCGATCATCCACGCCGCCCCCAGGCGCCGGGCGATGCCGACGTTGCCGGCCTCCAGTTCCAGGGTATGCACGCCGTGGCGGCGGGCGATGCGCGCGCTGGCGTCGACACAGCGATCGAGCACCACCAGCACCTCCACCGCCAGCCCAGCCCCCTCGGCGTGTGCCACGGCCTGTTTGACCGCAGTCAGGCAGCGCCCCAACCGGCGCGCTTCGTTGTGCGCGGGGATGATGACGGCGATCATGGGCAGATCTCGTCAAGGTCCACGACGCTGGGCTGACACGACCAGTATTCGAGCAGGAAATCCGCCTCTTCGTGGCGCAGCACTGGGTAAAGTGGCAGATGCCGGGCCAGCAGGGCATGCACCTCGCGGCCATCCTGCGGGCAGCCGGCGATGGGATGGCGCCAGTGGCAGGCCAGCAAACCACCGTCATACGCCAGGCTGGCCACCGACTGCTCGATCACCTGCAACCAGTCGGTGGGGTCCAGGTAGTAGCCGATCTCACTGAACACGATCAGGTCAAACTGACCGCCCGGCCAGTCGCCCGGCAGGTGGCCCTGTTCGACATGGGCGTGGCTCACGCCTGCAAGCCGTTGACGGGCCAAGGCCACAGCGGTCGCGTCGATGTCCTGGCACGACAGGCTGGCGCAGCGCTCGGCCAGCAGAACGCTCAGCTCGCCGTTGGCGCAGGCCGGCTCGAATACGCGCTCGTAGCATTGGCGCGGCAGGCTGGCCAGGGTCAGCTCGCGCTTGCGCCGTTCGTACCAGCGGGTACGAAAGGCCCAGGGGTCATCGTTGCCGGCGTACAAGTCGGCGAAGTACTGTGCGTCCAGGCTCATGTTGCCTCCGTTGACAGAAAGAGCAGCTCGAATGGTTGCAACAGGCAAGCCTGCAGCTGTTCCGGCACAACCGGTGGGCGATCACCATCAGGCTGCAACTGGCTGGCATGTGCAGCGAGGGCTTGGCGCTTGAGCGCCAGGTGCTCATCGCACAGTTGCACGCGGTGTGCGCGGGGCCAGGGCAGGCGCGGGTCGTCGGGGCTTGCCCAGTGCCAGGCCCAGACTGGGGCCTCAGCGAGTTGTACACGCCTGGTCTGGGCCGCCTGGGCACAGGCGCGACCTGCTGCTTCGTGGTCGCAATGGCCGTCGCCGCGCCACGTGGTCAGCAGCAGGTCGCCAGGTTTGAGCAACTGGTTCAGGTGGTTGACCAAAAAGGCTTCATCGTGGGGCAGCGCGCCATCCTTGAGGTTGAGTCGTCGCCAGTCGAGGCGGTTGAGGTCCAGCCCAAGCAGTTGCAGGGCATGGCGGCTTTCCAGTGGGCGCTGATGGCGCAGGCGGCGCTCTGGCCATTGTGAGGAATGCGGGTGGCTGCCCTCGCCATTGGTGGCAGAAAGAAGCAGCACGTCCTGTTCTCGTCCCTGGAAGCTGGCCAGCAGCCCGCCGGCCATGAGGATTTCGTCGTCCGGGTGCGGAGCCAGCAGCACCAGGCGCCTCCCGGGTGGGCACAACTGCTCGGGCAGCGTCCAGCTGGCGCGGGCCAACTGAGCAGAATGCTGCCAGGCGCTCCACGGTGTGCCTTGCGCGGCCTGTATCAAGTTCTGGCTCATAGTTGCCATGCTCCCGCCGGCAGGCCGGTCAGTTGCCGGCCCAACTCGGCCAGGTCGCGTTCGGCGTGGCTCTGGCGTATGTATACCGGCAGGTCGGCACTGAGCCGGGCGAAATGGCTGCTGCAACAGAACGGCGTGGCACCGAGCGCCCGGCCGGCATGCTGAATGACCTGCTCGACCGCCTGCTCGACCTGGGCGCGGGTGCGCCGCACCTCGAAGCTGGCGTCATCCTGAGGGTGAAGGTCGATCCAGGTGGCGCATTCGCGAAGGGCGGCACGGGCACCGTACAAGGCTGCATCGACTGCGCCCAGATGCGCATCGGCATGCGGGTCGCGCCGGGGTTTGCGGCACTGTTCGTGAAGGTACCCGGCCAGTGCCTCGGCGGCGCCATACCAGCATGCGGCGATACCCGCGCCGCCTTGCCAGAAGCCAGGACGGGACAGGTACTGGCCGGGCGAACCGATGGCCAGCCCTGGCGAGTCGTCGAATTCGATCACAACGCTGCGGGTGGCGGCCATGCCTACGGCCTGCCAATGTTCGGCCAAGATGCGCTGGCTGGGATGAGGCAATTCGATGGCCACCAACTGAGGCTGGTCGTCTTCCCAGGCCGTCAGCAGGGCACGGTCGACCTGCAACGCGCCCGAACACCAAGCCTTGCGGCCTTGCAGGCGCACGCGTTCACCGTCCCGCTCGACAATGTATGCCCGGGCATCTGGCGGCTCGGCGGCCCACACGCCCCAAATGCCGTTGAAGGCATGCTGGGCGGCGCCGCATTCGGCGAGGATTGCCAAGGCGTCGGTATGGCCTTCATAGAGTTTGGCCAGGCTTAGATCGTAACCGGCGACCCGCGCCAGGACGCGCCAGCGTTCGAGCGTGCAGCCCTGGCCGGGCAACGGGAGTACGTCGAGCCGGTCGCCCTGCAAGGCCTGCATCAGTTCTATTAGCGAAGCGTCGCGTTCGATGGCCTGCGAACGGTGAGCAAAACGGTGTAACAACGAATCGAAGTGGGTCAGTTCCATCATGCAATTCCCAACTGCTTGCGCATACGCAACGTGATCGACTGGCGTGTCTTGCCCATTTCGGCCCACGGGTCTTCGACCTGTGCAAGCCGCGTGTGAAGGTTGCCGATGTTCCACTGGTTGGCACCCTTGAGCTGGCTCAGTTCCTCACGCCAGATCGGCACCGACACCGGCAGGCCCTCGCGGGCCCGCAGCGAGTAGGCGGCGACGGTGGTGGCACCCTTGCCGTTACGCAGGTAGTCGATAAAGATCCGCCCGACCCGGTTCTTCGGCCCGGACACGGCGCTGAGACGATCAGGGAACAGCCCGGCCATGTGATTGACCAGGGCATGGCTGAAGTCCTTCACCTCGTCCCAGCCAGCGCGTCGGGTCAAGGGTACGACGAGGTGCATGCCCTTGCCGCCGCTGGTCTTGAGAAACACCTTCAGGCCCAGTTCGTCGAGCAGGGTAAGGGTCAGCTGGGTGGCCTCGAGCATGGCTTTCCACGGCAGCGCCGGGTCAGGGTCCAGGTCGAGGACAAAGCGGTCGGGTTTATCGAAATCCTTGGTGGTGGCATTCCAGGTGTGCAGTTCAAGCGTGTTCATCTGCACCGCGCCCAGCAGGCTTTCGGCGCCGTTGAGCACCATGGCCGCCTGGCCGGCCTGGGCCTTGTTGTAGCTGAGCACCTTGGGAATATGCAGCTGGCCGGCGTTTTTCTGAAAGAACAGTTCGCCGCTCAGACCATCCGGGGCGCGGACGAGGGCTACAGGTCGGTCCTTGAGCTGGGGCAGCAGCCAGTCGGCGACCTGAGCGTAGTACTGGGCGACCTCGCGCTTGGTGGTGCCCGTGGTTGCGTCGACCACGCGGTCGGGGTGGGTCAGGCGCAGGGTGCCCAGGTTCTCGGGTTCTGTCTGTGCTGCGCGCTTGGTGGGCATTGCTCGCTCCAGGTCGATGGCGGTGGCAGGTTTATCGTCACGCAGGCCGTGGAACACCGAGTGACGCACGATGCCTTCGCGGGTCATCTGGGCATAGGCGACCTCTGCCAGCAGCTGTGGCCTGAGCCAATGCACGCCGCGGGCTTCGGCACCGGTAGGTGGTTTCGGCAAGGGGGATCTGTCGGTTTGCAACGGCTTGAGGCGGGCGTGAATGCTGTCCAGGGTGGCCGCGCTGAAGCCCGTGCCGACCTTGCCGGCGTAACGCAGCTGGCCGCTGTCGTGGTCGTGCAAGGCCAGCAGCAGGGCGCCGAAGCCGTTGCGGCTGCCCTTGGGGTCGGTGTAGCCGACGATCACGAATTCCTGGCGCTGCTTGCACTTGAGCTTGACCCAGTCGCTACTGCGCCGGCCAACGTAAGGGCTGTCGGCACGTTTACCGATCAAGCCTTCGAGTTCCAGTCGGCAGGCGCTGTCGAGCAGTGACTCGACGGGCTCCTCAAAATCGGCGGAATACCTGAGTACCTGCGATGCATGGCCTTCCAGCAACCGGGCGAGGGTTGCACGGCGCTGTTGCAGCGTCAGTGCTCGCAGGTCCTCACCGCCCAGCCAGGGCAGGTCGAACAGGTAGTAGGTGATGCGCTCGTCATGCTCGGTGTCGAAGGCGTTCTGCAAAGCCTGGAAGTCGGCCACGCCGTTGTCGTCGACCACTACCATCTCGCCGTCCAGCCATGCCGAGTCGAGGCCCAGGGCCTTGAGCGCCTCGACCTGCCGGGGCATCTTCGCACTCCAGTCGTGGCCATTACGGGTAAACAGGCGTATGTCGTCACCGTCGATACGCGCCAGGATGCGGTAGCCGTCGAACTTGACTTCGTAGCGCCAATCGCCGCTTGGCGGGGAATCGACCAACGTGGCCAGTTGCGGCTGGAGTATATCCGGCAGGGCTTTGCGGCCGGCTCGCTTGTGCCTGGTGGTGGTCGCCTTGGCCGGGCTGCGCGGGGGCAGGGTGCGCTCGCTCAGCACGCTGTCCGGCAGGGCCTCGACAATGCTGTAGTCCGTTTCACTGCGTGCCTGCCCATCATGGGACTTGACCAGCATCCACTGCTCTTTCTTGCCGGCCAGGTGAGTGCGGAACAGGTTCCAGACCCCTGACAGTTTCTCGCCCTGCAGGCGAAAGCGCAGCTTGCCCTTTGCATAGGCTTCGCGCGGGTCGCCCTCGGGCTCCCACACACCCCGGTCCCAGACAATGACATCGCCGGCGCCGTAGTGGCCTTCAGGGATGCTTCCTTCGAAGTTGGCGTAATCCAGCGGATGATCCTCTACATGCACTGCCAGGCGCCGGACCTTGGGATCCAGTGAGGGGCCCTTGGGGATGGCCCAGCTCTTGAGGGTGCCGTCGAGCTCCAGGCGAAAATCGTAATGCAGGTGGCTGGCATCGTGCTTCTGGATGCAGTACTGCAGCGCATGGGCCGAGCGGGGGCGGGCGCGTTTACCAGCCGGCTCGGGCGTGGCATTGAAGTCGCGCTTGCGCTGGTACTCCTGTAGGGGTTTGGCCATGACGGGCTCCGGAAGGGTTCGCGGGTCTCAGGATTGGGAGGCGGCGGTGGCGCGAGGAGTTCAAAAAATGCGAGGGGTGGGGGGCTGGCAGAAACTCTGAATCATTTGCCGCTGGGGAGGGTCGACCGAGTGAAGCCCACAGACGGAGAACGTTCATGTCCACACCCGATGACCCAAGACCGCCCATTGAGATCGACGACACCGAGGACCGCATGGGCAGCGTCCACGAGCTGGATTTCAGCGAACGCCGCGATGAACGCCAGGGGCGTGTCGGCGACGAGCGACCGGCGCGGGAGATCGCCGAGGATTATCCGCCCCGGCGTGTCGCCGAAAGCGGGATGACCGGCGGCGAGGCGCTGAGCGACAGCCTGCACGAGGACAATGTCACCCTCGATGACCTGAGCCCCGATACGCTGCTCGATGAGACCGGTGCCCGCGATCCGGATGAGCCTGGCAGCGGCGGCCCGGCGGACAAGACCTTGCGCCAGGTGCAGGCCCACGAGATCGGTGGTGGGTTCGGCCTGGACGAGGCCGAACTGGCTCGCTCCGCGCCGCTGGACGGCGAGCTGTGGACCGATGACGTGGTACCCGATGACGAAGGGAGAGAGCCGAGATGAACGAGCAACGCTGTTCCTGCACCCATTGTTCTTGCACAGTGGATGCCAATGCTGTGGTCCAGGATGGCAAGGCCTATTGCTGCGAAGCCTGTGCGAAGGGCCATCGCAACGGCGAGCCCTGTCGTATGAGCGACTGCAAGTGTGGTGAGTTGGCTGAGTCGAAAGAATCCAATGTCGATAATGCACTGGATGAAACATTCCCGGCGAGCGATCCGATTTCGCCATGAGGCCCAGTGGCTGACAGATGTGAGACGGGAGAGCGACAGGACGTTGTTCAGATCATGTGGAAACTCACCCGTCACGCATCTGGTTTGAGTTACGCCCTCAATGGGTCTGCCAGACACCGTTGTTGCGTTCGCAATCGCTACGTGCCTGGCCCAAGCCAGGGGTGTCGTAGTAGTAGGTGATGATCCGCGCATCCTTGGGTAGTGCAGGGCGGGTGGCAGGCTCATCACGCCCAGCGGCATCGGGGTTGGCCAGCGTCTCCTGCGTCAGAGGCGCGATGCAGCTGCCAACGCTGCCGTCGGGGCAACGCTCCACCCGACGCTTCTGGCTGTTCAACATTTCCTTGCTTTCGTTGCTGCACGACCAGGCAATCGCCTCAGCGGGCATGTTGCCGTAGCTGTAACAGGTGTGTTGCTGCACCGGTTTGACCGCCTCGCTGGATGAGCGGGTGACCACGTCGCAACCTTCGGCCAGCACCTGCCCGCTGCTCAGGGTGCCCAGCATTGCCATGTACAGAGCGAATCGCATGATATACCTCCCGGGCACCAGGGCCCGTCAGCGCTTGTCGAGGGCTGCCCCGGCCTGTCTGCGCAAGGCCTTGGCACGCTTTTCGAGGATCAGGTAGGTCACCACCGCCATTAGCAGCGGGATCAGGTAGTACAACGTCCGATAGCCGAGCAGTGCGGCCACCAGGGTGCCTTGGCCTAGCTGGCCGTGGAGCAGCGCCAGGAATACGGCTTCCAGTACGCCGAGTCCGGCAGGAATGTGAGCGACCACGCCGGCGACGCAACTGATCAGCAACACACCCAGCACCGAGGGATAGAACAGCTCAGGGGGCAACAGCAGGTGAATCAGCGCTGCCATCAGCGCCCAGTTGCTTGCGCCCAGCGCCACCTGGCAGAGGGCCATACGCAGGCTCGGCAGAGTGACTTCGTGCCCGCGCAGCGCCCACGTGCGCCGCGTGGCGAAGGCACAGGCGCACAGGTATGCCAACGCTACCGCCACCATCAATACGCCGATCAGGCGCAGGCCGCTGGCACCCACCGCCCAGCTTTCCGGCAGTTTCACAAAGCCCAGGGCGAATACCGTACCGGCCAGCAGCAGGTAGCCCATCCAGTTGGTCAACAGCCCCAAGGTGATGATGCGGGTGATGGTTGGGGTATCCAGGCCCAGCCGGCTGTACAGGCGATAACGCAGGGCAACGCCACCGACCCAGGTGGTGAAGTTGAGGTTGAACGCATAGCAGACGAACGCTACCGGCAGTACCTGTCGGGCCGGCAGGTGGTGGCCTGTGTAGGCGCGGGCGAGCAGGTCGTAGCTGGCGAATACCAGGTAGCTGCACAGGGCCAGCAGCAACCCCAAGGCCAGGGTCGAGGGCCGGTACGCCAGCAGCGACTGGCGGACTTCGTTCCAGTCCAGGTTACGTGCCAGGGTGAACAGCAGTACCGGTATCAACACCAGGAACAGCACGGTCAGCAAGCGCTTGCCCCAGGTCTTCCAGCGTGAAGTGGCCATCATGTCTTGCCCCCGTGGTAGTCGGCCGGGGCCTCGCCGTCGCCTTGCAGCGACTGCAGGCGCTGCCGGTGCGCCGGAAACCAGCCGGCGATCCGCGGGAAATAGCGCGTGATGTGGAAGCCCAGAAAGATCAGCGGGGCACGCCACCAGTAGCCGCGCACCATGCGCTCCAGCGTCACGGTCTTGCAGTGCTCCCGGCTCAGTTCGGTCAAGTGCTGGTACAGGTGTTCGTTGAACGCGGGGTCGCGAATCAGCAGGTTGGCCTCAAGGTTGAACGACAGGCTCAGGGGGTCGAGGTTGCTTGAGCCTACGGTGGACCAGTCATTGTCCACCAACGCAACCTTGCCATGGAGCGGCCGCTGGCAGTACTCATGGATGCGCACGTCGTCGCGCGACAGGTAGTTGTAGAGCAGCCGCGAGAGCGCGCGTACCCAGCGCATGTCCGGTTGCCCCTGGAGGATCAGCGTCACCTCGACCCCGCGCCGGGCGGCGTTGCGCAGTTCGCGCAGCAAGCGGTAGCCCGGGAAGAAGTAGGCGTTGGCCACGACGATACGATGCCTTGCTTCACGGAAAACCTGCAGGTAGCAGGCTTCGATATCGTTGCGATGGCGCTGGTTGTCGCGCTCCACCAGCACGGCGCTCGTCGGGCCTGAAGCGATGCCGCCCGGCTGAACCCTGCTGGCGGCATCCAGCACCGGTGCGAGCATGCGGCAGGAAGAAGCATGCACCTGGGCCACCACCGGGCCGACGACCTCCACGGCGTAGTCCTGCTTGGCCTGTGGGCCGAAGTCATCCAGGTGGTCGGCACTGTAATTGATGCCGCCAATGAAGGCGCGTTGCCCGTCGATCACCAGGATCTTGCGGTGCAAGCGGCGAAACAGGTTGGTGCGCATGCCCACCAGCCGTGGTTGCGGATCGAAGGAATGGAAACGCACCCCGGCCTCGGTCATCGACGAGATGAAATCGTCAGGCAGGTCGGCGGTGCCGTAGCCGTCCACCGCCACCTCGACCCGCACCCCGCGCCGCGCGGCATCGATCAGGGCGTGGCGCAAGGGTTGACCGACCTTGTCGTCGTAAATGATGAAAGTTTCCAGGAGGATTTCCTCGCGTGCCTGGGCCATGGCCTCGAATACGCGGGGGTAATACTGCTCGCCGTTTATCAGCAACTCGACGCGGTTGCCGTCGCACCAATTCAGTTTCATAGCGTCACCTGCGCCACCAGCGGGGCATGGTCGGAGAGGTGGGACCATGGGTATCTGGACAACACCCGTGCTTCGCAAGCTTGTGCGTTACGCAGGTAGATGCGGTCCAGCCGCAGCATCGGCAAGCGCGCGGGAAAGCTGCGTGCCGGCTTGCCGAAAGCTTCCACCAGGTGGCCCGACAGCCGCGCATCTGCTTTCAGGCGCCAATCGTTGAAGTCGCCGGCGACGATGACCGGCTCATCCGGCGGCAGGCTGTCCAGCAATGTCAGCAGCAGGCCGACCTGACGCTGACGATGCTCCTCACGCAGGCCCAGGTGTACGCAGACGGTGTGCACCTGTTCATGGCCCGGCACTTCCAGCTGGCAATGCAGCAGGCCCCGTTCTTCGTTGCCATGGACCGAAACATCCAGGTTGTCATGGGCACGGATGGGGAACTTGGACAGCAGGGCGTTGCCATGGTCGCCATGGGGGTAGACCGCATTGCGGCCATAGGCGAACTGCGGCCACATGCTGTCGGCGAGGAATTCGTACTGGGGTGTCTGTGGCCACTTGGGATGGCGCTCGGCATGATGGTGATGAGTGCCGTGCACCTCCTGGAGAAACACCAGGTCGGCGCCGGTCGAGCGTACCGCCTCGCGCAGCTCCGGCAAAATGAAGCGGCGGTTGAACAGGGTGAAGCCTTTGTGCACGTTGAGGGTCAGTACCGTCAGGCGATGTACGGCGGTGACCTTGTCGATGATGCAGCGGGGGGCGGGCAGTGTCGGGTTCATAGCGGCTCCTGCGGCTCGACGCCTGGTTCGGTCACCAACTCGCCGTCAAGGCCTAGCTTGTCCAGCAGGCGGCGGGCATCGTAGGGGGCGTGGACTTTCTGGTCGTTGTCGAAGTAGCAGTAGACGTCACGGGAGGTGCGTTTTGCCGGAGCGCGGCGCACCACACGCTGAGCATCCTCAGGCTGGCTGCCCGCAGCCCAGGCCTGGATGCGCAGGCGCCAGCGGCGCAGCGCCCTGGCCGTGTAGCCGCTGCTGTACAGTTCGACATCGCCATGCAGGCGCAGGTACACGAACTCGGCCGTGACCTCTTCGACATAGGGCCATTTGCCGGCGCTGTCGGCGACCACCAGGGCAACCTTGTGCTTGCGTAGCAGGTCGATGAAGGTGTCGCAGAGGAAGCTGGGGTGGCGGATTTCCACGGCGTGGCGCAAGCGCGCATTACCCGGCACGGCCGTGCCGCCGTTGCCTTGCAGGCGTTCGGCGGCGTGGTGCGCAAGGCTGCGGGCGGCTTTGCGGTCGCGTGGCAGCTTGGCCAGAAAGTCGCTGAAGCGCTGCGCGTCGAACTTCAGATTCGGGGGAAACTGCCACAGGAAGGGGCCCAGCTTGTCACCCAGCAGCAAGGGGCCCGACGCGAAGAAGTTGGCAAGCGCCTCGTCGATTTCGCGCAGCCTGCGTACGTGGGTGATGTAGCGCGGCGCCTTGACAGAGAACACGAACCCCTCCGGTGTCTCGTCACGCCACTTGGCATAGCGCTCGGGCGTTTGCAGTGCGTAGAACGAACCGTTGATTTCGATGCTGTTGACTGCCCGCGAGGCAAACGCCAGCTCGTCGTCCTGGCGCAGCCCCTCGGGGTAGAAGTCCTTGCGCCATGGGCCATAGCGCCAACCGGAAATTCCGATGCGGATCTCGCTCACCATAAGTCCCTGCGCTCCTGTATGTAACAGTAGCGACAGGAACCGGGACCGGATTGTTCAGTGCGATTGACGAGTGGATGGCCATGCAAAAGGGAACTTTACCGGTGTTGCAATCCTCCACCGGATGCCTGGGTTCCACTGAGGTACACCATGAAGGAGGCTCAGCCATGAAGTTTGATCGGTTTGCACAATGGCTAGCCAACCATAGCGGGCGGCCGTTGACGTTCGTTATTGCCTTTATGCTGATCATTGCCTGGGGCGTAAGCGGGCCCTTGTTTCATTTCAACGACACCTGGCAGTTGGTCATCAATACATCGACCACGATCATCACGTTCCTGATGGTGTTCCTGATCCAGAATACCCAAAACCGTGATAGCGACGAGTTGCACATCAAACTTGACGAACTGTTGCGCACTACCCAACGGGCGCACAAGGCGTTGCTCGACCTTGAAGATATGGGGCCAGCTGAACTCCATGCGCTTCGTAAGCGATACCAGCAACTGGGGGAGCACGACGAAGCGGGGCCAGGCAGGGAGGACTCCCATTGACGTGTTCAAGATCAAGCCACGACATTGTTCAGACAGGGCAAGGCCGTGACGGTGAACAAACCACATTTCTCACACTTCGGAGACTAGATGATGAACAAACCCGACGATCAGCGGCAGAAAGGCCCCCATTCTTCCGATCATGCAACAACTGATCAGGACTTGGGTTTCGACCCGGACTCCCCTGATCTGGACGACCCTCAAGTGGACCCCCAAGGCCCCGCGAAAGCACCAAGGGACGTGGAAAAGAAACCGTGAGCCATGCTACCGTGGACGCATGTCTGCCGCACATGGCATCCATCTGTTGCCCCGGCTGTTCAAGAGCCGGGGGCAGCACAGCTATCAGAATGTGTACTTCAGCGACAGCATCAGGTTGCGTGGCTCACCGTAAACGTTGCTCGGCACCGCGACAGAGTTGCTGAGGGCGTTGTAGTACTTCTTGTCGAACGCGTTGTTAAGGTTGACGCGCGCATCGATGTGTTCGGTCGGCTTGAACCCCAACATGAAGTCCACCAAGGTGTAGCCATCCTGCTCGATCATGAAGGTGGTGTTCTTGTTGTAGATTCGATTCTGGTGATAAAGGGAGGCTCCGACACGCCACTGGTTGTATTGACCCGGCAGTGTGTAGGACGTGCTCATCTTGAACAGATGGCGGGGTATGTCGGTGTCGAACAGACGGCCCTCGTTTTCTTTCTTGGTATCCTTGACATACTTGGCCTCGGCAAAAGTATAACCGGCAGCCAGTTGCCAATCAGGCGTCAATTGGCCCTGTACCTCCAGCTCTATGCCCTTGCTGCGCACTTTGCCTGCCGCCTCGTAGCACGGGGTAGTCGGGGCAGTAGGGCAACCGTCGGTAAACGATTTCGCACGGTTTTCCTGGTCGATCTGGAAGAGGGCAGCCGATGCGTTCAGTGCCCCGTCGAAGTATTCACCCTTGATGCCCAGTTCATGGTTTTTTCCGGTGATCGGCGCAATGATGTTTTCGGAAGCATCCTTGTAGTTCTGGGGTTTGAAGATATCGGTGTAGCTCACATACACGCTGTGATGCTCGTCGATGTCATAGATCAGGCCGGCGTACTTGGTGACATGCCGGGTGACTTTCAGCTCGCTCGGGGCGGTGCTTTTGTAGGGCGAGGTGGTGGTGTTGTCGTACCAGTCCAGGCGGCTGCCCAGGATCAGCTTCAGCGGGTCGGCCAGGCTCAGGCGTGTGGTGGCATAAACGCTGTTGAGCTTGGCGTTGGTGTTCTGCCAGCCGTACTTGTCCTGGCTCGGCGGTTTTGGTGTGGCGCCAGCATCCCAGTTGTAGAGGTCGATGTTGCTGTTCAGCAAGATGTTGTAGGGCACATCACCGTTGAACACCACCCGCCGGTGGCTGGCGCCGACCACCAGTTCGTGGTCTCGGTCCATCAGGCGAAACGGGCCGCTGGCATAGGCGTCGAAGCTGTTCTGGGTTTCCCGATAGTGCCCCGCGCCGACGAACTGGTTATAGGCCTGGGTGGTGGTGTTAGCGACCAGATAGGTGCCCAGCATGTCGAGGTCGGCCCAGGTTTTGGTGGCCGAGAGGTTGAGCTTCCAGCCATTGTCCAGAATGTGGTCCAGTGCCGCGTAGGCAGAGGTGCTGGTCTTGTCCCAATACTCCCAGTCGCTGCTCAGCGAAGTAGAGCGTGACAAATGCAGGTCGCTGCCGTCAAAGCCCACCGGCAGGCCGGTCCAGCCGTTGCCATTGTTGTTGTCTTGCTGGCGCGATGCACTCAGGGTCAAGGTGGTGCTGTCGTCCAGGTCGGCCTCCAGGATGCCGTAGAACAGGTTGCGTTCGTTTTCCAGTGTGTCTCGGTAGCTGTTGCCGGTCTGATATGCCGTCACCATTCTGCCGCGAACGGTTCCGCTGTCGTTGAGCGCGCCGGAGACATCGACCTCGGTGCGGTAACGGTCCCAACTGCCCATGCTGCCTTCGATGCTGGCCTGGAACTCGCGCGTCGGCCGCTTGCGGATCAGGTTGATCGACGCCGCAGGGTTGCCCGCACCCTGCATCAGGCCGGTGGCACCGCGCACGACTTCGACCCGGTCATACATGGCCATGTCGGCCGACAGCAGGTCCTGGGATACTTGTGAGCTGTCCAGGCTGGTGGGCAGGCCGTCGTACATGATGTTATCGAGGGAAAACCCCCGGGCGTAGTACGAGGATCGTTCGGGGCCAGTCCGGCGCAGGGTGAGCCCAGGAGTGTTCTGCACCACCTCGTTGAGGTTGGCGAGGTTCTGGTCCTCGATGCGTTGGCGCGTGATGACCGTGACCGATTGTGGCGTCTCGCGCAGGGACAATGGCAGTTTGGTCGCCGTCTGCGCTGAACGTGAGGTGTACGAACCTGTGCCTTCGGTGGTGCCAGACAGCAGTGCGCCGGTTACGGTAGTCGCCCCCAGTTCCAGGGCACCTTCGCTGTCCGCTGCCACTTCTATGATGTAGCTGTCCTCACCCTTGAGCACGCGCAGGCCGGTGCCGGTCAGCAACTGGGCGAGGCCATCGCTCACCGAGTAGGTGCCGCTGAGCCCCGGGGTATGCTTGCCAGCGGTCAATTGTGCGTCTGCGGACAGCAAGATGCCGGACTGGCTTGCGAAACGGTTCAGCGCCTGATCAAGGCCCCCAGCCGGGATGGCGTAATGGCGTGTCTGTTCACTTGCGTAGGCCAGTGCGGCAGGCATGGCAAGCAATAAAGGGGCGCCGCCGAGCAAGCTGGCAAGCAGGATGTGGCGGGTCAGCCGTGAACGGGTTGGCGTGGGCAGGTGCGACACTCTGAACGATCCTCTTGAGAAGGCTTGTTGATGGGTTTCAAGAGGTATCCCGTACAACTCGACCAAAACGACAACACCGCACAAACTCTTTTTTGCCATTCCAGGCTGGCAGCAAACGGCCAGCAGTCTTGTGCGTTTCTAAGCCGGGCTGACATTGACCCAGAAGCGCGTCAATCTCTGTATTTTTACGGGCAGCGACTGCTGAACTGCCATCAGCACGCGGTCGGTGTCTGCCAAGGGAAACACCCCCGTCAGTGGCAACTGCGCTACAGCGGGGTCGCAGCGAAGCACACCGGGACGATGGCGAGCCAGCTCGGCGACGAAGTGCCCCAGCGGCATGCGCTCGGCGATCAAGCGGCCGTCTAGCCAGGCGATGGTGTTGAGGTTGGCTGGCCCGAGGTCGCCGAGGCGATTGGCGGAAAACCAGCGACTTTGTCCTGCGTGAAGGCGGCTGGCGGGCGACTGCCGCGGACGCAGCTCCAGCTCGCCTTCAAACAGCTCGACGTGGCTGCCATCCTCACGCTGGTACACGGAAAAGCGTGTGCCCAACGCCTGGATTTCTCCCGCTGCAGTTTCAACGATCAGCGGGCGATGCGCCGGGCCATGACCACTTTCAAGCAACAACTCCCCAGCGAGCAGGCAAATGCGCCGTTCCGACGCGTTGTACCGGATATCAACCGCAGTGCCGCTGTTCAGGCTAAGTTGGCTGCCATCGTCCAGCGAGCGTTGCAAGCGTTCGCCAGTGCCGCTGCGCAGGTCTGCCGTGGCTTCGCGCCAAGGGGATTGTGAATGGACCAGATAGCCGCTCCCGCCGGCCAACAGCAGCGTGCCGAGCAGCTTGAGCGCCTGCCGACGACGTGCATCGGGCAGCTCGCGCAGCACCCCTAGTGCTGTATCCGCTGGGACACCGCTCAGGGTACTTTGCAGGCGCTCCAGGCGTCGCCATGCGCGATCGTGCTCCGGGTCCGCGGCGCGCCATTCAAGAAAGCGCTGCTGTTGCGCCGCTTCGAACTCACCGCTCCATTGCAGCATGAGCCAATGGCTGGCCTGCTCGACGATTGCGGGGGAGAGGGGGGCTTCGCTGACGTTCTTCATTCAGCGTACAGGACCTGATAGCAGGCAGTGATGGCGCGGAGCATGTACTTTTGCACCGAGCTGACGCTGACGTCCAGCCGCGCTGCGATCTGTGTGTAGGTCAGCCCTTCAAATTGCGACAGCAGGAATGCCTCGCGTACCTTTGCAGGCATCTTGTCGAGCATGGCGTCGATCTGCATCAGGGTTTCGATCACGATCGCGCGGGTTTCCAGTGACGGCGTTTCTGGCTCGGGCAGGGCGGCGATGCTCTCCAGATACGCTTGGTGGATACGCTGGCGACGCCACTGGTCTATGACCAGATTGCGGGCGATCTGCACCAGGAATCGACGGCCGTCGCGCTGTTCCGGCAGGCGGCGGGTTACCAGCAGGCGCAGGAAAGTGTCCTGAGCGATGTCCGCCGCCCGCTCGCGATCACCCAGGCGGTGGCGCAGCCAGCCTTGCAGCCAGCCGTGGTGGTCGCGATACAGGCTGTCGATGGGTTGCAGTGGGGCGTCGATGGGCACTTCACCTTTCCGCTAATCAGATGCATATGGGAATTAATCGCGATTGTAAGGTGGTGGGCCGGTTTTGCAAACCGTTGCAGCAACCGTCAGGTGATTGCATGCAAACGGCGCTGGCGTGTTGAACTGGCAAACCAGGTATTTGCCAGTTCACGGGTCGGGCAGCTAGCCAGCAAGGGCCCTGATCAATTGCTCGCTGAAGGCGGGGATATCATCCGGCTTGCGGCTAGTGATCAGGTTGCCGTCCACCACTACCTCTTCATCGACCCAGTCACCACCTGCATTGCGGATATCATCCTGCAATGTCTGGTAACTGGTCATCCGTTTGCCCTTGGCCAGTCCACTCGACACCAGCAGCCAGGCGCCGTGGCAGATCACCGCCAGCGGCTTGCTGGCCGAGTTGTGGCTTTTCACCAGTTTCTGGGCGCCAGGTATCAGGCGGATGGTGTCGGAATTCTGTACCCCACCCGGTAGCACAATGGCATCGTAAAGGTCGAGGTGGGCGCTGTCGAACGTCGCGTCCACCGCAAACTCGTCGGCCGGCTTGTCATGGTTCCAGCCGCGGACAGTGCCTTCCTTGTCACTCAGGATGTCGATCACGGCCCCGTTTTTCTCCAAGGCTTCACGCGGTCCGGTCAACTCCACTTGTTCGAAGCCATCGGTGACCAAAAAGGCTACGCGCTTGCCACTCAGTTTTGCACTCATCGTTCTATCTCCGTTTTCGCCAGGTGTGGATGTGGGACGTCTCGGAAGGGGTGAGAAGTTCCAATGCACTGCTTCAGCGGTAGGGAGGCTGACCGGCTGACCGTTGCAGTTGAACAATTGCGCGGGGCCTGGGCTCTCACTAGCAGGGATAGAACGAGGCGGCCGTCATGAGCATCGAACGCAGCATTCCTGAACTTGAAGCCTGGTACGCGCAGTACGACGACATCAGCTACCGGCGCGAATCGCCGGATGCCTACCACCACGAACTGGTTCGCACCGCCGAGGCGCTGCGGGACGACGGCGCGATTGACTGGGATGACTGGTTGGCGCTGAAGGCACTGGCCGACGAGGCACATATACGGGCACTGGAGGATGCCGTACAGGCTCACGTGAGCGACCCTGACGCATGAAAGCGCTGAAGATCGCCACCTTCAATATCAATGGCATCCGCAGCCGCCTGCCCGCGCTCTTGGCCTGGCTGGAGCGGGAGCAACCGGACATTGCCTGCTTGCAGGAGCTGAAGGCGGCCGATCAGCAGTTTCCGCGCCAGGCCATCGAAGCGGCAGGTTATGGCTGCCTGTATCAGGGGCAACCCTCCTGGAATGGCGTGGCGATCCTGGCGCGCGATAGCGAGCCGCTGGAGGTACGTCGCGGGCTGCCCGGCATGCAGGACGATCAGCAGAGCCGCTATCTGGAGGCTGCGGTGCACGGTGTATTGGTTAGCTGCCTTTACATGCCCAATGGCAACCCGCAACCTGGCCCCAAGTTTGATTACAAACTGCGCTGGTTCGAGTGCCTGATCAAGCATGCCCAAACACTGCAGGGCAGCAGCCACCCTGCGGTGTTGGCGGGCGATTTCAATGTTGTGCCGACCGATCTGGACATCTATAACCCGCGCTCATGGCTCAAGGACGCGCTGCTGCAACCTGAATCGCGGGCGTGTTTCCAACAATTGCTGGCGCAGGGCTGGGTCGATGCTGTTCGTCACCTGTATCCCGAGCAGCGCATCTACACGTTCTGGGACTATTTTCGCAATCATTGGGCGCGCAATGCCGGGCTGCGCATTGATCATCTGCTGCTCAACCCCAGTCTCAGCCCTTATCTGAAGCGGGCGGGTGTGGATGCCTGGGTGCGCAACGAAGCCAAGGCCAGTGATCATGCACCGGTCTGGATCCAGTTGAGCGGGCGTCGCCAGCAGCGCTAGCTGCCAGCGCAGATGCCCGCTGGAACGGGCGGATTGGAAAGGCCTCTGGGCACACATCGGGAAAGTTACACGCACTTCACCTCATCGCGTTCATCTTCAGTCATCAGCGTCGTCTATGCTGATCATTCACCCATGATGCTTGCGATTACACCGAGGACCCGACGTGCGGCTCTATGCGTTCATTACACAGCACATCGAGCTCATTCTCGAGGCTTTTGAGGATTTTGCTCGCACCGTCGAGACCCCTATGCCGGATCTTGATGCTGCAGGCCTGCGTAACCACGCTGAAGCCATGTTGCGAACCGTTGCACTGGACATGGCATCCTCACAGACAGCCCGCCAGCAGTTTGAGAAGTCTCGAGGCATGCAGGCAACGAGCTCGGTCGAAACAGCCGCTCAGGCCCATGCTGTTACCCGGCTGAGTGCCGGGTTCACGCTTGATCAAGTGGTCGCAGAGTATCGTGCGCTGCGTCTTTGGTTTGCGCAGCAGAGGGCTGATGAACCCCATGCTATCGATGATATGGTTCGTTTCAACGAGGCCATTGATCAAGCCTTGAGCGAATCCATCACCTCGTACGGCATCGCGGTGGAGACAACACGGAAACTGGTACTGGGTGTACTTGGGCATGATCTACGAACGCCGATGACGGCAGCCCTTCTGGGCGCCGAGATGTTGAGCCGTAAAGGTCAGCTGAACGAGCGCGACCGAAAAATTGCAGACCAGATTGCGGCCAGTGTGACACGATCCAGGCAAATCGTGACTGATCTACTCGATCTCGCCAAAGCGAACCTGGGGACTGGCATACCCATCCAGAAAGAACCTGTCGACCTTTCCCAGGTGTGCCATACGCTTGTGGACGAGCTTCGCATTTCCCGCCCTGAGATCACAGTTGTCCTGAAGGGCGGCCAGCAAGCATTTGGCCAGTTTGACGTCACCCGGATGGGGCAGGTGTTTTCCAACCTGATAGCCAATGCGTTTCACCACGGTGATCATGCCAGGCCCATCACCGTAACACTGACCCAACGCCCTGAGGCAGTCGAGTTCAGCGTACATAACTGGGGCAAACCCATTGCGCCGGATGTTGTGCCTCATCTATTCAACCCTCAGGCCAGGTACTCCCGATTGGCGTCGGAACATCACGAGGCATCCGGTGGGCTGGGTCTTGGCCTGTTCATCGTCGGCGAGATCGTGGCCCGGCATGGGGGGGCTATCGACGTGGCATCCAACTCGTCATCGGGCACCACCTTCCGCGTATCCCTGCCCCTGGCATGAGCTGGTCACGCCGTCGCTTCCAGTTGCGTATTTTTTCGCCAGCCTCGCAGGTTCATGGCACAGAGGCAGAATTGCAGGATGATCAATGCCCAGGCTTCAGCTTGCCAGCCCCAGACGGCCCACAACACGTTGCTTGCGATAAAACAACAGAAACCTGCCTTCCTCCGCCCCGGACGGCGCGAACCGATGCACCACGCTGCCAGCACAGTCATCAACATCGCAGGCCATTCAAGTAACCCAATCCAGTATTCCATGACACCTTCCGACTGATGATGGGGTATCTGAAGCCGATCACCTGCCACGCGCTGAGCGCTGGCAGGTGATCGCTTGACTACGCCGCTCGCTGCTCGCCCTTGAGCATCTTTTTCTGCATTTCCATGGCTTGCCCAAGCTCCTCGAGGGTGTCCTTGCTGAGCAGCTTCTTCGCGGTGGGGAACAGTTCGCCTTCCTCTTCCTCGATGTGATGCTCCAGCAACTCTTTCATGACCTTGACCCGCCCGGCGAATTCGACGGTGCCGGTTTCGGTATGCAGGAGGTCGGGCAGAACGAGGGCGTCGACAGTGCGGTGTTCTTCCTTGGCCTCGTAGTACATCTTCGCTTCTTCCTTGCCACCCGCTTGCTTGATGGCCGGGTAGAGTATTTCTTCCTCGAGCGCGGTGTGGATCTGCAACTCCTGCTCGATCCTGTGGAGTAACTCGGCCCGTTTCTTTACGGCACGCTCGGTAGTGGTCGACAGCTCTTCGAGCAGCTTCTTCACGAGCTTGTGGTCCTGGATCAGTAAGTCGATAGCGTTCATGGCGTTCCTCATCACGGATTGAATCAAGCACTTGCTCGAGGTTGAGTACACGCAGAAAGAAACGGTTCAATGATTAAGATGGCTGGCATCCCCTCAGGCGCGCCCGCTGCCCTCGTTACGCAGACCGCCTCTAGCCATCTCTGCGTCGTGAATGTGTGAGTGTGAAACCCACAAGGACTCCCAACGCCGCTGCACCGATCAGCAGCGGCGTTTTGTGTTTTGACTTCCTCCAGCCTCCGTCGATATCCCTCTTGCCATTCGGAGGCTCAAAGAGGTTTCCCGATGAGTCTTCGGCCTTGGGACTGCGATTTATCCAGGCGCCACTGTCAGGCGCTTCTCGTTCCGTACCCGATGCACCGGGGGCAACTGGGACAATGGTGTCGCTGGCCTCGATCCGTAAGAGCTCAAGGGAAGTGCCATCGACCAGGGTCAATGTCAGCCCTTCGACCGTGCCTGCCTCCCGGTTTGGAAAAACGGGTTCACCTGCGGCATCCAGGCTGTCATAGATGAAGCGTGTACCTTCAAGCCAGCCCACGGCGGTGAGAAGTTCAGGGCCGAGATAATACTTCCCGTCCTGGAAGAAGCCTGGAAACTGATGAGCGCGCTCCACGTTTTGCACGCGATAGCGTTCGCCGGATTTCATGCCTGTCGCTTGATCGATCATGTTGAAAACCCCTGTAAATGCAGCTGGCAGATGTCAGCCTTTGCTGTGCTCGTCGGAGGTGGGCCCTGTACCTCGCTTGATGCCGCGCGGGCCAGCAACGCCCCAGATTCCCAGGCCGACTACCGGCAGCGCGAGGATCAGCAGGGCCCAGGCCGCTTTGACTGCATCTGACTTGTCGCTTCTGAAGACGCTGACGATGGCCCACAGATCGATGAGCAAGAGGATTGCCGCCACGGCAATCCAGAAATAGCTGGCAAGACCGTTCATGACTTCACCTCCTCTATACGTAGTCAGGGCCCAAGGTGCCGGGTGCAGCGCCTGGCACGAGGATGACCTTGCGGCAGTTGTCCTGCTTCTGATCGAACACCTTGTAGCCCATGGCTGCTTCTTCGAGGGCGAGGCGGTGAGTGACGATCAATTCCGGTTGTAGACGGCCTGCTTCGATGTGTTCCAGCAGTTCAGGCAGGTATTTCTGGACATGGGTCTGGCCCATCTTGAAGGTAAGGCCCTTATCGAACGCGTCGCCGAACATGAACCCGTGAATGAAGCCCGCGTACATGAACTCGTGGCCAAAGATATCACCCGCTTCGGGCTCTGGAATTTTGCCTCGGTCGAGGTGCAAATCGGAGCCGCAAATGGCGGTGGCAGTCACCTTGAGGATGATGTCGTCTTCTCGCTCGATGATGGGATCAGGGACGTTGTCGACCCTGACGTCGTTTGCTCCGTGGTAGGTCAGTGCTCTCATGCTCCTAGCTCCTGCATCACAAAAATCGTGGGGGTATGCAGGGGAAGCTTCCAGGCCATGCAAAGTTCAAAACAACAGCTTCAATGGCGATGCTTGAGAACGGGCAGACTGGTCCTGTCTGGGCCATCCACCGACCGGCGGCTACCGAGATTCCCCGATTTGCCAGCAACTTGCACTTGAGCTCACTAGGGTCATTGGCCCCCAAAATTCGGGTATGCAACTGCTCATGCAGTGCCGGGCTCTGCTGATCTGAGGCGAACCGATGGCTAATACGCCCCTGTGATTGAACGAGTCGCAGCATGGAAACGTCTTCAGGGAAGAAGTCCATTACTCTGTGTCGCGAGAGGGTGGGTGTTGATGGGTAATGATGATACGAGTGTGTGCATGCGGGACAAACGAAAATGCAGAATCAAATCCAGGGCAACGATAATCTGCCTTCGAAGCGGCAGGGTACTGCTTGTTCGGAAAAAAGGCGGCAAATGGAATTTCCCAGGTGGTTTGATTGAGCCTGGTGAGAGCCCTCATGCAGCTGCGGCAAGAGAGCTACGTGAGGAGACATCCATTGAAGGGCATGGCCTGCTTTCTTTGTGTTCAATCAGAGTGGGGTCAGTTGTGCATCACATCTTCACCACCCGATTCCACGAAAATGAGAAGCCCGTTGCCGACCATGAAATTGTCGCGTGTAAGTGGGTGCTTCGCGAAAAGCTTACCCCTGAATTGCTGAATTCCGCAGCTGCCGGGCTCTTGGCAACGCGGTTGCCTGCTCTGACCGCCTGACCAAGGCTGCAAAGTTGTACAGGAAAATAAGTTTGTATCGAAAATCAGACCGGCTGTCTGTTACCTGTATGACTACCGACTACGTCATTGAACTGCCTCCCAGCTTTGCTATGTTGAGGTTTCCGTATAAGACTAAAGTCGTAGGAGGGCGGCATGCGTGTTCGAGGTGATGTGTTTTGGGAATGGGCGGATCCAGTGCTTCATCATCGTACCCATGACGAGGAGCTCGATGACGGCACCACGATTGATGTGCAGGTCAGGCTCTCGCGCACCGGTCAGACGCAAATGTTCATCGGTGTGTATGCCGGCTGTGGAATGGCATTGCACGAAGAAGCGTTCAATTCTCGTCCAGGCGAGTCCATGACTCGAGCTCTGGCCTGGGGTGTTGATAGAGCCAGGCGCCTGGCCACGGATCAATGGCGCAAAGCGGTGCAGGTGGCCTAGGACAGGGTGTAATTCGAGGTTGATCGTTAGACACAGAGGCTGACGGCCAACTGTTCAAGGCGAACTGCTGCATCTGAATTACGGACGGTGAAGAAACCAGGGCTCTCCATCGCCCTGGTGGACTTAGCGGTTGTCTTCCGTCATCCCGCTGTCTTCGTCCTGAATAGCTTGCGACCCTTCGTCCATACCTTGCTCCCGGTCAGATTTGCTGCCAGAGGTATGCCCTCCTTGACCACCGTGTTGGGTTCCACCACCGGCACGCTGAGGATTATCTTCCTTAAGGTTACCGCCGCTGCCTTGCCCTGTTTGTTGATCCTCAGATTTCCCTCCGGGCATTTGACCGCCTTTCTGGCCGGTTTCCGAAGCCTTCTCACGGTCGTTTGCAAAACTACCAGGGTTGGTTTGCGCGGCGCCGCCTTGCTGACCCGCCTTGTCTTGATCGTTCGCCATGATCATGCACCTCGTGTGTTCACACAGAGAGCCTGTGTTTTCTTCCGATGCCCCGCGAGTACTGGAAGCTCCTTTTACTTTTGTACCTGCTGACAGGGTGCGCGAAAGGTCGTCAAGGGCAACCTATTGCGTGATAAAGAACCCTGCCATGGCTTAGCGGTTGTGGCGCGTCGACGATAGCCCAAAGCGGGTGGGCGACTCGGCCCCTGTCCGATTACAGCACTTTATCGAGCGTGATCGGAAACTCCCTTATACGCTTGCCTGTGGCATGGTAGACCGCGTTCGCCACCGCAGCGGCCACCCCGACAACGCCGATTTCGCCTACGCCCTTGGACCCCAGTTCGTTGACAATGTCATCGTGCTCTTCAACGAAGATCACTTCGATATCCCCGCAGTCTGCATTGACCGGGATGTGGTACTCCGCCAGGTTGTGATTGATGATGCGGCCCAACCGGTGGTCGGTCAATGCGGCTTCGTGCAGCGCCATGCCCACCCCCCAGACCACGCCCCCCAGGATCTGGCTGCGTGCGGTTTTGGGGTTGATCACACGGCCTGCCGCCACAGCGCTGACCACCCGGGCTACCTTGATCGTGCCAAGGTCCTCGTCGACGTGAACTTCCACGAATACCGCCGAATGGGTGGCGGTGGAGAACGGTTGGCGCCTGGCGCCGGGCTCGGCGTCGATCTGCACTTCGAATTTACCGTTGGGGGCGCTCGCCACGATGTCCGCCAAAGCCCAGCGATGGTTGCCCGCGTGCAGGTAGCCCTCGGTGAAAACGATCTGCTGCCGGGGTGTGTTGGCCACCTGGGGGTATATGTTGCGCGCGTGTTCCAGCACCTGGGTGCGCAGGACATGGCAGGCTTGGCGCACGGCCGAGCCCACCGACGACACCGTGAACGATCCGCCCTGAAGCGGGGCGGTGGGCAGTGAGGAGTCACCCAGCATGAAGGTGACATCCTGCACTTTGACGCCAGCTGCGTCGGCGGCGATCTGAGTCATGACGGTATAGGTGCCGGTCCCGATATCGGTGGTGGCACTGCTGACGGTCAGGTGGCCCTGGGCATTGATGCGCGCCTTGGCACTGGCCTTCATCTGCATGGCTTCCCAGACGCCGCCGGCCATCCCCCAGCCGACCAGTTGGTTGCCATTGCACATGCTGCGCGGTTGGGGAGTGCGGTTATGCCAGCCAAAACGTTCGGCACCTTGCTGGTAGCACGCCAGCAGTGCCTTGCTGGAGTAGGGCTTGCCCTCGTTGGCATTGTTGGCGGCAAAATTGCGGCGGCGCAGCTCTACCGGGTCGATCTGCGCAGCACAGGCGAGCTCATCCATGGCGCACTCCAGCGCAATCATCCCGGACGCGGCCCCAGGCGCCCGCATGTCCAGCGGGGTGTACACATCAAGCGAGGCCAGGCGGTAACTGAGCGCAACGTTATCGCACTGGTACAGCATGCCGCTCCATTCGACCAGGTGTTCGGTGAAGTCCTCGAAGCGGGAGGTCTGGCCAAGCGCATCATGAGCGATCGCAAGCAAACGCCCGTTTGCGTCTGCACCCAGGCGCATGCATTGTTCGGTGCGGGGCCGGTAGCCAAAGGTGAACATCTGCTGGCGGGTCAGTGTGACGCGCACCGAGCGCTTCAGGTGCAACGCCGCCATCACTGCCAGCGGCAACTGGTACTGCGGGCGCAAGCCCGAGCCGAAGGCGCCGCCGACGAACGCCGCGCGCACACGAATGTTTGCCTTGGGCAGGCCGAACACCTTGTGCAGGTAGTCCTGGCAGTTCTGCGTGCCTTGGGTCTTGTCGTGGATTTCCAGAGTGCCGTCGGCCCTGTAGTGCACGGTCGATGCATGGGGCTCCATCGGGTTGTGGTACTCGTTGGCCGTCAGGTACGTGGCATCCACCTGCACCGGCGCTTCGGCAAACTGCCCGGCGAAGTCGCCACGCGGCGCCGGTGTTTCGGCGGGGGCGGCATGCGATTTTTGGCATGCGCCCAGGTCTGTCTGGTGAGCCTCCTCGGCATAGTCGATTTTGATCAGCGAGCCTGCATAGCGGGCCAGTTCCAGGGTTTCGGCGATCACTAATGCCAACGGTTGCCCGCTGTACAGCACTCGATCATTGAACAAGGGCCGAAAAGGCGCCCCCTCGGCAGAGTCGGCATCGCTGTAGTCGTCGTCATAACTGGAGACAGGCGGACGATGGCCATGGTCGAGCACGGCGATTACCCCGGGCACGCGCATGGCCTGCGTGCTGTCGATGCCGAGAACCCGACCGCGGGCGATGGTACTGGACACGACGCTGCCGTGCAGCAGGCCCGTCTGGGGGTATTCGCCCGCATAGCGGGCCTGCCCGGTGACCTTCGCCACACCGTCCACGCGGTCCAGGGGCGTGCCGACTACGGGTGTGCTTGTGATCATGGCCGTGCCCCCCCGTTAGCGGCGCCGCGCGCCGCGTCATCCAATGCCCGCACGATTGCTCGCTGGGCGAGCGTTACCTTGAAACCGTTGTGGCTCAGGGGTTGTGCGCCTTGCAGCAACGTTTGCGCGGCGCGGTTGAAGAGCGCTTCAGAAGGCACCTGGCCGGCCAGCAGGCGCTCCACAGCCGGGTCCCGCCAGGGTTTGTGGGCAACGCCGCCCAGCGCCAGGCGCGCCTGCTGGATCACGTCGCCATCGAAGTTCAAGGCTGCAGCGACTGACACCAGCGCGAACGCGTAGGAAGCGCGGTCGCGTATTTTCAGGTAACGGTAATGGCGTTCGAACACCGGGGGCGGCAGCTCGATGCCTGTCACCAGCTCATCGAATGCCAGTTGATTGTCGCGCTCGGGGGTGTCACCGGGCAGGCAATGGAAATCCGCGAAGGGTATCTGCCGTTCGCCGGACCGCCCCTGTACGTGCACTACGGCTTCGAGCGCTGCCAATGCCACGCACATGTCCGAGGGATGGGTCGCGACACAGGCATCGCTGGCACCCAGAATGGCATGGATGCGGTTCATGCCTGCACGCGCAGGGCATCCGCTGCCCGGTTCGCGCTTGTTGCAGGGGGTGCCGGTGTCGTAGAAGTAGTAGCAGCGGGTACGTTGCAGCAAGTTGCCACCGGTGCTGGCCATGTTCCTCAACTGCGGCGATGCCCCCGCCAGGATCGCGTCTGACAACAGTGGATAATGCTGCTCGATCAACGGGTGCCAGGCCAGGTCGGCATTGCTCACCCGCGCACCGATGAATACGCCGCCGCCAGGGGTAACGTGAATGCCGTTCAGCCCAAGGCCGGAGATGTCGATCAGGCGCTCGGGGCGCACCACGTTTTCCTTTATCAGGTCGACCAGGTTGGTACCCCCGGCGATGAAGTGCGAACAGGCGTCAGCCAGGTTCACCGCTTCGCTGACTGAGGCGGGCTTGTGGTAGCTGAAGGGCGTCATGGGTGCTGCCCTCGTGGTGGTTGGGCGCTGTCCGTCATCAACGGCAGGGCTTCTTCTACCGCAGCGACGATGTTGCCGTAGGCGCCGCAGCGGCAAAGATTGCCGCTCATGTGCTCGCGAATGGCCTCGCGGGTGTCGGCACGTCCCTCGTGAACCAGCCCGACCGCAGAGCAGATTTGCCCCGGGGTGCAGTAACCGCACTGGAACGCATCGTGGGTAATGAAGGCGCGCTGCATGGGGTGCAGGACGTCGCCACTGGCCAGCCCTTCGATGGTCACCAGGTCGGCCCCGTCGCACATGATGGCCAAGGTCAGGCAGGCATTGACGCGCTTGCCGTCGCGCAGCACCGTGCAGGCGCCGCACTGGCCGTGGTCGCAGCCTTTCTTGGTGCCGACCAGGTCCAATTGCTCACGCAGCAGGTCAAGCAAGGTGACCCAAGGATGCACCTGCAGTGTTCGGGGCTGACCATTGAGGGTCAGACGGATGGGGTGCTTTGCAGCCCCGTTTGAAGCGATCGCGGTCATGGTAGGTCCTCACGGTCAGGGTTCGCGCAGTCTGCTGCGTCTCTGTTGTGCGACCGGGCCGGCAGATCAAACGTTCAGCCGGCTCGCCGGGGTGCCGATCACTTCTTGCCAGGCAGCACCGAGCCGAGCACCTGCTTGGCTGTCTGCACGATGATGCCCGCCTGGTCGGGGTCGCCCTTTAGCAAGGTACTGGCAAATTTCTTCGCCTGCTCCAGCTTGATGTGGGGTGGCAGGGGTGGCACGTTCGGGTCGGTCTTGAACTCGATCAGTACTGGCCGATCAGCAGCCAGCGCGCGCTCCCATGCAGCGGCAACGTCCTCTTCGCGATCTACGTAGATACCTTGCAGGCCAATGGAAATGGCGAAAAGATGGTAGGGCACGTCGGGGATCGACTGCGAAGCTTCGAACTTGGGGTCGCCCTCCATCACCCGCTGCTCCCAGGTCACCTGGTTGAGGTCCTCATTGTTGAACACGGCACAGATCCATTGCGGGTTGTCCCACTGCTGCCAGTATTTGGCCACGGTGATCAGTTCGGCGAGGTTGTTCATTTGCATCGCCCCATCGCCCACCAACGCAACTACAGCCCGTTGCGGATGGGCGAATTTGGCTGCAATCGCATAGGGCACTGCGGCGCCCATGCAAGCCAGGCCGCCGGACAGCGAACACTGCATACCCTGGCGAATCTGCAGGTCGCGCGCAAACCAGTTGGCACAGGAGCCGGAGTCGCTGGTGATGATGGCGTGGTCGGGCAGGCGAGGGGACAGTTCATGGACCACGCGTTGCGGGTTGATCGGGTCCGCCTTGACCAAGGCGCGCTTGGCCACGGTCTTGTCCCACTGCGTACGCCAGGTTTCCACCTTGTCGCGCCAGCGCCGGTCGGTCTTGTGCTCAATTAATGGCAACAGTGCGCGCAATGTTTCGCTGGCGTCGCCGACCAGGTTGACCTCCATCGGGTAGCGCAGGCTGAGCATGTCGGGTTGCAGGTCGATCTGCACGCCTCGCGCCCGGCCTTCCTTGGGCAAAAATTCGGAATAGGGAAAGCCGGAGCCGATCATCAGCAAGGTGTCGCATTCGGTCATCAGCTGATAACTGGGTTCGGTGCCGAGGAGGCCGATCGACCCGGTGACCCATGGGAGGTCGTCCGGCACCACAGCCTTGCCCAGCAGCGCTTTGGCCACCCCGGCGCCGAGTTTTTCGGCAATTGCAATGACCTGCTCTGTCGCCTGCAGTGCGCCGGCACCCACCAGTATCGCCACCTTGTGCCCGGCATTGAGCACCTCGGCGGCGCGCTGCAGGTCTTCGTCGAACGGCAACACCCTGGGCTTGCTGTAGCCGATGCCGGAATGCACCGTACCGTGGGCCCTCGGCGGTTCGTCATAGGGCAGGTCCTGCAGGTCGTTGGGCAGGATGATGGCGGTGACGCGGCGTTCGCCGACAGCCGTACGCACTGCACGGTCAAGCAGGTGGCGCACCTGCTCCGGTGTCGATGCCTGCTGAACGAACGCACCGGCCACGTCCTTGAACATCGACAGCAGGTCCAGCTCTTGCTGGTAATGCCCGCCCAACGCCGCCCGGGCCTGTTGACCGACGATGGCCAGCACCGGCTGGTGGTCCATGCGTGCATCGTACAGGCCGGTGAGCAGGTGCGAGGCGCCCGGGCCGGATGTGGCCATGCACACACCGAGCTCACCGGTGAACTTGGCATGGGCGCTGGCCATGAAGGCGGCCATTTCCTCATGGCGGGCCTGAATAAATTCAATCTTGCCGTTGGCCCGGCTCAGCGCGCCGAACACGCCATTGATGCCGTCGCCGGGGTAACCGAAGATGCGCCGTACGCCCCATTGATACAAACGCTCCACCAGAAAGTCGCCTACCGTGCCGGTCATTGCCTGCTCCCGTTCAGTTATCGATAGGCGTCTGGACTTGGCACGTGCCGGGAAAGTTTCAACGGTATGCGCAGCGGTCTGGCAGCTGGAGCCTGGTAAAAGCCGACAGGCTCGAAGGTGAACCGATAACCCACAAAAATGCTGTGGGCCTTGCACTGCGCCAAAAGTTTCCCGTCAACCCAGTTTATGCAGGGCTTCTACCAATTGAGCCTTGTTCATGGTGGAACGCCCTTTGAGATCTTTGCTGCGCGCCTCCTTCATCAGGCTTTCCTTGCTTTGCGATTCCAGCGACGCGCGCGAGGTGCGTGAATGCCCCTGACGAGACTCGGCGGCGCGCTTGGCTGAATCCGTGCGCGCGGTCTTCTTCTCACGCGACGGCGTCTTGCTGCCCGAGCCTCCCGGCTTTTCACCGCCACCGGATTGTTTGTTCACGGTGGCCCAGGCGCGCGCTTCGGCTTCGTCCTTGCCCACGCCCTTGTCCTCGTACGATTGCTCAATGTGCTCGGCCTTGCGTTTCTGCTTGTCCGTATATTTGTCCTTGTCACCGCGTGGCATGGCATTGACTCCTGAGTGAGTTGCTTGATCAATGGTGAAACCGGAACGCCGGGCCATGGACGGGAGATCCACGGCCATTCGGCCATTCCACCTAGCTGCCCGATCCTGCGCCTGATCCACCACCGGTTGAGCCATCGCTACCACTCCCCGGACCTGCACCGCTACCGTTCCCTCCATTACCGCCGGAGCCCGTTTCAGTATCGGTACCGTCACCTCCCGTGTTGTCCGTTCCATTGTCATGGGTACCGCCATTACTCGTGCCCATGCCATCGGCTGGTGTTCCTGAGCCTGTCGCACCGCCTTGGCCGTTCATGTGCCCATTGCTGTGCGGTTGCGTGCCCGGGGCGCGTTGATCGTTCAGGTCGGTGGCGGCCAGGGCAAGTGGCGCCGTGCAACCCAGGCACATTGCGAGTAGCAGCGCGTATGTTTTTTCTGCGTTCATGGTGAAACTCCGTTTCTGGTTGTTCACCCAGTGTTCGGCCTGCCGTATACCGAAGGGTGCCCTCAGCGCGACGGAAGGTGCAAAACGGATGGACAAATGCCACTTGTCTGGCCGCGGGCACCCGTGAGCCACGCCCGCTTCTCACGTTTAGGTGCAGATACCATCTGCCTCTGAACGGAGAAAGGACATGGACATTGATGCAAACGAAGATGAACCATCCCTCGGTCCCGGGACCAAAGCGGTTGAGGTACCACTGCCGCCAGATGATGAGTCACCCATCGAAGAACAGATGGACGACGTGGATGCAAACAACTCAGTATCCAGTGAGCATCCAGATCCTGGCGGTGCGAACAGTGGATTGGGTATGCCCCGGGATGCTCAACTGAACGAAGGGGCTCAGATACCTGACGACCCGCCCAAACCTGATGGTCCGGGTTCCAGTCCCGGCCTTGGCAATGACAAGGAAAACCAGCGCTCCCCTGGAGTACCGGCTAGCGACCCTGAATCAGGGGTATGATAACTGCTCTCTCATCATCCCTATCAGCGCTTCGTTTTCCAGCGGTTTGCTGAGCAGGAAACCTTGCACTTCATGGCATTGGTCATCGCTAAGGAGGGCCAGTTGCTCAGCGGTCTCGACACCTTCGGCAGTTACCGTCATACCCATTGCGTTGCCAAGATTGATGATGGCCTGGACCACGCTACGGTCACTGCCGCTCTTGCCCAGATGCTGGACGAAGCGCTTGTCGATCTTGATGCTGTCGAACGGGTAGGTACGTAGGTAACCCAGAGAGGAGTAACCGGTCCCGAAGTCGTCCATGTTCAGGCGCACGCCTAGCTCCTTCAGTGCCTGCATGGTATGCAGAGCGCCTTCAACGTCGTTGAGCATGACGTTTTCAGTAATTTCCAGTTCCAGGCGATGGGCCGGCAGGCCGGTGGTGCGCAATGCGTCTCCGACGTCGCGAACGACATCGCTGCGGCTGAACTGGGCCGGCGACATGTTTACCGACACCATCACTGCCTGCGGCCAGCCGCGGGCTTTATCGCAGGCTTCCTGCAACACCCAGTTGCCAAGCAACACGATCAGGTCTGACTCTTCGGCCAGCGGGATGAACCGATCCGGGCGCAGCAGACCCAGGCGTGGGTGTTGCCACCTCACGAGGGCCTCAGCCGAGGCGAGCGAGACCCCGTCGACCTTGAAGCGCGGCTGGAAATGCAGCACAAGCTCGCCACGTGGTATGCCGTCGCGTAGTTCGCTTTCCAGCACACGCTTGTCCATCAATGCTGCATTCAGTTGCGCCGAAAAAAAGCGCCAGGTGTTTTTGCCCGCCTGCTTGGCGCTGTAAAGGGCCACGTCAGCGTAGCGGATCAAATCGGTTGGCGTACCGGGATACTCGGCCGACATCACGACACCAAGACTCACACCCACTTGAACACTATGCCCCTCGACTTGCATGGGTCGCCTGATTGCTTCGATCAAGCGGATGCAGAATCGGTCCATGTCCTTGTGATCCCCTGGCCGTGTCACTACGACGATGAACTCGTCGCCTCCCAGGCGGGCGACAAGGTCACTCTCGCGAGTAACCTGACTTAGGCGGCCGGCCACCTCGAGCAACACCGCATCGCCGGCCGGATGCCCCAGGCTGTCGTTGATCGGCTTGAAATTATCAAGATCCAGTATCAGCAGTGCTACCTGGAGGGGGCCAGTGCCGGTAATGGTTTGTTCGAGGAACCGGAACAGCTTGTTGCGATTCGGCAGCCCGGTAAGGGCGTCGTGCAAGGAGAGGTGCTGAATGTGGGCATGTGCGGCTACTTCGTCGGTGATGTCGCTGCAAGTGCCACGAAATCCGGTACAGACGCTCTGATCCACGATTGCGCGGGAAGCGATTGTGCAAATACGCTGTTGGCCAAGATGATCCTGGTACTGGCAGCGTAGGGTACCGGAAGAGCCTGTCGCAGCCAGACTATGAAGCCAGGTCTGGAGATGGCTGGTATCACACGACAGCAGCTCGGTAATCGGGCGCTGTCGCCATACGTCGACAGGATGCCCGGTCAGTTCGCTAAACCGGTCCGACAGGTAGGTTAGTCTCAGGAGCACATCGGTTTCCCAGATCCAGTCCGACGCGGCTTCGGCCACGGCCTTGAAGCGTTCTTCACTCGATTGCAGGGCAGCTCTGGAGATCTCAAGCGCACGGTGGCTACGATCGATCCTGGTGCTGGCCCGCATCGCATAGCGTGCAAACAAGGCAATGGTCAGCGCAATCAGGAGCACAGCGATAGCGAGGGGCGTGATGACTGTCTTGATCAATTGGGAACCAGGCTGCGGTAAATCCCAGGTAAGGGCGCGACCGATGCCTTCGAGTGCAAGAGCACCGCGCCCTTTACGCTGCTCGGTCGAATCGCTTACAGCCACGCCGGACAACCCCGCCGACTTGCCCAGTTCCCACAGCAGCTTAGGCGAAAGAACACGAATGAATACCATCACCGCCGTAGGTTCCGGCAGGTGGTGGGGTTGGGCCTGTGGACGTATCAGTGCAGCGCTGTACAACGATGGCAGGCCACGAAACATGATGTATCCCGAAGTCGCCTGGTCATGCTGCGCGGCTTGGCGAGCAAGGTGCAAGATCTTGCCAGTACTGTCGGTTAGCTGCTCAAGCCCCCGCTCGCTGAGCTGACCTTCCAGCATGGCGTACCGGGTACCGTCATCATCGAGCACGTATACCCCCTCGTACCCATCGGAGGTGAAGAGCGTGGCTCCTACATTATCCTCGATGTATGCCCAATGCGCGTCGACCTGTCTCCCCAGGTGATCGTAGGCGGCCTGCCAATCGGCGTGGGTCAGCAGAAACGTCCTGTCGTTCCTCTGCAGTTGGTTGATGGCCGAATCAGCATGGAAACGGCTTTGCTCCATTTGTTGAACATCGAGCGCCTCGGCGAGGCGGTAGAGGGAAAACAGCCCCAGCAACAGGGCTAACAACAAGATCAGGGAGAACACCAGGATGAGTTGCCCCACCACATGACTACGGGTCGACATTTCATTGTCAGCAAGCACGTCCATTGGTTCACCGTCGCGGTCGAGGTCTCCAAGGGTTGACCGGGGAGCCGGCTTGGAGGTCAATGGCGCTGACGACCGGTGGTGGGCGAAAGGCGTGGTTGATCGACCGACACTGGCAGCATTGCTTGGCACATCCACTGGTTTCATGCCCGCCACAGGTGAACTGCCAGGCCGGCCAGGGCGCAAGCGAACAGCACTTCGATCACGCCCCGCTTGAAGCGGAACAAAGCAATCGCAGCTGCAGCCGCAATAGCCGCGCATGGCCAGTCAAGCGCTCCACCAAAGCCTTTCGGCCAGAGCACGTGGTAGCCGAAGAACAGGGCGAGGTTCAGGATCACGCCCACTACTGCGGCCGTGATCCCTGTCAGCGGTGCGGTAAATTTGATCGCGTTGTGGGTCGACTCTACCAATGGCCCACCGATGAGAATGAACAAGAAAGACGGCAAAAAGGTGAACCAGGTGACGAGGCTCGCCGCGACGGCGCCAGCAAGGAATGGGTGTTCGCTCCCGAACATCGGATTGACGTAGCCACCGACGAAGCCGACGAAGGCGACCACCATGATCAGTGGCCCCGGTGTGGTTTCTCCCAAGGCGAGACCATCGATCATCTGGGTGGGTGTCAGCCACCCGTAGTGCCCTACAGCGCCTTGGTAGACATAGGGCAATACCGCATATGCACCGCCAAAAGTCATCAGTGCGGCCTTCGTGAAGAACCAGCCCATCTGCGTCAGGGTGCCGTCCCAGCCAAACGACAGTGACAGAAGTCCCAGGGGCAGGACCCAGAGCCCAGCACCTATCAGCAGCAGGCATACCAGATGCCTCAAGCTGAAACGGGCATGTTCGGGTGTTGGGGTATCGTCATCGATCAGGGCAGGGCCATAGCTGTTCTTCGCGCCCCCATGACCGCCACCGATCACGAATTTGCCTGGGGCGAAGCGACCACCCACGTAGCCGATGATGGCAGCCACCAGCACGATCAGCGGGAACGGCACGTTGAGGGCGAAGATCGCCACGAACGAGGCGCCGGCCATGGCCCACAGCCAAGCATTCTTCAGGGCTCGCGAGCCAATCCGGTGGGCTGCGTGGAGGACAATCGCCGTCACCGCCGGCTTGATGCCATAGAAAATCCCTGCGACTACCGGTACTTCGCCAAAAGCGACGTAGACCCACGACAAACCGATCAGGATGAACAGCGAAGGTAGCACGAACAACGCGCCGGCAATTACCCCGCCCCATGTGCGGTGCATCAGCCAGCCGATGTAAGTGGCCAGCTGCTGAGCTTCAGGGCCAGGCAGCAACATGCAGTAGTTCAGCGCGTGCAGAAACCGCTTCTCGCTGATCCACCGCCGGCGCTCAACCAGCTCCTGGTGCATGATCGAGATCTGCCCGGCGGGCCCGCCAAAACTGATGAAGCCCAATTTGAGCCAGAACAGGAAGGCTTCATAGAGGCTAATCGGCTGCAGAGTCGCTTGCGATGGCGGCTGCTTGCTCACTGCAGAGGTGGTCTCAGCCATTTGGGGTTTCCTCAATCGCGAAAGCCGTCAGCAGGCCATCAAAGATGCCTCCGGCGACCATTGTCAGTTGATCGTCATCGCCAATGCTCTCTCTCAGGCCGGCGAGGACACGCTCGATACCGGGTGCTTCGGAAGGTTGGTATCCCCCAACATCCAGGTAGTGGATAACACCTGCCAGGCGTGCCAAGCCTGGCTGCTGAACGGCAAAGCTCTCAATGAGGGTTTCGAAGGAAACACGGTGGCCGACGTGGCTGAACATGGCCCCATCAAAATCGAAGCCGAGCGCATCGCTTGGGCAGTCACCTGGACTGTCCAGCCAAATGAATCGGGCGTCGGGATCGATGAAGCGACGGATCAGCCAGGCACATGCCAACCGGTCTACCCATGGGCGCTTTCGCGTTGCCCATCGGCGACCTTGGTATTCGCTGCGTTCCAGCTGGCTGATGGCCTCATCGTGTGCCCTCGGCTCATCGGGGGACAGTGCACGGCTAATCGAGGTCTCAAGCGCCTGCAGGGCCAAATCGGCTTGTGCCTTGAGCACGCCTGGGAAGAAGTCGATCGCCGCCAACTGACCGAAAGCCTTCCTGAGCTTGCGCACCTGCCGGGCTATCTGCAGTGCATTATCCGGGGACAGGTCAGCCCGCCAGCCTGCAATTTCCTCCAGCAGCTTTTCGTACTCATCGCTTCTGTCGAATAGCCCGCTGAAACGCGCCTCGCGCTCAGACAGCGACAGCAGAAATGCCGTGCCGTTGATGGCCAGCACATCTCGCTGCACGGCTTGAAACGCTTCACGGCCCACGCTTTTTTCAGGCAGCAGGTATACGCCATCCCGTAAAACTGCCGCACCAGAGGCCTTCAGGGTTCTCCAAGCGCGCATTCGCTCGGTAGCGTTCGCCGTGGGCAAACCAAGGATCAAAAGCGACCAATCAAGCATGTAGAGATCTCAACATAAAATGTTTATCTATTTACATTATGCAAGACCCACAGAAAAGCAATCCAACACAGGCGGAAGTGGCGTTGGTCAATATCTTCATGAATGCGCGTGACGCGCTCATCGGCCGCAAGCGCCCGCACGTGTTCATTGCTTGCGCGCAGGGTGAGGCAAGTTCTCGATGGCCCGACCGGCGTGGGGTGAGGTTGCGAGGCTGTCCTGCCTCTGGGCTTGACAGTCTAAGCGTGTTTGCAACGCCCGTAGCAACGTTGATTAGCGCCACTGATCCGGCTCAAGACGTGACGCATTGAACACTCAAACCTGAGTGAACGCCTGAACAGGTTAGGGCAACTTTTCTGTCGCCCCTCACTTTCAGGGAGTTCAACATGAAAGCAATCGTGTACAACGGCCCACGTGACGTAGCGGTCAAGGATGTGCCGGACGCAAAAATCGAAAAGCCTACGGATGTGCTGGTACGCATCACGACGACCAACATCTGCGGTTCTGATTTGCACATGTACGAAGGCCGCACCTCATTTGAAGCCGGGAGAGTGTTTGGCCACGAAAATCTCGGTGAGGTCATCGAGGTTGGGGCAGGGGTCGACCGGGTCAAGGTCGGTGATCGGGTCTGCCTACCTTTCAATATCGGCTGTGGGTTCTGTGAGAACTGTGAAAAAGGCCTCACTGGGTTTTGCCTTACAGCGAACCCTGGTGCTGCGGGCGCCGCTTACGGTTTTGCCGACATGGGCCCTTATCAGGGCGGGCAGGCTGAGCTGCTGCGTGTGCCTTATGCGGACTTCAACTGCTTGATATTGCCGGAGGACGCCCAGGAGCGTGAAGACGACTACGTCATGCTCTCGGATATTTTTCCCACCGGTTGGCATGCAACAGAACTGGCCGGCCTGCTTCCGGGTGAGAGCATTGCGATTTACGGCGCGGGGCCTGTCGGCCTGATGGCGGCCCATTCGGCAATCATCAAAGGCGCGTCTCAGGTGTTCGTCATCGACAACCAACCGGATCGGCTGCAACTTGCCGCGCAGCTGGGGGCAACCCCAATCAATGCAGTCGAGCAAAAAGCAGTCGAAGAGATCATGAACCTTACCCACGGCAAAGGCACCGACCGGGGCTGTGAGTGCGTGGGCTACCAGTGCTGCGACAAGCATGGCCATGAAGCGAACTACCTCACCATGAACAACCTGGTCGCTTCCACCAAGGCTACCGGTGGCATTGGCGTAGTAGGCGTGTTCGTGCCTGAAGACCCTGGTGCGAAGAACGACTTGGCGAAAGAGGGCAAGATGGCCTTCGATTTCGGTGCGTTCTGGTTCAAGGGCCAGCAGATCCGCACAGGTCAGGCGAACGTGAAGGCCTACAACCGTCGTCTTGCAGAGCTCATCCAGCATGGGCGTGCCAAGCCTTCCCAGATTATCTCTCATCGTTTGAAGCTTGCTGAAGGCCCAGATGCCTACAAGCACTTCGATGCGCGGGATGATGGCTGGACGAAAGTGGTGCTCAAGCCTGCGGCGTGATCCGCTCTCACTGCTTCCAAGGACGGAAGTTTGGTGAGAAGGGCAACCTGCATGTATTAGAAGCAACCCTCACCGGCTTGTCAGTGCGTTATCACCCGGCAATTTCCAGTTGTGTGTTCTTCCGCCATCCTCGCAGATTCATGGCGCAAGCGAGACGGTTCAACGCAGATGATGTCTGGCGTCATCGTTCAGGATGGCAGCCCCCGATAGCCATTGCAGCCTTGAGGGCTGCCAGGTGAGTCGGGCCCTGCGGAAGGTTGCCCAGATATTGCCCAGTCTGCGCATCGATCATCTCCGAGTAGATGCCTACCCCGTGTGATAGCCCTTTCAAAGCATCTGCATAGGCGGCTACGGCGCGATCCTGGTTACCCAGAATGGCCCAGGCTTCGATCAACCAGAATGTGCAGGCCAGGAAGCAACCTTCCTCTTCCTCTGCATCGGTGTAGCGATAATGGAAAGCTCCGGCCCTAAGATCATGATCAATGGCTTCCAGTGTGCTGCCCATACGTTCTTTACTGGGGTAACCGAACCTGACAGCCAGTGCCAGTGAAGCGTCAAGTCGGTCGCTGTCTGGATAGAACAGGTACGCCTGGCGTTCTTCGCTCCAGCAGTGCGCCTCGATCCATGCCTGGATGCGCTGCCGCTCGCGATCCCAGCGTTCCCGGCAGGTGGTGGGAAGGTGGCCACCATCTGCCAGTTCGATGGCCCGGCTCAAGGCTTGCCAGCAACTGATCTTGGACATCGTGTAGTGCTGCTTTTCCGGTAACTCCCAGATACCGGCGTCCTGCTGACGCCAACAGTCGGCGCATTGGTCGGCAAGGTCTGAGAGGAGCATTGCGCTCGGAGAATCAAGAATGTTGCCGCTGTCGATGAAGCAGCGCGCTGTTTCGAAGATATCGCCGAAGACGCCGTGTTGGAGTTGGTCGCGGGCATCATTGCCGACGACTGGCGGGGAGTTCTTGTAGCCAGGCAGATCGACGGGGCGCACGCAATCACCGATAGCACCGTCCAGGGTATAAAACACCCGTGGCCCATGTTCATCCAACCGGCGCAGTAGCCAAGTGAACGCAGCTTTGGCTTCCGGCTGCGCGCCGATACCCAGAAACGCTTCGATGGTGTAGCCGGCATCGCGTATCCAGGCGAAGCGGTAATCGTAGTTCTTGCTGCCGCCAATCCGTTCGGGAAGGGATGAGGTCGCTGCCGCCATGATCGACCCACTTGGAGAGGACAGCAGAAGCTTGAGGGCCAGCGTATTGCGGACTACTTGGGTCTGGTACGGGCCGTCATAGACCAACCCCTTCGACCATTGGCACCACTCCCGATGCGAGCCGTCGATGCGTTCATCGATCAGGGCCAATGGGGGTACCACCAAGGGCTCATCTCGTCCTGCGATGATTGCGACCACTGAGCGTTGTCCTGCTGCAAGGCTAAGGACAGCACGGACGCCCATGTCGTCTTTGCGTTCGATGTGCACATGATGGTCGTGCAGGAACATGCCGAGTATTCGGCCCGCATGAAAAACGCAGGCATTGTCATTCGGCGCCACGTAGGGGCTTACCGTGTCGGCCTGGGTTCCGAAGTCGATAGCTATCACGAAATCGACTTTACCCTCGATACCTTCGATGCGTCTGGCAAGTTCGGCCCAAGGCAGGCGTCCAGCAGGGCCACTGTTCAAGGATTCCGTCAGCCGGGCACGACCCTGACGGGTAATGAAAATTGTCTCAAGGACGTTGCTGTCTGCCAGGTAGCGGCGCTCAGCAACGAATGGCTCGCTAGGGGTGATGGCAAAGAAGCCTCCAGTCTGAGGGGCCAGCAACTTGTCGAACAGGGGGGGTGAATCCATGTGCGGCACACACCACCAGTCGATGGAACCGTCCAGTCCAATCAGTGCCACGGAACGTCCATCCCCGAGCGCACCATACTGCTCCAGGGGCAACCATCCACCCTCATCTCGCTGAGGTTTGCCCTGTTGGACTTCTGCCGGTTCTCTTTCCATCGGTATGCCTACCAGATCATGTGTTCTGCTTCCGACATGGCTACCTGGCGTCTGGTTCGTCTGAATTGAGTACTGAGCAATCGGGGGCAATTCGGGATGAGCGAGGAGCGGCCCCGTGCCTTACTCGGCAGGAATGATCGAAATCTTTCCGTTGCGTTCGACGATAGCGAACTTCACCTGCTCAATCCTCTCGATGCCTTGGCTGTCCCGCGCTGATTCAAGGATATCGTCCTCCGTGAGGCGTGCCCGACGCATGCGGTGATGCAGAAAGCGCCCATTCTCGACAACCAAGGTAGCGTGCCCATCCAGAAACCTGGCCAAGGGCCTGGAGTTCAGCTTCGCGAGTGAAAGGCCGACGTCCAGAACGATCAGCGTGGCAATCACCAGCATGGCATTGGTGAATGAAAAATCGTCACCCAGAAGCGCCTGCTGGGTGGCTTCCCCGATGATCAGCAACAACACGAAGTCGAAGGTCGTCAAATCGGCCAGCGAGCGCCGCCCGGCCACGCGAAACAGCAGCATGAGGGCGACGTACATTCCGGCTGCGCGGAGGATCGAGTCCATGACGCACTCCTAGGGGTAAAGGAATGTGGAGAAGTGAACGGCGCTTTCAGGGCCAGCCTTGACGCTGCACTCCAGAGTCCCCACGTGCTCACTTCGTAGGGTCAGGTACAGGGTGGCGACCCCATCGTGCTTGGTACCCAGCTGGAACAGCATGGCCTGGCCATGCGACATCGAACGTTGCGGCTCCGGTTGTAACGTCTCGATGCTGGCGTCACGGAGCAATGATCCCTCGAGTTGCAGCTCCACCGGCTGACCAGGAATACCCTGAACGGTGATGAAAAGGCTGTCTGTCGTGCCGCTTCGGCTGAGGCGTTGATACTCAACCCGTACCCGGCCATCCTGGCTGACCACCTCGGCATCGCTCAACGGGCCATTACCGAACAGGCCTGCCAAGGCAAGCAGTACGATGGCCACAAGCACATACCATCCCACGCGCTCGAAGCGCCAGACACGCTGCTGCATCGGCATGTCTTCTTGAACAGGATGACGCCTGGATAGCAGTTCATCTTCCGACATGATCACAGCCCTCAGGCGCGCTCGCCGCGTAACCAGCGCTGGTGATAGTGGGAAAGCCGGGTCAACCCGAACAGCGCGCCTTGGCGCATGACCTCAGACCGCTCGCCGAAGAAACGTTGAGTGCGCGTGAAAACGGCAACGGGGTCGCCGGCAAAAGCCCACGCAAAGCACATCGTCCCCGGTGGTATCCCGGACTCGGGCGCCGGCCCGGCTACCCCGGTGGTGGCGATCACCACATTGGCATCGCTGTCTCGCAAGGCGCCCAAGGCCATTTCCCGGGCTACTGCTTCGCTGGTCAGGCCGTATCGCTCGATGGTTTCGGCGCTGACCCCCAGCAGGCGTTTCTTGGCGCTGGGCGAGTAGACGACATAGCCGCTTTCCAGCACCTCTCCGGTACCCGGTATCGCCGCCAACAACGCCACAAGGCAGCCTGCAGTGCATGATTCTGCTGTGCTCAGAACCAGTTTGTTGTTTTTGAGATAGCCGAGAGTGGCCAGTACAGGGTCGTTTTCCATTCCAGCGTCGACTCGCTTGTTTTGCGGTGGACGCGATCCTGGTGTGTTTGGTTCATCTCATCTACTGCCCGGCTATCTCGAGAAGTGAACCTGACATGAACTTTGCCCGTGCTTTGGCTTCCCTTGTTCAAAGGCAAAGGACAGGAGCGCAAGATGAAGAAACAGAGCAACAGGCAAGAGGACGCCGCGCAGACGAGGCCGCCCGGCGAAGAGGAGCGAGATAACGATGCCCATCGTCCGGATGGGTCCACCGGCACATCCCATGACTCGACAGCGCAAAAAACGGCCCGTGATCACGATCAGCACAAACGCTGAAACTGCCACGCTAAAGGGGGTGAGGCTCGCCAGCACGGCGAGCCTCTTTTGGCTAGAGGATCGGTTTGCCACCCGTCACTGCGTAACGTGAGCCACTGATGTAACTGGCCTCGTCGGAGCCCAGCAGCACGTAGATCGGCGCGACCTCCACCGGTTGACCGGGGCGCCCCATCGGGTAGCTGGAACCAAAGTTCTTGACGGCCTCGTCCGGCATGGTGGCCGGAATCAAAGGCGTCCAGATAGGGCCTGGCGCGACGCTGTTGACCCGAATACCTTTCTTGCCTAGCAGCTGAGCAAGGCCCGCAGTGAAGTTGGCAATGGCCCCCTTGGTCGTGGCATAGGCAAGCAGGCTGGGGGATGGATCGTCGGAATTGACCGAGCTCGTGTTGATGATCGAACTGCCCTTGGGCATGGAAGGCAGTGCCGCCTGGCAAATACGGAAGATGGCGGTGATGTTGGTATCGAAGGTCTTGACCCATTCGTCATCGTCAATTTCCTCCAGGGTCTCGTGGGACATCTGGAACGCCGCGTTGTTGACCAGGATGTCGATACGCCCGAACTGGCTGACGGTCTTTTCAACGATGTCGTAGCAGTGCTGTTTATGCGCCAGGTCTCCGGGCAACAGAAGGCATTGACGGCCTGCGGCCTCGACGCAGCGTGCGGTTTCTTGCGCGTCGTCATGCTCATTCAGATAAGCGATGGCGACGTCGGCTCCTTCACGGGCGTAGGCAATCGCTACTGCCCGCCCGATGCCGCTGTCGGCTCCGGTGATGAGTGCAATCTTGCCTTCGAGTCGATTGTGGCCGGTATACGACTGCTCACCACAATCCGGGTAGGGCTCCATCTTGCGCTGTGAGCCGGGGACATTTTGTGGCTGTGAAGGGAAGGGCGGGGTAGGGAAGTCTCGCATGGTAAAAGCTCCTGCAGTTGAGAACGTTCATACCGGTTCGAAAGGCCTGGCCTGTGTGTGTTGGTTTCAATCTGCGGTTGGTACGACGAGCGGTGCGGGCTATCAATTCAATTGAATTCCATGCCCCATCGCCTGTTCTACCGAATTCAGCTCCAGGCTCATCCCGTAGCTCGGAGCCCTACTCCCGGAGCAGCGAGTGCCTCGAATCATTACCCCTACGACCCCTGAGCACGAGATCAGCGAACACAATGCCAGGATGTTTGGCTCTCCCAAGGAGCGTCTGGATTTTTACCGGCGGGAAATCCAGTACGAAACCAGCATCCTCGCCAACCGCACGGACGCCTACCTGGCGGCGCAGTCATTCCTGGTCATCGCCTTCGTCTCCTCCATGGGCAACCTCAATCAAGGATGGGGCGAGATGTTCACCCTGATCGTACCGGCGTTCCTTGCCTTGCTCGGGGTATTGAGCTCGCTCAACGCCTGGCCTGGCATCCGCGCGGCGTACAACATCATCGATCACTGGCAGCTCAAACAAAGTCATTTGCTGCGCAGCGAGCCATTGATGGGACTGGCTTACGACGAATCGCCGCTGTTCTGCGAGGCGGAAACCTCGCGTGCCGGGCATCGAAAGTCATTGCTGTTCTCGCTACGGACGCCGTGGATCTTTCTGGTGTTCTGGGTGCTATTGGGTAGCTACTCGGTATACATCCAGCTGGCCTGAACACGTTTGCGTGAAAACATGGAGGTAACGTTTTGAAGACTGAGGGATTACTGACCGAGCTCCTCAATGCCCGTGGGCCGTGGCGGGCAGGACGAATAGCCCCGGCGCGCCGTCTATACGCAGTGGCTTACCACCTGCCATTTCGATGGAATTATTTGTTCCCTGGTTTGCTCAATAACGCATGACCAGGGAGGGAATTCTGGTGGTCGGTGCTACCTAAGGGGCCTGAGACCTGCATTCCATCAACGTGCTGGAGGTGTTGCCATGCAGCCTAAAACCGAAGGCTCTGAAGAGAAAGGCCCAAGCGACGTACCCTTCATCAACGATCCGGAAAAGCCCACGTCGCCGCCACTGAATGACGCTGATGCCACGGATGCAGCGGAGGCTGAAGAAGACATTCAGGACGATGGCCAATCCCTTTAGAGAGGAGAACCAGCCGATGGACAATTATCACCTCAGCCCGACTTCGGATGGCTGGGAATTGAAGAAAGCCGGTGCTGAGCGAGCCTCGAAACGAGCCGCCACGAAGCAGGAGCTCGTCAGTGTCCTGGCAGATTTCTTCGAGGGCAAGGCGGCGTCCGTGTAGATTCACAAGGCGGACGGCACGCTCGAGGAGGAACGCACCTACCCACGTTCAGCTGACCCGCGCCGTAGCAAAGGTTGAAGACTATAACTGCCTGTGACCTCGGCATTGAGGTCACAGATGCCCAGGGCGTGTTTAGATGGTGGCTAGCGCTGCTGGTTATCTCGAGCAGCTTCATCATCACGCTTCTCACGAGGAGCCTGGTGGTGAGGAGCGCATTCGCTGCCCATCGCCTGATACGCCTTACGAAGTTGATGGATTTCCCGGTTATCGAGCGCTTCGAGATCCAATACTGACTGCTCCGCAGATTTTGTAGCGCGGATCAGTTCGGCGAGCTTCACGTGGATGATGTCGTTATCCCGGTTCTGGGTGTTCTGAATCAGGAAAACCATCAGGAATGTGATGATGGTGGTCGACGTGTTGACGATCAGTTGCCAGGTATCGTTGTAGTGAAACCAGGGCCCAGAGGCAGCCCACATGGCAATCAACACCACGGCGATCAAAAAGGTGCTCGGCTTACCGGCGTGGTTGGCGAGCCATTGGCAGAACTGGGCGAATTTCATGACGTCATCTCCATTGCGATCTATAGGGTTTGACCGCAGCGGCGCGCTGAAATCTTTTTTTACATTTACCCCAGGTATCGGGTTAACCACTAAGCGCAGCGGAACGACGTGGCGTCCTGGAACGTCAAAAAAATACTCGAAATCTTCCCAAGGCTTCTGCGCACATGACCTTCATCGTCTGGTTCGCCATGCTGGGCGCAGTCTTGCTGCTGCTCGCACTCTCATCCTCCTATTTGCGCTGGATCCCTGTGACCTCATCCGTAGTGTGCCTTGCCCTGGGTATCGGGCTGGGTACATCGGGGCTGGGTTTTCTTCAACTGGACGTGAGCAAGTCGAGCGGGTGGATGGAGCACCTCACAGAGGTCGCGGTGTTGTTCTCGCTGTTCTTCAGTGGCTTGAAATTGCGCCTGCCCTTGCACAACCGCCGTTGGTGCAGCGCCTTTTTTCTAGCGGGGCCGGTGATGTTGATCTGCATCGGTGGGGTAACGCTGGTGCTGCATTACGGCCTCAGCTTGGGGTGGGGAGTCTCGCTATTGATCGGGGCGATACTCGCACCCACTGACCCCGTGCTCGCAACCCTGGTGCAGGTGGTCGATGCCCAGGACGATGATCTTGTCCGCTTCAGCTTGTCGGGTGAGGCAGGGCTCAACGACGGCGTGGCGTTTCCCTTCGTCATGCTTGGACTGTTCCTGCAACTGGACAATGGCCAGCCTTGGTTCAGTGACTGGTTGCTCAAGGACATGCTGTGGGCAGTAACCGCAGGCCTCTTGCTTGGCTACTGGATGGGGCGCGGCCTGGGCAAACTCACGCTGTTCTTGCGTCTGCGCAACGACGACAGCACTGTCTCGCCCGATGACTATCTGGCCCTTGCCCTGATTGCGTTGACGTACGTGAGCGCCGAGTCGATACAGGCCTATGGGTTCCTCGCGGTGTTCGCTGCGGGCCTCGGTTTACGGCAGGCGGAGGTCAAGACCGCCAATAGCCCAGAAGGGCCGGCTGCTGAACATCTGGTACAGCCTGTGGTTGGTCACCAGCACGTGGCGCCGGAGCTAGCCGTCAAAGGCGATGTGAAAGGGCTCGACGACTCGCAGGTAGCAGCGGGGATCATGTTGGGTGACATGCTGGCTTTGGGAAGCATGATCGAACGGGCAATGGAAGTGTTTCTGGTGACCCTGCTCGGGGTAGTGCTCATTGAGCATTGGGACTGGCGGGCAGTGCTGGTTGCCAGCGCTTTGTTTTTTGTCATTCGCCCCATCAGCATCCTGCTGTTCCCGGCTCGAGGAATGCTGGATATCCGCCAGCGCGGGCTTTTAGGGTGGTTTGGCATTCGAGGTATCGGCAGCTTCTATTACTTGTTCTATGCCCTCAATCATGGGCTGCTTCCCACCTTGGCCGAGCAGAGCATCAACCTGGTGCTGTCAGTGGTGGCGTTGAGCATTCTGCTGCATGGGTTGAGTGTCCAGCCGCTCCTTGCCAGATACGAAGCGTGGAAGGAGAGGGTTTCCTGATGGCTGTTCAACAGAAAAGTGCCAGGGCAGCTATTGCCCTGGCACTGTATCACCCGCAGTTAGCGATTTTCGCTACCGCGTCCGCCGCCGTGGCTGTTTTGCCCGCCTTTACGGCCTGCCTCGGAGGCACGCTCACGGTCGTTGGCAAAATTGCCGCCTGAACTCTGCCCGCCTTTGCGACCTGCCTCTGACGCTTTCTCGCGATCATTGGCAAAATTGCCAGGATTGTTCTGAGCAGTACCACCTTGATTGCCACGGTTGGTTTGGTTGTTAGCCATGATCTTTCACCTCATGTCGTCACACAGGAAAGTCTGTGTTCAACTCGGACGTCAGGGCGCGGGGTGTTTACTTCGTGTTTTTTCGCCGAGGCCGACGGGTTGCGCGAAAGAACCGGTGCAAGTGTGTGTGGCGTCATTAAGCTTTGCTCGCGAACATTTGGGAAGGATCAAGCTTGGCGCCGACCTTCCAGCCAGGCCGGCGTGGTTAAGCGACCTTCTGGGCGCATCGACGCCGCTGACACGCTATACTGAATCCCTGAGAGCGGTAGCAGGGGAAGGCTATCACCCGGTTAATCGCACGAGCTCGTCAGCAGAGTAGGGATCGAACGTGATTTCGCAATGAAACCACGCTCATTCCTCTGTAAGTAGAGCTCCCGCTAGCTATCCCTGCGTCGTGAGTGTGTGAGTGTATAACCCACAAGGATTCCCAGTGCCGCTGCGCCGATCAGCAGCGGCGTCTTGTCGTTTGCCTCCCTCCAGCCTCCGACGATACCCCTCCTGCCACTTGGAGGCTCAAAAAGGTTGCCTGATGATGCTTCGGCTGTGGGGCTGCGATTTATCCCCCAGCGCGTCAGCTTCCCTGACAACAGAGGCAGCCCTGGTATCAGGTAGCTGGCCAAATGCGCGATGCGCGCTGCGGCGCCAACGGTGGTGTGAGCCCGAGGCGAGATTGCGCAGGCCACCATAGCCTTTGCCACCCTCTCGGGATCGTATACGGGGCCTGGCGGTCTCAGTGTATGTCCGGTGTAGTTGCCGCCGTCTCGGAAGCCTGGTGTGTCCATGACTGCTGGATAGATATCGCAGACATGGATGTCGGGATATTCAGTCAACTCGCCTCGCAATGCCTCGGTCAGTCCACGCAAGCCGAACTTGCTCGCCGAATAAGCGGCGGCATAGGGTTGGGCCATCCAGCTGCCCAGCGACAGCGTGTTGATGAGAATGCCGCTGCCCTGTGCCTTGAAGAAGGGAAGGGCGACGTAGGCGCCTCGCAGATATCCGATCAGATCTGTCTGGATGACCTGCTCGTGTGCCTCCAACGGCGTTTCTTCAAACTTGCCGACCGCGCCGACCCCGGCATTGTTGACCCAGATATCGATTCGTCCATGGCCAAAGTCTGCGGCCTGAGCAGCCAGCGCTTGAACCTGATCGCTGTGGGTGACATCGGTCATGATAGCTATGGCATCCGTACCACAATCGGTGCATTCATCCAGGACGTCGAACAACGCCTCTTCGTCGCGTGCTGCGAGTACCAGGCGAGCACCTTTGCACGCAAAGGCATGCGCGGCGGCCGGCCTATACCGCTGGATGCGCCGGTGATGACCACAACCTTGCCGCCCAGAGGCCCTTTGAGCGTAGCGCCACGGTCAGGTGCTTCTCGTTCCGCACCCGAAGCGGCGGGGTCAAGGTGGGCAATGGTGTCGCTGGCCTCGATCTGCGAGAGCTCAAGGGAGGTACCATCGACCAGGGTCAATGTCAGCCCTTCGATCGTGCCTGCCTCCCGGTTTGGAAATACGGGCTCACCTGCGGCATCCAGGCTGTCGTAGATGAAGCGCGTACCTTCGAGCCAGCCCACGGCGGTGAGAAGCTCAGGGCCGAGGTAATACTTCCCGTCTTGAAAGAAGCCTGGAAACTGATGTGCCCGCTCCACGTTTTCCACGCGATAGCGTTCGCCGGATTTCATGCCTGTCGCTTGATCGATCATCTGACAGCCTCCTGTAGGGTCAGCCTTTGCTGTGCTCGTCGGAAGGGCCCAAGGTGCCCGCTGCCGCGCCTGGCACCAGGATCACCTTGCGGCAGTTATCCTCTTTCTGATCGAACATCTTGTAGCCCATGGCCGCTTCTTCGAGGGCCAGGCGGTGGGTGACGATCAGCTCTGGTTTCAGGCGCCCTGCTTCGATGTGCTGCAGCAGTTCGGGCAAGTATTTCTGGACATGGGTCTGGCCCATTTTGAAGGTGAGTCCCTTGTCGAAGGCATCGCCGAACATGAAGGCGTGGATGAAGCCGGCGTACACCCCCGGGACACTGACAACGCCGCCGCGACGCACTGCAGCAATGCTCTGGCGCAGCGCCTTGCCACTGCTGCCTTCGATCTTCAGCGCCGTCATCACCGTTTCGGCAGTGCTGCCTTTGGCCTCGAAACCGACCGCATCGATCACTGCATCGACGCCGCGCATGCCTGGCGTCTGGCGGATGATGCTGTCTGCGGGGTCGTCGTCCTGCTCGAAGTTGATCGGTATGACGCCGTAGGCCTCTCGGGCGTAGGCCAGGCGGTAATCGTTGTCATCGACCATGAAGATGGTCTGAGCCCCGAGCATTCGCGCACAGGCGGCGCTCAGCAAGCCGACTGGCCCGGCGCCGTAGATGGCTACCGATGAACCCTGGCCAATCTCGGCATTGATGACCGCCTGCCAAGCGGTTGGAAGAATATCCGAGAGGAACAGTACCTTGTCATCGCCCAGCTCGGTGGGCACTTTGAACGGGCCGACGTTGCCCTTGGGAACCCTGACGTAGTCAGCCTGGCCACCAGGAATACCGCCATAGAGATGGCTGTACCCGAACAGCGCTGCGCCTGGGGGAATGCCCTTCTTGTTGATGATCGCGCCACGGCCTGTGTTGGTGGTTTCACAGGCAGCGAACAGGTCGTGCTGGCAGAAGAAACAGCTGCCGCAAGCGATCACGAAGGGAATCACTACGCGGTCGCCGATCTGCAGATTGGTGACGGCACTGCCGGTATCTTCGACGATGCCCATGAACTCATGGCCGAAGATATCGCCCGCTTCGGTTTCTGGAATTTTGCCTCGGTAGAGGTGCAGGTCAGAGCCGCAAATGGCTGTGGCGGTGACCCTGAGGATGATGTCGTCTTCCTGCTCAATGATGGGATCGGGGACGTTATCGACCCTGACGTCGTGTGCTCCGTGGTAGGTCAATGCTCGCATAAGGTCAGCTCCTGCAGTCGTTTTTCCGTGATAGGTATGCAGGGGAAGCCATGACAGATGGCAAAGTTCAGACCAACAAGTCCAGTGGTACTTAAAACTCATTCTCGACCCTACCATTTCAAGCTAACCCTTCCTGATCCCACCGCTATCGAACGATCTGAGCCCGTGCCAGAAGAGCCAGGCCGTTCAAACGAGGGGCGTGGCGATGGACGACAGGATGTTGGCATTCATGGTGTTCGCTGCCTCACGACCTGACGTGCTTGAGCAGGTACATAATATTCAGAGAAGGTGGGTCAGGTGGGCGATCTCGCACTTTTACATTTGAGTGCCCACGTTGGGGGCAGGGGCAGGGGCAGGCGATCTGCGCCGCTTGTTTTCATCTGCGCTCTAGCTGGCGCCATAGTTTTTCGTGAAAATAGAATGCTAAGGTGTTACATGCCGGCTCAATTACAGCTATCAGTCCGCCTGTGAGCGCTGAGCCTGTAAGTAAATATGCAACTGTGAATGCAATGGTGAAGTGAAGAATGCTAAAGCTGAACGTTTTCCATAATGGGCCTTTCGTTCGTCCGGAGCAGCAGCGTGTGTCAGATAGGCTTCGCATTGGCGCCCCTTTATCAGTTGTTTGCGCCGCCGGGTATCGCAGACGGCGCAAATATTGGGTCATCGTTTCGCTTCTTCGCCAGGTGTTGCCGACCGGCTCAGGAATGCGCGGGTGATTTCTGGCAAGTGCTCCCTCAACCAGTCGGCCATCGCGACCTCCTCCTTCAAAATCGCTCGGCACGCTTCGGCAGTAAGCTCATCACCTGAGGCCGTTGCTGCCTCAATAAGCACGGTATAGGAGGCGATTTCAAGGTTCTCAAATACATAACCAGACATAGCCCCTTTGACGACTTCATCACTCATGGTCATACCACCCACAGCCTGCCCGAATGCCATGAGCTTTCCTGCAAGATCTTTCAAAGTTGAAGGACTTCCTCCCAAACGCTTAATGCATTCCCCAAGTAGACGTTGTTGTCCCTCCGTCTCTGCGATGTGTTGAACGATCCGCTCACGAAGCTCGGGATAATTTTCTAACCGCTCTGCTTGTGCTTTGAGCATTTTCTCCGCTTGCTGCTCCATTGCATGAGCATCTCGCAGCCAATCGAGTAAGTTTTCAGTCGGGGTCGTCATGGTCAATATCCTCGGAAATGAGTTATTGGGAATCCGGATTGTCTCAGGGGTTCGTTTCGGTCGACGAATGGATGGGTACGCTAAAGATTAGAGTTAAGGTATTTTCGAGTGATGTGAAATTTCGCTGAACTTATCTTCCCGGTCCATTCATCCAGAAAGCGGATATGGATTTAGCACGTAATAACATCTGTTCGCTCCTAAGCATTGATGGTGCCTACATTAGAGGGCGCCTGCTTACTAGCCGCGAGGAGCAAACCATGTTTATCCATAACAAACGCTTGCAATATACCGTGCGTGTCGCCCAGCCCAATCCCGGCCTGGCCAATCTGTTGCTCGAACAATTCGGTGGTGCTCAGGGCGAGCTGGCCGCTGCTAGCCGATATTTCACCCAGGCACTGGCGGAAGACGACCCAGGGCGTAAAGACCTGCTGATGGATATTGCAACCGAAGAGCTCAGCCACCTGGAGATCGTCGGCTCCATAATCGTCATGCTCAACAAGGGTGCCAAAGGCCGCTTGGCCGAAGGGGTCGAAGAGGAAGGCGAGCTGTATCGAGCAATCAATGGTGCGGGTAACGACTCCCACATCACCAGCATCTTGTATGGTGCCGGTGCTCCACTGACCAATTCGGCTGGCGTCCCTTGGAGCGCTGCCTATGTCGATACCATAGGCGAGCCTACAGCAGACTTTCGTTCGAACATTGCAGCTGAAGCGCGAGCCAAGATCGTCTACGAACGTCTGATGAACGTTACCGATGACCCGGGCGTGAAAGAGGCGCTGGGCTTTCTCATGACCCGGGAGATCGCCCATCAGCTTTCCTTTGAAAAGGCGCTTCATACCATTCAGCCGAACTTCCCCCAAGGCAAACTCCCTGGTATGCCGGAGTTCACCAACAAGTATTTCAATATGTCTGGTGAGCCCAATGTGCGTGGCCCTTGGAACGAGGGCAGTGAGTGGGAGTACGTGGAAAATCCATCAGCTGCTGTGGATGGTGGGGATGGCACCGCTTCGGTGACGCTCACTCCTGCCGAAGCTGAAACAGTTGAGGCGATGAAGCTTCGGACAATGTCTGATCCAACCGCCAACCCGGTTACAGGCGCAGATCTCGGCTCCGGCTTGATTAATGGCAAAGACTGAGAAAGTCGGAGGCATCATGAACATTCTGCGCAAGAAAGCCTCGCTACATCGCCTGTTTGGTGTTGAGCACCTCATGAGCCAAGCGTTGGCCGAATTTGAAGCTGAGTCCCGCCTGGCCTGTCGAGCTCTGCGTGTACGCATGGCCGTAATGACCTTCGGAGTCGGCTCGCTTCTACCCAACGACCTTCCCGGCGATGCGCCGGAAGTCGAGCGCCCGGAAACTTTTCTGAGTAACACCCTGCACTGATCACTACCGTCTAGGAGATAACCAATGGCTGCACGGAAAACTGTTGAAGACCTGTTTATCCATGAACTGTCTGATGTGTATAGCGCAGAAAAGCAGATCACCAAGGCGCTGCCTCGGTTGGCCAGGGCCGCCACCAATCCACTACTGGCCGACGCCTTCACATCCCACCTGGCCGAGACCCAGGGTCAGATCGAGCGCATCGACCAACTGGTGGAGTCGGCAGGTTTGAAGCTCAAGCGGATGAAGTGCGTTGCGATGGAGGGGCTGGTGGAGGAGAGCAAGGAATTGCTCGATGAAATCGAACAAGGCGCGGTGCTGGATGCCGCACTGATCGGCGCCTGCCAGAAGGTAGAGCATTACGAGATCGCCAGCTATGGAACGCTGATCGCCATGGCCAAGCACTTGGGAATGAAGGAAGCAGTGTCGTTGCTGGGCGATACCTTGGCCGAGGAAAAAGCGGCGGACGACAAGCTTTCTGCTATCGCTGAAGAAGGAGGTAACCAGGCGGCCACACTCGAAAAATGAAGGCGCAAGCCCGGTGCCGATGCACCGGGCTTTTCACACCTTACTTTCCCTTGGATTTTGGGGGATGATCACCATCATGATGATCGCCAAACACGACAGCCTCTCCCCGAAGGGGGCGCGCCCAAGACCTTATCTAACACAGTTGTTGCAGGCGGCTATTGGCTAGACCGGCTATTCGTAGTGGATGGCGTAGCTGTTGAAGAACGATGTACATGGGCACCGGTTGGATCGGTGATTTGAATGACATTACCGTGCTGCCAGCCATCCGCCTGGGGATCAGCATCAGGAATACGGATGTCAGCCCGCTCGCCTTTGGTTTTCCCAGCATCCACACCCAAGCGCCCATTGCGCTGTTCGACCATCGCCGGGTCAGCCTGCCCATCTGCGGTAAAGCCCATCATCAACTGCGGCACCCCCACCGGCAGCGCTTTGTCCTGATCGGTATGCCAGGTGTGCCACGTCTTCCCGTAGGTGTGAGCCAGTCGCGCCATCAGGGCATGTTCCGCAGGATCAGGGATGCCTGGGGCGATCAACTGCCCAGAGGAGACCTCGTAGCCATGACTGTGCCACATCGCCTTCTCCCTCGTTGGTAAGCCGGCAAAAAGCTTCTCGTCGATGATGTACTTGACGCCCATGATCTTCGCCCCCTTGGTATTGCCGTCGAATATCACACATTGAATGACATCCTCGTTGAGGATGGAGCAGTAGTGGTGCGCTTCCATCTGCACGTCCGGATGCCCGTTGTAGAAGTGAAAGCCATCCAGGTAAGCGTTGATGGCCTCAATGGGCGGCTTGGACTGCAGCGTCGCGGCGCCGGCTTCCAGCAGCTGGGTTTTAGCAGACTCGGGCCTGCCTGGTGTCTCCACAGGAGACTTCGTTTCGTGAGCGGAGCAGGCCCACAGCAGAGAGCAAGCGAGGGGAAGGGTTATCGTTTGAAATAGCTGTCGCATGAGAAAGGCTCTGGCTGGTGTCCTTAGAGGACAACCATGGCCAATAAAGCGGACAGCCCAACGGACGAGTGGTCTGAGTCAGTTTCAAATGGCTAATCCATCCAATAACGGCCTCTTCGCTGGCCAAAGCAGTGCTCGACCAGCTGAGGTAGTTGCCGTCCAGGGTGTCCAGCAGCGAGTGGATAGCCTGTTCCCTGAAACTGCCGACGTCGTGCAACTTGGCGGCTGACCGGGAGCAACCTGCCCACGAAAGTTGTCCAGATTTAACGAACCAGGCGCAATGATCAAGGAGATTCTCGTGACCGAAAAGAAGGCGCGCGTCAGCAACCAGGCTTCGGGCGACATTTCCGGCTTGGCCCGCGATATGTTCTTCGCCGCGGTGCAAACTACCCGGATGCCGATGATCGTCACCGATCCTAACCGAGACGACAACCCGATCATCTTCGCCAACCGGGCCTTCCTGGAAATGACAGGTTATGCCGCGGAGGAGATTCTGGGCCAAAACTGCCGATTCCTGCAGGGGCCCGACACCGACCGCACGGTGGTAGACAGCCTGCGTCAGGCCATAGAGCAGCGCGTCGATATTGCGGCTGAGATCCTCAACTATCGTAAGGACGGTTCAAGCTTCTGGAATGCCTTGTTTCTCTCGCCGATTTTCAATGAGCGCGGTGAGCTGATCTATTACTTTGCTTCTCAGCTGGATGTCAGCCGACGCCGCGACGCCGAAGACGCCCTGCGTCAGGCGCAAAAAATGGAAGCGTTGGGGCAGCTGACAGGCGGAATCGCCCACGACTTCAACAACCTGTTGCAGGTCATGGGTGGCTACCTGGGCCTGATCGCCCGTCAAGCCGAGAAGCCCCAGGCGGACCTGAACCGTATTCGCCGTAGCGTCGGGCATGCGCAATCGGCAGTCGACCGTGCCAGTACCTTGACCAAGCAATTGCTGGCGTTCGCCCGTAAGCAGAAGTTGCATGGACGGGTACTGAACCTGAACCACCTGATTGACGATGCGCGCCCAATCATCGAGCGTACGTTCGGCGCCGAGGTGACGGTGGAGTTTGATCTTGAGGACCAGCTGCGTAGCTGCCGGATCGACGCGACACAGGCAGAAGTGGCCCTGCTGAATATTTTCCTCAACGCCAGGGATGCCCTGATAGGCCGCAAGCGGCCGCACATATTCATCGCAACCCGAAACGTCCTGATCACCGATCCAAGCCTGTCGTTTGACGGATTGCTGCCGGGTGGCTACGTGAGTATATCCATCACCGACAACGGTGTCGGTATGCCTGCGGGCATCCGTGACCGTGTGATGGACCCTTTTTTCACCACAAAGGAAGAGGGAAAAGGGTCGGGGCTGGGGTTGTCGATGGTGTACGGTTTTGCCCGCCAGTCCGGGGGCGCGGCGCGTATCTACACCGAAGAAGGCGAAGGTACCACGTTGCGCCTGTACTTCCCGGTGGATGACGCTCAGCTGGTGCAGCAGCAACCGTCGAAAGTGGCTAAGCGCAGTGCTGGCAGTGAGCGCATCCTGATCGTCGAGGACCGGCCGGATGTGGCCGAGCTGGCGAAGATGGTGTTGGAGGACTACGGCTATGCCGCCGACATGGTGCTTAACGCCCGCGAGGCGCTTAAACTGATCCAGGCTGGGGAGCGATATGACTTGCTGTTTACCGACTTGATCATGCCGGGCGGCATGAACGGCGTAATGCTTGCCCGAGCCGTGCGGCGCCTGCAACCTGGGATCAAAGTCTTGCTGACGACAGGCTACGCGGAAAACGCGATCGAGCGGACTGACATTGGCGGCGCCGAGTTCGAGGTCATCTCCAAGCCCTGCCAGCCACACGATCTGGCTTGCCGGGTCAGACAGGTACTAGATGGTCCGACTGGCGTGGCGTGATGGGCAACGGGGCGCAAGCAAGCTGTTTTGATGGCAGGTGCGCGTGAGGCCGCCATGATGCCCGGATTGGGCTGCGCCACGGGCACGGTGTGTTGCAATCTTATTGTGCATGAACATGGGACGTCCACATCAGCGCGCAGGAGCAGCCCGGCTGCCCCTGCGATTTTCACGGATGACTAGCGGTTGTCATCACTCTTGCGACCGCCACCGTGGCTATGCTGGCCACCGACCCGTCCGGCTTCCGAGGCTTTTTCGCGGTCATTGGCAAAGTTGCCGCCGGACGCCTGGCCGCCCTTGTGGCCAGCTTCGGATGCCCGCTCAGGGTCGTTCTTGAAATTACCGCCGGATGCCTGGCCACCCTTGTGACCTGCTTCCGAGGCGCGCTCTGGATCGTTCTTGAAATTACCTCCTGACACCTGGCCGCCTTTGTGCCCGGCCTCGGATGCCTTTTCCCGGTCATTGGCAAAGTTGCCTGGATTGGTGTTGGCGTTGCCACCTTGATTCCCGCGGTCGTCTTGATTGCTAGCCATGATTGACACCTCATGTCGGTAGTTACACAGGAAGGTCTGTGTTAACCAGTGACCCATGGAAAGCGGCACATCGTGCAAAGAATTTCACTCGGGCGGACAAGAGGCTCTAATGAAAGTTGGCCTTTCATCTTGTGGCAAACAAAACTGGCGACCAAGCATGCAGGAAGCCTTAATCATGCACCACCAAAGCCTTGCACGATGGCAAACAGAGTTCACCCTTGCCGGCTGCCAGCCGTCTTTTGGGCTGAACGAATGCGAACCGATAACGATCAATCCTACTGAGTCGTCCATCCCCATCTGAAAAAAGGAGTATCCGTATGGCCAACTACCTGTACTTGATCAGCTACATCCTCGACAACCAACCCGGCACCTGCGAGCTGCGCAGTGAACAGGAAAACTTGAGTCGCGAAGCGGCGCGCGATTACCTGCAAGGCCTGCATCGTAGTGAAGCGTCGTCGTTTACTGACGTGCAGGTGCAGCGCCTTGAGCATGACCACGAGCGCGGCACATCGCCGGGGCATTACCAACAGCCCTGAGCAGGGGCGGCACGCATGGTTTCATCCATTAACCCGCTCAGCAACACCATCGCCAGCCGGCAGGACAAGCCCGTGGGCGAGGACGGGTCACAAACCGAGCATGTTGTAGTGCACGTAGTACATGATCCATAGCGACAACCCCACCAACAGCACGATGATCACCACGGAGAACACCAGCGCCACCAGGCTCCAGCGCTGCTCACGCGCGGTGGTCAGGTGCAGGAAGAACATCATGTGCACCAGAATCTGCACCACCGCGCAGACCAGCGCCAACAGGAAGGTAGCGGCGCGCGGCAAGCTGGGAAACATGGCCAGCCCGAACGGCACAATGGTCAGCAACGCAGCCAGCAGGAAGCCGATATTGTACGATCTGTGGTTGGACTGGCTGGCGCCGGCACTGCTGTGAATCTGGCTTTCGTTGCTCATCAGATCACTCCGAACAGGTAGACGACGGTAAACACGCACACCCACACGATGTCGAGAAAATGCCAGAACAGGCTCAGGCAGCTCAGCCGTGTGGAGTTGACACAGCACAGGCCACGCTGCTGGACCTGGATCATCAGCAGGGCCATCCACACCAGGCCGACCAGCACGTGCAGGCCATGGGTGCCGACCAGGGTGAAGAAGCCGGTGAGAAACGCGCTGCGCTGCGGCCCGTAGCCCTCGGCGATCAAGTGGTGGAACTCGTTCACCTCCATGGCGACGAAAGCCAGGCCCAGCACAAAGGTGACCCCCAGCCACTGCAGCACCCGGCGCTTGTCCTTGCGGTGGTTGGCCAGCATGGCGTAGCCATAGGTGATGCTGCTGAGCAGTAGCAGGCTGGTTTCGCCCAGGACGTAGGGCAGCTCAAAGATGTCCGCAGGGCCAGGGCCGCCCGCCACGGACTGGCCCAGCACCGCATAAGTGGCGAACAACGTGGCGAACAGGATGCAGTCGGTCATCAGGTAGATCCAGAAGCCGAACAGGCTCAGCGAACCCGCATCCTCGTAGCCTTGCTCCTGCTGGTGGGCGCTTTCGTTCAAGATGATGTGCGACATGGCTCAGGCCTCCGCCATCAGCTGACGCCGTTGGGTTTCCACGCGTTCGACTTCCTCGGCCGTCACGTAGTACTCGGTATGCCGGTCGTAGCTGCGTACGATCAGTGCTGCCACCGTGGTCAGCAGTGAGGCAATCGCCAGCCACCAGATATGCCAGACCAAGGCGAAGCCCAGCACTGTGCTCAATGCGCCGATCAACACGCCCAGGCTAGTGTTGCACGGCATGTGAATCCTGCGAAAATCCGCCTCGATCAGCGTCTTGACCCCACGCTCCTTCATTCCCCAATAGGCGTCGATGCCGTGCACCACCGGTTGCTCGGCAAAGTTGTAGAACGGCGGCGGTGACGCAGTGGCCCACTCCAGCGTGCGGCCATCCCAGGGATCGCCGGTGTGGTCGCGGTTTTCGTGGCGCTTGCGGATGCTCACAATCAGTTGCATTACCTGGCAGGCCACGCCGCAGAGGATGATAAGCACACCAACCATCTCCAGCAGCAGAAACGGCCGCCACTCAGGCACATTGAAATGGTTCAGGCGCCGGGTCATGCCCATGAAACCGAGAAAGTAAGATGGCATGAAAGCGAAATAGAAACCCGCCAGCCAGCACCAGAACGCGGCACGCCCCAGCGGGTCGTAGAGCTTGAAACCGAACGCCTTGGGGAACCAGTAGGTCAGGCCACACAGGTAGCCGAACACCGCGCCGCCAATAATCACGTTATGGAAATGCGCGATGAGAAACAGGCTGTTGTGCAGCAGGAAGTCTGCGCCCGGCACCGCCAGCAGCACGCCGGTCATGCCGCCAATGCTGAAGGTGACGATGAAGCCCACCGTCCACAGCATGGGTGTCTCGAAGCGCACCCGACCGCGGTACATGGTGAACAGCCAGGTGAAGATCTTCACCCCAGTCGGGACGGCGATGATCATGGTCATAATGCCGAAGAACGCGTTCACGTTCGGCCCGGCGCCCATGGTGAAAAAGTGGTGTACCCAGACGATGAACGACAGCAGGGTGATGACGATGGTGGCCCAGACCAGCGAGTAGTAGCCGAACAGCCGCTTGCGTGAAAAGGTAGAGGCCACCTCAGAAAAGATTCCGAAAGCCGGCAGGATCAGGATGTACACCTCCGGGTGGCCCCAGGCCCAGATGAGGTTGATATACATCATCGGGTTGCCGCCCATCTCGTTGGTGAAGAAATGCATGCCCAGGTAGCGGTCCAGGCTGAGCATGAACAGCGTGGCGGTGAGAATGGGGAATGCGGCCAGAATCAGTATCGAAGTGCACAATACCGTCCAGGTGAACACCGGCATGCGGAACAAGGTCATGCCGGTGGTGCGCATTTTTAGGATGGTGACGAAGAAATTCAGCCCGGTCAGCAACGTCCCAACGCCGGAGATCTGCAAGGACCAGATGTAGTAATCCACGCCTACGCCCGGGCTGTAGCCGATACCGGACAAGGGCGGGTAGGCGACCCACCCAGTGCGGGCGAACTCACCGATCCCCAGCGAGAGATTCACCAAAACCGCACCCGATACGAACAGCCAGAAGCTCACCGCGTTCAGAAACGGGTAAGCCACGTCGCGCGCACCGATTTGCAACGGCACGACGATGTTCATAAGGCCGACCACGAATGGCATGGCCATGAAGAAGATCATGATCACGCCGTGAGCGGTGAAGATCTGGTCGTAGTGTTCCGGTGGCAGATAGCCGGGCGAGCCGTCCGAAGCCATGGCTTGCTGAGTACGCATCATCAGCGCGTCGGCAAAACCCCGCAGCAGCATCACCAGGGCGACCACGATGTACATCACGCCGATGCGCTTGTGGTCGACCGAGGTCAACCACTCCTTCCACAGATACGTCCATTTGCGCTTGTAGGTAATCATCCCAAAGCCGCAAACGCCGATCATGCCGACTACAGCAAGGGTGTACATGATGATGGGTTCGTCCATGGGGATGGCGTCCCAGCTCAACTTTCCGAACATGCGGGTCACTCCTTGCTGCCTTTCGGCGCTTCATCATCAGGGATGCTCAGGCGCCGTTCGACGTCGTTAGACCGGTCAATGCCCTGGTACTTGTCGATCAGGGACTGGAACAGGCCGTCGTCCACCTTGGCGTAGTGCTCCACAGGATGGGCGACGCTCGGTTTGGCCAGCTGTGCATAGCGCGCCTGGTCAAGCCGATTCGGTGACCTGCGCACCGCTGTCACCCAGGCGTCGAAACCGGCTTGGTCTAAAGCCAAGGCCTCGAAATACATATCGGAAAAACCCGGCCCGTTGTAGTTGGCAGCGATGCCGTTGTAGGTACCCTTGTGGTTGGCGATCAGATGCAGCTGGGTCTGCATGCCCGCCATGGCATAGATTTGCCCGCCGAGGGCCGGAATGAAGAATGAAGTAATGGCGCCATCGGAGGTCACCCGAAAATCCACCGGGGTATCCACTGGCATGGCCAACTCATTGACCGAGGCGATGCCGAGTTCGGGATAGACGAATAGCCATTTCCAGTCTGTGGCGATCACCTGAACCTTTATCGCCGGTCGGTCAGCCACGAGTGGTCGGTACGGGTCCAGCGCATGGGTCGAGCGCCAGGTCACCACGCCGAGCACAATGATGATGATAAGCGGCACACCCCAGACCACTGCCTCGATAGCGCGCGAATGGTTCCATTCCGGCGTGTAGCGCGCCTTTTCATTGGAGGCGCGGTAGTGCACCGAGAATACCAGCGCCATGATCATGACCGGGACTACCACTATCAGCATAAGCAGCGTGGCGAGAATGATCAGGTTGCGCTGCTCCAACCCGACCTGACCTTTTGGATTGAACAACACCATGTCGCAACCCGAGAGCTGCAAAGCACCGATGCTGAGCAACATAAGACCGAGCAACCGTGCGCCATACGTGAATCTCGTGGCCATGATCTTGTCCTGTAGCGATTGCCAGTTGTTTTGCTTGTGGCGTTAGAAGGACGGCGACGAAACGAAGGTTGTATGAGATTTGCGGATTGGCGACGAATGGTGGATGTACAAAAAAACCGCTTTGTATAACTCGGCCGCCTGTCCGATGGCGTCGTTTCATTTGGACTGATTACGCGCGCGAGGCTATCTACCGCTGACAACAGCAGAGGACAGGCAGATGAAAAGAAGAGGGGAAACCTATCGTCAATGGTGCGATCCGATCCTGCACCACCAGATCCATGAGGAAACGCTGGACACAGGAGCCTGTCTCGAAGTGCAGGCACGCTTGTCACGAACGGGTGCCACTCAGTTGTTCATCGGAGTTTATCGCGCCGATGGCTCGATGATGAGTGAGCAAGCCTTTTTCCAATGCCCTGGCGAAACCATGAGTCGGGCGATGGTGTGGGGCGTCGGGTATGCCAGGCGAGTCGCGACCGAGGGCAAGGCGTTCGATGTCGAAGTGGTTGGAAGTTGAGGTGCGGGAGGAACCAGGCGAAGCAGCTGTTCCGATCGGATTGCTACCGGCGGGCGGTGATGGTCAATCCTTACTGTCAGGCTGTTCACCAGAAGGGGTTTACATCGCATGGATGGTGTTGCTTTACCGGTCGAGGGGCTGTAATGGGTGGATAGTTGTCATCCGCGACCCACCACTACACCGCGTCATCCCATAAGACGACCATGTACAACCAGTGGGCTCAATGGAAAGGAAGCATGTCTCTGCCGCGCGCCTTGGGCATGACCCGACGCGGGTGGCAGCAGACGGTGGAGCATCCTTTCGGAACGCTCAAACTGGGAACCACCCACTTCCTGGTCAAGACCCTGCCGAGGGTAATCGTCGAGATGAACCTTCAAGCTATCCTACAACCTCAAATGAATGATGAAGATAATCGGAATTGCAGGACTACGTAAGCGATCAGGGCATGAGGCCAGCTGCCGCGGTCCAGATGGCACAACCACCATGCCTATGACCGATCCAGGGTGATCCACGCCTCCATCTGCTAGACCTACAGGCCTGGTCCGCATATCTTCTTCGTGAACTGGGGCTTTTTTACACAGCCTGGGATGATAGCGCACACTTTTGCTCGGAACGGATCACACTGCAATCGAGAAAGTTCGAATCCCTACGCTTCCGCCACCATTTCTCATTAAAGCCCTGATTTATCAGGGCTTTTTTGTACCTATGTGTTTTTGGTCCCCCATCTGGTCCCCCATGATTAGTGTGGCTTCTACTGGTTTGCTGCGGATTGTGATGGACGTGCTGATTTCATTGTGCCTAACGAATCATGTTAGGAAGGGGCAATTTCTCTAAGGCAGTGTAGGTGTGCTTGGCTCTTGCCGTCAGCTATCGACTCGGCGCCGGAATATCGGGGTTGCTTCGCGACCCATCGCCGATACGCGCGGCTCTCACAAATGCTGGCGTAGGTCTGGAAGCTGGTGACCCTATGGGAACCGGTTTGCCGCGATGAGGCCTGAACTGCTAAACACAAGGCCTTGGATCGATGCCTATCATCGCACCGTCGCTATCGCCCTATAATGGATCACCAGAGCAGAATGGGCAGAGCATGAAGCGAACCTTGGAAGGTATGGCCAAAGCCGGTGAGCCGCTTCTGCGCGAAGCCCTTGATGCGATAAGGGCGCATCAGACCGCCCAAGATAACGGGGCATCCCCAGAGACAATCGAGCGGCTTAGAGTGTTGGCTGACTCCCTTTATCACGCGGTAGTGGATTTCCAGGTGCTGGAAGCCGGCAGTCTGTCTGAATCAATATCACTGATATCGAGGCACTGATGCCCAAACAGTCGAAGATTTTGCCGCCCGACCACCCAGCCTACACCGAAGCAATTGAGGCAATGCGCCGGTACCACGAAGCTCAGGATAGCGACGCGCCTGCAATAGAGGTGGAAAGATTACGCCTGATAGCTGAGTCTCTGTTTCAAGCGGTAACTGACTATCAAATGAGAGCCTTTGGCCGCGGAGGCGGAACTACTCACTGATTGGCAGTTGCGCGGTAGATGGTACGTCCTGTGAGTGTCGGCTTTCGACCCAGGCTGTGTGAAAACGCAGTAACTGTTGCGAAGCTGGATGAACAAGCTGTGAGCCAATTTGAGTCACGCGCTCAGGTAGAAAGCCATAAGGCTCCGATAACCCAAAATTGAGGGTTCAGATGCCTGCCATCTACGAAGCACCAACCAATATTCCACAACCCTATGGTTGTTCAGTTTGCGGGAAAGTCCCTTCACGAGATTAAACCGTGACATCAAGGCTCGCCGTCTGCTATCGCTCTGCTCGGGCAACATGATCAGCGCATCCCCGACTAGCAGCTGGATCCTCTGAAACATGATTTGGCAATAGCGTTGTCCAGGCATTATCTAGCCTTACAGGCTCGGCCTTATAACGCTTGTTGGATTGCACACATGTTAGCTTACGTGGAATAATCTCATTGAAGTCATCAAAGTTTAAAGTTTTGTGAAGTCAGTTGGGGCTCGCTTGCAAAAAAGTAGCAACGCACTCGCCGGGATTGAGCTAACCGACGCCGATCATTGCGGTGCGTTGTCGATGCGACAGCCCAAAGGTGAGCCACGCACTCGCTGCTTTCCGAGCGATGACCAAGCCGCCTATGGGCAGGCGCTGGTAGCGATCGGTCCTACTGCTGATCGCTTAGGACGCGCAGCAACCCTCAGCGACGAACAGCGTCCGTCCAGCCCAATGTAGACACTTAACGCGGTGGTATCATTGAATTTTCGTGAGTGTTTGATGTAGAACCGAAGGCCGGTATTGGTCGTTGCGGTTCCCTGGAAATGTGGGGTGTGCTGTGGTCACTGGGTAGTATTGTGATCACATGCGCAACAATATTTTGGCGTCAATTCGATAAGCTTAAGGAAGAAGCATGCGAATTCGGCTCGACAAAGTCGTCATCAAGCACTTCAAGCGAATTGAGTCCCTTGAGATTGATTTAAAGTCAGTGACTGCATTGGTTGGAGGTAATACAAGCGGAAAAAGCAGCGCGTTACAAGCTGCCCAGCTCGGTGTGTCAATCCTGCAAGCAGCGTACCGAGGCATCCGTGGTAATGGACTACCTGACTTCGCAGGGACCGTTGCGAACGATGCGGTTCTGTTTCGTCCAACCGAGCGGTTACTGGACCTGAGGCGCGGAGATACTGCAACACAAAATCTCGGCTATTCAATTACCTATGGAGGGGTAGACCTCGACACAAACGCGGATAAAGAAATTACAGTCGAGATCCGTCGTGGAAAAAATGCGAACATTGCCATCACACGCACGGGAGATGATGACTTCGCTGCGGTTTTGGCAAATGTTGACCGTCCATTTTCAATTTTTACTCCAGGGCTATCTGGAATCCCGATTCGAGAAGAGTGGCGCACTAAGGGAGCAATGGACTCTGCTGTTATGCATGGTGACGCTAATCTCTATCTACGCACTGTGCTTGATCATCTTTTTACACGCGATCTTGATGAGATGGCGAGAACTGCTTGGCGTCGGGATCACGATATAAGTCTCCTGCCTGACAGTGGCTGGAAGACTTTTTCTCATCTCCTTGAGCGCTGTTATCCGGGTACGCGAATTATAGTAAGTCACGATCACTTACGAGATCGCTACGTTAAGGTTGAAGTTAGAACGCTCGATGCTAGAGTAACGCTTGATATGGCTTCGACAGGGATGCTCCAAGTCATTCAGATCATTGCCTACGCATGCTTCTACGCACCGCCTTTGATTCTGCTGGACGAGCCCGATGCACACTTACACGCAGATAGTCAGGCAAGACTTTACGAAGCACTTAGAAGTGTAGCATCTGAAACTCAAACGCGTATTTTGTTTGCTAGTCATTCGCCACAGCTTATTCAACGCCTGATGTACGATCCAGAGGCAGCTGTTGCATGGATGAATGAAGGAGCAAGAGTTCCTGTCGATGACGCTCAGCGTCCGGCAATACCTATCCTGATGGCGCTCGGCGCCCTGTCGGCCGGTGCTGACGCCTTCGATCCTGCTAGACCCGTTATTCTTATGACTGAGGACAAATTGTCCCGACCAGTTACAGTGCTGGCGAAGGCAAATGGCGCGCCTGATAATCTTGCAGTAATTTCTTATAATGGCTGTGGGAACCTCCCAGCTGCGAGGCTCCTTGCTAATATGATTGCGGATGTGCGCCCAGATGCCAAGATCATACTTCATCGTGATAGAGATTTTCGAACCGAGCAGAAAATGCAATTTGAAATTTTGAGTGCTGCCTCAGAGCGCGAGCGAAATGGTGTGATCCGAGTGACTGAAATATTCACGCCTTTGAATGATGTCGAGCACTCCTTCGCCCAGGCCTCGCATTTAAAAGAGGTTTTTGACGAACTATCCCCTGAACTGATCGACGCTGCGATTGCCGATGTGATCGCATTTAAGCGTGATGATCTAGTCAATGCTGCCCGTGTGGCTCGTGATCAACTGCGCTCATCGCTCTATGAAGCCCCGCGTAAGCGTAGAAAGCCAGAGTGGGCTGCGTCGTTAATGCCCGAGCACCCCCCTCAACTCAACGGTTTTGTTCCAGCGAATGGCCTGATCCCCGTTTCATTCGATCATTCCCACGGAAAAATGCTCATGGATGGCCTGCGCCCCAAAATCCACCTTCATGCGGGAGGGGCTACGCAGGCTTTGGATAGCAGAATTTATGCGGCGACCCCCCACCTCATAGCTCCGAATTGGAGGGGGATTTTTGACCTGGAGTGACGCGCTCAACTTGCTGTCATCAATCAAGTGAGGGGCATAGCCCTAGGCATATGCTGGAATATTTATGGGAGTTAAATTCCAGTGTCTGGTGGTTGGAATTCATCCCTTGTCGAATTTGATAATAATATATCTTAAGGTTTGTTGAGGTTTGTATGAGTGGGCAGTTCGAGAGCAATTTAAGAAAAGAGTTGAGAGGCATCGCTAGCTCTCAGGGGTACAGAGCGACAGTGCTGAAGTTAGGGGAGATGAGGAAGAAAACCCCTCAGCAAAAGTATAATGCTTTTGTTAGTATTTTTAAAACAACGGCTCCTCTGAAAGCCAGGTATTTTATAAGTGGCGGCCGTAAAAATCCTGCCGATCTATTGTATCAAGCCAACATTGAGACGATGGACCTGTCGCGTGAGATTGCTTTTGCAACAGCTTGGGTAATCCCACAGGTTAAGATAATAAACGATTTTCTAGGGTTTTCGAAGAAAGTCGAGCTTAGCATAATGAACTCCGAGTATGCAACTGCGCTGGAGGATGTTGAGGGGTTTATTAAATTAAATGGCTGGAGTCTATGGGCGGCGGAGATATACTTCTTCTTGGTTAAAGCGGTTTACGGCTTTGATAAGTTAAAGGAAGTCACTGAGGACTTGACTAGAAAGAGCTCTCCTAGAATAGCTGGTCTACTTTTCGCTTGCTTGCTTGATAGGAATGACGATAATTATTCAGTTGATGCTTTTTTCTCTAAGTGGAAAGAGGTTTTTTCAAATGTTAAGAACCCCGCGTTAAGATACTATTTGTCTTATCGGGCAGTGACACAACTTGATGATGGCTTAGAGGAGGGCATGGCTAATTGTTTAAGTGTAGAGGTGCTGAACTCTACTTATGACTGCTATGAAACTCTTGTGGACTCGTGTGTTACTGTTGTTATCGAGAATCTCTCAGAAGCTTCCGTGGCAAGTGCTAGGAAGGCAGCCATGCAGTTAATGGGCGCAGGTGTAGAAGATGTTCGCTTAAGGAAAATCTTGTTCCTGGCTGGGGACGACCTGGCTTTTAAGGTTTCCCCTGTTGGCGAAGTTTCGCAGCAAGTTTACAATCTACTTATGCAGGTTCCTAGTGAGATTAAGGGGAAACTTCCATATCAGGTTAATGAGCTTGTGTCCGATGTGTCGGAAAATGGGCCGGATGCTGAAGAAAGTCTTGGTAAATTATTGCATTTGGGTGTGAATCTAAAAGCCTTGAAGTTCGGTGGTAGTCTAATAAATCTGGTGTTCAAGATATCTGAAGATGATGTGCTGAGTCCTAAGATTGATAGCTGGATAAACTTTCAAAATGATTGCTTTCGCTTGGAGGATTGCGCAGCGCTTGACCCGGCTAAGGCTGTTGTTTACTTGCAGTCATACTATGATCAAAGTGTGGCTGCAGGTGTTCCGTCCGCTCAGGCACACTACCTTTTAGATATGATGAAGGGAGAGGAGTTTAGGCTTCCTCCTGAAAGTCTAAATGGCGCCATGGTTCTTTGGATTGGCATTAATCTGGTTAAGCAGCAAAGGTGTGCAGAGGCGGAAATGCTGATCCCGGTTCTGAATAAGCTGGGTATGCATTGGCGACGTCAAGCGAACAAGTTGTATGTCATTTCCTTGGTTACATCTGGGAATATTGAGCTGGCTGTGAATACTGCAGCGAGCTCTATTATGCATACGAAAAAGTTTTCAAGTGAGCTAACGCTTCCGTTGATATTTAAAAACAGAAAGTGGAATGAGTTTAGGGGGCTTGATCCGTTCGCCGTTGGAGTGGTTGCATATTGCTCCAATATCGTTCAGGGTAGCGCGTCTGCGCTCTATATCTGCCGAATGGCTTGTAGGGCAATCTATAAAGCTAGCAAGTCACTTTCGGAACTATGGGCGGCAGGTGACGCTCAGCAGCAATTAATGTTGCGGTTCTTCTTTAAAAATGTTTGGGTGGAAGAGAATTTATCACTAACAGATATTGCCACTTCGCAGCAGGCGCGATTAGTTAGGCTGGATATTCTTCAGGAGTTGTTCTCTTTAGATCCTGCTAACGAGAAAGAATATGCTGAAGAGATAAAGTCACTTACGTTGCACCAAACGCTTTGGCTCGGCCTTAAACATATCAATGAGTCTCGGGTTTTCGTGAATGAGCCTGCAATATTGAGGTGGGCAGAAAAAGAGCTTGCCTTAGATTATGATCGTTGGAAGAGAACTGAGATTTCTCCACCAGACGACACTGTCTTGAAAGACGTTATTACGAAGTTCTTTTCTGAGCAAGGTGGTGAAGGGCTTAAGAAGACTCAATCTGGCGAAATAACTTCAGAGCAAGATATTTTGATTATCAGCGTGGTTGAGCGTCTGCTTAAAAAGTTTTTGCTGGATCCTGCTGATGGATTAAATTCATATCTTAGCTCGCGAATACGCCATGGATCTCTTAAGGGCACCATTTTAGGTCCGTTAGAGGAAGCGGGTCTGCTTTCTGCAGGCAAAACTATTGATGAATTAGATTTGCATCTAAGTACAAGTGTTTCCCAGGTCTCAGCTCAAAAAGCGGCTAACTATGTTTTGAGTTTCTCAGGGTCGATCTCTACACTGGTTGATAACTGCAACAAGGAAGTCATCAGGATACAGACTCCCGAAACACCCAATGGAAAAATAGCAATCCATCTGGATAGGCCTATTGCTGCTAAAGTTTATTCGGAATCAGCTAAGGTTTACAGCCTTCCCATTTTTGTCGGTTTTTGCTTTGAAACATTTTGGAGTGCTGCTCGGGTGTCCCTAGATGCTTTGAGTAACTTCTTCTTGTTTGAATTTAAGCAAAAAGTTCAGTCTGAGTTTGATACTTTAATTGACAGGATTGTATTGCTGGGTGAGGGGTTCGAGTCGCTACTAACAGTGATACGATCTGCTGCTACTGCAACACAACTTCAATGCGATGCAGTGGCCAGTTGGTTTTTGCCTGAAAAAGAGCTGGAGCAACGGGTTTTTACACTGAATGAGACGATCGATATTGCTAATAAAGCCACAAGGAACGTGTATAGGCTGTTCAATGCTCGCATTGCAAAGGATATTAACGAGTCACTAAATGTCCCGCTTACTGCTTATGGGTTCGCTACGCTTTCTGATTGTTTATATATAATTCTGGAGAACGCTTGGAAGCACTCCGGTCTTGAGTCCTATGGTTACACCATTAATATGTCATTTTCCTTTGATTTGGATAGTAGCCTATTGCGGGTTCAGGTGAAAAATCCTTTGTCATCGGAAAGGCTGTTTGAATTGAAAGCTTGGGGGCTGAAGCAGATTCAGAAAAAATATGAAGGTGGTCCTGTTCTAGAGTTGGTGCCAGTGGAGGGAGGGTCTGGCATTCCTAAGTTGGCTAAGATCTCTAGATTCGCTGATCGAGCTATTTGTGAGCCGCTTAAGATTGATGTCGATCAAGATGATCAGTTTACGGTCACAGTACATATCCCGCTTTACAGACGAGGAGATGCATATGATGCCTATTCTCAATGATCTACGGCTTCTCATTGTCGAAGATGACGCGCCAAAGAGAAAAGCTATTGAGTTATTAGTCGCTGAGTTTTTGCCGGCGGCATGTGTCAAGTCAGTTCACTCGTTAAGTACCGCGATTAATGCAATCGAGGTTGAGAGTTTTGATGTTGCGGTGGTTGATATGTCACTTCCAACTTATGATTTTGCGGTTGACAAAGAAGGGGGGGGGCAGCCTGAGGGCTTTGGTGGGGCAGAAATTCTCAGATTTATTGAAAGTGAATCTCCAAATACTGGGTGTATAATTGTAACTCAATATCAAGAATTTCCTGATAAGTCGGCAGGAACGTCAAAACGAATTGAGGAGTTGGCGGGGGAGTTGGTGGCCGAATTCCCTGATATTTTGTATGGTGTGTTTTATTATTCCGGTCAGCGCGGGGGATGGCGGGATGAGCTAAGATTAGCGCTGCAGAAAATTGTTGAGGATAAGCATGGCGATTAAGGTATTGGTGGTAGAAGATAATCCAAATAAGTTGGCTTCCATTGTAAGGGAGTTAAATTTGTCTGGAATACCTGATGAAGATATCCATAGTGCTGAAAATGCAGTGGAGGCTCGTAGGTCTCTCAACTCATTCTCGTATGATCTGCTGCTGCTTGACTTGATTTTGCCCTCTAGGACGGGAGCTAAAGAGTCTGCTGAGACAGGCCTGGATTTATTAAGACAAATTATGGAGGATGGTGATCTGCCTCCACCTAGAAATATAGTGGGTGTTACTGCTGATGAACAAGCTCTTGCGGAGTATGAGCAAGAGTTTCGAGACCTTACAGTTCAAATACTTTTGTACGATTCAGCAAAAGACGGCTGGCGAGCATCGCTAAAGCACCTGCTTACATCAATAAAAAGCTCGATTGCAAATTCAAAAAGCTACGATTACGATATATGTTTCATTACTGCTCTGAGAGATCCTGAGTTGACTGGTGTTCTTGCTCTTCCAGTAAAGTGGGATGTAGAAGAGTCATTGGGGAATGGTATTCTTTTTCATCGTGGTGTATTTGTATCTGGTGGTGTAAAGATTCGGTTGGTTTGTGCGCACTCTAACCAAATGGGGCCGGTTGCTGCAGCATTTATGACGCGGATTATTATTGAGAATTTTAAGCCGAAAATTGTTGTGATGACAGGTATATGTGGCGGAATTGGTTCGTCAGTGAAGCTTGGTGACTTGATTGTCGCCGAGAAAAGCTGGGATTGGCAGTGCGGGAAATGGCTGCATGATGGCACCTTCGAGGCCGCACCGGACCAGAAGGATGCTTCTCCTGAATTGATCGGCCTAGCAAGAGGTATGGGTGAGGTAGTTAAAGGGTTCCATGAGGCTTATGTTGGTGACCGTCCGAAAGCAAACCCAGCAATTATCGTCGGTCCAATGGTTTCCGGTAGCGCGGTTGTTGAGAACTCTGAGCTGCACTCGCGTTTCAAAATGCAACACAGGAAGGCTGTTGCAGTGGACATGGAGTGTTATGGAGTTTATTACTCTTCGTACATGTCGCATGAGCCTGCGCCGAAGTATATTTGCATGAAGGCTATATCTGATCTTTCGGATAAGGATAAGTCGGACAATATCCAGCTTTATTGTAGTCATTTAAGTGCGGTAGTTGCGTTTAAGGTCGCTGAAAGAATGCTGACGTGATTCTGACTTGAAGTTTTCGAGCTTTCAGCCTGCGTTGGTTTGGATTGGTAGCCCTTGCCGACGAGGCTGTTTACTAGGATTAGGTTTGTTTTTGTTATTTTGTTCGTCGGTTATGCTGTTCATACTGATAAATGGATTGTTTTTAGGCAGCATCTTGCTAATGTTGCTGGGGTCGCGCAGGAGATATCCATGTAGTTTTGATTTGTTTCGAGGCCCCTGTACGGTACATTGCCATATGTTTGCTCCGTTGGATTTTTTTAGGTGGATGGCGAGCTTTTCGAATTCATGCTGGATGTTTTTCCAGTCAGAATATTCACAGCCTGTGAAAGAGGGTGGTGGGTGTTCACTTATGTAGCTCTGGAATATGCCCGGCGAAACCAGAAAAAATGTTTCGTTGACAGTGTGTATAGTTGCCTTCCTGTCGTTGATCAAAAGGCGATGAGTGTGAATTCCCTCACGTAGCCAATTGAGAAAGGCATGCCCCAAGGCATCCTGAGGCCGCGCAGTAGCAGACTGGGAATGAGCTAGGCTTGATCCTTTTTCAATACTGTCGGGCCCCTGCAACATGTCCATCAAATCGTTGAGATAGTCAAAATCTTGGTTCGGGTGCTCGGGTTCGGGCTGTTCTTCTTCCGGCGTTGGTTGCGGTCGATCCAAAGCCGACTCGCAGGTTTCACCGGCCGGCAGAGGATGTTCCACCATCGGCTCAACCGTTCCTTTAAAGCAGTCTGGCCGGGGTTCATCGGCCCAAATCAGGCTCGGTTGCAGGCGGAGAAAGGTAAAGCGATGCTGCCAGTCGCCGTCTGTGACGGCGGCATTCCACACCGCTTTGCCTTCAGGTGTCGCGTCCACTAGTCCGTGTGATTGCAGTTCATCGAACAATGCGATGTTGGAGGAGGGAATACCATCCACCGATTGAGCTAGCAGGTAAGCACGTAGTTTGTCGGTCGCAGTTTTGCTGACCAACCACAGGTGGCTCTCGGTGAGCCAGCCGGCCGCGCCGGGCTGGTTGAGCTTGAACTCGTTTTTGATCAGGTGGCGTAGCCCTGTGAGCAGATGATGCTGCAGCGAATGCTTGGGGGCGTGCAGTGCCTTTGTCGGGTTGGCGCCGATGTTCTGTGCCGTGGATACCCGGTCCGCTTGCAGGACCAACTCCCCGAGGGTGCCGGCGTGCTCGTAGTGGTCGGACAGCAAGGACAGCAATTGCCCCCACAAGGCAGGGTAGCTGCTGAGCCAGTCGAGTAGGCCAGGCCTCAGAATCTTCATATACAGCAACCCTGCGGCGGCACCGTGTAACTGGTAATCCCGGTCGGGGTGGTAGCGGAAGCGGTAAGGCTGGTTCAGGGGGCCGTTCCAAGGGTGCCAGCGTTCACCATTCTGGTACTCCACCTGGATATCGACGGCAATTTTACCAACATCATGGAGCAGGGCGCCGTAGGCAATGGCGGCGCTCCAGGCATCAGCCTGCGCTGCTTGGTCTTCCGGTGCGGCACCACTGGGGAGGAGGTAGGACTGGCGCAACTTCAGGCTGCACGCCACCAGCTCCAAGCCGTGGTCGAGCATGCCACCTGAATAGGCATGGTGATGGCTCTCACTGGCAGGTAGTTGCTGTACATAGCTGGCGTAGCGACGAATCGGTTCGAGGTAGAGTTGTTCGAACTGTAGCTGGGAGAGGGCCGTGTATTGCCAGATGCGCTCGAGCAGCCTTTTTCGGTGGCTGGCAGCGAGCAGTGATTCCGCCGACAGTGGTTGATGAAAGCCCACGGCGGCGGGAGTGCTCTCTTCGGAAAGGCCTTTTTGCGGCTTGAACCACCAGCGTTTCATCGCAGTACCTGCCTTGCGTTCAAAAGGTCCTTTTGCCTTTTCGGATAAGCCTCTTACCCTTGCGCCCCCTTCCATTGACGCCATTACCCTTTACCGCTTTGGCCTTTTTCGCGAGTGTGATAATCCGAAGTCTAGCGCGTCGGGTTAGCCGGCCGATCGGCATAGCCGACCCTTTCGAGTGAGGGTAGACTGCCCGGCATCATGTTTCTGAGCTGGGGCGCTGATGACGCTGAGTAATGCGGTATTGATCGTGCTGCTGGCGGACCGAATTCATGGCACTGATGCTGCCATTCGATCTGCCGCCAAGCGCTGTGCGAAAAAGATGCCGCGCAGCCAGCGAGACATCTTGTTCAAGATTGGCAACAGCGCGGCGCCTCGCGAAGTGGTGGCGCACTTCTGCCAGAACTTGGCTGATTGATCTGTCACAGAGTTTTGCAATTAATGAACATGAAAGGGCTCTTAGATCGGGAATTAATACTCGGATATTGAGTGTGTCTCAGTTACTATGCCTACACATGTCTCATGCCTAGGAAAGATTTCTCATGTCCAAACTTGCCGAATTTAAAGCACTGGAAGCGCAGCTGGCCGCGCAACTTCAACAGCTGGATGCGATGAAAAACGATTCGGGCCTGAAGCAGGAAATTGAGTTTGAACAGAAGCTGAAGGCCTTGCTGGAAGAGTACGGCATGAGCCTGCGCCAGGTGATCACCATTCTGGACCCGTCCAAAGGCGTGAGCGTGAGAGCTGCTAGCGTGTCGAGCGGCACTCAGCGCAAGCCGCGCGCGGTCAAGCGCTACAAGAACCCGCACAGTGGCGAAGTCGTGGAAACCAAGGGTGGCAATCACAAGATCCTCAAGCAGTGGAAGCAGGAACACGGCTCGGATACCGTTGAGAGCTGGTTGGAGTAATCGACTCCGCGTAAGCGGTCGATGCCCGCCCCACAGAAAAAACAAAGGCCCCAAATCGGGGCCTTTTTGCTGGTTGAGGGAAATCACGCTGTGAGTCGCTCCGGCGCTTCTGTGGTGCGGTCTGCCTGCAGCGCCAGCAGGTACTCCGACGCCTCACGGGCCTGGCCACTAGCGCGGAAGATCGCGCGCTTGTCTTCCTTGAGGATCTTCAGCCAGGAGGCCAGGTACTCCTCGTGGCGTAACTCTCCATGCGTACCAGTCAATGCGCAGAGAAACGCTGCACCCATTTCCGCGACCAGTTCCTCGAAGGCATAGGCTGCGGAGCCGAAGGCGTGCCCGCCGGTGATGCCATCGCGATTCAGGCGCGATCGATGACCCGACCAGTGTGTCAGCTCATGCAGGGCCGTCGCGTAATAGCTGCCGACGTCCTCGAATTGAGCCTTGGTAGGCAGCTGGATGCGATCGCGCAGCGGCTGATAGAACGCGCTATCGCCGTAGCAATGCTCGATCTGCGCGCCGCTCGCGAGCAACAGCTGCTCGGCTGGGGCATGGTCGATAAACGCCGGCGGCTCGGTGTGCTCATCAAGATCTGGCTCCTCGCTAGGCAAGCCTTCGGTCTGCTCGATGTTGAACAGGCAGTGCGTTCGCAAGAGGGCGAACTGCACCATCTTGATATTGCCCTGGTCATCGCGAACGACCTGGCCGTCCTCGTCGTGCGCCTCCTTGCTCATCGGTTTGTACAGCACCGCGAGGGTGGATTGCTCGCCCTTGCGTACATGGCCACCAGCTTTGCGTGCCTGGTTGAAGGTCAGCCAGCGATCCTGGGTGAAACCTCGCAGGCGCGCCTCGGCCCACAGCAGTGGAATGTTGATGCCAGCGTAGGGGCGTCTGGTGATGGCGTTGATAGGAAAAGGGGAGTCAGCATTTGAACCGGTGGTGGTCCAGGGTTTGATCCAGGGGATCACGCCTTGGCTCAAGGCGCTGACGATCTTGTTGGTGACATCCAGGTAGATATCGGACATGGCGTTCTCCGGGCGTGTAGGGGGAACGCTTCCCAGCCGGGAAGGGTTCCCGGTGGGGTAAGTGAGGCAGTAGCGGTGCTGACTGGGTCAGAGGGCGGCGATATCGACTACGATCTCGCCGGGTAGCCGGATGAGCAGAAAAGCCGGGCCGCTGCTTGGCGTGATGAGAGCCAGCTGAGGCTGCGGCAGGTGAGCAGAGACTGAAGTGCCATTGCTCCGAGAACGGCCGAGTTGCAGCTCGATGGGGCAGTGTGAAGCACGCGGTGCCGAAGTCAGCACGCTGTTGAGCAGGTCTGCCAGGCGCAGGCCTGACTGTCCAATCGGTTCCTCGCCTGTGGCAGGTTCAATGAACTGCTGCCAAACGCCTGGGCTCAGTACCACCGCATCGGAAAAGCGCTTCATCCTGGACATTGGGACCTCCGCGTAGCTGATCCCGCGACACCTCATGTGAGGTTCGTACGTGGACCTGCTCAATCTGAACAAGGCATTGAGCAGGGTGCGTCCATGTATTAAACCGCGCTTGGACGTGAGGTCAATCTCCGATCTACACCTCATATGGAGGGCTCTATCCAAGGAGTTCCAGCGAGGACTTCCGTCCTTGGACTCCTGACAAACGGCGATCTTCAGCCCACTGAAGAAGGATGCGAGAGGCGCCCAGAGAGGCCCGGTTAAGGTGCCGCTCTGGGACGCGTAGAGCTCGCTTCTGCGTTCAGGACTTGCCTGCCGGATCAACCTCGGCGGCCAGGTACAGGTGGGTGGAGGTGGCCTCTACCACCAGCGATCCTGCAGTGCCGCGAAGGCTGGCAAGGACAGGATCATCGATGTCGAAGTACTCGGCAAAATCATCGCCGCCGAATTCTTCGCGGGCCCGATTCCACCAGGTGTCGAAGTCGTCAACGTTGGGGTTGCAGCCAGTGGCATAGGCCACTCGTTTTCGGCCACTGCCATCCGGTTTGCTTTCGCCGATCTCGGACATGAGGTAAACACCGTGGTCCTTGACCAGTATCAGTCTGCAACCATTGATACCGGCCTCGGCCAACACGGCGTGAAGTTCAGTGCCTGTGAAACGCAGCATGATGAGATCCTCCAAAGGGTGCGGAGGAACGCCACCCGTGTGGGAGAGTTCCCAGCACTGGAATGGATGTGAGTAGAGTGCAACGAAGACGCAGGTTCGGTGAACCCGGTGGATTAGAAAGCGTTCATCACCGGGGAACGGTGACCATGCGATCTGCCGAACGCGAATCGCATTTCGGGGTAACCATCACATGTGTGACGTAGCCTCAAAGGTTAGGGCTACCTGGGGTGCTGGGAAAACCAGCGATTGCATATTTGGTTTACCAAGCGAACCGATGTAGCGTCAATGGCGCTTTTCGGTGGATGCAATGTTCCCTATCCAATGAGCGCCACCGGCGATTATCTGCGTAGTCCAAGTGATCAACGGTCATGGAATTCAGCGACAGAGGAGTAAGCTAAAGCTTGGATTCAAATTAACGGTAGTGGTTTGGCCGCAAGCCCGGTGACGGGTAAGGGAGGCAATCAAATGTCGACTCTAGCTTCTACCAGTTCCGGCCGGACCGGTCTCGGCAGGTTTCTTATTCGCACTGCGGTTGGTGCTGGTCGAGCGATGCGGCGGCTCGAAGCGAAAGTGCTGCACTCCCGCATATTGGTTTCAGTACCCTGCAAGTATCGGCGATTTGGCTTGCAGCTTATCAAGCTGCTCCTCGTCCTTGCGGTTGCGTCAGTCGCACTTTTCCTGGCGATCGGAATGGTTGCTCTCTGGGCCATGGCGGCACTGCCCATTACGGCACCCGATGATGAGGAACCTGGTGTGCATCAGGTCAGTCACCCACAACATCAACACAAGTATCCAGAACTGTATGACGAGTACGGGTCGCTCAAGTAGAGTCTTATTTGAGTTTCCGGACACCTGCCATTAGCTGTGCTGAGCCTCTTCCTGCTTGTGTCTGAGCCGCCTCTGTTCCACGAGTAAGAAGGGTCTGGATAGCACTTCCCACGTTATATCCCGCCCAACTCATTGCGCCGATAAAGATCATCGGCAGCAAAACAAACATTGCGCCCATGACGTACTCGATCACCTGCGAGGTGACCGTTCCGTCCATGAAGCCTGCTGTCGGCAACGACAACAGCGCCTGGTCTGTGACCGATACCTGGTTGTACAGCGTTTCGAGCATGCTCGAGTCGATCCAGCGCGCGAGCTCCCACCAGAACGTCAGCATGTGCAGCGTGAACAGCGCGAATGTGATCGTCATGAGCGCCTTGAGCTGGTAGGTGCTGATCAGCAGTATCAGCGGCAAACTGATGATTGTACCCATGATCATAAAGGCCTGGACCATCGGCAATGCCGCGCGCAGCGCATTCATTGCCGGGAAGTTGCTGAACGAGCCCAGCGCAAGGCCGGTGTTGGTGGCCAGGTTGTTGAGCCCTTGCGTCAGCGAACCGCCGCGGGCACTGCTGCCGTAGTCCTGGAACACCTGCCCAGGTGCCATGCTCAATGACTGCTGCCGTGGGCTCACCAGCTCGCGCAAGGTGGCGTCTTCGACTTCCGTAGAGGTGCGCCCGGTGAGCCAGCCCCGCAGCTGCGATAGCAGTGAAGGATCAACAGCGGCCACCAAGCGGTCGCGCAGTCCGATCGTGCCGTCGCTCCACCACTGTTTGCAGGTGGGGTAGCCGGCGCCGCTGTCGAGCTGAGGCAGAGAGGTGTCCCGGGTCTCGTCGTACGGCCAATCGACTCTGGGCATTCGCGAGCGATCGGTATCGTAGTAGCCCGGTGTGTTGAGTAGGTAAGTCGAGCCAATCCAGGACGCGTCGTAGCTCTGCGACTCGTCCATCTCGGGGCGATTGGTGAACAGCCGCGAGCGCGAAAAACCGTAGCAGTCCCGGGTGAAGTCGGCGACTTCCTGTAGCAGCACCTGGTCGTTGATCCGCGAACCGTCGATCTCCATGCGCATCGCCCGGATGTCGGGCGCGCAGGGAATCGCCGCGGTGGCTGCGGCGGTGATGCCTTTGCTCATGGCATGCACGAGGAACCACCACACCGGCACGTTCGCTGACTTCTCGCCGATGGTGTTGAAAGTCGTGGCCCAGGCCGTGTCGGCGGGCCTGGCCATTGTGACCCCACAGCGCTGGCTCGCGGCATCGTCAAACGTCACGGAGGACAGGTTCAGCGGGAAGAACGGCATGCAGCCGAACATAATGACCACGTAGCTCATCCACAGCCGGTTCTCGACGCGAGGGATCGACAGTAGGCCCTTGTTGCCTTCGTCAGCACCCTGTTGGCGGGCCGACAGCCATTCCTGCAGGATGACCGCACCGAAGGGAGCGGCGAACAGCCCGGTGTCAACCAGCGTGTTCCAGATGCCGTTGTTGATGATCCAGGCCAGCAGCGACAGGTAGTACTCAAGGTAGCTGTTGGTGCTCATGTTCATGGCCGCACCTCACACGCGAGACAGTTCGACCAGGATGATCGAGCTGAAGCCGATCAACCCCAGACGCTTTAGCCGTTGATGGTCCGCAGGCGCAGTCCGCATGCGCAACGCTGCGGCCCAACCGGCGAAGATCAGGGTGTACAGCAGGACGCGCCACCACGCGAAGTAGGCGGCGGGCGCCCGCGTTGGTGCGAGCCAATCCAGTTGGGCGGCGGGCAGTTGTAGTGCCATCCAGGCAATCAGCAACATGATCAGCATGGTGCCGAGGATCAGCAGCATGTGGACGATCAGTGATCTCATAGATGACGTGATCATGGCGTGCTCCTCTCCTGCTCAGCCCGGCGCAGTCGGTCCGGCACCGGGTCGCGCTGATCGATGCTACGCGAGGCGTCGGCGCCGCCGGCGTGGCGATCGAGGACCAGGCTGGCGGTATTGGTGGCCAGCGACTGGCGTACCTGCAGCTCGGTTTGCAGCAGGCGGATCTCCCGTTCCAGGGTTTCGACGTTGCTGTTGAGGGCAGTCGTGGCAGGCTGGGCGGAAGCCACGTTTGGCTCGTGGCTGCCGGCGAACAGCGTGCGCTGCAGCAGCATCGCCTTGTAGATCACGCTGGACAGTGCGGTCTCACTGGCCAGACGCCGGGCCAGCAGGTTCTGATCAGGGTCATCGCGCAGCCCCTCAATGACGCCGCGCGAGACCTGCAGCAAGGGGCTGGAGACCTTGCTGAGGTTCTCTGGGGTAGGCTGGTCGGCGTCCGAGACCATGCGCTGCAGGCCTTCCAAGTGTCCCGTGTAGGTTTCCTGAATCAGCGGCGACAGGCCCGTACCGGCGGTGACGCGCAGCGTCTCGCAGTCATCGCAGGTTTCCACCTCGGTTTCACCGAGCACCCGTGTCGCCCATTCCGAGGCCTCCTCGGGGCTCGACCAGGCTTGGCAGATGGCGCCATTCTGGCAAGCCGAACCGACGGCCGAGGTGTCCTCGACGGATCGGTTGTGCAGCAGGTTGTAGCCGGCCTTTACCACATCCGAAGTCACCCGGATGGGTTGCTGTCCGTTACCTCCGGCTTTCTGCCCACCGATCCAGCTGACGCCGTTGTTGCCGTTGTTCGACTCGGTATCCTTGACCGCCATTACGGCATCGCCGCCGGACTGCTCAAGGTTGTGCTGCATCTCCTGGTTCTGGGCCAGCGCACCCCATCCGGCCTGGTCGACCTTGTCGGCCATTTTCGCGGCCATCGCCTGGCAGGTGAGCTTGGAACGATCGAAGTCGATGCGTCCCTGCAGCACGCCATTACTCAGCAGCTCATACAGCCCAGGGTTGGCGCGCTGGATGATCATCGCCGGCAGCGACATCACCGCTTGTGTGGCGTTCTGGATGACGTTGCCCATGATCTGCTGGAAGCCCTGGGTGGCACCATTGAGCTGGTTCTGCAGGGTGTTCGAGAGGTTCATGTTTCCGCACATCATGTTGGCCCGCCAGGACATGCCCACGCCGAGTCCATTGGGGCGGTAGAGCGAGGAGGGCGCTCCTGCTGCTGAACCGCCGCCGATGGTGTACATCACGCGGTCATCCAGGACCTGGGCTTGGTCACCGAGGTGGTAGCCGTTCTCTGCGGCATGGCCTGCGGCAGACACAAAGAAGCACACCAACCCGAGCGCGAGGTTTTTCATCACTGGCCTCCATCAAAGTCGATGCTGAACAGAAACGTCTGACCCATACGCTGGCAGCAGCGGTAGGGCCGCCACATCGACCAGGCATAGGCGCCGTCGGCGCTCTGGATCGTTGGGCTGGGGAAGATGGCGCAGGTGTTCTGTATTACCGGGACCAGCAACTGCCAGCGGTGGTTGTTGACGTTGTTCTCCATCACCGGCCGCGGCGGCCAGTAGCCGGGAGCCGGCATCGGCTGCAGAGGTAGATAAACGTGCGGCTGGCCGACGCGGGTAATGAAGTCGCTGGCGCGCTGGGCCATTACGGCAGCTGCCTTGAAATCATCAGGCTGCACCAGAAAGCCGTGTCGCGGATACACGCTGCCCCACATGTCTCCGAGTGCCTGGTTGCCGATCTCGCGCATCCCCGGGACCAGTGCCTGTGGGTAGACGGACTCGGGGATCGCCTGGCGCCACGCCAACGGGTCGAGCGTGCTGAGGTAGTAGGGCGCAAACGGCAGCGCCCCGCTTGGGCACGCATAACCGAATGTATGCGCGAGAGCTGTGAGGGCTGCCCCGCCGGGATGGCCAATGCCGTCGACATTTTTGAAGCGGGGCAGGTTGTCGCGCTGCGGCGAGGGCGTAATCAGGTTGCCACCCCCTTGTGACGCCGGCGTCGGCGTCGACAGCGCCGACATCTCGCTCCAGGGATTGGCGCCGGTGTCGGCATAGCTCGATACCACCAACTCGGGAATGAAGTGACGGATCTTCGGTGAGGTTCGCACCGTGCAGCCGAATGGTGTGCACAGCAGCCAGTAGCAGATCCCGACGACCCGATACTCCAGGCACTGCAGCGAAGAGACGGAGGCGATGAGGGTTGGCGTGGTCAATGCCAGACACTGCTCGGCGGCCACCAGGAGAGCAGCGGCGGTGAAGGCTCGGCCACGGCGAGCCTTTCTGGATTTCGGCGCTTTGCTTCGGATGAAGGTGGTGACGTTCATGGGCAACGCTCGGCAGGTGGCAGCGGTGTGCATCCGTGCGCCAAGTTTCAGCATCGTGTATACGAGGCAGGTGGTGGATGGACAAACCGCGACCAGGACGATCGTATTAGTAAGTGGCCAGATAAACGGGGCTGATAAGGCAGCATGGCCAGAGTACAAATGTACTCCTGTATCGCGTTATCGAATGCTGAGCGCAATGAGGCGGAGGTGGTCGTCCGGCGTTTTAGCAATAGGAGCAGGATATGGGCGAGCGTACTTTTTGGGGATGCTAGACGCCGGTGGAGCGCTCACCCTGCAGGCAGTTGATGTTTGGCGAGAGTTCCGCGCCGCTGAGGCAGGCCCGGCTTCTGAGGAGGAGGTTGTCCGGCAGCGATTTTTGGCCCATACCCTCTATCATGCAGCGGTGCACTTTCAGCTGATCAAGTCAGGCCAAGCCGTCCATACTTTCATTGAACAGCCAAAACTGAGGATGCTTTGTGATGGGGAATAGACCGCCGATTTTGTATCCAGACCATCCAATGTACACCGATGCGGTAGAAGCGCTGAAGAATTATCACGAGGCCCAGGCCGTTGGTGCGCCACCCCTTGAAGTCGAGCGGCTCCGCCAGATCGCCGAGTCGCAGTATCAGGCTGTGAATGAATACCAACTCAAAGCTCTGGGTCGCCTTGGCGGCCGTGGTGGCCCTGCTCATTAACCGGCGCAATCAGCTCTGGCCCTTGATTGCGCACGTTACCGACAGCTTTGCCGACCGGATACCATCGAAAATCCCCTGCCGGGCGGCATCCCGTCTCTATGATCGCCGCAGCGCGTTCGGGCGATGTGCCTGGGTCCAACCATTCCCTTGCCACCTCAGGTGAAAGCACCGGGGGTTTCCTGTCGTGGATGTCGACCAAGCCTTGATCTGCAGCTGCAGTGATAACCACGAATCCATCGCGGTCGTCCGGTTCGATTTCCTGGTGCACCTCCGCAAGCGCGCCGAAGAAAAGCGGGCCGCCGTCGGCGCTCGTGATGTAGTACGGCTGCTTTTGCTTGGGGTCTGCTGGGTCCGGGATCCATTCGAACCAGCCATTTGCAGGGGCTAGCGCTCTACCGACTGGCCACAACCCCTTGAAGAACCTCCCCGTCATCACCGTTTCTGCTCGAGCATTGATCGGGTCGGGACGTTTCCCCTTCGCCCAAAATGGCGACCATCCCCATTTGACGCGATCCACACTCAGGCCTTCACCGATCTGGCGAATGATTTCGACACGCGTCGAAGGCGCCACGTTGAAGCGATCGATTGGCTCGTGGTCGTATCCATTGATCACCACCAGGTCCAGCGATAGCTGACGCAGGTAGTGATCCATCGACTCATATATCGAGTACCGTCCGCACATAACCCGCCTCTCGCTTGTCAGAATTTTCATCGGCCAGGATTGACCGGGCACCCAATGCCATATCTACTGTATATGCATACAGTTTGCATTGGACCTTCCATCATGACCATCACATTCTTGGGCGTGCCCACCGGCGGCACTGAACCCTTACCCCTGTATTCGTTTCACGTCCCTGCCGGCTTCCCGTCGCCTGCAGCGGATCACTTGGAAGGCCATATTTCACTCGATGAGCTATTCGACCTCCGCGCGCCGCATGTGTATCTGGTGAAAGTGGAGGGCGATAGCATGCAGGGCGCCGGTATCTATTCCGGGGATATCGTCATCGTAGACCGGGGGCGAGAAGCGGAGCACGGCGATATCGTCATTGCGGCCGTCAACAGCGAGCCGGTATGCAAACGGCTTCACCGTCGTGACGGGGTGGTGATCCTCAAGTCGGAAAACACAGCGTATCCCCCACGCTACATCATGGAAGGTGACGACCTGGTCGTTTGGGGTGTGGTCCGGTACAGCGTCCGTGATCATGCGCAGTGACCCGGTATTCGCGCTCATTGATTGCAATAGCTTTTACGCAAGCTGTGAGCGCGTGTTCCGGCCGGATCTGGCCAAGACGCCGATTGTCGTACTGAGCAACAACGACGGCTGTGTGATCGCCAGGTCTTACGACGCGAAGCCCTACGTGAAGATGGGGGAGCCTTATTTTCAGGCGAAGGACAAGCTCCGCCGGCACGGCGTCGTGGCGTTCAGCAGCAACTACGCCTTGTACGGCGACATGAGCGAGCGGGTTATGACGCTGATCGAATCAATGGTGCCGGCGACTGAGGTCTATAGCATCGATGAATGCTTCGCTGACCTATCCGGCATTCCTGAAAACCTGACCGAGTTCGGGCGAAAGGTTCGATCGAGAATTTTCCAGTGCACGGGCATCCCGGTCGGTGTAGGTATCGCCAGCACAAAGACGCTCGCCAAGCTGGCTAACCATACGGCTAAACGCCTCCAGGCGCAGACCGGCGGAGTGGTGGACATCACTGATCCGTTTAAGCGCGATTGGGTGCTGCGCAATACCGAGGTGAAAGAGGTGTGGGGCATTGGCCGGCGGATGACGGCTCACCTCGAGGCGATGGGCATCCGGACGGCCATGGACTTGGCCAAGGCCGACGCGTGGACACTTCGGCAGAAGTTCAGTGTGGTGGTGGAAAAGACTGCCCGGGAGCTGGCCGGCACGCCCTGCCTTGAACTTGATGAGGTCGAACCGCCTAAACAAGAGATCTGCTGCAGCCGGATGTTTGGCAAGCGGCTAACCGAGCTGGCGCCAATCAAGCAAGCCGTGGCCACCTACGTCGGGCGAGCGGCGGAGAAGCTCCGCTCCCAAGGTTCGGTGTGCAAGCGCATGCGTGTGAGCATCCGCACGGGGATGTTCAATCCGGACGAGGCCCATCACGCCCAGGGCGCTCTGGTGGAGCTGCCATACCCAACCTGCGACACGCTACTGATAACCAGACTGGCCACCGACGCAGTCGCGCGGGTCTTTCGGCAAGGGTTCCGGTACAGCAAAGCAGAGGTCCTGCTGATGGATCTACGGCAGCCCGGCGAGTTTTCGGAGGATTTGTTTGCGCTCAAGCAGTCAGTTGCATGTGACAGGTTGATGCAGGTGATGGACGACATCAACGAGCGCTGGGGAAGGGGAACGATGCGCGCCGGTAGTGTACCGGTGGCGCCAGAGTGGGGGATGAGAAGGGAAATGATGAGCCAATCCTTTACGACCAGGATCGATCAGTTGTGGACGGTCAAATGCTGAACCTTCCTGCGGCGTGGCTGGCTGAACTGAATGATCAGACGGCGCTTCAAGCTGATCCGTGCGGCCGAGCGTTGGTGCTGTATGAGATGGCCTATGCCGCCCATCGCCGGCGGGAGATCAGCGATGAAGATCTGGCAGAGATGCTCGAACTCGCGGACGCAGGCAGGGAATGGGCATTGCTCGAGGATTAGGAGGATTGGCCCGGGACGACCTGGGGGGGGTTGAGGTGGCAGTCGGTATCAAGGTAGGACGGCGCTAATATCAGCCCATGGAATTCCCACTTAGATGTATGGCGAAGACCATCACCTTACCTTCGCGTTAAAGTAGCTTCGACGATGAACGTTAAGGTTTGAGCCTGTTTTTGCGTGATCGGTGAGGAAGCGGCCGAACCCGCAGACTGTCCTAGAGGGGCGCACGGTCTTGAGTTGCGACTCATATCACTGTAGGACGGGGCCGGTGAATATGGGCTGAAAATCGCTGTGTCAAAAACGAGCCGACGACACTTTTGCAAGCCGGTGTTGCGGGAAAAACTATGACATGCCACGCAGATGATCGATCTCCGCCGCGACCTGCAGGGCGGCTTCAAGCTCTGACTGTTGCTGCTCCTCCATCAACCGCCAGCGCTGGGCTTTTTCCTCGGGCTCGGTCATGGCCAACGCGAGGTACAGACTCGGTGGCACCGCCCGGAATAGCGTCTCCAGGTTCTTCGACAGGACCACGCCCTCGGTGTATTTGCCCGAGGCCTTGCTCGCGGAGAGCAGCAGCGCTTTCTGCGCTGGCGTGAGTTTCTTGAAGCGGGCGATCTCCTCGATTTCTGCTGGCGGCATATTCAAGCAGATCCACCACTCGATCATGTTGAGCATCGTCTGTGCCGCGTCGGGCAAGTCGGCCATGTTCTGCGTCGCCAGCCAGAACCAGGCGCCGAGCTTGCGCCACATCTTCGTGCCCTTGACCACAAAGGGAGCCAGCAGCGGGTTCTTGGTGATGATGTGGCCTTCGTCGGTGACCATGATGATCGGTCGCCCCAAGTACTGATCGCGCTCGGCGATGTTGTTCACCGTGTTCATCAGGCTGATGTAGCTGATCGACATCTGCGCCTCGTAACCCTCTCGGGCGTACGTGGCGAGGTCGACGATCGTCACGTCGCTCTCCGGCCAGGGTGTGCCAGGCCGGTCGAACAAAGCGCCCTCGAAACCCTGGCAGAACAGCTCTATGGAATCGGCCATCTCCTGCGCGCGCTCGCGGCGTTTGTCAGGCAGGTGGATGTCGCTGGCGACCTTACGCAGGGCATCGCGGACATGCCGGGTCAGCATCTGCTGCTCAGTCGTCGCGCAGTACCGGGCGGCATCGAGGATGCACTCGCGGATCAGACTGCGGTCCGCCCGGGTCAGGCGCGCCTCTTCCTTGGCTTCGCCGCCGGTGATCATCAGTCGCGCGGTGATCTCCAGCTCGCCCAGCACATCGCGCTGCTCGTCACTGTCCGGCGCGGCCTCATCCAGGTCTTCGGTCGACAGACTGGCGACCTGGTCCGGATGTTCGATCAGACGCCGGGCATGGGCGAACGGCGCCAGACTCACATCACTGCCCGGTTTGAGCTGAACCTTATTGACGGACAGCCCGAGGGTGGCGAAATAGTCACCCTGCAGGCCAAAGGAGTTCCCGGCTTCGACGATGAACAGTCGCGGCCGGTACACGGCCATGACCTGCATCAGGATCGAAACCAGGGTGGCCGACTTGCCGGCGCCGGTCGGGCCAAACAACAGCAGGTGGCCGTTCATGGAGCGGTCAAAGCGCGATAGCGGGTCGAACGACAGCGGCGCACCACCGCGGTTGAAGAAGGTGATGCCTGGGTTGCCGGTGCCGATGCTACGTCCCCAGAGGGGCAGCAGGTTGGCGACGTGCTGGGCAAACAGCAGTCGGGTGTACCAATTGCGTGTGTCCCGCGCCGGGTTGTAGACCATCGGCAACCAGCGCAGATAGCTGTTGCACGCGGCCACTTCATCGCCCTCGCGCACCGGTTGTAGGCCCGCGCCGAGCAGCACATTGGCGGCCTGGACCGAACGCTGGCGCAACTGCTGTTCATCGGCACCGCGCAGGTACAGCGCCAAGGTTCCACGGTACAGCTTGTGTTGGCGTCCAATCAGCGCGCGAGCTTCTTCCACGTCTTGGCGGGTCTGGGTCGAGGCGAGGTTCTCGCCGATGGCTTTGCGCGCCAGGCGATTGAGCTGCTCCTCGAGCACATCCTGGGGTGTAATCACCAAGGTCAGGCTCATCACCGCTTGCTCGGGCAACTGATCGAACAAGGCATTCAAGGCCTCGCCCTTGCGCGTTTCGCCGGTCAGCTGGCCGATATGCGGTGGCCTGCGCAGCTTGTCGACCACCATCACGGCGTGGGGCTGCTGATCGAAGTACCACAGACCCTGCTCGCTATTGGAGCGCGGCTCCTGAAAGAACAGCCGCTCGGCGAAGTCGTGGTCGAACGGCAGCGGCAGTTCCTCGCCGCCCTCCGTCTCCGGGTAGGGCACACGCCGATAGAATGCGGCGGGGGATTCGTCGGTGAGGGCAGGAGCCGGGTTGAACCAGGGCAGCAACCAGGCGTAGAAATCACGCCCGGTCAGGCGTCGAGGGCTGACCCCGCAGGCCTGCAGCGAGGCCACCAAGCGTTCGCAGGTGCGGTTCAACAGCTGAACCGGGCTCTGCCCCTCCTCGTCAGCCTGCTCCCCGAGCCAGCGATAGACCACCAGGCGAATACGCCGATTGCTACCGCGCCAGGGGAGGTGAGACACCACATGGTCGTCGAACAGCCCGCCCGGTTTGCCGACGGCGTCAAGGTGACGTTGCGTCGACGCGAGGAAGGCCTCGGTGAATGGCGTACCTCGCGCGCGCGGCGCAATGTAGCGCTCCAGGCGTTCAAGGTACGGGGCAAAGTCACTGTCGTCCTGACAGAAGAACTGCATCACCCAGGGCGCCTGGTCGAGCTCGTCGAAGCTGTCTTGCAGCGCATCTTCCAGAGCGTCGCGTGCCGCCATTAGCCACTCGGGCTCTCGGCCCTCGGTGCCGATCGGCTGCAGCTCGAACACAGCGCCCACGGAACGGTTGTCGTCGAGCAGAATGCACTGCTCCTCTTCCAGATACTCGACCCATGGCAGGTGGTCGGCGAAGCTGGGGTTGTGCGCATACTGGGCAGCCTCGTCGGCCAGCGTGGCTCGCCGACGTTGCGCCCCGCGCCAGGGCTGCCAGCGCGGAGGGTCGCGACTCGCGTCATCAGCCATCACAGATCGTCCAGGCGCTCGCCGGGCAGCGCGTACTGGACCTTCTCGTACAACGGGAACACGGTCGAGTAGCCAGGCACCGGCGTCTGTTGGGTACCGGCCAGGTGCGGGTAGAGGTACATGACCAGGTCTGGGTTAGGCAGACGCGGAAACTGGGCACGGATTTCGTTGGCCGCAGTGCGCGTATAGGCGCTCTGGTCGTTGATCAGGCGCTCGGGATCCAGCACCGGGCGACGCAGTTCGCCACGCGCCTCCAGCAGCTGTTGCTGAGTACCGACCGAGCCACCGCCGTTCCAGATATCAAGCATGGTGTGATCGCCGTGGGGCAGCATTTCTTCCTTGCTGGTGGAGCAACCGGCAAGGTGCAGGCTGAGCAGCAGGCTAATCCAGATCCAGTACCGAGACGGATGGGCTTTCATGGTTCACTCTCCGGCCTTTGGGTTCGTAGTCGATGCTGATTTCGTGATCCAGATGCAGGGCCACTCTGGCCCCGGGCGGCACGTAGATCGCGGCGAAGGCTTCGCCGTAGAGCTTGTTAATCCACTCACGGATGTCGCCAATGCCACCGCTGATCACCGAGTTCAGCGCGCTGTTGCCGCTGTTCTGGGACAGGCCCAGGCTGCCGCTGGCCGAATTGATGAACGAGGTGTTGGTCTGCTCGCTGCCCAGGGCTGCAGCGAAGCCGGCGCCAGCTGCGGTGATCAGGCTCTGGCTGCCCAGATACTGCTGGGCGTTGGAGCGGCGCTCGCCGGAAATGCAGGGAATGCCGTAAGGGTCGGAGATGTAGCCCAAGCCGCCCCGGATCTTCTCGGTGTCCGAGGTCTGGGTGCTGCTGCGATTGCGGCTGACGACCTTCTGCGGCTGCGGCACCGTGCGGACGGTACCGTCGCTGAAGACAAAGGTGATCGATTCGACCTGGCCGCGCACGCAGGACAACGTCCAATCACCGGCGGCAGTACCGCTCATGACCGCGCCGACCACGTCCGGCAGGTCGATGCCGTTGGCAGTGAGGTTGTCTGGCCCCACCAGCACCTTGAACGGATAGGGATCGTTCACTGTGCCGTCCACCGGCACCCGGCCAATCAGCGCGGTCATGGCGATCGAACCCATCAACGTCGAGTTCTCGGGGATGGTGTAGACGGGGCGGGCACCGTCGGTACGGTCCTGGGTGCTCTCCAGGTCACGCTCGCCTTTGGCGACGGCACGCAAGCGGTCCTGGCCACGGTCGATGGCGTTGTTGTTTAGACCATGCAGGTCCTTGAACTTCGAGGTCAACGATGACAGGGGACCATCGGCTTTGCCGGTGTTTTCTTGGCTGGCGCGGGCATTCGACGGTTCGATCCACTGCACCGCATCTGCCGGTGCTTGAGCCCCTGCAAACTGCTGCTCGTCGCCGGGCTCAAGACCGAATCCCGCAGGAACATCCGACTTTGCGGCGGGCTTGCCCGTGAGCTGATCCTTGAGCCTGGAGAGCAGCCCCTGGGTCTCGCGGTGTTGCTGCTCAGCTCTCTGCCGAGCATCGTTGGCCTGCTGGCGCTGCTCAGTGACTTGTTGGGTGACGCTGCTCAGCTTGCTCTGGATGCGTGTATCGATGTTGCCTTCGCGGGTGCGCAGCCGGTTGTTCTCGGTCTGCAGGGCATCGTTGCCTTTCTTCAGCGTCTGCATCTCACTGCGCATCGCCTTGACCTGGCCGATCAACGTGGCGACGGTGTCGCGCGGAGTGTCGCCGGCGATGCCCAAGGCCTTGGCCTGCTCGGCAGTTAGTGTGGCCTGGTCCGGATCGTGAGCGGGCTGGCCATCTGGAGCGGCCACCCACGATTTGATGATGATCAGTACGATGCCCAGCAGGACCGCAGGCACCAACCATTTCAGCAGGCCATTAGCTTTCATGAGCGTCAGCCTCCGGCTTTGGCGGGGGCAACAGCAGCGCATGCCTCAGGTCGCCGCCGCGGGTGACGAGATAGGCCACGGTGGTGTCTTCAGGCGTACCGGCAAGGCCGAGGTCCGCGTGCTGGAAGGTTGCGGCGTACAGCGTGGCCTGCAGGTGACGCGGGTCAAGCGTGATCTTGCCGGGGCCACGGTTCACGATCTTCACCGCGGTAACCCAGTAGTCGCCCAGCCGCCAGGCGGCGAGTGCCTTGATCGAGACCCGCTCGGTCGGCAGCAACGAACTGAACGCAACGGCGTCGCTCAGCGGCACCCGTCGCACACCGGGCAGCGGTCCCACGGTGCGCAGGGGCGCATAGAGGTTCTGCGCCGCATAGCGGGTGAGCACCACCGGTACCGGCGTCGCTGCAGGTGCTGCCTCTTTCGCCGCTTCCACGTCCGGTGCCGAAGCCTGGGCCACGATCTTGACCGGCTCCAGGGCCTCACTGCCCTCAAGCGCTTCGATGTCGATCAGGATGATGTCGCCTGACTTCACCGACTGCAGTTGCAGCCGGGTAGGGGGAAGGGCTTCCGCGGCGCGCAGATACACGGTGCCGCCGACGGACTGCACACGCAGCTTGCCGGCGATCGTGCCCGGCACCCCCACGCGAACATCCTCATCCAGCATCAGGATGCGCTCCTGGCCCACCGTGAGTGGAACGGCCAGCGGCAGGCGATCCCAGTATTTGACCTCGACCGCACCGACTGCAGAACACCAGCCTGCGGCTACTGTCAGAATCATGATCAAGACACGCATCATCCCGCACCTCCAGGCAGCGTCAGCTTCTGCGGTGTGCCTTCGTAGCAGTCCAGGGCGAGGCCCCACTTGTTGTGCTCGGGGTCGACGTCGAAGCGCACCACACGCAGCGGATAGCGCACCACCACGCGTTTCACCGGCTCGGCTGCGTAGTACTCGTCGGCGTTGAGGTCGAGCTTCACCAGCCAGCTGTGCTTATCCAACTGCTTCACCCGCAGGTCGGGGTCGTCGCTGTAACCGCGGCCCAGCACCTCGTATACGCCGCGCACACGGCCGCGCAGTTCGCCGGCAGCCTTGCGGTACTCGAAATCACCGTCGAAGAAGGTCTTGCACGCCGGTGTCAGGTAGGGCTGCAGGGCAAAGATGGCGCGGTGGTAATCGACTTCGCCGTCGGTGGGCCAGCGGTTGAGCTGGCCGAAGATGTACAGCGCGAAGGCGTAGATGTTTTCCGGGGGGACATCCCACCACTTGCGCGTACTGCCGGAGCGCAGATCGGGCGGCACGTGAATGGTCAGCTCGGAAGGCGAGCACTGCCAGCCGTACCAAAGCCCGCAGCACAGCAGTGCCAGGATCGAAACGGCCAGACGCAGGCTGAAGATATGCGCCTGCTGCGCGTCGACTTTGTTTCGGAAGCGGCTCATTCAACAGCCCTCACATGTCGACGTGCACGGCGCACGGTCCAGGGCCCCGAGTGGAGGACCAGCTGATGAGTGCCGATACCCCAGTGCACTGCGAGGTGCCACTGCAGACGCCGATACAGCCAGGTTTCGGGGCGGGCGCGCTTGGCCCGTCGCATCAGCTTGCCGCCGCCCAGCAACACCAGCGCCATGCAGATGAACATGCAGGTGGGGAGGGTCGCGATGGAGACGGTGGCCACGGCCAGCGGCGCGCCGAGAATCACACCTAGTCCAGCGCCGACGATCAGTGCGACCCACATCTCGTCGTTGGTGAGTCCACGGAGAACGGCGGGGTCTCGGTTGAGGCGCTCAGGGAGGAAGGTCAATGTGCCGTCAGGCAGGGTGGCAGGGGCGTCGGACATGATGACCTCACAGGATCGTCGCGGCTTTGGTGAGGAACCACAGGATCACCACCACCAGCAGGGCGCCGACGCCGACCACTGCGCCGAGGTCCTTCCAGGTCTTGCGCTGGTTTTGCACGTCGGCGTAGACGGTGAGCGAATGCCAAGCCACGCCCAGGAAGGCGAGGGTGGCGATCAACAGGCCGAGCAGGATGCCGCCGTCGTAGGCATAGTTCTTGATAGTGTCGATCAGCCCCGATCCTTCGCCGCGAGAGGGCGCTTCCATGGTCGGCAGGTCAGCCCACGCCAGCGTCGAACTCAGCAGCACCAAGCCACCGACCAAAACTTGCGAATAGGATTTCCGGAACAGAGCGAGCGAGTGATGGCAGCGACAAGAGAGGTTCATGGCAAGGTCTCCTGATTACGACAGCATGAAAAACATCAACACGATCAGGACGAGGGCAAGGCGCAGCGTGCTGCCCCCGAGCGCGCCGAAATTGAGGTTGCCGGCCGCCCAGCCGCGGTAGCCGGTCCACAGGGCCCAGGTGCACCAGAGCAATGCGAGTACGAGCACCGATGACCGCCACAGCACCGAACTGAGCTGTGGGGTAAACCCGGCAACGGCAGAGAACGCGCTGAGTTGGGCGTCAGTCATGCTCATCGGAGGTACCCGAGTGAGGCGTTTCAGCACGGTAACCACCAGTCAGCTCGACCAGATCGGCTGGCTGTGCACGCGAAGGAGACAGGTATTTTTGGATGCCTTGGCGCACACGCTCAAGGTCCGCAGCTAACCTCGAATAGTCGAAGCGATAGCGGGCACCTGCCGCATCGACTGAGCCGCTGCTGGCGCGGGCGCCCAACAATTCGATGGCAGTGATCTGCCGCTGAACCAGGCCGAGATCTGAGCGCTCGGGCGCGTCTTGAGCGACGGCGCCGAGCGACATCACAAAGGTAAGCAATAGGGCGGAAGTGGAAGTGTTCATGGCGAAATCCAGCGGATAACTGGCATTTACCATGAGGAGTTATGTATTTTTTGGCATGGATTAAAGGGATCTGCGAGCCTTCACTTTAGAACCGAAGCAACAAATAGCTCGGGGTTCAAGTGAAACTGAGCATGCAAGTCAGATGGCCTGGCTGGTATCTCGGCGCGAGCTGATGCTCATCCCAACCATCGACCTTAGCCAGGCGATATTGGTACTCTGAACGGCATGGTTCTACGAGGAGCAGCTCCGTGCTTTATTCGGCAGGGATGATCGAAATCTTTCCATTGCGTTCGACGATAGCGAACTTGACCTGTTCAATGTTCTCGATGCCTTGGCTGTCCCGCGCTGACTCAAGGATATCGTCCTCCGTGAGTCGTGCCCGACGCATGCGGTGATGCAGAAAGCGCCCATTCTCTACAACCAGGGTAGCGTGCCCGTCCAGAAGTCTGGCTAAGGGCTTGGAGTTGAGCTTCGCGAGTGAAAGACCGACGTCCAAAACAATCAGCGTGGCAATTACCAGTATGGCATTAGTGAACGAAAAGTCCTCGCCCAAAAGCGCCTGCTGGGTGGCCTCCCCGATGATCAGCAGCAAGACGAAGTCGAAGGTCGTTATGTCGGCCAGTGAGCGCCGCCCGGCTATGCGAAACAGCAGCATGAGTGCGACGTACATCCCGGCTGCGCGGAGGATCGAATCCATGACGCACTCCTAGGGGTAAAGGAATGTGGAGAAGTGAACGGCGCTTTCAGGGTCAGCCCTGACGCTGCCCTCCAGAGTGCCCACGTGCTCACTTCGAAGGGTTAGGTACAAGGTGGCGACCCCATCTTGCTTAGTACCCAACTGGAACAGCATGGCCTGGCCATGCGACATCGACCGTTGCGGCTCCGGTTGTAAAGTCTCGATACTGGCGTCACGGAGCAACGATCCCTCGAGTTGTACCTCCACCGGCTGACCAGGAATACCCTGAACGGTGATGAAAAGGTTGTCTGTTGTGCCGCTTCGGCTGATGCGCTGGTACTCAACCCGTACCCGACCATCCTGGCTCACCACCTCGGCATCGCTCAACGGGCCATTACCGAACAGGCCTGCCAAGGCAAGCAATACGATGGCCACGAGCACATACCACCCCACGCGCTCGAAGCGCCATACGCGCTGCTGCATCGGCATATCTTCTTGAACAGGGTGATACCTGGATACCAGTTCATCTTCCGACATGATCACAGCCCTCAGGCGCGCTCACCGCGTAACCAGCGCTGGTGATAGTGGGAAAGTCGGGTCAACCCGAAAAGGGCACCTTGGCGCATGACTTCCGACCGCTCGCCGAAGAAACGTTGAGTGCGCGTGAAAACGGCAATTGGCTCGCCGGCGAAAGCTCACGCAAAGCACATCGTCCCTGGTGGTATCCCAGATTCGGGCGCCGGCCCGGCTATCCCGGTGGTGGCGATTACAACATTTGCATCGCTGTCTCTCAAAGCGCCCAAAGCCATTTCCCAAGCTACTGCTTCGCTGGTCAGGCCGTATCGTTCGATGGTTTCGGCGCTGACACCCAGCAGGCGTTTCTTGGCGCTGGGGGAGTAGACGACGTAGCCGCTTTCTAGCACCTCTCCTGTACCCGGTACCGCCGCCAACAAAGCCACCATGCAACCTGCCGTGCAAGACTCTGCTGTGGTCAAGATCAATTGGTTGTCTTTGAGATAGCCGAGGGCGGCCAGTACAGGATCGTTTTCCATTCCAGAATCGACTCGCTTGTTTTGCGGTGGACGCGATCGTGGGGTAATTGGTTCATCGCATCTATTGCCCGCCCATCTCCTGCTGTGACACTGACCTGAACTTTGCCCGTTGGATTGGCTTCCCTTGTTCAACGCAAAGGCAAAGGCCCGGAGTAGCGAGTGCCACGAATCATTACCCCAGCGACCCCTGAGCACGAGATCAGCGAGCGCAATTCCAGGATGTTTGGCTCTCCCAAGGAGCGACTGGATTTTTACCGGCGTGAGATCCAATACGAAACCAGCATCCTGGCAAACCGCACGGATGCCTACCTGGCGGCGCAGTCATTCCTGGTCATCGCCTTCGTCTCTTCCATGGGAAACCTCAATAAAGGATGGGGCTAGATGTTCACCCTGATCGTGCCCGCGTTCCTCGCCTTGCTCGGGGTACTGAGCTCGCTCAACGCCTGGCCTGGCATCCGGGCGGCGTACAACATCATCGATCACTGGCAGCTCAAGCAGAGCCACCTGCTGCGCAGCGAGCCGTTGATGGGGTTGGCTTACGACAAGTCGCCGCTGTTCTGTGAGGCGGAAACCTCGCGTGCAGGGCATAGAAAGTCATTGCTGTTCTCGCTACGGACGCCGTGGATCTTTCTGGTGTTCTGGGTGTTATTGGGCAGCTACTCGGTTTACATCCAGCTGGCCTGAACTCGTTTGCGTGCAAACATGAGTGCAACATGGAGGTAACGTTTTGAAGACTGAGACATTACTGACCGAGCTCCTCAACGCCCGAGGGCCGGGCGGACAAGAAGATGAGGTGCGAGACATTTGTCTACGGGAGCTCAGCCGTTTCTGTGAGGAGGCCCATATTGACCCTGCCGGCAATGTGGTGGGGGTGATTCGTGGGGGCCGCGCTTGTAACCCCGAGGCAGCCATACGCGTCATGGCCCACCTCGATGAGATCGCGATGATCGTCAAAAATGTGCTGGAAAACGGCACCCTGGAGGTGCTCGCTCTAGGTGGTTCGCAACCGATAAGCTTCGGCGTCTGCCCTGTCGATATCCTGGGCGATGAACACATCCTGCCGGGTGTTTTGTCCTACGGTTCAATGCACAACAGCGGTCGGACTTCGAATGGAAGAGACTTGCTGGCAGGTAATGTTCAGTGGAAAGATGTCTACATCGTCACGCGCAAGAGCAAGTCGGAACTTCAGGAGTTAAGCGTTCGGCCTGGTACTCGAGTCGTGCTCAGTCAGCACTGGCGTAAGCCCTTCAAGGTACATGACTGTATTGCGGCTCATTTCCTCGACGACCGAGCTCCGCTGAGCGCTGTCATTCTCTGCGCGAAGCTGCTGAGTGAACGGCGAGAAAGACTGAAGCAGGATGTCTGGTTCGTGCTTACGACGCTGGAGGAAGAGTCGAATGCCGGCGCCATGTACGCAGCTTCCCGGCTGCCCGGCGACACCACAATCGCTGTCGAGGTCGGCCCTGTACTTGAGGAATATGGCACGGAGCTTTCGGCCAACCCGATCATCAATACCGGCGACCAGAAGGGATACTACAGCCGCACCGTGGTGCAGGGCCTGATCGCCGCTGGACGAAAGGCCGGTTATGAGCCCCAGGCGGCATTGCTCGTTGATTTTGCGTCGGATGCGAGTGCGGTATTGAGTGCCGGCATCGATGCCCGGGCAGGTTGCATTGCGATACCGACCGAGAATACCCATGGCTTCGAGCTGGTGCATGTGGAAGGGATCACTGCCTGCGCTGAAACCTTGTTCGAATTTCTTACAGGCAGTCAGGACAAATAGCCCCCACGCGCCGTACATGCAAAGAATGCCTTACCGCCTGCCATTTCGATGGAATTATTTCATCCCCGGTTTGCTCAATAGCGCATGACTAGGGAGGGAATTCTGGTGGTGGGACAGCAGCTCTATGTAATTGAGTACGAGCTTCACAGTGAGCCTCGGTCATTCATTATCCGTCTGGAGAAAATGGACAACGGCGTCGCCTGGCACTGGGCCAGCTGTGATGCCGGCGTGGGCATCATCCCGCGTTTCAGTCAGCAGAACATCAACCTGGTCAGTCGCCCGATGGCTGAGCGTTATGGCGTTGCCAAGGTGAAGTGGAGGCTAGCTGGCGAGGGCCCCGAATTCGTTCCGCAACCTATCGATGTAGGCAAATTCTCAGGTGCTACCTAAGGGGCCTGAAGATCTGCATTCCATCAACGTGCCTGGAGGTGTTGCCATGCAGCCTAAAATAGAAGGCTCAGAAGAGAAGGGCCCAAGCGACGTGCCCTTCATTAACGACCCTGAAAAGCCCACGTCGCCGCCACTGAATGACGCCGATGCCACGGATGCAGCTGAGGCTGAAGAAGACATTCAGGACGATGGCCAATCACTCTAGAGAGGAGAAGCAAGCGATGGATAATTATCACCTCAGCCCGACATCGGATGGCTGGGAATTGAAGAAAGCCGGTGCTGAACGTGCCTCTAAACGAGCCGCCACTAAGCAGGAGTTGGTGAGTGTTCTTGCAGATTTCTTTAATGATAAGACGGCGTCGGTGAAGATCCACAAAGCGGATGGCACCCTCGAAGAGGAACGCACCTATCCACGATCTGCTGACCCGCGCAGCAGCAAAGGTTGAAGACCATTACTGCCTGTGACCTCGGCATTGAGGTCACGGATGCCCTTGGCGTGTTCAGATGGTTGCTGGCCAGCTTTCTCATGGGAAAGCGCATCCGCTCCACCATAGCAGTGGAGGCGTACCGGATTCTTGTCGATCAGCACGGCCTGGATACGCCGCTTAAGCTTGCCCAGACTTCTCATTCGACACTGGTCAGGCTTCTCGGCCAGGCCGGATATGCTCGATACGATGAATCCACTGCCCGACGATTGCATGCCCTTGGCAAGAAGCTAGAAATGGAGCTTGGTGATCAACTTGATGCACTGAAGGTAACCGCAGGTGTTGAGGGCTTCAAGCGCTGGCTACTGAGCTTCGAGGGTGTAGGCCCAAAGACCGCGGAGATTTTCATGCGTGAAGGCTTGGGCCATTTAACGATGTTGCACGGCCATTGACCATAGAGTGGCCTTTAGCCCCCATCGACGCGCGCACAGATGAGTGAAACACTCGTTCATTCAACTATGGACTGGAGAGGGTGATGAAGCTCGACATCAAGGGTTTGTCGCTGTCAGGGAAGACAATTGTTGTCGTAGAGGATGATCCCACGCTACAAACGCTGCTGGTGGACATCTTGATCGAATTGGGCGCTGATTGCGATGCGTTCGATAATTCAGAAGATGCCCTGATTCACATGATGGGGCTGAAAAGCGACTGCTCGTTGATCGTTGTTGACCACGGTGTTCCGGGAAGCATCAAAGGTATGGAGTTCATCTCCATGGCGCACGAGAGGTGGCCTGGACTTCCCGCCATTCTGACCTCCGGCTACCAGCTTGATGCTTCTCAGGTGACACCACCCGTTACCTACCTCTTCAAACCGTGGTCGATAGACGAGCTCGCTCAAGCTATTGGCCAAGCGCTTCATCCTGCAAAAGTACCTTCAACTTTTCTCACGTTCGACCAACAAGGTCTCTAGCGCTGCAGGTTATCCCGAGCCACATCGTCCGTCTGATGCTCAGCAGGCGCCTGATGGTGGGGATCACATTCGCTGCCCATCGCCTGATACTCCTTGCGAAGTTTATGGATTTCCCGGTTATCGAGCGCTTCGAGATCCAATACCGACTGCTCCGCAGATTTCGTAGCGCGAATCAGCTCGTCGAGCTTTACGTGGATGATGTCGTTATCCCGGTTCTGGGTGTTCTGAATCAGGAAAACCATCAGGAATGTGATGATGGTCGTCGACGTGTTGACGATAAGTTGCCAGGTATCATTGTAGTGAAACCAGGGCCCAGATGCAGCCCACATGGCAATCAACATCACGGCGATCAAAAAGGTGCTTGGCTTACCGGCGTGGTTGGCGAGCCATTGGCAGAACTGGGCGAATTTCATGACGTAATCTCCACTGCTATCCATAGGGTTTGACCGCAGCGGCGCGCTGAAATCTTTTTTTACATTTCCCCCAGGCATTGGGCAAACCCACTAAGCGCAGCGGAACGACGTAGCGTGCCGGAAAGTCAAAAAAATACTCGAAAACTTTCCCAAGGCTTCTGCGCAGATGACCTTCATCGTCTGGTTCGCCATGTTGGGCGCAGTCTTGCTGCTGCTCGCACTCTCATCCTCTTACCTGCGCTGGATCCCTGTGACCTCGTCTGTAGTGTGCCTTGCCCTGGGTACCGGGTTGGGTACAACGGGGCTGGGTTTTCTTCAACTGGACGTGAGCGAGTCGAGCGGGTGGATGGAGCACCTCACAGAGGTCGCGGTGTTGTTTTCGCTGTTCTTCAGTGGCTTGAAATTGCGCCTGCCCTTGCACAACCGCCGTTGGTGCAGCGCCTTTTTTCTAGCGGGGCCGGTGATGTTGATCTGCATCAGTGGGGTAACGCTGGTGCTGCATTACGGCCTGAGCTTGGGGTGGGGCGTCTCGCTATTGATCGGCGCGATCCTCGCACCCACTGACCCCGTACTCGCAACCCTGGTGCAGGTGGTTGATGCCCAGGATGATGATCCTGTGCGTTTCAGCTTGTCGGGTGAGGCAGGGCTCAACGACGGCGTGGCGTTTCTCTTCGTCATGCTTGGACTGTTCCTGCAACAGGACAATGGCCAGGCCTGGTTCAGTGACTGGTTGCTCAAGGACATGCTGTGGGCAGTAACCGCTGGCCTGTTGTTTGGCTACTGGATGGGGCGCGGCCTGGGCAAGCTCACGCTGTTCTTGCGTCTGCGCAACGACGACAGCACCGTCTCGCCCAATGACTATCTGGCCCTTGCCCTGATTGCGTTGGCATACGTGAGCGCCGAGTCGATACAGGCCTATGGGTTCCTTGCGGTGTTCGCTGCGGGTCTCGGTTTACGGCAGGCGGAGGTTAAGACCGCCAATAGTCCAGAGGAGCCGGCTGCTGAACATCTGGTACAGCCTGTGGTTGGTCACCAGCACCTGGCGCCAGAGCTGGCCGTCAAAGGCGATGTGAAAGGGCTCGACGACTCGCCGGTAGCAGCAGGAATCATGTTGGGTGACATGCTGGCTTTCGGTAGCCTGATCGAGCGGGCCATGGAAGTGTTTCTAGTGACCATGCTCGGGGTAGTGCTCATTGAGCATTGGGACTGGTGAGCAGTGCTGGTGGCCAGCGCCTTATTTTTTGTCATTCGCCCCATGAGCATCTTGCTGTTCCCGGCTCGAGGAATGCTGGATATCCGTCAGCGCGGGCTTTTAGGGTGGTTTGGCATCCGAGGTATCGGCAGCTTCTACTACCTATTCTATGCCCTCAATCATGGGCTGCTTCCCACCTTGGCCGCGCAGAGCATCAACCTGGTGCTGTCAGTGGTGGCGTTGAGCATTCTGCTGCATGGGTTGAGCGTCCAGCCGCTTCTTGCCAGGTACGAAGCATGGAAGGGGTAAGGCGCATCTTCTGGATCAGTTTTCTACCTGAGCTGGAAGTGTAACTAGCTTGTTGATTAATAAGGCGATATCGGATATCTGCCAAGGTTTGGGAAGAAACGCTGTTCGAGCAGGTAACAAGCCAGTATCAATCACTGCATCGCCCGAAGTCAAAATGACTGGCAAGGTAGGCCACCTGCTCCAAATATCGTGCGCCAGGCCCAAGCCGTCCATGCTTCCAGGCATATGGATATCGGTGACCACCAAACTAGGGGCGTTATTACGGGATAGCCTATCCAACGCCTCGTCAGCATTCGCACAGGGCTCTATGGTAATGGCGTAAAGTGACGAGAGACTCTCAGCGGTGAGGTCTCTGAGAAGGTCGTCGGCTTCCACAATCAGAATGGTTTTAGGCATGAAAGGCCTGCTCTTTTCTCCTATGTGTTAGGGCTCTGACTTGTTAAGCCGTTGCTCTGAAGCGATGAGTGGTGTGTCATGCGCCGTTATGGATTTGCGGCTATCGTAGGAGGCGGTAAGCGAACCGCCTTCACGCTCAAAAAGGAGTTTGGGCGTTTCCCGTTAATCCGGAAGGGAAGACTATGCAGCAGCTACCAGCGGACGAAACAATCCGAACGGCTTTGAAGAAGACCCATGCGCGCCTGCACCGCCAGCATGAACTCGTGGTCGAGTTCGGGGTGATGTCCTTGAAGGCTACTAATTTGGATGTATTGCTCACCCATGCATGTGAAGTCGTCGCTGAAGGAATGAAAACTCGTTTTTCCAAGGTGCTTCAGCCAGTGGCTGACGAAGAAAGTTTTGTTTTGTCCCACGGTGTTGGTTGGGATGCCTCTGACATCGGACGGGCCACGGTGGGTGCCGACGCGGCTAGCCCAGCTGGATACGCTTTGAGTACCTATAGGCCCGTCCTCTCGAATCATTTAGGCACGGAGAGCCGCTTTCGGACACCTGAGTTACTGAAGAAATATGATATCGAGCGTGCAATCAATGTCCCGATCCGAGGCGTGCTAGGTCCGTTTGGTGTTCTTGAAGCCGATAGCAGTGACGGAGACGATTTTGTAGAGAGCGATCTTGTATTTTTGGAAGGTATCTCGAATGTCATTTCCATGGCCCTCGAGCGAGTGTCTGCGGGTGCGGATGCCCCTCTTTCCGACCCGTATTCGGAAACCCTTTTGAACGCTAGCCCTGATTGGGTTGAGATCTTGACGCCAAGCGGTGAGATCGAATTCATGAACGAAGCCGGGCTTACCTTCCTAGCGGCCCAACTACCAAAGGTCAAAGGGTTGCGCTGGTATGACTTGTGGCCCGAGGAGGCTCGCTCTCTCGTCTGGGAAACAGTCGGGATAGTTCGTGGCGGTGAAACCGCTAGATTTGAGGCATATTGTCCGATCTCTCCCGACGTTCCGAAATGGTGGGATGTGACGGTGGCGCCGATATTAGGTACAGACGGCGAGGTCGAGCGAATTATTGCCGTTTCACGGGATATCACAGAGCGTCATCAGTATGAAGCTGAATTGCTGTCACTCATCGAGGCTCAGAATACCAAGCAAAACCGAAGCGACCTCTATCTCGAAGAGATCCACCATCGCGTCAAGAACAGCCTTCACCTGGTAAACACGCTGCTGTTGCTGCAGGCCAATCTCACGCCTGATGCTGCGGTTAAATTGCAGCTTGAAACCGCTGCAGGCCGAGTAGTGACCATTGCCACGGTTCACGAGCGGCTGTACCAAGCTGCCGAAGATCAAGAACTTCGTGCTCGTGATTACCTTACTGCTCTGCTAGGGGATCTGGGCAGAGCCTTAGCCGACCGCAAAATTGTGCTGAAGGCTGATGACTTCGTATTGCCTCCAGAAAGAGTGGCGCCCTTGGGACTGGTAATTTCTGAACTGATCACGAATGCCCTCAAGTATGGCAAGGGCGACATTGAGGTGGGCGTCAAGCATGCCGGCGACCATGCCCTACTCACCGTCAGGGATGAGGGCGACGGCTTCCCTGATAATTATCCTAAGCCGACAGGTACGGGGCTTGGCATGCGATTGGTCAAAAGCTATTCCGGTTACGGTAGCGCGGCAGTGGAGGTTGATCGGCAGGATAGTAAAAGCTGTATCCATGTACGCTTCAAACTCTAGGCGCGCCTGCACACACCGATGGCACTTAGCCAAATGCGTATGGTCGTAATCAGGCTGATTCGAGACCTGGCATCATCATTGGAGGAGTAGGGGATGCGTAACTGGGGATGGCTGATGACTGCGGTAGGCTACGCTGGGCTTTCAGGAATGTCGGCCATAATCGGCGCTGCGGCTTCAGGGATTCATAACCTCACTAGCCAAATGCTAGGGGTGAGCCTATTGCTAGCGGCAGCGTCATTGGCGCTGGTGTTCGTTGGTGGTCGTCTTCGAGCGAGAGGCAAACCCTTGTTGCCCATTTCGCTGTCTTCTTAAGACCGCTTTCATTTTCTCAAAAAGTGGCCAGAGTGCCATGCACCCCGGCCAGGCTCATTTCAAGTTAACGGTTTTCGCTACCGCGCCCGCCGCCGTGGCTGCTTTGCCCGCCTTTACGGCCTGCCTCCGAGGCACGCTCACGGTCGTTGGCAAAATTGCCGTCTGAGCTCTGCCCGCCTTTGCGACCTGCCTCCGACGCTTTTTCGCGATCATTGGCAAAATTGCCAGGATTGTTCTGAGCAGTACCACCTTGATGGCCACGATTGGTTTGGTTGTTAGCCATGATCTTTCACCTCATGTCGTCACACAGAAAAGTCTGTGTTCAACTCGGACGTCGTGGCGCGGGGTGTTTACTCCGTGGGTTTTGGCCGAGGCCGACGGGTTGCGCGAAAGAACTGGTGCAGGCGTGTGTGGCGTCCTTAAGCTTTGTTCGCGAACGTTTGGGAAGGAACAAGCTCGGCAGACGCCGACCATCCAGCCCCGTCGGCGTGGTTAAGCTGAGCGCAGAGCAGTTCCTGGAGCTGGGTTATTGGCCACGGCTTAGGAAGGAACTCCGCACCTGGCGGCAACACTCTCCCTGCATATTCGTAGTATCCGCTCATGACAATGATGCGCGTCTGAGGTTTTTGCTGGCTTGCCATCCAGGCAATATCAACCCCATTGAGTAAACCAGGCGTTTGTACATCCGTTATCAGCAGCGTCCAATCTTGCTTCCTCAACGCCTCATTACCGTCATCGGCAGTCGCCACCGCTGTCACCATGGCCCCCCATTCTTCTAGGTACAGGGTCAAAAGCTCTCGAATCATGGGTTCGTCCTCAACGATGAGAACAGTTGGGCGAATTATCTTTGCAGCGGAAAGTAGCTCTTTCATACGGGTACTCGGACATGCGGCTGCAGGAAGGGAGGGACATCCAGGTCTGCTTGCTTTCTTGCAGCAAGACGTAGCAGCGCGCCATCACTACGACATCGCCAGCGGTCAAGAAATTCACTCCAACTTGAGTCAGTGTCATCCATTCCCATCCGTGAGCGGATCTCTAACGGGGGGCGACCATCTGGGCGCATCCATGCCGCTGACACCGCTCTGCTGAACCTTTGCAATCTTCGTGACTCAACTCTCCATCAGCGTGTGAGACCTACTGATGCGAACATTCGAGAAAAACCTCTCCGCCGCCCTATTGCTGAAGCTCAACTGTTTGGCTGCCTGGTACCGCGTGCTGGAAAGTAGGGCCTTGAGAATGGACTCGCCTGACGACTATCACGAGGAATTGCTTCGCCAGGCCGATGAGATGGATCGTCGAGGGATTATCTGCTGGCAGGAATGGCGCGATCTTCGCCTGGAGGCTGACGCTGCTTACTTGAGAGCGGTAGCAGGGGAGGACTATCTCCCGGTAAATCCTACGAGGTAGTCAGCAGAGTAGGGATCGAACGTGATCTCGCAATGAAACCACGCTCATTCCTCTGTAAGCAGAGCTCCCGCTAGCTATCCCTGCGTCGTGAATGTGTGAGTGTAAAGCCCACAAGGATTCCCAGCGCCGCTGCGCCGATCAGCAGCGGCGTTTTGTCTTTTGGCTTCCTCCAGCCTCCGCCGATACCCCTCCTGCCACTTGGCGGCTCAAAGAGGTTGCCTGATGATGCTTCGGCTATGGGGCTGCGATTTATCCCCCAGCGCGTCAGCCTTCCTGACAACAGAGGCAGGCCTGGCATCAGGTAACTGGCCAAATGCGCGAGGCGCGCCGCAGTGCCAACCGTGGTGTGAGCTCGAGGCGAGATTGCGCAGGCCACCATAGCCTTTGCCACCCTCTCGGGATCGTATACGGGGCCTGGCGGTGTCAGCGTATGTCCGGTGTAGTTGCCGCCGTCTCGGAAGCCTGGTGTGTCCATGACTGCTGGATAGATATCGCAGACATGGATGTTGGGATACTCAGTCAGCTCGCCTCGCAATGCCTCGGTCAGTCCACGCAAGCCGAACTTGCTCGCCGAGTACGCGGCGGCATAGGGTTGGGCCACCCAGCTGCCCAGCGACAGCGTGTTGATGAGAAGGCCGCTGCCCTGCGCCTTGAAGACGGGAAGGGCGACGTAGGCGCCTCGCAGATATCCGATCAGATCGGTCTGGATGACCTGCTCGTGCGCTTCCAACGGCGTTTCTTCAAAATTGCCGACCGCGCCGACCCCGGCATTGTTGACCCAGATATCGATACGTCCATGGCCAAATTCGGCGGCCTGCGCCGCCAGCGCTTGAACCTGGTCGCTGTGGGTGACGTCGGTCATGACCGCTATGGCATCCGTACCGCAATCGGTGCATTCATCCAGGACGTCGAACAACGCCTCTTCGTCGCGTGCGGCGAGTACCAGGCGAGCACCTTTGCACGCAAAGGCATGGGCGGCGGCTCGACCTATACCGCTGGAAGCGCCAGTGATGACCACGACCTTGCCGCGCAGAGGCCCTTTGAGCGGAGCGCCACGGTCAGACGCTTCTCGTTTCGCAGCCGAGGCGCTGGGGTCAAGGGGGGCAATGGGGTCGCTGGCCTCGATCCGCGAGAGCTCAAGGGAGGTGCCATCGACCAGGGTCAACGTCAGCCCTTCGACCGTGCCTGCCGCTCGGTTTGGAAATACGGGCTCACCTTCGGCATCCAGGCTGTCGTAGATGAAGCGCGTACCTTCGAGCCAGCCCACGGCGGTGAGAAGCTCAGGGCCCAGGTAATATTTCCCGTCTTGAAAGAAGCCTGGAAACTGATGAGCGCGCTCCACGTTTTCCACGCGATAGCGTTCGCCTGATTTCATGCCTGTCGCTTGATCGATCATGTTGAAACCCCTGTAAGTGGAGTTCGGAAATGTCAGCCTTTGCTGTGCTCGTCGGAAGTGGGCCCAGTGCCTCGCTTGATGCCGCGCGGGCCCGCAACGCCCCAGATACCCAGGCCAACCAGCGGTAGCGCGAGGATCAGCAGGGCCCAGGCCGCTTTGACTGCATCTGACTTGTCACTTCTGAACACGCTGACGATGGCCCACAGGTCGATGAGTAAAAGGATTGCCGCGACGGCAATCCAGAAGTAGCTGGCGACCTCATTCATGACCTTGTCTCCTCTACACGTAGTCAGGGCCTAGGGTGCCCGCTGCCGCGCCCGGCACGAGGATAACCTTGCGGCAGTTGTCCTCCTTCTGATCGAACATCTTGTAGCCCATGGCCGCTTCTTCGAGGGCCAGGCGGTGCGTGACGATCAGCTCTGGTTGCAGGCGTCCTGCCTCGATGTGTTCAAGAAGTTCAGGCAGGTATTTCTGCACATGGGTCTGGTCCATCTTGAAGGTGAGGCCTTTGTCGAAGGCATCGCCGAACATGAACGCGTGGATGAACCCGGCATACACACCTGGCACGCTGACAACGCCGCCACGACGCACGGCAGCAATGCTCTGGCGCAGCGCCTTGCCGCTGCTGCCTTCGATCTTCAGCGCCGTCATTACCGTTTCGGCAGTGCTGCCTTTGGCCTCGAAGCCGACCGCGTCGATGACCGCATCGACCCCGCGCATGCCAGGCGTCTGACGGATGATGCTGTCGGCTGGATCGTCGTCCTGCTCGAAATTGATCGGTATGACGCCATAAGCCTCGCGCGCATAGGCCAGGCGGTAGTCGTTGTCATCGACCATGAAGATGGTCTGTGCCCCGAGCATTCGCGCACAGGCGGCACTCAGCAAGCCCACTGGCCCGGCGCCGTAGATCGCCACCGATGACCCCTGGCCAATTTCGGCATTGATGACCGCCTGCCAAGCGGTGGGCAGAATGTCCGAGAGGAACAGCACCTTGTCATCGGCCAGGTAGGTGGGCACTTTGAAAGGGCCGACGTTGCCCTTTGGCACCCTGACGTAATCCGCTTGGCCGCCAGGGATACCGCCGTAGAGATGGCTGTACCCGAACAAAGCGGCGCCTGGGGGAATGACCTTCTTGTTGATGATCGAGCCCCGCCCCGTGTTGGTGGTTTCGCAGGCAGCGAACAGCTCGTGCTGACAGAAGAAGCAGCTGCCGCAAGCGATCACAAAGGGAATCACCACGCGGTCGCCGATCTGCAGATTAGTGACGGCATTCCCGGTGTCCTCGACGATGCCCATGAACTCATGGCCGAAGATATCGCCCGCTTCGGTTTCTGGAATTTTGCCTCGGTAGAGATGCAAGTCGGAGCCGCAAATGGCTGTGGCGGTGACCCTGAGGATGATGTCGTCTTCTTGCTCGATGATGGGATCAGGAACGTTATCAACCCTGACGTCGTGTGCTCCTTGGTAGGTCAGTGCTCTCATGAAAGTCAGCTCCTGCAGTCGTTTTCCCGTGATAGGTATGCAGGGGAAGGCAGGACAGATGGCAAAGTTCAGACCAACAAGTCCGGTGGTACTTAAAACTCATTCGCGACGCCCACATTTCAAGCTGAACATTCCTGATTACACCGGTATCGAACGATCTGAGCCCGTGCGAGAAGAGCCCGGCCGATTAAGCGAGGGGCGTGGCGATGGACGACACGATGTTGGCATTCATGGTGTTCGCTGCCTCACGACCTGAGGTGCTTGAGCAGGTGCAAGCGCTTACAGAAGCGGAGGCATTGGAGGCTGGCGAAGCACTCCCAGATATGCGTGAAACCATGGCCGTACAGATCCTCCGTGCTGAAGCCAAGGCTCAGCGCAAACCCTGGGCAAACTCGTTGAAATGATTTTGGGCAAGGCCGTCATCGAGCCCGATGCGCCAATCAATGCCGATGCCTCCAGCCTTGAAAAATACAACCGGATGCGAGATTTCGACGCGTCTCCTGAGCCCTCTGGAAATCGTAAGCAGTCGAAGCGGAAGATCCAGGCTCTCCAATTTTGCGTCCAGAAGCATGACGCCACACGGCTGCATTACGACTTCCGCCTGGAACTCGATGGCACGTTGAAGAGTTGGGCGATCCCCAAAGGGCCCTGTCTCGACCCAAAGGTCAAGCGGCTATCGGTGCATGTGGAGGATCATCCATTGGACTATGCCTCGTTCGAAGGCACCATTCCCGAAGGTCATTACGGTGCCGGTGATGTGATCGTCTGGGATCGCGGCATTTGGATTCCTCAAGGCGATCCAGCTGAGGCGTATAAGAAGGGACGCCTGAAATTTGAGCTTCAGGGTGAGAAGCTGTCAGGCTTGTGGAACCTGGTTCGGACGAAAATCGAAGGGAAGCAGGAGCAGTGGTTCTTGATCAAACATCAGGACGATGCGGCTCGCCCCCTTGCTGATTACGACCTAGTAAGCGAGTTGCCCAATAGCGTATTGAGCGACCGAACCATCATTCCCAGAAAGCGTGGTGGAGCCAAGACGACGAAGGTGAAGCCTGAACAGACTATACGTTCAATGTCCATGGAAGGTGCGGTAAAAGCGCCGTTACCGGAGAAGCTCCCCCCACAGTTGGCAATGCTACCCCCAAGGCATCCTGGGATGAAGTGAAATCGTTCAGCCAGGGGATTGTGAAATACATCGCCAAGCTCATCCCCGACCGTTTCTCCGCAGTGCTGGGCCCGAAGAACCGGATTGGCAAAATCTTTATCGACTACCTGCGCAATGAAAAAGGGGCGACTACAGCCAACGTTTTCTCAGCCAGAGCCAGAGAAGGTTTACCCGTCTCGGTACCGATTTTTCGTGAAGAAATTGGCGAGCTGCAATCGGCGGCAAAGTGGAACATTTCCACTATTCACCAGCGTCTGGATGAGCTCGGGGATGATGATCCGTGGGACGGAATGGCGGACATGAAGCAGTTGATTACCTCTGAAATGAAGAAGCGAATTGGCATCAGGTAGCGAGGCTTGTGCCGGAACTCTCCGTTACCAGCTGTCCGAAAAGCGTCGTTGCGGGCAATTGGCGCTCGCGTTGATGGGCTGCTCCGCTAAGGCGGCTAGTGGGACGCCACTGCATGAAAGAAGCATTTAATGCCAGGCCAGGAGAATCGATGACCCGTGCACTGGCCTGGGGTGGAGGCAGAAATGTAGCTCAGTCATTCTCAGACTAATTGCGTTCCGCTTCACGGCCGCCCGGCCAACCGGGAGGGTGGCTATCACCAGTATGGCCACCTGTCGGCCACAGGCACCCAATATCGGCTATTGGCAGTCCACTAGAATACTTAGACTGTGAGAAGCCCGTCGTGACCACCCATGGAATCCCCCCCGAATATCGTGATACTGACTGCGACGCAGCAAACATTGACGGCCATCATGATTTCGAATGCCTCGTCATCGGTGCAGGCCCCGCCGGATTAACCGCTGCAATCTACCTCAGCCGTTTCCATCGGCGAGTGCTGGTCGCCGATGGGGGCCATAGTCGTGCAAGGATGATTCCTCGCTCACATAACTATCCCGGGTTCCCGCCGGGCATTTCTGGAGAGGAGTTGCTTGAGCGTTTGGCGGAACAGGCAACTCAATATGGCGCATTGATCGAGGCTGGCTGTGTCGAGGGGTTAGCCCACAAGGGGAGTGGGTTTGTCGCCACACTCAACGGTCGTGCGGTCACGTCGCGAACTGTAATCATGGCCACTGGCATGAAGGATGTGCTTCCTCCTGTAGAGGCCGCTTACGATGCAGTTGCACAATCAAGGATTCGCTTATGCGCTATTTGTGACGGCTACGAGGTGAACGGAGACAATGTTGCTGTCTACGGTGAAGCGGAGTGCGCAATCCGCCACGCGCTTTTCCTGCGCAACTTCACTGACCGACTGACAGTGCTCGTGAAGGCTAGTGCTGCGGAGTGCCAGGCAATTGCCGGTGAAGCGCTTCACGCGGGAATCCAGCTGGTGGAACATGCGGCGGTGGACGTCATCCGGTTGGCCGGAGATCAGGTCGAGGTGCAAACTCTGAAGAGGGGTTCATTTCACTTTGATATCGTTTATCCGTGCCTAGGGTCTGACTCGTGCTCGGGCCTGGCTATGGCGCTGGGCGCTGAAGTCGATGAGCAAGGTGCCCTGGTAGTCGATTCCCATCAATGCACCAATGTGAAGGGGCTTTATGCGGTGGGAGATGTGGTTGGCTCGCTCAAACAAATCAGCGTCGCCACAGGCCAAGCGACCATTTGCGCCACTGCCGTGCATGGCCAATTGGATCGGCGACTGTGGGAACCACGTGACTGGTTCGGCTAGCCGATGAGGTTCGCAGGTTTGTTCATACAGCTTATCTTCCATCTCGACTCCAGTCTTTGGCCAGTAGTCTGCACGACTAATCGAGATCACTGCTCGGTTTCGGTTCGCTACGTTCCGAGAAGTCAGGCCAGCCAGCTTCAGGTCGACTCTCACCACACGCAACACAGACGTAATCTTCACCAGGCAATCCCAAATAATAAGCTTTCCTGATATAACTGTGCGGACAGTCGCTACTTATCGGCTCATCAGGCGTTTGGCTCATTGTTATCAGGCTCCAGACTGTCGTCTTTAATCCCATGATATTTGCTGGCAAAGGGCCTCGCTCCGCTTGCACAAAAAAATATATCTGTACAAGTATTGAGTGGTGGGGAGCATTTTTTGAGGGTTAAGCCGCATCGGAGTGTAGTACTTGGCTTAAACGAATTTCCACGAGAACAAGGCGTGCCAGGTTGGGGGATTTGGCACTTTGCACATTTAAGTGGCTCATTTGAGTGTGGAGGCAGTGGCAGAGAGCAGGCGACCTGCACCGGCTGTGTTTATCTGTGATCTAGACGGCGCCATATTTTTTCATGGAAATAGAAGGCTACAGTGTTACATGCCGGCTCAATTACAGCTATCAGTCCGCCTGTAAGTGCCGAGCCTGTAAGCAGATACGCAACTGTGAAAGCAATGGTGAAGTGAAGAAGGCTAAAGCTCAACGTCTTCCATAGTGGGCCTTTCGTTCGTGGTGAACAGCAGCGTGCATCAGATAGGCTTCGCATAGGGGCCCTATTATCAGTTATTTGAGCCGCCGGCTCTCGCAGGCGGCGCAAAATTTTGCTCATCGTTTCGCTTCTTCACCAGGTGTTGCCGAACGGCTTAGGAACGCCCGGGTGATCTCTGGTAGGTGCTCCCTCAGCCAGTCAGCCATTCCGACCTCCTCCTTCAATATCGTCCTGCAGGCCTCGGCGGTAAGCTCGTCTCCGGAGAAATCGGCCGCTTCGATGAGCACGGTGTACGAAGCGATCTCGAGATTTTCAAACACGTATCCGGACATTGCACCTTTAACGACTTCGTCGCTCATAGTCATACCGCCCACAGCCTGCCCAAATGCCATGAGCTTTCCTGCAAGATCTTTTAAGGTTGAAGGGCTCCCTCCCAAACGCTCTATGCATTCGCCCAGTAGACGTTGTTGTCCCTCTGTCTCTGCGATGTGTTGAACGATCCGTTCACGGAGCTCGGGGTAATGTTCTAACCGCTCTGCTTGTGCTTTGAGCATTTTCTCCGCTTGCTGCTCCATCGCGTGAGCATCTCGCAGCCAATCGAGTAAATTTTCTGTCGGTGTCGTCATGGCCAATATCCTCGCAAATGAGTAATTGGGAATCCGCGTTCTCACAAGGGTTCGTTTCGGTCGACGAATGGGCAGGTACGCTAACGGTTAGCGTAAAGGTATTTTAATAGACTGTGGAATGTCAGTTGAACTTATCTGAGATGTCCATTCATCCAGAAAGAAGATTTTTATTAGCACCTAATAACATTTGCTCCCTCATACGCAATTGAAGGCGTCCGCTTTTTAAGGGCGCCTGCTCACTAGCCGAGAGGAGCAAACCATGTTTATCCATAACAAGCGCTTGCAATATACCGTGCGTGTGGCGCAGCCCAATCCCGGTTTGGCCAATCTGTTGCTCGAACAATTTGGTGGTGCTCAAGGTGAGCTGGCGGCAGCTAGTCGCTATTTCACCCAGGCACTGGCAGAGGACGATCCTGGTCGTAAAGACCTGCTCATGGATATCGCAACCGAGGAGCTAAGTCACCTGGAGATCGTTGGCTCCATCATCGTCATGCTCAACAAGGGCGCCAAAGGCCGACTGGCCGAAGGGGTCGAGGAAGAAGGCGAGCTGTATCGAGCCATCAATGGTGAGGGCAATGACTCACACATCACAAGCATTCTGTACGGTGCCGGTGCCCCGCTCACCAATTCGGCAGGCGTGCCTTGGAGCGCGGCGTATGTTGATACCATTGGCGAGCCAACAGCCGATTTTCGTTCGAACATCGCCGCTGAAGCGCGAGCCAAGATCGTCTACGAGCGCCTGATGAACGTCACAGATGACCCTGGCGTGAAAGAGGCCCTGGGCTTCCTCATGACGCGGGAGATCGCTCATCAGCTTTCCTTTGAGAAGGCGCTCCATGCCATTCAGCCGAACTTCCCCCAAGGCAAGCTCCCTGGCATGCCGGAGTTCACCAACAAGTATTTCAACATGTCTGGTGAGCCGAATGTACGTGGCCCTTGGAACGAGGGCAGTGAATGGGAGTACGTGGAAAATCCATCCGCCGCTGTTGATGGAGGAGATGGTACCGCTTCAGTGACGCTCACTACTGCCGAAGCTGAAACAGTCGAGGCAATGAAGCTTCGGACGATGTCCGACCCCACCAGTAACCCGGTCACCGGAGCAGATCTCGGTTCCGGCTTGGTCAATGGCAAAGACTGAGCTGCCGGAGGCGTCATGAAGACTCTGCGCAAAAAAGCCGCGGCACCTCGACTGGTTGGCGGGGAGCATCTGATAAGCCAGGCGTTGGCCGAATTTGAAGCGGAATCACGCCTGGCCTGTCGAGCTCTGCGTGTCCGCATGGCCGTAATGACCTTCGGAGTCGGCTCGCTTCTACCCAACGACCTTCCCGGCGATGCGCCGGAAGTCGAGCGCCCGGAAACTTTTCTGAGTAACACCCTGCACTGATCACTACCGTCTAGGAGATAACCAATGGCTGCACGGAAAACTGTTGAAGACCTGTTTATCCATGAACTGTCTGATGTGTATAGCGCAGAAAAGCAGATCACCAAGGCGCTGCCTCGGTTGGCCAGGGCCGCCACCAATCCACTACTGGCCGACGCCTTCACATCCCACCTGGCCGAAACTCAGGGTCAGATCGAGCGCATCGACCAACTGGTGGAATCGGCAGGCATTAAGCTCAAGAGGATGAAGTGCGTTGCGATGGAGGGGCTGATCGAGGAGAGCAAGGAGCTACTGGATGAAATCGAAAAAGGCGCGGTCCTCGATGCAGCGTTGATCGGGGCTTGCCAGAAGGTGGAGCACTACGAAATCGCCAGCTACGGCACCCTCATTGCAATGGCTAAGCATCTCGGGATGAAGGAAGCCGCCTCGCTTTTAACCGAAACGTTGGCCGAGGAGAAAGGAGCAGATGAGAAGTTGTCAGCGATAGCAGAAGAAGGGGGCAATCAAGCTGCTACTTTGGACCAATAAAGGTAAGAGCCCGGCGAGATTATGTCGGGCTTTTTTCCGCGGGTCACCATCCAGTGCGTCGGCAGTACTGGCTCGCCGCCGTATTGTAGGAACCCAGAGAATTCGGAAACTACTCCTCACCAATTTTACAAGCAAGCACTCTGGGGGCTATTGGAAGTCCTTACGATGGTGCCACTGGGATAGAGAGCGGCTGCGATTTCAACAGCTATGCCTCTGTATAATTTCAGATCTCATCACCGGCTCAAGTCATCCCTAATTCCATGTGCATCCTGCCACATTGCTATTGGTCAGCCGAATGGATCGAAGAATCTCTGTAATTGGTCCACAGAACGATGGTTCAGCCGTCTCTTGATCGTTATACCTCTTAAGCCCGCCATGTGCGGGTTTTTTTAGACGATCCAACAGCTCTCCCTAAAGTCATGAGGGTTCCAATATCGCGTGACTCAATGCAAAATTTCAGCTTATTCTTAAATATATCGGAACCCTCCCGGCTATCAGCTGGCTGTAATAGCGCTGCCAACTGTATTAGGGCCATCAAGTTTCTAACAGCATGTGCGAAGCCAGATCTGGATGCCCCACGCATAAAGCACGCCCCCCTTAGCGTTCGGGGCAGGCAGGCCGCCGCTGCACACTTTCACGCATCACTAGCGGTTGTCGCCACTTTGCGACCGCCGCCGTGGCTTTGCTGGCCGCCTACACGGCGGGCCTCAGAGGTTTTTTCTCGGTCATTGGCGAAGTTCGGTCCTGAAGCCTGGCCTGCTTTTGTGGCCGCCTCGGAGGCACGTTCTGGGTCGCTCTTGAAATTGCTTTCCGAAGCCTGTCCCCCTTTATGGCCTGCTTCTGAAGCGCGTTCCGGATCAGTGCTCGCCCTGGGTAGAACTCCCAGTTGAGGCGCCTTTGCAAGTAGCCAGCGCGAAAGCGGTGGGCTACGCCCCAGCCGCGGACCTGGCGGCCTGTCGCATCTCACCCCCTAGCAGATGCACCCGCGCCAGGGGAAAGGGTATGTAAAATCAATTAATCACGACGAATGGCGGTTGTACAAAGCTTTTCGCTTCGTATAACTCGGCCGCTTATCTGGAGGCCCTGATTTATTTCGACCGCAAGTGCCCATCCGGCGATCTACCCTCCACAACATTGGTGAGGGCAGACTCATGAAACGAAGAGGCAAGACCTACAGAAATTGGTGCGACCCGATCCTGCACCATCAGACTCATGAAGAAGAACTCGACAACGGTACTTGTCTGGAAGTGCAGACGCGCCTGTCGCGCACCGGTGCGACGCAGTTGTTCATAGGCGTGTACCGTGCTGATGGGACGGTGCTATGTGAGCGGGCCTACGCTCAGCGCGCCGGTGAGAGCATGAGCCGGGCCCTGGTGTGGGGAGTAGGGTATGCCAGGCGAGTGGCGGTTGAAGGTACAGCGAGTCGCGCCGAGCCGGCGAGCCATTGACCGGGTCAACCGTCGGATTGTTCCAGGGGGATCTTGCCGTGAGCCAGTCCGGCGCCTCTTGCCCTGGTTGACGTACAGGCGTCAGCTTGCCAGTGATGTGTAGCGCTTACTCGGCGTCAAGTTGCGCTGTTACGGTGGCTATTTAACCCAATTGCATCATTTGAGCTACAACCGGCCCAAAGGGCTCGACTGCATCAACGTCGAAATATGGAGTGTGATGATGATCCACCTGGGGTGCGCGGGCTGGAGCTTGTCCCGCCAGTACGCCGATGAGTTCTTACAGCCGGGCAGCCACTTGCAGCGCTATGCCGCGCGGCTTGGTGCCGTTGAGATCAACAGCTCGTTTTATCGGCAGCACCTGCCCGCGACCTATGCCCGTTGGGCTTCGTCGGTACCTGCGGATTTTCGCTTTTCTGTCAAACTGCCCAGAATGATCACCCACGAGCAGCGCTTGGAAGATTGTGAGGTCGCGCTTGATGCGTTTCTAGGCCAATGCCAGCAATTGGGCAACAACCTGGGCTGTCTGCTGGTGCAGTTGCCACCTTCGCTCGCTCATGATTCCTGCCGTGACCGGCGCTTCTTTGAAAGCCTGCGCCTGCGCCATGCCGGGCCGGTAGCGGTCGAGCCCAGGCACGCCAGTTGGCAAGCGGCGCGGTCGATGCTGATCGACCTACGTATTGCCCAGGTGGCGGCCAGCCCCGCACGTTTCGCTGCCGATGCGCAACCCGCTGGCTGGCCAGGGTTGGTCTATTGGCGCTTGCACGGCGAGCCGTGGATCTACCACAGCGAATATTCGCAACAGTGCCTGCAACAGCTGGCCGAGTGGCTGAAGCGCATCCACGCTGCGGGTGCAACTACCTGGTGCATCTTCGATAACACGGCCTCCGGTGCGGCATTGGGTAACGCCCTGGCGCTGGAGCGGTATCTGCGCTGACGCAAGCGGATCAAACTTTTTTGCTACCGTCGGGCTCTTCTGTCAACACAATGTAATGCGAGGAGCAGTTCATGAGACCTGACGATGATAAGACCGGCGACAAAGTCCCACGGCCGCTTTCTTCGGAAGAGACGCAGCAAGACGAGCGGGCGCCAGCCCCGGTGCTCGAGCGCCCTAACCGGAATACCGAGGCAGTGGACAAAGTGATTACGCCCACCTCCATCTAGGAACAGGAGCAACAGACGCGCCAAATCAACCAGCGTTTGGCCGATGCTGACGACAAAGCCCGCCGCTGAATCCCTACGCAAATGGACGGGCGCTCAGCCCGGTTTGCGTGCCCGTGCTCTCTTCTACAGAGTCTTCAAGAAGCAAGGTTGAGAGGTAGCGTCCATATGGAGTGGTGCAATGCCGCCGACAGCGTTGCGGTGTTCGCCGTTGGCCATTCAACCCCTTGCAAGCCTGTGGCCGTCCAGCACCGCCTGCCCCATTGACGAGCGGTAAAGGCAGCCCAATTGAATGGTCGATGGCCGTCGGTTAAAGATATTTTTTAAACGTTGCAGCCGTGATTGCCACCATCCATCCAAGCAATGCAGCGCATGGCAGTAGGACCCAAATGGGATTCACCGACAAGGGAAGCGAGAGGTAGATCACCCATGGGCTTACTAGCAGCGGCAGCAATGTTCGCTTAGCTCTATGGTAGACAAAGCTGCTCTCGCGTCCCGCTCCGAATTTGCGCAGATCACGGCGCATCAATCCGTCAACCGCGCCGGTGATCACCGCAAGCAGGAACAAGGGGCTGGCTAAGGTGAGAACGGCCAGTCGCACGACGAAAGTGAAGACCGTGAACAGGGCTGCTAGCAGGTAGTCCTGCATCACAACGTAGACTTGTGCGAACTGCCCCTGCATTGACGATTCTCGACTGAGCAGTTTTAGCTGGGTATCGGAATGCGCCCATCCGGAGCGCACTACGACCCAGTCGTTCAGGAGTTCGAGTACCTTGGCGGTCGCTTGCGCCGGCTCTTGCACGAGCAACGAACTCTTGAAGTGATTGCTAAGCCAGCCGAGCTCACTCAGCCACATGGCATGGCTATGATGCCAGCCTTGCTCGGGCCAGAACCAGAGCATGCCCACGAACTCCAGTGCGATGGAGAAAATCAGCGAAGCGAACAACAAGCCGAGCAGCCGCAGACACAGCTCGAGCATGCCGAAGATGAGTCCAGGACTTCGCTGTGGAGCAGGTGGGCTAGCTGGGGTGGTCGGCATAGGAGCTCCACAGTCCTCGGTTACTCACGGCGTGCTCATCAGGAGTGCCTGCGCCCTGGGGGAGGCATCTCAGGATCGAAATCGACGGTCGGTGCGCCGCCAGCGCTGCTCCACCAGCACCCGGCGCTAGCGTTGTAGGATTCGCGCATGCGCGCAACCAGGGACTGCAGATCCGCCGGCATTTGGTCGTCGCTGGCCGGTTTGGGTAGCGGCATGCGCACCTTCCACAATTGTCCGCCTTCCTGGAGCGAGAACATCTGCCCCTTGGGCAAGGCGATGATGTGCGCGGGTTCGATCAGAGGTACCGAAGTGGTGGTGACCCGATCCTGCGAGGAGGAGGTGAAGTCGGTACGTGCTTCGGGATCGGCGGTGTCCGTTGCACCGGAGACCAGGGTGCGGGTCTGCACATTGACCTTGGGCAACTGGTTGGTCAGCAGTTCTGCGGTTGCGGTCTCCCGTACCCGTAGCATCTGCAAGGTGTTGAAGTTGCCGATGACCTGGCCGGCCTTGGCCCGGCTGCCGATACGCGCCTCGATATCGCTTAAGGTTTGCGTGTAGGCGGTGACTTGGATGCCGGCACCGCCACCCTTGTTGATCAGCGGAATGAATTCGTCGCCCATCAGCTCGTTGAACTCGTCTGCGTGCAGGTTGATCGGCACCTTGTCCGCGGCGCTGGAGGAGCCTGGTAGACCATGATTGATACCGTGTTTGTAGATGTGGCCGGCGACGGAGACCAGATCGGCAAACATCGAGTTGCCGACGGCAGCGGCCACCTCGGCATCGGACAGCGCATCCAGGCCGACGTAGACGATGCCGCGTTTACGGATGACCTGGAGCCAGTCGAAGATCGGCCGCGGATCGTCGAGGTCGGTGTAGTTGGGGGCGAGCAGTTGCGCGGTCTTGCCGCTGGTGAGTTTTTCCAACAGCGGCAGCAGCGAAGCCACGATCTTGTCGAAGTAGGTGCGGTCATAGCGTACCGCCGAGCGCAGGCCGTCCATCACCGGATCGAAGATGCGCTTGGCGGTCAGGTACTGCTCGATGGCGACCACGCGCTTTTCTCGGCCGATCATATGTCGCGGGATGTTCTTTTCATTCAGGTGACCTTCGATCTGCACAATCGCTTCCCAGGCCTGAGGATCATGGCGGGCAAAGAAGTGCTGGGCGTACTCGATGAACAGCGCATCGATGTTCACCACGTGCCGCTGGATCTGCAGGTAGTCCGGGCGCCGGCCGAGCTCAATCAGCGCCCGGGCTATGATGTTGACGAAGCGCCAGGCGAACTCGCGAAAGGCAGCCGAGTTGCCTTCGCCGCTCAGCTGGCCAGCGATGCGGGTGGCGACTTCGGAGATGCGGCCGAAGCGGCCGATGGCGTTGTAGCGGGCGGATATCTCCGGCCAGCCGAGGTGGAACACATAGAACTCATGCTCGCGGCCGGCGCGCCGCGCTTCCACGTACATGCGCTTGAGCAGATCGGCATCGCCCTTGGGGTCGAAGACAATCACCACTTCCTGAGTAGGGCGGTGGATGTCCTGAGTGATGTACACCTCGGCCAGGCGTGTCTTGCCGACCCGCGTGGTGCCCAGCACCAGGGTGTGGCCTACGCGCTCGCCCAGCGGCAAGCTGGCTTCCTGTTCCTTTGGCTCGACGCCGTGCAGCAGTGGCGAGCCGCCCACCGGCGGCAGTGGCCGCACCGGGTTGAATGGGCTGTCCCAGGCGGTCAATCGGGGCAGCATTGACAGCCCAGGTGGGGCCTTCTCCAGCAAGTGTTCCATTCGTCGCGCCCACTGGTGAGCGGCCGATTGGTTGACATAGCGGGCCAGCGCCGGGTCCTGCGCCTCGAGCAGGCGCTGGGTGTGCAGGCGGGTCCAGCGAAAGCCACGGCCCATGAACAGGCGCTTGCCGCTGACCGGAATCTGCCGACTGGTCAGCGAGTAGCGTGGCAGGCGGCGGATATTGCGCCGATAGCGCAGGACGATCCGTGCCTCGTTAAGCCGCTTCAGGCCGAATGCGGTGTAGGCAAGGGCCATGCCCGCCCCGACCTCGGGCGACAGGGCTACCGCCCAGGGCGAATACAGGCACAGAGCGCCGGCACCGGCGCAGATGCCCACGGTGTACAGTTCCACCGCAGGGCGCAGCAGGGACTCCATTGCATGCTCGACCATGGTTCACCTTCACTGTTCCAGGCCGGTGGGCGTGATCAGCACCGGGTAGTGCTGCAGCTCCAGGCGTTCGGCGATGTCGTCACCACTCACTGGCCAGATTTCCAGCCCCGGGGCTGACGCCTGGATGCGGCGCAACGCCTGGGCGTCGGCCACTTCAACCGCCAGGCCGCTGGCGCCCAGCTCCTGCAGCCTCTGTGCATGCTGGGCCAACCATTCCAGGGACACGGCGTCTTGCCCGACCAGGAACAGCGGCGAGAACCCTGGCAGCTTCAATGTCCTTTGCGACACGGCACCGGGTGACAGGCGCGCGCTGTGTACGGGCAGGACCCATGTCAGCGCGCGGGGATCGGACCGCTGGCTGGGGGCTGCGAGCGCGCCAACCGTCCAAAAGGAACAAATACACAGCGTTACCCAGCACGGACGGTTCATGGCTGCGACCCTCTCGGAGATGCCAGGACCGCCTGGACACGCTGCCAGTGCTGGCTGAACTGTCGGCGGTAGCGCGCTGCAGGTTTACCCCCAGCAGGGTGGTGATAGCGGCCCGCCGCCACGACCCAGTCACCGCTGTCGGCGTAGTGGACGCGCAACAGCTCTGCCGTCACGGCCAGGTTGGCGCGAGGATCGAGCGCCTCGCAGGCGCTGTGGTAGCGGTCCGGGTGGTAGCCGAGATTGGTCTGGCCGAGACCGACATCGATGCGCTTGGGATCGTGGCGGATCAGCGCCTGTTTGAGTGCGGCACACGCCTCCTCACGGCGGGCGAAACGCTGCGGCGTGCCCGCGACATTCAGGGTCCAAGGCCAGGGCATGAGGTGACCTCGCAGCGGCGTGCCGCTCTCTTGGAGGGCGATGGCGAACAGCACGGAGGCGGGGATGCCGGCGCGTGCGGCCGCCAGTTGATACGCCGGCGGCGGCAGCGCGTCGGCGCGAACGGTCGTGGCGCAGGTCAAGGCCAGCGCGAGGATCAGTCGATGCGCTGCCATTTCCCGTCCACCTGCTGGTAGCGTGCCGGCAAGGGGCGGCTGGCACCCAGGGCGAACCAGCGGCCACGGTCATGGTTGAGAGTGACCTGGCCACTGCTGACCTGGGCGGGGGTAATGCCCGCGCCCCGCGCCCACCGGCGTAGACGCGTATCGTCGCCTTGGCTGCCGACCAGGTACACATCGAGGTGCGCGCCGCCACGCAGCCACTGCTGGGTGTTGGAGACGCAAGCAGTACAATGTTCCTCCACAAACAGGGCAAAGCGGCCAGCGGGGGTAGCCGCTGGATCGTCGGCCATGCCCTGCACGGGCAGAATGCCCGGGAACAGGCGTGCCCAGGCGGCGGTGTAGGCCTTCTGGTAGGCCAACTCGCGCTCGGCGCGCTTGGCCTCGAGACGGACCTGCAGCTCGGCGTAGCGTTGTCGTTCCTGGTCCGAGTCGGTTTCCACACCGAGGGTGGTGAGCGGGTCGAGCTGCGGCGACCAGTAGTGGCGGGGCCCAGCCTGCAAGCGCTCGAACTTGGCCCACTCATCCTCGGTCAGCCCCCAAGCCTTGGCCCGAGACTCATCGGATGCCTGCCGATCCAGCAGCGATTGTTCGCTGAACTGCGGAGCCGAGTCGACCAGTTTTGGCGCGCTCCACGCCAGTCCTGCGAATAGACAGGCGGGGAGCAGGATGAGCGAAGGGCGGGAGAACCGAGCCATAATCACCTCTTCACCGCAGGGGCAGTGTGTGGTCGCCATGCCCCGGGACATGGAACACCACCTGGTCCGCGCGGATTGCGCGCAGTTGCCAGCTGTTCAAGCTGTCGCCAGGCTGCAGCAGGTGCACGGTCGTCAGTGAATGCGCACCTGCGGGCAGGGCGGCCACGAACCTGACGTCACCTCGGGTCTCGATACCCAGCAGGGTGAAGGGTGGGGTCAGAGGCTTGGACTTGGCTTTCTCGCCCATGGCGGCCTGCGACTGTGTGTTGGTGGCCGCAGGCACAGCAGGGTGGACCGACAGTTTCTCTAACGTCGCCTCTGCCGAGGCCAGCCGTTGTTCCAGCACCTTCAGATCGTTGCTGCTTGGACCTGGCGGTGCTGCCTGGAGCGTCTTGAGCGAGACGGCCAGCTCATCCTGCTGCTGGCCGAGGGCGGTCTGCGCCGCAGTGTGTCGACCTTGCGCCTCGCCCAACGTCACGATCTGCGGCTGCAGCGTCGTGAGCCGGTCGGCCAACGCATCGACATCGCGGCGCAAGGCCGGCGCTGGATCGGCCGGGGCGTTGTGGGCGGCAGCCTGAAGCTCGGCCAGTTGCTGATGATGGTTGTACGTTTCGGCGGCGAGCACGGCGGCGCCCAGGCACAGGGCACCGACCACCAAGGCCTGAAAATGGATGACCTTCATGGCGTGAGCTCCAGGGTCGAGAACGGGGGCGCGGGCGACGGCACGCGCAGGACATAGCACACGGTCCGTTCGACCGGATCAATGTCGAGTCGCCAGGCCGGGCCGCCGAGGATGGTCAGGGCGTCCAGCAGTGAGATGGGGCCGAATTGGTGCTGTACTGCAGGCAGAGGGCGACGGAACAAGCGATCCACCGCTGCGCTATCGGCACACAGCGCGAAGCCCGAGCGTTGCAGCACGTGACGCAGGGCTTCACCGACGGTGGCATGCAGGGCTGGCGCGATCTGCACGTTGACCAGTTGATACAGCGGCTGGCGCTGTTCCAGCGTGGGCCGGGTGGTGACGAGTGTGTAGCGGTCCTGGCGCACCCACGCCGGCAGCGGGGCTTTCGGCTTTGGCAATCCCGCTGGCAACGCGGGTGGTGCTGCGGGAGCCGGGACCGGAGGCGGTGGCGGCGTGCTGCAGCCCGCCAGGGCGATCATCAGTCCGAGGGTGGGGAGTGTGGGTGTGTGCATGACCGTGTCTCGACAAATGTTGCCGATACGATGGCGAAGGCGTGAGTCGAGTCCCCACTGGAAAACCGAATCTGGCCAGCCAGCTTTTCAGTCGGCTACCACAAAAAAGGCGCCCGGGAGGGCGCCTTGGTCATTCTTCGGTGAATAGCGGTAGCTCAGCCAGTGGTGCGGCGTCAGGGTCAAAGATCAGCAGGCGGGTGTCTGCCTGGCCTGCCAGCATCAGCAGCTGGAGCAGCACCGGCGGGACACGGTCAGCGAGCATCCGCGCACTGACCTCGTCGGCGCTGCAGGTGCTGCCCCGGGCTTCAGCTTCTGTTGCCCAAGGCGTCGAATAGAGTTTGCAGCCGACGGCATGGCTGGCGTTGAGTTCGAAGCACTCGAAGAAGCCCGCCGGTGAATTGCACCAAGCGCGCACCTGCAGGTACTCGAAGTCGTCTGCGGGCAGGTGGGCGCTGCTGATTTCCCAACTGCGGCTGTAGTGTCCGGTGGCAAAGGACAGTTGTTCTATCAGGTTTTGCGCAGCTTCCACGTTGCCGAGGTCGCCAATATGCATCGGGCGTCCGAGCTGATCGCCCATGATCTGGTAGAGCACCGTGTTCACCAGACCGTCGGCCGGGCAGCGCATGCGCACAAACTCGGGCACGCACACACCGTCGGTGATCACCGCGACGTCGTCATCGAATAGACACGGCTGCAGGGTGATGGCTTCATTGGGTAGCTCGTTTTGAGCCGGATGCAGCGTGCGGTAGCACGGCGGGCAATCGTCGGCATAAATGATCTGCAGGACGCGCTCATAGCGCAGGTCTTGGAAACCGCGAAGAAACGGATTGGGCAGGGAAGGGTGCATGGTGATTCTCCGGAAGCGCCGAGGCCACCCCGAACGGGCGGTGACCTCAAAGGCAAGATGGGCTGTCACATCCAGCCGTACTCGGCCAACGAAAGCGGAGTGCCTTCGCCGACGATGATGTGGTCCAGGACGCATACCTCGACCAAGGCCAAAGCCTCGGTCAGGCGGGTGGTGAGCACCCGATCGGCGCCGCTAGGTTCCGAGCAGCCGGAGGGGTGGTTGTGGCTGAAGATCACGGCGGCGGCATTGTGTTCGAGGGCCTTGATGACCACCTGGCGGGGATACACGGAGGCACCGTCAATGCTGCCGGTGAAGAGGATGTCGAAGCTCAGCACACGGTGGCGCGAGTCAAGGCAGAGCAGGGCAAACACCTCGTGGTGGTAGGGGGCGAGTTGCAGTTTCAAGTAGGCTGCAGCATCAGCGGGGGTTATCAGCACCTCGCCGCGCTGGAAGTGACGCTGGTCCAGCAACTGCAGGGCTTCGGTGATCACCGCATCCTCACGGACGCGTTGGGCCAGTACGGAATCGAGCGGGTCGACCAGGTTCAAGGCGGTGTTCATGGGCAATTCCTCGTGAGAGATGGAGCGCCCCTGAGGGCGTGCCCCAGGCTGGTTTAGGTGTGTGATCAAAGGCGCGTGAAGCGATGTCGAGTGCCGTGCAGCGGGCTTAGGCAGCCCTCGCACGGTTGCAGGGAGAAGGCCTCGATACCGGCGCCGGTATGGGGGTCGAAATCGGCGCTCAGCGGTAGCAGGGCTTGCAGTTGGGCACGCATGTGAGCGATGCGGTGTTCGACTTCAGCCTCGCTGTAGTACAGCGACAGCCCGCTGAAGTCGTCATAGGCGACCGCCTGCAGGCAGTCCTCACAGAGCCAGAAGCTTTCCATGGCGACCTCCGACGTGAATGAACAACAGGCGCTCATGAGAGCGCCTGCTGCGGGCGGTCAACCTGCCTCAAGCAGACTGACGTGCGACGGTGGATTTACGTGCAGCGGGTGGGGTTGGCTGGCCTTGCTCAGCGCCACCGTCAGCCTGTTCCGACCCTGCTGGTTCCGCAGCCTCAGGGGCTGCAGCAGCGTCGGTCCGAGCCGGCGCCCGGTAGCTGAACTGACCGTCGACCTTGATCCACTCGATGAAGATCAGTCGGCCTTTGAGGCTGGCGCCGGGTTGCCCCTTGCGTTCGCCTTTCTCGTACATGAAGGGATCGACCCAGAGGTCGCCGATGCGAAACGCGATGAGGACCTTGCGTTCAGCGCGGACGTCTTCCAGGTGTTCGCGGATCAGCCGGTCGGCTTCACCGCTGGAGACCTTGCAGTCGAAGCGGGTGTACTCGACGTCGTCTGAGGCACCGTGCAAGGCAGCGATGTCACAGGCCATGAACGCTTGGCCGCGGCGAACCGGGACTTCGCGAACACGGTTGAGGTAACCGATGCCTTGGGTGTGCAGGTTGAAGTAGGTGGTGGGGGCGTTATTGCTTGCAGTAGTCATGGTGGAGCTCCTGTTCAGCAGAAACGCGGACATCCACCGGCCCTGGCGGCTGGTGAGTTCCGCAAGGGGAGGTGCAAACACATGATCGGTCGAGAAGGCGCTCATCACCGATGGGGCGGTGACCGTGCGAGCTGCCGAGCGCGAGTCGCACTTTGGGGGAGAACCACCCGAAGCGGGCGTAGCCTTGAAGGTCCTGGCTACCTGGGTGCTGTCAACGACAGCGAGGTGCAGCTCATCTATAAAACGCTGCAAAAGGCCCGTCAACCGTGGTTTTCAGGCGGTCTGGGCGGGTGGAATAGGGTGGCTTTCGGTGGATTCTCGGTGGCGAAAAAATAGCCCGACGGTCATCAGGCTAGGAAGAGTTGGACCACCCTTGACCCGGCGATGTGGCACCGGAGTCCGTCGCAGACCTCCACTGCCGATCCACCTGGATCAACCGACCCTTGTCGTGGCCTGGGTCGGAATCAACTGGCACGCATCCGCGCACAAAAGGTGCCCAGTGTTTCGCCGGCGGGCACCGGAGCTGAGCATCGTCGCCGAAGCGGATGACTCCTGAGGCCTGATGCAAGCCGCACGGGTCATCCACCTGGGGGACTTTCAACGCTGAGAAGTCATCCGCAGAGGCGCTGAAGTGTGGCTCCGAACTCTAGGAGTCTGACCGAGCTGCCCGGAGCGAATCGGTCTTGGTCGCCAAGCGGCGAGGGGCCAGATCACTACACCAGCGCTGTGGTGTGTCGTCAAGTCATGCGTTCTTTGCCCGCTTGGCTTTCGCCACCGGTTTGGTGCCTTTGCATTCGGGGTAGCGGATGCACGACCAGAAGCTGCCGGTGCGGCCTTTGCGCTGGCGCATGGCGCTGCGGCACACTGGGCAGAAGGGCCCCTTGCTGGGGGGCGAGCGCAGGGTGAGTGTAGCGTTACTGCGCACCAGTCGAGTCAGCCAATCTGCCTGCTTGGCGAGAAAGGTCTTGACGCTCAGTTGGCCCGATTCGATGCGGTCCAGCGCCTGCTCCCACAGCGCGGTCATCACCGGGTCGGCCACTTCTGGCGGCACCGCTTCGATCAAGGTATGCGCTGCGGCTGAGGCGGCCAGGCTGCGCTTTTTCTTGGTCAGGTAACCGTGGTCGATCAGGCCCTGAATGATGGCTGCGCGGGTAGCTTCGGTACCAAGCCCGCAGCTGTCCTTGAGCTTCTGCTTGAGCCGCGGATCAGCCACCTGGTTGGCGATAGTTTTCATCGCTCTGACCAGGGTGCCTTCGGTATAGGCCTTGGGCGGTTGTGTGCGCTGTGCGTTGAGCGTGGCGTCGATCAGCGCCACCGTCGTGGATTCACGCAACGTCGGCAATCGCTGCGCCTGTTCGGCTGGCTCGTTACCGTCGGCCTCGTTGATCACTGCCCTCCAGCCGCGGACCAGGATCTGTTTGCCGTGCGCCACCAGTTGGTCTGCCTGACTGTGCAGCAGCGCCTGGGTTTTCAGGTATTCGTGCTCGGGCAGGAACTGCGCGAGGTAGCGGGCGCGAATCAGCGTGTAAACCGCCCGCTCGCGTTCGGAGAGCTGTGCCAAATCCAGGGTGACAGCAGTAGGAATGATGCCGTGGTGCGCGGTGATCTTGCTGCTGTTCCAGGCGCGGGAGCGGCGGCAGGGGTCGACTTCCTTGAGCACTGTCCCCAGCGATGGTGCGGCGGCGGCCAAGGCGCGGAGCACGCGTGGCACGTCATCGAGCATGCTCTCCGGCAGATAGCCGCAATCGGTCCTCGGATAGGTCGTCGCCTTGTGGGTCTCGTACAGAGCCTGTGCGGTGGCCAGGGTCTCCTGTGCACCGAGCCCGAGCTTGGCCGAGCAGATCTCCTGCAGCGTGCCCAGGTCGAACGGCAGCGGCGGGCCTTCGCGCACGTGCTCGACTTCGACATTGCCGATCACGACGGTGCCGGCTTGAATGAGGCGTTTCGGCGCCTGCTGTGCGGCGGTTTCGTCGATGCAGCGTCCAACCGCATCGCTGACCGGGGGCGTGGGCTGCCAACGCGCTTGAAAGCGGATCCCATCCTGCTCCAGGTGCGCATCGACGGTCCAGAATGGCTGCGGCACAAAGCTGGCGATCGCCCGGTCGCGCTCGACCACCAGGCGCAGGGTGGGCGTCTGTACGCGGCCCACCGGCAGCAGTCCATCGAAACCGGCGCGGCGGCCGAGCAGGGTAAACAGCCGGCTCAGATTGATGCCGACCAGCCAATCGGCACGGGAACGGGCGAGCGCACAGTGGTACAGCGGCAAGGTCTGCTCCCCTGGACGCAAGGCATTCAAGGCTCGGCGGATCGACGCCTCATCCAGCGCGGATAGCCACAGGCGCAAAATCGGCCCCTGGTACTGGCAGCGCTCGATGATCTCCCGAGCGATCATCTCGCCTTCGCGGTCGGCGTCGGTGGCGATCACTACTTCGCTGCAGGCGCGCAGCAGCTGGCTGATTATCTTGAGCTGGCCAGCGACCTTGGGCTTGGGCACCAATTTCCATTGACTGGGAATGATCGGCAAGTCGTCCAGCGACCATCGCTTGTAGTCACCATAGGTTTCAGGCGGCGCGGTTTCCAGCAGATGACCGACGCACCAGGTAACGGTGAGGTTTTGACCCCTCAGGCAGCCATCACCGCGATTGCTGGCCTGCAGCACCCGGGCGATGTCGCGGGCTTGGGATGGTTTCTCGCAGATGTACAGGCGCATACACGTGCCCTCTCGGTGGGTACCGACAGGGTGGGGGTGTGGTCGCGAAGCGCCAGGGTAAATTCGAAGGTGCCGCGTTCATATCGACGGGCGGGTGTTACTTGCGTTGCGCGAGGTGGCTTGCCAGCGTTTTCAGAGACTCCAGGGCGAACTGCTTATCCGCCTCATCGAGCTCCTTGATGATCGAGTTGATCTGCACGCCCAGGTCCTGCGGCCGAGGGCTGATCGCCAGCAGCAGTTCATCGGCCGGGCAGCCATACAAGTCGGCCAATTGCAGCAGCTTGGATACCGAGAGCTCAACGAAGCCTCGCTCCAGGCGCGACACCGCTTCGCCGGAGATCTGCAGGTGCTCGCCGACCTGCGCCTGGGTCAAATGCCGGGCACGACGATACTTCGCCAGCTGGCGACCAATGTGATGTGGACTAGGCTCTTTCACAGGCAATGGGGGCGCTCTCCAATTAGACTCTTATGGTCGAACAGCACCCCAAAGATATGAACGACTCTAAAGGTTGACTAACAACCCATTGAGGCGTATCACCGGAAAAAAATGGATGACTCGACCGTCACCACGGAGGCAACAAACTTGCAGGAAACCCACCAGAGTGAGGCAGATGCGTTAGCGATCAAGGCCTATGAGCTGTTCATGGCCACCCATCTGGAACCGAACAAGGAGCAGGCTCGCGCCCGGTTGATTGCCTGGGTCCAGGAAAGTCCGCTGCACTGGCGGGCATTCCTTGCCCTGGACCAGTACTTGGCGGAAGTGAAGCAAATGCTGGAAAGTGAGCGGCGTAAGGGCGCCCGGCGAGAGTGAATCAAACGGCAGCAGCCGGTGTTGCCCGCAGAGCCGTCTACATCGCTCCAGTGGTACCGCGCTGCAGGCGGTAATTCCACTGAGTACCACGCACTTATCCGGACTTGCGTGGCGCTTTCTTGCTTCCCCCCTTACGCGAAGTGCTGGCGTTGTCGCTGGCTTTCTCGCGCATGGTCACCGAGGCCAGGCGGTGCGGCAGAATGCCGATGCGCCGCGCCTCCACCTTGAATGTCACGCGCGCGTTGTCCTCGCTGTCCTCCCATTCCTCCTTGACCGTGCGCCCTTCGACCAGGACGCGCATGCCTTTCTGGTACAGCGTGCTCCAGTGTTCGGCTTCGCGGTTCCAAAGCTCGACGGGCGCCCAATAGCCGCCGCGATCCTCGTAGCCGCCTTCGCGCGGTACCGGGTTGTCGAAATAGACATTCAGCCGCAGCAGGCGGCGCGGCTCATCCGGGTTGGTGTTGAACTCCTGATACTCAGGAACGCTGCCGATGTTGCCTTCACCAACAAACAAAGTACTCATGCGGGTTACTCCTCGGTGGGGGAACGGGTCAGGGCGAGCTCGGCGGCCTCGAGCTTGCTGGCACCAGTGATGGCCTGGCGATACAACGACTGCAGGCTGCTCATCTGTAGGTTCAGCACCACACGGTTGGTCTCCAGCTGATACAACGCCTGCCGCAGTTCCGGGTGTAGGCGCGGTTGAACCACTGCCTCCTGCCACACCTGCACGCCCATGCGCAGAAAATCCGGGCTGCGCCAGCGTAGGAAATCGGTGCCCGTCGCGCTGTGCTGGACGACCAGGCGCAGGTCCAGCAATGAGAAGGGGGGCTGGGCCATGATCGCCAGCATCACTGCCATCAACTCGGCGACCTGTGTACGTAGGCGCAGGGTCGTCTCGGCGAACTGCTGCAGCTCCCCCTTACCCTTAAAAGGCTTTAAAAGGCCTTTTAGGGAGGCACCCTGTGCGAACTCGCGATAGGCATCGGCTGACAAACGCCGGGCGATGGCTTCCGCCAGGGTCATGCCTCACCCCCGTCGTTTGGGGTTTCCGCTGCAGGCTGTTCCTCGGCTTCCGGCGGATTCGGGCTTTCGATCTCGGCGTGCGCGTTACTGCGGGCGATCGGCGGGGCGAACTGAGAGCGGCGCGTCCCTTCGAGAATGTCCTGCGGCAGGACGCCGAACTTGTCGATGGCTTCGCGGGCGCGGGCGTTGTTGGCGGCCATGTCGTCGCGGCTGACCCCGGCCAGGCGGTAGCGCTGCGCCAGGCCAAACAGGCTGCGCAGCAGATGCGCGCCGCCATCGATCCAGGACTCCATGTCGCCCCGGCCGATCAGCGCCGTGTGGTGGGCAAGCAGTACCCGGCGGACCAGGGTGTCGTAGTCGGTGAGCAGGTAGATCGCGAGAAAGCCCAGCTGGCTGCCGATGAACAGCGGCAGGGTGACGGGGTGGATATTGAGGTTGTCACCGACATCGACTTGCGTGGGCAGAGCCCGTTCCACGCGGCTCATTTGCTGCGTCAGCGTGGCCATGTCCAACCTGGCCTGCAGCAGCTTTTCCTCCAGTTGCAGCATGAACCAATCCGCGTACGGATCACCCTGGCTGCTGGCGTGCTTGAGCAGGTTGGTGACGCTGATGTAACCGGGCATGCCCAGGATCGGATGTACCCCATCGCGACCGCTGCGCCCCTGCCAAAGCCGTGCCGCATGGTGGGTGTGCAGGGTGAGGGTGATGCTGCTGCGCAGGGAGCCCAGGTTGAGTTGGTAGTGATCGACCATCGCCAGTACCTCGCCGTCGGAATGACGCCAACGATGGACCGATCCTTGGCTGGCGATGCGGATCAACGCGAAGGTGGATTGCTCGCATTTTCCCGAGAGTGGATCCCCCTGGAACCGATGGCATCGACATTAGATCCACCGAGTTCCAGCCCTATGTAGCCGCAGTGATCCCTCGGCAGCGTTGTTTCAGTTCCTCCAGGCAGGAGAGGGCAAGTGGCGACGCGGTGCGCTGACCGCTGCGCTTGGATCGCTCGCGGGGCGGTTCCTCTGACGCACGCTTGGCTGGGCATGACGGAACGATTGAGGATCTCTGCTCCTCGGTACGCGCAGCCCACAGGGTGAACTCGCCCTGGCAGGCGCGTTTGATCAAACCCATCAGGTAGGCGACGGGTTTTCGGATCTCACCGCGGGCGCAGCGCACCGCCGCTTCATTGATCACCGCTTGTTGCTGTTCCGGCTCGAGCTGACGCATCGCCTGGGAGGCCATGCGCCTCTCGTTCGGGTTCAGCGGTAAATCCTCGGGCCACCGTGCTCGACCAAACTCCACCTGCCCCAGTACCGTACTTTTTTTGCTTTGGTCTTTCTGTACTGTACGGCCAGCGTCGGCATTCCGAACCACAGGCAAATCCGCTGCATTGCCGCAGGGTTCGGGATCTGTTGCGCCAGCCGGAGAATTCCGAACGAGGTCGAGTGCGCCAGGTTCGGAATTCTGTGGGTCTGCTTCTGCGCCCCTCAGCGGCAGCGTTTGCTGTTGGGATGGCGGCAGCGAGCCGAGCCTGTCCTTGTCGAGCTGGGCTACCTGCGGGTCGGCCTGGATCTCGGCGATCACATGCTGCGCCACGTCACGGACCCCTTTGGTGGCATGGGAGAGGTTTTGTTGCAGCAGCGCCGCGTAGCCGCTGTCCAGTTCCAACTGCTCGGCTGCGGTCAACGGATCGCCGTGCAGCACATAGACGCAACCACGCAGGCAGCCGTTGGCATCGCGTGAGCGCTCCACCAAACTGAGCCAGCGGGTGGTGCGTAGCACGTTGAGCGCCCGGGCGATGGTTTCCCGCGAGGCCTGGTTACCGCAGGGACTGGTCGCCAGATAGGGCTGCAGGTCCTGGTAACGTGGGGTCTTGACCTGACGTTCGGTGATCAGCCAGCGCAGCACCTGCCAGGTATTACGTTCCAGTGGCGTCAGCCGGCGGTCCAGCAGCAAGGTCTGCGGCAGCGGGTTATTGTCGCCGTAGTAGATCGTCCGCACCGCGGGCTCCTGGGTGGGGACAACCAGTTTGCCGTTCGCCGCGTACCACTCATTTCGGCGCCGAAGGGCGTCGTAGCACTGACGCACCACGTCCTGCCAGTCGACCTCGTAAAAGCTCAGCATGGTGTGCCTCCGTACAGTTCGACCTGTTGCCAGACCAGCGTCAGGCTGATGTGTTGCTCCTCGGCCAGCATCATCATGGTGTCGAGCGGACCGTTGTCCGGATCTTCCGTGCGCAACTGGCTCCAGCGATTCCACACGGCATGCTCCTGCGCTTCACTGAGTTGGACCGGCCGACCGCGGTGCGTCTCGATCTTCAGCACACGGCGCCGCAACGCGGTCTCCGAATGGTCCAGGCCGAAGCAGCGGTACATGATGTTGGAGCTCGCACCGAGCTTGAGTGCGCGGTTGATCAACCGCTCGTTCTGTTCGTCGCGCTCGGCCTGGACGATCAGGCGGCGCAACACGGTGATGTCGACCTTCACTTCGACCCAGGCGATCGACGAGTGCGCCAGGTGAGACAAGGTGGTCGGCGGCAGCGCCTGCAGCACCTCGATGTCTTCATCGGCCAGGCCGAGGGCCTTGCAGCGCTGTAACCGGCCATGGCGCAGCTCATGCAGCACCTGATTCAACATGGCATGGTTCAACAAATTAAAAGTCGTGCTCATGAGGTGGCTCCTCACGTTATCGAGTGGACGACAGCGTCAGTTCGATCAACTGCCGGGCGTGGCGGATCAGCGTGAACAGCTGCTCCAGCTGGGCATCGGGAAGTCGTTCAAGGCCCACCGTCAGGGCTGGGCGGTCGGTGAAGGGCAGGTCGTAGACGCCGATCAGCAGCTGACCAAACAGTGCTGCCGGCAACTGCTGACGTTCCTTCCAGGCCACGTCGTCCTGCAGGCGCAGCAGGGCCGAGAGCAGCAGCTGGATACCGGTGTGCCGCGGGCTAAGTCGCTCGCCATGCCCCGGTGAAAGGGTGAAGCCAAGGCCGTCCACGAGGGGGCTGACCATGTCGCTGACGTCTGCGTAAGCGGCAAGGTTGGCAGCCAGCGCGGCGCAGCTCGCGCGCAAGTCGCTGATATCGTCCAGTGGCCCGGGGCATGATGGTGATGCGACGACTGGGCTCGGAGCATCCTCGAGCTCTTCCAGGGGGGGGGCTGGCAACGGTTCGTCACCCAGCGCTTTGCGTATATCGGGTAGGCGTGGTGCCTGCAGTGGCTGGAGGGCTTCAGCAGGCTCCGGATTTGGCTCTAGCGTGGTTGCCGTGGTCTGTCTTCCCGGCGCATGGACAGGTGTTGGCGAGGCCGCTGGGGACTGGCCAGGCAGGGTGGGTAGTGAGGGACGTTGTCCCTGGTGCAGCTCCAGTGCCAACAGACGAGGTGTCTGCTCCAGACTCACTGCCATCCTGGCAATCAATTCGTCCTGCAGCTCACTCGAGTCCAGCTCGGGCTTTTCACCGTCGAACGCTGACAGTACTTCAAACCACAGCAGCGGGAACTGCTCGGGGCTGCCGAAGTACCGGTTCCAGATCGCCTCAGCCCGCCGTCGCAAGCTGATGAGGCGCCCGATGGCGTTTTTGCCCAGGCCCGCGTACAACACCTGCGGGATGACGGGTAGCAGGTGCTCAAGTGCGTCGAACATGCGGCTGATGTGTGACTGCGAGATGGGATAGCCACCCTCACTCAGGCACGTCGCGAGTTCGCGCTGGGTGAGGTGGGCGTCGCTGGGCTGAAACATGTCCTGGAGCTTCGCCACGGCCAGCGCCCGCTCGATAAACGTCAACTGGCCGTGCAGGTCACTCTCGGCCAGATGACCGAGCAAAGCATGCGCTTCCGATTGCCAAGGGCGGAACAGGCAATGGATACGGAAGAATCGCTCTTCGCGCGTTTCCTGCCACAGCTCACCGAGGATGCTCAGACGGGTGTTGCCGCCGTTGCGGATGATGAAGTGCGGTTCATCGGGGCGGCGGGTGATGGAGGGTGGCTGATCCAGGCCACGCTCGCGGATCGAGGCCTTGATGTCGTCATACAGTGGGTTGCGCACCACACGTGGGTTGAGCTCGTAGGGCCGCAATTGCTCAAGGCTGACCACCATCGGTGTATCGCCGACGGGGACTGCCGGGAGGTCGCGTCCGTGTTTCTGCGGAAAGTGCGACTGCTGCAGTTGGCGCGTGATGTCTTCGGAGGTTGGCGGCTTCATCACTCATTCTCCGGTCAGCCGCGATGGATCAGCTGGCGCTCGGCAGTGGCCTGGCGGCCAGGTACAGGCGCGGCGAGAGCACCGAGCTGCTCGGCCCATTGCGGGAACAGCTCAATGGCCAAGCCGCGCATGATCTCGGCGGCACAAGGGCTGCGGCTGCCGGGCGGTGGAACTGGTTCTACCCGGTGCACAGGCAAGCCGAGCGAGGCTGCATTGGGATAGGCCACACGATCCGGTATCACCGTGCTGCAGACGCTGACATAAGGGTCTTTCTGAAAAGAGGCTTGCAGGCTCCGGATGATCAAGCGGGTATCGCGGCGATTGGCGTTGACCTGGTTGAGCAGCAGCTTCACCGACGGCAAGGCAACGCCCAAGTAGCGGTAGGGCTCCAGCTCTTCGAACAGGCCCAGCGTGCCGCGACGCAGCTCGCGCGCGGCAAGCATTTCCGGTGGGACCGGGCACAGCGCGCAAGCGGAGGCGAGGATGACCATCTCCACCACCACGCTGCGCGCGCCCTGGGTGTCGATGATTAGCACATCGTAATGATCCTCGAAGGCAGGCAGCAGGTTGCGCAGGCGTAGTCGGCCATCGGCTGCGTGAAGCAGCAGGGTGCTGATATGTCCGGCGCGGTCGTTGGAGACGATCAGATCGAGGTGCTGAATGACGGTGGTGGAGATGACCTGCTCATGCGCCGTGAGCCGCTGGGCAATGAGCTCGTAGCTGCCGCCGTCCCGGGACTCGCCCAAGGCGAAGTAGCTGGACAGCGTTGGTTGGCTGTCCAGATCCAGCAGCAGGACGCGAAGGCCGGCATCGGCGAGCACGCCGCCCAGGTTGGCGGCGACGGTGGTCTTGCCCGCGCCGCCCTTGGTCGAAATCAGCGAGAGGACCTCCATGATCAGTCCCCCGTGGACAGTCGGTCCTGAACCCACTGTTCGATTTCCAGAGAATCCCAACCAACCGCACGGGTGCCGATGCGCCGGCATTGCGGGAACTCGCCAGCCTTCATCAGGTTGTAGATGTGCGAGCGTTTGAAGCCGGTTTTCTGCTCCACTTCATCGCGGCGCATGATGTGGCGGTCGGCTGCCAGAGGGGTAGGGCTGGTCGGTTGCATGATGTCACTCCTTAGCGCCGGGTGGCGCGTGGTGGGAAGTGACAGTCAGTGAAGGTCGGAAGAGGGTGAAATACATTGTCAGGCAATGCCGGGCATTGCCTGACAATGCAGCGTCAGCCCCGCTTTATCTGGGCTATAAGCCGGCGCGCGTCAGCAAATCGCCGATCAATGGTACTTTTGCTCAACCCCTCCACCCTAGGAAAGCGCAACAGAATGGCTTGCACCAAAGCTGCCTGGCTGGAATAGATCGACTGCTGCTGGCCGTTTGGGTTTTTCCCGAGCGTGGTCTCCAGCATTGCGCCAATCAGCATGTTATGCATGACTTCGGAGGTCTCGGGTGGGATACCGAGCGACTCGAGTCGAGCTTTTAGCTTGTCGTTAAGCGTGGACAGGGATGCTATCTCCTCTGTAGCGGCAGCATAGGTTTGCTGCAACTGCTCAAGCCTACTCAGGGCAAATTCGAGCTTGGCTTGTTTCGCCAAATGCGCATGCAGGCTGACGCATTCCGAGTGGTCAACGTTCTGCGTAAACAGAAAGGCGGGTTTCTGTTCGGGGTGGCTGCGTACGAACCAGACCAGCAGATCGGTGCGCCGAACGGAGTAGTACACCCGGTGTATATGACTATCCGACGTAATCGGCTTCCCCAGATAAGTCGCCGGTAATTCGCCGTTGAGAATCGCGTCGTAAATGCACTCGACGTGGTCATGCAGACGGGGCCACTGCGGGAAATGCTTTCGCAGGCTGCCAGGCTGGGAGAGGTCTACCTGAAGAATTTCCTCTTCGTGATCGGAGAGGTCACACCACAGAATTGCGGCGTCAATAAGATGGTAGGAGCTTCTGATCGAGATCATGGCACACAGCCTCCTGCTGCGTTCGTCCTGGAATCGCTGGCGAGGGCTGCTGTTTGTGGCCCCTGCCGAGCGAGCCTGATTTAATAGGATCGTTAATAGGATCCTTTGGTGATGACCAGCAACCATTGGGTATGTTCAGCACAGTGGTTCTAATCGCGACACGTTTTGACGCCGAAAAATTTGGAGTAATAACGATCCGCAATAAACGTTACTAAGAACGATCGGGGAACGAGGGATTTTGAGAGAATTGTGGGGTTTTGCAGCAGAGTTGTTGCGTCTATTGCGCTCAATATAGTTCGATCATAGGTTCGGATACCTGAGGGAACTTCGATCAAGTCAGCACAGGCCACCTGACCTGTGCTGAAATAGCCCTCCGTGCAACTGCCCTCTACAAGCCCTCCATCCCATGAGTCAGATGAGCTTTTCCGATTTCGAGTACGCCGGTAAGCGCAAGCAAACCCATCGCGAGCGTTTCCTGGCCGAGATGGAGCAGGTGGTACCGTGGAGCGGTTTGGTGGCATTGATCGAGCCGCACTACCCAAAGGCCGACGGTGGTCGCAAGCCGTATCCACTGGATACCATGCTGCAGAACTGGTTCTCGTTGAGCGACCCCGCCATGGAAGAGGCGCTGTACGAGATTACTTCGATGCGCCAGTTTGCTCGCCTGACGCTCAGCGCTCCGATCCCAGAAGACACCACAATCATGAATTTCCGGCCCCTGCTGGAGAAGCACCAGCTGGCGTCGGGCATTCTGGAAACCATCAACAATTACCTGCGAGAAAAGGGCCTGTCGTTGCGCCAGGGCACCATCGTCGACGCCACCATCATCCACGCCCCCAGTTCGACCAAGAACAGGGAAGGCAAACGCGATCCTGAAATGCATCAAACGAAGAAGGGCAACCAGTACTAATTCGGTATGAAGGCCCACATCGGCGCGGATGCTGAATCGGGTCTGGTGCATCACGTTCATGGCACTGCCGCGAACGTGGCCGATGTAACTGAGGTCGCCCACCTGTTGCATGGCGCAGAGAACGTCGTCTGTGCGGACGCGGGTTATACCGGCGTGGAGAAACGGCCGGAGCATGAGGGGCGGCCGGTGATCTGGCAGATTGCGGCTCGTCGTAGCCCCTACAAGCACTTGAGCAAACGCAGCGTGCTCTAGAAAGCCAGACGCAAGATCGAGAAGGTCAAAGCGCAGACACGTGGGGAAGTCGAGCATCCATTTTGCGTGATCAAGCGCCAGTTCGATTATGTGAAAACCACGCTTCCGTGGCTTGGCCAAGAACACGGCGCAACTGACCACGCTGTTTGCGCTGTCGAATCTGTGGATGGTGCGCCGGCAATTACTGACTGCTGCAGGAGAGGTGCGCCTGTAGCGAGGGAAAAACCGAGCTGAGGCCGGTTTCGATGCCATTGAGAGCTGAAAACCTGAGTCTGGTGTGTCAGCAAGCCGTTCATTGCGGATTGCTGAGTAACTTGTTCGGAGTTTCCTTAGCTGAGGATGAAGACCGATTATTTCTTATGTCAAATTTTATTGATTGGGAAGGCTGTGGAAAGTTAATTTATCCAAGCGCCGGTCCCAGCCCGGCATAGAAAGTATGGTCGGAATATTAATCGATATCCAGACGGTGCGAAACAAATGCGAGTCAATGCTATCGACTTGTACTATAGTTGGAATTGGCCAAGCAGGTCCCGGCTAAGTACTTTTGGTAAAGCAATCTTGGCTCAAGGTGGGCTAGGACTTAGCATTCTGCCATAGGTAAAATGGATGATTGCAGTGAAAATTTGTAATGTTAGACGTTGACCTTTCACGAATGTGCCAACGTTGAGTTGGATGGGCTATAATGAAAATCGACTTCAGGGATATTAAAACGCTAGCGCACGGTTTGCTAGCACGCTTATAAGGACGCTTGAAAGAATTGACCAGCGTTTTGCTTCATTTCCAATTTGGCATGCCATAAACATTCCTCTCTATTCGTTCGCGCAAGGGAGGCACGCCGTACCTCCCTCCTGCAGCTGCGGTCATTCAGCTCACTGTGGAGCCAGCGACAGTTGCCGGGTTAACGGAGTCCGCTGACAGTGAGCCGTGATGACGGCGGATGCTCGCCAGGGGTACAGCGACTAGCAGCAGGGTGAGTACCACAGTGACGGCGATGCCCCACGCGGCCAGGGTAAAACCTCCCAACGAGATCAACCCGCCCGAAATTGCCGGGCCCACCGCCAACCCCAGGCTTAGGAAGCTACCCGCAGCAGCCACCACCCGGCCTTCGCGGTCCAGGGCAGCGGCTAGGCCGGTCAGGTAGCTGAGGGCGTAGAAGTAGGTGATACAGATGGTCATCACCCCGGCGGTGTACAGGGTCTTGGAATGCTCGCCCAGTACATAGCTGAGGCTGGTCGCACCGGTCAGCAGAATCGCCAGGATCACCGGCGTGCTCATGCCGAAACGCTTGCCGACCATTGCCGCGATCAGCGGCCCGATCAAGCCGACGAACGACTGGAACGACAGCAGCACACCCAGTTCATCGCCGCTGTAGTCGACCATGGTGCCGATCCGTTCGACAAAGGCCCAGCCCATGGTATCGCGGGCCTGGAACACGAACATCGCCAGCATCATGCAGATGGCCGGCAGGCTTAGCAGGATGTTGCTTGGCGCGTGTCTGCCGGTTGGCACCTGCGGTGAAGGCTCGGCAACCGGTGCGCGCTGCACCATCGCCGGGATGGCCAGCAGCATCACCGCCATGGTCGCCGCCATTGCGTAATACAAACCGTGCAGGCCATACGCAGCCATGACCTTGGCATAGCCCAGCATCACCACGATCATCAGCAGCACCGACAGCACGTTCATGTGCCCGGCGACCCGGTCCGGATGCTTGGCACTGGATACGGCGGCGTTTCCACAAGCCAGCGCCAGGCCAGCACCGATACCGGCGACACAACGTACTGCGGCGAGTGCGTAGATGCCGTCGACGTTGGCGCTGAGCAGGTTGGCGGCAATCGCCAGCACGGTGCCGACAAGCGCCAAGGTGCGCCGTGGTGCGCGGCCCATGAAGGGGGCGACCAACAGCGAGGCGAGCATGGTGAAGCCGAATTCGGCTGACATCAGCAGCCCGGCTTGGGCTTCGTTGAGTTGCAAGTCTTGAATGATGGCGCTGATCAGGAACGGCAAGGCCCACAGCCCGAGCAGGCCGACGCCATAGGCAGACGCGGCGGCGGAGAACACCAGGCTCCAGCTCTCGGGCAAGCAGTGTTTTATTGTTTTCATTGGGGTGACCCCTGATTGTCGTGCACAGCGTTGGGGAGACGCGCGCCGGACGTCGGCGCGCGCAGGGTATGGGTTACTGCTGGCTTTCGTCGACCGGGGTGCCGTCGTCGTACTGCGACAGCCAACTGACCATGGCGTCGCGGTAGCGGGTGAAGCCCTTGTAATCGACCAGCTCCTGGTCCAGGTCGCGGATCACTCGGTGCATACGCTTGGCCCACTGCGGCGCGAATTCGGCCAGCTCTTGCAGGCTGACCAGGTAGGTGCGCACCGGGAACAGCACAGCGTTGCTGCGCGGCAGGCGGTGCAGAGGCTGCAGTTCGATGCGCAGGTTGACCAGCTCGCCAGCGTTTTCGGCGGTGACGATGGTCCGTTCCGGGGCCCAGTCGGGCAGGGTTTCGGCGGAGGTTTCCAGGCGTGGGTTGACGGTGATCGACCAGTTGGTTCGGCGCACCGGGTGGCCCGGGCGCAGGCGCAGGAGGAATTTCAGGGCGCGTTGCAGAATGCCCATCTCATGCAGTTTGGGTACCGGGCCGTGGAACTCCATGAAGCTCATGCCGAGGTTGAAGCGCAGTGAATAGTCGGCGCGCTGGGTAGCCATGCCGGCGCCCATCACCAACGTGTCGTCACGTTCCTCGAGCAGGATGAATTCGCCCTGGGCCTGACGGGTGATGTATTCCATCGGGTCCATCGGCAGGGTGCTGGTGTCACCAAAGGTGAAGGTTTGGTCGATTTGTAGTGGGCGGTTGATCCAGTGCCACTGGCTGCCTTTTTTCTCCAGGGTGAAGTGCTCGGGGTAGTCGCGCGAGTACGACTCCATCAGCAGCTCCAGCAGGTCCCACTGGGCTTCCATCATGTGCGGCAGGGCGGCGTAATGGATGCCCGGCTGGCTGTCGAGGGTGCACGCCCGGTGGTGGCACTCGGAAATGTAGTGTTCGTCGATGTCGAATTGCCCGCGCAGCGCGCCATTGCCGAAGGGCACGTGCGGCTCGACGTTCATCGAGTACATGTACTGGTCTTCTGGGTAGGGGAAGGGCAGGCGCAATATGGCCTCGCGGCTGTTGCTGTAGGTGTGGCCCTTGCCGGCGTCGGCGTAGGTCTCGATCGGCTTGAAGACGGTCATGTTGTTGTTTTCCTGTTTCAGAGGTCTACGACCAGGCGGCTGCAGTTGGCGCGGGATACGCAGGGCATGAATTTGCGCTTGCTCAGCTTGTCTTCCTCGCTGAGCCAATCATCGCGATGGTCGAGTTCGCCATCGAGGTCTAGTACTTCGGTCTCGCAGTAGCCGCAAGCACCGCCGCGGCACAGGTACGGCACCTTGTAGCCGGCCTGTTCGGCGGCTTCGAGCAGCGACTGCTCGGCCGGTACCTCGAGGGTTACCCCCTGGCGTGCCAGGGTGACGCTGAACGGCTGGCCGCTGGAGCCCTGCTCGACGAAGCGTTCGTAGTGGATGTGGCTATCGGTCCAGCCCAGGGCATGGGCGCTGTCGAGGGTGTCATCGATCATGCTGTCAGGGCCGCATACATACACGTGGCTGCCCAGCGGGCGATTAGCGAGAACACTGCGGATGTCCATGCGCGCATCGACGCCTTGCACGTAGAGGTGCACGCGCTCGCCGTAGCGTGCCTGCAGTTCCAGGCCCAGGGTGGTGTGTTCGGGGCCGCGTACGGCCAAGTGCAGCTCAAAGGTGGCTTGCTTGAGCTGCAGCTCTTCCAGTTGCGAGTACACCGGGGTGATGCCGACGCCGCCGGCAATGAACACGTGCTGGCGGGCATGCTTGGCCAGGGGGAACAGGTTGGCTGGCTGCAGGATTTGCAACAGGTCGCCTTCACTGACGTTGTCATGCAGGTAACGCGAGCCACCCCGGCCATCGCTGACCCGGCGCACGGCGATCTGGTAGGCACTGGAGTCGTAAGGTGAGCTCATCAGCGAATAGGCATTGCGGTGCGTCTTGTCGCCGTCTTCGAGGACCACTACCACATGGCTGCCACCGGAAAACGCCGGCAGGTGCTTGCCGGCCGGGTCGACCAGGGTGAAGCGGGTGATTTCCGGGGTAAGCGCTTCGATGCGGGCGACGCGCACACTGAGGGTGCCGTTATGGGTATTCATGTGTCGAGCTCCTCGGCTGCTGGCAGTTCGCCCGGGACTTCGCCATCGGCCTTGATGCCCTGGAAGGCGGCTAAACGGCGGGAATAATGGTCACGCACCACCAGGTCGAGCTGGCAACCGGGGCAGCTGAACACGCGCTGGGTGACGTTTTCGGTGTAGGTATCGCAGTGCGCGCACCAAACGCGACGTACCAAGGTGCCGCTGTGCTCGCGCAGCACTTCGTCGCGGTTCAGGTCGACGGCGTTGGCCGCCTGCATGGCGGTGCCGATGAAGCTTTCCGAGCCGCTGAGGTACAGCCGCGTGCCCATGTGGGCCTGGCCAAGGCGTTCGCGCAGGGCGGCGATCAGTGCCTCGTTGCTGGGGAATACCTCCAGCTCGGCCGCCTCTGCGGCTTGCAGGGCCTGTAGGTGGTCGTGCCCAGAGAATGACTCGGTGGAGTAGAGCAGGTTACTGTGCGCGCGCTGTGCGGGCGACATGTCTGCGATCAGGCGCAGCATGGCCGCGCCGCCGCTGCCCTGGCCCGCGATCAGGTGGCGCAGGCCGCCAGTCATGGGGCGCAGCTGGTCATAGACCGGGCGGCTTTTGATGCCAGTGATAAGCATGGTGACACACCTCGTAAGCCCGAACCTCCGGCATGGGCCGGAAGGTAACGTTGACGGCTGATTTCAGGCTCGGGCATAGGTAAAAGCAGAACCTATGCCATATTGCCTATGGTTTTATATGTTTTATGGCCAAGGTCGACAATCAGTGCTTGAACATCACGTGGCGCACGCAGGTGTAGTCTTCCAGGCCGTACATGGACATGTCCTTGCCATAGCCCGATTGCTTCATGCCGCCGTGGGGCATTTCGCTCACCAGCATGAAGTGCGTGTTGACCCAGGTGCAGCCGTACTGCAGGCGTGCAGCCAGGCGGTTGGCGCGGCCGACGTCGCGGGTCCACACCGAGGAGGCCAGGCCATAGTCGGAGTCGTTGGCGTAGGCCAGGGCCTGGGCTTCGTCGGTAAACGCGGTGATGCTGACCACCGGGCCAAACACTTCGCGCTGGACGATCTCGTCGTCCTGGCGGGCATCGGCCAGCACCGTTGGTTGGAAGAAGAACCCGTCGCCTGCACCTCGCTGGCCACCAGTGATCAGGCGGATGTGTGGCTGGGCCTTGGCGCGCTCGACAAAACCCTCGACGCGCTCAAGGTGTTCGCGGGTGATCAGCGGGCCCAGCTCGGTTTCAGGGTCGTCCTGCAAGCCCATGCGCAGGCTGGCTACGGCTGGGCCCAGCTTGCTGACGAATTGCTCGTAGACACCCTGCTGAACATACAGGCGGCAGGCCGCGGTGCAATCCTGGCCGGCGTTGTAGAAGCCGAAGGCGCGAATGCCCTCGACTGCCGCGTCGATGTCGGCATCGTCAAAAATCAGTACCGGCGCCTTGCCACCCAGCTCCATGTGGGTGCGCTTCACGCTGCTGGCGGTGCTGGCGATGATCCGCGCACCGGTGGCCACCGACCCTGTCAGCGACACCAGGCGCACCTTCGGGTGGTTGACCAACGGCTCGCCGACGCTAGGGCCGCGGCCGAAGAGGATGTTGACCACGCCCGCCGGGAACAGCTCGGCCATGATCTGGCCCAGCGCCAGCGCCGTGAGCGGGGTCTGCTCGGAGGGCTTGAGGACCACGCAATTGCCGGCGGCGAGGGCCGGAGCGAGCTTCCAGGCGACCATCATCAGTGGGTAGTTCCACGGCGCGATCGAGGCCACCACGCCCAGTGGGTCACGGCGGATCATCGAGGTGTGGCCGGGCAAGTACTCACCACCTGCCGAGCCCGACAGGCAACGGCTGGCACCGGCAAAGAAGCGGAACACATCGGCAATAGCCGGGATTTCGTCGTTGAGGGCGGCCAGGTAAGGCTTGCCGCAGTTCTGCGACTCCAGGCGGGCGAGGGTGGCAGCTTCGGCTTCGATGCGGTCGGCCAGCTTGAGCAGCAACTGTGCACGATCCTTGGGCGCGGTCTGCGACCAACCGGCAAAGGCCTGGTCGGCGGCCTGCACGGCGGCGTCGACTTGGGCAGCACTGGCTTCGGTGATATTCACCAGCACCGTGCCTTCGGACGGGTTGTACACGGCATACGGGCTGCCTTGCCCGTCGACCAACTGGCCGTTGATCAGGAGTTTGGTTTGCATGGCGGATTCCTTGGTCGGTCTTATTGGTAGAAATCTAAACCTATGAAACCATATCTTAATATTTTTATTTTGCCAACTCTGCGAATATCCACTTGCAGGCGCTAGAATGCCCCGTCAATCGGTATCGGAGCCTGGCCCGTTCTCTATAAGCTGCGTAACCGAACCTTTTAGCCGGGCCCGCGCCACGCCTGACAATGCTCGATAGGGAGAGGCAATGACTGCCCTGAATAGTGCTCGTAACACCGCCTTCATCCGGTTGCGCCAGGAAGGGCGGACCGATGAAGTGGTACGCCGCCTGGTGGAGGCGATCGAGCTGGGGATGTTCGCTGAAGGCCAGCAACTGCCCAGTGAATCGGAACTGGCCCTGCAATTGGGCGTCGCCACCGTGACGCTGCGTGAAGCGCTGGTAGTGCTGCGCCAACGTGGCTTGATCGAGACCCGCCGTGGGCGTAATGGCGGCAGCTTTGTCTGCGCCCCAGTGGAGCTGCCCGAAGCGCTGCTGCTGCAACGCCTGTGCGACATGAGTGGCCCCGACCTGCGCGACCTGGGCGATGAACAGACCGCCATTTCCGGTACCGCGGCGCGCCTGGCTGCCCGGCGCAGCACCCCAGAGCAGCAGGCGCGCATCGCTCAGCATATCGAAACCCTTAGCCAGGCCAGTTCGCGCTTGGCCCGGCATCGCGCCGATGCGCGCTTTCATATCGAAGTGGCCGCCGCCGCCCAGTCGCTGCGTCTGACCAGCGCCGAGATGCGCCTGCAGTCAGAAATTGGCGAGCTGCTGTGGATGGAGGCCGCCGGTGGCGGTGATGTGACCGTGGTTGAGCACGAGCACCGAGCGATTCTCGAAGCGCTGGTCGCCGGTGATGCGGTGCTGGCCGGTGCGCTGGCCGAAGCCCATGTCAGCCGAGGTATCAAGCGCCTGATCGGCCTGCGCCTGGAGCTGCTGGCCGACGGCCAGGACTGAGGCGCCCATAACAACAAAGCTGTACCTGCGTGAGGTAATGCCATGTTTGCCCTGAGCGACAACGACCCGCTGTCAGCCTGCGCCCAGCAGCTGGATCACACCCTGGGGACCATCTTTGGTCAAGTCCGCCAGCTGGTAGAAGAAACCCGAGCGTTATGGGAGCGCGTGTTGGCTGAGGGCCGCCAGCCCTGCGCGAAAGACCTGGCGACCCTGCGCCCGGCCATTGACCAGCAATTGCTTACCACCGGCGCCTTTGGCTGCGGTGGCGGCGTCATCGTTGAGCCCAACGGCCTGGCTGATCGCGAGATGCACCTGGAATGGTGGTACCTGGCCGACGGCGGCAAAACCCTGCCCCTGCGCCCAAACTTCGACCGGCGCCGCGAGAATTACTACGACTACACCGAAATGCCCTGGTACAGCCGGCCGATGAAAACCGGCAAGAGCGTGGTCGAAGGGCCGTACGTGGACCTGTACGGCACCAACATGTATGTGCTGACGTTCACCATGCCGATCGAAGTGCAAGGCCGCTTTATCGGCGTCGCCGGGCTGGACCTGTCGCTGCACAATGTCGAGCGCCTGCTGGTGCGCAGCCTGATGCGCCTGGAGCATGAGGCTGTGCTGATCTCGGCGGACGGGCGGGTGATTGCCTCGAACACGGCGAACTGGATGGTTGGCGATTTGGCCTCTACGTTGCTTACCACCTTGCCGTATGATGGCCTGCGTCTGGCATTGGCAGAGTCAGAGGCGGGATGGTCCCTGGTACGTCTATCACGCCTGCGGTAAATCTTCGGCCACGAGTTTATGGATTGCGGGTGCTGTTGCATCGATGTAGAACTCTGATTTGCCTCACACTTGATACATTGAGCTTTGCAGCATCGATGACTTCACGCGTAGTTCTGGTCGTGAAGTGCCAGGGTGAAGCCGAAATCGGCGGGATCGGTTCGATGTTTCAGCGTAGGGACAAACCTTAACTTGTGTTGCGCAAGGTGGGTTGCCGGGTGGCAATCGGCCGCGTGCAACAGGGCTTTTGCCAGGTAGAAAATGAACAAGAGCCGGATAGGTTGTGAGCTGCTGATACGCCGCGGCGCCAGCCGCCGCTCCACTTCGTATAATGGCTACTGCGCGGTCGCCTGGAAAACCTTTCCTGTATTCCAGCGAGACACTGTCCAGCTTTTCACCTTCGAAGCCCTTTATTGGATAGCGGAACAGCGAAACGACGTGAGCCATCTAACATGCCCTCTTCACAAATTCGTAGGAATCACTTGAAGCCCAACGTGACCTGACGGGGATGAATTGTTCGATGCATGCAATGCCGATCACCCTGTCGCTTACCACGGATGCAAAAAAGCCACTGCCCGGAGGGGCAGTGGCCGGGTCCGCACCGAACTCCGTCAGAACAGCGCGGGATCAGGACGCAGGCGATTGCACCACCCGCGTCCCAGCAGTCACGAAGCGTTGATCCAAATGGTCTTCAGCTCTGTGTACTGATCATGGGCCCAGATAGACTTGTCCCGCCCACCGAAGCCAGACTCCTTGTAACCACCGAACGGCGTAGTTACATCTCCTTCGCCGAAACAGTTGACCGTGACGACACCGGCGCGGATTTCTCGCGACAGCCGCAATGCGTTGCGCAGGCTGCCGGTATACGCTGAAGCTGCCAGGCCGTAGACAGTATCGTTGGCCAATTCGATCGCCTCGTCGATGGTCTCGAAGCTGGTCACGCTAAGCACCGGCCCAAAGATTTCCTCGACGAACAGCTTGTTGTTGCGGCCAACGTTGTCGACGATGGTCGGCTGCACGAACACGCCTTCCTCAGTTTCGCCGCCCTGAACGATGCTGAGTTTCTGCTCGGTCGCGTATTCCAGGTACGACTTCACCTTTTCGAAGTGCGACTTGCTAACCATGGCGCCAAGGCGGTTGTCCGGGTCGAGCGGGTCGCCCAGCTTCCAGTCCTTCAGGTGCTTGGCGATCAGGCCCAGCAGTTCGTCTTTCACGTCCTTGTGGACGATCAGGCGCGACGAGGCCGAGCAGTTTTCGCCCATGTTCCAGAACGCACCGGCGGTGACGTACTGGGCCACTTCGTCGAGGTCTTCGCAGTCGTTCATGACCACTGCCGGGTTCTTGCCACCCAGCTCCAGGACGATGCGCTTGAGGTTGGACTCGGCGGCGTATTTCAGGAACAGGCGACCGGTGTCGGTGGAACCGGTGAAGCTGACCATCGGGATGTCCATGTGGCGGCCGATGGCTTCGCCCACTTCACGGCCACCGCCAGGCACCAGGTTGAACACGCCTGCAGGAATGCCGGCCTCATGGGCCAACTCGGCCACGCGCAGGGCGCTGAGGGTGGTTTCCTTGGCCGGTTTGACCACGATCGAGCAACCGGCGGCCAGCGACGGAGCGATCTTCCAAGCCAGCATCAGCAGCGGGAAGTTCCAAGGCAGCACCAGGCCGACCACGCCGATGGCTTCGCGCACGACCATGGTTACGGCAGCGTTGCCGGTTGGGGCAGTGGCATCGTAGATCTTGTCGATCAGCTCGGCATGCCAGCGGATGGTGTGAATCGTTTCCGGCACGTCGACGGTCTGGCATTCGCTGACCGGCTTGCCGCTGTCCAGCGCTTCAAGTACCGCCAGCTCGTGGGCGTTGTCTTCCAGCAATTGGGCGAACTTCTGCAGCACATGCTTGCGGTCGTTCGGCTGCATCTTCGACCAGGTGCCCTCTTCGAACACGCGCTTGGCCGCAGCCACGGCGACGTTGACATCGTTGACGTCGCAGGCGGCGACTTCTGCTAGTTGCTTGCCGGTGGCCGGGTTGGTGGTTACGAAGGTCTTGCCCGAGATGGCATCGCGGAACTCACCGTCGATGAACGCCTTGGTGCGCAGTTGCAGGTCGGCAGCGATGGCCGCGTATTGTGCCTTGCTCAGCAATTCAGCCATGTTCCAGTCTCCTTATTTGATCTGGGCGATGGTGGCTTTCAGTTCGGTGACCACACGCTTGAGTTCCTGCTTTTCGGCCTCGTCCAGGTCGTACAGCGGCTTGCGTACGCCGCCGGTCTTCAGACCGTTCAAAGCAACACCATTCTTGATGGCCTGTACAAACTTGCCACCTTCGAGGAAGTCCATCAGCGGCATCATGGCTGCCATGATCTTGCGGCCTTTGTCGAAGTCCTTCTCTATCACGCAGGCTTCGTACAGAGCCAAGTGCTCGCGTGGGATGAAGTTGGAGCCGGCACAAACCCAGCTCTTGGCGCCCCAGGCGAAGAATTCCAGGGCCTGATCGTCCCAGCCGCAGGACAGCTGGATGTTCGGGCGCTTGATGGCCAGGCGGTGGAGCTGGGCCATGTCACCGGAGCTTTCCTTGATGGCGACAATGTTCTTCACATCGGCGACAGCGTCGAAGAACTCCTCACCCATGCTCACGCTCAACCAGGCGTTGAGCGAGGAGCAAACACGCATGGCGACGACCCTGCCCGAGAGTGGCCGCCAAAACGCCGTGCTGGTCGCTCGTTGCCGGAATAGTCCAAATTTCTTCGTCAAGATCAATTTCTTCCCAGTGCCCACCTATCACTTCCCCTGTGCGCAGAGCACACAGCACGGTTAATTTAACCGCAGTTGAACTAAGGTCCGTAGCATGCTCAAGCTCTGCCATAAAGGCTGGCAATTGCTCCCAAGGTAGAGCGGGATGGTTACCACGGTCTGCCAGCCTTCTTTTAGGCAGAAGCTTGTCCAGGTGACCTCGCCAGCGAGCGGCATTTTCACCCGTGCGTAGCCGGCGTGCTTTGGCAGCATCGAGAACAAGCTCCAGCCGGTTTCTGACCCTGGCCGCTGTCTCAGGCTTAGCGGTCCATATTGGATTAAGAATCTTTAGGATATCGTCTTTTTCAACTTCGTCGACTGGCTTTTCTCCGATAATGGGGAATGCATAAGTAGTAAGAGTGTTGACCCATTGTTGCGCGTGTTTTGCGTTTTTCCAGCCAGCTCTATGGGCTTCGATGTAGTCCACTGCACAAGCGCGGAAGGTGTTTTCAAGATTCATCTCCCGAGCAATCCGAGCAGCCTCAGCCTGCTGGAGGGCATCAGCCTTATGTGTCAAAGGGTCGACTCCCTCACGAATCAATGCCCTGTGAGTGTCGGCGCGGGAGCGCGCCTCCTTCAATCCATACAGGGGGTAGGGGCCTAAGCCGATTTCCTTGCGCTTGCCTGCAAGCTGGTAGCGCAGCACCCATGCTTTTCCAGACTTGCGAATGACAAGGCGCAGACCATCGCCATCGTCGTACTTGCCATAGTCCTTGAGGTTTTCTATCAATTTCGCGGTGAGCTTGGGCATGGTCGTGACCTCTGATCTTTGAATCCGGTCCCCCATTTGGTCCCCCACTCGTAGCCTGGAAATAGGCGGAACTGGGCGGAAGCTAGAAGACTGCGGCAACATTCAAACTACCCCAAAAATGCTGTTCTAGAGCGGCCGGGCGTCGGGTTTTGGATGCCGGTGGTCGGGAGTGGAAACACACTTCGAATGACTACGCTGCATTCGAACTGATTTTCATAAGATATTGATTTTTATCAGTAAAAATTTTGACTTTTGGAGCTGTGCTGTTGAGTTCGAATCCCGCATACTCCGCCAAATTCGTTTGGCGTGTTACGGGAAGAAAGACGACTGGGGCCGTTACCGTTGGGCTTCAATTCAGGGGGCGGCGATTAATCTGCAAGCGCTAGCTTTGTATTGTTCCGAAGCTGATCTAAGTAATTCGCCCACAGTTGCGCGGCTTCCCGGCGCTGACTCAAGAGCTGAGCGCGTGCGTAAACTGCTCCCAGCGCACCTGGCATCCGGTGCGATAGCGACAGCTCCAGTACAATTGGATCGATGCCCAAATGCTCATGAGCGATCGTGCGGTAGGTAGCCCGAAAGCCGTGAGCGGTGATTGCGTACTCAGGCCAGACTTTTTGCAGCGACTTGAGGATGGACGTCGCATCGATTGACCGGCCTGGATAGACAGGCGATCCGAACACCCAGCCGTGACCGGCATCATCAACCACCCGATCTTTGTGCAGCTCGCGCAGTAGGACTAGCGCTTGCTCTGGGAGCGGCACGATATGCTTGCTCTTGTCCAGATGTTTGGTCTTGCTGACCACATATCGCCAATCGGCGCCGATCATATCGACATCCTCCCAGCGCATCTTCACAAGTTCGCCCGGCCGAACCGGCAACAGCACCAGTAGGCGCATCGCATAGGCCACGCTCCCAAGGTTCAGATCATCCAGGCGCAGCAGAAACTTGCCCAGATCAGCAGGCCGCTCAATGGCCGGGTTGCTGGTCACCACGTGGCGGATCTTGAGTTCCTCAGTGTTGCTCAGGGCCACATTTCGCTCGACCCAGCCACGTCCTTCGGCAAAGCCGAGGATGGAGCGAATGATCGTCCGCACGCGCCTCGCCATCGCCATGATTCGCTTGTATCGCAACTCGGTAATGATCGCGGTGATGTGCTCGAGTTTGATTTCGCTGACGGGCCGCTCGCCGATAGCGGGTAAAATGTGGTTCTGCAGTGCGCCGCGAAATCCTGCGACGGATTTGCTGACTAGGTCGGCGGATTTGAACTTCATCCACTCCTCAGCGACGTAGGCGAACGTACGTGACTCATTTAGCCATTGCGCCTCAATCTTGGCTTTTTTGGCTTTGAGTGGGTCGATGTGATTGGCCACGCTATTGCGCGCTGCCCGGGCGAGCTCGCGGGCTTCTTTCAAGCCCACATCCGGATACCTGCCGATCACGAACACGTTTTCCTTGCCGCGAAGACGGTACTTCAGTCGCCAGTGCCGGGAGGGAGATTTGCCAGGCTTGAGCGAGGCACGCACTTGTAGATAGAGACCCGGCACGTCGCCATCGGCGTACTTGCCTGATGTGGTCAACGACCGAATGAATGCATCGCTGAGTTTCTGGCGGAAGGGTGGTGGTTTTTCGGGGGACATGGTGTGGGGGTATCTTTTTCAGTTTGGGCTTGGTGTCCCCCAAAGATACCCCCAGTCAAGCTGGAATTGAGTGGATTCCGATGGACGGAAACGGACGATGATTTGCTCTAAGTCTATGCTTTTGAAGCATTATTGGTTCTCAGTGGAACTCGGTCAGAGGCTATCGGGGTCCCCGAAGAACATCTGTATCCGCGACCGCAGCCACCGCTCCGCCGGGTCATTGTCCTGTGCCCCGCGCCAGGCCATGTGCAGTTCGAAACTGCGCACGGGTATCGGCAAATCCTCGGCCCGCAAGCCGCCGGCGGCCGTCAGTGCATCCGCCGTGTAGTCCGGTACCGTAGCCACGATATCGGTACCTGCCAGCAAGCTCCCCAGCCCGTTGAACTGCGGTACCGCCAGCACCACGTGGCGCTTGCGGCCGATTTCTTCCAGGGCTTCGTCGATGAACCCGGACAAGTCCCCGGCAAACGACACCAGCGCATGGGGGCGGGCGCAGAAGTCATCCAGGGTGATGCTGCCGGGTACGCTGTCGGCGCGCAGCAGTTTCGGCATGCTGCGGCGCAACACCTTGCGCTTGGCGTTGGCCGGCAGTTCGCTGGTGTAGCTGACACCCACCGAAATCTCGCCCGAGGCCAGCAGGGTTGGCATCAGCAAGTAGTTGACCCGTCGCACCACCAGCACGATACCGGGTGCCTCGGCGCGAATGCGCTTGAGCAGTTGCGGCAGCAAGGCGAACTCGGCGTCGTCCGACAGGCCGATGCGGAACACCGCATTGCTGGTGGCCGGGTCGAACTCGGCGGCGCGGCTGACTGCCGTGGAAATCGAATCCAGTGCCGGTGACAGCAGGGAGAAGATCTCGTGGGCCCGTGCCGACGGCTCCATGCTGCGCCCTGTGCGCACGAACAACGGGTCATCGAACAGGTTGCGCAGGCGCGACAGCGCCGCGCTGATGGCCGGTTGGCCGAGAAACAGTTTTTCTGCGGCACGGGTCACGCTGCGCTCGTGCATCAGCGTTTCGAACACGATCAGCAGGTTGAGGTCTACACGACGCAGGTCGTTTCGATTCATCGGTGCGCTTCGCCTAATGTGGGGCAGAGGTGAATCTTAAGGCCAAAGGCTGTTACCCTGCACGGGTTTAGGGGGACCAATCGCAGGGAAAGTCAGGTGCCCAATCGATGACAAGCATGTCGACTATTAATGCCCACTGATGGTCTAACGGGCAAAGCCCGGATAGAGTCAGTGGTAATTAGAGGTTCACAAAGGCGAGGTATGCGATGTCCCGCATGATCCGTTTCCACAAGTTCGGTGCTGCCGACGTGCTCCGTTGCGAAGAGCAGGCCGAACCGTCACCCGCTGCCGACGAGGTGCAGATCCGCGTCGAAGCGGTTGGCGTCAGCTGGTATGACGTGCTTTGGCGCCAGAATCTGGCACCGTCCCAGGCGCGTCTGCCAGCGGGGATCGGTCACGAAATGGCCGGGGTGGTGACTGCGGTCGGGGAAGGGGTCGATGACATTGCCGTCGGTGATCGGGTCGCCAGCTTCCCGGCCACCAGTGCCAACGACCACCCGGTGTACGGCGATGTCATCGTACTGCCCCGTACAGCCATCACGCGCTACCCGAATGTGCTCACACCGATCGAGGCCAGCGTGCACTACACCCCGCTGCTGATCGCCTACTTCGCCTACGTCGACCTGGCACGGGCCAAGGCCGGGCAGACAGCACTGGTCACCGATGCCAGCCATTGCGCCGGGCCTGCCTTCGTGCAGCTGGGCAGGGCCCTGGGGCTGAAAGTGTTCGCCGCCACCAAGGATGCGGCGCAGCGTGACTACCTGCTGGGCTTGGGCGCAGACAAAGTGATCGTCACCGAAGAGCAGGACCTGCTGCTGCAGATTGGCAAGTACACCGATGGCCGTGGTGTGGACATGGTGCTCGACGGCATGGGCGGCCCGCAGATGTCGCTGTTGGGTGATGTGCTGGCGCCGCGTGGCAGCCTGGTGCTGTACGGTCTGCAAGGCGGCAACCAGACGCCGTTCCCGGCCTGCGCGGCATTCCAGAAGAACATTCAGTTCTATGTGCACTGCATCGGTAATTTCACCGGCAAGCCAGAGCTTGGCATCAGCCAGGACCAGGTGGCACTGCAGCGTGCCTTGCGCGATATCAACCAGTTCACCGCCGATCAGCTGCTGACACCGCAGATCATCAAGGTGTACCCGTTCGAGCAGGTGGTCGAGGCGCATCGCTACATGGACCAATGCCCGTGCGGCGGGCGCGTCGTGCTGGACATGGCGCAACACTGACGGTGGCTGGCGCAAGCAGAAAACCCGGGCAATGTCCCGGGTTTTTTATGCGCGGAGTAAAGTGTTTCAACACTTAAAGTAGGACTGTTCCTACAATAAACCCAGATGTGGACTACATATAAGTCCGTAGCTTTCGGGCTGTCAGAAATATCCCGGAAAATAATCAGCCTTGAACGCTTTTGCCTTGCGAGTCACTGTGAACTGACACGGATGCTGAATGGTTTTTTTACCCTGAACTGTATCTTCAATTCATGCTGCCTCCCTCTCGATAATGGCCCAATGATAGTTTGTGCAAGGAACGTGGGATGAGCATGGCTATGCCTGATATAGAGCAGCATGTGACAGCGACAGGCCATCGCAGGGGTGGTTTCTTCTCGATGGCTTGGCGACAGTGAAGGGTTACGTCATTACTTTCATTTTGTTGTAAGAAATTTCTTCTAGGTAAGTTCGGCGCATGTTCACGTTCAAATGTTGGATACCGCATGCGCTGGCTGCATGAAGTTGATGAGGTGATTGCGTGACTGCTATTCACGACCAGGCGATGCATTATATCTACCAGCAAGTACTCGAGCGCTTGTTGAACCACATGTCACAGGCCCAGCGCGCTTCCTTGCAGTTGCTGATACAACGCCTGTTGGTCGCTGCAGGCGGGCCCGAGTACATCGGTACTTTCAGCTTGCAGGTATTGCAAGGGAGCGACCGCCATAGCAGCCGGCTGCTGGCCATGTTGCGTGCCGCGCAACTGAGCATTGCCCTGCGTTCGCCGGTAACCTTCCAGCTGCGGGTATTGGTGGTCAGCCTGCCGGTTGCCGATAGCGCCACGCTGGAAGCTCACGAGCGCAGTTTTAGCGCGTTGTTCATGCAGGATGACCCGCGGGTGCAATTGCAGATGATCGAGGGGCGCGCAGTGGTGCCGTTCAGTCGTCGGCTCTCGGTAATGCCTGAGCGCTGGCTGCTGGCGAGGGACGCGATGTTGATGTTCGGCCACATGATCGATGCCAGGCCTGAAGCCCTGCTGGGCTGCCGCCTGCACCTGGAGCTGGCCGGGGCCGTGGGTCAGGCGCTGCAGGCAGCGGTGCCTCCCGATGCGTTGGTCACCGCCATGCCCGGGCTGCAGCGGCGCCGATACCTGGCGTGGGCCCGGCGTAGCCTGCGCCTGGCCGGCGTGCGTGGCTCGCATGCAGTGCACCAGTGCCTGGCGGCGCTGGCCCAAGGGCTGAGCCGATTGCACGGTGCTGTTGGGGGCGCACCGGGTGGTCAGCACGAGCCGGTTCCAGGCGCCGTACCGGAGCGCGCGCCGGTGCGGCTGATTGCTATTGATGACCTGTTGCCGCACTTGCTTGAAGAGCCGCAGCTTGACGCGATGCTGGGTTGTCACTTCGAGACGGCTGCGGATGCTTTGCCGCTGTCCGAATTCGTTGACTCGCTAGCCACGGCCCAGCTGCATGAACTGCGCGCCCGCAGTCTGGAGCCGCTGGCCGGGCGCCCAGCGCTGAGGCTGGCAGGGCAGGCGGGCGGCAGCAAGCAGCGTGACGCCGCGTCGTTGCTATTGGGCAAAGCCTACGGCATCAATCAGGCCCAACTGGTGTGCCTGCTGTTCAGCCCGTTTGCCAGGCAGGGGAAAAACCTCGAGCGGTTCTTGCAGTGTCGGCACGCCGACATGGTGGTGGCGTTGCCGTACCTGCACAGGGCCTTGCAAGGCAAACCCTGCCCCGATGCAGTCAAAGCCTGGCTGGTGAATACCAGTGGCTTGCCGTTGGGGCAACTGCGGCAAATTTATGATGGGCAGTTGCCGCTGGCGGGATGGCGCCTGCTTAACAACCTGGCCCGCCGCGATGTACACCTGAGGCTGCTGCCGCAGCTGACGTTGGGGCGGCGGCGTGGTGTTGCGGGGCTGCCTTGATGGGGCGAGCGGCCCCAGGCGAGTTCGCGTATCGCAAGGTGTATCGCTACCTGGAAGCGTTGATCGAACAAGCTGCAGGCGTTGGCACATGCCGGTTGCCATCATTGCGTGAGCTGTCCCGGCGGCTGCGGGTGTCGTTGGCCACGGTACAAAGTGCCTACAGCCTGCTGGAAGAGGAGGGCCGTGTACACTGCCTGCCGAGGTCGGGCTATTACGTACAGAGCGGTGGCAAAGATCAGGCCGTGGCCGTGGCCCGGCAGCCTCCCTTGCCGACGCAGCCACTGTTGGAGCGCATGCTGCTTGGTCACGAACGGCGTTTGGCCCGTCAGCGTGATCGCAGCGTTGCGTCCTGGGAAGCGCTGGGTAGCGCCCGTTTGCGCAATGCTGTGGCTGAGCGATACACCCGCTGCTCCAATCAGTACTGGCATGCCGATGATGTCCAGCTAGCTCCCGATGTGCTGGCGGTGCTGGAGACGCTGCTAGCGGCGCTGGCCCTGCAAGGTGGTACCGCATTGGTGCATTCGCCTTGTTGCTGGCAAGTGTTGCGCGCCCTGGCGCGTGCCGGCATGCGCGTGCTGGAAACACCACTGGATGCCCGTGGCAACCCCGAGCTGCACGCGTTGGCCAAGCTGCTGGGTAGCGAGCCGGTAAGCCTGCTGGTCATGCCGTCTTGCCTGGGCATGCCACAAGGTCGGCTGGTTTCACCGTATTACCAGCAGCAGCTTGGTCTTTTGCTTGGCCAGCACCCTGTATGGCTGCTGGAAAACGACCTGGACAGCGAGCTCTGTTACGACGGGCCGCCGAGCACACGCCTGCGTGACTGGATCGACCCGCGCTGGCTTCTGGTGATGGGCACGTTCGAGGCCGCAGTGGGGGCAGAGGCGCCGTATGCCTATTTACTGAGCCGTGACACCGTGTTGGCCAAGGCATTCGCTGAACGGGCGTTTCGGCTTGCGCCGCTACGTTTGCAGGCGCTTGCTCACATGCTCGGCAAGGGGGAAATCGAAACGCAGCTGGTACAGCAACGCACAGACTTGCAAAGGCGTACGCAATACCTGGCGCATGTACTGCAGTCGCAATTCGGTCAACGGGTGGTCTTCGACATGCCGCAAGGTGGGCAAATGCTGTGGGTGAGCTTTTGCCAGCCGCTGGCGTGGGACGGTATTGCCGCAGCGTTGGCAGGTTCTGCATTGCACGCACTGCCGGGCGAGCAGTTCGGCCTGCCGGGGCATTACCCTCAACACCTTGCGCTGATCTGGCTGGGGGGGCGCCCGGATGAACTGCAACTGGCGGTAAGGCGACTGGCGCAGGCGCTTGAGGTGCGCTGCGGGCGAAACACCCGCTTCTCAAGTTGAAATCAAGACGCTTGCAGGCGCCGCCAAGTGCTGCGAGAGGGCCGACAAGTGAAATGACGGCCTGAAGATCTCAAGGCTCACTCGCAGCACAAAAGCCACCTGCAGGGGGCGTAAATTGAGTACGCCTCAGGGTTGCTCTTGCCCTTGACGCAAACGGGTACTGACCAGCGCCGCACATACCAGCAACGCTGCAATGATCCACAACCCGTTGCGGGTGCTGCCGGTGGTCTGCTCGATCAGGCCCATCACCGACGGCCCGACGAAGCCGCCAAACAGACCGCAAGTGGTGACGAAGGCCAGGCCCGCCGCCAACGCGCTGCCGCTCAGTCGGCTGGAGGGGAAGACGAAGATGATCGACTGCACCACGAACAGCATCAGCGCGGTCAGGGAAAACCCGATCAGGCCGATGAACGAGTTGGCCAGCGATGCCAGCAGCAATCCGGCCGCCATGGTGAGCAGGCCAAAGAACAGCAGGGTGCGGCAGCGGCGCGGCGAGGTGGCCAGGCGTGGGAAGGTCGCTGCACCCATGGCTGCTGCAATCCACGGCACTGCTGTCAACAGGCCGACCTGGAAGGGCGAAAGCGCAGCGTAGGTGCCGATAATGCCCGGCAGGAAGAAAATCACCGTGTAGATGGTGATCTGGTGCACGAAGTAGACCACGATCGCCAGCCAGATCTGCCGGTCGCGGAACATCTGCCCCAGCTTGCTCTGCTGCGGTGCGGCCGCCTGCTCTGCCGCCAGGCGGCGCTCGATGTCCTGGGCGTCGGCAGCCGTCAGCCAAGGCGCCGAGGCCGGACCGTCCGGCAGCTTCTTCCACACCACATAGGCCAGGGCTACGGCGGGCAGGCCTTCGAGCACGAACAGCCATTGCCAGCCATGCCAGCCCAGTACACCGTCCAGCTCCAGCAGGGCACCGCCCAGCGGGCCGCTAAGGATGTTGGCCAGGCACACACCCAGCAGGAAGTACCCCGTGGCACGGGCGCGTTGTTCGCGGTCGAACCAGTAGGTCAGGTACAGCATTACCCCGGGGAACAGGCCAGCTTCGGCTACCCCCAGCAGCAGGCGCATGATGTAGAACGAGGTTTCACCCTGAACGAAGGCCATGCCTGCCGAGAGCAAACCCCAGGTAATCATGATACGGGTGATCCAGAAGCGCGCGCCCACCCGGTGCATGATCAGGTTGCTGGGCACTTCGGCCAAGGCATAGGTAAGGAAGAACAAGCCCGCGCCCAGGCCATAGGCGGCTGCCGAAAGGCCCAGGTCGATGCCCATGCTGGCTTTCGCCAGGGCGATGTTGGTGCGGTCAAGAAAGCTCATCACGTAGACGACGATGAGCAGTGGCATCAATTTGCGTAGCAGCAGGCCGTTCAAGCGCTGCTCATGGGTGGTGGCAGGGGCGCAAGCCGCTGCGCGGGTGAGGGTTGTCATTGTTTTTTTCCCCGTGAAAAGTGCTGGTGGTGTGCCGCGCAGCAGCGGCACACTCAGGTCTGTGGGTCAGGAACGGTTGATGTCGAGCCACACTGCGCCGTTGGGGTACTGATAACGTTCCAGGGTCTCAGCGTGCATCTCGATGCTGTAGCCAGGGCGTTGTGGCGGCATGTAGCGCCCGCGATGGATCACCACCGGGTCGATGAAGTGCTCGTGCAGGTGGTCGACATACTCCAGCACCCGGTTGTGCAGCGAGGCAGACACCGCGATGTAGTCGAAAAGCGCGATGTTCTGCACATACTCGCACAGCCCGACGCCACCGCCGTGCGGGCAGACCGGCACGTCGTACTTGGCGGCCATCAGCAGCACGATCAGGACCTCGTTAAGGCCGCCCAGGCGGGCTGCGTCCAGCTGGCAGAAGTCCAGTGCACCGGCCTGGAACATCTGCTTGAACATCACCCGGTTGTGGCAGTGCTCACCGGTGGCGACACCGATTGGCGCAATGCGCTGGCGAATGGTGGCGTGGCCGAGAATGTCATCGGGGCTGGTCGGTTCTTCGATCCAAAGCGGTTCGAAGGCGGCCAGGCGGCGCATGTTGGCCACCGACTCTTCGACGCCCCACACTTGGTTGGCATCCATCATCAGGGTGCGTTCCCAGCCGATTTCGTCGCGCAGGATGCTGGCGCGGCGGATGTCTTCTTCCAGGTCGGCCCCGATCTTCTGTTTGATGTGGGTCCAGCCGTCTGCCACGGCCTCGCGGGCCAGTTTGCGCATTTTCTCTTCGCTGTAGCCCAGCCAGCCCGGGGCAGTGGTGTACCCGGGGTAGCCTTCACGCAGCATGTGTGCCTCGCGCTGGGCTTTGCCCGGCGCCTGGCGGCGCAGCAGGGCGATGGCCTCTTCGGGGGTGAGCACGTCGGTGACGTAGCTGAAGTCCAGGCAGCGCACCAGCTGCTCTGGCGTCATGTCGGCCAGCAGTTTCCACACGGGCTTGCCCTCGTGCTTGGCCCACAGGTCCCACACCGCGTTGATGATGGCGGCGGTGGCCAGGTGGATCACGCCCTTTTCCGGGCCCAGCCAGCGCAACTGGCTGTCGCTGACGGTAAAGCGATGCCAGAAAGCGCCCATGTCGGCGCTGATTTCTTCGAGCGTAAGGCCGACGATCAAGGGGGCCAGCGACTGCACCGCTGCCGCGCATATCTCGTTGCCACGGCCAATGGTGAAGGTCAGGCCGTGGCCTTCGAGGGCTGCAGCGTCGGTGTGCAGCACCACGTAGGCCGCCGAATAGTCGGGGGCACTGTTCATGGCGTCGGAGCCATCCAGCGACAGCGAAGTGGGGAAACGGATATCGCGAACGCTCAGGTGGGTAATGCGTATGCTCATGGTCGACTCTTGTTCTGTTCAGGCACAGGGAGAGCTGACTGTAGGTTGTCGAGCGATACAGGCATAATCGCCAAATCTTAATCAGTGATACCGGATTCGATATGTCTCGCTTGCCACCTGACAAGGCCCAGGCGCCTGCCGGCCTCGGTGCCTTGAAGATTTCCAGCCGTCAGATCACGTTGCTCAATGCCCTGGGCGAATTCGGCAACCTGCGCCGCGCCGCCGCCGCGATGCACACCACGCAACCGGCCGCCAGCCTGTTGCTACAGCAGCTTGAGGAGCGCCTGGGGGTACGTTTGTTCGAGCGCCTGCCCCGGGGGATGCAAGCGACGCTGTATGGCGAGGTGATGATTCGCTATGCGCAAAACGCATTGCATGAGTTCGATCATGCCCAGGCGCAAATCGCCGAACTGGCGCGCGGGGCGTTGGGCCTGGTGCGGGTGGGCAGCGTCATGGGCCCGGTACCGGGCGTGCTGACCAAGGCGGTGCTGGCCTACAAGCGCGACCAGCCCAAGGTGCGTATCTCGCTGGAAGTGGGCACCAGCGACACCTTGCTGCCGGCCTTGCTACGCGGTGATTTCGATATGGTAGTGGGGCGCCTGCCGGATCAGAGCGACAGCCAGGAACTGAATATCGAGCTGTTCGACGGCGGTGAGCAGATGCGCGTAATTGCTCGCGCAGGTCATCCCTTGGCGACAGCCACAGGGCTGCAGCTGGCCGACCTGGTGAGCTTGACGTGGATCTTGCACCCCATCGGCAGCCCGATGCGCCGTCGCGTCGAAAGCGCATTGCAGGCCGGTGGCATGGTGCAGTCGCTGGATATCGTCGAAACCGCTTCGATCCTGGCGACCACTGCCATGCTCGAAGCGTCCGAAATGATTGCGGTGGTGCCCAATGACGTGGCCCAGCATTATGCCCGCTATGGCATGGTCGCCATCCTGCCGGTGGAGTTGCCACTGGCGATGGCCAACCTCGGCGTGCTGACCCTGCGCTCGCGGCCCAACTCGGTTGCCCTTGATACCTTGCTGCGCTACCTGCGGGCACAATAACTTTCACCTGCATGAGGCCCTGCGTCTATGCCGCCGGACATGACCCATTCCAGCTTTTGCAACTGGATCCGCTACAAGCACCTGGTGTTGATCGACACGCTGGCGCGCACGCGCAATATGCACGCCACCGCCACGCGCATGAACCTCAGCCAGCCGGCGCTCAGCAAAATGCTGCGTGACCTTGAGGAGCAGTTCGGCTTTGCCCTGTTCGAGCGCCTGCCTCGCAGCATGCCACCCACCGAGTTGGGTGAATACGTGGTGCGGTACGCCCAGGGTGCCCTGGCCGAGTCGCAACAGTTCGTCGACCAGGTCAACCGCCTGCGCAACGGCGGGCACGGTTTCATCCGGGTTGGCGGGATCTTTGCCGCGACCGCATTGGTATTGCCGCAGGCCATCGCCGCCATCAAGGCGCGAAGCCCGTTACTGTCGATTGAAGTGGTGGAGCATTCCAGCGATCACCTGCTGACCATGCTCGAGCAGAACAAGCTGGACATCATGATTGGCCGCTTCACCGAGGAACGCTTCGGTCAGCTGTTCGACTTCCAGCCGCTGGAGCCTGAACCCTTCAGCCTGGTGGTGAACAGCGAGCACCCGCTCAACCGGCTCGACAACACACCGCTTGAGGCGCTAGGCGATTGGCCGTGGGTGCTGTACCCGGTGGGTACGCCGATCCGCAACCGCCTGGAGCAGGCGTTCCGAGTGGCCGGAATCGCCACGCCTGCCGACTGCGTGGAGACCATCTCCATGCCCATGTTCCTGCAGTTGCTGCAATCGGCACCGATGATTGCCATGCTGCCGCGCTCGATGGTGGCCGCGCAGTTGGCCAGCGGGCAGTTCAAGGAGCTGCGCAGCCCTTTGCAGGTGCCCGCGCTGGAGTATGGTGTGGTCACCCGCAAGGATGAACCGCTGAGCGCCTCCGCCAGGGCGTTTGTCGAGATTCTGCTGGAGGGCGCGCAGCGACGGCGGCAATCTCCGGCAGATGCTGCGTTCCACCCCTAGCCGATTGAAGATCACGCACCCAAATACCCTTGCGATAACTCCAGGTTATCGCTCGATCGGATCATCTCATTGGGAATGCGGCACCAGGCTTCTTACAGTGGCGACAGCCATAACAAGAAGTCAGCCGCTCCGCCCTGAGAGGTCCCATGCAACTGATTGCCAAATCCGGTGACCCCGCCGTCATCCGCCTCAACCCTTTGGACAACGTCGTCATCGCCCGCCAGGCCCTGGCGCCGGGCGTGCGCCTGGATGCCGAGGCGATTACCGTGCGCCAGCCCATCCCTTCAGGCCACAAGCTCGCCACCGAGCCTGTGGCGCAAGGCCAGCCGTTGCGCCGTTACGGGCAGATCATCGGGTTTGCGTCCCAGGCGATCGACGCTGGCGACCATGTGCACGTGCACAACGTGCAGATGGGCGATTTTGCCCGCGACTACGCGTTTGGTGTCGATACCCGCAGCCTGCCAGGCAGCGCCGCGCAGTTCCAGGGCATCGTGCGCGCCGATGGCCGTGTCGCTACCCGCAACTACATCGGCATTCTCACCTCGGTGAACTGTTCGGCAACCGTGGCCCGGGCCGTGGCCGACCATTTCCGCCGTGACATTCACCCCGAGGTGCTGGCCGACTACCCGAATGTCGACGGTGTGGTCGCCCTGACCCACGGTGCCGGCTGCGCAGTGGACCCGAGCGGTGAAGCCTTGGGCCTGCTGCGCCGCACCCTGGCCGGGTACGCCGTCCACCCCAACTTCGCTGCCGTGTTGATCATCGGCCTGGGCTGCGAAACCAACCAGATCGAAACCCTGCTGGAAACCCAGGGCCTGCAGGCGAGTGCGCAACTGCGCGCCTTTACCATCCAAGGGATCGGGGGCACCTCGAAAACCATCGCTGCCGGTATCGCCCAGGTCAAGGCGCTGTTGGCCGAGGCCAATCAGGTACGGCGCCAGCCGGTCAGTGCCCGCCACCTGGTGGTCGGCCTGCAGTGCGGCGGCTCAGATGGCTATTCGGGAATCACCGCCAACCCGGCACTGGGCAATGCCGTTGACCGCCTGGTGGCCGCCGGTGGTACCGCCATTCTCTCCGAAACCCCGGAAATCTATGGTGCCGAGCACTTGCTCACGCGCCGCGCGGTAAGCCGTGAGGTGGGGGAGAAGCTGGTGGCGCGCATTCGCTGGTGGGAAGACTACTGCCAGCGTATGAACGCCGAATTGAACAACAACCCCTCGGCCGGCAACAAGGCAGGGGGGCTGACCACTATCCTCGAGAAATCCCTGGGCGCAGTGGCCAAGGCAGGTTCCAGCAACCTGGTCGATGTGTATCAGTACGCGCAAGCCGTGCGTGCCCAGGGCCTGGTGTTCATGGACACCCCCGGCTACGACCCGGTCTCGGCCACCGGTCAGGTGGCCGGCGGGGCCAACCTGATCGCCTTCACCACCGGCCGCGGCTCGGCCTACGGCTGTGCCCCGGCGCCATCGATCAAGCTGGCAACCAACAACCGGGTGTTCGAGCACCAGCAAGAGGACATGGACGTCAATTGTGGCGGCATCGCCGATGGCTCCACCAGCATCGAAGAGCGCGGCGCATTCATCTTCGAGCAGATGCTGCGCATTGCCTCCGGGGAACGCAGCAAGAGCGAACAGCACGGCTACGGGCAAAACGAGTTCGTCCCGTGGCAGATCGGCGCCGTGACCTGATTGACCGCTCCCGTCCCATTTGCGAGGCAACTGCAATGATTCAAACCACACGGTACAACGTGCAAACGCTTACCACGTTTCTCGAGCAACTGTTCATGAAAGCCGGAGCCGACGTGGAGGTCGCCCAGGTGGTGACCCGGGTGCTGCTCGAAGGCGAACTGCTCGGCCACCGTACCCATGGCCTCAACCTGGTCAGCCGCTACATCGACGGCGTGCTCAGCGGGCAGGTCAAGGCCCGCGCGCAGGCACTGGAGCAGGTCGCCGACAGTGGTGTTTCCAGCCTGTTCGACGGCCACTACGTGTTGGGGCCCTATTGCGTCAGCCGGGCACTGGATTGCGCGGCCGCGGGCGCGACCAAGCAGGGCATCGGTATTGCGGTAGTACGCCGCGCTGCCCATATCGGCTGCCTGGCCGCCTACCTCAAGCCATACACCGACCAAGGGTTGCTGGCCATCGTCTACTCGTCGGATCCGTCGGCGGGGTTGGTCTGTGCTCATGGTGGCATCGACCCGGTGTACACCCCCAACCCGATTGCTGCCGGTATCCCGACCCAGGGTGAGCCGATCCTGCTGGATGTCAGCATGTCCACCGTCACCCTTGGCCTGGTCGGCCAATGCCGCGATGCCGGCCGACGTCTGCCGCACCCGGTGCTGGTGAGCAATGACGGGCAGCTCAGCGATGACCCGGGCGATTTCTTTACCCGCCCGCAAGGCAGCATCCTGCCGCTCGGCGGCCAGGCCTTTGGCCATAAAGGGTTTGCCCTTGCGCTGTTGGTCGAAGCCCTCACCTCGGGGCTGGCCGGCCATGGGCGCAAGGATGCACCGGACCAGTGGGGCGCCTCGGCCACTGCGCTGGTGATTGACCCGCGCATGTTCGGCGGCCTGGAGGCGTTCCTCGACGAAACCAGCTTCCTGGGGGGATTGGTTCTGGCAAGCCGCCCGCTCGACCCCGAACGCCCGGTACGCCTGCCGGGGCAAGCAGGCCTTGCCCTGCGTCGCCAGGCCGTGGAGCAGGGCGTGAGCCTTTCGCCGCAGTTGATAGCCGACCTTGAGCGCGTGGCTGGGCAGTTGCAACTGCCGGGACTTTTCCAATGATGCACAGCAAGGGAACACAGATGACTGATCGAACGAACGCCAATCAACCGCTGCCACTGAACCATGATGCCAGCGTTTTTGACAGCGGCAGCTGGGTAGGGCGCGTCTGGTTGCCGGAGCAGGGGCCGGCGGTGGTGCTGGTGAAAGCCGGCGCTGTCTACGACATCAGCACCCACGTGGCGACCGTCTCGGCGCTGCTGGAAGTGGACGATCCGGTGGCCTACCTGCGTGCCTTGCCGCTGGCCGAACCCTTGATTGCGCTGCCGGCATTGCTGGGCAACAGCGATCCCGCACGGCGCACCCCGCACCAGCCGTGGCTGCTGGCGCCGATCGACCTGCAAGCGGTGAAGGCCGCTGGTGTGACCTTCGCCACCAGCCTGCTGGAGCGTGTGGTAGAAGAACAAGCCAAGGGCGACCCGGCAAAGGCCGACGCCATCCGTGACACCCTGGCCAGCCGCATCGGCGCCGACCTGTCGCAGATCGTGCCCGGCTCGGCTCAGGCCGAAGCGCTGCGCAAGGTGCTGGTAGAGCAGGGCCTGTGGTCGCAGTACCTGGAGGTGGGTATAGGCCCGGATGCCGAAGTGTTCACCAAGGCCCAACCGCTGTCCGCGGTTGGCCACGGCGCCGACATCGGCATCCACCCCAAGTCCAGCTGGAACAACCCAGAACCGGAAGTGGTGCTGGCCGTGTCGAGCAATGGCAGCATCAAGGGCGCCATGCTCGGCAACGACGTCAACCTGCGTGACTTCGAAGGGCGTAGCGCGTTGCTGCTGTCCAAGGCCAAGGACAACAACGCCTCCACTGCACTGGGCCCGCTGCTGCGGTTGTTTGACGAAAGCTTCGGCCTGGACGATGTGCGTGCTGCCGAGGTGGACCTGCGGGTGGAAGGCGAGGACGGCTTTATCCTCGCCGGGCGCAGTTCCATGCGCCAGATCAGCCGTGACCCGCAAGACCTGGTGCAGCAAACCCTCAACGAAAACCACCAGTACCCTGACGGCCTGGTGCTGTTCCTCGGTACCCTGTTCGCCCCCAAGCAGGACCGCGATCAGCCGGGTAACGGCTTTACCCACAAACCGGGTGACGTGGTGAGCATCAGCAACCCGCAACTGGGTACCCTGTGCAACCGCGTGACCACCAGCGATCTGGCACCGCAGTGGGACTTCGGTCTGCGCGCGTTGATCGACAACCTCGGCCGGCGTGGCCTGCTGGAGGTTGCGGCCACCGCCCGCCCGCTTTGAACGGCTCGCTGCGTCAGGGAGGGGCGCAGCATCATCGAGGGATCGTCAAGGCGCTGACAGCGCGGCAACAATAATAATAAAGGTCATCACATGAACCCAATGAAGAAGTACCAGCGCATTACCGTCGTGTTCCTGCTGCTGATCGGCATCGTCAACTACCTGGACCGTAGTGCGCTGTCGATCGCCAACACCTCCATCCAGAAAGACATGATGATCAGCCCGTCGCAGATGGGCATCCTGTTGTCGGCGTTTTCCATTGCCTATGCCTTTGCCCAGTTGCCAATGGGCATGATCATCGACCGCCTGGGCAGCAAGATCGCCCTCGGCGCCTCGTTGCTGGGCTGGTCGGTTGCCCAGGCGGCGTTTGGCATGGTCAACAGTTTTGCCGGTTTCATGGGCCTGCGGGTGTTGCTGGGGATTGGCGAGGCGCCGATGTTCCCATCGGCGGCCAAAGCATTGTCGGAGTGGTTCGACGCCAACGAGCGCGGCACCCCGACCGGTGTGGTCTGGTCGTCGACCTGTCTTGGCCCCTGCCTGGCGCCGCCGTTGCTGACGCTGTTCATGGTCAACTTTGGCTGGCGCGGCATGTTCATCATCACCGGCGTGATCGGCGTGGTGCTGGCGCTGTGCTGGCTGACCTTCTACAAGAGCAAGGCCCGTTTTCTGGCAGAGCTTGCCGCCGAGGGCAAACCGCTGCCGAGTGAGCGCCAGGCTGCGGCCGCCACGGCAACCGCGCCGAAGGCTTCGTACTTTGCCGGCTGGCTTGATCTGTTCAAGCACCGCAGTACCTGGGGCGCGGTGTTGGGTTTCATGGGGGTGATCTACATGCTCTGGCTGCACTTGACCTGGCTGCCGGGCTACTTCGAGCGCGAGCATGGCCTGGACCTGTACAAGACCGCCTGGGTGGTGTCGCTGGCGTATGGCTTCGGTGCGGCGGGTACCATCGTTGCCGGGCGCTTCTGTGACTGGCTGGTAAGGCGTGGCATGAGCGTGCTGGGCAGCCGCAAGTTCAGTGTCATCACTGGCCTGGTGCTGGCAGCGCTGTTCACCTTGCCACTGTCGTTCGTCACCGGCCTGACGGGGTGCATCATGCTGCTTTGCCTGGCGCTGTTCAGCATCAATATGGCCAGTGCCACCGCCTGGATGATCGTCAACACCATTGTCGACAGCCAGCGCGTGGCCTCGTTTGGCTCGATCCAGAACTTCGGCGGTTACATCGCAGGCTCGGTGGCACCGATCGCGACGGGCTTCAGCATCCAGTACTCGGGCTCGTTCACCACAGCGTTCATGATCAGCGCGGTGGTGGCGCTGTGCTCGGCGGTGGCGTACTTCCTGCTGCTTCAGGCGCCCATTGGCAGTGCCAGGGTCGAGGCGGGCGGGATGGCTGGCGCAACTGAACAGGCGTGAACGCTACGGGGGCTGCAGTGCAGCCCCTGAACCCTTGGTTGATTGTGACGCGACCCGCGGCGCTTGTCATGGAGGGGTATCTGTATGTATAAACAGTGCCTGTTGCCGCCATCTGACTTCCGCCCGTGATCGCCCATTCCGTCGACGACCCGTTCTACTACCTGCATAACTTCCGCCAGGTCGTGCTGTGGGTCGAACAGCGCTACCAGGACCTGCTCGATGACCAGGAACTGGCCTTCATCCGTGCCTTCAGTCAACTGCAAGCGCCAGCCCAGGCTTTGATGGTGCGCATGGTGATGCGCAAAGGCGAGTTGTTTCGCAGCGATCGGCTCGACTACGCCGAAATCGGCGATACTGCGCTGGCGCTGCAGCCGTTGCTGGCCCTCGGCTGGGTACGGGAGCCCGAGCAACTGGACCTTGAACAGCTGTTCGCGTTGCTGCGCAAGGAAGAACTGGCCCGCTGCTTCGCCCGGCAACTGAACCGCCCGCGCGCGGCCAAGCATGAGTTGTTGGCACAGCTGCAACCCCTGGCGCTGGCAGCCCGGTCACTGGTCGAGTGGTTTCCTGACAGCGAGGTGCGCATCCTCCAGTGGTGCCTGCAACCTCTGTGCGACCGCATGCGCCTGCTGTTCTTCGGCAACCTGTACCAGGACTGGTCAGACTTCGTCCTTGCCGACCTGGGCTTGCTGCGTTACGAGCAGGTGCCGTTCAGCTCCGATTCGCGTGCTTTGCAGCAACGTGACGATGTCGACCTGGCCATGGCGCTGCACCAGTGCGCCGAGCGCCTGGAGCAGGGCGGCGACCCCCTGCCGATCCTTGCCACCCTGCAGGGCCTGCACAGCAGCAACCCCTGGCTGGCCCGGCGCCATGCGCGGCTGCAATTCGCCGTGGGCCAACAATGCGAACGCCTGGGTGAATGGGACCTGGCCACGGCGGTGTATGCGCAATGCAACCATCCCCAGGCGCGCATTCGCCAGGTGAGGGTGCTGGAGCGCAGCGAACAGTGGCACCAGGCCCATGCACTGGCGGTGCAACTGGCTGCGGCACCTGCCAACGCGCTGGAGGTGCAGGCGCTGCAGCGCATGCTGCCACGCCTGGCGCGCAAACTCGGCGGGCCGCCACAGCGGCGCCAGCGCACCACGCCGCTGGAACTGATCGAGCTCGAACTGCCCCGCGGGGACGCTGCACTGGGCGTTGAAGAAGCCGTGCGTCAGCACCTGATGCAAGAGGGGGGGCAGGCGCATTACGTGGAAAACACGCTGTTCAACAGCCTGTTTGGCCTGTTGTGCTGGGAGGCCATCTTCGCCCCGGTGCCCGGCGCATTCTTCAACCCGTTCCAGGCCGCGCCACAGGACCTGCACGACAGCGACTTCCAGCAACGGCGCAGTGCACTGTTCGAACGCTGCCTCGGGAGGCTCGACGAGGGTAGCCATCGGCAGGCGATTCTCGACTGCTACGTGGCCAAACAGGGGCTGCAGTCACCGTTCGTGTTCTGGTCCATGCTCAGCGAGGAACTGCTGGAGCAGGCCTTGGCTTGCCTGCCGGCCGCGGCGCTCAAGCAATGTTTCCTGCGCCTGTTGCAGGACATTCGCAACAACCGTACCGGCATGCCCGACCTGATTCAGTTCTGGCCCGAGCAGGGCCGTTATCGCATGGTCGAGGTCAAGGGGCCCGGTGACCGCCTGCAGGACAATCAGCTGCGCTGGCTGGAGTTCTGCAGGCAGCACGGCCTGCCGGTCGCGGTGTGCCACGTGCGCTGGAGCGAAACGCCTTGAGCTACAGCGTAGCGGTGCGCGCCTTGTGTGAGTTCAGCGCCAAGGTCGGCGACCTGGACCTGCGCTTCACGCCATCGCCCACCGCCCAGGAGGGTATCGAAGGGCATCAGCGGGTGGTGGCACGGCGGGCTGCTGGCTACGAGTCGGAAATCGCCCTTGAAGGCCAGTTCGAAACCCTCAGGGTGCGGGGCCGCGCCGATGGCTATGACCCTGGCAGCAATCGCCTGGAGGAGATCAAGACGCACCGTGGCGATCTGGCGCGTCAACCGGCCAATCACCGTCAGTTGCACTGGGCGCAGGCCAAGGTCTATGGCTGGTTGATGTGCCAGGCACGACAACTGCCCGCCATCGAGGTGGCGCTGGTGTACCTCGACGTGGACAGCGACAGCCAGACGCTGTTCACGGAGCGCTGTTCGGCTGCCGAGCTGCAGGCCTTCTTCGAAACCCAGTGCCAGCGCTTTCTGGGCTGGGCCCGATCGCAGCAACGACGCCTGGCCGAACGTGACCAAGGCCTGCTGGCGCTGAGTTTCCCTTACCCACAGTTCCGAAAGGGCCAGCGGCAGTTGGCTGAAACCTTGTACAAGGCGGTGAGTACCGGCCGTTGCCTGATGGCCCAGGCCAGCACCGGCATTGGCAAAACCCTTGGTACCTTGTTCCCGCTGCTCAAGGCCATGGTGCCGCAGCAGCTGGACAAGCTGTTTTTTCTCACCGCCAAGACACCAGGCCGGGCACTCGCCCTGGATGCCCTGCGCCAGATCACCGATGCCACGGCGCAACCTGCCCTGCGCACATTGGAGTTGATCGCCCGCGACAAAGCCTGTGAGTACCCGGACAAGGCCTGTCATGGTGAGTCCTGCCCATTGGCCGCAGGTTTCTACGACCGTTTGCCGGCTGCGCGCGAGGCTGCAGCAGCACTGCCGTTGCTCGACCGCGCCAACCTGCGTGAAGTGGCTTTGGCGCACCAGGTGTGCCCGTACTACCTGGGCCAGGAGATGGCGCGTTGGGCCGACGTGCTGGTCGCCGACTACAACTACTACTTCGATGCGCATGCTTTGCTGTTCGGCCTGACCCAGCTCAACCAGTGGCGAGTGGCAGTACTGGTGGACGAAGCGCATAACCTGGTCGAGCGGGGGCGCGGCATGTATAGCGCCAGCCTTGACCAGGGCCAGCTGCTGGCGTTGCGCCAGAGCAAACCGCCTGGGCTGGTCAGTGCGCTGGACCGCCTGAACAGGCAGTGGAACGCGCTGTATAAAGAGCAGCGTGCGCCGTACCAGGCCAGTGAGTCGCTGCCTGAAGGCCTGCTGCGCGCCCTGCAGCAGTGCGTCGGGGTGATTCAGGAGCAGATGAACCAGGCCCCCACGCACATCGACCCCCAGGTGTTGCAGTTCTACTATCAGGCCTTGCAGTTCTGCCGGGTTGCCGAGCTGTTCGACGAGCACTTTCTGTTCGACATCAGCCAACGCCAGGGCCCGCGCAAGCGGCGGCTGGCCACGCTGTGCCTGCGCAATGTCACCCCGGCGCGGCTGCTGGCACCGCGCATGCAGGCGGCGCGCAGTGTGACGCTGTTTTCCGCCACGTTGAGCCCACGGCACTTCTACAGCGACCTGCTGGGCATGCCAGCCGATACCGCCTGGCTGGACGTGGCCGCGCCGTTCCGTGCCGAACAGCTGGAGGTGCGCATTGCCAGCCAGGTGTCCACCCGTTACCAGCAGCGCCAAGCCTCCCTGGCGCCGATCGTTGACCTGATTGCCCGGCAGTATGAGCGCATGCCGGGTAACTACCTGGCGTTCTTCAGCAGCTTCGAATACCTGCAACAGGTGGCAGGGCTGTTGGCCGAGCAGCATGGGCAGATTCCGCTGTGGTCACAGGAGCCGGGCATGGACGAGGCAGCTCGCCAGGCATTTCTCGATCGCTTTGTCGCCGATGGCCGAGGTGTGGGCTTTGCCGTATTGGGCGGCGCTTTCGGCGAAGGGGTGGATTTGCCCGGCACGCGGCTGATTGGTGCGTTTATCGCTACCCTGGGGCTGCCTCAGGTCAACCCGGTCAACGAGCAGTTCAAACAGCGCCTGGGGCGGCAATTTGGCGCGGGTTTCGATTACGCGTACCTCTACCCGGGCGTGCGCAAGGTGGTCCAGGCGGCGGGCCGGGTTATTCGGGGTGATCAGGACCGTGGCGTACTGGTGCTGATTGACGAACGCTTCGCCGAGCCCCGGGTGCAGCAGATGTTTCCAGGGTGGTGGGCGGCGGCTATTGTCTAGCGGTCTTTCGCCTTTGGCGATCAGACGCAATCAGGAGGGTGAGCAAACCACCCACCAAGTTCCCCTCATGGCACACCGCCGCACGGCGGCCCAAGCACGTCAACCGGGCATTCCGTCTGCCCGGGGCCGCAGCAGGATGGGCAGGTAATGGCGCAGGAACAGCAACAGCGCCAGGCTCCAGCACAGTGCCGAAACGCTTACCCCCAGCGATGTGAACAGCGGCAGAATCACCCGGGCCAAGGTCGCCAGTTGCATCAGGGCAAAGGCCCAGGCAATGCTGGTCGGCACCTGCAATGGCCTGCCGGTGTGGCCCAGGCTGACCCGCGCCATCATAGCCAGGATCAGCCCGGTCATGGCGCCAACGGTCAGCGCGTGGGTCACCAGGCTCGGGCTCAGGGCCACCCCGCTATGCCACAACGCCATGCCCAGGCAGGCCAGGGCGAGCCAGGCGTAGGCCAGGTGTAGCGACCATAGCAACGGTACGCGCCACAGGCCACGGTCGTGCCACAGCACCAGTCGGGTCGCATGCAGCGCGAACAAGGCAAAAAACAGCACCGCCAGGCTTGCTTGCGGCGTATCGGCCAGGCCGGTGGCAAACGCCAGCGGTACTGCGACGCCGAGCAACAGGCAGGCTCGGTCCAGCCATGGGCGGGCAGGGGCCGCGTCAAGGTAACCCAGGCCACGGCGGGTAAAGAATGGTATGACCCGGCCGCCGAGTACGGTCATCATCGCCGTCACCAGCCACAGCCCGGCAAATATTCCACGACGCTGCCACAGTTCGTCCTGGTGTAACCAGCCGGCCAAGGTCAGCCACTGGCAGGCGGCAATCAACAGCACCAGTACGACGATCGGGTAGTTGTTGCGCAGGCGCCGTTGCAGGACCGGTCGTGCCAGGCTCAATGCCACCAATGGCAGGAAGCTGCCCTCGACCAGTACCAGCAAGCTACCCGGTAGTGGCATAAACCAGCTTACCCGCCCCAGCAGCCAAAGCAGGAACACACCCTGCAGCGCCCGCCCGCTCAAGCCTGGGATGCCGCTCCAGTTCTGCACGGCGGTCAGCAGAAAACCCGCGATAATGGCGGCGGCGAAGCCGTAAAGCATCTCGTGGCGGTGCCAGGCGAGCATACCCCCGGGCGGTGCAGGGGCCAGTGCCCCAGCCAGTACGCCGGCCCACAACAGCAGGGCGATCAGCGCAAACAAACTGCCACCCAGGAAGAACGGGCGAAAACCCAGGCTCCAGACGGCTTGGCGTGGGCGTGAAGCAGTGGGTTGCAAGAGCATGGGCAGTCCTTGGTTCGTTCAGTAGGCTTCAATTGGGGTAAGATCACGATCCGTGCCAGTTGCAAAGCCCTTGAATATCAAGGTGATGGCACTTCTCAGGGTCCGAATGACACGCGCGTGTTGCGGTCATTCAGACTGGCTTGTATGTCGTTTTGACTTGCTTCAGGGTTTGCCTGGTTCAGTGCCGGCTGACGCTTCGCTACAGGATTCACGTTTTGTCCGACCTCTCGAAAAATCCGCTGCTGCAGTACATGGCCCGTCTGGCCCCATCCAGCCAGCAAACCATGCGCTACATTCTTCAGGACGCCGCCGACCGGCTAGGTTTTGTCGACTGCAACATTGTCGATGTGCCTTGGCATCGGCTCGAGCCGGGCCATGTGATTGCACTGGTGGCTGCCCTGCGTGCCGATGGCTACGCGCCCAACAGCTCGTCGCTGTACGTCAACGCGATTCGCGGGGTGATGAACGAGGCCTGGCGTCAGGGCCTGATCGACCACGAGCAGCTGTTGCGTATTCGCGAGGTCAAGCCCGCCACGGGCAGCCGCCTGCCGCCAGGGCGCAACCTGCGCCGCAGCCTGATCCGCGAGCTGATGGATGTGTGCGCCGCCGACCCGCGGCCACAGGGGGTACGTGATGCGGCGATCATTGCCTTGCTGTACGGCACCGGCATGCGCAAGTCGGAGTCGGTCGACATCGACCTCGACCAGGTCGACTTCGAGGCGCGCAGCCTGCAGGTAGTGGGCAAGGGCAACCACCAGCTGGTCAAGTACGCACCGCCGTGGGCGTTCGAGAAGCTGCAGGCCTGGCTTGAACTGCGCCGCCAGGACCTGCCTGCCGGGGCGGAAGATGACCCGTTCCTGTTCAACCGCATCCGTCGCGGCAACCACATTACCCGGGCGCGCATTACCAAGCATGCGATCTACTACATTGCCCGCCAGCGCGGCGCGCAGGTGGGGGTGAAGATCATGCCGCACGATTTTCGCCGGGCATTCATTACCCGGGTGATCGAAGAGCACGACCTGTCGATTGCGCAGAAGCTGGCGCACCATGCCAATATCCAGACCACGGCCATCTATGACCGGCGTGATGACAACGAGCGTCGGCGTGCCGTGGACCGCTTCGATTACTGAGGCTTGATATTGTGGGGCTCAAAGCAGCCCCATTTTCATGTATGCCGGCACCGAAACAGGGCCGACACACGCCCCTGCTTTGTGCGCCATTCCCCCGCGTGCCCGATGCCAGAGCGGGCACCGCACAGGTTTCATCATCGTTCACCTGCGAAGTTGGCCCGCAACCTGCTATATCCAGCCTGCGAATTTGATCGAGTGGTCAGGCCGTGCGCGCTAGCAGGCGCCCGCGCCGGACCCTCTAAACGGCCAGCAGGCCACGGATTTCAGGGGCCGCAGGATGTCGCTCGCGGAGCAGATCGAACAACAGCAAGACGATGCAGGCTGGAGTGCTCACCTGCAGTTGCGCTTTGTGCAGCGTGACGGCGTGACCCGCCTTGGTGCGTGGAAGCATTTCGGACCTCTTTTGGTGCAGCGGCCTTTCTATCCTGAAGGTGCGCCGTGCCATGTCTATGTCCTGCACCCGCCGGGCGGTATCGTCGCCGGCGACCGCCTGGAACTGGACATTCACCTGGAGCCGGGTAGCCACGCGCTGCTGACCATGCCCGGCGCCAGCAAGTTCTACCGCAGCATTGGCCCGACCGCGCGGTTGACCCAACGCTTCCACATGGCCACGGGCAGCACCCTGGAGTGGCTGCCGCAGGACAGCATCTTCTTCTCCGGCGCCCGCGCCAGCCTCGCCAGCCGTTTTACCCTCGAGCCGGGCGCCCGCCTGCTGGCCTGGGAAACCCTGTGCCTGGGCCGTCCGGTCATGAACGAGCGTTTCGACCACGGCGCCCTCGACAGCCTTTTGCACATCGAACTGCCTGACGAGGTTGGCCTGCATGAGCGCCTGCGGCTCGCAGGCGGGCACCTGGGCAAGCTGGGCGGGCATCCGCTACTCGCCACCTTTTGTGCCGCACCTGCCGATCAGGCAGTACTGGAGCAGGTGCGCCCGCTACTCGATGAACTGGGCAACCCGGCCGGTGCGACCCTGCTCGGGTCGTTGCTGGTGATCCGCGTGCTCGACCATGACAACCAACACCTGCAACGCACCCTGCAACGCCTGTGGCATGTGCTGCGCCCGGCCATCCTCGGCCTGCCAGCCTGTCCGCCGCGTATCTGGGCTACCTGAGAGAGCGCCATGGAGCTTACCCCGAGAGAGAAAGACAAACTGCTGCTGTTCACTGCCGCGCTGCTGGCGGAGCGGCGTCTGGCCCGTGGCCTGAAGCTCAACTACCCGGAGGCCGTGGCGCTGATCAGTGCCGCGGTGCTCGAAGGCGCCCGCGATGGCCGCACAGTCGCCGAACTGATGAGCCTGGGGCGTGAAGTGCTGACCCGTGAGCAGGTAATGCCCGGTATCGCTGAGATGCTTCACGACGTGCAGGTCGAAGCGACCTTCCCGGATGGCACCAAGTTGGTGACCGTGCATGACCCCATCGTCTGAAACCGCCAAGGAGCGTCGCATGATCCCAGGTGAAATCCAGGTCGCCACGGGCGACATCGAGTTGAACAGTGGCCGAGAAACGGTCAGCGTCAGTGTGGCCAACCATGGCGACCGGCCGGTGCAGGTCGGCTCGCACTACCACTTCTACGAGGTCAACGACGCGCTGGTATTCGACCGTGCGCCAACCCTGGGCTTTCGCCTGGACATCCCGGCCGGCACTGCCGTGCGCTTCGAGCCGGGTCAGGCGCGTACCGTGCAACTGGTGGCGTACGCCGGCAAGCGTGAGGTCTATGGTTTTCAGGGCAAGGTGATGGGCGCGCTGGAGGGCAGGGCATGAGCCGTATTTCCCGTCAGGCCTATGCCGACATGTTCGGCCCCACGGTTGGCGACCGCGTGCGCCTGGCCGACACTGCGCTGTGGGTGGAGGTCGAGAAAGACTTCACGATCTACGGCGAAGAGGTGAAGTTCGGCGGCGGCAAGGTTATTCGTGATGGCATGGGGCAGGGCCAGATGCTGGCGGCCGAGGCCATGGACCTGGTGTTGACCAATGCGCTGATCATCGACCACTGGGGCATCGTCAAAGCCGACATCGGCATCAAGCATGGACGCATTGCGGTGATCGGCAAGGCCGGCAACCCCGATGTGCAGCCGGGCGTGAACGTGCCGGTTGGGCCGGGGACCGAGGTGATCGCGGCCGAGGGCAAGATCGTCACCGCCGGGGGAGTCGATTCGCATATCCACTTCATTTGCCCGCAGCAGGTGGACGAGGCATTGAACAGCGGTGTCACCACGTTCATCGGCGGTGGAACCGGGCCGGCCACTGGCACCAATGCCACCACCTGCACGCCCGGCCCTTGGTACCTAGCGCGCATGTTGCAGGCCGCCGACAGCTTGCCGATCAACATCGGGCTGCTGGGCAAGGGCAATGCCTCGCGGCCGGACGCGCTGCGCGAGCAGATTGCCGCAGGTGCTGTCGGGCTCAAACTGCATGAAGACTGGGGCTCTACGCCAGCAGCCATCGACTGTTGCCTGGGCGTGGCCGAGGAAATGGATATCCAGGTGGCGATTCACACCGACACCCTCAACGAGTCGGGCTGTATCGAAGACACGTTGGCGGCCATCGGCGACCGCACCATCCACACCTTTCATACCGAAGGTGCCGGTGGCGGCCATGCCCCGGACATCATCCGTGCGGCGGGGCAGGCCAACGTGCTGCCATCCTCGACCAACCCGACCCTGCCGTACACGATCAACACCGTGGACGAGCACCTGGACATGCTCATGGTCTGCCACCACCTGGACCCGAGCATCGCCGAGGACGTGGCCTTCGCCGAGTCGCGCATTCGCCGCGAAACCATCGCTGCCGAGGACATCCTCCACGACATGGGCGCCTTTGCCATGACCTCGTCCGACTCCCAGGCCATGGGCCGGGTTGGCGAGGTGGTGCTGCGCACCTGGCAGGTGGCGCACCAGATGAAGCTGCGTCGCGGGCCGCTGGCACCGGACACCCCGTACAGCGACAACTTTCGGGTCAAGCGCTACATCGCCAAGTACACCATCAACCCGGCACTCACCCATGGCATCGGTCACGAAGTGGGCTCGGTGGAGGTCGGCAAGCTGGCCGACCTGGTGCTGTGGTCGCCAGCGTTCTTTGCGGTCAAGCCGGCTTTGGTGCTCAAGGGCGGGATGATCGTCACCGCGCCCATGGGCGACATCAACGGCTCCATACCCACCCCCCAGCCGGTGCACTATCGGCCGATGTTCGGCGCGCTGGGGGCGGCTCGGCATGCCACACGCATGACATTCCTGCCCCAGGCGGCAATGGACCGCGGGCTGGCCGAGGCGCTTAACCTGCGCAGCCTTATTGGCGTGGTCAACGGCTGCCGGCGGGTACGCAAGCCGGACATGGTCCATAACACCCTGCAGCCGCTGATCGAAGTCGATGCGCAGACCTATCAGGTGCGTGCCGATGGCGAGCTGCTGGTCTGCGAACCGGCCAGCGAACTGCCGCTGGCCCAGCGCTATTTCCTGTTCTGAGGAGCACAAATGATTGTCTTGAGCCGCCGTATCTCCGAACCCGGCACGCGGGTTGTCAGTGGCACTGTCACCCTTGACGTGGACAGCCGTATCAAGAGCCGCCTGCGAGTAACCCTGGACGATGGCCGCGAAGCCGGGCTGATGCTGGAGCGCGGCCACCTGCTGCGCGGAGGTGAATTGCTGGCCGATGCCGAGGGCACCCAGCTGATCCGCGTGCTGGCGGCGCCCGAGGCGGTGTCGACGGTGCGCTGTGCCGATCCACACCTGTTGGCCCGCGCCGCCTACCACCTGGGTAACCGCCATGTGCCGCTGCAGATCGAACCCGGACTGTTGCGCTTCCAGCACGACCATGTGCTGGACGACATGCTGCGGGGGCTGGGCCTGACGGTAGAGGCCGAACAGGCCCCGTTCGAGCCTGAAGCGGGCGCTTACCAAAGTGCACCGCATGGCCACAGCCACAGTCATGCCCATGGCCACGATCACCCGTTCGTAAGCCTGCCTGCCCATTCCTGAACTGCCCTGGAGCAACCGATGAAAAAGACTTTCGCCCTGTTTCTGTTGATGCTGGCACTGCCAGCCTTCGCCCATCCGGGCCATGACAGCAACCCGCTGCAGGACGGCCTGCTGCACCCGCTGACCGGGCTTGATCACCTGCTGATGCTGCTGGGCACCGGCGTGCTCGCCGCGTTGACCCGGCGCAACCTGACATTGCCCCTGGCGACCCTGGCGGCCATGTTCGGTGGCGCCGTGTGCGGTCACCTGTTCGGCGATGTGCTGGGCATGGAAACCCTGATTGCCGTGTCGCTGCTGGTGGCTGCCGGGGCGGTGCTGCTGCCGAGCCGCCAGTCGCTGCTGGCCATGGCCATGCCGGTGTTCGCCTTATTCCATGGTTGGGCACATGGCGTAGAAGCCACGCCGAGCGCGTTTTGGCAATTCAGCGCGGGGTTTGTCGTGGTCAGCGGCTTGCTGCTGGCGGCGGGCTTTGCAGTCGGTTGCCTGCTGCGCCGCCACAGCGGCCTGCAGAAGGCCTTTGGCGGTGGCCTGTTGGCCGGCGCCGCGCTGGTGCTGGCCGGTTGATGAACAGCGACCTGGCGCTGCTGCGCCTGCTGCAGTTGGCCAGCCCCGGCTTGCCGGTGGGTGGTTTTACCTATTCGCAAGGCCTGGAGTGGGCGGTCGAGGCCGGCTGGGTTCGGGGCGTGGACAGTTTTGTCGGCTGGCAGCGTGAGCAGGTTCACGACACCCTGGCCTGCCTCGACTGGCCGGTGCTGGCGCGTCTGTACCACGCCTGCCAGGCTGAGGACGCCGAAGCGTTCGGTCACTGGAGCCGGTTCTTGCTGGCCAACCGCGAAACCGCCGAGCTGCGCCTGGAAGAACAGCAGCGCGGCGCAGCGCTGGCGCGGTTGCTCGACGGCTGGCAACTGGGCCAGGCACCGGCCTGGCGCGCCAGCCTTGAGCTGACCCAGTTGGGCGGTATGGCCTGGCTGGCTGCACACTGGGCCATCCCGCTGCGCCAGCTGGCATTGGGCCATGGCTTTGCCTGGTTGGAGGGCGCGGTCATGGCTGGCGTCAAGCTGGTGCCCTTCGGCCAACAGGCTGCCCAGACCTTGCTGCGCGACCTTGGCGCCGACTTGCCCGCTGCACTGGACCAGGCGCTGGCCCTGGGCGATGGCCAGCTCGGCGGCGGCCTGCCGCTGCTGGCCATCGCTTCATCGCGTCACGAAACCCAATACACCCGTTTGTTCCGTTCCTGAGGACTGCCTGCATGCAAAGCTATCAACAACCCCTGCGCGTCGGTGTCGGCGGCCCGGTCGGCTCTGGCAAGACCGCACTGCTGGAAGCGCTGTGCAAGGCCATGCGCGATCACTACCAGATCGCCGTGGTTACCAACGACATCTACACCAAGGAAGACCAGCGCATCCTCACCGAGGCCGGCGCCCTTGAGCCGGAGCGCATCGTTGGCGTTGAAACTGGCGGCTGCCCGCACACGGCCATTCGTGAAGACGCCTCGATGAACCTGGCGGCGGTCGAAGCGCTGGCGCGCAAGTTCGGTAACCTCGAAGTCATTTTCGTGGAAAGCGGCGGTGACAACCTCAGCGCCACGTTCAGCCCGGAGCTGGCTGACTTGACCATTTACGTGATCGACGTGGCCGAGGGCGAGAAAATCCCGCGCAAGGGCGGCCCAGGCATTACCAAGTCCGACTTCCTGGTGATCAACAAGACCGACCTGGCGCCTTATGTAGGGGCTTCACTGGAGGTGATGGAGCGCGACACCCAGCGCATGCGGCCACAGCGGCCCTGGACCTTCAGCAACCTGAAGAAGGGCGAGGGGTTGCAGGCGGTGATCGACTTTATCGTCGAGCGCGGGATGCTGGGTGTGCGAGCCTGACAGATCGAGGTCTCTGTGCGGTCATGTCCGCACAGAGACCAACGCGGTGGCTGGCACCGGCTCTGCCGGTGTTCGCGGGTGAACCCGCTCCTACGACGGGCTGTGTCCAATCACCGATGTGTGTCCACCAACGATCTGTGTGTAGGAGCGGGTTTACCCGCGAATACGGTAGCGGCTGCGACGGTGAACGGCGGGTCGAGATTGGCCAGCAGGCCCGGCCCTTTCGCGGGTGAACCCGCTCCTACACGACGGGCTGTGTCAAACCACCGATGTGTGTCCACCAATGATCGTGTGTAGGAGCGGGTTTACCCGCGAATACGGTAGCGGCGGCAACGGTGAACGGCGGGTCGAGATTGGCCAGCAGGCCCGGCCCTTTCGCGGGTGAACCCGCTCCTACACGACGGGCTGTGTCCAATCACCGATGTGTGTCCACCCCCGATCAGGTGTAGGAGCGGGTTTACCCGCGAATACGGTA